>WNGR01000040.1_pt1 | contig 226936 bp, 202 predicted proteins | sample 5407581 | NCBI WGS metagenome assembly WNGR01 (sample SAMN13153383, study PRJNA577476) | soil metagenome | isolation source: 80 cm soil or saprolite under Garry oak tree replicate 2 | place: USA:California | collected 2016-06-15
TGCACGTCCGCGAGCGTTCCACCGCCATCTCCCGGAACTGTTGCGGATACCACCCTGTTCCTTTCTTTGGCACCTGTGGTTCCCCTTTCGCTGCAAAGTGGGACCATTTTAGCTGTCTCACTTTTGGGGTTCACTCCAGCCCCGTTTCCGCACCCTGTCAAGCCCATTTTCTCGCAAAGTCCTTCCAACTCACTGAATCCAGAACACATAGAGTCCTCCCCCAAGTGAGGGGATCGACCTCCAAAATTGGTATCCTGAACATAGAGAGATTCTCAAAGTGCGCACAGGAGCAGGCGAAGTTGTCTTTGCCTTTCAACCTTGCGAAACCTTGAAACCTCGCGAAACCTCGCGAAACCTTTTACCTTAACTCACCCATTTTCAAATTTTTGCCGGGAAATATAGAGGGGGTACCCACCGCGCCATGAGCGCGGTGTTCTCATTTATGCGAAACAAGAAGAAAAGCTGCAATCACGTTCTCACCAACGGCGAAGTTTGCAACGCCATTCCCATGCGCGATTCGAACTTCTGTTACTGGCACCACAAGGCTCGCGCTCGCCATCGCCGCCACGAACGCATCGGCGGACCGATCACCATGGAAGCTAACTCCGGACTCGAACTGCCTCTGCTCGAAGACCCTAATGCGATTCAGGTCTCCATTCAGGAGATCATGCAAGCCATCCTCGACCGTCGCATCGACAGCAAGCGCGCCGGACTTCTGCTCTACTCGCTCCAACTCGCCAGCTCCAACATCCGCAATCTCCAGCCAATGCCTTCCGACAATGCTCCACAGGTCGGAAAAATTGGCGAAGACGACGAAGCCGTTTTCAACGACATCCTCGGGGAAGATGATCGCGACGAGTTCTGCGACAACGATTGCGCCCTCTGCGCCGAGACCGACTGCGACGACCGCGAGCCCGAGATGCCGCCAAAGATTCCGGCAAAATCCGAGCCCGTTCCTGCCTAGTCTCGAAGTCTTGAAGAGCGGCTACCACTAGAGGACCCAATTTACGGCAATCAGCAGCTCCCGCGAGTTATGATACATAGCAGAGTCACCGTCTCAGCGAATCCTTCGCGCCTGACCGTTTAGGCGCCTGTTTGGCTGTCGCGATGCATTCATAATTCATAAGTACCGGTGAACATCGCCGGCCGGAGGGAGCAGGATGCTGCGTTCCTTTTTTATCGCGATGTCCGAAAGTAAAGGCATTCGTTCGATAGCGGAACACTCAGCGGTTGGGCAGAAGGTTTCCAAACGCTTCGTCGCCGGCATGACCGTCGAAGAACTGATCATCGCCACCGTCGCCATGAACCGTGTCGGCGTACGCGTAACCGTCAACAACCTGGGAGAAAACGTTACCAACCGCGAAGAGGCGCTGCACAGCAAGGCCCTCTACCACCAGTTGCTCGATGAGATCGACAAGCGCAACCTCGACGCCAATGTCAGCCTCAAGCTCACTCACATGGGACTGGACGTTGACGAGCCCTTGGCCCGCGAAACCGTGATCGAGCTGCTCGAACACGCCATCGCCATTAACAGTTTCATCCGCGTTGATATGGAGGGCTCGGCGTACACGCAGAAGACCCTCGACTTCGTCCGCGAACTGCATCGCCGCCCCAATGCAGCCGGCCACGTCGGCACCGTCCTCCAGGCCTACTTCTACCGAACTGCCGAGGATGCTGCACTGCTTTGCTCCGAAGGAATCCGCATTCGTCTCTGCAAAGGTGCCTACAAGGAGCCAGCGGCGATCGCCTATCCCAGCAAACACGACGTGGACGCCAACTACATAAAGGTGGCCAAGCAGATCCTCCAAAGCGGAGTCTTCCACGGCCTAGCAACCCATGACGAAGCCATCATCGATACGATCAAAGCATGGGTGCTGAAAGAGGGTATTCCCAAGTCGGCCTTCGAGTTCCAGATGCTCCACGGAGTACGGCGCGACCTGCAGGAGAGCCTCGCGAAAGATGGATGGGGTGTGCGATGCTACATCCCCTTCGGCTCCGAGTGGTATCCCTACTTCATGCGCCGCCTCGCCGAGCGTCCCGCGAATGTTTTGTTCCTCGCGAAGAACTATTTCAAAGGTTAATAACAGAAACAGGCATCAACAAAAGCGCGCTCCCCCGGAGCGCGCTTTTGTTGATGCTGAACTATCGAGCAGAAGGCGGTTCGACGCTTATCGTTCCGGACCGGCAAATCCTATTCCGTTGAAGCCGCGAAGCATATCGATCTCCTGCTGAGAGTAATGCGACTGCATGTCCGGCGCGTTCAGCATTCGCTCGCGTGCGTCGGGAGGCATGCCGCGCATCTGCCGCAAAGTACGGCGCATCACGTCCTTGCGCTGCGGGTCCATCGACCGGAACTGGCCAAAGAGCGCCTGTGCCTGCTTCTGCTGATCGGGCCTCAGGTGCTCGATCATCTCCATGCGGTTTAGAACCCTTTGCCGCTTGTCCGGCGGCATGGAGTTGAAATTCTGCAGGCGGTTCTTGAGCTGCTCTTGCCGCTGTGGAGGAAGCTGCCGGAAGTGCTGATCCTGTTCGAGCTTCTTCTGCTGCTCCTGCGGAGGGAGTTTTTGCGTGTTGCGCAGCCAGTCACCGTTGTGGGGACCTTGTCCGCGAACCAGCGGGCGCGCAGCCGACGGCGGGCGTGGGACATTGGCTTGCTCCTCCGCGTTTCCAGGCGACTGCGTCTGGAATTCATTGCGAGCTATCGGAGCCACATTCCGCGGAGCCGCAACCGGCTCGCGACGTGATGGCGCGACGTACCCACGCGCTGCGGGCTGCGTGCGAGGGTCCCTTTGTATTCTGGCCTGCGGCTGGCGAATCACCGGCTGTGGACGCGAACTAAATTCCGGTCTGGCGGCGGGCCGCCGATAATCAGGTTGGGTGCGCTGGCTAAACTGCGGTCTGGCCGGCTCCTGGTGCTGTATGCGCGGCGGTGCTTGCCGCTGGACCGGTGCAGTCGGTCCTTGCCTATAAGCCGCTGGCGGTGCTTGCCGATATACCGGAGCCTGTCCGTAATGGGGTGCACCCCCAGAGTTCTCACGCTGATGCTGCCCCGCCCAAAGGGGAGCGGCAACGGCGAGCGTCAGGAGAACTGCGGGGATGTACCGGGTGCGCATTGTGTTCAAGCTTTCTTCAAGCTAATTGTTTGTATCTGCATCATCATCGCCGTCCAAATCGTCAAGAGCGTCGAAATTCTGCAGAAGGTCTGAGTGGTTATCAAGAAACTGTAAGTCGGCGACCGCCGTCCCGGTCGGGACAATGTTGTGAACCGACGCTGCCGATGACGGGTTCTCACTATTGTTTATGAAACGTCCTGCCTGATACAGCCCAATGCCGACGACAAGGCTCAGCGCCGCAGCCACGCTAAGTGCTGGACGGCGGAGCCACTGCAACCATCCGGACGGCGCCTTCTGCTGCTCTTCGCGCAACCGGGCCTGCATACGGACATCCCAGTACGCCGACGGCTCGGGAGCTTTCCATTCGTCCAGCAGATTCATCGTTGATCGAATTGCTTCCAGCGTGCCGGCACACTCGCGGCATTCAGCAAGATGAGCTTCGACTTCAGGCGGCGCCGGGGTGGTGCCCAGTGCAACGTCAGACAACTGATCGTGAATACTCTTGCAATTCATGGCGGCCTCTATACGAAATCCTTCAAGCTCTCGCGTAGCGTTTCATAGGCGCGGAAGAGCAAACTCTTGGTAGCCGATTCGCTGAGGTGCAACACCTCGGCGATCTGACGGTAATCCAATTCCTGATACTTGTGCATCATTACGGCGAGGCGCTGTCGCTCGGGCAAAGCCTCGACATGCTTCCGGATCGCCCGCAGGCGCTCCTGGCGCAGGATATCCTGCTCCACATTGGGTCTTGCATCGGCTACGTCGATCGAGAGTCCGGTATCTTCATCGGTCTCATCGAGACTGGCCTTGACCTCGGGTCGTTCGTGTTTGTTGTCGCGCGCATGGTTAACCGCCAGATTAGTAGCGATCCGGTAGAGCCAGGTAGTGAACTTGGCATCTGCCGTATAGCTTGCTCGCGAGCGATACACCCGTAGGAACACTTCCTGCGACAATTCCTCGGCGATGGCAGCATTGTGCACCATGCGATACATGAAGCTGATCATCGCCCGGCGATAACGGTCCACCAAGTAGTTGAACGCCGCATCATCGCCGTCGCGAACCCGAAGCATGACCTGAGCGTCGTCCATACCGGACAGGGAAGCGGGATCGCCGAAGCGAAGCTGCTGCTCGTCACGAATGGCGCTGGAAGCCGGGTAAGCACCGCCAATGGCCATGCTGCTCATGTCACTTGGAACCCCTGTGGCTTCGGAAAGTTGCGGGGGTTTTTCGGATTCAACACCGGTATTTTCGGGTTCCGGGTTGTTGGGTTTGCGGCGGTTCCAGAGCATGCGATTGGGCGCTACTTGGCTATTATGCCCGAAGGGAAATAAAGATGCCTGAGAAAGTCACAAGAGAGCGATTTGCGAAATGGGGAGGGTTTGTTACAATCCGAGGTGAGCAGACAGAGCGGGCGCTTAACTCAGCGGTAGAGTGTCACCTTCACACGGTGGAAGTCGTAGGTTCGAATCCTACAGCGCCCACCACTCCCCACCCCGGTAGAGTGGTCTTGGTCGGTGAAATTGTTTGGCACGGAGCATCAGGGATCAACAACAATTTCAATTCCTTAGCGACCCGTGCCAAGGTTTTAGCATCTCTAATGATTAAGGCTGGCTATTCCGTAAACAGCCGATATCCACAGCCGGACGCAAGATTCGGCTTGCCCATGCCAAGGAGCGTTGAGTAGTATCGGGTATCTTCCCGGGTTAGCTACTTAATCCCGGTTTCGCGGCGCTGATCCTAAGCACAGCCGCCACACTAGAAACACCAGACATCCAGACGGTGCGAGGCTCGAAAGACAACACGCCGTGCGCCACGGATATATCGCAAAAAGCTAGACTAGAGAAGCCTGACAATATGAATAGTGGATCGAACCATCCCGCCACCAATGGTGGGAGAGGACGCAAGCGGCGCCGTGGGCGTCGTGGTGGTCAAGGTGCGGGGGCACAAACCACGTCGCAAAACCCAAACCCAGCCCAGAGCGAAGCAGGGCAATCCAATCAGACTACGTCACAAGCTTCTCAGGGAAAGCAAGCTCTTCAAGGGAAGCCAGTAATGAAAAGACAGTTCAAACCAAAACCGCCATCGCGCAAGAATTTCGCTGACGCAAACGGAAACGGGAATGGTAACAGTTCGGCGAGCAAGCGTATATTCCGCTCCGTGGTGAATCAGAAAACTCCTGACGCCGGTATCTACAGTGCTCCGATGGATCACTCCTACCGCACTCTCCAACACGAAGGCAATTCCGGACGGCCTGGTTATGAGGCGATGCCGGTGGTAGACAGCTCAATGTCCAAGCCAATCTTTGCATTTGTCGATGACCTGTTCTTTATGGCGAAGATTCAGGAAACAGCGCGTAAGCTGAACGTGAAAGTGGACTTCGTCAAAAGCGACAAGGAAGTACTGGAACTGGTCGCGTCAGGTGAAGAAAAGCCGGCTCTGATCATCATTGATCTGAACCACCACACGGTGAAGCCGCTGACGGTCATCCCCAAGCTGAAGTCGAAGTTCAAGAAAGAGACCAACATCATTGGTTTTCTGTCGCATTTGCAGGGAGAGTTGAAGATGAAGGCCCAGGAAGCCGGCTGCGATATGGTGCTGCCACGCTCGGCGTTCTCGCAGAACTTGCCGCAATTGCTGCGGCGCCACGCCACAAGCGAAGCTGAGCTTCAAGAATATTAAATCAGGAATACGCGCCCGTGAATTCTGAGCGGCAACCAGCCAGAGTTTTCGGGTATCAAAGCGGAAGAGAGCGCCTGGGTACACGGCGCTGATTCCAAATGTCTTTTTCCCGAGCCTACGAAGAACACGAAGTGGGACCGGAACTACGCAGAATCTATGCGGAGGTTCGGACTAATTTCGACCTTCCATTTGTGCCGAGCATATTTAAGAGATTGGCCGTCGTGCCGCCTTATCTCAAACGGATGTGGCGCGATCTCGGACCGGTTGCAGCCTCGCGAGAATTCCACGCAGCATCCGCGGCACTCGACGACTTCGTACGGACCCAAGCAATGGTCGGCGCCTGGCGGCTGCGCGATCAGGAACGCATGCTCGCCGAGCAGAAAATCGCCACCGACGACATGCCGGTCCTAGCCGGAGTAGTGGGAATTTTTGTTCGCACGCTGCCGCGGCTACTCTTGTTTGCACACTTGATGCAGCTCGGAAACAACGGCGGACAGCGCGGAAGGATCAGCTCTGGAAAGCAGGCCCCTGCGCTGTCCCGGCTTGTAACTCTTCACGTGCCCAATGAACGCGATGCAAACCTGAGGGTTTGGCTTATCTATGCGGACATTCGTCGCACGCTGAAAACGAAGAATGTGATGAGCCTCTATCGCTCGCTCTCACCTTTTCCGAGTTATCTTGCCTCAGCCTGGATGGACTCGAAGAGCGTGCTTGCGGACAAGAAATTTCAAGCAGTGAGCGAGGCCGTTTCAAACCGCGCCACCTCACTGCTGCATGGCATTCCTGTTGGCGATCATGCGGGAATACTGAAAGACCTCAGCCCCGAGCAGGCCCGTGATGTGCGCGAAGCCGTGGATGAGTTTGTGAGAACGCTTCCGGCGCTGGCGCTGCTTTCGGTGGTTTGGCGCAGATCGTTCTATGACACAAAGACGGTCAGAGCAGCCTGAAACGCCTCTCCCCGAAATTCCTGATTTAGCCCGGAGGCCACTTGAGGTCGCGCCCGCCGACGAGGTGCAGGTGGAGATGGAAGACCGACTGGCCGCTACGTGGACCTACATTCAAGACGGTGCGATACCCGTCTTCAATGTCGCGTTCGCGTCCGAGTTTGGCGGCGATGAGGTTGCAATAGCCAATGATTTCGGCGTCTTCCGGTGTTGCTTCCTTAAGTCCGGCGAAGTGGCGCTTTGGCACGATGAGAATATGAGTGGGCGCAGCAGGCTTTATGTCCTCAAAGGCAAAGACCTGCTCGTCTTCATACACCTTTTTCGATGGAATTTTCCCGGCGATGATTTGGCAAAAAAGACAGTCGCTCATTAGCGCTCCTTGCGAGGTCAATTTAACACACTCGAAGATGTGAGGGGCAGCGACTCAGGCTTGTCTAGTCGAGGCGGACCATGAACACGCCACCCTCATCGACCTGGGTATGCGCATAAACCTCGCGAGTCTTTTCTTTGTCGTCCTGCGCGACGCGTATGCGGACCCAATAGCCGGTGGGGCCTTTAAACTGCAGAACCTGTGAGTCAGGATACCGGTGCAGCAAGCGTTCCTTCAGGTGGATTGCGTCCGATTGAGACTTGAACGCGCCAATCTGTACACACCATCGGCCACCGCGGTCGATCGGGTGCGGAGCTTCCAGTACATCAATGCGTACGCGGGCGGTTCCCGGAAGATAGACATCGACGGCTTTGGCGGCTGCGGCAGAAAGGTCGATTATGCGGTCGCCAACGAAGGGGCCACGGTCTGTGATGCGGACCACGGTGGTCTGATTGCTCTTGAGATTTACGACGCGCACGATCGAATTCATCGGCAGCGTGTTGTGAGCGGCGGTCATTTCGTTCTGGTTATAGACTTCGCCGTTCGCGGCTTTCTTGTTGTGATAGTTGGGGCCATACCAGCTTGCGTATCCCACTTCGCTCCAGATGACTTTCGCGTTTGGGTCAACGTGAATCCCGGGAACGGAGGCTAGCGGTCCAAGATCGCGCGCTGTGAGTTTCTCGTTCGCCTTCGTGGAAGATTTCGATTTGGCAGACTGTCTGGCTTCGGGGAGTGAAGGCGCGGGGGGGACATTGCGCGCCGTCCGTTTCTTGCCTCCACAGCCGGAGGCCAGCAGAGCGAGCGAGAGTAGCAGGGAAAAAAACACCGCGCGCGGCAAGCGGGAGACGAAGAATCGTTGGTTGAAAAATGGCACGGCGGTTTCCTCGGCACTTTGATTCTGCAGCCTGCGCCGAAGATGGTCAATAAAGCGGAATACTGATGATCACTGTTTGGTTAGCGATTCCGAAGCTGCAGAGCGAGGAAGAGATTAAGGAAAGAGAGCCGCTCCCGTGCTGCCGCTGCCACAGCAAGCACGGGACACATCTTTCGTCCGATTCGCAGATCAGGCCGGCAGCATGGGATATTCAGGATCCAGCGGCATAACGATCCACAGCACAAGATAGGCGAGCAGGCCGGTTCCACCGAGAAGAACGCAAAGCAGCCAAACAGCACGCACCACTGAGGCGTCCAGGTCGAAGTAGCGGGCGACGCCGGCACAGACTCCAGCAATCTTCTTATCACCGCTATAGCGCGCGAAACGGCGTCGAATTCCGGGCTGCGACATAGTAGGCGGCAGCGGGGCGACACGGGTCCCGCAGAACTGACAGAAAACGGGGCCTTCACCGAGATTCTTGCCGCAGTTTGTGCAGTACATGGCTTCTCCTCTCTTGCCGGCGTTCGGACTCAAGCTCAGTCCAGCAAGTTCTGTCACATAATACGACAACGGTGCGGCTCCGGTTCCATGAGGGCCTTCTTGATTCTGCCAATTCGAACACCCCTGCTTTCAATTATTTAGCCTGTGACATAGGTCACCGCTTGATGTGATATTTCGCAGGTCAACCCGTGATTGCCGCCATTCATGGAATCCGCATTGGGACAGGCGGCAGAACCACCTAGGATAAAGCTGTGGATCTGTAGCGCCGCCGGCGTGGGGCAGATTTGTTTCAGGCGATTACAAGATATCAGAGGAGACAGCGGTTCATGCATAAGCCGATTAAGTATGTTGAAAAGGCGTTCACGTATGTGGCGAAATGTGCGTGGGTGGTCTTTGATAAGCTGAACAGCATCAACCCCAAACCTTCCGTTACGCCTAAATGGGCAGACAAGCCGCTGCTGAAGTCCTACCAGAAGACTAAGCCGCCGTTGGGTTGGCCACGCACGACCGACTCGCTGTGTCCGAAATGCGTGCCGGAGATTCGTCAGCAGATTGTGGATGGCAAGTTGCCGTATGAGATTCTGCTCAACGAAAAGGTTGGCGAGATCAAGGCACAGATTATAGAGCGCGACGGCAAGATTTTGATGGTGAAGGACTGCCCGACGCACGGTCACTTCGAAGACGTGATGGCCATGGACGTGGAATTCTTCCGTCATCTGGAAGAGACTTTTCCGGGCCGCGACATGCGCGCGCACAACGACGAACGTCTGCACAATCACGGTACCTCGACGGTGAAGTACGGACGTGGATCGGTGCTGACCATCGATCTGACGAACCGTTGCAACATGATGTGCGACCCGTGCTTCATGGACGCCAACCAGGTTGGCTTTGTGCACGAACTCGCGTGGGAAGACATCAAGACGATGCTGGATAACGCGATCACGATCAAGCCGCGCCGCCAGATGAGCGTGCAGTTCAGCGGTGGCGAGCCGACGTTGTCTCCCTACTTTCTGGAAGCAGTGGCATACGCGCGCAAGGTTGGATACAACTCGGTGCAGGCAGCGACGAACGGAATTGAGTTTGCAAAGTCTCCAGAGTTTGCCAAGCAGGCGGCAGAAGCCGGATTGCGCTATGCGTATCTGCAGTTCGATGGAATTGGCAACGCGGCAAATTCGCATCGTGCGGTGGGAAACCTGTTTGACGTAAAGCTGCGAGCGATTGAGAACCTGCATAACGCAGGCGTGGAGATTGTTCCGGTCACGACGATCGTCAACGGCGTGAACAATGAGCAGGTGGGCCGCATCATTCAGTTTGCGCTTGATAACCCGAAGCGAATTTCGTTCCTCTCGTTCCAGCCAGTTTCATTTACGGGCCGCGACGAGGCGATCACCGATGAGCGCCGTGTAGCACAGCGCTACACGTTGAGCCACTTGGCGCACGATGTGAAGAAGCAGACCGGGTTGGGCGAGCCGGCTCGGGACTGGTTCCCCATCTCGTTCATGGGCACCTTCAGCGATTGGGCTGATGTAGTACACGGTGGTGCGAAGGATTGGGGATCGGTGAATTGCGGTTGCCATCCGAACTGCGGTGTGGGAATGGCGCTGATGATCGACAAGGAAACGAAGGAAGCGGTGCCGGTCACCAAATTCATCTATGCCGACCAGGTGGCTCGCGACGTGGCCAAGGTCAGCGACGCGGGACGCAGTAAGACGTGGTCAAACCTGGGAATGGCTCTGGCGTTGGCGCGCAACTACGATCCATTCAAGTCGCCGACGCATTTCAAATTTACCGACCTGCTGAAGAAGTTCGACAAGACGTTTGCGGCGACAAAGAAGGCCGAATCAAAGTACGGCAAGTCGAGTCCCGACCGTACACTGGAAGACGTTCAGAAGCGGCGCGCGGATCGCTGGAACTTCCTGTTCATCGCAGGCATGTGGTTCCAGGATTTGTTTAACTACGACTTCCGGCGCACGGAGCAGTGCATCATTCCGTACGCGACGCAGGAAGGCGAAATCAGTTTCTGCGCCTACAACACGGGCGTGGGCTGGCGCAACATCATCGAGAAGATGCACATGACGGCGACCTTGACGAAGTGGTACGAGGAGCATGGCCGGCATGAAATCTTCGCAGGCGGCAAACAGGTGGCAATGGAGAACAGCGCTCACTCACTGCAGTTGAATGAGGAGCACGTGCACGCCGGACGCAACACGACTCTGGACGATCAGGGCATTGCAAAGACTGCACGCGAAGAGAAACTCCGCGCACGCGACGCCAAGGTGAAGCAGGACGCCGAGAACTCCAGAATGATGGCGCTGTACAAGCAGCACGTGCTTGGCGAAAAGGCTCCTGACGTTGGCGGGTTCGTTTCGCTGGATGCGCTGGGCGCTAAACCTGCACCGAAGAAGGAAGAGAAGACTGAGGAAGTGATGGGCGATTAGTTCCGCTCGATCACTCGAATGGTGAACGCCGGGGGATTTTCTCCGGCGTTTTTGTATGCTCCCCTCCCCCTATATTTCCCGCTAACAATTTGAAAACAGGGCAGTTGGAAGGCAAAGTTTCAAGGTTTCAAAGTCTCGAGGTTTCAGGTTTGAAATCCTCAGCCCGGCAATAATCCGGGAGTGATGTACAAAATGGCGTTATTGCCCCATTGCTGGTGTACTTGAAGCCGCGCTGAACAGTCGCCCCGCTTCTTGATTGGCTCTCGCTTCATTACCGCAAGCGCAAATTACATGGCCCGCTTCATGGTAGATAGTCTGTCGATAGAAATGTTCTGGTTCCTCAAAGACAGCGCCATTGATGAATGTCGTTTTGCCGCTGACGTTCGTAAAGGCGGTGTTGGTTCGGCCCCATGCTCCCGCTTTGTGCAGTGCGTAGTTCCACGGGTCTAGCGAACAAACCACGACCCAGCGGTGTTTTTGTGCAGACGGCGGTAACCCAGCAATGACGCTTTGTAGCTTCGAGACGTATTGATTGCATCGAGCAGGGTCGGGACGCGTGCTTACGATTCCAGGGTGAGCAGGGCCGAGAGGAATTGAATCTTCCGCATGACTGAACGCTGGAGAGTTGAGAACTATTAGCGACACCAACAGTAGTGACGACAGATTCATGCCGCCAATATTGTAAGTAGCTGGATCTCACGACAATCAGGTATATACCTTGGTGTACCCCAAAACAGACCTGCTGTACTACATTCTAGTCGTGAGTAATCCCTTTCCGGGATAGCGCGTGCTTTGGCCTGTAGGTGTTAAAAAACTCACTCACCGGAGCATGTTTCAAGCGCAAAAAAACGTCCGCCGGGTTAGGGCGGACCATCGTTTAGGAGGGAGGAACTATGAAGCTTGGTCGAATGTCATCGACTCAGCCATCTGTTGGTATTCACCCTGCCGGGCATTTAGTTCCACTTCTTTTGCAGAAATTTCAGAATTTAATGCGGCGAGCCGGTCTTCCTGCTGATTAAGTCCGGTGACGTAGCGTTGGACGAGGGCTTTCTCCTCGGCGCTGCCTTTGAGAGACTTCATGTTTTCGCGGATGCGAGCCTGCTCGCGGCCGATGCGATCGACTTCGTTGTGCCGCTCTTGCAGTTGGCGCTGGACGGCGGCCATCGCATCTTTCTTGGCGAGTAGTTTGCGCAGGGCGGCTTCGATCTCGGGCTGGATTCCGACGGTCTTGAGGATGAAGCCGATCAGGTTGTCGTCGATGGTGTTGAGGGCGTAGGTGGATTCCTGCGGGTAATATTCGGCTACGGCCAGCTTTTCGGTCGCGGCAGAAGCTACCTTTATCCGGAAGCGATGATACGAGCTGGAGGTTTCGTCCGGCTTCAGGTCTTCTTTGATGAAGTGCCAGCCGGAGCGGGCTGGGTGCTCGATGACTACACTGCGGTCCGTGGTGTCAGAGTTGGAGATGGTGTAGGTGCGGGTCTCGCGCAGTTCGCAGGTGAGGAAGAGAATGCCTCGGGCGGCACGGATGCGGGTGTAGGGGCGCTGTTCGGATGAACCGTCGGCTTTGACGCGCACGGCGGTATCGGCGGCGTAGGAGATGAGGCGGCGCTCGTTGGGGTGGACCTCGGCGAGGAGGCCTTCTCCGGCAAAGGCTCCTGCTTCGACGATGTTGAAGCTCCCGGCATCAAGGGTGAGGCCGCTGGAGTTGGTGAGCCAGAGAGCGCGGACCGGGGTGTGTTCGCTGGCGTTCCAGAGGGTGACCTTCTCGGCGTCAACGCGGGCCTGCACGATGGGAACTAGTGCGGACTGATTTTGCAGGACGGTGACGTTCTGCTTGATAGCGTATTCGAACATGTCACCGAGGGCTTCGCCGGAGGATTGGGCCTCGACGGACTGCTCGTAGGACTCAGAATTTCCGGAGCGCGCGGCATATTTTTGGATACCGTCATGACCAGCACTGACTTTTACTCTGGTCGTTGGAGCGGCGTTGACGACGCTGCCGAGTACCCCTCCGATTGCGCCGCCCCCAGAACCGCTTGGAGCAGCTTGTGGTGCTGCTGCGTAATCGGCGCTTTCATGCGTCTGCGGTGTGAGCTGCGCGGTTTTTGGCAATTCTACTGAGGGACGGCGGACGTAGTAGGGCTGCGAGATTTGCTGGACGAAGGACTGCGGGGCTCCGGCGACTAGCGAGAGCTGGATGTTGCGCCAATCTTCGCCGACGGTGTTATCGACGACGGCCCAGCCTTGAAGCAGCGGCTTGGCATCGGCATTTTGCGGCAGGATGATGCGGTAGGTCGATTTCCAGACGGGGACTTCGCTGATGTAGCTGACAACCACGTCGCGAGCACCTTCTCCGCTGGTAGCGATGGTCATGCGGCGTACGTCTTTGTCGCGGGCACTGGCGAGCAAGGCAATGTAGCGTCCCACCTCACGGTTCATATCTCCTTCGAGGATACGGACGGAGGTAGAGGGCGTCAGGTCGAAAGTGCGGAGCTCGCCGGAATCGGAGATCAGGGAGAGCTGAGTGATTTTGTACGCGTTGTCGTTTTTGTCATTGCGCGTAACGTCCTCGACAGAGAGGAGGCGACCGGCTCCCGACGAGGCGGCGGCATGGACTTCGACGCGAGCGCCGCGCATGGCGTTGAGGAATCCGGCGCGGTCGGTGTTGCCGTCGAGGGCCAGGCGAAGAGTGCTGAGGCGCTGGCTGAGGGGAGCGATGGAGTTGTAACGCACTCCGCTGACACGGCCTCCACTGAGGTCAACGACGGTGAGGGATTTGAGCACATCGTTGAGTTGCGCGGTGGTGAAGCGGATGTTGAGTTCCTGATTTCCGGTGACGCGGCCCTGGTGCTCGAAGTATCCGACACCGTTTTTGTAAAGCACGACGCGACGGATGGGAAGCTCGGCGGCATCGGAATCCGAGGTGGTGCGGGAGACGGATTTTGACGTTGGCTTGGGGCGCGAGGTTGTTTGAGCCGTGGGCTGAGCAACGGCAGATGCGAGCAGAGAGAGTAATGCCAGGGGAAGAACGGCGAGCAAGCGTCTCATGCAGTCTCCTTGGGAACCGGGTAATCGTACGTTGCAATGGGCGACGGAGCGAAGTGAATTGCGCTCACGAAACCAATTCTGGATTCGCAAAATTTGTGTTGCTGTGAGGTATTGACCCCGGGGGGACACGTTTGGTTCCTGAAACTGCCACTCGATGCACAGAATTGCGATTCGCTGAAAAGTGACCTCACTCGACGGAGTGACCCATGCCACTGTGCCTAGTTCGCGGCAACATGCACACTAGTTACATGCGGGAGTAGGTTACTCCCACTAATTTCATTGTTGAGCGGAGACAAGCCTTGAGCACCCCATTTGCATCGGCGAAACGGCCGGACCTGAAGATTTTGCAACCTGAAAAGACCCTTACCGGCGCACCGATTCAGCAGTTGCAGAAGGGGCTACCTAAGACGACGACCTCCCTCTGTCCCGAATGCGAGACGACGCGCAAAATCCCGGCGCGCATTTTTGAAGAGAACGGCAGGGTGATGATGGAAAAGACCTGCCCGGAGCACGGCGAATTCAAAGACTGCGTGTACTCGGATGTCGCTCTCTATTTGAAGATGGAAGAGTGGCAGTTTGGCGATAACACGGGCATGAGCAATCCGGCGGTGGACAAGGGCGCGGAAGCCGTTTGTCCGGACGACTGCGGACTGTGCTCGCTGCATACCTCGCACAGCGCACTGGCCAATGTGGATTTGACAAACCGCTGCAACCTGACCTGCCCGGTTTGCTTCGCCAATGCGAACGCCGCGGGTTATCTGTATGAGCCGGATATGGATCAGGTGCGCACGATGTTGAGCGCGCTGCGCAATGAGCGTCCTGTGGATGGCCGCGTGGTGCAGTTCTCGGGCGGCGAGCCGACGATTCATCCCAAGTTCATCGAAATCCTGGCGATGGCCAAGGAGATGGGCTTTACGCATCTGCAGGCGGCGACCAACGGAATCATGATCGCCAGCAGCCTGGAGTTCGCGCAGAAATGCAAGGACGCGGGGCTCGCTACCTTGTATCTGCAATTTGATGGCGTGACCGACGACGTCTACATGAAGACGCGCGGCGAAGCGCTGTTTGAGAAGAAGATGCAGTGCGTCGAGAACTGCCGCAAGGTGGGAATGAAAGTTGTGTTCGTGCCGACGATCGTGAAGGGCTTGAACGATCATCAACTGGGCGACATTCTGAAGGTTGCAATCGACAACGTGGACACGGTCAGCGGCATCAGCTTCCAGCCGGTCGCGTTTACTGGACGCATTTCGAAGAAAGAACTTGAGGCCAAGCGCTTCACGCTGACCGATCTGGCTTTTGCGCTGAGCGATCAGACGGGGATGTTCGACAAGTACAACGACTGGTTCCCGCTGTCGGCGATTACGCCGTTCAGCAAGTTGATTGCGGCGGTGGAGCACCGCGGGGTGCCGACGATTTCGAGCCATCCGCACTGCTCGCTGGGGACCTATATGTTCGTCGATGAGAAGTCGCGCAAGGCGGTGCCGGTCACGCAGTTCGTGGATATTCCGGCGATGCTGCAGGATATCGAATTGCTGTCGCGCAAGTCGTTCGGCGGGCTGATGAAGTACTACAACGGCGCGAAGGGCTGGATGGAATTGAAGAAGCACTTCAAGGCCGATCTGGCGCCCGAAGGGCTGACGTTCGAGAAGTTCCTCAACACGATCCAAGGCATGACGAACAAGAAGCTGGGCCGCGATGGAATGGACGGCACGTTTACTTATCGCACGCTGCTGGTCGCGGGCATGCACTTCCAGGATTCGTACAACTACGACATCGAGCGCGTAAAGCGCTGCGTGATCCACTATGCGGCACCGGATGGGAAGCTGTATCCGTTCTGCACGTATAACTCAGGACCGACCTACCGCGAGAAGATCGAGAAGCAGTTCTCGATTCCGTTTGAGCAGCAGTTGGAGCGGTTTGAGTTTGTGGAGATTAAGTAGGGCAAAGGTTTCGCGAGGTTAGCAAGGAAAAAGCAAGGAAGAGCCCGCTGATGATGGCGGGCTCTTTTTTGTGGCTGAAAGTTTGTTCGCTTCGTGCTACTTGATGGAGACCAGTTCGATTTCGAAGATGAGGGTTGAGTTGGGGCCGATGTCGGAGCCTACGCCGCGCGTGCCGTAGGCGAGGTCGGAGGGGATGAAGACCTGGTACTTGGAGCCGACCGGCATCAGTTGGAGGATTTCGGTCCATCCGGGAATGACGCCACGGACTGGGAATGTCGCGGTCTGGCCGCGTTTGTAGGAGCTGTCGAATTCCTTGCCGTTGATCAGGGTGCCGCGATAGTTGCACTCGACGGTGTCTTTGGCGCGTGGCTTGCGACCGGTACCCTGTTTTTCGATCTTGTACTGCAATCCGCTGTGGAGGGTGACAACTTCCGGTTTGGCCTTATTGGCAGCGAGGAAAGAGGCACCTTCCTTTTTATTGTCATCGCCGGTGTCATGGGCCAGAGCGCTTGCGGCGAGGATGATTACGGCTGCGAGTAGGGTTACGGCAGTGCTTACGGTTTTCTTCATACCCAGAATGAGAACATAATTCCGCATTCGCGGCAAAGATGAATCGAGAACTGGATGGACGAAAGTCGCCGGAGAGAGTCGAAATGAAAAGAGCCCGCCGAGGGATGGCGGACTCTCTATTTGTTGGTCAATTACTGAAGCTTACTTGGCTTTGATCGAAATCAGTTCGATTTCGAAGATGAGGGTCGCGTTGGGTCCGATGTCGGGACCGGCGCCGCGAGGACCATATGCGAGGTCGGCGGGGATAAAGACCTGGTACTTGGAACCGACCGGCATCAGTTGAAGGACTTCGGTCCATCCCTTGATGACTCCATTGACGGGGAAGGATGCGGTCTGGCCGCGCTTGTATGAGCTGTCGAATTCCTTGCCGTTGATCAAGGTGCCGCGATAGTTGCACTCGACGGTGTCAGTGGCCTGGGGCTTGGGGCCGGTCCCTTGTTTTTCAACTTTGTATTGCAGTCCGCTGGGCAGTGTTACGACGCCTTCTTTGGACTTGTTGGCGGCGAGGAAAGCATCGCCTTCCTTCTTGTTCTCATCTCCGGCTACCTTCATTTTGGCCTCCTGCTTGGTGCGCGCGTCTTGTTGAAATTCGGTGATTGCGGCTCTGGCTTCGTCGTCGCTCAATAAGAGTTTGCCATTGGCGAGAGCGTCCTGCATGCCGCGCATAAGAATAGTGGGATCGACCTCGAGGCCATCTCTCTGGAGGGTTCGAGCGATGCTGATGCCGATGGCATAGCTGGCTTTCTCTTTTGTCGATGCGAAGGGACTGGGCTGATTCGCCGCAGGCGCCTGAGTGGCAGCCGGGGCATTTGCGGTGGGGGGCGGGGCAGACTTTGCAGGAGGAGTCTGCTGGGCCAGTGCACTACCAGTCAGGATCATACTGGCTGTCAGTAAGATTACCGCTTTGGTCGAGTTTCTTTTCATACACAGCATCAGAACACAAAGCCTCGGATACAGCAAAGTTAAGGGTGAGAGTTGAAGGGCGCAGGCTGCCAGGCTTGGTACAATCTGCTCACTGATGGGAAAACAAGCAGGCAAGCCGGGACCCAGGAGCGCCGCCATGGACGAGCTGCGTACAGCGCTGCTTGATTGGTATGCACAGCACAAGCGCGAGTTGCCTTGGCGGCGGAATACCGATGCTTATCGGGTTTGGATCTCGGAAATTATGTTGCAACAGACACGAGTGGCGGCGGTTCTGGAGCACTACCGCATCTTTCTGGAGGCTTTCCCGACGGTTGAGGCACTGGCGGCGGGGAGCGAGGAGAGGGTGCTCACCTTGTGGAGCGGGCTGGGCTACTATCGCCGCGCTCGGATGATGCATCGGGCGGCGCAGGTCGTGGTGTCTGAACTAGGCGGTGCGATTCCGCGTGACGTAAAGGGATTGATGAGGCTGCCGGGTGTGGGTCGATATACGGCGGCGGCGATTGCGAGTATCGCTTACGGTGAGCCGGTGGCGGTGGTGGACGGCAACGTGGAACGCGTGCTGAGCCGCGTGGATGGTGAGGCATATGAGAATGCCTCGGCTTGGCCTCGGGCGCAGGAGCTGTTGGATCGGGGGCATCCTGGCGATTGGAATCAGGCGATGATGGAGCTGGGAGCGACGGTTTGCACGCCTCAAAATCCGCAGTGCCTGGCGTGTCCGGTGCGGGCGTGGTGCAGGGCTCCGGGGGAGGGGATGCGGAAGGTTCAAGCGCCGCGTAAGCGTCTGCAGATGACTCGGGCGCTGGTGGAGAGGAATGATTGCGTTTTCCTCGTGCAGCGAGGAGCTGCCGAGAAAAAGATGGCGGGGATGTGGGAGCTTCCGGAGTGGGACGGCAAGGAAGGTGCGGAGAAGTTGGGTGTGGTTCGCCACTCGATTACAGACACGGATTATGAGGTGCTGGTGGTGCGATTGCATCTGAGAGCGTTCTGCGGGATGGGCGAGATTGTGGGGCGCTGGGTGCGGGGCGATGAGATATTCGAACTCCCACTGACGGGATTGACGCGAAAGATTTTGCGGAAACTTGGATGATGATGATGCTGTGGCGAGACGGTGCCCGATACTGCGGGAGCTACGCTGGGCGGCGTACAATGAGTTCTCAATTATTTGGAAACTGAAGGACTGGAGTCGCACTTATGCGCAGAGTTTTGCTGACGGGTTTATTGTGCCTGGCGCTTGCCGGCGCGGGAGTTGCACGTACGGGGAATCGTCGGGCGAAGAGGCCCGTCGCGGGCGGCGGACAACAGTCGAGCGGAATGATGGCGGCTCTGCACAATGTGCAGGCAGAACGCATCCGGGCGGACGTGAAATATTTGGCGAGCGATGCGTTGGAAGGCCGTGGGACGGGATCAAAGGGCGGAGATTTGGCCGCTGAGTATATTGCAAAACAGTTCAAGGACGCGGGCGTGGAGGCGGCGGGCGATAACGGAAGCTACTTCCAAAAAGTTCCGATGGTGGGGGTGACGACTCTGCCGGGAACGACCGTCGAGGTGAAGACTCCGAAGCAGATGATGAAGCTGAATCTGCTGGATGACGTTGTGGTCTTCAACCTTGACCAGCACGAGATTAGCGATGTGAATACAGACGTGGTCTTCATCGGGTATGGGATAACGGCACCGGAGTTTGGCTGGGACGACTACGCGGGAGCTGATGTGAAGGGCAAGGTTCTGCTGATGCTGGTGAATGAGCCGCCCTCGGATGATCCCAAATACTTTGGCGGAAAGGCGCTGACTTACTACGGACGCTGGACTTACAAGTACGAGCAGGCGGCGCGCATGGGCGCGACGGGAGTGATATTGATCCACAAGAAAGAGATGGCCAGCTATGGGTGGGAAGTGGTGCGCAGCTCCTGGTCGGGAGAGCGCTCCGGGCTGGCCGATGATGCGGAGCCGAAGCTGGCTCTGGCTTCATGGGTGCAGCTAGCCAAGGCTCGGGCGATGCTGGAGGATTCAGGGCAGGATTTGGATACGCTGATTGCGGACGCGCAGAAGAAAGGATTCCGCGCGGTGCCGCTGCCATTGAAGGTGAACGCGCACGTGGTCTCCGGGATTCGTCATTTTTCTTCGAACAATGTGATTGGGAAGGTGACGGGATCGGACCCTGAACGGAAGAAGCAGGCTGTGATCTTTACCGGGCACTATGACCATCTGGGAATTCGCCCGAACCAGCCAGGGGACAATATTTACAACGGCGCACTGGATAACGCGAGCGGTACGGCAATGATTATCGAGATGGCGCGAGCTGTCGCGGCCTCTCCGGTGAAGGCGAAGCGCTCGATGTATTTTGCGGCGGTGACGGCTGAGGAACAGGGACTGTGGGGATCGGAGTATTTGGGAAAACATCCGCCGGTTCCTGTTGCGGACATTACGCTGAACTTGAATTACGACTCGATCAAGCCGCTTGGAATTCCGAAGGAAGTGGAGGCAGAGGGATATCAGCGGACCAATTTTGGTGCGGTGTTTGAGAAGACCGCGGCGGACTTCAAGCTGACGATCCTTCAGCCGGAGCATCCTGAGAACGGCGGGTACTATCGCTCGGACCACTTCAGCTTCGCGAAGCTGGGCGTGCCGGCCTTTTCGATCGAGGTGGGAGACCACTTCGGCGGACATCCGGAGTCGTGGGTGAAGGCTAATAGCGAGGAAATGGACAAGAGTTATCACCAGCCGAGCGACGAGTTCAGGGAAGAGTATGACTATCGCTCGAACGCAGTGATGGCGCGCTTTGGCATTGCACTGGGATATCGGGCGGCGGAACAAACGGCACTGGTGCAGTGGAAGGCGGGCGATGAATTCGAAAAAGCGCGGAAGGCTTCGGGGCAATAGCCAAAGGACGAAACGAGACAGGAATCAGTAACTCCTGTTTGGCGGATTTGGTGTGATAAAGTCTCAAAGTCAGCTCACGATTTCACGCAAAAGAAGGGTCGCATGTCGCCGTTTTTTGGACGGGTGAAATTACCCGAAATTGCGGGTCAGTTTATGCTGACTCCGTACATTCCAGAGCTCACTCTTCGAGGGCTGGTGGCTGGCGTTGACAACCTTCGATCCGACGTTGTTCTTAGCTCCAGGTTCACCGACATTGCGCGAGTTCATCTCTCGAATCTGATTGAGCAGCATGGGGAGATGCAGCAGTTGGCTCGCGTCCAGGAAGAGAATCCATTCGGCGTGTCGCCGTATGGACGAGCCCACATCAAAGACGACGCGCTGCCGACGCAAGAAGTGGATTATCCAGCGGAATTCAAGCAGTGCCTCAGTGGATTGCAAATCGCATCGTTGCGGCGTGCGCGGCAGGCCGACGAGATTGAGTTGGATCTGCTGTGCAGGCTTGGGATGATTAAGTTTCTACGCGCTGAGTTGGCGTTACAGTTTGCGAATGTGTTGGAGCGCTGCCGCGAGAATCTGAGAAAACGTGCGGAACGTCATCTTGAACAACATCAGATGGTGTTGCGCGATCGCTTCCTGCGCTTCCAGGTGAATAAACGCCAGGTGCTGCGCCGGGTGGCCGAGGATGTTCTTTCCACAATGGCCGATGTGGAACGCGAGACGGTGGCGAGCACGAGACGTTCGTTGTTTGGCGATCGCCTGGCCGATACCTATGAGGTTCTGGCTAATCGACTGCTCTTCCCGGATTCGATCAATGATCCATACATCAAGGCTGAACACTATGCGCTGTTTGGAAGCGCTGACCGCGACGGCGATCAATTTGCAAACGTGGTCTCGGTGGCGAAGAATTTCCTGAACAACTTGGGAGTGGCTCACAACGACGACGAGGCCGAGGCGCTGCTGGACAATCCTGAGAACGCGAAGATGCTAATGTTCAGCGGTCTCGCCGATGAGTCTCCGCGGGGCAAGGCGCAACGAAGCATTACGACGGCGTGGATGGAAGCCCTGGAAGGGGCCGAGCTGATGGAGTACGTCATCGCCGCGTATGAAGCGGCTCCGATTCTGGACGACTACGGTGCAGTTATCTCGTCACAGCAGTTGAAGTGCGCGCTGATTATGAAAGACGAGTTCCGGCGGGTTGAGAAGGTTTTGCAGACGCACAATGGACGGTCGCAGCAAAAGTTACATGCGGCCATGCAGCGCGTGCGTTCGGCGGGAACTGCGGAGCGCATGAGATATGCGGCGCGTTACTTCATTGACCTCTCGCGCTTTCATCGCGACGTGCGCAAAATGGAGGTTCTGGAGCGGGCACTGGATTCGGTGAACCTGCTCAACAATCCACGGATTCGCGAGCTTTCGGAGATTAACGGAACGCTATATGAATATCTGCTACCGCAGGAGGAGCGTCCGGCGGAGCAGAGGGTCAATGATCACGTTGTGCTCAAGGCCGATATTCGCGACTCAACCTTTTTGACGCGTTCGTTGCTCGAACGCGGATTGAATCCGGCATCGTTTTTCAGTCTCAACTTCTTTGAACCGGTGAACAAGCTGCTGCCGAAGTATGGCGCGCAAAAGGTATTCATCGAAGGAGACGCGATCATCTTAACGTTGCTGGAGAACGAGGGGCAGCGTGGATTCGGCGTAGCCAGGACCTGCGTTATGGCGCGGGAAATGCTGAACATCGTCCGCGCCTATAACGTTGCGTCGACCAACAGCGGACTGCCACCACTGGAGATCGGAACCGGCATCGCATACCAGAGTTCACCGCCGCTTTACCTGATGGACGGAACTCACCGCATCATGATCTCCGAGGCGTTGAATCTTAGCGACCGGTTGAGTGCCTGCCACAAACGCGCGCGCCACCACATGAAGAGCAGCAACCCATTCTTCAATGTCTTTGTATTCCAGACGACAGACGAAGAAGCTGCGGCGGGCGCGCTGGAAGATTTCCTGCTCACTTACAACGTTGGCGGCATTCACTTGACGAAGGCCGCATTTGAAAAGATGCAGAGCGAAATCTCACTGGAAGAGTTCGAGATGGAGTTACCGATGCCGTGGGGGTCCGATAGCGTGCAACTGTATCGCGGACTGGTTCCGGTGACACCGGGGGTTTTTCATTCCATCATTGTGCGCAAGGGAAGAACTGTACAGGTCGAAGTGCGCGATTTCAAATTCGTGCGATGGGCCGACCACGTCTACTATGAAGTGTGTTCCAGCCCGGAACTGATAGCCACAATCGAGAGCCAGCGGCCCTAAGTGTTAGGACCATTTTCGAAACAAATTCCTTGACGAAAACCTAGTTACCCGATCAAAACCTGGCTGCTCTAGCACGGAACGGAACCGTGATGACGGCTTGTAGGTCGATGGCCTGTCCGTTCTTGAGGGCTGGCCGGAAGAGCCAGCGCGAGAGCGCCTGCGCGGCATTGCGGTCGAGTCTGGGTTCGAGGCTTTTGGCGATGATAATGTCGCCGACACTGCCATCGGCGCGGATGATGGCAGTCAAGATCACCGTGCCCTGGATGCCGTCCTGCATGAGTTCGCCAGGATAGGCGGGGTCGGATTTCTTGACCACCTCAGGGGCGGCAATTGGCGATTGCGCGGAGCCGGGCTCGCGCTCGACGAAGTGAATGATCCAACTGCCGGTGGTTGTGTTCAGGTTGGGCATGTTGACCAGAAGCCCGTAGGAGCGCCGTCCGGCAAAAACGCGCTTCTCAAGATCGCTGCGCGGCTCCGTGGTCTCGCGCGCGATGGGTTGGCGCGGAGGAATGGACGTGACCGAAGGATGCATTGCAGCCATCAGCTTTGAACGCACTGCGGGATCGGGGACTTGAGGCGTGGGTGAGTTGGGGGTGGCGACAGGGGTGTTGGGAGCAGCGGCGGCGACGTGGATGCCAGCAGGCGCGTTGACCGGTGCTTTCGATTCGGGCGCACCAGTGCTGGAGGAGACGTCGGTTCCCGGCGTTCCGAGGGCTTCGGGGCGGCCGGTGGGCGATGTTGCGAAGGTTCCCCGGCGATTGCCGGAGGGAAGAGTCACGGGGCCGTGGACCTCGGCGGGATGAAGATTCAAGGCGATGATTTGGGCAGAGGTGTGTTGGGCATCGGCGACTTGCGGGGATTCCGGGATGGGTTCGGCGATACGGGGAGCAAGATGCGCGAGGTTCGCAGAGCCGTTGCGGCTTACGTTGCCGAGATCAGGTGCGGGTTCGACCACCTTTGGCTGAAAGACAGGCAGGGTGAGGCGGGAGTTGGCATTTACGAGGTCGGGCGCGGGCTCAACGACCATAGGCTGGAAGGACGGCAGACGCGACGGCGAACGCAGGGAGCCGGTCTCGGCAGTGGGGCCGACGACTTCGGGTAGGAATCCCGGTAGGTGCCGGGCGGTGGATTCGCGCTGACTGGCGGCAAGCGGCTGGACCGGAGCGGCGGGTTGGTAGGCGGCGATGTTCGGGAGATCGAGATCGCGCTCAATCTTGACCTTCGGGGGAGCGATGATGGTTTGGCGGAGATTGTCCGGCGTGTCGGGAAGCGAAGTTATCTCCTGCTTTGCCGGCACGGGATCGCGTTTCCCGGTGTTGCGGGGATGAGCGGGAGGGCTGCCGTGCAACTCGGGAAGATATTCGCTGATGGTGTAGCCGTTCAGGGCGTGGTGCGAAAGCGGATCAGCGAGATGAACATTGGATTGGGGCCAGATGGAAACCGCATACAGAAGTCCGAGCAGAGCGGCATGGGCGCCCAGGGAATCCAGCAAACCGCGTCCCGGAAACGGGGTGGGTATTTGTACGTCGCGCCAGAATTCATGGTTGGGCGCAGAGGTGGTCACCATTCCGGGAACGACTCGCCCGAGGAGACGGTCGGCTAAATTGCCTGCGAATACAGCAAGAGGGTTTGGCCATTCGACCAGCAGACGTAACTCGTCCTGTGCGGCAGGATTCGGGTCCGTGGTGGTGCTCGATTTGAGATCGTGGCGCGGGGTCGTCATCGCAATGGTCTAAGTGCGCGATTATATCGCGAGCTTGGAATAGCCCTGAAGGTATGGCTCTCGACTATACTCAATTTCAAGATGAAGAACGTTTTCGGAATCGCGGCATTGTTGCTCGCCTTTGTTACTGCCGGTGCGGCGCAGGCGGAATCCAAACCACAAGCACAGTTGAGCGGGGATATCACGGGCCTGTACTCGTTTGTCCACGAGGGCGAGTTCGTACAGATTGAAGTGAACGACGGCTAAGGTCACGGGCTTGGTGTCTCACTTCCAGGACGAAGACCTGGACAAAGCTGAGTTCATTGACCAGTACTTCGCCGAAGCAAAGCTGGAAGGTACTACTCTCACTTTTCGAACGAAGCCAGCGAACGGAGTCTGGTTTGAATTTTCCGGAACCGTGGAGCGTGGTTCGGCAAAGACTCCCAGTGACGAGGGCTACTGGAATGTGAGGGGAAATCTGATTGTGCGAAGCACTGAGCCGGATGGGAAAATTTCAGAGAAGTCGCAAGGGTTGACGCTGAAATCGTTTCCGCAGGATGCGGAGCCGAACCCGACGCAAAGCGGTGTGAGCAAAGAGTAGTTTTCAGGCGTCGTGCATTCAAATGAGCCCTGCGCAAATCGCCGGGAGATGATGATTTACCGCGCTTTATAAGCACCTCTCCTCTGTACAACACCCCGCCACACGATGCTCTCTAAATAGGCAACCACTCGTCGAGAAGCATGACAGGGAGAGCAGAATGAGTGCACAACGAATGATTTTCCATGCCTTGGCGGTCGCGGCGCTGGGAGCCATGTGCATGGCGCAGAACAGCCCGGCATCGAAGGGGATGGGGCAGCCCGGTACGAGCCAGCAGGGTATCGGCCAGCAGGGGCCATCGAGTACAGGAATGGGGCAGCAGGGTGGAATGGGCAGCAATATGCCTGACACGATGAGCCATGATACGAGCATGAACGACAGCCAGATGAAGAGTCCCGATCAGGCGTTCATTATGAAAGCCGCACAAGGTGGGATGGCGGAAGTTGCGATGGGAAATATTGCGAAGCAGAACGGCGGAAGCGATGCCGTGAAGCAGTTTGGCGACAAGATGGTGACCGATCACTCGCAGGCAAATGACCAGTTGAAGCAACTGGCGCAGCAGAAGGGGATTACTTTGCCTTCGAGCCCGAGCGCGAAGGATAAGCGCACGAGCAAGATGCTGCAGTCGAAGCAAGGTTCTGACTTCGACAAAGCTTACATCCAGGACATGGTAAAAGATCACGAAACCGATGTTGCGGAGTTCCGCAAAGAAGCCCAGAACGGTAAGGATCCGGCAGTGAAGGCTTGGGCTCAGAACAACTCTGCCTACCTTGGAACAGCATTTGGCGGACGCAAAGCAGGTTGCTGGACAGGTGGGAGTCGACACTAAAAAGAAGAGCGCGGGTGCAATGAGTTCGCAGCAGCAGTAGCGATTCGCTACGTCGAAGCAAAGGACTGGGGAGCCGCGTGGCTCCCTGGTTCATTGCACGTTATTAGATTTGGTTTCCGCTAGTCTTCGTTCCAGAAAAGTTACGTGCTCGGCTTCAAAGCTGGAAAGTTCGACGTAGAGAGCACGGAGTTCGGGATCGCCGGCAGTCTGGGCTAGATCCGAGTAAAAATCGCGGGCCTGATTTTCCGCATCCAGCGCGATCTTCAAGGCTCGACGATGAGCCGTGGCCGCAGCCTCCAGAGACGAGTTGAAAATATCGCCATCGCGGAGTTCCGGCAGCTCGATGAACTCCAGAATGTCAGTTTCCGTGAGGGCGCAACTGGCCTGCCCGTATTGCGCTGTATAGCGCTGCTGCAGCAGGGAACTGTGATGCCGTTCCTCTACGGCCATGTCCCAGAGAACGCCGGCAATTTCAAGCGAAGCGAAGTCCTGGAACGAGACGAACATCTCGGCGAAGCGATGGTATATCTCGGAGTTTCGCTCCTCGATGAAGATGGCGACGTGGAGCGCTTCTTGCGGCGATAAGGATTGAAAGCTGCGTTTCATTGATATGAATAGCCTGTGCGCACGTCGCTATGAAGCGGTGCAAGCGGAAGAATACTGACAATCTACTCGACATCGGCCGGGATGTTCTCCAACCGGAATCCACTACTCACTCGCTCGAACCGGGAACTGCTTCCATCTGTGCGATTGTATTACGGAGCCAGTGTTCGAGTGCAACAACCATTCGGCTCGGGTCGCGGTTGATAAGTTCGGCAACGGTTTCGCCGGAGTCGTCCAGAGGGATGTGATGGCAGGGGAATTCCTCTGAACGCTTATCCTCGGGGACGAACTGGAATAGAGAACACTCGCTACAGGCATGGGGGCGCAAAGGATCGCCAAAGTTCATGCAGGCAGAGGATTCCCGGAAAGGGGATTTCACGTTAGTCAATCCCCGGTCGCGCTCGAGACCGCCCAGTTCGAGGTAGTTGAGTTCGAAGCGGAGTACTTGCAGAGTGTCGCTCAAATTACCGGACATGGAGTTCTCCATTTCCGGTAAGAGTGTGGCGCAAATATAGTGACTCAAGATGTGATTGAACTCACGTGAGCGAGTGACAAAGAATTGGCATGATTCCTTGGAACTAAGGACGTTATTAGAACGGCTCAAGGAAGGTATATCCAGCGAGAGCGAGGAAAAGAAGAATCAATGGCGGGCTGAAAAGCTTGATTGAGGCCGCACGGGAGACTTGGGCATTGCTGGGGTCCTTCGCTTGCGCTCAGGATGACCCTCTCAGCATATGGCAGACACATCTACTGTGGAACCGCTTTAGCTGTCTATGAGCTGGTTGTTGATGGCGAACAGAGCTAGTTCCAGACGGCTGGAGACGCCGACTTTATCGAAGATGTTGGTCAGGTGATGCTTGACGGTGTCCTCGCTGAGTGCGAACTTCTGCGCAATCTCTTTGTTGCTGAGTCCGGCGACGATGGTTCCGAGGATTTCGGTTTCACGGCGGGTGATTCCGAGGCTGCGCGCTTTGGAAGGCGTCAACAATGCGGTTTGTTCGCGCAGATACTGAACCATGTCGGTCACAGGCTCGTGTCCCACCCAGTACAGTCCTCCAACAACGGACCGGATCGCTTTAAGCAAGAGCTGGGTGGCGGATTCCTTCATGACGACGCCCCAGGCACCCATCTGCAGTGCCTCGATGATTTGACGGCGCTCGATGGCAGCGGTGAGAAGGATAGTGCGGGTGGAGACGTGTTGTTGCGAAAGCTCGCGTAAGGTCTCAAGCCCCGGCATTTTGGGCATGGCGAGGTCGAGCAGCAGAATGGAGGGATGATGCTCATGCACCATGGCGACTGCTTCGGCTCCGTTGGCCGCTTCGCCGATTACTTCAAATCCTTCTTCCAAATCGAGCAGGCGACGAAGACCGTCACGAAAGATCGTGTGGTCATCGGCAATGACAAGGCTCACTTTTTTACTGTCCATGGTTACTGTCCATTTGTGAGAGATAAGCCCTTTTGGGGGAGCTTGATGAGCAACTGGGAACCGCGTGAAAGTTGTGAATGTATGAAGAGCTCTCCGCCGAGATTGGCCACGCGCTCTTTGATGATTGCAGGCCCTCTCGCAGATTTCATCAGCTCTACTCCAGCCAGTGTACCTTCAAAGCCAAAACCAACGCCATCATCACTTACACACAATCGCCAGTATCCATCGTGGCGGCCGAAGGTGACGAGGACGTCCTCCGCTTTTGCGTGCTTGCGGATATTGACCAACGCTTCGCGGACAATAAGCAGAATCTCGCGGCAGGCGTGGGTGGAGAGGTGAACCTCCTCGGCGGTGGAGACAAAGCGCGCTGAAATGCCGGAGTCACGGCGGAAACGATCGACCTGCTCGGCAAGATGATCAAGCAGTTGATCCGGTTCGACCTCGACGGGCTTTAGTTGCTGCATCAGTTCGCGGAGTTCGCTTACCTGAATGCGGAGCAGGTTCTGCAGAGAGCCAATTTCGGGAGCAATCGCCGGATGTTCCTTTTCCGCGCGGCGCCTTAGGATGTCAGCCCGCATTTCAGCCGAGATCAGCGATTGAACGACGCCGTCGTGCAGTTCGCGGGCGACTCGGGCACGTTCGATGGCGCTGGCCCGGGCGCGCAATCTGCGCATCAGGTAACCCCCATAAATTGCGGTGGAGGCCTGCTCGAAGAGAGAGTTTGCGAAGGTCAACTCTTCCAGGATGTTTCTACCCATGCAGGCATTCGGCACCAGCAGCCTGAGCCGCCAGGCATGACCCAGGGGCGCGGTCACAGCGAGAAGCGATCTGGTGTCTTCGGGCAGGAATGGAAGGGATGGAATCTGGCCGGTGACTACGCGGGGCTGCGCCTTTGGGCTAAGCGTGAGTATTTCTATCTGCGTGGGCGAACTCTGGTTGCAGAAAAACGTGGCTGAGTAGTCCGGCAGCAGATAGACCAGGCGATCGTCGCTGACGATTTCCTTGGAGTACGGGCGCGTGTCTCCCTCTTCCGGCGGCGGCATCTGCCAGAGATAAACCTGATCGGTGGAAAGATCCTGCGCGACCAGAAATATGCGTGAGCCGCCGAAGAGACTGAAGAATTCCTCGAAGACAATTTGCAGAACCGCGGTCATGCTGTGCTCGGTACGCGCCGAATGCAGGAGCCGAGTCACTACTGCCGATTCTGCGCGGCGTTCCTTCTCGTTCTCGCCCAGGGTGCCGATCAGGTAGCCAATTACAAGGAGATAGGCAGAGCGCATCAGGACGCGGTTGCTCTCAAACTCTCCCCAGGCGGTGCCGCGGAGGAAGAGAGCCTCGATTTCCAGAACTATGCCGCCGGCAAGCGAGGTGAGCAGGGCTTCGGGGAACCCCCAGCGGAATCCTGCGGAAATCATCGCAAACGAATACATGGGAACGAACGGCGAACTGGAGCCGTGGGAGAAGGCGGTAATGAGCGTCGGCCAGATGATGTCACCGGCGTGCAGAACGCGGAGAAACAGTGGAGTGACCGGACGGTTGGACACGTAGGCGAAGATAGCAAGGCTATGTGCCACCCAAATAACAAGAAGAATGTAGACCAGGTGGGTGAATTTGGCTGGCTCCGGCGTCTCCATGGAAAACGCAACGAGGGCCAGCACGGCAAGGACGGAGCGCAGTGCTCCCAGCACGGTCTCGACGCGGCTTCGTTCGGCCTCGGTCGTTGGGACATTGAGGCGGGTCAGATACCGGTAAGAGTTGGGCCAGCGCACGTGTGCGATTCCTGGTTGGCAGAGATCTTGATGGAGTGATTATTTCCCGAAACGGCTCAGGGAGCAATACTGAATGAGTTGAACGGTCAGCTTGAGGGCGAGCACGGCGACCATCACGGGCTCGTGTGACTAGCCTCACTGTACAAATTGTGGGAGCGGACTACGTTGTTTGCGACCTGACACGAGCGATTGTGAAGCAGATCGCCCGCCAGTTTAAGGAGACAGGAGATGACCGCCCCACGACCCGGACGCCGCAGCACTGAGCATAAGAGCGCCGCGACACGCCGGTCTCTGTCTCCGAAAGGAGAAGTAAACCATGTTTCGGCCGGCTTCCTTCAAATTGGTATTGCCTGTCGCAGCGATTGTTCTGCTCGCATTCACCTGGGCAAGCGCTACGACGACCCCGCCGCTCAAATACGAGAAGAGCAGCGAAGTTAAAATCAAAGGCGTTGTAGCAGATGTTAAGACCGACGCGGACTCGAATGTCCATCTCACGGTGACCAGCGATAAAGGTGCGCTCGATGTAATGGTTGCGCCACAGAAGTTCCTGAACGAAATGGAAATCACGTTTGCCAAGGGCGACAGCGTTGAAATTCTCGGCTCACAACTTACGGTCGAGGGAAATCCAGTAATGCTGGCTCGTGAGTTGACACGCAAGGGTGACGTGATGGTGATGCGTGACGAAAAAGGAAAACCCGTGTGGGTGGGGTGGATTAAGTAAAGCTTCGGAATTCTGATATGGGAAAGGGACAGCGTAAACGCTGGCCCCTTTTTTATTGGTTCATGATTTGCGGATGAGGGCGGAAAAGGACATGCCCCGTGGAAGATCTCGTCTCCCAGGTCATCGCCCCAAAGAACGGGGCGCGAACGGGGTCACCAGGGATTACTTTTCGGAAAATAAGAGTGAAGGCAAAGGCGAGTTAGGACTTCACTTTCTTGCCGGGAGGAATTACTACGGGGCGGCGCACGGGGACAAGGCCTTCTTTGGGCATGGCCTGGTTGGCGCGGGTCATCACCTCGTGCTGCACATACTTTACGAATTCCTGCATCTGGGTTTGCATCTGTTCCATGCGCTCACGCATGTTAAGGATGATGCCGATGCCTGCAATGTTTACGCCGAGATCCCGTGCCAGCGACAAGATGAACTCCAGACGCTTCAGATCCTCTTCGGTGTAGAGGCGAGTGTTGCCATCGCTGCGTGATGGTTTCAGGAGGCCTTCGCGTTCATAGAGGCGCAGTGTTTGCGGGTGGATTTCATACATCTCGGCCACCACCGAAATCATGTACGCGCCTTTGCCTTTTCGTTTCGTCATGGGGTCAATTTTTGCTTAACATTCTATCTCGCAAGTTCCTGCCTGCCTATGTTCAACGACAAACCTAGATCTTTGAGTACAGCTCGGCTCGCGGATCGTCGGGATACATCTTTTCCAGTTTCTGCCAAAGCTCTTTGGCTTCGACGTTCGGAATCTCGGGAACGACGATGCGAATCTTGACGATCTGATCGCCGATGACGCCGGGGCGAGTTGCAGATGGTACGCCCTTCTCCCTCATGCGAAGCTTCTGCCCGCTCTGCGTGCCGGGAGGAATGCGCAAAACGGTACGGCCATCGATGGTCGGCACCTCTACCTTGGCACCGAGCGCAGCCTCCCAAGGCAGAATAGGTACGGTGATGCTGATGTCGTCGGCATCGCGGTGGAAGATGGGGTGTTCGGCGATCTGCACAATGATGTAGAGGTCTCCGTGCGGGCCTCCACGCGTACCGGGATTGCCTTTTCCAGCGAGGCGGATGCGCTGTCCATCGCGGGTTCCGGGCTTGATGCGGAATGAAACTGGCTCGGGAGTCATGCGTCCCATGGAGGATGGGCGCTGGATGTTCAGCTTCATCTCGCCGCCGCGAATGGCTTCCCAGAAGGGGACCTGCACCTTGTACTCTACGTCGCTGCCAGCGGCGTTGGCTGGCTCCTGCGCCATTCCGCCGCCAAAGATTCCGGAGAAGATGTCGCGGAAACTCCCTCCGCGTCCACCCTGCTGCGCATTGCCAAAATCAAAATCGCGAAAATCAAATTCCTGGTGCTGGGCTCCCTGGTTGTAGCCGCCAAAAGGATTGCCGCCGTGGCCGAAGGGATTTCCGCCGGCGCCGCTGTTGGCATAGGCTTCGGCTGTCTTGGAATCGATATTGTCTGAATAAAAGCCGAGCTGGTCGTAAATCTTGCGCTTCTTCGGGTCGCTAAGAACCTCATTGGCTTCGGAGAGTTCCTTGAACTTCTCCTCCGACTTCTTGTCGCCCGGATTTACGTCGGGATGATACTTGCGCGCGAGTTTGCGGAATGCCTTGCGCACATCGTCAGCGGTGGCCGTTTTTTTCAAGCCGAGAATGCCGTAATAATCTTTTTTGTCGGTTGCGGCCATTATGGTTTTTCTCGCTCGTTTCCCTGAAACAAAACACTACGCTTCAGCATACTTGCGCACTGCAACTCTACAAAGACTTTCTTTTACCCAGGGTCGCAGCAACTCAAAAATTGTTACCACAAAAGTTTACTGCCCCTGCTGGACGTTCGCCATGCTGGCGACTGCCGGCAGGGGCAGATTTGAAACCTGACGGATCGGGGAATCCTAATTGGTGCGGCTTGCGCTGCTATTGGACGGCGAGAGCAGTACCGGCCCAGTCAGCAGCGTGCCGTCATTGTGTATTTCCACCGACTCGATGCCGTCGCGCGATGGCGTGAGTAAGAACCACTGCGCCTCGCTGGTATCGAAAGTGAGAAAGTACGGAATGCCGTTGACTTCAAAATTCATGAGTTTCCCCTTCTACGAGCCAGTCGAATTGCTGTTTCGTTCGACTTCCCGTTTGTGAAGCGGCCAGAGCGCCGACGCTCTGGCTGCGTGATCCATTCGCCATACTCCCGGCGAATTACTTTTTATCCTCCACATCTACATACTCGGCATCAATTACTCCGTCATCCTTCTTGGCCTCCGACTTCGGTTGCGCTTCGGACTGCTGCGCTGCACCGTCGGGGTTAGGCGGAGTGGCTTTGTACATCGCTTCCGCTAATTTGTGAGATGCTGCCTGCAGACGGTCGCGAGCGGTTTGCATCGACTTATGATCGCCGCTCTCCAGAGCCTTCTTGGCATCGCCGAGAGCGTTCTCTACTTCGCCGCGCTCGCCGCCGGAGATCTTGTCGCCATTCTCCTTCAACATCTTTTCGACCTGATAGACCATGGCATCAAGCTGGTTACGCGTTTCCACTTCTTCGCGCTTCTGCTTGTCTTCGGCCGAGTGCGCCTCGGCTTCCTTGGCCATACGTTCGATCTCTTCCTTGCTCAGGCCGCTGGATGAGGTGATGGCAATCTTCTGATCCTTGCCGGTCGCCGTGTCCTTGGCAGTCACGTTGAGAATGCCGTTGGCATCGATGTCAAACGTTACCTCGATCTGAGGCACGCCACGGGGCGCCATCGGAATCCCGGACAGATGGAACTTGCCGAGAGTGCGGTTCTGGGCAGCCATGGGACGCTCACCCTGTAGAACGTGAATCTCTACCGAGGTCTGATTGTCGGCCGCGGTCGAGAAGTTCTCGCCCTTGCGGGTCGGAATCGTGGTGTTGCGCGGAATCATGGTCGTGGCAACGCCGCCGTAGGTTTCGATCGAAAGCGAGAGCGGAGTCACGTCGAGCAGCAGCAGGTCCTTGACTTCTCCCTGCAACACACCGCCCTGAATGGCCGCGCCGATGGCTACGACTTCATCCGGATTGACGCCGCGATGCGGCTCGCGTCCGAAGAATTCCTTCACTTTCTGCTGAATCATAGGCATGCGGGTCTGGCCGCCGACGAGAACGACTTCGTCGATCTTGCTCGAATCAACTCCGGCGTCTTTCAAGGCCTGGACGCAGGGCTTGATCGAGTTCTCGATCAGGTCGCGCACCATCTCTTCCAACTTGGCGCGAGTCAGCGTCTTGACCAGGTGCTTCGGTCCCGAGGCATCAGCCGTGATGAACGGCAGATTGATCTCGGTCTGCATGGTCGTGGACAACTCGATCTTCGCGCGCTCAGCCGCATCTCGCAGTCGCTGCATCGCCATCTCATTGCCTTTGCTGCGTAGGTCGAGCCCGTAATCCTTGCGGAACTCATCTGCCAGCCAGCCGACTACTCGCTGGTCGATGTTGTCGCCGCCCAGGTGAGTGTCGCCGTTGGTGGACTTTACCTCTATTACGCCCTCGCCGACCTCAAGAATCGATATATCGAACGTGCCGCCGCCAAAGTCATATACGGCGATGGTCTCGTCCTTTTTCTTATCAAGGCCGTAGGCGAGCGCGGCGGCCGTGGGCTCGTTGATGATGCGCTTGACGTCGAGTCCGGCAATCTTTCCGGCATCCTTCGTGGCCTGGCGCTGCGAATCGTTGAAGTAGGCAGGGACGGTGATGACGGCTTCGGTAACCGGCTCGCCAAGATAGTCTTCTGCAGCCTTCTTCAGCTTCTGGAGGATCATGGCCGAGATCTGAGGCGGCGTGTATTCCTTGCCCTGAGCCTCGATTGCCACGTGGTCGCCCGACTGTACTACTTTGTAAGGCACCATCTTCATTTCTTCGCTGACTTCATCGAAACGGCGTCCCATGAAGCGCTTGATGGAGAAAACAGTGTTTTCGGGATTGGTGATTGCCTGATTCTTGGCGACCTGGCCGACGGGACGCTCCCCTGTTTTGGTGAAACCGACTACGGACGGCGTGGTGCGGCCGCCTTCTTCGTTGGGGATCACCTTGGGCTCGCCGCCTTCCATGACGGCTACAACCGAGTTCGTTGTTCCCAGATCAATGCCGATAATCTTTGCCATTGTTCACTGCCTCCTGCGGTAAATCGTGAAAATTGTTGAGGTTGGCACTTTCACAGGAGTACCGAACCCTACAGAGCGCCCGTGAGACGCGCAACTCAGACTTAATACGATTGCGATGATAGAACCTGAGTGACTTACTGTCAACTTAATAGATGTGGTCTGTTGAGTAGAGGATGCAGGAAGAATTAGAGCTCCTGGCGGCCTCTATATGACTGAAATGCTAAGGAGTCTGTGAGAGGGAGCGAGAGCGAGCTCTTGCGGGTCGGGGCTGCTACCGCCTCAAACGGTTTGATTCTGGAGGAAACTGTTTTGCTCACGAAAAATTTTGAAGCGCAGGGCGAGGCGCGTGTGTCCAAGAGCAAAGCACAGGAGCGAAGCACACAGTAGCGAAAATTTTGTGCCAACGACTATGTATCCGTTGCTCACCTGGATGGCTGGGTGCGTCCGGGGGCCGTTGCTTGGAGCGCGAGCACAGCGCGGGTGGGAGCGTAAGGTACTTTGTTTGCCGGAGAGTAGAGCTGAGGTAGCAGTGCGCATTGTGAGCTAAAGAGCCAAATCGTGAAAGGGAAGATGAATTGCTTGTGGAACGTCAGAGGAGACTAGATGGCAAGGCGAACCCAGTTTTCCGAAAAGCCAGTAGCCGGGCTAGGCGTGCTCGACGAAGAGCATTCCGAGATTAATCGCAAGTACCTGGAATTGGACCGAATGATTGTTGAGGCGAACAGCCTTACACGGATTCGCGCTACCTCCGAGATTCTGGCCGAGCTCATTTTGCTCCATCTGGTTCACGAAGAGGAGTTTCTGCGGAAGATGTCTTTTCCATTCATCGACGAGCATCGCGCTGCAGAGATGGAGATGATGGCCGAGATTTTCAAAATAGAGTTGGACCTGAGCCGGGATGATGTTTCCGCTCCGCTTCGGTTGCGTGGCCTTTGCAGGGAGTGGCTGCATGAGCACATCCATATTGAGAGGCAGGAACTCCAGATTGCTGTGATGGCGGCCGGAGATCAATCAGGCTAGATACTGGCGTAAATTTATGGCCCAAGCCGCCCACCGGCGTGGGCCGATTTGCAGGATTTTGGCCGGGCAGTCCGTCCTCTAATGGATGGCCTGCCTGAGTTGCGGCGACCTCCTCCCCCGAAGCAGCGAAGGTCGCCGCTTTGTTTGCCCGCCAAGGAACCGACTCCCATAAATTTAGTCCAATAACGCGGTGGATATAGGCCACCTGTTAGTCGTAGCGTTCGTAGATGACGCGCTTCTTATCCCAACCGCATTCATCGACAAGCAGTGCTCGCACGGAGGAGACCATGTCGTTGAGTCCGCAGATATAGACGTGCATATCCTTGCGCTCGCCAACGATCTTGCGAACATGTTCCTGAACGTATCCACGGCTTCCTGTCCATTCCTCGGGAGCGCGACTCAAAGTGGCGGTGTAGTGGAAGTTGGGCTGCTCGGCCGCAAGGCGCTCGAACTCCTCCTGGTAGTAAACGTCGGTGGGATAGCGCGTGCCGTACACGAGCCAGACTTGCCTTCCGCCGTGGCGCTGCTGGCCGCTTCCATCGTGGCCGAACAGGTGGTGCACCATGCTCCGGAAGGGCGCGACCCCGGTTCCGGTGGAGACGAGGATCATGTCCTGAACTTCTGGTTTGAGAACGAAAAGTCCGTGCGGACCGTGGAAGTTCGCGGTTTCGCCCACGTTGAGATCGCAAAGAAAGTTGGACATGAAGCCCTCTTCGACGCGATTGAGGCAGAGATCGAGGGTGTTGTCGCTACGCGGCGGAGAGGCGATGGAGTAGGCGCGGGTGACGAATTTTTCGCCTCGTGGTTCGCGTACGGAAATGAACTGTCCGGCCACGAAGGGGAAGGTTGAGACCTCCTCAATGTTGAATTCGAGGTGTTTGGTTTTCTCCGAAATCAGTACGGAGCGGGTGAGCCGAGCGGTGAGCAGGGTGTGTTCCATGTTCTTCCTTGACGGCCTAATGTACACACTATTTTAAAGCAGAGCAAAACATAGTAGCCGAAAGCTGTTCAGAACAGGCAATCTTACGCCAAAAAGCCTCGGAGCCGAGGGTGGCTGGGTTGCATCCAACGATTTACCAGAAATGTCTGCTGGCCGGGAATCGAGATCTTGGAGGAAGTGTCGATGACAACTGCGTCGGTTGAGAAATCGGCAGAAGCGGAACTCTTAATCGTCTTCGACGGCACGCGAACGCGTTTTGTGCTGGCCAAGCCGGTGGTCACGATTGGGCGCCGTGCAGACCGCGATGTGGTGATTGCCGAACCCCATGTCTCACGCAATCACGCGCAGATTGAGCGGCGCGATTCCGAGTATTTTATTGTGGACCTGGGGAGCAGTCACGGCACTTTCGTGAACGGGGAGGCAGTTCAGGAACATTGTCTCCGCGGGGGAGATCGGATTGAACTCGGCACGATTGGCGGCAGCTACCTGATCTTCAAGGACTCGCGGGGCGCGGCTGGAGACCGGCCTGCGGACCCTCACGAGATGCTGTCGATGATCATGTCGCGGCAGACATCTTCGGACAAGCCGGGAGAACTGCATCTGCTGAGCATGTTCATTGAAGGTGCGCGCGCCTTGAACAACTCCTCGGTTTTAAGCGAAGTGCTGACGACACTGGTGGAAGCCTCTCTCCGTTTGACCAAAGCTGAGCGCGGATTTGTGTTTCTATGCAAGGAAGGCGGCCAGTTGTCGCTGGCTGCCGGACGAACGGAGCGCGGCGACGTGTTGACCGAGGCAAAGGGAATTTCACATTCGGTGCTACATGAAGTGATCTCCTCTGCGTCGGAGTTCGTGTTGAGCATGGGTGACCCGGGAATGACGGGCCGCGAGAGCATTATTGCCCACGATCTGCGAAGCATCGTTTGCATTCCGCTGCGCAAATCGCAGTTCCGGGGGAGTGGCGGATGTAACGATCAGGGGGCGATGGGTGTCCTGTATCTGGATAGCCGCATTGAGAAGGGAAAGCTTCCGGACGTAAGTCACGAGTTGATTCGCGCGATTGCCCGCGAGGCGGCGGCGTTGGTCGAGAATGCATACCTGGTGAAATCGGAACAAGAGGCACTGGCTTATCAACGAGAGTTGGCGATTGCCTCCACCATTCAGCGCAGCTTGATGGAGGTGAAGATTCCATCGCTATCGTTTGCTGAAGTCGAAGCGCGAAACATTTCCTGTAAAGAGATCGGTGGGGATTTCTACGACGTGATTCGCCTGGACGACTGCGTTGCGGTTGTAGTTGCGGATGTCTCGGGAAAAGGAATCTCGGCTGCATTGCTGGCCTCTGTACTGCAGGGAGCGATCTATCCTCAACTGCGGCAGGGATTACCGCTGGAGCAGATCGCAGAAGGGTTGAACCTTTACGTCTATAACAAGATCGTCGGCCAGAAGTATGCGACGCTGGTGATGATGAAGGTGTATGAAGACGGCGCAGTTCAATACATTAATTGCGGGCACGTAAAACCGCTGCTGTACTCGGGAGGTTCCATTCACTCTCTGGAGAACGAGAACCTGCCTGTCGGACTGCTGTCTCCGGTGACGTTTACGAGCGGTCGTGCGCAGCTACGCAATGGAGATCGAGTGCTGCTGTTTACCGACGGCGTTGTAGAGGCGGAAAACCACGAGGGCGAGTTCCTGGGGAATGAGGCGCTGGAAGCTGCACTGCAATCGGAGTTCTCACTGGGCAAGCTATTCGAGGCGGTTCATGCCTACCGCGAGCAAACGCCGCTCTCGGATGATTGCACGGCATTGTACCTTCGCTATGGAAATGGCCAGAGGACAGAAGTGTGAGTGTACCTACCTACAGATGAATTCTTCGGCTGTGTAGCGAATGCATCGAGAGTCTGGTAGGTTCTTTCGCAGCTTCGGGGCCCCCAGGTCCAGTAGAGTCCAACATATGCAACGGTGTGCGATGTGCCGTGAACACTGTGTCCGGCGGTGAAGAGAAAGTTGAAATTGTCGGTGATCTTATAAATTCCTCCGGCGTTGATCAGGTGCGTTCCCTTGCTCTCATCGCTATCGCGTCCGGGATCAAACCATTCGACGCCGAGCATTAGATCCTTGTTCAACTCACGTTGTACTTCCCATCCTGCAAAGGTGTGATCGCGCATTCCCGGTGCGTGGTTGATGATGTAACCTGCGCCGCCGTAACTCGTCCATGGTCCCCAACTCTTCTGCACCCACATGGGGAGTCGAGCCCAGGTCTGTCCATTGCCCAGACTTCTATTGCTGTTGCCTGTGGGTAACTCGATCATCGGGAAGATGCCAAATTGCGGACGATTCCCCTTCTCTTGTACGAGGCGATACTTTACACCTAGCTCAACGTCGCCGACGCCGTAGGCGGTCAGTCCATGATTCTCGGCAGAGAACATCATGGGAGCAATCACATGAAGCTGCAAGTTGGGAGCTGCGCCAATGTTTAACTCAAAGGCGGGAAAGGCTACTCCATAAGCACCTTTGGCGCGATCCAGTGTCGAGAATGTGTAGAACTCGTAGTGACGGAACGGCACCGGCTCAGGATCGTCGGTGTAGAAGGGAGGCCCGGCAAATGCCATCGTCGTCATCAGACCGATGGCCAGGCAGACAACAGCGAAGTGTCGAATCTTCATTCGTATTTGATCTCATGTTTAGCGTTCAGTTCGATCAAGAAGCGCCGTGGTTGGTGTTCATGCGCGAGTCACCTTCTCCAGCAGATACATGTAAGAGCGATAGATTTCGCCGGTGGAGCGAGTCATACCGATCTCGCAGGTACGGCTGCTGGAGTAGCATCCGTCGTGCTTGTGGGCTTTGACCTCGGCGGCTTCGTTCGTCGTGGCCGAGGCGGTGAGTTCGGGGTACATGAATCCGCGATCTCCGGCAAAGGCGCAGCATCCGAGGCTGGGCGGCACGAAGACATCGCCGCTGCAATTGCGCGCAATGGCCTGGAGTTTTGGCGTCAGTCCCATCTTTACGGCAGAGCAGACGGTATGCAGCGCTACCGAATTCTCGGGATGAAAGACCTTGAGGTTGGGAAGCAACAGATCGTGCACAAACTCGATGCTGTCGATAATTTTCAGGCGATCGAAACGTTGCTGGTTCTGCTCGGTAAGATACTCGCGCGCGTGTATGAGTCCATAGGTGCAGGGGCTGGTGTCCATCATGATGGGCAGTTTGCCCTCACTGGACCAAGTCCAGAAATTTTCGATGGTGCCATTGAGCATGGCGTCGCGAGAGTCGTCAAAGCCCTTTGAGGAATAGGGCGTACCACAGCAGTTTCCCGCGACATCTTCGGGTATCCACAAATGGATACCGGCACGTTCGGCGAGGGCAACCGTTGTCTGCATGAGCGATTTGTCGCTGGGCTCGCCGGGAAGGCTTCCCATGGTTCGCGAGATACAGGCGGGGAAGTACACGGCTTGCGCAGTGGCGCGGTTGGTGCGAGGGATTCCGCCCTTCACGGCGCGTGGCATGTCGGCGGTCCACACGGGCATGTTGGGACCAATCAGCTTGCGCATGGCTCCGGTGATTGCCTGCATCCCGCGAAGTCCGATGAAGCGTTGCGCGAAGTGCGCCGCTCGAAGGGCGAGGCGGATGAGCGACTCGACCATGGCGAAATTGTCCACTGTAAATTTCGCAATGCTTTTTGCAAATGCTGAATTGCGGAGTGCGCGGAATCGCTTGGTAAGTTTTCCGGTGTCGATGCTGACCGGGCAAGTGGTGGCGCAGAGTCCGTCAACGGCGCAAGTGTCGAGCGCCATGTATGGAAAATCGCGATTGAGTTGGACGAGGAATTCGCTGCTGCCGAGTTGCTCCTGGCGAACGATTTCACGGCGAACTACGATGCGCTGACGTGGCGTGAGGGTGATGTCGCGGCTGGGGCAGCGTGGCTCGCAGTAGCCACACTCGATGCACTTGTCAATCTCCGGCTCGACGGTGGGGAGCTGCTTGAGGTCGTGCAGGTGCGCGCGCGGATCGTTGTTGATGATGACGCCGGGATTGAGCAGTCCGGTGGGATCGGCCAACGATTTTAGCTGCCGCATGATCTGGTAGGCATCGGCGCCCCACTCGGTTTCGACGAAGGGAGCCATGTTGCGTCCGGTGCCGTGCTCGGCCTTGAGCGCGCCGTCGTAGCGGTTGACGACGAGTTCCACTACATCATCGATGAAGCGAGAGTACTGATCGATGACGCGCTGATCGTTGAAGGACTGGGTGATGACGAAGTGGAGATTGCCGTCTTTGGCGTGGCCAAAGATGATCGCGTTGTTGTAGTCATGCTTGCGGAACAGTGCGTTCAAATCCTGTGCGGCGGGGGCGAGGTGCTCGATGGGGAACGCGACGTCTTCGATGATGACGGTGGTGCCGCTCTTGCGCACGGAGCCGACGGAAGGGAACATGCCGGCGCGGATTTTCCAGAGCGCTGCCTGGGCTGCGGGAGCATGAGTGAATTGCGCAGGCTCAAGAAGCTTTAGGCGCGAGGTGGAATCGGCGGCAAGGGATTCGAGTTCGGCGTGCTCGGACTCACTCGCAGACTGGAACTCAACGAGCAATCCGGCGGCTTCGGGGCCAAGGCTCTTGAGCACTGGCGGCACGCCGGCTTGATCTTCGACGGAGCGGAGCGATGCGCGATCCATAATCTCAAGCGCTTTGGCTCCGGCCTGGCGTAAGGGCACGATGGATTCGGAGGCGGCGTAGAGGTCAGGAAAGAGCAAGAGGCCGGTGTACTTAACCGGCAGTTCGGGGACGGTGTTTAAGACCGCTTCAGAGATGAACGCCAGGGTTCCTTCGGAGCCGATGAGGAGGTGGGCGAAGATATCGACGGCGCGGTCGAAATCGAGGAAGGCGTTGATTCCGTAACCGGTGGTGTTCTTGGTGCGGTACTTGCGACGGACCCGTTCGGCGAGCGCGGGCTCGTTCTCGATTCGAGATTTCAGTTCGAGAATGCCGCGGGCGAGTGCGGGTTCTTGCGCGAGAAAGACTTCTTCAGCATCGCGGGAGGCTGTGTCGATAGCGGTGCCGGAGGGCAGCAGGAATCGGACGGAGGAGAGCGTGTGGTACGCGTTCTGATCGACGCCGCAGCACATGCCGCTGGAGTTGTTGGAGAGAATTCCTCCGAGAGTACAGGTGGCGATGGAAGCCGGATCGGGACCGATCTTTGCGCCATAGGGCAGCAGCACGCGATTGGCACTGGCGCCGATGGCCCCGGGCCGGACACGAATCCTGCTCCCATTGTCGAGGACTTCGAGGTCGCGAAAACCGCGCGTGACCTCAACCAGCAAACCGTCGGAGATGGACTGCCCGGAAAGACTGGTGCCAGCGGCGCGGAACGTGATGGGAATGGCGTGATCGTGGCTGAACCGGAAGAGTTTTGCTACCTCTTGTTCGGTGGCCGCCTGCACTACGGCCTTGGGAATGAGCCGATAGAAGCTGGCGTCCGAAGCATAGGCAATGAGATCGATTGGACGCGTCAGGACGCGTCGTTCATCGACAATCCTGGCCAGCATTGAGGCAAGTTGCTCAGGAGAGTTCACCGACCGTGCCACTGCCGTTACTGCCATTTTGTTTGCTCCCAAGGCGGCCTGTGGGACTGTCGGTCGCCTTCCCCGTGCAGGTTAATGTACTACAACCGGGCGGATGGAGAAACGTGGGAAGGAGGTGAGAGTAGCAGGTTTAGTGTTGGAGTGGGTGCCACGCGTGGCGGCACCCGGGAAAGTTAGGGAACTACGCCGCATCTCTCTTCGGAGTTTGTTGCATTCGCTGTTCCAGGAACTCGACCAGCGCTTGATTAACCTGATTGGCGTGAGTCCAATTAAGACCGTGCGGGCCGCCTTGCACCACAACCAACTTGCTCCCGTTTACAAATTTGTTTGTACGTTGTCCGGTGGCGGATAGAGGCAGAATGCGATCCGAATCGCCGTGGATTATCAGGGTCGGTACGTTGATGCTTTGCAGGTCTTTGCGGAAGTCGGTTAGCCAGGACTGGACGCAGTCGAGCGTACCGATGGGCGAGGCGCCGCATGCGACGTTGAAACTGGCGTGCACCGCTTGCTGGCTGATCAGTTGATCTCCGAGGACGTCGACGTTGTAGAAGTCAGACAGAAACTTGGCGAGGAAGGCGGGACGGTCGGCGGCGATTGCCTTCTTGATTCCGTCGAAAACCGATTGGTCAACGCCTTCAGGATTGTCAGCGGTCTTGGTCAGGAAAGGCGGAACGGCGGCCATGAATACGGCGCTGCGGACTCGCTCGTTTTTGTGGGTTCCGAGGTAACGGGCAACTTCGCCTCCTCCCATTGAAAAGCCGACCAGCGTGGCATCGCGGAGGTCGAGCCTTGCCATGAGCGCGTCCAGGTCTGAGGCAAGGGTGTCGTAGTCGTAGCCGGATGCGGGTTGGCTTGACCTTCCAAATCCGCGGCGGTCATAGGTGATGACGCGGCATCCAGCCGACAAAAGGGCAGGCAGTTGCTTCTCCCACGAGGCACCGCTGAGTGGCCAGCCATGAATCAAGACGACTGGCTTACCTTTTCCGTGGTCTTCGTAGTAGAGCTCGATCTTTCCTGAATTTTCCTCACCGACACTGACGTAAGGCATCGCACGTCTCCTTCCAGAAGGTTGTTGGTTGAAAATGAAATTGGGTATACAAGGGGCAATCTCTCGGATGCGAATGAGCGGCGTCAGGGTGTTCGGGATTGTTGCAAAATAACAGAAGGTAAGTGGGCGTGCCGCGTAGATGATGAATCGAAGGTTTGCAACATTTTCCGGCTGCGGAGTTAAACTATCGCATGATCTCGTGCTCACGTTTTTCGATTCGTGTGATGGCGGTGTCGCTCTTCGGACTGCTGTGTTTGAGTTCGGGCTGGGCGCAGCCGCATAAGGATTCCTCTCCCCACTTCTCGGTCAGCTTTATCGGTATCGCAAATGAAGCGATCGATGGGCGCGTTTTCGTCCTTCTATCTACCGATCCGAGCGACGAACCTCGCATGCAGATCGACGACACACCACAATCGCAGATCATGTTTGGCGTGGACGTCGAAGGAGTCAGGCCGGGGCAGGAAGTCGCAGTGGATGAGCATGCGGATGGATATCCAGTTCGCAGCTTGCGCGATCTTCCGCCGGGCGAATATTTTGTGCAGGCTGTTCTGCACCGATATGAGACGTTCCATCGAACGGATGGAAAAACCGTCAAGCTGCCGATGGATCGCGGTGAGGGACAGCACTGGAATATTGCTCCGGGAAATCTGTATAGCAAACCTCAGAAGTTAGTAATCGGCAATTCTTCGACGCCGGTGAAAATCGTAATGGATCAGGTGATTCCGCCGATTCCAGAGGCTAAGGATACGAAGTACGTTCGCCATTTGCGCATCCAGAGTCAGTTGTTGAGCAAGTTCTGGGGAAGGCCGATGTATCTGTCGGCGATGGTGCTGGTGCCCGAGGGCTTTGACACACATCCGGAGGCACACTACCCGTTGTTCATCTCGCACGATCACTTTGTAGGCGAATTCAGCGACTTCCGCACCGATCCGCCGGATCCGAATCTGAAGCCGGACTATAGCGAGCGCTTTCACGTCGCAGGGTACAACCGCATTCAGCAAGAGGAGTCGTACAAGAATTATCAGCAGTGGATTTCAGCGGGGTTTCCGCGATTCCTAGTTGTGAAGATTCAACATGCGAATCCTTACTATGACGACTCCTATGCGGTGAACTCGGCCAACGTTGGACCTTATGGAGATGCGATCGAGACAGAGCTGATTCCTGCGATTGAGAAGCAGTTCCGCGCAATCGGGCAGGGATGGGCTCGATTCGTTTATGGCGGCTCCACGGGCGGATGGGAGTCACTCGCAGTTCAGATCTTTTATCCCGACCACTACAACGGAGCGTTTGCGGCGTGCCCCGATCCGGTGGACTTTCGCGCTTATGAAATCATCGACCTTTATAACGACAAGAATGCGTTTTATATCGAGGGTGCACACAAGCGAGTGCCGCAACCGGCGATGCGCGACTACCTGGGGCACACTACTCTGACACTGGAAGAGAATAATGCCTACGAGCTAGCGCTTGGTAGCCATGGGCGCTCCGGCGAGCAGTTTGATATCTGGCAGGCCGTGTACTCACCAGTTGGCGACGACGGCTATCCGAAGCCTATCTTCGACAAGCGCACGGGCGTGATTGATCACGAGGTCGCAGAGTATTGGCGTGAGCATTATGATCTGCGGGCGATTCTTGAAAAGAACTGGTCAACGCTGGGGCCGAAGCTTCGCGGCAAACTGCACCTGTATTGCGGTAGCGCCGACACTTACTTTCTGAACGATGCGGTTTACAAGATGGAAGACTTCCTGAAGGCTACGACCAATCCGCCGTATGACGGGGAAGTGAAATACGGAGACCGTGCGGAACACTGCTGGAATGGCGATCCGACACGGCCCAATTACCTTACGCGCCTGCACTACAACACCATGTATCTGGATAGGATTTTGGAGCGAATCACGAAGACCGCGCCCGCGGGTGCGGACCTGACTAGCTGGCGGTATTAAGTGCCGCAACAAGCCTTACGGAGGAATGTATCAGCATGAAAGTTCTTGTGTCCGGCGGTGCAGGATACATCGGGAGTGTTGTAGTCGCACAACTTGTGGCAGCCGGTCATGAAGTCGTGGTCTATGACAACCTAAGCAAAGGCCATCGCGAATCGGTTTCGCCTGGAGCTACGCTCGTGGTGGGAGACGTTGGCGATCGTGCGTCGCTCAACGACGCATTCGTAAAATGTCACCCTGACGCTGTCATGCATTTTGCCGCCTGGATCGAGGCGGGCGAGTCCATGCGCGATCCGGCAAAGTTTTTCCGCAATAATACGGCGAACGCTCTTACGTTGCTCGAGACCGTACTCGCGCACCGAGTGCGGCGCTTTGTATTTTCGTCTACTGCGGCACTCTACGGAGATCCGGAAAGCACTCCCATCTCCGAGACCGATAAGCTGCTGCCAACGAACGCGTATGGGGAATCGAAGTTTCTCGTTGAACGTATGCTGGATTGGTTTCACCGCATCCATGGCCTTTCGTATGCGAGCCTGCGCTACTTCAATGCCGCCGGAGCAACGGAGACTCTCGGCGAGCAGCACGATCCCGAGTCGCACCTGATTCCAATCATCCTGCAGGTGGCCAGCGGTCAGAGGGAGCGCGTCAGCATTTTTGGCGATGACTACGATACTCCGGACGGAACCTGCGTTCGCGACTACATACACGTTTCAGATCTTGCCAGCGCGCATCTGCTTGCGTTGAACGCGCTGCACTCGTACGTGGCGCCTACGAAGCTGATCTACAATCTCGGGAATGGGCAGGGCTTCAGCGTCAGGGAAGTCATCGAATGCGCACGAAGAGTGACGGGTCACCCAATTCCGGCCGTGGTCGAGTCGCGCCGAGCCGGTGATCCGGCGACGCTGGTGGCTAGTTCAAAGAAGATTCGCTCTGAGCTTGGCTGGAATCCGCAATATCCTGACCTGGAACGAATTGTTCGCAGCGCATGGGAATACCTTCAGCGCAAAACCCTCGTTGAACGAAAGCTGAATTGACTACGTAGGAATTTCGTCCTCGAGCATCCGGAAACCTAGAACACGGTAGCTTACGATTGCCGACTTGTTGACATACATCAGCAGGTTGTTGCTCTCCGGGCTTGAGGGACAAAGGAAGAAACCATCGTCCCTGAGGTGGTCGAGCGAGTTGCGGACGCAACCCTCAATCACTTCGCCATCATTAAAGCCAATCTCAACCCAGATGCTTTGGATCTCAGGACCGCTGGTGTAGAAGCGGACGGAGTCGCGCTCGCTATCGCCTTGGAAAGAAGCTACGAAGAAAACAGCCTTCACCTGGGACCAGTCTATCTCGGGCTGAGTTTCATCTTCGGAGATGTAACACCTGGTCAGGGCTTCGTGAAAACAGGAGTGCAGATTACGGACGAATGAGTTGAGGTCGGAAGCCGACTCTGCGCAATAATAGCCTTTGGCGACAGTCCCATCCTGCCGTGTGATTACAACTTTGTGCTGTATATCCGCTGCATCTGCTGCTACGGCATCTTGTCTCATAATCATTAGGGTTCGCCGACTGCTTTAGCGCGCTGCTCGGAATTCTGATTTGGAGTTAGCCCGTACTGGCGAATCTTGTACAAAAGTGCCTTGTAACTGATCTTCAGCTCGCTTGCAGCTTGCTTTCGATTCCAGTGGTTCCGTCGCAAGGCCTCACCCATCGCCTCGGTTTCGGCTTCGTTCATGGCGCTGCGGGCCAGCTTCTTCAAGCCGCCCACGTTGTCTACACTCAAATTTGTCTGCGGAGCAGCGGCTGAGGATCGATTGCCTCGCGCACTTTTCAGCTCTGCCAAAATGTGTCTTTCATCGCCCAGCACGAGGAACCGCTTCACGGAATTCTCGAGTTCGCGCAGATTGCCCGGCCAGTCGTGCTCCATGTATGCCTGAAGAAGCTGCTCAGACATGGTGAGCGGCTGCCTTGCGTATTTCGCCGAGAGTTTGCGCATGAAGTGGCGGATCATGATTGGAATTTCTTCTTTGCGCTCTCGCAACGGCGGCATTTGAATGGAGAAGCCGTTCAAACGGTAGTAAAGATCCTCGCGGAAAGTTCGCGCCGCAATGGCTGCGTTCATGTCAATGTTGGTAGCGGCGATGACGCGCACATCGACCTTGATGGCCGAACGGCCACCCAGACGGGAGAAGGTTCCGTCCTGTAAAACCTGCAAAAGTTTAGATTGCAACGGCGGAGGCATTTCACCGATTTCGTCGAGCAGGATCATGCCCATGTTACAGATTTCGAACTTGCCCGGCTTTGAGCGCACAGCGCCGGTGAAGGCACCCTGCTCATAACCAAAGAGCTCGCTCTCCAGCAGGTCCGCAGGCATGGCGGCACAGTTCACCTTGAGGAACGTCCGGTGAGAGCGCGGGGACATCTTATGTATGTATTGCGCGATGATTTCTTTGCCGGTGCCGCTCTCTCCCATGATAAGGACAGGGAGGTCAACCCTTGCCAGAATTGCGCATTGCCCGCGAATCTCATTCATACGAGGGCTGGCGCAGACAAAGGACGTGTCATTGAACAGGAGCGTCTCATTGGGCGCCTCATGTTCGACACCGCCTTCAATGAGCGTGACAAAGCGCCGGACCGAAGCCTTTAGCCCGTCGATGTTGAACGGTAGCTGAAAGTAATCGGAAGCTCCCGTCTTCATCGCTTTTACTACCAATTGCGAATCGTGAAAGCAGGAGAACACGATGATGGGTACGGTCGGGAGTGCCTCTCGAAGAGCGGTGAGAGTCTGCAGTGCCTGGCTTCCAAATACCTGCAGTAAAACGACGTCCGGGGAAAAGCCCTTCTGTATTCGAGCGAACGCCTGTTCTGGGGTGAGTAACATCACCTGCAGGCCATCCCGGAGGAAAACATCCCGTAGATAGGACAACACTGCGGACTCGTTGCCGACGAGTAGAAGGTGTCGTCCAAGAGGACTGGCAGTTTGCCCGTTAGGCTTGGTAGACGGCGAGAATCGCGAAACAGAATTTGTCGTCATATAAAACCTCAACCGTTACTCACACAGGTAGTGCATGGTAGCCCAGCTAACATCGGAGTGGCAGACATATCCATAGTGATCGACTAAACGGGGGGAGGAAAATATTACACATTTATCAGGGTCGTACTCTATTTCAGAGTAGTTATGATGTCAACCCATAAAGGAAGGATGCAAGAAAGTGCATGTCTCGCCGTTTGTTTGTCGATAATCTTTTTGGAAATGTTCGGACCTGGTCGCTTCGCGGGAGCGATGGAGCGCAGGTTTTATCACCACTGTTTTGAGCAAGATGCAGCTCGCACTTGGTCAGCAACTCTAATTGCTTGTTCAACTTGTGAGCTGCTGTCTGCTAGCTCGCGATGGAAAGTTGCTTTTGCTGTTGCGTCGCTTTTGCCACCTCGTCCACGACCCTTTGCTGATCTTCCGACGTTATATGGGGGAACATGGGAAGAGAAATAATTTCGCCTGCGAGTGCCTCGGTGATCGGCAAGTCGCCTTTTTCATAACCAAGATCGGCGTAGGCGATCTGCAGGTGAACGGGAACAGGGTAATGAATGCCCGTTCCAATCTCTGCTTTTGTAAGCTGCGCCTGGACAAGATCGCGATTGTTTACCCGAACGACATAAAGATGATACACAGGCTTCCAGTAGGGAAGTTCAAAGGGAGTGATGACTCCGGGAACAGAGCTAAGTAATGTGTTGTAGCGCGAAGCCGCAGCGCGACGCATTTCACTCCAGCGTGACAAATGCTTCAACTTCACACTTAAGAAGCCCGCCTGAATGGAATCCATTCGCCCGTTATAACCAACTACGTCGTGGTAGTACTTGCTGGCCTGTCCGTGATCTCGCAGCATCCTAATCTGGCGTGCGACCGCGGCATCGGAGGTGGTGACGGCACCCGCTTCGCCGCATGCACCGAGATTCTTGCCGGGATAGAAGCTGAATGCGCCGGCCACGCCGACTGAGCCCGCTTTCCGCCAACGGTTCTCGCTCTTGGAGAAATACTCGGCTCCGTGTGCCTGGCAGGCATCTTCGAAGAGGAGCAGGTTGAACTCCCGAGCAATGGCGGAGATGGCGTCCAAGTCCGCCATTTGCCCGAACAGGTGAACGGGGAGGACTGCCGTGATCGGCGTGCCGGTCCTGCGCCCCAGGCGCAACCCGGTGCTGGTGTCGAGCGCACAGACTTCAAGGTAGGCCCGCAGCGCGCCTGGGCTCATGTTGTACGTGTGTTCGTCGACGTCGATGAATTCTGGAAACGCGCCTGCCTGGGTGATGGCCTCAGCTGTTGCGATGAACGTGTTGGCCACGGTAAGCACCGTGTCCCCAGGCTTTACTCCACCTGCGATGAGCGCGAAAAGCAGCGCGTCGGTTCCGCTGGCCACGCCGGCGCATTCCGCAGCTCCGGTGAAGGCGGCGAAGTGCTCTTCGAAGTCCAGGAGTGAGCGTCCTCCGATGAACGCTGCCTTGTGCAAGGCCGTGCGGACGACATCCATCAACTCGGATTCGAGCTCTACGTGTGGCGTTACAAGATCAAGGAAGGGAATAGGAGCGTTCATTTCGCAGCAACCTCAGATGTTTGGTAACGCAACACTTTTGCAGGATTTCCAGCTACAACTGCGTAAGCAGGCACATCTTTGGTGACGACGCTGCCTGCCCCTACGATGGCATGTTCGCCGATAGTAACTTTGGAGAGAATTGTTGAACCAGAGCCGATCGAGGCTCCAGTTTTCACCAGCGTCGGCTCGACTACCCAGTCTTGTTCTGTTTGCAACTCGCCGCTGAGGGTCGTGGCACGTGGGTACGAATCATTAACAAAGGTTACGCCGTGACCCACAAAAACCTGGTCCTCGACCGTGACCCCTTCGCAGATGAACGTGTGGCTTGAAATTTTGCAGTTCCGTCCCACTATGGCGTTCTTCTGGATTTCAACGAATGCACCGACCTTCGTTCCTTCACCGATCTCGCAGCCATAGAGATTGGCGAAATTCGATATGCGGACGTTCGCTCCCAACTTCACATCGGGTGCAATGCTAACGAATTCACTCATAGAAGGACCTGCGCACCTCGATTGCGGAGAGACTCATTGGAGGCTTGCAGCACCTTCACAATACGCAGTCCTGCATGGCCATCGTTGATGGGGGTCTTGTCCTCAAGAATGCACTCGTTGAAATATGCGAGTTCAAGACGGAGCGCTTCCGTGCTCTCAATCTGAGGTGCCCACATATCGCCCGAGCGATAGCCAACCAGCAGGTCATACACGCCCTCGCGGGTGTTCATGCGTACTCCACGGTCATAGACCTTTATCTTTTCGTCGGATTCAAGGTCGTTCCACATCAACATTTTTTTATCGCCACCTACCAGGGTGGTTCGAACCTTAACCGGCGATAACCAGTTCACGTTGACGTGCGCGATCAGCTTGTTGGAGTAATAAATGGTGATGAACGCGACATCCTCAACGCTGTTGACGTGTTTCTGTCCGGTCGCGACGACAGCCTCTGCCTTATTGGACAGAAGGTAATCCATGATCGAAAGGTCGTGGGGAGCAAGATCCCAGATGACATTCACATCGTGTTGAAAGAGCCCGAGGTTCACTCGCGTGGTGTCGTAGTAGTAGATATCGCCGAGTTCGCCGGCATCAATCAATTGTTTCATTTTGCGCACGGCGCCGGTGAATAGAAACGTATGATCCACCATGATCTTCAGGTTCTTGCGTGCAGCCAGTTCGATCAGTTCCTCGGCCTGCTCGGAAGTGGAAGTAAATGGCTTCTCGACAAAGACGTGCTTCCCGTTCTCGAGGGCGGCTTTCGCCAGTTCGAAATGTGTCCAGACAGGCGTGACCACAGCTACGATGTCAATGTTTGGCGAGTGCAGAACCTGCAGAATGTCAGAGGTGACTTCCATGTCGGGATAAGATTTTGCCACCTTAACGAGAGCTTCCGGACGCCGGTCGCATACGATTGAAACTCTGGAGTCTTCCTGTGAATTGAAGTTGCGAACGATGTTTGGGCCCCAGTATCCGAATCCGATGACGCCAACCGATAGAGCTTTCTTTTCGGCGCGGCAAATCCGCAGATTGCCACCTGGATTGGGATAAAGCAGCGGCACAATCGGCTTAGACTCGGCGATCTCCAAGGTTGGCTGAGTATCGTTGATTACTCGTACTGCCGAGGCTGCGCGTGACTTCTCCATCTTTCCTCCAGATTACTGCGTAGCCAAAAAGGGGAACTGGCAACGGATGGCGGCGCTTCCGAGCGACCGCGTTTCAACTATGCGCTAAATGAAAGTGCAATCCGTCTGCCAGAATGAGGGAGGTTCTGGAGTACACGGTATGCGTTGTAGCTGGATGCAAAGGTGGTCGATGGAATCACTTGCATGTTCTTGGTAATCCTCTTCAACGACTCAATCCTGACTTTCTGCAAACGGTTGCGCATTCTTAAAAGCAAACTGATTCCGTTTCTCCTCCATTCAGATACGGCAACCCGCAACGGTGCGGCGCGAACGATCGGTATTACTGAACTCCGATCGGACTATGCGTCCATGCAATACCAATCCCGAAAACGTTACGCGAGCCGGTGAAGTTGCAGAATGGTCCCGTGCAGGTAGAACTCGTGGTCTGATGTTGAAAGTCATAGCTCAGAAATACGCTGGTATACCGGACAATCTCCCGGTTAAAGACAATACTGGTAAACTGCGTGTCGTATCGCTGCGCTACATTCAACTGTTGGTTGCGGGAGACGCCGGCAGAGAACAAGATGGAGTTATATCGAGAGAGCGCGAAACCGGCTGATCCCTGGCCAGTGGTAGCGATTGCTCCGTCAACTACACCGGCTCCGCCGGTGACGCCGCGCGTACCGCCTGCCGCCAAGTTTACGCGTCCCGCTCGATAGCGCACCATTCCTCGCGCCTGCCAATTGAGATCATTGCGAGATGGCTGGCCGAAGTGCGATTGAGTAATCTGGGGACCCGCGCCAACTTCGAAGCTGCTCCTTCCGGATATTTTCCTTGAATACAACGCCGTAACGTACTCCGTGGAAATAAAGCTACTTACGCTGGAGTAATCGAATCGGGTAAATGCGCCTTCGACTGCAATCGTGTCACGAAGTGACATCTTGTGGTTGAACCCCGCCACGGCGGAAGCCTGGCTCAAGCCGGTCAGGAGGTTCGAAGTGAAATGTAGCAGTCCGTAGGAGGCGGCCAAAGTCGCAGTGTCGCGCGCGCTGAGGTGGTCATCAAGTTCAACAAGTACGATGTTTGAGATTCTTCCTACCCGCCCGGTCAGGATGCTCTGATCGGGTAGAAGGTCGGGACGCACGGAGTTCAACGGAAGCTGCGCGTTCGACAGGTTGCCCAAATCTCCGCTAAGAGTTCCGATCGTCCCCATGCCTTCCATACCAACGTTTCCAAAATCTGAGCCTTGTGAATAGGCAGCTTCATCGTCAATCAACAGCGTCCAATTTCTCATTCGCATGGTCTTGGATAGTGCGCCGCCATGGGAATTCGTGAACTGGTTGTAGCCTTGCAATCGTGCTTTGGAGTCATAGCGGAACGCACCGGAATAGCGGAATTCCATATCTCTTCCAATGTACTGCCGCCATTGCAGGGTGCTGCCGAAGTCAGTGAATCCTCTATAGGCGCCATTGCCGGAATTCAGCAACAATGGATTGTTGTCCAATGTTTCCGCAACCCGTATCGATGGGACCACGTAACTGTGTCTTGCTCCCCAGGTGCCAATCCCCAAGACCTGGCCGCCAGATAGTGGATGCTCATCGGGAGTCACTTGAAGTTCGATGGGCTCGGTTGCGAGCACTAGCGACGGATAGCTCTGAACGGGGGCGGCAGGTGCATTCTGGGCCGCAAGACCCGCTGTAACGCCCAGGCATACAGCCATTACCGATAGTCTTCCCAGCTTGTTAAGTGTCACGGCCTTTACCTCAGGGAACCACAATCGTGTCGCCAGGTCTAAGGGTGATGTTCTGTTCCGGGTTCTTGCCCTTGAGCACTTCGTCGTAGTTGAAGGGAATTCGCTGTTGCTTCTCTCCATCCGCGCGCAGAACGTAAATCTTTTTGGTTCTGGCAAACTGGGAGGGGCCTCCGGCTGCCGAGAGAGCCTGCAGGACGGTGAGTTTTGAGACGAGGATCACTGCGCCCTGCCGTGTCACCTGACCCATAACGTAAGCTCTACGGCTGTTCATGGCGGTGACTATCACCGTTACGCGCGGCTCAGCCATGAATTTCTTGAGTCGTTCCACAAGAGAGGCGGACAATTGCAACGGGGTCAGTCCCGCCGCCTGCACGTCGCTGAGTAGGGGCAACGATATCTTTCCGTCAGGTCTCACCGGAACAGTGCTTGAGATATCAGGCTCCTTCCACACATTAATCTGAAGAACATCCTCGGATCCGATCAGATAGTCGGCTTCAGGCATGAGTGCCTTTGGGGGTGTCGCCGTTCCCGCTGGCGGGACCTCTTTAGGTGGTGCAAATGACTGCGCGGACATCTGACTGACTGTCAACAACACCAGCAGTAAAATTCTTCTCATTTGCGCAGCTCCTCTCGCGTTGCCGAGTCCCGGCACAAATGACTACCGAGCAAGGCATACAACTGTCGTGAAGTACATGGTGCAAGCCTCATGCCATTGCAAATTCAGGCAGGCGACTGTGCGAAGAGGGACCATTGTTTGCTGCTGCCGATGGAATCGTGGTCTGGTCACGAGCGATACACGCAACATCCGACGTCTGAGGACGGGAGGAACTCAAAGGAGGAGTTCTGGGTGTGCAATATTTTTCCTACTCGGTTTAGGATATTTCTCACACCTACCAAATGTGCGGTCTCTGTTCTCTCCCAGAGAATAGTCAGAGCCCCGGCCGGACTGCTGCTGACCTTCGCTCGGCTCGTCAGAACATTCCCCGGCGTTCCGCAATGTGGAAATCGCCATGGAAAGCGTTACGAGGAGCTCGAATGCCAACGATCGGCGAAAGTGACGATTGCGGTGCAAGATATTCACGACGTACTCGTTCTTGCTGAATCTTGCGCACGTGTTAGTGCTCAGAATCGATGGCTTTGTGGATGAAGCTGAAAGAACTCTGCTCCGAATCAAGAACATTCCAGCTCAGGCTATCCCTAATACTTGCGCTACTGTGAACACCCCAGAGACCGTGAATTCTATATCGTCACGGACTTACTTATTGTTGGGACTCCTAATCTGGATCGCACCACGAACTTTCTTTGATAAGCGGTTCAGGCTTATCCAATTCCATTCGGCTCGATAGTTTCTTGTTAGACCAGGCTGAGGTTGATTACCTAAGGAGCAATCTCTCTTGTACCTAGGTGTTATTAGTTCCGGTGCGCTATTTTTGGCTGTAACTGGGAAGGGCTGTTGGTAGGTGTGTCTGCTTATGTTGAACTGAGGCGGATAAGCTGTTTGTACACGACCATCTGGTAATAACGAGTAGTACTTTAGCTTATCGTGACAATGCTATTCATTTATAACTCCTGCAACTTGTCTGCTACTGTCACTCCAGCGAACACCAATGCGCGTATGCGCAGCACCCTGACGTTCTGATCGAAACCGCGCACTTCCTTTGTAATGCGTGCAGTCAGCACCAGTCAGCACCGGCTCACAAGCGAAGTCCTCAGAGACCTTCGCCGTTGAGCAGGACAGTGAAAGTGTGCTTGCAGGTACGGGTCGGCTTCCTTTGATTTAAGAACCGGCTTGTCAACAAATTTCTCATTTCGGTTGATTGGCGACTGAAGCTCCGATGCGTTGTATCTCGATAGGAAGTTGGAACTCGTGAAAAAAATAATCCTGGTACTTATCCTTTCTCTCTTTGCGACCTCTATTGCACTTGGGCAAACTTCGTCTCCAACCATCTTCCATTCGAGCTTGACTTCCGGTCCTAATACGGGCGGCCAGAATAATGCGGGCGCCTTTGTCACCATTTATGGCACGGGGTTCGGGAGCACGCGGGGTTCATCGGTGGTCACAGTTGGAGGCGGAAACGCATCCAGCTATCAGTTCTGGTCGGATACCTCCGTCACCTTCCAACTTGGATCTGCGGCAAAATCGGGAAGCATTGCAATCAACGTGGGCGGGATCACGAGTAACAGCGTTCCCTTTGCTGTCCGCGCGGGCCACATCTATTTTGTTTCGAGCAGCGGAAGCAATAGAAAGGCAGGCAGCTACTCGAGACCCTGGCAGACACTGGTCTACGCCAAGAACACGATGCAGGCCGGCGACATCGTTTATGTCGAGGATGGATATGTCGCAAGCAATGTGGAGGCTAACAATAGCGCACTGAATCTTAGCCGCGCGGGAACAGCATCCGCTCCAATGGCGATTGTGGCCTACCCTATGAGCACGGTTACGATCGGTTCCACTACTACGGTCTCCACCGGAATCAATATCACCGCGGGAAATTGGGTTCTCTCGGGGCTCAACATACGGGGAGCACAGACCGCCGTGGCTGTCACTGGCGTAAGCGGAGTGCGCGCCAGTAACAATGACGTGTCCTGTCCGAACGGTTATGGCTCTGGGGCCTGTGTTACTACCAATGGTGGGTCTTCGCTGGCGTTCCTCGGAAATAACATCCATGACAATGGCTCCACATCCAGTTCGAACCTTGTGGCGTACCATGCGATGTATTTGCTCGGGACGACTGGCGTGGAGATTGGATGGAACAAGGTCGGGAACACCCGCGGCTGTAATGCTGTGGCTGCGCACACGAACAGCGGTCTGCAATACTATCTCGCTGTCCATGACAACTACATCCACGACACTCGATGCACCGCGATCTCTCTCGACACGGTTGATCCGTCAAAGGGTGCAGTCAACGTATATAACAACATTCTGGTGAACTCGGGGACGGGGCCAGCGCCCGGCGGCACTTCTCAAAACACCGCATATAACGCCATTATGATCGGCGGAGGTTCGGCCACCGCCGCGCAGGTGTACAACAACACGATGTACAACGCGGGCGCGTTTGGCGGCACCGGAGCTGGGGCGACGCGCGCTCTCGGCGCGACCAATTTCACTAACAATATCTTCTATGCTCTTAGTGGCCAGCTGTACGTATCGGCAGACAGCAGTTTGTCGTTCGTCAATGGCCCTAACAACCTTTTCTTTGGCAATGGAACCGCACCCGGCATGTTCTCCAACAGTGTCACTGGAGATCCGATGTTTGTGAATGTGGCCAATAGCGACTTCCATCTGCAGGCAGGCAGCGCTGCCATCGATACCGGCGCAGCCTTGAGCCTGGGCACTGACTACGATGGAGTGCTGCGACCGCAGGGCAATGGATATGACCTCGGAGCGTATGAATTCCCAACGCAGGCAAGCGCTGCCGGAACTCTAAGCGCATTGCCGAATAGCTTGTCATTTGGCAACGTTACCGCTGGTCAGAGCTCCACGACTACTACGACATTGACCAACACAAGTAACACGAGCGTTACCATCGCGCAGATCAACAGCAACAACAGCAGCTTCCAAACCAGTGGAATCAGCTTCCCGTTGACACTGAGCGCCGGACAATCGGCAACGCTTACGGTCAACTTTGCTCCTACGAGTGCCGGGGCTGTTTCCGGCACGCTCGCCATTGCGAGTAATGCTTCGAATGCCACAAACATCTCAGTTAGTGGTACCGGGGTTGCAGTGGTGCCAACCGTCAGCATGTCTCCCACTAGCCTGACGTTCGCAAGTCAGGTGGTCAGCACAACGAGCGCAGCGCAGTCCGTTACTGTGACCAACACCTCATCCGCAGCGCTTTCGATCAGCAGCATTGCGGCTTCGGGCGACTTTGCGCAGACGAACAACTGCGGATCAAGCCTGGCTGCCAACGCGAGTTGCTTGGTCTCCGTAACCTTCACTCCGACTGTTGGCGGCACGCGGGCCGGAGCAATCTCGTTCGTGGACAACGCGGCATCAAGCCCGCAGCAAGTTTCGTTGACTGGAGTTGCGACTGGAGCGGCGACGCCCACGATCACCTTGTCGCCTGCAAGCCTGACGTTTGCTGGCCAGGTGGTGGGAACCACGAGCGCGGCGCAAGCTGTTACTTTGACTAACACTGGATCGGTAGCGCTTTCCATCAGCAGTGTCGGTATTTTGGGTGATTTTACTGAAACAACTAACTGCGGTTCGAGTCTTGCGGCCCAGGCAAGCTGCCAGATCGTAGTGACCTTTACTCCAACTGTGATCGGTACCCGGACCGGAGCAATCACGCTTTCCGACAATGCAGCTTCGAGTCCTCAGCAGTTGTCATTGAGCGGGACGGCGATTGCCGCGCCCTCCGCCACACTGAAAGCAAGTGCATCATCGCTTTCGTTTGGCACCGTAACAGCAGGTAACACCGGCACTCAGAACGTGGTGATCACGAACACCGGTAACGCGAGCGCTACGATTCAACAAATCAGTACAGGGAACGCTGCATTCAGCGTTTCCGGCGCGCCTACGACTCTGGGAGCGGGTGCTTCGATCACTTTGTCAATTAATTTTGCACCTGCGGCGGCGGGTTCTTATACGGGCACGTTGGCAATCCAAAGCGATGCTTCGAATCCAACGTTGTCGGTCGGACTTAGCGGCACTGGACAGGCTGTTGCGGTATCCCACTCGGTGGCGTTGTCGTGGACAGAAACATCAGCGGTAAGTGGATTCAATATCTATCGCTCAACGCAGTCGGGTACCGGATACGCAAAGGTCAACAGCAGCCTAAACGCCGGTCAGGCATATACCGATGGCACGGTTAGCGGTGGGCAGACTTACTACTACGTTGTGACGGCGGTTGACAGTGCTGGAGTTGAGAGTTCCTATTCGGCGGAAGTTGTCGCAGTGGTTCCCGCAACCTAAATGGAACACCTTATGCTAGTCCAGGAAACAGCCGTATATTGACTCACAATATACCCTTGGTTGTTTTCCTGGATGGCATGAGCCAATCGATTATGTATAGTTGTCTTACCCACTTGTTATAAGTTGCAAGGCTGCGCTACTCGTCTGGAATTGAAGTTACTGCTCTGTGCCGGTGGCACGAGTGTCGACTTACGTCAGGCGAATGACTGGAAGAGGTCATCACATGCTGTGTGTGTGCGAGCATTTGCATGCAAGCGTTACATCGTTACCTCCGACTCGCCCTTTCGTAAGTTGTTACCCTCCCCGCTTACAGAGTTAACTCTAAGCGCAGTCCAACGTGGCGCTGTCAGCTTTGCGGATCAGGCTGCTCAGAGCGCCTGAGGTGATAATGCAATCCATCTCTTATCGGTGGGGTCGATACTTAGCGGCCGTTGCCCTTATTGCATTCGCAATATGTACGGGCTGCGGAGGCGCTTCCACGGCCACCAGCAGTCAGATTACTTCTGGAACCGGTGCAGGGACAGCGTCGATAAAGGTGGCGGCAGCCAATGTCGCGCCCGCTTACCTGACATTCAGCAGTCAAGTCCTGAACTCCGCCAGCTCATTCGGAACCATCACGCTGACTAATAGTGGAAGCGAAAATCTCTCGGTATCCGGCGTGAGTGTTACTGGCGAATTTGCCCAGACTAACAATTGCGGTGCGACGTTAGCGCCAGCCGCGGTTTGTACAGTGAATGTCACGTTCAAACCAACAGCGTTGGGCAGTCGCACCGGTACTCTCTCTATTACCGACAATGCACCGCAGAGTCCACAGGTAGTCACACTCGGCGGCATGGGTGTAAATGCAGGACAGTTGGTGGATAGTCCCACCGCGATGTCCTTCGGCACTGTTGCGGTTGGGCAGTCCAGTTCGCAGGTTCTTACGATCACGAATACAGGCGGACAGAGCGTCACGGTTAATTCGGTGAGCACGAGTGGGGCGGGAGTCGGGTTAACCGGCATTTCTACTCCATTGACGATTTCGCCTAACGAAAGCAGTACGTTCGGCGTGACATTTGATCCTTCGAGCACAGGCACCGTGAACGGGGCTGTTTACCTGAAGAATGACGGCTTGAACTCAAGCCTTGCGATTCCGGTGACCGGGACCGGCGGCGCCGCCCCGAGTCACCTGGTGGTTCTAAGCTGGAATGCCTCGGATTCAACCGCTGTTGGGTACAATGCGTACCGGGCAACAGCTCCCGGCGGACCGTACACGAAGCTGACATCGGCGGTGGTATTGCAGACAAACTACACCGATAACGCTGTGCAGGCCGGAAAGTCCTATTTCTACGTAGTCACAGCATTAGGAGCGGAAATGGAGGAGAGCGCCTACTCCGTAGAGGTCAAAGCCTCGGTTCCAACTCCGTAGGCGTGAGCGTGATTTCCTTGCGAGTGGAACAAATATTCCATTGTCCTTAAATGGTCTCTTTCGCAGCCGGTATGTGTGGATGCAGGCTGGGAGCCAAATCCTTTAACTTGTTGATGGGAAAAAGGGAAAGGTTTGCTCTTCGAAGCTTCGTTTGGCTCGAAACGTGCTGTGACTGCACTGGAGATTGTTGCATGCCCACACCCCTCAACGGAGCAGAGCGTAGTTTTATAGCTGCGCCTGACATGCCGCCACTGGATGTAATCTTTGGCTCCACGTCCGCCATGCATTTTGTCAGGACGAAGCTGGAGCAGGCCGCCCAAACCAACATTCCAGTGTTGATTCGCGGCGCGAGTGGCACAGGAAAAGAGATTGTCGGCAGACTCGTGCATATAAACTCCCCCTGCAGCAATGGTCCGTTTGTGAAGGTGAATTGTCCGGCGATTCCCGGGACCTTGATGGAGAGTGAACTGTTCGGATACGAGCGTGGCGCGTTTACCGGTGCATATGCCAGAAAAGCAGGACGATTTGAAGCCGCACATCTCGGCACGCTCTTCCTCGACGAAATCGGTGACCTTGACGCCGGATTGCAGGCCAAACTCCTGCAAGTCCTGCAGGATGGAAAGTTCTGTCGGATCGGTGGTGACGCCGACCAGAGCGTTGATGTGCGAATCGTTTCAGCGACGAATCATTGCCTGGAAGACGATATGGGCAGTGGAATGTTTCGCCAGGACCTCTTCTATCGGTTGGATGGGATCGCGATTACCTTGCCGACACTGGCCGAACGGCTAGCTGATATTCCTCAATTAGTAGAGTATTTTGTCGGGCACTATAACAAGGTATTCAGTCGCCGAACCGCGCAGTTCTCCGAGGCGGGGATCAAGAAGTTGATGAATTGCCAATGGCATGGCAATATCCGTGAGCTCGAAAACGTCATACGCCGCTACGTCATTTTTGGACAGGAAGACGCATCGCTCGCCGATGTCGACCGGCAGGAAAATGCCGTCTACACGCCTGAGATTCCCCTCGAAGGCGATATATCGCTAAAGCAGATAACTCGTCGTGCAGTTCGTGAGCTGGAATACAAGATCATTTCGCGCGTTCTGCTTGCGCACCATGGAAACCGCACGAGTGCCGCGAGAGCGCTAAAAATCAGCTATCGCGCGCTGATGTATAAGATTCGCGATAGTGGGATTCCGCGGCTAAGATCCATTTCCGCGAAGTCGGCTTTATTGGAACCATTGTCGGAGGAAATTACCGAGAGGTCGGCCATAGAGAAATCGGAGGCGCTGTAGATGCTTTATTGCCCTAAGCCTACATTCCTTCCACTTGCTCTGCAGAGAATTGCAGTACGGCGCTGGTGGATGATAGAAGAGTGAAAAGTGAGCTGCGGAAACAACTTGCATCGCAAACTAGATGGCATGAAAGTTGCATCTCACAGTGTGTTGTATCGAAGTAGTTGGAGCTACAGATGGTGAAACAAACCGCTACAATCTTTGTTTGCCTACTGGCGTTGTCGCTGGCCGCATTTGCGGACAGAGGAACGCAGAACCTTGTGAGCAGACAGGTATCGGTTCGGGCTGATGTGGCCTCAGTAAATGCAGACAGGGTCCACGCAAATGCGGGCTGGCAGGGAAACGGTCGGCTTCACAGAGTCGGCCGCGGTGATCCTCCCCGCAAGCAATCAGTTCCGGAACCCGGTAGCCTTCTGGTTTTTGGCACGGTGATGTTGATGGGTGTTAGTACTTTAAGACCCAAATCAAACACCTGCTGAATTCAAATCACATACTAAACTCAACTCGAACATCGTAGCGAACCTGCTACCCTGTTCGAGTTTCTGTTGCTCAAAAGAGACCTAGATCGCTCCCTAACTTCAGACCGCTGCAGGAGCCAGCACAGCGCCCCTTCCACAAAAAGAGCCAATCCGAAGAATACGAATCCGCCTTGATGATGCAGCGGTCCGGTGATAACGGAACGATCAACATGTAACGTCAGCAGGCAGAGTGTGACAATCCGAATCCCATTCTTTAGAAGCACCAGAGGAACCACTGCCAGGACAAGCACGACTCGGTGCCACGTGGTACGCAGTGTCAGGTGAGAGAGCAGAACGGTCAGTACAAGCAGGGCGTAGCTGGAACGAATTCCGCTGCATTCAGGTGCGATTGCTATGGTCAGCCCGGACAGATAGAAGTCGAGGCCGTCCCGTAAAAATGAAACGTGCAGAAGCACAAAGAGCGAGTTGACCACCGCCGCTGAACCATGCTGCAACCAGCGCACGATGGGATCCAGAATCACCTGGGGCATGGGAACGGCAAAGAGCAGGAATCCGAGAGGGAATTTGGCTTGGCTCCAGGCTGCCTTTCCGTAACAGGCGATAAAAGCTCCCATCACTGTTATCCAGAAGCCGACGATTGCCAGAACAGCTGCGTCCGATTCGCTTAGAGACAGGTGGGTGCTGAGGCTGACGGCATCGATGAGAAGCCCGAAGGGAAACAGTAACAGCGCCGTGGGTGTAAATCGGGTGTTGGCAAAGATCGCGTGCCTGCGCTCGAAGATCAGGAAGGCAGAAATCAGCGGAATCAACCATAGATTGGATGATTGCTCGCTAGTTTGCGACATCTCGAGCCAGACTTGAAGACCATTTCGGGCTAGCGCCGTGGCAAATAAGCAAAGGACTGCGAATGCAACATGCACGAGCACGGGCTTCGATTCCATTTGAGCGCTGATTGCCACGTTTCCTGTACCTCACAATTTACATCCATAATCCCTGCAACCCAATCGCCACGCAGTCAGGCGCGCCGATGGAAATTCTGCAGCATTGAAGGAACTTACCCAGAACAGAGTTGCCGAGAGGAGTAGGAAACGAATTGCAGCATTGGAAAGAGTTTTTCGTGGTGAACAGGGGAAAGTAGTGAACAGACGTGCGTTTGAGCGATTCGGAATCACGATACTCGTGCGGTTACGGCGAGTAAGCGACTGCTATGTAATTGAGAGATAGGGTACTTGCCTTATAGGCGATTTTGTTGATTGCAAAGACAAATCGTTCGCATATGGAAACGTAATTGCACTCTGCGTAGCGCAAGTGCTCGCTATCGCTGAGGACAACATTTTGAAAGCCTCCGGACCTGTCAGGGCAAAGCTGCCACTTCGGGAAAAGCAAATCGAACCGCAGCAGGAATTTCTGCGTCGGATCACCCTGGAATGTCGGCGTGCGGAGCGGTCTAAGCAGCGGTTCATCGTGGCCCTGCTTCAAGGAGTCGAGAAACAACCGGCGAATATATCGTCAATTGCAGCCATGGTTGCGACTGCTACTCGCCAAACCGATTCCTGTGGTTGGTACGAGGAGTTTTCCACCCTCGGCATCGTGTTCCCTGAACTTGGAGCAGCGAGCGCTGAGAGTGCGCGTGACACGATCAGCGGGAAGATAAAAGCGGCAATGCAGCAGAGTGGAGTTTCAGGCGATGTAACGCTCTCGGTGCACATTCTGCCACTCGATCTCAACCATCCGGCGGAGACGGAAGAGACTTCCGGAAATATCTACGGACACGTGGACCTCTCTTCGTCTTCCAAGAAAAGAACGCAATTAGGCATTAAGCGCGTCATCGACCTGACCGGTTCAATTCTCCTGTTAGTCTTGTTATCTCCATTGATGGCCGTTATCGCGATCGCGGTGAAGTGTGGCTCCCGCGGACCGATTCTCTTTCGACAGACGCGAGTGGGACAGAGAGGGAAACAGTTCACGTTCCTCAAATTCCGATCCATGAAGATCGCAAACGATCCCTCTCTTCATGAGAATTACGTCAAGGAGTTTATCCGGGGAACTGCAGTCAAGAACACGAATGCCAAAGGAGAGGGTGTATTCAAACTAACTCACGATCCGCGAGTGACGCCTTTGGGAAGTCTCCTTCGAAAATCGAGTCTTGATGAACTGCCCCAGCTTTGGAATGTCTTGCGCGGTGATATGTCGCTGGTAGGACCAAGACCTCCCATACCTTACGAAGTAGAGTGTTATGACCTTTGGCATCAGCGCAGAGTTCTGGAACTGAGGCCGGGAATCACCGGATTATGGCAGGTGAGCGGAAGGAGCCGTATCGGCTTCAACGATATGGTCCGGCTCGATCTCGAGTACGCGCGAACATGGTCGCCGTGGCTCGATTGCAAAATTCTGCTACGAACCCCTCTGGCCGTGCTCGGGGGCAGCGGTGCACACTGAGATAAAAGCCCATCCGAAATAACAAATGCTTTTGTGATGAGCTAAACAGCTTCTCCCCGCGCAACTATTTTGCGGGTGCGACCTGATCTTCTGAGCCATACCCGTAACCGTAGGCTGAGTAGTATGACGCAGAAGGCTCTGCCGTCCGGTTTAGCACAACTCCCAGCAAACTATCTCGCCGAAACTCCTGCATCGCCCGTTTTGCAAGGTGTGCCAACGTTGAAGAGGCGTTGACCACTAGCAGGACGCCATCACTCAATTCAGCGATCGTCCGGGCGTCCACAATAGGAACGACAGGAGGTGTGTCAATGATGATCCAATCGAAGACCGTTCGTAGTTGCTCGATAAGGCGGCCAAATCTCGCATTGCCGACCAGTTCTCCTGGGTTCGAAACCCGCTTGCCGCACGGAATGAGGTAGAGGTTCTCCAGTGAGCCTGTTTGAATAACCTCTTCGGCGCTCGCCTGTCCGAGCAAGTAGTCGGAAAGTCCCGGGCTTGTAGGTGATCCCAGGAAGGTTGAAAGTCCTCCAGCACGACGCAAATCCGCGTCAATTACGAGCACGCGCCTCTCGCTCTGCATTGCGAAAGCATGAGACAGGTTCGCGGAGACGAAGCTCTTGCCCTCGCCCGGAACTGCGCTGGAAATAACAAGTACTTGCAGTGACCCTGCGCGCCGCAACTGGTAAAGACGTGAGCGTAAAGTCCGGAACTGTTCCTGGCCGCCTGGGTGCTCGGCGTCGGCGAGAAACACCAGGTTGCGTCCCTGTGCCGGCCAATTGTGCCGCCGACAGTTCGCCAGAAGCGGTGCGCGATCCGCACGAGTGCTTTCCAGCATGCCGGACGGCACCGCGGCAGACATAATATCGCCGGCCTTTTCAGGCTCCGGAATGCCTACCTTGGCGGCGATGATCTCCTCGATGTTGGGGAGATCAGGCGTGTTACCCAACTGTTGCTGGCGAGCTTTTTGCAGCGCTTCGTGGATGCGGCTCATTTCGGTATCCCCTTTAACAGTGGATCGTAGGAATGCGTCTGCAGTCCTGGATTGACGCTGGTTTGCACGAATCCATCCTCCGGTTTGGGATGGAGCGGAAGATGTCTCCTACTGAGTTCGAGTTCGTTGGCGGCGTGCTCGATATGTCGTGCGGCGACTTTCTTTTCTCCATCGCAAAACGCGCTGATCAGGCCATGGTCACAGAGCAGGTTGATCAAACGCACAAAGCCGCCCGAGTAGCGATGAACCAATGCGATTGCTTCCGTGTGGAATATGGGGTTTGAGTCTTGACCGCCGGCAACACGAATTCGTCGCGCAATATACTCAGTGGTCTGCGAATAGGAGAGGGGCAGTGTTCTACAGCGTAAAGTAACGCGTTGTCTAAGCTGGCGAAGTGACGGTCGCGCCAGGATATCGTCCAATTCAGTCTGCCCGGACAAAACGATCTGAAGGAGTTTCTCTGTCGGAGTCTCAAGATTAGTCAGCAGTCTCAACTCTTCCAGCGTATCGGAAGACAACTGCTGGGCTTCATCGACGATCAGCACCACTGGCCGTCCAAGTTCGTGACGCTGCAGCAACCACTGATTCAGCGCGATGAGTCGTCGGCTTTTTGACGTCGCATCACAACTGATACCAAAATCGGCCATCATGAAATCGAGAAACTCATCCGGTCCTAAACGGGGATTGAAGATAAAGGCAGTATCTGCTGCCTGCTTGCCCAGCCATTGCATGAACACATTCAGGAGTGTCGTTTTCCCGGTGCCTACGTCGCCGCTCAAGACCACGAACCCTTTTCGATTCGTTACCCCGTAGGCGAGCGTCGCCAGTGCCTCCCTGATCGGCTCCGTGACATAAAGGAAGCGAGGATCGGGATTCAGATTGAATGGTGCGATGGTGAGATTGAAATGCTTTTCATACATATGTGGTCACGCCCTGGCACGCTGATGCTGACCAGCCTCAGATCTCCCTTTCGCCTTTGTAAAGGAAGCCGATCCAATGCCTTCAAATGGCCGCTGTTCCACTTCCGGGATGCCAACCAGCACTGCCAGCCCGAGGAGCTGCACAACATCGTATTCGGTGCGGATAAAGTTCTCGCGTCGTTCAATTCCGTACGCCAAGAGTGATCCTACTGTCAGACCACCAGCCAATCCCATCAGTGCGAACTTGAGGCGGTTAGGAAAGGTTGGTTTTGCCGGAAGGTCAGGCGCGTCCATGACTCCAAACTGCTCTCCCTCCTGCCGGCGCTCGAGGTCGGTCGCCATTTCCGACTGCGTCTTCTTGTTTAAGAGTTCGTTGTAAAACTGGAGCGCGCTTTCGTAATCTCTCGTTAGCCCCTTGTATTGCTCTTCGACTCCGGGACTCAGCTGTAAGCGGCCCTGCAGTGCTCTAACTTCTCCTTCCAGACGAGTCTGCTCAATGCGTTTGCTGCGAATCGTCTCCTCCGTCAACCGAAGGGAAGTGCGCGCCTGCCGAACCTCTGGAGATTCAACCACATCGTCTTTTGACTGGGCTGTTTCGACAAAACTGCTGGACCCTTTTAACTGCTTCTGCATGGCCGCAAGCTGAGCTTTGGCTTTGATTACGTCGGGATGGGCGTCCGTGTAACGCGACTGCAGGGATGCTAAAAGCTCTTGTTGGTTCGTTATTTGCGTCTGAATGTCATTGCGAGTTACTCCGCTGGGCAACGCCTTTCTGGCCACAACCTGCTGCGAGAGCAGCGATTCCTGAATAATCTTCTGTTGCTGCGCCTGGCTTAATTCCTGATTCGCAGTTTCCAGACGAGCTCTTGTGGCAGTCAGCATCTCCAAATTGCGCTGCTCATCGCTGGGGAGCTGGCCGATGTATTTCCGCTTGAACTCCGCAAGCTTTGCATCGTGCTCGTCAAGCTTGCGTTTGGACTCTGTCAACTGGTCAGTTAGAAACTGGGTGGTTCCCGCTGCGTGCTGCTGGCGCACTTTCAGGTTTTCCGTCATGAACATCGATAGGATTTCGGTACACACCTGCTGCGCCGTTCGAGCATTGTCTGTACTTGCCGCGATGTAGAAGCCGGACGGAGCACGATTTGTACCCTCGGTCCGAAGCGTTCGCACATCAATCGACTTGCGAAGCTGTTCGACCCTGTCCTCCTTTGATGCTTTCGGGTTTTTATAAAGATTGAGACGATCAACGATAGGCTCAAGCCGGGATCGGCTAAGTATCTGTTCCTTCATGGTCATCAACCGGGAGTCCAGTTCGCCCGTGATCATTGGGGTCACAAATTTGTCGGAAATCTTCGGCTGCTCGACGAGCACAAAGGCCTGCGATGTGTAAACTGGCCTCACTGCGTACGAGATGGCAATCGCCAGAAGAGGACCAAGTAGCGCTGGAAGAGTGATCCACCAGAACCGCCTGCGAAAGACTTCGATAACCTTCTGAACGCTGAACAGTTGCTCTTCTTCCATGCAATCCCTAGCTGCAAGGCGGATGCCAACCTACCAGTCAAATGCTGAATTCACCAAGAAATACCAATTTCCCGGATGCGAAGATGTTTTGGAAACTTACATGGTGTTGGGAGACACTGAAGTGAGGGCAAAGGGGCGCCCAGCCTCTAAATATTCCCAAAGATCGGCACAATAGGAAAAGTTTTTCCTATTGTGGTTCAATGGTTTTCCTTCGCTGACGAGTTTATCTGAATTCTCTTGTGGCGCTCACGACTGATGCGTAAGCCAGCATCCTCGGCCAGTCCCGAGCTCTCATGTCTAGATTTGAGCCTGGTCTTCAAAGTCCAACACTGTGCCGGAATCGCAATCCCAAGGAGCACTGAACCATCAAGGGAGATACTTTCGCTTGGTACTGCAAAGGTTTGCCTACGCACATCCTTCCTCGCTTCCGTGACCGTGGTCGAAGACGTTAAGGCATACCGTTTGGCATTGTATCCAGCAGAGTAACTGCCTGCGGTCTTCATAGCGAGGATTAACGTTGAGCAGCGTTTGGCCGCTGAACTGCATTGATAGTTCCGTGGTCAGACGCGGCCAATGATCCGAGGCAATAACCGGAAGACTGGTTGTGTGACCGCAACCCGACCCACGTTGCAAGTTTTTAGGGACTAGGTCGGAATAATCAGATTGGAGTTGGGTCATAAATGTGACTCAGAGGGCGAAGCTATGAGTAGCTATCAACAATATCTGGTTGCCTCCTCATCCGAAGGCTCCTCCGAATGTCGCCCTCGGTGGTATGCCATTCAGACGCGAGCCCGTCACGAAAAGCGGATATGCATCGACCTTGTACAAAGAGGGATCCATGCTTTTGCGCCGACCCTGCAACAGGCCCACCATTGGAGCGATCGCACGAAGATCGTGGAAATCCCACTTTTTTCCTGCTACGTATTCGTCAGCTTGGTCATTGCCTCTCCTCAGCGCCTGGAGGTACTAAAGACGGCTGGAGTGTTTCGTTTTGTGAGCGTAAACGGGGCTCCTGCCGAGATTCCTGATTGTCAATTGGAGAGCATACAGACGGTTCTGGCGAACAACCTGCCGATCTCAACATGCGGGTTTATTCAGATTGGCCAGAGAGTCCGAATTCGAGGCGGTGCGCTTGACGGAGTGGAAGGGATACTGAAAAAGCACAAAGGCGGCCAGAAGCTAGTGATTTCTGTTGACTTGATCCAGCAATCTCTCGAACTGATGGTCGAAGGATATTCGATCGAGCCGGTGCAGCCTCAGGCGGCGTCGAACCGGGTAGCAGTCCTCGCGTAAATGTGTCTTCGTCCTATGCACGCTGCAACAAACAAAGCAATTCCGCAGGAGAGCATTTGACTTCCCCACCCTACGTTTTGATCACTCCGGCCCGGAACGAAAGCCAGTTCATTGAACTCACTTTGAAATCGGTGGTAGGGCAGACCGTCCTGCCTCTCAGGTGGGTGATTGTTAGCGATGGTTCGACCGATGGGACGGATGAGATCGTGGCTAGATATGCTGCAGACTTTGCGTGGATTGAACTGATCCGGATGCCGGAGCGCAAGGAACGCAACTTCGCTGGAAAAGTCCATGCCTTCAATGCCGGTTATGACAGAATCAAAAATCTGAACTATGAAGTGTTGGCCAGTCTGGACGGCGATCTCTCTTTTGATGCGGACTACTTTTCATTCCTCCTCGGGAAGTTAGTCGCAGACCCAACCCTGGGATTGATTGGAACGCCGTTTCAGGAACTGTCTGGTCAAACCTACGACTATCGGTTTGTCAGCATTGAGCACGTCTCTGGCGCGTGCCAGGTGTTTCGCCGCAAGTGTTTCGAAGATATCGGGGGATACTTGCCGGTGAAGGGAGGCTCCATTGATCACATTGCCGTCATTACCGCCCGTTTGAAGGGCTGGAAGACTCGTACATTTACGGATAAGGTTTGCGTGCACCATCGTGAAATGGGAACAGCCCAGCGCAGCGTCTTGGAATCCCGATTCAAGCTTGGCATCAAGGACTACTCAATAGGGAATCATCCCTTGTGGGAGTTATTCAGGACCGCATATCAGATGACAAGCCCGCCGCGGGGTTTTGGAGGTTTAGCACTTGGAGCAGGATACTTCTGGGCCATGCTACGGCGCGTGGAACGGCCAGTGTCGCCAGAACTTATTGGTTTTCATCGTCACGAACAGATGCTTCGTTTGAAGAGGTTTTTCTCGGTTCGAAGAGCCTCATCGACGGAGGACCTGAAGCGGAATGTTGAGTCTCAGGTTGGCCCGCGGGCAGCAGGATAGACAATGTCCAGGAATAGCAACAACCCATTCCTTCCGTCGAATCCCGGAGCGGGCCAGGTGTTGGACGGCAAGGTCGCCGAGTCGAATCAGGAGTGTTTTCGGAGTGGCACGCTCATCATCAACGCAGATGATTGGGGCCGGGACGTTGAGACCACCGATCGGATTCTCGAGTGCGCCTTGATTGGCGCGGTTTCGTCGGCAAGTGCCATGGTCTTCATGCAGGACTCGGAACGGGCCGCTGCACTGGCTCGCGAGCGCGGACTCGAGGTCGGCCTGCATCTGAATTTTACGACGCCGTTTTCAGCGACGGCTGCGCTCGGACGCCTTACCGAGCATCACGAGCGAGTCTCTCATTATTTGCTGCGGAATCGCCTCTCCCAAGTCTTGTATCATCCTGCGCTCGCCAATTCCTTCGAGTACCTGGTAGCGGCGCAACTTGAGGAATTCACCCGAATTTACGATGCAGAGCCTGTTCGAGTTGACGGCCACCACCACATGCATCTCTGTGCAAACGTCATCTTTGCCGGATTGTTGCCAGATGGAGTCATTGCGCGCAGAAACTTCTCTTTCCAACCGGGCGAAAAGAGCGGCGTCAATCGTTTCTATCGGGGAGTGATTGACCGCGCCTTGGCCAAGCGGCATCGTCTCACCGATTTCTTCTTTTCGCTTTCGCCGCTGCAGCCTCAGGAAAGACTGGATAGGATTTTCGCCATCGCAATTCGCCATGTCGTGGAACTGGAAACGCACCCAGTAAATCGCGAGGAGTACAAGTTTCTTGCAGGTGGTGAGATATTCAAACGCCTTGGAACCCAGCAAATCGCCTCATGGGTTGGGGTTCACGGCCGGCCATTTCGGAAAAGAGTGCAGAAGGAAATTCAATAGCAATGCCTCTCGATGACGCAAATCTGTCGATCGGTGAATACAACAGCTCGCTTTCTTACCATGTCACAAAGCTTCCTCATATCAGCGTCTGCATTTGCACCTATAAACGCGCAGACTTACTGAAGCGCCTTTTGGATGGACTGAGCGGTCAAAAGACGAATGGACTTTTCACGTATTCGATCGTCATCGCGGACAATGATGTTCTGCGATCTGCCGAGCCGTTGGCAGAAAGTTTCGCAAAGTCATTTTCGATTGCCGTCAAGTACTGTGTGGAGCCACAACAGAATATTGCCTTGACTCGGAACAAGGCGGTCGAAAACGCAGATGGAGATTATATCGCCTTCATTGACGATGACGAATTTCCGATCGAAGGCTGGCTCCTGAAACTGTTTACGACCTGCAATGCATACGGAGTGGATGGAGTGCTCGGTCCAGTCAATCCGCACTTTGACGAGGAGCCGCCCAGGTGGGTCGTGGATGGCAAATTCTACGTCCGCCCCTCTTACCCGACGGGTATGGTGATTGACGGGAAGAAAGGAAGGACCGGGAACGTCCTCCTGAAAAGAAATGTTTTTGCAGGCTGCGAGAGCCCGTTCCGGGAGGAGTTTCTAACCGGGGAAGACCAGGACTTCTTTCGAAGGATGATTCAGAAGGGGCACGTATTCATTTGGTGTCATGAGGCACTTGCATACGAGGTAGTACCTCCGGTGCGCTGGAAAAGGGATTTCATGCTGAGGAGAGCGCTGCTGCGGGGATCGAACTCATTGTTGCATCCGACCTTTGGAAAACTTGATGTTGTGAAATCGATTATCGCAGTGCCCGCGTATATAGTTATCCTGCCGCTTGCCCTGATTATGGGGCAGGGTAAGTTCATGACTTACTCGGTAAAACTTTTCGATCACCTTGGCAGATTACTTGCATTGTTTGGAATTCATCCGGTACGGGAAACCTACGTCACTGAGTAACATCACAAGCATGGGCCAAAATCCAGAAAACTTTATCATTGGGCTCGATGATCGCATCCTGGTCACGGGCGCAACCGGATTTGTTGGATCGCGAGTAGTACAGAGCCTAGTCGCTAGGGGATTCAGGAACATTCGATGTTTCACACGACCTTCCGGCGAAGCGACAAAGATCCAAGCCGTTTCCGCCCTCGTGCGCGCCGGGGCAGTTCAGATGTTCAGAGGTAACCTTCTATCGGCCGACGATTGCCTAGCCGCCACCGAAGGTGTCGCGGTGATCCTTCACCTCGCTGCGGGACGAGGTGAGAAGTCTTATCCGGATGCATTCATGAACTCGGTGGTTACGACAAGAAATCTCCTTGACGCGTGTGCACAGCACAATTGCTTGAAGCGGTTTGTTAATGTCAGTTCATTCGCGGTTTATACCAATACCAACAAGGCCCATCGAAATTTGTTGGACGAGACATGCCCTATCGAAGCGCATCCGGAGCGCCGCGGTGAGGCATACTGCTTCGCAAAAGTAAAACAGGAAGAGATCGTTGTCGACTATGGGAAGAGGTATGGAATCCCTTACGTTACCCTCCGTCCCGGACATGTTTACGGTCGAGGAAATGAAGCAATCACGGGCCGGGTTGGCATCGGAACCTTCGGCGTATTTCTGCATTTGGGCGGCTCCAACCCGATTCCGTTTACATATGTTGAAAACTGTGCCGATGCAATTGCACTTGCAGGGCTGGTGCAGGGAGTTGATGGAGAGGCATTCAACATAGTTGATGATGACCTGCCGTCGAGCCGGCGCTTTTTGAGCTTGTATAAGCGGAATGTGAGGCATTTCAATTCCATCTTTGTCCCACACTTTGTAAGTTATAGCCTCTGTTACTTGTGGGAGAAGTATTCCACATGGTCTGAGGGGCAGCTACCGCCCACGTTTAATCGCAACCGTTGGCACGCGTTCTGGAAGAAGACCCAGTACAGCAATCAGAAAATGAAGGATCGTCTTGGATGGGAGCCCAAAGTGCCGACCGCGGTAGGACTCCAATGCTATTTCGAGGCATGTCGCGCCGGAGAGGAACATGCTTAGGGTTGCTATTGTAGGCTGCGGCAAGATCGCTGATTCTCACGCTTCGCAGATTCAGAGAATCAAGGGCTGCGAGATTGTTGGAGTATGTGATCGCGAGCCTCTGATGGCTCGGCAACTCTACGAGCGTTTTCCGGCAAAGCAGTATTACAGCGACATCACAAAACTGCTGACCGAGAGCCGCCCCGATGTTGTGCATATCACGACACCGCCAGCAAGCCACTTTGATCTTGCAAAGACATTCCTTGAGGCGGGATGCCACGTCTATGTCGAGAAACCCTTCACGCTGCATGAGTTCGAGGCAAAAGAACTAATTGCACTCGCCAATGAGAAGGGCCTGAAAATTACCGCAGGGCACGACGATCAGTTCACTCATGTTGCCAGGCGCATGCGCTCTCTCGTAAACACCGGCTATCTGGGCGACGGTCCACTTCATTTGGAGAGCTATTACTGTTACGAAATTGCCCGATCCGGATATGCGGGTGCTTTATTGGGTGACAAACAACATTGGGTTCGTAGGCTGCCGGGAAAGCTTCTGCAGAACATCATCAGCCATGGTATAGCCAGAATCGCCGAATTTCTTAAGAGCGACGCCCCTCAGGTGATCGCGCATGGGTTTACCAGCCCCATGTTGAGAAGCATGGGTGAAACGGAATTAATCGATGAGTTGAGGGTTATCATTTCCGAGGACGAGCGCACCACGGCTTATTTCACCTTCTCATCACAAATGCGGCCTTCGCTGCATCAGTTGCGCATTTACGGTTCTCAAAACGGGTTGGTGCTCGATAACGATCAAGAAACCCTGATTAAGCTCCGCGGAACGCACCTCAAAAGCTACCTGGAGAAATTCGCTCCGCCGGCCATATTCGCCAAGCAGTATCTAGGAAATTTAGGAGCAAACCTTAAGACTTTTCTCGCCAGTGACTTTCAGATGAAGTCTGGGATGAAATATCTGATCGAATCTTTCTACCAGTCGATAGAGATGGGGGCACCTGTACCCATCCCGTACCGGGAGATCCTGCTGACGACGAAAATCATGGACGCTATCTTTGCTCAGCTTGATAAGAAACAGCCGGAATCTGGGGCTCATGGCCCGACCTCTATTCCAGCTTCCTTGGTCAGTTAGTTCTTCCAATCCTGAGCATAACTCGGGAACGTCTTGGCCTCGTGGATGTAAGTCGTCATAAGTGGAGAGTCAGTAAGAGCATGTCGAGCAATACTATCGAGATTAGCGTAAACAAGGGCCAGTGGATCACGGTCCCGGCGTTAGACATTCAGGGAAAGAACATAATCGTCAAGGGAAAGTGGGTTCGAACGGCAGTTATCCATGACGAGGAGTGGTTGGCGACGGAGCTCGATGATCCCGGAATGTGTTTGAAAGAGCTGAGGGAGCGAGCGGCGTCAGACTTTCGCGCCGATCTCTTCACCTTCGTCCAGAAGCTTCCTGACTCCCTTCCCAAGTATTCATATCCCATGGAATGGGAGAGCCTCGCTGCCGTTCATGTCACAAGCTTTAAGGAGTGGTGGGAGGGGCTTCCTCAAGTAACGCGCAAGAATGTGAGAAGATCGCAAAAGCGCGGAGTCGTGGTGTCGGTCAGGAAGTTCGATGATGACTTGATTCAAGGAATCGTTGAAGTAAACAACGACACACCTATCGTACAAGGCTTGCGCAACCCTTACTATGGGAAGAGTTTCGAAGGCGTAAAGAAGGACCATTCGTCATTCGTCGACCGAAGTGATTTCATTTGCGCATACTTTCAAGATCAGTTACTTGGAGTTCTGAAGCTCGTGTATAGGGGTGAGGTTGCGAGCGTTCTAAGTTTCATCACAAGGCCGAGCGAGAATGACAAGAGACCGGCCAATGCACTGATCGAAAAAGCAGTTGAGCTATGCGAAGTGAAAGGCATATCTTACCTGATATACGGAAACTACAATTACGGTAACAAGCGCGATAGTCCACTGCGGGAATTCAAAATTCGAAATGGATTCAGTGAGAGACTAGCTCCGAGATATTACGTGCCCCTGACCGTAAAGGGAGCACTTTGCATGAAGCTAAACCTCCATCGTGGGCTTCTGGGAATTCTTCCCCACAATGTTATTGCTCTTGGTCTTCGCGCACGCACAAAATGGTTTAATGTAAAAGAGCAAGCCGCCGGTGTGGTTCAATGCTAGAACGGCCGAATAGTAATCGGCAGATGGGGCGTTCGATTCCCCCCGCCGGCTCCACTTCCTAAGTTACCCGCTTCTCCCACCTTGAAAACGAGAGCAGTTTGTCTTTGGTAGTTGCACTCCTGAAGTCAGCTAACCTATGCCAGGAATCGTTGGACTTATTACGAAAGTACCCCGTGAGCAGGCCGAAGCAGAACTGCTTCGGATGGTCGAGACCCTTCGCCACGAGTCATTCTATGCAACAGGAACGTGGATCGATGAAGCCTTGGGTATCTACGTCGGCTGGGTGATTCGCAAGAACTCTTTCGCTGACGGGATGCCCTTGCGCAACGAGCGAAATGATCTCGTTCTTGTTTTTTCAGGAGAAGAATTTCCTGACCCCGAAACCATGGAATGCCTCAAGCGACGTGGCCACACGCTAGCGGAGGCTCCAGCCGATTATCTCGTTCATCTCGCCGAGGAGGATTCGACATTCCCGGTATCTCTGAATGGCAGATTTCACGGCCTGCTAATTGATCAAACTCGCGGGTTGGCGACGCTTTTCAGTGACCGTTACGGAATGGAGCGGATCTACTATCATGAATCCAAAGAAGGATTCTATTTCGCAGCGGAAGCCAAGGCGATTCTGGCTGTGCGCCCCGAACTCCGCGCCGTCGACGCTCGGGGCATGGCGGAGCTGGTCTCCTGCGGGTGCGTGCTAGAGAACCGGACGGTGTTCAAGGACCTTCATGTGCTTCCTCCGGCGTCTGCCTGGGTCTTTCGAAATCGCTCGATCGAACGAAAGGACTCTTACTTTGCACCTTCAGAGTGGGAGAATCAAACGGTCCTTGAATCGGAAGCCTACTATAAGGAACTCCGGGACGTCTTCTCGCAGAATATTTCTCGATACTTCAATGGACCACAGCGGATCGGAATGTCACTTACTGGTGGACTCGATTCGCGGATGATTATGGCATGGCGACAGGCGTCCCCCGGCTCGCTTCCTTGCTATTCGTTTGGTGGCACGTACCGCGAATGTCAGGATGTCATCATGGGGAGGAAAGTAGCCGAGGCGTGCGGGCAGCCTTATCAGGTTATTCCTGTCGGTGACGAGTTCAAGTCTCGCTTCGCCCACTATTCTGAGCGTACGATTTATCTCAGCGATGGCTGTGCTGACGTCAGCCGTTCTTCAGACCTCTACATCAATGAACTCGCTCGCGAAATTGCTCCGATCCGAATGACAGGAAACTATGGCGGAGAGGTGCTCCGGCGAGTTCGTGCATTCAAGCCGGTCGACCCTCCCGCTGGACTGTTTCATCCAGAGCTATCCACCTACTTCCAGCAAGCGAAGAACACATATAAAGAACTACTGCAGGGACACCCGCTCTCCTTTGCAGTATTCCGCCAGGCTCCCTGGCACCATTACGGCTTGCTCGCACTCGAACAAACTCAACTGTCGCTCAGATCGCCATTTCTGGACAATGACTTCGTCCGGACGGTCTTTCGCGCACCACAATCGACGCTGACGAGCAACGACATTTCGCTCCGATTGATAACAGACGGCGCTCCGGCCCTGAGGCGCATTCGCACCGACCGTGGCCTTGCAGGAACTCGAAACCCTTTGTCCTCTGAGGTCTTACTGCAGTATCTGGAGTTCACATTCAAAGCAGAATATGCCTACGACTACGGAATGCCTCAGTGGGTTGCGAAGATAGATCATGCGTTCTCGCCACTGCATCTGGAACGACTCTTTCTGGGTAGGCACAAGTTCTATCATTTCCGGGTCTGGTACCGGGATGCCCTTGCCAAGTACGTCCAAGCCATACTGCTTGATCCACGAACCCTTTCCAGGCCCTACCTCCAACGCAGCACAGTAGAAAGTATCGTGCAGGCACACCTGAAAGGGGACCGCAACTTCACCACCGCGATACACAAGTTACTCACGCTTGAGCACCTCCATAGGCTCTTCATCGATCAGAGATAAATCACGGCTGCCCAAACGTTATAGGAACCAGCAAATCCAAGCGAGTAGGTGAATGCCGCCTCAAGTTGCAACAATCGTATATACAGGCTTGATACTGGGACTTTTCCTGCTTGATCGCAACCGAAACGCCCACACCAGCAAAGCCGTCTGGATCCCCGTGGCATGGTTGCTGATAAACGGATCGCGTCCTGTGTCGGCATGGCTGCAGGTGGGGCCGGTGATGGACTCTCCGGAGAAATATCTTGACGGAAGTCCACTTGACGCGGCGGTTTTCGCAGTACTGTTGGGGGCCGGCCTGGTCGTACTTGCCGGACCACGACGACGGCAGGTCCTGACGATCCTGCGAGCAAATCTGCCGATTGTACTGTTTTTTGCATATTGCGCCCTCAGTATCCTCTGGTCCGATTACTCATTTGTTGCCTGCAAGCGCTGGATTAAGGCGACCGGAGATCTGGTGATGGTCTTGGTTGTCCTGACGGAGACCGTACCTTCGCTGGCCATTCAGCGTCTTCTTACGCGAGTGGCATTTGTACTCATGCCAGCCTCCGCGCTGCTTATCAAGTATTACCCGGACCTCGGACGTAGCTACAACGTCTGGTCCTGGAAACCCGAGTACAGCGGCGTCACTACTGGCAAGAACGGACTCGGGATGATCTGTCTCGTTTTCGGACTCGCATCATTGTGGCGGTTTCTATCTTCTTATCACGAACCGAATGGTAAGAAACGAACACAGCGCCTGATCGTTCATGGCGGTATTATCACAACCGCTGCATGGCTTTTGTTAACGGCCAACTCGATGACCTCCCTATCCTGCTTCGCTCTTGCAGGGGGGCTGATGATGGTCACTAACGTAGTCAGACAAGCGCGCAGGCCGGTGGTAATGCACCTTCTGGTGTTGCTGGTCGTTTGTGTCGCCGTCTCTACCTTGTTCTTCAATGTTGGTGGAGGGGCTCTGGAAGCAATGGGAAGAGACTCATCGCTGACAGGGCGCACCGAAATATGGGATATAGTTCTCCGATTGGTTCACAACCCACTGATCGGAACTGGTTTTGAGAGCTTTTGGCTCGGTGATCGACTTCAGACAGTATGGGATGAATACGTGGGCACCCAAATCCAGGAGGCTCATAACGGTTACATCGAGCTCTATTTGAACTTGGGATGGATCGGCGTGATTTTGCTGGCCACTCTCATCGTGACCGGTTACCGGACGGTGATGACCACGTTTCGTAGAGATCCGGACATTGGTGGGCTCAGACTGGGATACTTCGTCGCTGCGATCATTTACAGCTTGACGGAAGCTGGATTCCGAATGATGTCTCCGATCTGGTTTGCCTTCATCTTGTCCACCACCGCCCTCCCCGTGGCGGCTGCTCAAAAGACTCTCTTCGGCGTGGTACCGCGGCATGCAAACGACCATCTTGACTTGAGTCCTGATCCGTCAAGAAGAGAGATGCTGAACCGATGAAGATTGCCTATCTAGTGTTTGCCTATAAGAATCCTCAGCTTCTCAAGAAGTTGCTAGAGACACTCTCAACTGAGGATTCCGCATTTTTCATTCACATCGACAAGAAGAGCAGCATCGAGCAATTTTCCGGGATCACGGGAGAGAATATATTCTTTAGCGAACAGCGAGTTTCCGTGTATTGGGCGGAATTTTCCGGTGTTGAGGCAATACTTTTGTTACTTCGGCAGGCAATGACAAGTCCCCAGCAACATGACTACTTCGTGCTTCTAAGCGGCAGCGAATACCCGATCAGAAGCGCTAAGTATATCCACGAATTCCTCGAGGCGAATCTTGGCGTGGAATTTATAAATATGGTGAAGATGCCCAGCGAAGCGGCAGGGAAGCCGATTGCCCGTATCAACACACTTAGATTTCAGTCTCACAATCCGTGCCTCCGATTCGCCTCGAGGGTCTTGGCAAAGATGGGATTAGCTCAACGCGACTATAGGAAACATCTTGGCAATTTGGAGCCCTACGCCGGCAACACCTGGTGGGCTTTGACTGTCGACGCCGTCAATTACATTTTGGAGTTCGTGGAGCATAACAAGCACGTCGTGGATTATTTTCGGAATATGTTTGCGCCGGAGGAGGCATTCTTTCACACCATTCTCGGCAATTCACCGTTTGTGTCTCGAGTTAGACGCAACTTAGTTTACGAAGATTGGTCCGTGTCCGGTGCCCATCCTGCGATGATTAATGAGCAGCACCTGGCACTATTTGAAGCACACGAGAAGCTGAATGTGACTGATGTATATGGTTACGGTGAGTTGTTGTTTGCACGAAAATTTTCTGACGATTCTCTTGATCTGTTGCAACGAATGGATTTGCCCACTAAGCAGAAACACGGGGCTCTTAAGTCCATGGCCAATCGGCCCGATGCTGGCTAGGTATTCCGGACATCCTCAGTGCACTTCTGTGTATTGAGTGCACTCTGCTTAATGGTTAGGCTTTCCGAGGCGTAATAAGCTTGACGGAATGGCGAACGAAAATCGACGATTTTACGCGGGTTTCGGCAAAGTGGCCCGTATTGTGTTGTGATTCCTGGGCGCGCCTGACGAGGTAAAATGAGACGATCAGTTCTATTCCCACTAATTCTCTTGTGTATTTCCCTAGGCACCGTCCATTCCTATGGGCAGGTTTGGTCAGGCATGCTTTCTCCAAGTCGTGCAATCGACTGGTCGGGAGCGGGAGTTGAGGGCGGAATCCCCTCTGGTACGTGGGCGCAGTGCGGCTCCACTATCGCTGCCTACTCCGGTGCTGCCACATCGATTAACAACGCGATTGCTGCTTGTCCAGCAAATCACTACGTTCAGTTGGGAGCTGGAACGTTTAATCTTTCCAGCGGCATTAATATGCTTTCCAACGTGGAGTTGCGTGGAATGGGAGCGAATCAGACATTCCTGATCTTCACGGGCTCAATAAGCTGCAATGGTGCGAATCCAGGCATCTGCTTCATGGGCGACAATGTCTACTATGGTGGCGCAAACGTTCAACCGGGTGGCTCAAATGCGGCCCTATGGACAGCCGGCTACTCAGCTGGCGCTACCTCGATTACTCTTTCGAATGTAGGTAGCGTTGGCATTAAGAATGGTTCGTACATCTATCTCGACCAGGCCAACGATACATCGATCGGAGCCACTCAGTTTGTCTGTGACGTAACTACCCCGGCGTGCTCCTTGGAGGGCGGTGGACTCGGAAGGACTATAGGCGGTGTAAACCGTGGACAGGTTCAAATCGTGAAGGTCGTGTCTGGATGTGCTACCAGCTGCGCAGGCGCTGGTCCATTTACGCTGACGATTTCTCCGGGCCTCTACGCTTCAGACTGGCGAGCCGGGCAGAATCCTGGCGCATGGTTTGCTTCAGGAATGGTGACCAACGCCGGTGTCCAGAACCTGTCAATGGATACCAGCGCCATTGCGGACCCAAGTAACGATCTCAAGGGAATGCAGTTTGATAACGCGGCCAACTGTTGGGCTAAGGGAATACGCAGCATACGAAATCCGACCCGGCGTAGCCATATCGAAATGCAAAACTCAGCTCACATCAGCATCGTTGATAATTACTTCTACGGCAATGCTGCGGGGTCATCGGTGCAGTACGGCGTAGAGTCGCTGATAAGCTCAGATAATCTCGTTCAGAACAACATCTTTCACTCTACAGGTCCTATCATGATGGGGCCGGCATCGGGGACGGTCGTCGGCTACAACTTCGTTGTCAACCAGCCAACGAATCCTATTACATGGAACTCGGCAATGATATGGGAGCACGACGCCGGCGTACAGTATGTGCTCGCCGAGGGCAATACGGGACCAGGCTTCACGGCCGATACCTATCACGGAAACTCCATGTTCAATACTCTGTTCCGTAACCGGTTCACTGGGCAGGACACAGGAAAGACAAATAACACTACTGCCATTGAACTGTGGGCCTATAACCGATACCACAACATTATCGGCAACGTTCTGGGGCAGCCTGGCTATACCACCACTTATACATCAGACCCTGGAGGTAACGGCTCACAAGCAACAATCTACGCTTTCGGCGATGGCGACGGGGTCGGCACCGACAAATCCGTTGGCTCGACCGTAATGCGCTGGGGGAACTACGATACGGTTAACAATGCAGTACGATTTGTTAGTTCGGAAGTTCCGAGCGGAATCGGGTCATTCGCGAATACCCTTCCCACTAGTCAAACTTTGCCCGCTTCGCTTTATCTCAGCGCGAAACCAAGTTGGTGGTCGTTCCCGTCAGGCAATACCGCTACCCCATGGCCGGCCATCGGTCCGGATGTTACCGGAGGAAGTTCAAGCGTCGGTGGACACGCTTACCTGACCCCGGCCGCAAGTTGCTTTGCAAAGGTCATGGGTGGTGCGACCGATGGCACAAGCGGCTTGCTGCCTTTCAACGCCAGCAACTGTTACACAGCTACCAGCATTTCGCAGCCGCTTGCGCCCACTGGAGTCAGTGCTGTCCCTCGGTGATTTTCTAAGCTGGAACAAAGCCGTGCAGGCCCCGGAACAAAGGGCCTGCACACTCTTCTCAGAGTTGAACCCTTCGTAATTCCTTCGACTTATTCCTACAAAGACCCCACCACAAAAAATTACATCGAGCTTCGCTGAGTTGTTGCAAATCAGCAGCGTCTAATCCTATCCGCACTCAACGCCCGACTAGTTACTTATCTGGAGAAAGTCTGAAACCCTTCGACTCAAACGGTGCATTCCAGGTCTCCGTGAACTCAGGCAATATACGTCAACTTGCCGCGCGCGGTGCCGGAGCGACGTTGCTTTCTGGTGGCGCCGGGTTAGCCATCCAGATTATCGCTACCGTCGTACTAGCTCGGCTTCTATCCCCATCTGATTTTGGGGTTGTCGCCATGGTAACGACCTTTAGCATGCTTCTGACGAACTTCGGGTTAAATGGCTTTACCGAGTCCCTCGTGCAGTGCGAGAACATCAATCATCGCCTCACGAGTAATCTCTTCTGGATCAACATCGTGGTGGGACTTGTTCTCTCGTTCGGATTTGCGGCGGCGGGGGCGCTACTGGCGCGGTTTTTCAATGACCCGCGGGTGCAGGACGTCGCTGTTGCCATGGCATCGACCATATTCCTGAGCAGTTTGGCTGTTCTGCACCTTGCCCTCCTGAAGCGAGGAATGCGTTTCTCTCTTATTTCGGCAAATGACATCGTCGCCCGAACTATTTCGGTAGCATTGTCGATTGTTCTCGGGTGGGCAGGATGGGGATATTGGGCACTGGTAGCCGGATCTGTCGTGCTGCCGCTTTCCACGTCCATTGGAGCTTGGGCGTTGTGCCCATGGCTTCCCGGTCGCCCTCGGCGCATGGAGGGCACCTGGCCAATGGTGCAGTTCGCATTGCATGTTTACGGGCGCTTCACATCCAACTACTTCGCCCGCAATATGGACAACCTCCTGATAGGATGGCGTTTTAGCGCGGCTTCTCTTGGTTTCTACAAGAAGGCCTATGATCTATTCTCGCTTCCTGCAACTCAACTCGTGGGAAACATGTCAGTGGTGGCTATCTCCGCCTTGAGCCGCTTAACGCAGGACAGGATGCAGTACCGGCGTTACCTTCTCGGCGTGTTAAGTGCGTTGGCATTTGTGGGAATGGGGATAAGTGGCGAACTTACGCTGGTTGGCAAGGATATCATCCGTCTGTTACTAGGTCCTCGTTGGTACGCGGCCGGTGAGATCTTCACTTTCTTCGCTCCGGGTATCGGCATCATGCTTATTTACCATACGCATGGCTGGATACATCTTTCCATCGGAAGAGCGGACCGCTGGTTCCGGTGGGGTATCGCAGAGATTATCGTTACCGGTGCCTTGTTTCTTCTTGCGCTGCCATGGGGGGCAGCAGGGATTGCACTTGCTTGGGGCGCGTCCTTTTGGATTTTAGTTATCCCGGCCTTCCTGTATGCGGGACATCCGATAGAGTTCCCGACATCGGACCTGATTGCAATCGTGTGGAAATACATTCTCGCGTCACTGGTGGCGGGAGGGTGCTCTGCCGCAATTCTCCACCAAATGCGCTATCTGGCTGCGTTACCGGGGGCGGCTGGTAGCTTCGCCCGACTCGTGTTTGCCTCGTCTCTCTTCTGCCTTCTGTATTGTGCGATGGTGATTCTATTGCACCGTGGAAATACCCCGATTCGTAAGGTATTGGAGTTGCTGCAGGAAATCGCTCCTTGGAATAAGGGAAAAGTACCAGCTCTTCGACGGGTTAAGTCCGGATCGTGCGACACAACAGATCTTGAGAGCCGGAAACTGCACCCTTTAGAGCCGCAGCCGAAGGATCAAAGTCCCGTAGCTGCTAGCCCGAATCCTTTGTTGTGAGTAGTGCGGATTTGTGGGTGCCCATTCGAAGTGTAATTTCTACTGCCCAGGCCGCCAACATCGGACCAAAGCATCACCACCCCCACACGTTAGCAGATCGCAAAGTTAAGGCCTTAAGGCCAAGGGCAAGAGGAGCGCGTCTTGAAAGTCAGCATTTTCGGATTGGGATATGTCGGTACTGTTTCGGCTGGATGTTTCGCTAACGACGGACACCAGGTTGTCGGTGTCGACCCGGTTCAAACAAAAGTCGATCTTATCAATACTGGCCTTTCACCGATTATCGAGTGTGACATAGGTGAAATCATTGCATTAAATGTGAAGGCGGGCCGTTTGACCGCGACAGTTGATCCCATTGAAGCGATACAAAAAACCGAATTGTCATTCGTTTGTGTGGGCACTCCTAGCGAAGTCAATGGCAATCTCGACTTGCGGTATATCCGACGAATTTGCGAGCAGATCGGCGAAGCGCTGAAGTACAAGACTGAACGGCACACCGTCGTGATCCGCAGCACTGTACTTCCAGGAACAATGCATAAGATTGTTATCCCTATTCTGGAGGAATTCTCGGGTAAGACGGCCGGGATTGAGTTTAGTGTCTGTCACAACCCTGAGTTCTTGCGAGAAGGGTCGGCTGTTAAGGATTTCAATGGCCCACCGAAAACCGTGATCGGAGAGCTGGACCGCGCCGGTGGCGATCTCTTAGTTACCCTTTACGAGAAAATCGACGCACCGCTGATCCGAACAACATTGGAAGTCGCGGAAATGGTCAAGTACGTCGATAACAGCTGGCATGCGTTGAAAATCGGCTTTGCTAACGAGATCGGAAATCTTTGCAAGTCGTCTGCCGTAGACTCGCACGAAGTGATGAAGATCTTCTGTCAAGACAAGAAGCTCAACATCTCCCCTGCATATCTTCTGCCAGGTTTCGCGTTTGGTGGTTCCTGTCTGCCTAAGGATCTCAGAGCGCTCGGTTATCAGGCAAAAATCAAGGATCTGGAGTTGCCGATCTTGACGTCCATCCTGCGCAGTAACGAAATGCAAGTTACCCGTGGCCTGCAACTCATCATGGAAAAGGGACACAACCGAGTAGGTATTCTCGGGTTCAGCTTCAAAGCAGGCACAGACGATCTTCGTGAGAGCCCTGTGATCGAGATCATCGAACGCCTCCTGGGTAAAGGGCACGACCTGCGAATCTATGACAAGAACGTGAACATTGCGCGTCTGGTTGGCGCAAATCGGGACTTCATCCTCAATCGTATTCCGCACATATCGCGGTTAATGGTTGGGGAGGTGGACGCGGTCCTGGAACACGCACAAACCGTGGTTATCGGTAACAGGGACCCCGACTTCATTAGCGTGCCAAAGCGTCTTCGGGACGATCAGAGGCTCGTGGATTTTGTGCGCATCAGTGAGCAGAGGAGCGGGAATGGAAAGTACGACGGCATCTGTTGGTAGACAACTCGCAGTGGGCGATCGGAACGACGCAGTAAAATCCCAGATACATGACTCGATCCTGCGCCTTTCCGGTTGGCTGGAGAAGAACAGCTATAGTGGCTACGACACGTTTGATGGGCTCAATGCAATATTTGTGCGTCCCCTCACTTTTGAATACGAGTTCCTCCGCACTATCCTCCAGCAGGGGGTCCGTCGTTTTCCTGTTAATCTTCGTCCTCTGCTGGGAGTCGCTAAGGCGCCTTCCACCAAAGGCATGGGATACCTCGCGCGGGGCTTCATGCGTCTTCACCAAGCAACAGGCGATGCAGCATGGGCCAGTAAGGCAGAGTTCGCATTGCAATGGCTGATGGACAATCAGACTCCGGGCTACTCGGGAGCGTGCTGGGGCAATCATTTCGATTATCAGTGCCGGAGTTTCTATTTGCCAAAGGGTGTGCCGACCGTTGTGTGGACGTCATTAATTGGCCATGCGTTTCTGGATGGGTATGATCACTTCCGGAATGACCGGTACCTGCAAACCGCGATCAGCGCATGCGAGCATATATTGCGAGATCTCAACACCTATCCCGACGGTGAAGGCACTTGTATCAGTTATATCCCAGCCAAGGACAGCCAGGTCCATAACGCCAACACGCTTGGCGCAAGCTTGCTCGCCCGCACCGCCTCCTACACGAGCAACGAATCATATCGAGACTTGGCTCTGAAGGCGATGCAATATACTGCGCAGCACCAGCGGACGGACGCGTCTTGGTTCTATGGCGAGAAGACAAATCTGCATTGGGTAGACAACTTCCATACAGCATACGTATTGGACTGCTTTAAGCGTTTTGCTGACGCTACCGGCGACCACAGGTTCGACGAATGCATGATAAAGGGGTATCAGTACTGGAAGGAGCAGTTCTTCCTGAACGATGGGACACCACGATATTACGACTACAAAACCCTTCCAATCGATATCCAGTGCAGTTCTCAAGCCATCGACACTCTCGTATTCTTCTCCGGTCTCGATCCTGATAGTCTCCCGCTTGCAGTGAGAGTCGCCCAGTGGACAATTGCGAGGATGCAAGACAAGTCAGGTTATTTCTACTATCGCCGGTATTCGCCATGGCTGGTGAATAAGACCCCCACGTTGCATTGGGGACAGGCCACCATGATGTGCGCGCTCGCTGGACTCTATCAGTTGTTATAAGGTGACTGAATCTTGATCATCAAAAGAAAAGTTCTCATCATAGTGGAGAACCTTCCAGTTCCCTTCGATTCTCGTGTCTGGAAAGAAGCCTGCTCCCTGCGCGAGAACGGATACGAAGTGGCCGTGTTATGCCCGAGGGGCAAAGGCTATGAGCGCGGACATGAAGTTCTGGAAGGCGTTCATATCTACCGTCATCCAATGTCTAAAGAGGGAAACACTGCCCTAGGATACATTTGGGAATTCGGTTGTGCTCTATTCTGGGAATTCTTCTATAGCCTTTGGATCTACTTAACCCGCGGGTTTCACGTTATCCAGGGCTGCAACCCTCCCGACGACATCTTTATAATTGCTCTGCCATACAAGCTCTTTGGAGTGAAGTACATTTTCGATCACCACGATGCTAATCCAGAACTTTACTTTTCAAAGTACGGAAAGACCGGGTTTCTGTACAAGTCCCAGATATGGCTGGAGAAACTGACGTATCGCTTTAGCGACGTTGTAATGGCCACGAATCATAGTTACAAGGACCTGGCCGTTGAGAGAGGCGGGATCGACCCGAGCAATGTATTCGTTGTGCGCAATGGTCCTGATCTTCAGACGTTCAAGCCGGTAGCACCGAACCCTGCTTTGAAGCACGGAAAACAATCCTTGGTAGGTTATGTCGGGACAATGAGCATTCAGGAAGGACTCGACATTCTCCTGGACGTTGCACAGTACATCAAAAAATCCGGCCGAACTGATGTGCATTTCACCTGCGTTGGCGGTGGACCTGGTCTTGCCAGTCTTCGGAAAATGACGAAAGACAAGAACCTTGAGGACACAGTCAATTTCACGGGCCGAATCTCCGATCAGGACTTGCTGGCAATTCTCTCGACCGCCGACGTGTGCGTCAACCCCGACAAGCCATGTGAGATGAATGACATTTCGACGATGATCAAGATCATGGAATACATGGCACTGAGCAAACCCATTGTTCAATTTGACTTGAGAGAAGGCCGCGTCAGTGCTGCCGAAGCATCGTTATATGTTGACAATAAGGCGGGTGCTTGCGGGTTTGCCGATAAGATCCTCTGGTTGCTCGAGCATCCAGCAGAATCTGCTAGCATGGGACAAATTGGCCGCAAACGTGTGGAACAGGAGTTGGCATGGGAACACTCAAAATCGAACCTCCTGGCAGCATACGAAAAGGCATTCTCGAAATGATTAACTCTTTCTTTTAGCTTTCTTCAGAATCGAATGGACTTCATTGGAAGCAAGTGTCTTCATACCGACTCGACTTCCTCTGTGACATCTAATTCCCCGGTTCCCTAAGTGAAAAGGCGAATGCGACCTAGTCAAAGCAGAGCTAATCCTAGCGTCAGCTAAGAATCTCATATCCGAAGTTCAAGGATCGAGAAGGTATAGAGGAATGGACTTCACCGAACTTGACATTGAAGGCGCTAGCGTAATTAACCCCAGTCCTCATCAGGATGACCGCGGAAGATTTATGCGGGCCTGGTGTTCCAAAGAATTTGCGGAGCATGGGATCCAATTCGTACCGGTGCAATCGAACTTGGGATTCAGCATGGCAAAGGGTACCGTTAGAGGGATGCACTTTCAGCAGGCTCCCGCATGCGAAGCGAAGCTAGTCCGCTGCACGCGAGGCGCGATGTTTGACGTGGTATTGGATTTGAGACCGGATTCCACGACTTTCCTGAAATGGTACGGTACCCTATTGAGTCAGGAGAATGGACGGATGTTGTATGTTCCCGAAGGATGTGCGCATGGGTACCAGACGCTCGAGGATTGCGCGGAGATGTATTACATGGCTTCGGCGATCTACACCCCGTCCGCTGCGCATGGAGTGCGATTCAATGATCCGATATTCAACATTCAATGGCCGCTGGCAGCGACGACCGTCTCCGAACAGGACCGTAGTTGGCCGCTATTACAACACGGAAGGAACTGAACGTGACTGTCGATACCGCACTTAGGGAGTGCGAGACTTCGGTTCGCCGAGGCGTTTCCAATGCAATACACGCGAAGGTATCACACGTCTGAGGCTGAGAACTTTAGCATTGGCTGGCTTGGGCCGAGAATCTACTGCCCTAGCTAAGAAGAAGTGTTGCTCGGCGCCTTGTTGACTTCGGCTCCCCACGAGCACTACATCACTCACTTTCGCTACCTAAGAGCGCGAGCATGATCTTAAAAACATTCGAACCACGGGCGTTGGTTTTTTCTTATCGGAACATATTCAGCAATGTTCTATTCCGTTGCCCTCACTACGAATTCGAAAATGTAATTTCGCAAGTAGATTCAATGGATTTACTTGCTCCGGAGTTCACTCCCTCCGGTTTGCGGTATAGCTTGGCTAAAAGAGCCGCTTACCTGTTGCCATTTGCTCCCAATCCAGGGATCAAGAAGATTGAAGGAAAGAGGCGTTACGACGTATTTCTTGCGATCTGTGGTCAACCGTCAGATTTAATAACGGCTAATGCGGCTTTCGATTGGAAGAAATCCTGTAGAGTCTCAGTCTGCCTTATCGACGAGTTTTGGGTAAAAGAGATAAACGCTTGCCGACACCTCCTTCACCTTCTTGATAAATTTGACGTCGTCGCGCTGTATTACAGACAAAGCGTTGAACCGATCAGTCGCCGGATAAAATCCAGATGTATTTTCATCCCGCCCGGCGTCGATGCGATTCGCTTCAGCCCCTATCCCAGCCCGCCTGAGAGAGTAGTTGATGTGTATAGCATCGGCAGGCGCTCGGAGGCCACCCACCAGAAACTCCTGAGGATGGCGGCTGAAGATGGCTTGTTTTATGTCCATGACAGCATCGCGGGGGGGGAGGCGATTGAATCCGCACAACACAGAGCTCTGTTTGCAAATGTCGCAAAAAGAAGCAGGTATTTCATCGTTAATCCCGGGTTGATTGACCGGCCCGATATAAGGGGGGAGCAGATCGAGATTGGGAACCGCTATTTTGAAGGAGCAGCTTCCGGCACCATAATGCTGGGAGAGCGTCCTAAGACAGAGACATTCATTCAGCTCTTCGACTGGCCTGGAGCGCTGATTGACCTACCTTATGACTCAACTCGCATCGACGTGATAATCAACGACTTGGATAGCCAGCCCAAGAGAGTTGAAAACATCCGGCGCACCAACGTTAGTCAGGCCCTTCTTCGACATGACTGGGTATATAGGTGGGAATCCATTCTGCGAACTATTGGTCTTGACCCGATGCCAGAGTTGTTCGCAAGGAAGGAACGTCTTCAACAACTAGCAGGGCTTATCTCGGAACAGGAAATTCAGACCACGTTGCCTCGCGATCAGAATGAGACTTAGCGCCTGGAGTCGCAATTGCTGAACAAGCTGCAAAGAACGAGCCAGATTATTTGGCTGATAGTGATACCGTCGCTGTTGGCTGGCGGACTGATCTGGCTGCACGATAACAGCCAACGTCAGCATGTTGTCCTAGCCGTCAAGCCGGCTCTTTCGGTTCCCGGCGGCCAAGACAATAGCTACACAACGAGCTTTGTTGCAGCAGAAGAGCCCATTTCTGAGGGTGGTAAGTGGATCTCTGGCAATGCGATCGGGCGTGACTGGACAGACGTAATAACCGGCATCGGCTTAGCCTATGGAACCGAATCTGGAAAAGGGAAAGGCAACCAAGCCTTCGATGACTCAACAGCGCTGTTGGCGGGCACTTGGAGACCGGACCAGACGGTTGAAGCAGAAGTGCACTCTATTAACCAGAATGATCATGATTTCGAAGAAGTGGAATTACGCCTCCGCAGCTCTCTTTCCAGTCACAATGCCACAGGCTACGAGGTACTCTTTCGATGCTCGAAAACCGCAAGCGCGTATGCATCGATAGTGCGGTGGGATGGGCGGCTGGGGATATTCACTTATATAGGTCAGGAGAAAGGTGCGGAATTTGGAGTTGCGGATGGCGATGTCGTCAAGGCGACGGCCCTCGGCAATGTGATTACGGGCTATATAAACGACATCCCAGTGATTCGAGCGACCGACAAGACATATGCCGGCGGAAGTCCTGGTATGGGTTTCTGGTTCAAGAGGAGCTCCAGTAAGAGATTTTGGCTTCAAAAGAGTGCTGGCGTGAATACTGACTGCGGGTTCAGGCGCTTAGCCGCTTGGGACTAGTCCTCTTGCCTATCGCATTCTTGATCGCCATGCTGCCGAGTTCTCCGCAGTGATGGTAGCGATGGCTGTCGTGATCGCTTGATCGATTGCGCCGAGGGGAACAGCCCCTTTCGCTACCTTACTCCGGCCTTGACAACCGCGAATCTTGAACCAAAGTGGCGGGACTGGAATCCTCAATCCTCTCCAGCCAAATCTCTCGCCAATATGGATAGCAATCTCTGGTACAGAACATCGGCTTCGTGTAGTAACCGCCACAGTGAATACCGTCAAGCACGATGCACGGGTTCTTCAATTCCATCAAGTGACCTGTCTTCTCGTTGATGATATTGCGTACATGAGATTTCACTTGGAAAGTCTTCCCACAAAAAGGCACGAGTTCAGGATGAAAACCCATCCCACGGTTCATCAAGCTGAGATTGACGGTATCGAGAATCTCACTGTGGCTCTTGATCCTGACGAGTTCTCCCGGTTGAAGATCCAGCTTCATGGTAGGTGTTTGGCTGTTCATCGGGAGGTGTCCCATTCGACGAACGTAGGGTGTTTCTCCACGAATTCCCTGGATCTTGTCATATAGCCATCGCATTGCAGACCCAAATCCAAGTCCGGATTCCGCCAGCCTGTAATATAACGCGAAGAAGATCGCACCTAAGATCGTGCTAATACGTTGATTCCCGGACGTGTAGTCCTCGATGAGGTGTGGAATCGACCAGAACGGGAGAGGCTTGGTGGCGGCTGTCATTTGCGTTGCCTGACAAACGTAACGGGGCCCTAGCGAAACTGCGTCAGGCGAAGGCGGGAGCTTTATTGCAGTCCATAAGTCAGCTTCAGTACAGCCGGTGCCGGTAGTTACCGGTGATGTGGTGACCTGAGCGGTATCATCTGCCCGCTTTAACCACGCCTCTTTCCAAATGAAAAGGCAGCCCGCCTCGCAGCCACCAATACTCTGTCCATTACAGCGCAACTCTTCAATCACGACTGCATTATTCATGGTCCCACTCACAGTAGAGTGTTGCGTGCCACACAACTTATGGGCACGTTTGGCGACGCGCAATCTCTGCCCACAGTACTGCAACATCTGAGGCATGAACGGCAACTCCTCGAGCCTACCGTTCTTGTCGAGGGTCGCTAAGATCTCATCCTTGCTGCGAACCCACACCCACTCGCCAGCTTTCAACTTAAGGCTCCGGGAATTCACGCTAGACATTTCTACAGCTCCTTAGTATTTCGTTTGCAGGGGACTTATCAGCAGAGTGACTAAGTGATTGTCATCTCCACACAGGACTTCGGTGCCAACTAGAGAACATATTTATTGACAATGCTGTTTCGCACCTTAGACGCCTGCGTATACCACCTAACTATTCCAATTGCCCCGAACAAAACGCAGAAACCCGACGCGGCGATACTCGACGTCAGCAATTCTCTGGAGACCAGCGTGTAGCAGGCAAGGCCAATTCCTGTGTAAAAGAGTTTCTGCCATTGGAAGGAGTCATAACGCTTCGCGATCTGTCGCCTTTCGGACCATACTGCCATCACTTCAGGTGACAGCGGTAACAGTTTCCTCATAAAGAGCGGCACGATCCTTAGAGAGAGCATTAGCGATATGAGACCTATGGTCAAGGTCCAACCTGAACGGACATCCTGGCGCAAAAGAGAGAGTACGGGAATAGAGACGAAACCAATCAGGGCTCGAAGTACACCGTCTAAGGGACTGCGATCTATCGAAACTAGCACTTTATCGAGGGTTGTCATCTCTGCTTACGATCTTTCCTTTCAAATTCTTCGTTCGTAGAAGGAGAACCCAGTCACCAGCGGTCGAGCCCCGGATTACGTATTTTCCTAACTCTTGTGAGACGCAGGTATGTGACATTGCTGTCACCGTACTGGCTTCATAGCAGTTGGAAGACCAAGTCTGTAGTCAAACTAAGTAATTTGTTTTTAAGATTCTACCTGCTCGGAAACGTTTAGAAATTGATCGAGAGAGGAAGGACTTTACCACTTCCTTAGGAAATAGTTTGCTTCGAGGCGGCCCTAATTGGGGCCTTTGTACTGCGCACAGTCTCTCCTTCGCGGATCAAACCAAAGGCTCATCCGTGTACGCCGCTTGAGTTTATCGATGCCAGTCTTCCAAAGGTCTCCGAGGAGATCGCAAATCCGGGATGGTGATCATCAAGGTGAGCAAGCGAATGCGCCGGTATCGAAGCGCCTCCGGACCATTGGGTTCCGGTTTGCATGGAAAAGCGACTGTGTCGCCATCCGCAGATGGCAGGGAAATTGCACCAAAGTGTTCTCAGGACGGCTTAGGTGCGAGCTACTCTGGGTGGAGGTTGTACCAATGAAAGTTGTTTTATTCTGCGGAGGATTAGGACTCCGTATTCGCGATGCGGAGGACATTCCGAAGCCGATGGTTCAAATCGGTTATCGTCCAATTTTGTGGCATGTTATGAAATATTATGCACACTTTGGACACAAGGATTTCATCCTTTGTCTGGGCTATCGCGCCGACGCTGTGAAGAACTACTTCTTGAATTACAACGAATGTGTCTCCAACGATTTCGTCCTGTCCGGCGGCGGGAAGAAACTGGAGCTGTTCAACAGCGACATTCAGGACTGGAAAATAACGTTTGCAGATACCGGCATTAACGCGAACATTGGCCAACGCCTGAAAGCCGTGGAGCAATACCTCGAAGGCGAAGAGGAGTTTCTGGCGAATTATAGTGATGGTCTGACCGACTTGCCGCTCCCGCTACAACTGGATCACTTCCACGAACAAGGGAAGATCGCAAGCTTTCTCTGTGTCCGTCCGAACCTTAGCTATCACGTGGTCTCGCTCGAAGAAGGCGATGGAAACCTGGTGTCGGGTATTGACGCGATCAGCGATGGAGACATGCGGATCAATGGCGGCTTTTTCATTTTCAAGAACAAGATCTTCGACTACATCCGGGCGAACGAGGAACTCGTCAGCGAGCCGTTTCAGAGACTTGTCCAGCAAAAGCAACTGATTGGATACCGTTATGATGGCTTCTGGGCTAGCATGGACACCTTTAAGGACAGGCAGCATCTTGAGAGTCTGTACGGCAGTTCTGCCGCCCCTTGGGAAGTGTGGAAGAAGACAAATGGGAATGGACACCATCGAGGTGCCCTTGCCAGCAAAATCGCGATGATAACTTCGGTCGCGTGAATGGGCGTCCCGGGGACCTACCCTCCAGAGCACGAAGAGAACGACGGGGATTCGAAGCCGTGCACGGGACTTGCGGACGACGGCGAGTCGAGCACAGGAGATTTCCATGAACATTGACACCGCACTCCAAAACCGCGAGACTACGGGCCAGCCAATCCGCGTCGGAATGATTGGAGCAGGCGCTACGGGCCGAGCCATTGCGCTGCAGCTTGCAACTCCCGTCCCAGGCATGCGCCTGGTGGCAATCTCCAATCGCACGCCAGAGCACGGCGAGCGTGCGTTCCGGGAGGCCGGTGTCGAAAAGTGGAGCCGCGCTGATTCCGCTCACCAGGCCGAAGCTGCAATATCTAAAGGGACTCCAGTGCTGACCGATGACCCTTCGGTGCTGACGCATTGCGGCGCGATCGACATCATTCTGGAAGTAACGGGCACGGTCGAGCCGGCAGCCCGCGTCGTTCTGGACGCGTTTGATTATGGCAAGCACGTCGTACTCGTAAATGCTGAGCTGGACTCGCTGATCGGCCCCATCCTGAAGGCGAAGGCTGACAGGGCTGGAGTGGTGTTGACCCATACCGATGGGGATGAACCGGGAGTCGCCATGACCCTGCTTCGCTACCTCCGTGGCCTGGGGCTCCGACCTGTTGCCGCCGGTAACATCAAGGGCATGGTGGACTACTATCGAAATCCTGATACGCAGCGTGCATTTGCCGAGAAGTATGACCAGGACGTAAAGAAGGTCACGTCATTCGCAGACTCGACGAAGCTATCCATGGAGACCACGGTTCTTTCCAACGCGACAGGATTTCACGCCGGCCGTCGTGGCATGTACGGTCCTCCTTGTGGAGATGTTCGCGAAGTGGCAGCCCTATTGCCGGCAGGGCAAATGCTGGAGACCGGCCTGGTCGACTACGCGCTCGGCGCTGCTCCTCACACCGGGGCCTTTGTCGTCATTCACGAGGACTCGCCGCTGAAGCAGGTGCAACTGGCTTATTACAAACTCGGCGATGGTCCGTTCTATGTCTTCTATACACCATTTCATCTTCCGCACCTCCAGATTGCGTCGACGATTGGTCGCGCAGTGATCCATAGTGATCCCACCGTCGCACCCATCGGTGGTCCGGTCTGCGAAGTGGTTGCGGTTGCCAAGCGTGACTTGAAAGCCGGTGAGCGGCTCGATGGCATCGGTGGCTTCTGTACCTATGGACTTATCGATAACACGTCGGCTGCTCGCGGCATGTCAGCTTTGCCGATTGCCCTGTCGGAAGGCCGCGTCCTGCTGCGTGATGTCGCAAAGGATGAGGTCGTTTCGTTCGATGATGTTAAGGAAACCTCGCCGGGCATCGTCGAGAAACTATGGCATGAACAGTTTGCAATGTGGTCGTCCGTCGCGCAGGAGTTACAACACGGGGTAACAGTCCAAGAGGTTCGATAAGGTTCTTACAGCTTTGTGTCGGTTCGGCTCGTAGTGTCGGACTCGTTGCGTGTCGCGTCATCGTCAAACATGATTAACCGTTCATTCTGGAAGGGCCGTCGAGTATTCCTCACCGGGCACACTGGCTTCAAGGGAAGCTGGTTATCTCTGTGGCTGGATGCGCTTGGGGCTAACACGACCGGGTACGCGCTCGACCCGCCCACGCGTCCGAACCTGTACGAACAGGCAGGGATTGCGGGCGTACTCCATTCAATACGAGGCGACATTCGTGATTTTGAACGCCTCAAGAGTTCAATTGCTGAGTGTCATCCTGAAGTGGTCATCCACATGGCGGCACAGACCATCGTGCGCCGAGGTTATGAAGACCCCATCGAGAACTACTCTTCGAATGTTATGGGAACGGTTAATCTTCTGGAAGCCCTACGCCAATTGAGACAGCCATGCGCTATCGTCAATGTCACCAGCGACAAGTGTTATGAAAATCGCGAGTGGATCTGGGGTTATCGCGAAAACGAGCGCATGGGGGGGCGCGATCCGTATTCGAACTCGAAGGGTTGTGCGGAACTCGTTACTGCTTCTTACCGCGAGTCGTTCTTCCCGCCGGAGTTGATTGCAGAGCACGGAATTGCTCTTGGTAGCGCTCGTGCTGGGAATGCGATCGGCGGCGGTGATTGGACCTCTGATCAACTCATTCCGGACTTGATGAGGGCGTTCCTTGCAGGCAAACCTTGCCTCATTCGGAACCCGGCTGCGTTCCGCCCGTGGCAGTTTGTTCTCGAGCCCCTGCGTGGGTATCTCATGCTCGCCGAGAAGCTTTCAGAGGACCCCGTACGCTTCGCCTCCGGTTGGAACTTTGGCCCCCCTGACTCAGACGCACAGCCTGTCTCGTGGATTGCGGATGAGCTGGTACGTTCCTGGGGCGATGGCGCGGCCTGGGAGCAAGACACCGCGACCCATCCGCACGAAGCTCACGCCTTGAAACTCGACGCCTCAAAAGCCAGAGCTTACCTGCGGTGGGATTCATTGCTTCCGTTGGAACGTGCGCTCGAATGGGTTGTCGGGTGGTACCGTGCATTTCAGGATGGAGCTGATCTTCAACAATTAACCCGCAGCCAGATTGTGGAATTCGAATCTCTTCCGCGGAACTCTTGCTGATCGAGTCACTGCGGCATCAGATTTTTTCGTAGTTTTTTGTTAACGATTGTGAGCACGATAACATCCAAGCACTAGAGGTTTTGCGATGCCAATGCCAAACGTAGTTGTTTTAGGCACGGGAATGGCCGGGTTCGGCGCTACTTATCGGCTCCACTCTGAGGGGATTACCCCGATAATGTATGACAAGAACGCCTACTACGGTGGCCACACGGCATCGTTCCGGCAGGAGAACGGCTTCGTCTTCGACATCGGCCCGCACGTGTCGTATACAAAAGATCCGCGTATCCAGGAACTCTTCGCCGACAACGTTGATCAGCAGTATGAGACCATACAGATCAATCTGAACAACTATTGGCATGGCCACTGGCCCTTGCATCCGGTCCAAATCCACCTCCACGGATTGCCGGAAGATGTGATCATCAAGGTTATCCGCGACTTTGTAGACGAGCGCCAGGCACCAGAGCGTCCTATAAGAAATTACGCGGACTGGTTGTACGCAAGCTTTGGAAAGACGTTCGCCGAATCGTTTCCTATGGAGTACACGCGCAAGTTTCACACGACCACGGCCGAGAACATGAGTATCGATTGGCTTGGACCGCGCATATACCGGCCCAGTCTTGAGCAGGTGCTTCAAGGCGCGCTCTCGGCGGCGGCTCCACAAATTCATTACGTCACACACTTCCGCTATCCCACCGAAGGCGGATTCGTGTGCTACTTGAAGAAATTTGTAGCCATGGCAGACCTGAAACTTAATCATGCCCTGGTCTCTGTCGATCCTCGTACACGGGAGCTCAGATTTTCAAATGGTTCGGTTGCGCACTACGATGCGCTGGTTTCATCGATAGCACTACCGGATCTGATTCCCATGATCCAGGGCGCGCCGGAAGAGGTCGTTGATGCCGCTCGCCGTCTGGCCTGCTCGCAGTGTGTTCTCGTGAACCTCGCCGTGAACCGAGCGGATATCTCGAACGCTCACATGACCTATTTCTATGATCAGGACATTTGCTTTAGCCGCTTGGGCTTTCCGCATATGCTCTCTGCGCGTAACGCTCCTCCCGGTTGTGGAAGCATTCAGGCGGAAGTCTATTTCTCCGAGAAATATAAGCCTTTGACCGGTAAGCCTGAGGATTGGATCGAACCTGTCATCAGAGATCTGCGTCGTTGTGGATTACTGCGCGAGGAGGACGTGATCCTATCTCGTCAGGCGATGTTGCTCCGGTTCGCCAACGTCATCTTCGACCTTGAGCGTGCGGATGCGCTCAAAACAGTACACGGTTATCTCGATGAGGTCGGAATCGCCTACTGTGGACGCTACGGAGAGTGGGGTTACCAGTGGACGGACGAGAGCTTCAAGAGTGGGGAACTGGCGGCGGAGCGCGCCCTTTCCAGAGTGACCTGCGAACGGAACGTGAGCCGCCCAACAGTCGATCTCACGCAATCAACGTCCGGAAGCGTATAGCCTAATGATGAAGCTGAATCTGCGCGGCGGCAGTGATGGCGCTCTCAAAGTCTTATGCTTGGGCGCGCACTCCGACGACATTGAGATTGGCTGTGGAGGCACGATCCTTCAATTACTTCAGCAGTATCCGGAGGTCAAGTTTTATTGGGTCGTGTTCAGTGCGTGCGGAGTCCGCGAGGCCGAGGCGCAACGCGGGGCCGATTCCTTTGTAGGCTCCAAACAATTGGAGCGAGCACTGTTCAAACAGTTTCCCGACACTTGCATGCCGTTCGTCGGAGCTGATGTGAAGAGTTGTTTCGAAGAGCTGAAGACAATCTCGCCAGACCTCATTTTCACTCACAATCGCAAGGACGCACATCAGGACCATCGACTCATCTCTGAACTCACGTGGAATGCCTTTCGGGACCACTTCATTCTTGAGTATGAGATTCCAAAGTATGATGGCGATCTCGGACAGCCGAGTGTCTTCGTGCCGCTTGGGTCCGACGTATATATGAAAAAGCTTCGCTACATCATGGATGCCTTTCCCTCTCAGCAGTCCAAGCGCTGGTTCGATGAGAGCACCTTCCTCTCCCTTATGCGGCTCCGAGGTATGGAGTGCAATGCTTCCAGCGGTTATGCCGAGGCCTTCTACTGCCGCAAACTAGTGCTTTGAACCCAACACAACAAGAAGTAAACGAGGATGACATGGGGCACTGGTGGTATCAATGCGGACTATAAGTTTACCAGTTTCACGGCTTCGGATAATATCTAACGTCCCACGGACTGTTCTGATGCATATCTCTTTAGAGGCCAAAATTGCCGGTATATGAGATCAATCCTCTGGAAGACAAACGCTGGGATGACCTTGTAGCTTGGCATTCCCTTGCCGGAGTATTTCATTCTCGCGCTTGGCTGCAGGCTCTGCTTCAAACTTATGGTTACTCACCGATCGTCCTGACTACATCGGCTCCAGGCGAACCTTTGCAGAATGGCGTGGTCTTCTGTGAGGTGAAAAGTTGGATCACGGGCCGACGTCTGGTGTCGCTACCATTTTCTGATCATTGCGAGCTATTGGCGGACTCGCAAGCGCAACAGGAGATTCTCGCTCATGTCCATGACCTCACGCGCAAGCAAGAAAGTAAGTACGTCGAACTCCGTCCTCTTAAGTTATCGGAACCGGTGCTGCCAAGTTCCGTGAACTTTCAGCCATCGGAGAAGTTCTATCTGCACACTCTCTCGTTGCAACCCGCTCCCGACACGCTCTTTTCGAATATGCACAAAGACTGCATACAACGAAAGGTCCGTCGTGCCGAAAGGGAAGGGCTCAGTTACGAAAAGGGTCGCTCTGATTCTTTGCTTTCGCAGTTTTATCTGCTTCTGATGCGAACACGCAGGCGGCATAGTCTACCTCCTCAGCCTTTAGAGTGGTTTCGCAACCTTGTCGCCGCCATGGGCGAAGGCCTGATGATCCGGGTCGCCTCCAAGGATGCGACTCCAGTTGCCGCCCTTCTCACTCTTTCCTTTCGCAACACTGTTACGTACAAGTACGGTTGCAGTGACGAAAGGTTCAACGCTCTCGGGGGCATGCCTTTTCTATTCTGGAAGACCATCGAGGAAGCTCGTGAGCAAGGCATGCAGCATCTTGATCTAGGACGCTCCGATACGCACAACGAAGGTCTGGCGACCTTCAAGGATCGTCTCGGCGCCGTTCGCGGCCAACTTACATATTTCCGTTGTTGGAGCCACAGACCGATGCCTGATACACGGCCCGTGTGGGTGACGCAGTTTGCAAATCAATTGTTCTCTCATTTGCCAGATGCCGCACTTGCCGCTTCGGGGAAGATCCTGTATAGACACATAGGTTGAGTCAGACATCTAATCACAAAGTGCCTGTACCGAAGTAACCCGAGTTGCTAATTTTTTTCGGGAGAGGGCGCAAGATGTGACTAACAATCGAACTGCATGCGACGATTACTTGAGCACTACCGGTTACCCGAGTCTCTTGTGTCTACGCCCCGTGAGCGCGACCGGGCGGCAGCACGAGGTTTTTTCAAACTCGAAGACGACACTATTTGTTACGGTTCCACTTCATCCGGCATAGTCGTTCCCGCCGTTGGCGAAAAGTTACATGTTGTCCATGATGCGTTGAGCAGTTCAGGACAAGCCCTTCCGTACGACCCCGACCAACTCATAGATAATCTGCTGCTGGAGTTGTACCCTCTATCGGAAAAACAGCGACCAACGCTGGAGCCCGTTCTGCGGACCATCTATTACACACTTCGGCCGCTTCTCCCCGTCGCCGTCAGAAAGCATCTCCAAAGACTCTATCTCTCCGGATGGGAAAATATACTCTTCCCGTCATGGCCGGTGGACTGTACGGTTGAGCACCTTCAGCAAAGACAGCTTGCGCTGCTGATGAAGTCGCATGACCTCGACGTCGTGCCGTTCATCTGGTTCTGGCCAAACGGACACGACAGTTGCATCATCGTCACCCACGACATTGAAAACCATCGCGGAAAAGAGTTCTGTTCCGCTCTCATGGACATCGATGATGCGTTCGGCATCAGTGCATCTTTCCAAGTCATTCCCGAGGATCGCTACCCGGTTTCACCTGCATTTCTCGCAGGCATTCGCCAGCGCGGATTCGAGGTCAATGTTCACGATCTCAATCATGACGGTAATCTATTTTCAGCCGAGCGCCTGTTCATGGAGCGGGTCAGCACTATCAACCGTTACGGCAGGGAATTTCACTCTACGGGATTTCGCTCCGGAGCCATGTACCGCAACCAGCGCTGGTATCACGCGCTGGAGTTTGAATACGACATGTCAGTGCCCAACGTGGCTCATCTGGAGGCGCAGCAAGGCGGGTGCTGCACCGTGTTCCCCTACTTCATCGGAGACCTTCTGGAATTGCCGCTCACCACAACGCAGGATTACGCGCTGTTCAACATTCTGCAGGAGCACTCGCTGGATTTGTGGATACAGCAGATTGAATTGATACGGCAGCAGCATGGGCTTATCAGTATCCTGGTTCACCCCGACTACATTCAACACAAGAGCGGGCAGCAGTTATATCGAGCTCTGCTTGGTCATCTTGACAAGTTGCGGCGAGACCAGAATGTCTTGATTGCCAAGCCGGGCGAAGTGAATAGCTGGTGGCGTATTCGAAATCAGCTTCGGCTTGTTCCTGACGGCTCAGGGTGGCGAATCGAGGGCCAAGGAAGCGAGCGCGCAGAAATTGCATATGCATGCCGCGAAGGTGACAGGGTTACTTACCGACTCGAAGATCGCACTGCCTTATCCCTGGGTCATCAAGGACTGGCAGAATTTAAGTAGCACAATTTGCGAGCTACTGGATGCCAGCCTACCGGGCCGACAAGTTCAGGGTTTCGAGCCCAAAAACTCATATCGCTCTATCTTTATCGCCATCCCCTCAAGGTCTCCTTCTACTTCTCTCCGCATGATGGTTCCGTCACACAATGCATGTATTTTGCAGGACGTAGTGATCTCTTTCGGAAATGTAATCAGAAACCGCAGACGATCCTTAATCACGTGTTCTCTTGCTACCTTCAAGAACACTCCGCTGGCGCTTACGTTCTGGGTTATTACGCTGAGCTTTCCCCCATCCTCAAAGAGTATCTCCACAGGAATTTGCATTTCGTATCGGGAGGCAGTCCGGTGATCAACAGAATTCAGCGACATGTATCTGGCCCCGCGGTGGATGAATGTTTTGCCATTTCCTTGCTCCCAGGCTTCAATCAACCTTAGATTTTATGTGATCCGTCTTGTCGGATATCTGCATTTGTGTCACCGAAGTTCTTCGTCGTAAATCCAAGCAAATCGAGTTATTTCTACAGCGAAATGCAAGTTCATGCATTTAATGTTCCTCTGATTTCACTTCCCCCCGGACGACATCTTCCAATCTTCAACGTCAGAATCGTCATCATGTCGCCGCGCCCGGGAACCATCAAGCGCACCGTCCGCGTCGATCTGCCGCGACCCCGCGACCGTACCAGTCCCGCGCTCACCGACCTCCGCAAGAGCATCTACCGTGAGTTCTTCACCAACGAGGAAGTACCCGGAAGACTACGAAATCTAGCCTATGGGTGCAATTTGATCTTTCGCAGCTGGCCCTAATCCGTTCTCGTGTGGCCCAATCCGCCCTCTTTTGGCGAATGTGGGATCGCCATGAGCTTCCGTCTGGCATAGAGTAGTCGTCGTCTTGTTATCCCGACTTGCTCGATCTCCCTCTTCGCCCTCCTAACTCTTTCTCCACCACAAACATCTCACTTTTTGTGGAACTAACGCGCCGGTTGTCGGTAATACTGTTAGGACTACAGGTTGTCCGCAATGCCGTGAGCTCGATGCCATTGACCGATGTTCTATCGGAGCCCGAACTTCTCCGTCTTGCCGTCTCCGGTGACGAGGAAGCCTTTGCTGCGCTCTATGAACGTCTAAAGTCGAATGTGTATCGGTTTGCCTTGCACATGACCGGGTCGGCGTCACTCGCCGAGGACATCACTCACGATTCCTTCATCACCTTGATGGAGGAGGGCGAGAAGTTCGACGAATCCAAAGGTCAGGTGGTTTCATTCCTTCTCGGCATCGCACGCAACTTCGTCCGCCGCGCTTATCGTTCCGAGGCCCGCATAGCACCGCTGACCACCGAGAACGAGCAGGGAGAGGAGGTTGAGCTTGTGCTGGACAGTGGGCACGACACCGTCGCTGATGTACTTCGCGGCGAAACCGTCAGCCTCGTCCGCGAAGCTGTCCAGTCCCTCCCGCCTCACTACCGCGAAGTGGTTGTCCTCTGCGATCTGTGTGAAATGTCTTATGCCGACGCCAGCGCGCAACTCAACTGCAACCTGGGAACCATCCGATCCCGTCTCAATCGCGCTCACAGCCTGCTCGCAAAGAAACTCGAAACACGTACCCAGCCCTCTGGCAAACAAGCTGGCGGAATCATTCAAGGGTGTTTGCTATGAAATGCAACGATTTTGACGCTCACATCGACGAGATGCTTTCAGGCATTCTTCATCCGGACGCAAACCGGCACGCGAGCCAGTGCGAACGATGCAGTTCGCACCTCCGCGCCCGTGCCAACCTGCAGAGCAGTCTTCGCAAACTGGCTTCGGCCTCACCCGCTGGACCCTCCCGTGCCACTGACCGGGCCGTCATGGAGTCCTATCGCCGTTTCCAGCAGCGCCGCGCCGCCTGGAATTCCGAGCCCGTCTCTGACTCCGCCTCCCCGCGCTTTCTGACCGTTCCCCGGCGCAGCTTGGTGCCAGAGTGGGCTGCTCCGCGATCATGGTCCCGCACATTCGTTTCACGGACTTGGCTCAGCGGAGCCGCCGCTGCCGCGCTCGTCTTCGCCGTCTTTGGCTCCGCCGTCCATCTCTGGACCGGGGTTGGCACGGTCAACGCGCCTACGGTAAATGCGCCGACAGTCAGCGCTCTCGTCGCAGCCAGCACACCCGCTACGCCGCAATCCGGTGCCACAGTTGCCGCTTCTCGTCGTTCTGCCGCGGCCTCCAACTCGGCTCCGCGCACCTCCGCCGCGAATTCAGCTCCACGCGCGGCGCAGCCCCGGCCGCAGTCTCAGTCCGTGGCTTCGCAGTCGCAAGTGGCCACCACTGCATTCCGTTCCGAGCGAACCAATGCGCCTGTGCTGGCAGCCAAAGCAGCTTCTCCCCGGTCCCCGGTCGTTTACGCTGGAGGCCAGAACTATGACTCCGGCCCCGTGACCCAGACCAATGCTTCCGTCATGCGCCTCGCCAGTTCAGGAGCTTCCGGCAACATGGCCCAGTCCGCCAGTTCGACGTGGCCCGGCTATTCCAATCTTATGTACTGCGATCCGGTGGTCTGCTCCGGACCCATGCAGGTCGTCCATATCAAGGTTCCAGTTGGGCAGGTCAAGCCGAATCTCGGCCAGACCATGGGAAATGCGTTTGTAAATGCTGAGGTCGTGATCGGCCCTGATGGTGTAGCCCGCGCCATCCGGGTTGCAAATTGAGCTAATGAGTGAACGGGTGTGGTAGTAAACGAATCTTACGAATGAAACACCGCGGTTTTGAATTCTTGTCGCGAATCAGTGTCGTGAATAGTTGTTCGAAATGGTAGTCGTCGTAAATGAGTCAGGAGTTTCACGGAATGAAAGTTCGTCTGATTAGCGGTGCTGCACTTTCGCTGTCTTGTTGTTTGCTCGCTTTGACCTACTCCGCAATGGCGCAGGCCTCCGCCGCGCCAGCTTCAAACGACAGCGCTCCCCCAATCACGGTGCAGATTGCTCCTCCTCCCATTTCCATCTCGTCCGCCATGCTTGGCGTGTCCAGTCCGCTCGGGGCGCAGGCGACGGTTGGCAAGCCCATATTTGCCGAATTCCGCACCGAGCATCAGCAGAGCTTTACCGACGGCAATCACATTTCCCGCTCCACCACTTCCAGCATCTATCGCGATGCGCTCGGCCGCATCCGTCGCGAATCCCAGCTTTCTCTCCCTGGCATGTCAGCCGGAGTTTCCGCCTCCACCTTCATTACCATCGTCGATCAAAAGCTTGGATACGGCTACGTTCTCGACCCCCAGGAAATGGTGGCCCACCGCTACGAACTCAATGCTCCTGGTCCCTCCTATGTCGCCCGCGTCAACGCTCAGGGTAACGGCACCGCATTGCTTTCATCCGACCCCAAGCAGTCTGCCGGGAATATCGCTGGTGCAACATCTCCTGCGCCCTCCTCCGGCACTTCTCATTGGCGACTGCACGCCTTCTCCTCGCATCACCGTCCCACGCAGGACCCCGTGACCGGCCCTGCCACCAGCATCCCCGGCCAGTTGAATTCCGGATTCCTCTCTGAAGATTCAGCCGCCTCCGTCACGCCAGTCATGCGCATCGATCAGCCATTTCTCGCCGCGCCCAATCCTGTCCGCACTGAAAATCTCGGCGAGCAAATCATCCTCGGATTTAAGACGCGCGGCACCCGGGTCATCACCACTTTGCCAGCTGGACAAATCGGCAATGACCGCCCCATCGACATCATCAGCGAGCAGTGGTTTTCTCCCGACCTCGAACTCGTCATGTGCAGCATGCACCGCGATCCCTGGGCCGGCGAGTTCACCACCACCGTCACCCGAATCAGTCGTGGTGATCAGCCCGCGCCGCTCTTCGAAGTCCCCGGTCCCTACAAGGTCATCGACGCCGCCAACGAAGGCGAGCACCATGTCCTCGACGGCCACAGCAACCACTCCCCCGGCCCCGCCCCCTGGTAGATAAAATTCATGTTTGGGTGCCCCCGTCCCGCCCGGTGCTTTTCCGGGCTGACGTGGGGTTTTGCCTTTGTCTTTGACTTTGGCTCTTGCTCTTGCTCTTGCTCTCGTTGTTGCTCTTGTTGTTGGGTCATCCTGAGCGAAGCGAAGGACCCCCGCGAGGGTTGCTCCACCCGTGCCGCATCAGCCTTCTCAGCCAGTAGTCGGTTCGCTCTTCGATGCTTGCAGTTCCCGCAGCCGTTGTCCTGTCAGCAACACGTAGTGCATCGCCGATGCAATCGTAAATGCGAAAACCTCATACAGCAGTACCTGTCGAATCATCCATACCGGCTCCGCCTTGTACACCTTCGCCAGCAGTGCAAAGAACACCGCGGCAATCTGGAATGCTGTGTTGATCTTCCCAAAGATTCCCGGACGAAAATCTCTGAGTCCCACTGCGTATAACAGTGCTGAAATGATGAGGATCGACAGGTCGCGCGAAAACACCACTACCGTGTAATGCCACGGGATAAGCTGATTGAAAGACATCACCAGGAACAGCGAACTCAGCAGCAGCTTATCGGCAATCGGGTCCAGGTATTCGCCGAGCTTCGTCTTTTGGTGCAGCAACCGAGCCGCCAGTCCGTCCAGTCCGTCGCTCAGCCCCGCAATCACCACCAGGATCAGCGCCGTCTGGTAGCGTTTGTCCACAATGCAGATGTTAATGAAGGGAATAAAAAACAGACGCATCAGCGTCAATTGATTCGGGGCTGTCCAGAACTGGTTTTTTAATTGCATTCCTCACCAATCCCGTCCTCGCCAAAAACTTCTTTCACCGTCCGCCCCGCGTTCGCCGCAAAGCTCTCGCCCAGCGACGGCAGATCTCCCGCAGGCATATCCAATTCCATCTGCTCCACACGATGCATGGGGAAGAACAGCGTGGACCCGCCTGCGCGATCACCTGCTTTTATCTGCCGTGCCAGGTCATCCAGAGACTCCAGCGCCACCCCGCGCAGTTCCACTCCCGCTTCCGCCAGCCTCAGCAGAATGCCAAAAAACTTCTGCCGCGGAGAATGTAGCGTCAGTAGCACCACCGAACCTTCATCGAACCCGCGCCCATGCATATCGTTATGATTCTGCCGCTTGCATCTCCAACTTACAAGTGGGCGGCGCAACTTCTCGGATCGGCTTGCTTCTTACTGTCCTCTCTTTGAAACCTGATAAAGTTAAAAGCGATCCCATGACTCTCGCCAATCCTCCCAGACGGCTGCACGTCGTCATCGCTTTCACGCTTGTATATATCCTCTGGGGCTCCACCTACCTCGCCATTCGAATCTCCGTTGATCACCTCACTCCCCTCATCATGGGAGGACTCCGCTTCACCATCGCCGGCCTGCTCATGCTCGGCATCCGGGCGCTTGGCGGGCACCGCATTGCCGTCCCCCGTCGTGATCTCATTCGCCTCGCCATCATCGGAATCCTTCTCCTCATCACCGCCAACGTCGTACTGGGATGGGCGGAAACCTACATCCCCACCGGTCTCGCCGCTCTGTTTATCGCCGTCACCCCGCTCTGGTTTCTCATCCTTGAGCGCATCAGCCACAGTACAGATCAGCTCTCTCCCCGCGGCATTGCCGGAATCGCGCTCGGCGTCCTCGGCGTCGCCATACTCCTCTGGCCTGACATTTCGGGACACGCCAATTTCGGAGCCCGCCAGCTCTTCGGCTCCGTCCTCGTCCTCTTCTCCAGCATCAGCTGGGCCACGGGATCCATCCTCACCCGCCGCTGGCACATGACCGTCGATCCGTTCACCGCCAGTGGATGGCAAATGCTTTTCGCCGGACTCATCAGCGGCGTTCTAGCCCTCCTTTTCGGAGACCTCCACCGCGCCACCTGGGCTGCCAGCTCCCTCTGGGCCATCGTCTATCTCATCTTCGCCGGGTCGCTCATCGGCTTCACCGCCTACGTCTGGCTGCTCAAGAACGTTCCCATTGCCAAGGTGGCGACCTACGCATACGTCAATCCCATCATTGCCCTCATCCTCGGCTGCGTCTTCCATGGCGAAAAGATGGATCGCTATATGCTCGCCGGTTCCGTCGTCGTCATCCTCTCGGTCATCCTCGTCACCGGAGCCAAAGTCCAGCATCGCGCGACTGAAGAAGACGCCCTCGACCTCGAACCCGTCGAACCCACCGGCGACTGACCTCCGCGCCTTTCGGGTTTGTTTTTGATGTGTCATCCTGAGCGTAGCGAAGGACCTCAGCAACGTTTACATCCCACCCACTGCTCGAAGGATTTCAAGCGCCAGGTGCCCCACCTTCGCCGCGCTGATTTTGCGCGGTTAAAGTGGAAAGCAACAACCTTCACCTGTAGCGTGGTGGGTTTGTTTTTGAATTTGTTCTTGCACCGTTTCACACACGATACGAACAAAAGCGGCCCGTAGGTCGCTTTCTGTCATACCGAAAACTTCCGGTCACGAATCTTAAGCCTTCTTAGCGGCTGCTTCCTTCGCCAGAAGCCTCTGTGCCTGAACATCCCCGGCCCCGGCCTCCTTCGCAGTTTGGGCCGGAGTTTCCTGCGCTTCCTTCAACGCCGCCAGCGCAGCACTGCTGATTTGAACGGTGTCCACCGGGGCAGCGGTTGATGCTGTAGGTGGCGTTTGCTTGTTTACCGCCGTAGGCTGAGCGGTGGCTTGGGTGGGGGCGATGTTGCTAATTGCATTAACCATCTTGGGATCGATTCTCCTGCCCTTACTATCGGCGCAGATCACGTTTCAAAGTAGTCGTTTCTTTAGTATTCACACCTTTCCTCCCACGTTTCTGCTTTCGGGGTTTGTTTTGAGGTGTCATCCTGAGAGAAGCGAAGGACCCCAGTAAAGCTTGATTCATGCGTGCCGATTCAGGGGCAATTCAACCAGCAATCGATTTTGCCTCTCCCTCCGTAACTCGTCGGCTGCACGAAAAAGGCGACCCGTAGGCCGCCCTGTCGTTCCGATCCGCCTACAGAGGCTTTCCAATCTCCCAATGATGCCCAAACGGATCGACAATCCTTCCCAGTCTCCACCCGTAATCATTGCTAACGGGGCGAACCACCGTCGCTCCCGCCGCCACCGCGCGTGCAAACGCCGCGTCCGGATCTTCCACGACCATCACCATTCGTACCGTTCCGCCGCCCAGCGATTCCGGACTGAAGTTCAAGTGCTCCGGAGACTCATCAGCCACCCAGAACTCCGCACCCTCCACCGCCAGCCGCGCGACCACCGTCCCATTCTCGTCGTCCAGCCGGAACAACTCGCCAGCGCCGAACGCCGCCTTATAGAACGCAACCGCCTTCGCTCCGTTCCTTACCGAAAGCATCGGCGCGATCGTCGTCTTGGTGTTCGTTACTTTCGCTTCCACCTCACACCATCCTTCGTGTTCTCCAGCACAATCCCCTGCGTCAGCAATTCATCGCGCACTGCGTCGCTGGTCTTGAAATCCTTCGCCTTCCGCGCCGCCGAGTGTTTTGCCACCAGCTCTTCCACCTGCGCATCGCTCAGCGCCGCGCTCTTGGCCATCTCGGCCGTCGCATCACTGATCTTTTCTTCCAGCCCTTCTGCCTTGGCCCAGTCCACGATGGCCTTTACGTGAGCCGCGTCCTTGTCCTCCAACACGGCAAAAATCTCGTCAAATTTCGCCAGCGTGTCGAGCAACGCTGGAATGTCGCCCTTCTTCACCTTGCCATGGTCGGCCGCCGCGTTCACATCCCGCACCAGGTCAAAAATTGCAGCCAGCGCCTGTGCCGTATTCAGATCGTCGTCCAGACTTTTGTGCATCTCGCAAACGGCTTTCTTCGCCAGCTCTGCGATTTCCGGATTCGCCCCGTCATCCCAATGTTCGGTCTCCAGCCGCAGCTTGAAATTGCGAAAGCGTTCCACCGAGTTCGCTGACTGTATCAGTCCGTCGAAGGTAAAGTTCAGTTGCTTGCGATAGGGAACTGAGGTCAGCAGCAGCCGTATCGACGAAGGCTTGTGCCCCATCAACACTAGGTCGCGCAACGTGTAGAAGTTCCCCAGCGACTTCGACATCTTCTGCCCTTCCACCAGCAGAAATCGCACATGCATCCAGTGCCGCGCAAAGGTCTTTCCTGTCAGTGCTTCGCTCTGCGCGATCTCGTTCTCGTGGTGCGGAAACATCAGATCCTCGCCGCCCGCGTGCAGATCAAACGTCTCACCCAGATACTCCATCGCCATCGTCGAGCACTCGATATGCCAGCCCGGACGCCCCGGCCCAATCTCGGTTTCCCAACTCGCCTCGCCTTCCTTGGGAGCCTTCCACAGCGCGAAGTCCCGAGCATCGTCCTTCTCATACTCGTCGGCGTCCATCCGACCGCCGCCATCGGTAATCATCCCGGCAAAATCTTTCTTGCTCAGCTTGCCATACTCCGGAAACTTCGAGATGCGGAAGTACCACGACCCGTCCTCTGCCTGATACGCGAAGCCCTTGTCCGCCAGCTTGCGAATGAACCGCGCCATCTCCGCAATGTGTTCTGTTGCCCGCGAAATACGCTCCGGCTGTTCGATTCCCAGCGTATCCATGTCTTCCAAAAACGCCTGCTCGAACTTCTTCGTGTACTCGCCAATTACCACGCCGCGCTGGTTCGCGTTCTTGATGATCTTGTCGTCCACGTCCGTGATGTTCATGACGTGCATCAACTTCCATCCGCTCTGGCGCAAGTAGCGGCGAAGCACATCGACTGCGACAAACGTGCGGAAGTTGCCGATATGGCCGTAGTCATAAACTGTGGGGCCGCAGGCATAAAAGCGCACAGTGTTGTCATCTGCCGGTGCAAATTCTTCAATCCTGCCGTTAAGAGAGTTAAACAGATCGAGCGCCATTGTCTTCCTTCGTGCGGAAATCAGATCAGAACAGTGTATCCGTAGAATTGCACTTCGATTCTACGGGCGCGCCATTTGCCGCCGCAACCCGCCGAAGTCGATTCGCGGATCATGAGGGGCTGTCTGATGTGTTTTGATACCAGGGTGTTTGAATCTTCAGGCAGGCTTCACGACGGCAACATCGCTTTGAGCGTTTTCGCCAAAGTTTGGACATTAGGTTCTTCAAACATCGTGTTGTGCCCGCCGGGAACGTCTTCGATTTCCAGGCCGCCCCCAGCATAGTCTTTCCATCCCAAAGTTAAGTCTTTCAAATTTGCGACGCTCTCGGGCATGTCTGCGGCCCGTATCAGCGTGATCTTTCCTGGGTAGAACCGGATGGTGTAGTGGTCCAGTGCCCTCTTGTGCGCGTCTTCCACCTGGAACAAGCGCAGGCTCTCCGGCAGGCTTCGGCCCGCCAATTTGTAGAGTGAGCACCCGATACTCTTAGCTCCATGGGAGAGCTGTGACCACCAGTATTCACTCTTGGAAACTATTCTTCGCAGGAGGTACCCCGAACCCTGCTCCCTGAAATTGTCCCAATGGCGCAATACCTGGCCCTGCAGCGCAACATGCTTGTAGCTTCCCGGAACAACTGCGTCGAACAATATCAGGAACCGGGGCTTCTTACCGACAGCATAAAGCTGTTGAGACATCTCCAGAGCGATCAGCCCTCCAAGAGATGCTCCTCCTAACAGGTAAGGTCCCTCCGGCAGAAACTCTTGAAGTTCTTTCACGTAAATGGACGCAAGTTCCTCAATGGTCGCCTCGCGAGCCTTAGCCCCAGAGACAAGCGGGGACTGCAGCGCATAAAACGGCTGTTCAGGCCCAAGATACTTTGACAGATTTTGATAGAACAGCACGCTGGTTCCCTGAGCGTGGACACAAAAAATAGGAGTCCGAGAACCTTTCGGCTGAATTGGAACCAATGCCGACCAACTCTTCTGTCCCGCGTCTGTCGGCCCCATAGATTTACGGATCACCGCAGCCAGTTGCCGTACCGTGCGCGCCTCAAAGAGAACTGCCAAGTTAAGATCTGCCTGATACGTTTTCCTTATTTTGGCAAACAAACGGACGCCAACCAGTGAGTGTCCGCCCAGATCGAAGAAATCATCATCCGGTCCTACATGCTCCACGCCCAGCAACTCCTGCCACCACCCCGCCAGCCCGCTTTCAATATTACCCTTCGGCCTTTCAAAGCCGGTCGAGGGAGGCACTGCAGGCGCCGGAGGCACTGGCGCGCTGCCCGTCAGAACTCCGCGATAAACGATCACGCTCGATGGCACATCCGAGGCGAGGATCTCATCGAATGCCTTGATTCCCTCCGCCGTTGACATTCCCGGATTCTGAAACTCTTCGCTTCGCTCGCTGTAGGCTGCCAGCCCCTGTGACCGGTGTGCGGGCGACGTACTATCGCTCATGTGCCGCATAGCAAACTCGTCGATCTCTGCCAACACGTGACCGGCATCATCGAGCAGGGTAAGGTTAAAGATCGCGGCTTCGCCTGCGGTGGTATTCTCCTGCCGCGAGCGAATGTGACTGTAGAATTTCGCGGGCAGCGGCCTATACAGTGTGATTCTTCTGTACGACAGCGGCAGGTACAGTGTATCTTCGTCTGCGCTTTCGTACCCAGGAATCAAATAGAGTGCCGACCCCGTAGCCAGATCCAGCAGCGCCGGATGCATCGGCCAAATTTCAAGGTCCCCCGCGAACTCGTGCCCGAGTTGCAATTCTGCGAGTGCCTCGCCCTCACCCATGTACAGGCATTGCAGATTGCGCCAGCGCCGCCCGAACTCGAAGTGTTTCTCCTGCAGGGTTCGGTGCTGCTCGTTGAAGTCGATACGCCGCTGCGAACATCGCTCGCGAATCTCCGCCACATCCTGGTCAGCGGGAACAGGGCGCTGATTGCGCGCAATCTGTCCCGTCGCGTGTTCCGTCCATTCCTTTCCTCTCGCCAGAATGGAAAACTGGAACCCCGTTTCCTGTGCGGCTACAACGCGGCGCAGATGCACTCGCAAGTCCTTCGTCTCATTGCGAGCCACTGTTAGCGGCGCAAGGAAAAACACGTCTTCAAAATCAACGCCGCGTTCCCATCGATCCTTGACCAGTGCCGCTGCTGCCAGTTGGAGATATCCCGTTCCCGGAACCAGCGAATTGCCATTCTTGTAGCGATGCTCGTCCAGCAACCAATCCTTTTCGCAGTTCAACGTGCCCGCATAAACGCGCTCAGTTGCGTTCTGCACGAGCGACTTGCCCAACATGGGAAACCCACGCGCAACCTCCTGCGTCGCCAGTCCTACTTCGCCCCACTTTCCCCAATTCACCGACGTAACCGGCAGCTCGCTTTGACTGAGTGCAAATGCGTCCATGAATGCGTTTGCAGCGGCATAGTCCACCTGCCCATCCGGAGGCATCAGTGAACTGATCGATGAGAACAGCATGACGAAGTCCAGCTTGCTTCCCCGCAGAGCTTCCTGCAAAGTCAGTGTCCCCTGAACTTTCGGTGCCAACACGCGAGCCGCACTCTCGCGAGCCTTGATCTGCATCGGCCCATCTTCAATCAATCCCGCAGCATGAATCACGCCATCGATTTTGCCAAATCGTTCCCGGGCCGTTTGCAGCGCCAGTTCCATCTGCTCACGGTCGGTTACATCGGCGGAAATCGTCAGCACCTCACCGCCCAGCGACTCTATCTCTCGCAGTTTCGCAACCTTCTGTCGCACATCGCGCGCGCCAATCGATTCGTCGAGGACATTCTGCCATTCCGATTCCGGAGGAATGGCCGTGCGTCCCACCAGCACCGATCGTGCGTGAACACTTCGTGCCAGGTGCTCGGCAATCACCAACCCGATCCCTCCCAGCCCACCGGTGATCAGGTACACGCCCTCTTGCTTTAAATGCACGCCCGCGCTTCGCCGTTGCAGCTTCAGCGGCTCAAAACTCTCGACCCAGCGCTCCAACTTTCTGTAAGCCACACAGCTTTCGGCAGCGCGCACAGAGCATTCGGCTATCACCTGGTTCGCTGCTTTTGTTCGGTCATGAATGTTCCATTCCAGATCGATGTTGCGGCACAGCGTGCCGGGGAATTCTTTTGGGATCACCCTCACCGGTCCAAGCAGTGTTGCTCGCGCCGGTGCCATCACGCTTTCTCCCGAGACAGATTGCAGTCCGTTCGAGACACACGCAATGTTTGCTTCGCCCATGTCCTGATCACCCCAGGCCTGCGCGAGGAACATTAGGCTGTAGAAGCTCAAGTCCAACGTCCTGTCGAGACATTGGCACGCACCTGTGTCCGCAATCGACCACAAGTGCAGAACCTGTGTCGGCCGATGCTCACTTTTCACCATGTCCTTGAGCATCTCGTCATAGTCGCCACGCACGCCGGGACGAATCAGGTACGAGTCGTTGTGTCTGCGCTCGTACGTCTCTCCCGCGGCAACCACCAGCACCGCACGACCCGCGGTCCTGAGTTGCTTTGCAATTTCAGAACCCAGTCCTGTCTCGTCCAGAAACACTAGCCAACGTTCTTGACCCAATGAAACGATTTTCTCAACCGGCAATTTTTTCCAAACGCGCTGATGGAACCACGATTCCTCGCGTGGCGCTTCAGCCGTAACTACCGCTTTCTCACCAATAAGTTTCTTGCCGCCATCAATCCAGTAGCGCTGTCGTTCAAACGGATACGTGGGAAGCGGAACCCGGCGCGGTTCATCTCCCGCGTGCAGCGCATCCCAGTCCAGCGACACACCAGCAATCCAGAGTTGTCCCGCAGTTTTAAGCAGCAATGCCGCATCGGAAACCTGCTCCTGCGGATGGCGCATCGACGCCAGTACCTTTGAAACTGCCGGCTTGCCATGCTGTTGACGCGCCAACGACGTGAGCACTTGTCCCGGACCAACTTCCAGATATACGCGCCCCGGCTCCCGAAACAATTCCGCCATGCCATCGGCCCAGCGCACGGTCTGCCGCAGATGCTTTGTCCAGTAGCGAGGATCTGTTGCCTCGGCAGCCATAATCCACGTGCCGCTCACATTCGAGATATAAGGAATCTTCGGCGCACACAGCGAGACCTTTTCCATATGCGAACAGAAATCATTCAGCATCGGCTCCATCATTGCCGAATGAAAAGCGTGCGACGTATGCAGCATTCGGCAGTGAATGCTGCGACCTTCCAGCTCACTCGCAAATTTCCGTATAGCTTCTGTGTCTCCCGAGACCACACACTGCTCCAGCCCATTGATTGCCGCCAGCGATAATTCCGCCGGAAGCGAGAGCGCTCCCGCCTCTGCCGCCACGGACAGCATCGCACCCGGTGCCATCTCTCCCATCAAGCGGCCGCGGAGTGCGCTCAAGCGAACCCCGTCTTCCAGCGAGAACACGCCCGCCACGCAAGCCGCCACGTACTCTCCAATGCTGTGGCCGATCATTGCAGCAGGAGCGACTCCGTGTGCCATCCACCACTGCGCCAGCGCGTATTCAATGCTGAACAGCGCAGGCTGCGTGAAGCGAGTATGAGATAACTTCTGCTCTGCTTCTGCCGCGTCACTCTCCGCGGGATACAACAATTTGCGCAGGTCCAAATTGAGGCAGGGAATCAGCCGTTCCGCGCATTCGTCCAGCACCGTGCGGAATACGGCCTCTCTATCATAAAGCTCACGGCCCATATTCACGTATTGCGATCCTTGTCCTGAGAACATGAAGACCGCACCCGGAGCACTTGTCGCCGCTTGCCCGCTGTACACGCGGCTCGCATCACCACCAGCCAGCAGCTTCGCTGCTTCTTCACTCGTGGAGGCCACCACCGTTCGTCGATGCGCAAAATGTTTGCGCCCCACCTGTAACGTGTACGCGGCATCCTGCAAAGGCACATCTGGCTGCTCACGCAAGTAATCGCGCAGGTTATTGCACGCCTGCTCCAGCGCCGCAGCGCTCTTTGCCGACAGCACGATCAACTGATATGGCTGCGTAGACTCATGTCTTTCAACCAGCGGAGCTTCTTCCAGAACCACATGCGCATTCGTACCGCCAATGCCGAGCGAAGTTACGCCCGCCCGCCTCGGTCCACGCGTGGATTTCCATTCGACCAATTGCGTGTTGACCTGAAACGGGCTGTTCTCAAAATCAATCAGTGGATTCGCTTTGCTGAAGTGCAAACTCGGGGGGATCTGACCATGCTCTAGCGCCAGGGTTGTCTTGATCAGACCAGCAACTCCTGCCGCCGTATCCAGGTGGCCGATGTTGGTCTTCAGCGATCCAATCGCACACTGCCCCTTGCCGGTCGCACCCTGTCGAAAAGCCTGCGTCAGCGCCTTTACTTCAATTGGATCCCCAACCCTGGTCCCGGTCCCGTGCGTCTCCACATACGAAATATCATTGGGCACAACTCCCGCCACGCCCAGTGCTTCGGCTATCACCTCGCACTGACCATCGACGCTAGGCGCAAGATATCCAACCTTGCGTGAGCCATCGTTGTTGATCGCCGAGCCCAGTATCACCGCACGAATCGCATCGCGATCAGCCAATGCATCTTCAAGCCTTTTCAGCACCACGACCCCTGCGCCGCTGGAGAACACCGTGCCGCTGGAATTGGCATCGAAGGCCCGGCAGTGTCCGTCGCGAGAAAGTATCTCGCCCTCTCTATACAAGTAACCGCGCCCGTGCGGAAACTCGACGGTAACTCCGCCCGCCAGCGCCATGTCACATTCCTGATTTAGCAAGCTCTGGCACGCCAGATGCACCGCAACCAGCGAGGTTGAACACGCGGTCTGCACGCTGATGCTCGGCCCATGAAGATTCAGCTCATACGACACCCGGGTCGCGAGCACGTCCTTGTCATTTCCCGTTTGTCGAATCAGAAATAGCCCGGTGCTTGCCACTAACTGCGGGTTCGTCAGCAGGTTGTGAATCATGTACGAGCTCATGCCCGAGCCCGCATACACTCCAATCGATCCTTCTTCGGAAGCCCCCGGCACATGCCCTGCATCTTCCAGCGCTTCCCACGCACACTCAAGGAAAATGCGGTGTTGCGGGTCCATGATCGCCGCGTCCTTCGGGCTGAAGCCGAAGAAGCCTGCGTCGAACATATCCAGATCCTCAAGCACAACGCCCAACTTCACATATTCCGGCTGTGCGAGTTCTTCTGCAGAAACTCCTCCAGCGAGCAGTTCCTCGTCGCTGAACGTGCGAATCGATTCAACACCGTTCTTCAGGTTCAGCCAGAACTTGCCCACATTGCGCGCGCCGGGAAAGCGTCCCGCCATGCCAACGATCGCGATTGCCGAATCCTTCATGCTCCGCGCACTCGCCCTTGTCTCGCAGATAAGCGTTGCGCTGTTCTACTGGAGACTCGCGGCGTCGCTTCTTCCCCTTTGAGATGGTTTGCCAACGCGGTGACCGTGGGGAATTGAAATAGATCGACCAGCGAGAATTCGCGGCCGAGCATTTGCTGCAACTGAATATGTACTTCGGCCACCATCAGCGAATGCGCGCCAAGATCGAAAAAGTTCTCCTCCATCCCAACGCACTCAACTTCGAGCGCATCCTTCCACGCCTGCGCAATCACGCGCTCCATTTCGTTTCGCGGTAGCTCTTCCACTTTGCCGGAGTTTTCGATCACCGGATTGGGCAAAGCATTGCGATCAACCTTGCCGTTCGCCGTCAGCGGAAAACCTTCCAGCAACACAAAGTTCGATGGCACCATGTACTCCGGAAGCATTGCGGACAGCGCCTCGCGAAGCGTCGCAATCTCCACAGCGGCACCATGCTTTGGAACTACATAGGCCACCAGTCGCTTATCATCTGGTTTGAACTGCCTCGCCACCACCGCTGCCTGGCTTACGCCTTTCTGATTTTCAAGCGCTACTTCAATCTCGCCCAGCTCAATGCGATGGCCACGCAGTTTCACCTGAAAGTCCTGCCGCCCCAAAAATTCAAGATTGCCGTCCAGCAGAAATCGCGCAACATCTCCCGTGCGGTACATGCAATTTCGCGTAAGGAATGGATCGACGAGAAATTTCTCAACGTTCAAATCCGGTCGATTCCAATACCCGCGCGCCACCCCAGCGCCGCCAATATACAAATCGCCAGGCTCACCTGCCTCCACGCGCTGAAGATGCGAATCCAGCACATAAACCTGCGTCTGCGTAATCGGGCTTCCAATCGGAATCATCTCCGGCGGCTCGCCAGCGATCTGGAATGTCGTGGACCATATCGTTGTCTCCGTCGGCCCATACATGTTGTGCAACTCACCGTTGAATTCTGTACGCAGTTGACGCACCAGCGACGGCGGCAGTGCTTCTCCGCCGAGTAGAAGTTTCTTCAGCAATCCCAGGGAAGCGAGTCCACCGGGATCGACCGCAACCATTCGCGCCAGGGAAGGCGTCGATTGCATGTGCGTTACTTGGTAGCTCCGGATCTCATCTGGAATCGTCTGCGTACCTTCATCGCCATGGATGACGACCTTAAATCCCCGCGCCAACGTCCAGAACAGTTCAAGCACGGAGATGTCGAACGAGATACTGGTCACCGCCAGCCACACGCCAGGCTCCGGTCCAATCGCCTGATCCATGCCGTCAAAGAAGTTGATGACGTTGTGGTGCTCGATCATCACTCCCTTCGGCCTGCCCGTCGAACCAGACGTGTACATCACATACGCGAGGTTCTGCTCAGTCGTCGCCGAAGACACATGATCTGTGCCGTAGCCTGCGATGACCGCTGCGTCCCCATCGATCGAGACGACATGCCTTACTGTCTTCCCAATGCATGATTTCGTCTGTTCCGTCGCAACGATAATCTGCGCCTCTGAGTCTTCGATCATCAACGCGATACGCTGGTCCGGGTAGCTGGGATCCATCGGAACGTAAGCTCCGCCCGCCTTCAAAATCGCCAGCAGTCCCACCATCATCTCCGGCGATCGTTCCACGCAGATGCCCACCAGCGTCTCAGGTTCAACGCCCAACTTCTGCAAGTGATGTGCGAGTTGGTTGGAACGTTTATCGAGTTCGCGATAGCTCAAGCAACGTCCTACTGACACCAAAGCAACCGCCTCCGGAGTGCGCGCAGCCTGTTCCTCAAACGCTTGTGCCACCGTGCCTGCCACTTCGCTCTTCTTTGGCTCAACTGTCTCTGCGGGCGACAACGCGATCCTCCAAGAAGAGAAATTCAATACCCGTGCTGAGGAAAGTTTCTATCGCTTCCTCCGGCAGGTTCACGATTGGCTGCCCTTTCACGTTGAAACTCGTATTCAGCACCATCTCTCTGCCCGTAGTTCGTCCGACCGCTTCCAGCAGACGATGAAAATCAGGATTGTCCTTTTCCGAAACCGTTTGCAGACGCGCCGAGCCGTTCACATGCGTAATCGCGGGCAGCGCTGCCCGGTGCTCAGGTCGCACATCCACCACCGTGATCATGTACGGCATCTGTGTCCCCGGTGCGACGTTGAACCACCGATGCGCCTCTTCCTCCGAACACGCCGGAGCGAATGGACGAAACGCCTCACGCATCTTCACCATCGCGTTAATGCGGTCGCGCATTTCCGGATGCCCCGGATCGGCCAGTATGCTGCGATTCCCCAGCGCTCGCGGCCCGTATTCCATGCGCCCGCGATACCATGCAATCACTCGTCCTTCGGCGATCAACCTCGCCGCTTCCAAACAAGTCTGGTCGAGACCCTTGAAGTGCTGCACGTCAATCCTGTCGGCGTATTTCTCCAGAGCCTTCTCAATACACGGATACGGCGACGCAGGGCCCAGCAGAGGAACTGGCATCCGCTCATTGTGAACTTCTCCGCGCAGCGACGCGCGATACAGTGCAGCACCCAGCGCAATCCCATCATCTCCGGCTGCTGGCTGGATATAAACTTCGTCGAAAATGCCTGAGTCAATCAGCTTGCCGTTTGCCGTGCAATTTAACGCAACTCCACCCGCGAGTGCGATGCGTCGTAATCCGGTCTGCTTCCCGAAGTATCCGCAAACATGCAGCACCACGCGATCCAGACACTCCTGCAACGCCGCAGCCACATCTTTGTGTTCCTTCGTAATCTCCGCGTCGGGCTCGCGCCGAGCGATCAGGTGCTCGTCGAAATAGGCGCGAGTTGCCAGATAATTCTCCCGCTCCTCCCGCGTACGATTGAGCCGCAGAATCGGAATACGAATCGAGCCATCCGAACGCAATTCCACCGCTTGCTCAAAGAACCGCCGAAAGCGTTCCGTATCGCCATACGGCGCCAGTCCCATGATCTTGTATTCATCGGAGTTGAAGTCGAAGCCCAGATGTAATGTAATCAGTGAATAGAGAATGCCAATCGAGTCATTCGCTGAGAGTTCGCGCAGCTTCTTGAACTCGCCATTGCAATACTCGAATACCGTCAGGCTCTGCACTTCACCCATCGCGTCGTTGATTACCACCAGGCACTCGTCCCATCCCGACGTAAGCGCAGCGCTAGCGGCATGGGCTAGGTGATGCCCCACTGGTTCAATCCGCTCAGCATCAAACGTCGGGAACCAGCGATGTACGTGCCCCACCAGCGCTTCCTTTGAGAGCACCTTTTCGTAAAGTCCCGTGGAGTCCGCATTCAGCGAATACATCTGACGGAAAGGTGAGTAGTCAAAACCGTGCGCGATCTCATCGATGTCGTCGATCGCCAGACCAGCCTCGCGCAAGCAGAATTGGATCGCGCCGATTGGGAAATCGCCCGTGTGCTTCTTGCGGCTAAAGCGTTCCTCTGCCGCAGCGGCAATGATCTTTCCATCGCAAATCAGGGCCGCGGCAGAGTCGTACCCTTGAGCAATGCGATACTCTCTCGCGTCCAATCCCGGCCAATGCTCCTGCTTGAACGGAGCAGAATCTTCTAAGCCGCTAATACCCAAAACATTCACGGAGTACCTTTCACGGCAAGCATCTAGTTCGCTTGGTGTTGCTGCTGTGCGGCCAGTACCACCATGCTGGCTCTGCTGACGTAGCAGGTACGTGCAAACGTTTTTCCAAACCCAATCTGCACATTCTAAGTGGCGTAACTCAGTAACAGTGTTTTCGTATGCAAGGCCTTGCAGATCGCGTGGTACTTCCATTGATCTGGTGACCTTTTGCGAATGTTTGATTCAGAGTCTTGCGCTAGGTGCGCTAGGAAGGGGCAACAAAATTCATCTGTCGCAGCACTGGCGCCGATCCTTCGACTGCAACGGCGGCCGCGACACCTGCTTCACTCACGTCCAGCAAACTCCATTGACCAGAGATCTCTCCACTCGCCCAAATCAGTCGTGCCGGCTCATCAGCACGGACACTTACCCGGAAACCATCGAGCGCTATGGACAATCCACCCCCCAGTGCTTTCACAAATGCTTCCTTGCGACTCCAGCACCGGAAAAACGCTGCAAGCCGCTCGTCTGGGGACATAGTCAGAATTTCTTCCGCCTCATCCGGTGCAAAGAAGCGGCGGCTCAGGTCCTCGATCTCAACATCTCCCCGCACCTTCTCCGCGTCGATCCCCACCCGCCGATTGTTGCCGACCGCCACCAACGCCAACCCACCCGTGTGCGTGAGATTGAACGCGATCTCGCACACAGGCCGTTCCAAACTCAGCTTTCCGTGCGAGCCTTGCCGGAAGATCAACTCCCATGCCTCACATCCCGCATAGGAAGCAAGAATGCAACGTAGTGCTCCCCGCGCCGTCAACCATCTCTCCTGCAGCTCCGCCGTTCGAAATCGTGCTGCTCTCCCCATCTCCTCTGGTGACAAAGCAGCTCTCAGCGCGGCGGCCGTTCGTGCGGCACCGTCGAGCTCTATGCGCCAAACGTGAATCTCTCCACCTGCGCACTTCATAAAGTGCCTCATTCCACCTCGCTGACGGATTCTACTCTCGCCCTCAACATATTTACCCACTTACCCTCCAGAATTGGGCTATAATCGCGCCACCTCAGGGAGAGGGTGCGCCGTATGCTGTCCGTCAGCTTCAATTGTCAGCCGCGCTCGCATCGCGTTCATGGACTCACGCGGAGCATCTCCGCGCGCGCCATCTGGTCGCGTTTCGCCTCTCCTCGTGCCGAACTCGTAGGTTCTCCTTCGCTTTCCCGTCCCAACCTCTTCGCTGGCGACTAGGTCCTCTTTCCTCCGTCTCAGAATCCGGTTGGCCATCGTTCTGCATCGTTTATCCAGAACGCTGGTCCGCACCCCCGTACCTGTTTTCATCGAAACATTCAGCTTCAGGAGGAAACCATGCCACCCTCAGCTATCGCGCCCACCGACGCCCCCATCATCCGCACGAAGCTTCCCGGTCCCAACGCCCGCAAAATCCTTGCTGCCGACGACCGTCTCATCTCGCCGTCATACACCCGCTCCTACCCCTTGGTGGCCAAGCGCGGACGCGGCATCGTCATAGAGGATGTGGACGGCAACGAGTTCTTCGACTTCTCCGCCGGAATCGCCGTCACCTCCACCGGACACTGCCACCCCGAGGTCGTCGCCGCCATCCAGAAACAGGCAGGCGAACTCATACACATGTCCGGCACAGACTTCTACTACCCGCAGCTCACCGAACTCGCCGCCCGCCTCTCAAAGATCGCTCCCATGCCCGGCCCGCACCGCATCCACTACGGAAACTCCGGTGCCGAAGCCATCGAGGCCGCGCTCAAACTCGCCCGCTATCACACCAAGCGGCAATACATCATCGCCTTCCACGGAGCCTTCCACGGACGCACCATGGGCGCACTTTCTCTCACCTGTTCCAAGGCCCAGCAGCGTCGACGCTTCTCGCCTCTCGTCCCGGGAGTGGTCCACGTCCCCTATCCCAATCTCTACCGCCGTCCCGCCGGAACCGAGCCCGAGCAGTACGCTCGCGACACCGCGCGCTACATCGAGGATTGGGTCTTCCGCACCGAAGTCCCGCCCGAGGAGTGTGCCGCCATCGTAGTAGAAGCTTTCCAGGGTGAAGGCGGATATCTCCCCGCGCCCCCGGCCTTCCTGCAGGAACTCCGCCGCATTTGCGACAAGCATGGCATTCTCCTCATAGTCGATGAAGTGCAGTCCGGCATGGGACGCACCGGCAAGTGGTGGGCCATTGAACACTCCGGCGTCGCCCCCGACATGATCACCGTCGCCAAGGGAATCGCCAGCGGCATGCCCCTTTCCGCGCTCATCACCCGCGCCGAAATCATGGACTGGGTTCCCGGCTCCCACGCCTCCACCTTCGGCGGAAACCCCGTAGCGATTGCCGCCGCCCTTGCCACCATCGACATCCTCGAGCGCGAAGCCATGCAGAACGCCCACGACGTAGGCGAACACATCCTCGCCCGCACCTACGACTGGCCGCAGCGCCTTCCCCTCGTGGGCGATGTCCGTGGCCGCGGCCTCATGATCGGCATCGAGATGGTAGCCGACAAACACACCAAATCCCCTGCCGGAGAGCAGCGCGACCATATCGTAGAGCTAGCCTTTGAGAAGGGAATCCTCTTCCTCGGCTGCGGCGCCAACACTCTGCGCCTAAGCCCCCCGCTAATCGTCACCAAACAGCAAGCCGACCTCGCCCTCGATGTCCTCGAGGAATGCATCATGGATGTAGGCTCCGGCAAATATCAACGCCCAAGCTGGGGCGAAGAAGTAGGCTCGTAAGAACGAAGCAGGTTTACCAAGAGAAAGTTCGAGAGAAAGTTCGCTCAGAGATTGATTCTGGTGCCCCACGTCCCGCCCGGCTTTATCGGGCTGACGTGGGGTTTTTGACTTTGCCCTTGATCTTGCTTTTGTCCTTGTTCTAAGCGAAGCGAGCGCCGCAACTTTATGCTTTCCGTCTTTGCCTCCACAAACACCAAACCAGGGTGGCCCACATATGCCTTCTGTTGGCATGTGTGGGGACCCAATAATGCTCGCACCAAGTGTCCTCGCCTTTGCCTCTGGGAGCAACATCCCCTTACTCTGCCATTACCGCCGTTGAAGTCACTGACTGAGATTGCTTCTGCTTTTGCGCTTGAGCGGCAAGCTCCTCCCCTCTACAATCCTCCCCATGTTCGAAGCCATCACCCCCGCCATGCTCGCCCGCATGCATGAACTCGAGGCCATCGACCTCCGCGACCGCACCAACGGCACTCCTCACAGCAAGCGCCTTCGCCAGATTCCGCCCGAAGTCGGCAAGTTCATCGCCCTGCTCGCGGCCTCCGCTCCAGACGGCCCCATCATCGAAATCGGCACCAGTGCCGGGTACTCAACTCTCTGGATTGCCCTCGCCGCCCGCGCCACAGGCCGCAAAGTGGCCACAGTAGAGATCGATTCCGACAAAGTTGAACTCGCCCGCGCCACCTTCGCCGCCGCCGGAGTCGAGGACACAATCAACCTCGTCCACGGAGATGCCTTGGGACACCTCTCCCACGTTCGCGACGTAGCTTTCTGCTTCCTCGACGCCGAAAAAGACGTCTACGATCCCTGCTATGACCTCATCGTCCCCCGCATGGTTTCCGGCGGAATCCTCGTAGCCGACAATGCCATCAGCCACGAGCGTGAACTGCGTCCCATGCTCGACCGCGCCCTCGCCGACGACCGCCTAGACTCCGTCCTCGTCCCAATCGGCAGCGGAGATCTCGTCTGCCGCAAGAAGTAACCAGCGCACGCGCTTTTTCGCAAACCGCGAAACGAGCTAGCGGCGATTCTTTCGCTTCTTATCAACTTTGGGCCAGTATTGAAATTCGTCGGCATAGAGTTCGCCGCTGAGATCGGAAACATGTAGCTGTATCCGCGCCTGTGCCTCCGCAATCGCATGGTTGTAGATTGCCGGTCCAATTTCTTCGAGGATGAAGTTCAGCAACAATCCTGCGGGTAGGTCTCCGAGAGGCTCGGGCATATTCTCCTCGAAATAACGCTTCAGCGAAGCAATACAATCTGCCCGTGCCTGCTTTGAGAGATCAATCGTCTCCATAGAAAAACTCCTGTCGTCTGTAACATACCAGGCTCGACCTCGCGAACCTCGAACCATTGAACGTTGAAACAACAAGGAAATCTGGTGCCCCACGTCCCGCCCGGCCTCATCGGGCTGACGTGGGTAGTCGCCCCTGTTCTTGATCCTGCCCTTGCTCTAACCTTGCGAAACCTCGCGAAACCTTCCAACTTCGCGCAACCTTCGCTCTTACTCTTCCAACCTTGCGAAACCTCTCCTCCTTCCCTGTATCATCAAAGAGATGCCTCCCATTCTCAACGCCCAAAATCTATCGAAAGCCTTCGGCGCTGAGCCGCTCTTCCGAAATGTCTCCTTCACGGTGAACGACCGCGATCGCATCGCCCTCATCGGCCCCAACGGTTCCGGCAAGTCGACCCTCCTCCGCATTCTCGCTGGCCTTGTCTCCCCTGATACCGGCGACGTCGCTCTGCGCAAGCGAGCCACTCTCGCCTACGTCCCGCAGGAATCCGTTTTTCTTCCCGGCCTCACCATCACCCAAGTCATCGAGGCCGCGCTCGCCGACTCTCTCGTTCCAGCCCTTGAGCGTGACTCGCGCCTCCACGAAACTTTAGGCCGCGCCGGATTTGAAGACTTCCACGCCGAAGCCCACTCTCTCTCCGGAGGTTGGCGCAAGCGTCTCGCCATCGCCGAAGCCCTCGTCACCGAGCCCGAAATCCTCCTACTCGACGAGCCCACCAACCACCTCGATCTCGCCGGAATCGAGTGGCTCGAACAGCTCCTTCAGCAGGCGAATTACGCCTGTGTCCTCGTCTCTCACGACCGATATTTTCTGGAAAACGTAGCCGCCGAAACCGCCGAACTCGCCCGCATCTACCCCGACGGCATCTTCCGTGTCTCCGGTACCTACTCCCATTTCCTCGAAATGAAAGAGGAGTGGATGCACGCCCAGGCGCGCCATCAGGAGGCGCTCGAAAACCGCGTCCACACCGAAATCGAATGGCTTCGCCGAGGTCCCAAAGCTCGCCGCGGCAAATCCAAATCCCGCATCGACCGTGCTCACGAACTCATCGGCGAACTCGGTGACCTGCGCTCGCGCACCCGCACCGCCAGCACCGATCTCGATTTCTCCGGCACCGCCCGCCAAACCAAACGCCTCGTCGAAGTCGAAGGACTCTCCTATCGATTCAGCGATGAGCGCCCGCTTATCAACGGCCTCAACTTCGTCATCACCAACGGAATGCGTGTCGGCCTCGTCGGCCCCAATGGCAGCGGCAAAACCACCCTGCTCCGCCTCTTGCAGGGAGAACTCGCCCCCGACTCCGGCACCATCCGCACCGCCGATAATCTAAAGATCGTTTACTTCGAACAGCAGCGCGAGCTCGACCCTTCGCTCACCCTGCGCCGCGCCCTCGCCCCCGACTCCGATTCCGTCGTCTTTCAGGACCGCGTCATCCACGTCGCAGCCTGGGCCGACCGTTTCCTCTTCACCAGCGAGCAGCTCAATCAGCCCGTCAGCCGCCTCAGTGGAGGCGAGCGCGCCCGCGTCCTCATTGCGCGTCTCATGCTCCAGCCCGCCGACATCCTCCTCCTCGACGAGCCCACCAACGACCTCGATATCCCCACCCTCGAAGTCCTCGAAGAAACCCTCCTCGAATTCCAGGGAGCGTTAGTCCTCGTTACCCATGACCGCTACCTTCTCGACCGCGTCTCCACCACCGTCCTCGGCCTCGATGGCCAGGGCAACGCCTCAACTTTTGCCGATTACATGCAATGGGAAGAATGGCGTGACCAGCAGCAGCGCAATCAGAAACGTGGTTCAAACGGCTCCAGCCCCTCGGCGGGTACGAGCGCCACGCCCGACTCAGCTCCTGCGCCCAAGAAGAAGCTCTCCTACAAAGAAGCCCGGGAATACGCCTCCATCGAGCAGCAAATCGCTGCCGCCGAATCGCGCCTCGCCGCCGCCCAATCCGCGCTCAACAACCCCTCTATCCAAACTGACGCGGTCGCCCTCATCGCCGCCCAATCCGAACTAGAGCAAGCCGAATCCACCCTCGACCAGCTCCTAACCCGCTGGACTGAGTTAGAAGAAAAACAGCAATGAATGAAAATGAAACCTGGTGGCCCACATATGCCTTCTTTTGGCATGTGTGGGGGTAAGCAGAAAGCTTCAAGTCTAGACTGTTGCTCTTGCCATTCCGCTGTCGCTCTTGTTGCTGCTGTTGACGTCGCTCTCTGTTCTTGTATTTGTTCTCGAGGTGTAATCCTGAGCGAGGCGAAAGACCCCGGGGGCTTCTCTCCATCCCTGGACGGAGTTCCACTTCTTAGCCAAGTTGCGGAGTGCCAGGTACATCACTTTCGGGGCTGCATCTTCACTCGGAACGCACCGCGTATCTTGATCGCCTTGCGCAGACTCATGTTCAGCGATTCGATGGCGTTGCTGAAATCTCTCTCCCACGCCGCTCCAAGCTCTCCAACCAGCAAACTTGATCTTGCCGTTGCTCCACCTTCTACCCTCGCGAAATTTCCCCTCAAGCCGCCTTACACTCCTTCGCCGTCATATCCATCCTCAATCCCAAAAACACCGGAGCCCGCATCTTCACCCCGCCCTTCTGCCCCTCATGCGTCCATTCCGTGAACTTGATCTCCGCCACCAGCTCCGGTTTGACATAATGAATCCCCCTCGCCGTCTCCACCTTATTCGCAAACGGATTCTTCTTCGTCTCCAGCTCTTTCAGCAACTCAAAAATCTCTTTCTCCGTCTCGCGCGTAAACCCCGTCCCTGCCTGTCCCACCGACATCAGCCTCCCTTGCTTGTCATAAAGCCCCAGCACCAGCGACCCGAAACACTCGCGGCTTCCCTTTGGCTCCGTCCACCCGCCAATCACGCACTCTTCCGTCTGCGTGATCTTCAGCTTGCACCACGAGCCTGAGCGCTTCTGCTCGTACTTTCCATCGCGCCGCTTCGCCACAATGCCTTCCAACCCCTGCTCTTTCGCCGCCGCCAGCAGCTTCGCGCCATCATCAAAGCTCTCCGAGTAGCGCACCCGCGCATTCGAATTCAGTATCTCGCGCAACAGCCGCTTACGATCCTCCAGCGCCGCCCCCATCAGCGACCAATCATCCACCTGCAGCAGATCAAACGCGTAGAACACAATGGGAACCTCCGTATGCGCCCGCTTCAGCGTCCTCGGATTCTTCCCCACGCCCGTCCTCTGCTGCATAAGACTGAAGCTCGAATGCCCTCGCTCATCCAGCGCGCAAATCTCTCCGTCCAGCAACGCCCTCCGCGCCCGCACCCGCCCCGGCAACTCCGCCGCCACTTCGGCGAATGCCTCCGTCATATCGTTCTGATTGCGTGACACCAGCCGCGCCTCACCATCTTCCACAAACGCTAACGCCCGGTATCCATCCCACTTGATCTCATACAGCCATTCGCTGGTCTTAGCCGCAGCGTCCGTCAGTGTCGCCAGCATCGGCTTCACCACCTCCGGCATCGGAGCCTTCTTCGCGCCCTTCACGCCCGCCACCTTCGTCCAATCAATCGCCACATGACGAACCTTCGCCCGCGCCGCTCCGCCCTTGGCTTCTCCCTTCCGATTGCTACCCCACTCGGCAGATTTCTTGTCCGCTGTAATCTCATCCATCGAGCGTCCTGTGCGCACCGACCCATCATGCGCGTCGATATCGTATCCGCTCTCCACCGTCTCATCGCGATGCTTGATCAGCAGCCATTCCGTCCCCTTGCTTCCGGGCCGTCGCGACTTCATCTTTGCCAGCACCCAGCTCCCCTTCAGCTTCTTCCCGTTCAGCTCAAATTTCAGATCGCCCTGGGCCAGCATCGCGCGCGCATGTGCCTCGCGCTCGGCGGAATTCATCTTCTCCGCCCCATATGGCTCCCACGTGCCTTCATCCCAAACCATCACCGACCCCGCCCCGTAGTTGCCCTCCGGAATCCGTCCTTCAAACGAGATGTACTCCACCGGATGATCTTCCACCTGCATTGCCAAACGCTTATCCGCCGGATCAAACGAGGGCCCCTTCGGCACCGCCCACGATTTCAGCACCCCATCCAACTCCAACCGGAAGTCATAATGCAGGCGCGTGGCCTTATGCTTCTGCACCACAAAGCGCCAGCCCCCATGCTTCACCTCAACCGGCTTCGGCTCAGGAGTCTCCCCAAACTTCCTTTTCCGCTCATATTCCGCCAATGACATGGCAGTCCTCCGCCAACATCTCCTGCGTCTCTTCCCTTAAGATGCATTCCCGCCTTCGCTGAATTAAATGTCTAAGACGTTGAATGTCCAACAACCTCCAGCCGTCCCAGGTTCGCGCCGCTGCCTTTGCGGCGATAACCTCGGAATCAGCCGCCTCCAACGTCGCCTCTTTTGCTCTTGCGGTTGCTCTTTATTCCCGAAGCGAACATCCTCATTTGTTACTATTTGCTCAGGAGATCGTACGTGACCAGACGCGCTCTTTTCCTCGTTCCTTTCATCCTCCTCGCCTTTGTCCTCTCGCTCGCCGCCCAGCAGCAAACCGTCCCCACCACCGACGCACCCCAGGCCAGCTCTGCAAAGAAGAAGGACAAGAAGCAGAAGCCCGACGAGCCCCCCAGCGAAGACGCCGATGCCGCCACGTTCGACGAGCGCACCGCTGCCCAGGTCCTCGGCATCCTCCGTGATGGTCTTGAGGGACACTCCCAGCGCCTCCTGCTCTCCGCCTTCGATGGCGAAAAGATGGACGGCTTCCTAACTTTTCAGGATCAGATCGAGGCTTACTTCACTCGTTACGAAAGCTTCCGCGTCAATCTCCGCATCATCCAGACGTCGGTAGAAAACAATCGCGGAGCCGTCCTTGCCGAGTTCCAGCTCGAAAGCGAACCCCGAGGCGGAGGCCGCATGTCAAGACGCGAAGGTCAACTCCGCTTCGAACTCGAACGCGGCGCAAAAGGCTGGAAGATCGTCGACCTGAATCCCCGAGGCTTCTTCTCCTGATACGTCGCGCTTGCGAAGCTTTTGGTTTCAACTTTGAATCAAAACTCAGGGTGGCCCATTCAAGCCTTCTTTTGGCTTGAGTGGGGGACCAGTACCCTACCTCCAGAAGCTCTTGCTCTAAACTCCCATTTCAACAGCTTTTGGTTTCAACTTTGAATCAACGAAAACTCAGGGTGGCCCATTCAAGCCTTCTTTTGGCTTGAGTGAAGGATCAGTAACCTACCTCCAGAAGCTCTTGCTCTAAACTCCCATTTCACTTCTTTTGGCTTGAGTGGGGGACCAGTACCCTACCTCCAGAAGCTCTTGCTCTAAACTCCCATTTCAACAGCTTTTTGGTTTCAACTTTGAATCAACGAAAATTCAGGGTGGCCCATTCAAGCCTTCTTTTGGCTTGAGTGGGGGATCAGTACCCTACCTCCAGAAGCTCTTGCTCTAAACTCCCATTTCACCCAGAAGCCGGCCAACAAGAACATCCCAATCCGGAACCGTTCGCGATCGAAACACAAAAGCTTTCCGCCGGTTCGACTCTGCCTTCGAATTCCACCCGAACTGCGTTTTAATGGACGTGTCATTGAAAGGGCTTCATAGTCCTGTAATGTCAGTCTCGCGCAAGGCGTTTCATACCGGATGCACGTTCATAATTTCCGCCGAGCGTTGAGCCTCAGCCGTTCCTTATCCGAAAGCTTCTCCGTCATTTCACATCCTCAGGCGAGGACTCTCATCCCTCGCCTGTTTTTTCCTGGCAACGCGTCTCCAAGCACAGCGCTTTACAATGTCCGTATGCCTCGCACACCGCGTCTCTATCCTTCGCTTCCGATTGTAGGTGTAGGTGCCGTCATTCTTCGCGACGGAAAGGTTCTCATCGTTCGTCGCGCCAATCCTCCTCTGCAAGGCGAGTGGTCCATTCCAGGAGGCGCGCTCGATCTTGGAGAGAAATTGCGCGATGGAGTTGCGCGTGAGGTCTTAGAAGAGACTGGACTCGAAGTGGAAGTTGGTCCAGTGCTCGATGTTTTTGATTCAATTTTCCCTGACAGTGAGGGTCGCACGCAGTATCACTACGTGCTCATCGACTATCTCTGCCATCCGCGCTCCGGAACGCTCAACGCCGCATCCGATGCCGCCGAGGTTCGCTGGGCCCTCCCCGGCGAACTTGAAGACCTCGGAATGAAGCAACTCACCATCGACGTCATCCGCAAAGCGCTGACCTTTGTCTAGTTCACGGCTGCAGCGTAATCGGCGTCTGTGACTGGTTCTCAATCGTGTAGTACACCTTGTGCGTAGTCGGAGTAAAGCTCGTCGGGGCCGTGTCGAAAATCTGCACTCCCGGATCGCTCCCGAAAAGTGCATAACTGCATTGCGCATTGAGGAATCCGCTTTGCCCCGCCGCCGGAACTGCCAGCATCGTATTCGTGTAGCTCGCCGGAGCCTGGGCGTATTGCGACACTACTACTGCACAAGTAAGCTGCTTAGGATTCGCCAGGTAGATCATCTCCCCGGTTTCCATCGCGTAGTGAGTTCCATCGCTGGCAACAATCGTGAACTTCACCCGTCCACCGGCCGCATCTCCCGTCGCAATATTCAGCGAGAAGAGATTTGCCGTCGGCACCGTTCCACTCATCGTCTTCGGCGTTCCCGCAATCAGCAGCCTGTCGATTGCCGTGTTCGTCGAAATATTTGCCGTCTGCATTTCCAGGTTCCCCGCGCCATTCGTTCCGCTGCCCGCCGGAAGCACCAGGTTGCTCCCTTGAACCTGCGATCCGGAAGACGTTGCCGCCGTAGTCATCACGCTGCCATCCGGAAACACGAATCCGCCCGACGTGCTGTGAATTGCCCCATTCACCGTCAGCAAACGGTCGGGGTTAGTCGTTCCGATGCCAACTTTGCCCGCGAAATAGGCACCATTCTCCAGGGACATAATGGGTCCATCAGTGACAATGGCCGTCTGATCTCCCGTGGGATTGTGGAATGAAATACTGGTGTTTCCCGGATCGGAAGTTCTGAATGAAGCCACGGTGGAAAAGGTCACACCATTAAATGTCGGACTTGGAGTCCATGAGCGGTCGATTGTCAGATTTTCCCCCAGAAAGCTCGCGCCACCACTGACGTCTAGTGGTTGCTGCGGACTGGTGGTTCCGATGCCAACTTTGCCCGCGAAATAGGCACCATTCTCCAAGGACATAATAGGCCCATCGGTGACAATGGCTGCCTGATCTCCCGTGGGATTGTGAAACGAAATGCTGGTGTTCCCCGGATCGGAAGTTCTGAAGGAAGCCACGGTGGAAAAGGTCACACCATCAAATGTCGGACTCGGATTCCACGAGCGATCGACAATCAGATTTTCTCCAAGGAGACTCGTGCCACCATTTACGTCTAGTTGCTGCGGACTGGTGGTCATTCGCGAGGCAGTCGTCACCGCCGAAGTGGCCTCTGATTGTGAGCACTGGATCTGGGAGTTTACCTGTGAGTTCACTGTCACGTAAGCGGATGCGGGCTTGCCCCCCAGCATCTCCGAATCCTCTGCGCGCAACGCATAAGGAACGCTCACCAGCAAAACCCGCGCCTGCTCCGAAGCTCCCGGAGAGTGCGTCAGCACTCCCAACCAGCGAGAGTCGCCGCTTGAAAATATCTCGGAGGGAATTCCCGTCTCGCTGGTCGCGCCCAGCAACACGCTGAATTGCCCGCTCGCATCGGCAGTCATGTTCTGCGTCTCTTGCCACAGCGGCGCCCCGCCGCTCTGCTCTTCATAAATCGCAAACGTAACACCAGTCACGCCCGTCACCGGATGATTCGCTGCATCCAGCGCGCGCCCGCTGAACCGAATCAAGCGATGCCCGCCTAATACCGCTGGATACGCAACATTGCTGACCGGCAACGTTATGGGCGAACCCGCTTCATTGATGTCCACTCGAACTGGAAACTGCTGCGCTGCCACGATTCCCGCACCGCAACCAAAGCCGCAAAGAAGAACAAGGAGTAACCGAAAACTGCCGCGAATACCCTGAATACCGGAGTCCAACGTGTACACACCTCAGCTACGCGCAGCAGCAGGTCCACTGTTGGAAGGACATTGGCCTTCTGCCACTCAATTTCCTAGTAATTGGATAAGCTGATCATTCCGGATGGTCACGGCTATGTCAAACAAGTTCGCAAATGTACCTAGTACCAAAGTAACTAGCTGGAAAGGATCGTTTCGTGGAGCAAATCAAAACGCCCCGCATTGTAGCCATGCGGGGCGCGGTTAGCTGTGTAGGATTGGCTTGAGGCGGGCTCACTCCTCCGCATTCGCGCAACCCAATCTGCGCACGATGCGAATGAAACGTAACCCAGCGACAAACTTCGGAAAAACCGGGAAGTCTGGCGAGTGGTTAGAGCGATTCCGCCCTAAGCCTCAGCCACCTCACTGATCACGATTTGTCTGCTACAGTCGCTTGAACTTTTTTCCATCGGACCACCTCCTCTCCAGTGTGAAGGCATCCTAAACGACCCCGAATTGAGTTGTCAAACAGTCATTACTCATTTAGTGAATGCAGGGCTAACCAGGGTAGCTGAATGGTGAATAGTGCTAGAGCCTACACAACTATTGGCGCAATGGTAAGTTCCCGCCTTGAAATGATTATCTTTGGAGTTAATCCTTCGTCCCGTCCTGCTTCCAGACGTAGGCTCCCTTTTGCGGCAAGCCAATGTGCTTGAGCACACGATAGACGAACTGTCGCGCGATCTCTTCTAACGAAGCGGGATGATTGTAGAACGCCGGAATCAGCGGATAGATCGTCGCGCCTGCCTCTGCCGCAAGGGACATATTGCGCAGGTGAATCCGGTTCAGCGGAGTCTCGCGTACGCACAGCACCAGCGGAATTCGCTCTTTCAGGCAAACGTCGGCAGCTCGGTCGATCAGCTTGGAAGCCAATCCCTGCGCGATCTTTGCCAAGGTCCCCATCGAGCAGGGAAGCACGATCATCGCGTCCGTGGGATAGGAGCCGCTGGCAATGTTGCCGCCAATGTCCTGGTTGTTGAGCAGCCGCGTTTTATGCGGCTCGCAGCCCAGTAGCTGCTGCAGCAATCCGCTGCGTCCAATGCCGAGTTCCTCGGCCATCACGCGCAACCCGCTGTCGCTGGCAAGAAAGTTGATGCACCCCACGCGCTCATCTTCTTCCAGGGTACGCAACATTTCACGGGTAAACAGAGAGCCGCTTGCGCCTGTGGCGGCGAGCGTAATCGTGCGCTTCGGCTTATCGCTTGCGTCGAGCATTCAACCTAGCCTAGTGCTTTGCCGGGCTCACAGCAAGTGCAAGCGTAAGAGATGAATCTTCGAGGTGGATCAACTCTGCATCTCAAATGTTAGGCTAGTACCGTGGACACAAATCGATTGAAAGCTCTGCTCGACCAAGTACACTCCGGTGCGGTGACTCCGGATGCGGCGCTCGAGCAAATCAAAACCCTTCCTTATGAAGATCTCGGCTTTGCCAAGGTAGATCATCACCGCGCAGTGCGTGTCGGAGTACCTGAAGTGATCTTCGGCCCAGGCAAAACTCCTGAGCACTTCGTGGAAATCTTCACCCGCCTTGCCGAGCGTGGCAACAATGTTCTGGCCACTCGGGCCAATGCTGGCCAGGTCGCCCTGACGGTGGCTCGCTTTCCGCAAGCGGAGCACAACATGATGGCGCAGACATTAGTGCTGCGGCAAAAATGTGAAAGGTTGGGGAAGGGAACCATCGGCATCATCTCGGCTGGAACCAGCGACATTCCCGTTGCCGAGGAAGCTGCCGTTACTGCCGACGTGATGGGAAATGATGTCACTCGCCTTTTTGATGTAGGTGTTGCGGGCCTGCACCGTCTGCTCTCGCACAGCGAGGAACTGCGGCGGGCGCGAGTGTTGGTGGTGTGTGCTGGAATGGAGGGTGCGCTGCCAAGCGTAGTTGGCGGACTGGTAGGCGTGCCGGTGATTGCCGTGCCGACCAGCGTGGGCTACGGCGCGGCCTTCGGTGGAATCGCGGCCCTTTTAGGCATGATCAACTCCTGTGCTTCCAACGTCACGGTCGTAAATATCGACAACGGCTTCGGCGCGGCCTACGTAGCATCGCTGATCAATCGGCTCTAGTTTGATGGCCATCGAGCGTACCTGAAGGCTGAAAAATTTGTTGCAACAGAATTCCTTGCATCCTGTGACGCCGTGCCGATATCAGAGAAGTAGGGACTATGACCAGGAAACCATTGAGCGCTGTCGGCGAAGAGATCTACCAGACCAAACCGTTCGCCACCATAGAAGAAGAATTGCTCGTTTCACTGTTGCGCACAACCGATGTTTTGAACGCGCGATTCGAGCAGATGATTCGGCCGTTCAACATTTCGATGACGCAGTACAACGTGCTTCGGATTTTGCGCGGCGCTGGGCCTGACGGCCGCACCTGTGGCGAGATCGGAGAGCGCATGATTGCGCGCGAACCCGACGTGACCAGGTTGCTGGAACGCATGGAGAAGACCGGTCTCATCAAGCGCACGCGCGATACCGCCGATCGTCGCGTGGTGGTTACGCGTATCACTTCCGTTGGGCTGAAGTTGCTGGATGAGATTGATCCGAAACTGCGCGAGATGGACGGACTTCTTAAGCCCATGGGCGAACGCAAATTGGAAAGCATGCTCAAATTACTGGACGAACTGCGTGAGCACGTCCGGCAGGATGAGCAGTAGTAGTGACAGCCCTGCAATCCAAAACACGACTGCCCCGTCCACCGGGGGACGAGGCAGAGGTCGAGAATCTTTCCTGAGTATTACTCGCTGGTCATAATGAACAAGGGCTTCATGTGGAAACTGCTGTAATGTGGGCGCAGACGTTCCGCGTTGTACTGTTGCTTCACGTCCACCACCTTCTTGCTTCCAGTAACGCAATCGATGGGCATGTCGTCGTAGCGGCCGTTCTTCAGAACTACCAACCTGCCGTGAACTCGCCGCAGCAACAGGTCCAGGGCGAGATTGCCATACGCCATTGGCACGATCGAATCGATCGCGTCCGGGTCGCCACCGCGCACAAGGTATCCCAACTTCTGATTGATAACGTCCACGGCCTTTCCGTCGTTGTATTTCGGAGAAAGCTCCTTCAGTTTTTCTGAGACCAGGTCGCCGATACCACCCAGCTTTTTGTGTCCGTATGCGTCCGTAGTCTCATGTTCATAAACCATTTCGCCGCCCTCGAACATCGCGCCTTCGCTCACCAGCACAACGGAATACTTGCTGGGGTTGCGCTTGCGGTCGTAGCTCAGGAGATCGGTCAATTGATCGATGTCGAACTTATGCTCAGGGATGACGCAGCGATTCGCCGCGCCGGCCATGGTCGGCAACATCGCCGTGTAGCCTGCGTAGCGTCCGAAGACCTCAAGCACCAGGAAGCGTTCGTGCGATCCGGCAGAGGTGCGCAGCGAGTTCGTCATCTGGATGGTGCGCGTAACGCATGTGCTGAATCCGATGCAATAATCCGTTCCCGGAACATCGTTGTCCATCGTCTTAGGGATTGCGATTACCTTGGCGCCTTCTTCGTACAGGCGCACGCCGTAGCTCAGAGTGTCATCGCCACCGATTGGAATCATGTAGTCGATGCCTAGCCACGCAAGGTTTTCCAGCACCTCCGGCGTCAGATCGTTGCGCTCTTCGTTGTACTTGTCCTGGAGGTGCACAGGAACGCTGGACTTCTTGACCTTTCCCGGATTGGTGCGCGATGTATGCAGGAATGTGCCGCCGGTGCGACCAGCGCGGTTCACGATCTCTTCAGTAAGAATTTGATAATTGCCGGTGTTGTCGTAATCCTTTTCCCGCACGATATCAATCAATCCACCCCAGCCACGCCGGATACCGATTACCTGATACCCCTCGCGCAGTGCGCGGATGGTCACGGCGCGAATCGCCGGATTCAAGCCCGGAACATCACCACCGCCGGTTAAGATGCCTATGACTCCCTTATGCGACTTAACGTTTGACATGATTCAATCCCCTCATATATGAGCGAAGCACCAAAATTATAATCAAACAATGTTGCTACCGGGGACCCAGGCTTGGGCGTGATGCGGGTCACGTCTGCACGTGAGAAGTCGAGTCACCACGCGTAGAAAGATTGGGAAGCAGCGGGCGCGAATTGTTCCTCGCACCTCGCGTGGAATTACTCTGCCGTGATTTCCAATGTGGATGCCGGAGTGATGGCCACTGAGGGTGCGGGAACAATCTGCACTTTTTCGGGATAGTGTTGCAGGTTCCAGATATCAGCGCTGTACTCCTCGATCGTGCGGTCGCTCGAAAACTTATGCGATCGCGCTGTATTCAGTATGGACATACTCCGCCATTTCGCGGCGTTCTGAAAATCAGCGTCTATTTTCTCGTTGATGTCGATGTACTGCGGCAGGTCCGCCACGTGGAAGAAACGGTCTCCGCGGTTGATCAGTTCGTCGAAAATCCAACGGAAGAGTCCCGGTTCGCTCGGCGAGAACCGGTCATTCAGGAAGCAGTCCAGCACACGCTTGATGCGCGGGTCGCGGTCATAGTACTCGCGTGAGTGATAGAGTCCGTTCATTTGCATCTGCCCTATTTGTTCAGCGCGCAGGCCAAAGATGTAGATGTTCTCTTCGCCGGCTTCTTCCGCGATTTCGATGTTGGCGCCATCCCAAGTTGCGACGGTCACGGCACCATTCATCATCATCTTCATATTGCCAGTGCCGCTGGCTTCCATTCCTGCCGTTGAAATCTGCTCGCTCAGGTCGGCTGCGGGAATAATGGATTCCGCCAGCGACACGCGATAGTCAGGCAAGAACGCAACTCGTAAGAGTTGGTTGGCTTTGGGGTCCTTGTTCACCACCGCGGCGACGCTGTGAATGAGCTTGATAATCTGCTTGGCTGCCCAGTATCCGGGTGCCGCCTTACCTGCAAAGAGCACGGTACGCGGCGTCTTGGGGGAATCGCCGTCTTCCACAATACGCAGATAGTCATGCATCACGCGCAGCACATTCAGCAATTGCCGCTTGTACTCGTGGATACGCTTGATCTGCACGTCGAACATGGAATTCGGATCGGTGATGACTCCGGTTTCGTCTCGGATGATCCGTGCCAGCTTCAGTTTGTTCTGTACGTTGACTTCAGCGAAGCGCCCCTGGAAGGAGGCATCGTTTGCAAATGGCTCGATCTTGCGCAACTCGGAGAGGTCCGTAATCCAAGCATCGCCGATGCTCTCACAGAGCAGGCGGGAGAGGTGTGGGTTTGCCTTCAACAGCCAGCGCCGTGGCGCTACGCCATTGGTTTTGTTGCTGAACTTCTGCGGCCACAGTTGCGCAAATTCGGGAACCAGCGAAGTGCGGATCAAGTCACTGTGCAGGGCGGATACGCCATTGACCGCGTGTGAGGCAACGATTGCCAAGTGCGCCATGCGCACGTTCTTATCGTGACCTTCCTCGATGACCGACATCTTGCGAAGCTTCTCGCCGTCCACCCACGAGTAAGCGGTCAGGGTGCGCAGAAAGTTGTGATTGATTCCGTAGATGATCTGCATGTGGCGCGGCAAAACCCGCTCCATCAGCGCGATGCTCCACTTCTCCAGAGCTTCCGGCAGCAGCGTGTGATTGGTGTAGGCGACTGTCTTCTGCGTAATTTCCCAGGCGTCTTCCCACTCCAGATTGTTCTCGTCTACCAACACGCGCATCAGTTCCGCAACGGCCAGGGCCGGATGCGTGTCATTCATCTGTATGGCGACTTTTTCCGGGAACGCTTCGAAGCTGTTGTGGCCCGCGAGATAGCTGCGCACGATGTCGCGCACGGCGCAGGCGACCAGGAAGTACTCCTGCACAAGGCGCAGTTCCTTGCCGGCCATGATCGAGTCGCTCGGATACAGCACACGTGAGATATTCTCGCTGCCGATCTTCTGTTCGACCGCGCGGATGTAGTCACCGCGGTTGAAGATCTCGATATCGAAATCGTCGGACGAGCGTGCCTGGAATAGGCGCAGATGATTTACTGTGTTCCCGTTGTAGCCCACCACGGGCATGTCGTTCGGCACTCCGACCACAACCTGGTAGTCGAGCCAGCTCTGGCGATAGTTGCCGCGATTGCGCGCATTTTCGACTCGGCCGTAAAGAGGAATGACAATCGCTTCTTCCGGACGCTGAATCTGGAATGGAGTTCCGTTGGCCTTCCAGCGATCCGGCTTCTCGCGCTGGAAGCCGTTCGCGATTTCCTGGCGGAACATTCCATATTCATAGTCGATTCCATAGCCGTAGCCAGGCATGTCGAGCGTTGCCAGCGACTCCAGAAAACAGGCTGCGAGTCGCCCAAGGCCGCCGTTTCCGAGGCCAGCGTCGGCTTCACTTTCCAGCACTTGTTCAAATCGAACTCCGAACTCGCTGAGTACGCCGTCCAGAACTCCGTTCAGGCGCATGTTGCACACTGTATCGCCCAGCAGTCGGCCCATCAGAAATTCCATCGACAGGTAGTAAAGATGCTTAGCATCCGACGCCACGTAGCGCTGGCTGGTGGCCAGCATCTGGTCGACGAACAGGTCACGCACCGCCAAGGAAACGGGAACCAGCAGTTCGGCGGGAGTCAGATGATCCAGCGACCGTACCAGGGTGTAGCGCACGTGGCGCTCTATTCCTTCGCGCAGAGTTTTTGCGATGGAGGTCGTGGAGTCAAATTTCGAAAGCGGCATAGTCAAATAAAGATCCCAGAAAGCTATATGAACAAAAAAGCTGGATGTGCAAGTCGCTTTTCTAAATAGGATTCTACGCATACTTTGGAAGGTTTACCAAGCGATGCCCCACCCTCGCTGCACTCAAGGCAAAAGTCGTGCGCCGAGAACCTTGTAGTGTGCCAACGAGAGAAGTCAGTTTGTTGTCAAGGGAAAACCTGAGATTTTCAACAAGAATTGATCTTCAACATTCATCTTCAAACGGCTACTGACAATAGGTACAATCAAAGCTGCAGAACCCTGACAAATCGCAATTGAACGTAAACCGGGGCAGAGCCCTTTCAGAGGCATTCGCCCGGTAGTTGTAAGAAGAATCTTGCGCAAGGAACATGCGCTTAAACGTCGTTTCAGGAGAGCACCAATGAAGGAAATCACAGGCAAACGGAATATCCGGTTGCTGTTGACGCTTCTATTCTGCTGCCTATTCTTATCCACCATTACAGCCTGGGCGCAGTCCACCACCGAAGGAGCAATCGGCGGTACTGTCGTTGACCCGCAGGACAAGGTCATCCCGGGAGCTGGTGTAGCCGTCAAGAACCTGGGCAACAACCAGATCTTCAACACAAAGACCGATCAGTCGGGCTATTTCCGTGTTGGACAATTGCAGCCCGCAACCTACATTGTCACGATCAATGCGGCCGGCTTCGCCTCCTACAAGGCGGAAAAAGTTACGGTCAACGTTGGCAGCTTGACGCCCGTGAACCCGCGGCTGACGATCGGTGCCACCGAACAGGTGGAAGTTAGCGCCGAGACAGCTACCATCAACACTGAGTCGCATGAGTTCGCGCCAGTCCTCGACGAGAAGCAGATTCATGATCTGCCGATCAACGGTGGCCGCTGGTCCAGCTTTGCGCTGTTGACCCCTGGTGTCGTTAGCAATTCCGCTGGATTCGGTCTTCTCAGCTTCCGCGGAATGAGTAGCGTCCTCAACAACGTAACCATCGACGGTGCCGACAATAACCAAGCGTTCTTCTCCGAAGAGCGCGGCCGCACGCGTGCGGGTTATTCGACTGCCAAGGTAGCGGTGCAGGAGTTCCAGGTAAATACCTCGAACTACTCCGCTGAATACGGCCGTTCGGCTGGCGGCGTTGTAAACACTGTGACCAAGAGCGGTACCAATCAGATTCACGGCGAAGCGTACTTCTACGATCGCGACAACGAGTGGGGTTCGATGAACCCGTTCACCCAAGTCCCGGTAAAGAACGCTGCCGGAACGTTTGTGAACGTTCCCTACAAGCCGAAGGACTGGCGCAAGATGACCGGTCTCGGAATCGGCGGTCCAATCATTAAGGACAGGCTATTCTTCTTCTTCGCCTACGATTACATGAAGCGCAACTTCCCGGGCACCTCCGTTGCGGGTTCGCCCAACGCCTTCTGGACTGCGGCGGATGCTGCGTCACCCTGCACGGGAAGCTTGAGCGCTCCGGATGCGAGCGCCTGCCAGATGGCAACCGCACTGTACGGGAGCAACTCCGCTGCAAACTATGCGAAGGCTGCTACTGCATACAACGACCAGTTGTTCGGCAACAGCACGACAGGCGCACTGGGCCTGCTCAGCATGACCGGCACGGTTCCCCGCACCGGCGAGCAGAACATCTTCTTCCCGAAAGTGGATTGGATCATCAACCAGAAGAACCACGCGTTCTTCGAAGTTAACCGCATGCGTTGGGCTTCTCCAGCCGGCATCCAGACACAGGGAACCAACACTTACGGCCGAGCCAGTTTTGGCAATGACTACGTGAAGTCCACCTGGGGCGTAGCAAAGCTGGACAGCCAGTTAACCAACAGCATCACGAACCAGCTTCGCGCTCAGTACGGGCGTGACTTTGAATACGAGTTCAACCAGGCGGCGACTCCCTACGAACAGAGCTTGATGCTCAGCACCAGCGCTGCCACTCCATACACCAACCCCTATGTCATTCCGCCGCAGGTTTTTATTACTAATGGCTTCACCTTTGGAACTCCCACGTTCCTGAACCGCGCGAAATATCCCGACGAAAAGCAATTGCAGGTCGCTGATACCGTCAACTGGATTGTTGGCAAACACGCTCTGAAAGTCGGCGTCGATTTCATGCGCGCGTTTGACACCATGAACAACTTGTACACCCAGTACGGTTCTTACTCGTACAGTTCACTGGGATCGTACTTTACCGATCTGCTTGCCCCGTATCAGAGCCCAGCTCTGGCAACTCGCAACTATTCCACGTATCAGCAGGCGTTCGGTCCGCTCGGTTTCAGCTTCCACACCAGCGACTATGCCCTGTTCGCACAAGACGACTGGAAGATTGCGCGCAACTTCACCATCAACCTTGGCCTGCGTTGGGAGTATGAGCAGTTGCCGTCCGCAATCTCTGCCCTGGTCAATCCGGCCATTGCACAGACCGGAAAGCTGCCGAACGACAAGAACAACTTTGGTCCTCGCGTGGGCTTTGCCTGGAACGTCTATGGAGATGGAAAGACATCGCTCCGTGGCGGCGTCGGCATGTACTATGGCCGCATCCTGAACGGCACGATTTACAGCGCTCTGACTTCAACCGGCATGACCGCTGGCCAGACCAACTTCTCATACACTCCGTTGAGCGGCCCGAATGGAACCGGGTGCCCGGCAACGATTTCCTTCCCGCAGATTCTCGATCCCTCGAAGTGCTCTCCGTCGGCGGTTGCGGCGTCTGGTCTTCTTTCGGCTAATGCCGGTACGGCTGCAACCTACTTCCACAGCAACTTCCAGTCGCCCCAGATCTACCAGTTCGACTTGACTTTGCAGCAGCAACTTACGCCAAGCCTGTTCCTCTCGGTCAGCTATCTGGGAAGCCTCGGACGTGAGCTGCCAGGTTTCCGCGACGACAATCTGGGAAACCCCACTTCTATCTCCTACGCGGTTAACAACGGGAGCACAACCGATGCTCGCATCCCGTACTCCGGCACAGTTACACAGCCGTTCTATTTTGCCCGTCCGAACCAGTCGTTTGGTGCAATGACGGACATCTACAGCGGTCTAAACTCGCAGTATCACGCACTGGCCGTTCAGCTGCAGCGCAGGATGAGCCGTCACGTCCAGTTCAATGCGAATTACACCTGGTCTCACGCTTTGGATTACGGCGTGAACGGCGCTACCTCGACCGATACCAACGATCTGTTCGATCCGACGAGCCTGAAGGGCGAGTACGGTAACTCGTCGTTTGACGTTCGTCAGCGCTTCACTTTGAACTCCATTCTGGAATCGCCGTTCAAGGCAAACGGTTGGGCGAAGTACCTGGTTGAGGGATGGCAGCTTGCTCCCGTATTCCAGGCGCAGACCGGCTTGCCATATTCGATGACCAGCAACGGTGCACCGAAAGAGTGGATGACCCAGGCGACCTATCAGGCGCAGTTCCCGGCGTCCAAGTACAAAATGCCGAGCGGTGCGAATGCGGTTACGACCGGCGGCACTACGTACTACCTCGTTTCGGGTATTTCTACTGGCTTGAACGGCACGATCCCGACCTCCGGAGCAGTGGTTCGTCTTCCGGGCGTAGGACGCAACGCTTTCAACTACCCCAGCACCTACGTCTTCGACGCGAAGCTCTCCAAGTCCTTCAAGATCACGGAGCGCTACCAGGTTCAACTGTCCGGCGAAGCGTTTAACCTCTTCAATCACCGCAACGTGACCGGTGTTGCAAGCACAAATGCTTACAACGTCGGCACTCCTGCGGCCCTTACGTCGGCAAATGTTGCCACGAACGTTGGCGTAAACAGCCTTAACCTAAACACGGGCAAGCTTCCAGATGGTTCCACTGGTTGGAACTTCGGAGTCCCGAGCTCGGCTAACAGCAACTTCGTGTATTCGACTCGTCAGGTCCAGATTGGCGCGCGCATCACGTTCTAACTGAAACCTTCAACACTTGCGGCAGCGCTTCGGCGCTGCCGCATTTTCTTGTGCGTAGCGAAAATCGCGCACAAAGAAGGGCACGCAATTTCTGCGTGCCCGTTTCGTCGCTCGTGAATTACTTCTTGATTGCGATGCTCAGTTCTTTCAACTGCGTGTCCGTCACTGGAGTCGGAGCTTCCATCATCAGGTCGGTAGCGGCTGCGGTCTTGGGAAAGGGAATTACCTCGCGAAGGCTGGGCGCTCCGGCGAGGATCATCACAATGCGATCCAGTCCGAGAGCGATGCCGCCGTGCGGAGGCGTTCCATATTGCAAGGCCTCAAGGAAGAATCCGAAGCGCAGCTTCTGCTCGGTCTCATCCATCCCGAGGGCCTCGAAGATCTTGGCCTGCACTTCCTGCTGGTGGATACGAATAGAGCCCGAGCCGAGCTCGGTTCCATTCAGCACCACGTCGTAGGCACGTGCGCGAATTGCACCCAATGCAGAGTTCGGATCGCGCAAGGCCTTTACGCCTTCACTTAGCAGTTCCATGTGGTCGTCGTGGATAGAGGTGAACGGATGGTGCGCAAATGTCCAGCTTCCGTTCTGTTCATCCCACTCAAATGATGGAAAATCCGTGACCCAGAGGAACTTGAATGTCTTGTCGTCGAAGGCCTTGTGCTTTGCAGCGTAGCGTTGCGCCAGCGCCAGGCGAAGCTGTCCGGCATTGGAGTAAACAGCAAAGGCCTCGCGTTGATGGCGTCGTTCGGCGGCAGCGTCGGCTGCTGCTTCCGGGGCGGCATCTGCTTTCTTTGGAGCTGCGACCAGAACTAGCAGATCGCCTTCTTCCGCTCCGCTCAGCTCGCGAACCTTCGCGATTGCTTCAGGCCAGCTCTTTTCCAGACGCTTGAAATCGTCGAAGAATTTGATGACCTTGCCTTGCTTCTCGTTCAGCAACGCCTTGTGCTCGTCGCGCTCCTTGCGCGAAAGCTCTCCTACTTTCGGCGTGCGAATCACGACTAAGGGAAGGCTGGCTTCTACGCCCAGGGTCTCAAGCGCGTCTGTTGGGAACGATGATTTCACGTCCGTCATGGCAGGCAGCCGCAGATCGGGCTTGTCTATTCCGTAGAGCCGGATCGCATCGTCGTAAGGCATCTGCGGGAAGGGACGCTCGATCGTGTACCCTGCGGCGGTGAATGCCGCGTTGAGAAAGCCTTCCACTACGCCGTGAATCGTCTCCTCGGTGGGGAAGCTCAACTCAAGATCGATCTGGGTGAACTCCGGCTGGCGATCGGCGCGAAGGTCTTCGTCGCGGAAGCAGCGTGCGATCTGGAAATAGCGATCCATGCCACCGATCATCAGAATCTGTTTAAAGATTTGCGGCGACTGCGGCAGCGCGTAAAATTCGCCGGGATGGACGCGGCTCGGAACGAGGTAATCGCGTGCGCCCTCGGGAGTCGAGCGCGTCATGATCGGCGTTTCGATCTCGTAAAAGCCCTCGCCGGAAAGATAGTTGCGAATCGCTAATGCAACGCGGTGGCGCATCTGCACGTTCGCGTGCATTTCAGGACGGCGCAGGTCGAGGTAGCGATATTTCAGCCGGACCTCTTCGTTCACATTCACGTTCGCGTCGCCGGGGAAAAATGGAGGAACCTTGCTCTCGTTGAGCAGTTTCAGTCCGCTGGCGATAATCTCGATGTCGCCCGTCTCCATCTTCGGATTGCGGGTGCTCTCCGAACGTGGCTCGACCACGCCGGTGACGGCCAGTACGTACTCGTTGCGCACGGACTCCACGCGCGCATGCATCTCCGGATTGCGTTCCTTGTCGAATACGATCTGGGTGATGCCCGAGCGGTCGCGCAGGTCGATAAAGATAAGATTGCCGTGATCCCGCCGCCGATTTACCCAGCCCATCAGAGTGATCGTGCTACCCGCATCACTTGAGCGCAAATCGCCACAGCGGTGTGTCCGCTTTAAGTTCCCTAAGTAATCAAGTTGCATTGTCGCTTTCCATGATGCGGAGAGAAACTCCGCATTCTTTATCGTACGACAACTGGCGCGCCATTCTCGCGCGCGCCAGTGGATTCGTGAAATTTGTTCTTCTATCTTTCCAGGTAGGCCAGCAGTTCCGCGCGCGAAACCGTGGTCTGCTCACCGCTCTTAAGGTTTTTCACTGCAAAGGCGTCGGCATTCACCTCGTTCTCGCCCACGATGATGGCGTAGGTTGCGCCCAGCTTTTCCGAGGTCTCAAAGCTCTTCTTCAGCCGGAAGCTTTCGTCGCTCACATCGACCGCGACACCCTCGGAGCGCAACTCCTTTGCCAATTTCAAAGCATGGCGGTTCATTCCGGCGCCCAGCGGAATGACGAATGCCTTCAACGGCGCAAGGGCCTGCTGCTGCTGTGCCTGCAAGGCCAGCACGAGGCGATCTTCGCCAATGGCGAATCCGATTCCCGGAGCCTTCGGCCCGCCAAGCTGTTCGCTGAGACCGTCATATCGTCCGCCGCCCAGCACTGCGCTCTGCGATCCCAATTCGCCGTGAGTGAACTCAAACGTGGTGCGGGTATAGTAGTCGAGCCCGCGCACCATTCGTTCGTTCACCTGGTAGGGAACCTCGAGGGTATCTAGAATTGCGCGCACCTGCGCAAAGTGTTCGCGGCAGCCTTCGTCGAGGTAGTCCGCGATCTTCGGCAGCTTCTCGATGATCGGCTGATCGGCGGGGACTTTGCAGTCGAGCACGCGCAAAGGATTGGTTTCGGCACGCCGCTGACAGTCGTCACACATCTGGTCCTTGACGTTGGCCAGCGCCTCGCGCAGAGCCTGATTGTAGGCCGGACGGCAGTTCACGCATCCCACAGAATTCAAAAACAGCGTCCAGCCCTTCAGCCCCACCGAGTCCAGCAGTGCGGTCAGCATGTCCAGGACTTCGGCATCGCGAATGGGTAACTCGCTGCCCGCGGTCTGCGGTCCGATTACTTCCGCGCCAATCTGGAAAAACTGGCGATAGCGCCCCTTCTGTGGGCGTTCGCGACGGAACTGCGGCCCAATGTAGTAGAGCTTCTGCAGCAATCCGCTGCGCCCCAACTCGTGCTCGATGTAGGCGCGTACGACGCCCGCGGTATTTTCCGGACGAAGCGTGAGCGTCTGTGTCTTCTCGCTGGCGGCGCGGGCCTTGTCCTCCCAGGTGAACATTTCCTTGGAGACAATGTCGGTTTCCTCGCCTACACCACGGCTGAATAACTCCGTGGACTCAAAAATAGGCGTGCGAATCTCATGGTAGTTATAGCGGGCAAAAACCTCGCGTACCTTGCGCTCCACAAAGTTCCAAAGCTCAGTGTCGGGAGGCAAAAGGTCGCGGGTGCCTCGTACTGCTTTGATCATTTTCCGTTCCTTGACCGGAAGTTCTGTTCATCCGGGTATGGGTATTCCATCTGTCGCGCGGCCTCGCGCGCCATTGTCTGTCCGTAAATACGCGCCACCAGATACAATGCCATGTCGATACCGGCGCGAATGCTGCTTGCGGTCGTAATGTTTCCGTCAACTACCATCGGCAATTCCGGCAACAGCGATGTACGGGGAAAGCGCTCGCGAAAGAAATCCACCGAGTGAAAGTGAGTCGTGGCGGTCTTTCCGATCAATAGTCCGGCTTCTCCCAGCAGCAGAGAGCCTGCGCCAACCGATGCCAGTCGGTCCACCTGTTGCGCCATGCGCTTCAGCCAGTCGAGATATTCCGACTGGTGCATCAATGCGCGAACACCGTGGCCCCCTGGGACCAGTAACATGTCCAGCTTCGGGCAAGAGGCGAAGTCCACATCCGGCAGAATCTGCATTCCGCCGCTGGCGCGAACCAGGTCTTTTGTTTCCGAAACCAGTAGCTGGCGGATCGGCGATTTGCTTTCGCGACGCGTTTCTTCGTCGAGGCGAGTGGTGGCGAAAACCTCGAAAGGGCCGCAGAAATCCAGCACTTCAGCGTCAGGATAAATCAGAATCCCGACAGTCTTTTCCGCCGTGGTCAGTGGCTCGGCGTAAGCGCTCACTGGCCAAGCTCACGGAGATACTGCTCTTTGTAACCTAGATAATTTGTACGATACGTCAAAATAGAAGCCTTCTCCTCGTCGCTCAATTGGCGTCGAAATTTTCCGGGTGCGCCCATCCACAGCGAGCCCGGTTCCACTACAGTACCTTCAGGAATCAGTGTGCCGGCCGCAATGATCGAATCATGCCCGATCCGCGCGCCGTTCAAGATTATGACTCCCATACCGATCAGACAGCGGTCTTCAATCACGCAGCCGTGTAAGGTCACAGTGTGTCCCACGGTCACATCATCGCCCAGCACTACCGGCCATTTTCCCAGCATCCCGTGCAGCACAGAATTGTCCTGGACATTTGTATTCCGTCCAAGGCGGATGTAATGCACGTCGCCGCGAACGACTGCGTTCATCCAGATGCTGGCATTTTCGCCCAGTACCACGTCGCCGATCACCTGCGCGGATATATCCACATAGCAGTTCTTGGGAACTGTGGGCATTACGCCCTTGTAGGGTCGAATCATTGGATACCTCCACTTGGGAGTGACCACGGCAAGAGGAACAGCCGAGCACTGTCGCAATCCGAGCGATACCTCGCCACAGATCGCCCTAAACCTCTGACCATACCAGAACCAAAGGTGCGAGGAAAACCACCAAAGCTCCGGAAATTGCCCTGGCTTTGTCTCCCCACCGGGGACCGCTTGCCTGAAGATCGGAGTTCCTCCTTGCGCTAGTTTGGTTTACCGAAATCAGAGTGGGCTGGAATAGAATCTTCGCTTGGGAGACAGGTTTAAGGGTATTATTTCCCGATTACGATTTTGCCGGTTGCCTGCGTCTTTTTAATGGGAACTAACAAGCGGTTTCGAACTAGTTTGCATTCCCGGTAAATCGCATTCAGGTGCGCGAAAACGAGGAATAAATGTGTAGCGATGTTGTGGAGTCAGGGCCGAAAGGGGAACCCATGGAATTCCAGGACAGAATGCTGAAATGTGTAGATTGTGGCGAGGAGTTTGTATTCACTGCTGGAGAGCAGCTCTTCTTCCACGACAAGCAGTTCAAGAACCTGCCAAAACGCTGCAAGGCATGCAAGCAAAAAAGGTCTCCCGCCGAGAAATCATCCAATAACTTTAAGAAGAACGAAACCCATGCGGTGTGTTCGGCCTGCGGCAAAGAGACCATTATCCCATTCCGTCCTACTCAGGGCCGGCCTGTATTTTGCCGTGCATGTTTTGGTCAAAATAGAAAAGCTTCAAGCGTATCCGCCTGAAGCCTGCACTGCTTTATCCATCCGCTTGCCATACACGGATGAACTGAGCAAATTGTCTCGGGAGTTCTAGCCGACTTTCGGAGCGCTTTCTTTGCCTGCAACTTGTTTCTCGGCGACCACGGGCGTGGATGTGGTCCGCAGCATTGCGTTGACGGGTTCGCGCTTTCCGTTATTTTGCTTGCTGTCCTGATGCGTGATCAGCAGTGCTTCAATTTGGCGGAGAAGGTCACCGGTGTTCATCGGCTTCACGAGCAGGGACTCGGCGCCTTCCGTCTTCCAGTCGCCTCCGAGATTGGGGAACGCCGTCAGAATGGCGGTTGCCGGATTGTAGGACTGCGCGCGCGCAGCGCGAATCACGGCGAACCCTGACGTTTCATTTTCCATCCGCATATCGGTGATTACCATCTCGAACTTGCTGCTGCGTAACTTCTGCTCTGCTTCCTTGGCGGAACTAGCGGTCTCAACCTCAAACCCGTTCATCTCCAGGACTGCCTTTAGTGTCAGCAGAATCGCTAGTTCGTCATCGACAATCAGAATGCGTCTCGTCATTGCAAGCTCCAGAGTTTCGTGGCAACTGCTAGAGTCTAGCAGTAGTTTCCGTTGGATGCAGCCGGCTGGTTTCTGTTGTGGCGAAATTGTGCGAAATTCTTAAGAACAAAGTACTGCATAGCGCAACAGGAACAGCATGGCCATGGTTGAACAAACTACAGAATCACCCCGAATGCACATATAATACTCCCGTGGGAAGTTTCTATGTCGAAAACTTCGGTTGTCGCGCCACCCAGGCCGATGGCGCTGCCATCGAACGCCAGCTGGCGGAGCGCGGGTTGTTTCGAGTCGGTACGGCCGCCGACGCCGAAGTCGTTGTATTAAATACCTGCACCGTAACTTCGTCTGCTGATCAGGACGCGCGCGCGGCTATCCGGCGCATCCATCGCGTCAATCCCGGAGCTCGCATTCTGGTAACAGGATGCTATGCACAGCGCGCCCCGGAGGAAATTTCCGCGATCGAGGGCGTCTCCCTTGTCGTCGGCAATTCGCACAAGCATCGCCTTGCCGAGATCGCGGCAGGGAATGGGTTTGTATCTCTCGGCTCACTGGCCAATGCCGCATCACCGCAGGTGAATCATCGTGCACCGGTCGTGGTGGAAGATATTTTTGCCCATACTCAACTTCTCGCCGCGCCGGTTTTTGATTCGGATAACGAGAAGACTCGCCCTAATCTAAAAGTGCAGGACGGATGCAACAACCGCTGCTCCTTCTGTGTGATTCCGTTTGTGCGGGGTCGCAGCCGGTCGCTTCCAGTCGGTGAGATTCTGCGCAATGTCGATCAACTGATTGCGAATGGTTACCAGGAACTGGTGCTGAGCGGAATCAATCTGGGGCGCTGGGGCCGGGATCTGCGTGGCGACGCATCGGCTGAAACCAATCCCAACGATAATGCACAGGCGGTCTCCCGTTTTCGTTTTGTGGATTTGCTGCAGAGCATTCTTGAGCGCACCCGTGTGCCGTTGCTTCGCATCAGTTCGGTGGAACCCATGGACTGGAACGATGAGCTGATTGCGCTTATTGCGGCATCAACGCGGATTGCCAAGCACGCCCACGTTCCGTTGCAGAGCGGCTGCGATCGAATCCTGCGCCTGATGCACCGCCGCTATCGCCCTTGGCATTACGAAGATCGAATTCAGCGTATCCACGCTGCCATGCCTGAAGCCGCGATCGGGGCGGATGTCATGGTGGGATTCCCCGGCGAGAGCGACGACGATTTCGAGCAAACCCGCGCGTTCATCGAGCGCTTGCCCTTCACCTATCTGCACGTGTTCACATATTCTTCGCGTCCCGGCACTCCCTCGGCGCAGATGCCTGCACAGGTGCCCGTGCATCATGCGCGCGAACGCAACCGCGTGCTTCGCGAACTGGCCGCCCGGAAAAAGCGCGCATTCCAGGAGCAGTTTGTTGGCAAGACTATCTCGGCTCTCACGCTGACCCAAGTTTCGAATGAGCGCACCGAGGCTCTGACGAACAACTATCAAAAACTCTGGTTACGAGGTTCGCTTTCGGCGAATCGTATGCTGAATGCGTGCATCCATTCCATAGAGGGTGATGCGCTCTTGGGAGAAGTAGTGGAGTAGGCTCGCCCCGAAAGGACTCCATGACCACCGTTCAAAAGGCTTCCAGAACCAGTGTTTACGATTTCTCTGCCAAGTTGAATAACGGGGAAGAGAAGCAACTCGCCGATTATCGCGGCAAGGTCCTGCTGGTTGTGAACACCGCTAGCAAATGCGGATTCACGCCGCAGTACAAGGGATTGGAAGAACTGTACAAACAATATGGCAAGCAGGGGCTGGAAGTTCTCGGATTCCCCTGTGATCAATTCGGACACCAGGAACCCGGGAGCAACGAGGAAATTCAGAGCTTCTGCGAGCTTAATTTCGGCGTAACGTTTTCGCTGTTTTCAAAGATCAACGTCAATGGCGTCAATCAGCATCCGCTGTTCAAGTACCTGAAAAGCGAAGCCCCCGGCCTGATCGGTGATTCCATCAAGTGGAACTTCACCAAGTTCCTGGTGGGCCGCGATGGCAAGGTTCTGGGGCGTTTCGCGCCCACTACCAATCCGGATCAAATCAGCGCCGACATAGCCAAGGCATTGAAGATAAAGGCATAGCTTTTTTTCAGGCTGAGCGTGCACGATGCGCGTCATTAAGGAGCAACTTCCTTTCCGTGCTATACTTTATGCGGTTATAAGTACCATCGGAGGACCGTATCGATAAGCGTTTTATCCGCACCAATGAGCGCATTCGCGTCCGCGAAATTCGCGTGATCGATGATCAAAGCGAGCAGCTTGGCATCATGGCACCGCTTGATGCGCTCAAAATTGCCAGGGAAAAAGGATTAGACCTGGTGGAGGTTTCACCCACCGCGCAGCCTCCTGTCTGCCGCATCATGGACTTTGGTAAGTACATGTATGAGCAGGAAAAAAAGGAACGCGCGGCTAAGAAGAATCAGAAAGTCATCACCATCAAGGAAGTGAAGTTCCGCATTAACGTGGACGAGCACGATTATCAGACCAAGAAGAATCATGCTCTGCGCTTCCTCGGTGAAGGTGACAAGGTAAAGGCGACCATATTTTTCCGCGGACGTGAAATGACCCGTCAGATGCTCGGTCGTGAGATCTTGCAGCGATTGATCAAGGACATTGCGGACAAAGCCGTGGTTGAGAATATGCCGAGGCAGGAAGGTAACACCCTGCACCTGATTCTGGCTCCGCCGAAGGTTCAGAAGTAACCGTAAAGGCGCAGTCCGCTCCGTACCAGGACTGCACCGATCACGGCTTTGCTCCATCACAAGCCGTTCTCCAGCGATATTTTTAGGGCTTTCGCTCCGGCTCAGTTTGCCCGGAGGGGCCGTTCTCGTGTTTAATGACAGTAGTTGTTTTTAGGATCCTAAAATGCCGAAGATGAAGACTCACAGTGGCGCCTCCAAGCGCTTCAAGAAGACAGGTACGGGCAAGGTAAAGCGCGGTTTTGCTTTCCAGCGCCACATCCTGACTTCAAAAAGCACAAAGAGCAAGCGCCAGATGGATATGGGTGGAATGGTCGACAAGGCCGATCTGCCTAAGATTCTGAGGATGATCCCCTACTAGACCGGAATCGCGGAAGGTGTTTCCAGGCAGGTGTAATGCTTCGGACACATCGACGCTGAAACCGCTCCATCAGGGCGATCTCCCGCCGGACGGCAACGATTCGTACGGCGAAACCAAAGGGTGCAAACCCGGGTGTGTGAAGAGGTCAAAGGTTTAGAGCCTCCTGCCTCCAGCCGCCATAATCCCGCGGACATAGTCCAGCGGAAGTTTTCAAAGGAAGGTAGCAGCAATGCCTCGCGTAAAACGTGGTACTAAGCGCCGTGACAAGCGCAAAAAGATTTTAGAGCGCGCTAGTGGGTACTTCCTCACAAAGTCCAAGCTCTATCAGGCAGCACAGGAAGCCGTACAGCGCGGCCTCAAGTTCGCTTTTACTGGCCGTAAGCAGAAGAAGCGTCAATACCGCTCGCTTTGGATCGTGCGCATCAACGCCGCCGCCAAGCTCAGCGGTCTCAGCTATTCGCAGTTCATCCACGGTCTGAAAGTTGCCGGTATCGAACTGGATCGCAAGATCCTGGCCGATATCGCCGTCAATGATCCCGCGGGCTTCGCCGCCCTGGTCGAGCAGGCCAAGGCCGCCGTGCCGGCGCAAGCGTAAAGCAGCCCTCGACTTAGTACGTAAAGCCACGAATGGCACGGGAACATGAACCAAGCCGGTTTATGAGTTTCTCGTACCGTTCGTGGCTTTCTTGCGTTCTTCAGAATGAGTAGTTCAGGAGCAGTGAAGCACTCATGTATACCGTTCCAAAACTCGAAGATTTCTCTCCCGCCTCGCTCGACGCGGCTGCTGCTGAATTGCTCGCGGCTCTCGATTCCGAGTCAAAGTCGGCAGAGTCTCAGGCCGCGTCCGACCCCAAGGCGTTTGAAGAGTTCCGCAACCGCTGGATGGCCCGCAAGAACGGTCTGCTCACGCAAATCAATGATCTGTGGCTCAAGGCTGCGCCCGGCCCCGCTAAGCGCGATGTAGGTCAGCGGGTCAATGCGCTCAAGCAGAAGGCAGAAGCCCTCGTCGCAGAAGCCGAGCAAGTCGCCGCCAGCTCTGGTTTGGCCGCCAAGCTCAAGTCGGAGTCAGTCGACATATCGCTGCCCGGCATCGCGCGACCGCTTGGCGTTCGTCATCCCGTCCTGCGCACCTTGGACGAGCTGATTTCCGTTTTTGTCAAAATGGGCTACTCCATCGCCGAGGGTCCAGAGGTCGAGACTGACTACTACAATTTCGAGGCGCTGAATTTTCCGCCGAACCATCCGGCGCGCGATACGCAGGACACGCTTTTCATCGCCAATCAGGAGCAGCGTGAGCAGCGTGATCGCCTGCTGTTGCGCACGCACACATCGCCCGTGCAGATTCGCACGATGGAAAAGCTTGAGCCTCCCGTGCGTGTGATCTGCCCCGGCAAGGTGCACCGCAATGATGCGCCTGACGCGACTCACTCGCCGGTATTTCATCAGCTTGAGGGACTCTGTGTCGATACCAATATTACGTTCGGCGATTTGAAGGGGACGCTGGATCACGCCATGAAGTCGCTGTTCGGCGCGGGCGTTAAGACCAGCTTCCGTCCGTCGTTCTTCCCGTTTACGGAGCCTAGTGTCGAGGTGTCCATCTCCTGCCCCTTCTGCGGAGGCAAAGGGTGCCGTCCCTGCAAGCAGAGCGGCTGGATTGAGCTTCTCGGTGCGGGCATGGTCGATCCCAATGTGTTCGGATTCGTCGATTACGACCCGAAGAAGCTCAGCGGATTCGCCTTCGGCATGGGTGTCGAACGCCTCGCGATGATGACTTATAACGTCGATGACATTCAGCAGTTTTTCTACGGCGACATGCGCTTCCTGGAGCAATTTGCGTAATGAAAATCTCAGCGAATTGGGTTCGCGACTTTGTCTCTCCCGCGGTGAGCGACCGCGATGTTGCCGAGGCGCTTACCGTCTCCGGCATCGCCATTGAAGGTTACTTCGGAGAAGGTGCTGACGAGACATGGGAGGCGGAGATCACCACCAACCGCGTCGATGCCATGAATCATTACGGCGTTGCCCGCGAGGTCTCGGCCGTCTACAACCTCGACCTTGCATCTATTGAGCCGAAGATTTGTGAGAGCGGCCCCGCCGACTTCTCGATCTCCATTGATGATGCCGAAGGCTGCGCCCGATACACGGCGCGCATTGTTCGCGGCGTCAAGATCGCGCCCGCTCCAGCGGCGATTGCGCATCGCCTTGAACTGATCGACCAGCGCAGCATCAGCAACGTAGCCGATGCCAGCAACTATGTGCTCAACGAAATCGGCCAGCCTACTCACGCCTTCGATCTCGATAAACTTGAGGGAGGCAAGATCATCGTTCGCCGCGCCCGTCCGGGAGAGGTGCTGACGACCCTTGACGGTGTGGAGCGCAAGCTTGCTCCCGAAGACCTCGTGATCGCAGACGCAGTGAAGCCCGTAGCCCTTGCCGGCATCATGGGCGGGGAATCGAGCATGATCACCTACGCCACGAAAAACGTGCTTATCGAGTCGGCCTGGTTCGATCCGGCATCCATCCGCCGCACCGCTCGCCGCCTGGGAATGCACACCGATGCATCGCACCGTTATGAGCGCGGAGCCGATCCCGGCATCACGCAACTCGCCTGTGCCCGCGTCGCTGAATTGATCGTGGCGAGTGCTGGTGGCGCGGTCTCGCAGGAGATCGACGTCATTGGCCGCATGATTCCGCAGCCGCATATTCAGCTCGCCACCCGGGAGGTAAAACGCATCCTTGGCGTGGAGATTCCTCTTCATGAGATAACACGGATTCTGCGCCGTCTAGGTTTCCAGATTGAAATTGGGCGGATGGAGGATTCTCGGGTTGTAAGCGTCGGGGATAAATCCTACGCAGAAGGCTTCGCAGAAATTAACGTCACCGTTCCCACCTGGCGCCTTGACGTGGAGCGCGAAATCGATCTCATTGAAGAGGTCGCCCGCATCTATTCCTATCTCAGGATTCCCAACACTCTGCCATCATTCGCTGGTGGAGTGGTCGAGCAGCCCAACGCCTGCAAGCAAGCCGAGTTGCGCAGCCGCCTGCTCGCTCTCGGTTACAACGAATCGCTCTCTTCCACTTTCATTCCGCAGGAGGACGCACGCTTCTTCATCGATGGCGCAGCCAATGCTGAACCTGTGCGGATTGCAAATCCGTTGAGCGAGGAAGCGTCATTCATGCGCACTTCGCTGGTCCCAGGATTGCTTTTACAAGTGGCCTACAATCTGAACCGTGGCAACAGCGAGGTCCGGCTTTTCGAGGGCGGACACGTTTACGCCATGCAGGGCGAGGCGGTGGACGAGCATAATTCTCTCGCCTTCGTCTCCACTGGAGATGCGCGGGAATCGAGCGTTCACGGCAAACCGGAGTCGCTTAACTTCTTCCACGTCAAGGGAGATGTCGAGCGTCTTCTTGCAGCGTTTGAGGCACCGCAAGTTACGTTTGATCGCACCGTCCCCACATGGCTTCACCCAGGTCGCGCCGCACGCGCCCAGGTTGCGGATAAAACGGTTGCCATTTTCGGTCAGCTTCATCCCGAAATCGCTGCTGCCCGCAAGCTCAAACAGGATGTGTTCATCGCGGAGGTTTTCGTCGAAGCGCTCTACAAACTTGCATTGCGTCAGCCCGCCTATACTCCGATCTCGAAGTACCCTGCGGTCGAACGCGACTTCTCATTCGTCCTGGGCGAAGGAGTGGAGTTCGAAAGCATCCGCCAGAAGCTCTCCTCGCTCAAGATTCCAGAGCTCACGGCGATCATTCCGGCAGAAACTTTCCGTGGTGGCTCACTCGCAGCAGGAACCTACTCCTTCCTCTTGCGCGTTTGCTTCCAGTCTGCAGAACGCACCCTGCGCGACGACGAGGTTGCTGACTGGGCACTGCAGATCGTGAAGGCGGTCCAAGCTCTTGGTGGCTCTCTACGGCAGTAGCGCACGATCGAGCAGAACAAAGCCCCGCGTCGGCACGCGGGGCTTTGTCTGTTTTTAGAATCGATCTTTATGACGTGCTCACCGCATCGGCCTGTTCCGCCAACAGTGGTTCTTCCTCGGCGCTCGCATCCACCAGATCCGGCGGCAGATTCTTCTTTGGCTTTACGCCCAACTCTCTCAGCATCACCGCCTGCCGGATTACATTTCCTTTGCCGGTGGAGAGCTTACTGAACGCTTCGTTATAGCTTGATCTGGCCTGCTCCAGTCTGTCGCCTACGCACTTCAGATCGTCCACGAAGCCCACGAGTTTGTCGTGCAGTTCGGCACCGCGCTTCACGATGTCCTGCACGTTCTGTTTCTGTCGCTCCTGGCGCCACAGATGCGCTACCGTGCGCACCACGAACAGGAGCGTGCTCGGACTCACCAGCAGAACATTGCGTTCGTAGGAGCTGCCCCATAGCTCGGAATCGTTGCTGATCGCCGCCATGAACGCGCCTTCGATCGGCACAAACATGCACACAAAATCGATCGATTGCAGTTGATGCAGCGACTGGTAGTTCTTCTCCGCCAATTCCTTGATGTGCCTCCGGATGGAGTCCATGTGCCGTGCCAGCGCCAACTTCCGAGCGTCCTCGCTCTCGGCGTTCACGAAATCGTTGTAGGCGGTCAGCGAAACCTTGGAGTCGATGATGAGATGCTTGTTCTCCGGCAGCTTCACAATTACGTCCGGACGCACCTGCCTGGAATCTTCGTTACGGAAGCTGTTCTGTACGAAGTATTCCTCGTCCTTCCGCAGTCCCGAGGACTCCAGAATCTTTTCCAGAATCATTTCACCCAGATCGCCTTGCGCCTTGGCTGAGGTGCTCAGTGCCCGGGTTAGCTTGCCGGTGTCGTCGGAGAGTTGCTGGTTTAGCCCCATCAGCAGCTTCACTTGCTCGGAGAGCGCAGAACGATCCTTGCCCTCCTGCACGTATACCTCCTCCACCTTCTGCTGGAAGCCTTTAAGCTGGACCGCTAGCGGCGTCAGCAACTGCGAAAGATTCGTCTGGTTCTGCTCGGTGAAGCGCTTTGTCTTCTCTTCCAAAATATCGCTGGCAAGGGTCTTGAACTGGTTGGAAAGCTCGACACGCGCTCCGGCCAGCAACTCAAGCTTTTCGCGCGACTGCTGCCGTTCGGCATTTAATTGCTGCTCAAATTGCTGCTCCTGCTGCTTGAGCTGTTCGGCCAACCGTCCCGCTTCCAACTCCGCCGCGAAGCGCCCTTCCGTGTTTAGCTTGACTTCGACTGTGACTCTATTAAGTTGTACTTGCGAGGATTCCAGGTTTGTCCGACTAGCGGCCAGTTCGGTCTCCTTGGATGCCAAGCGCGCCTGTAGGGCAGAGGATCGGCCATTCAAAATGATGGCAGTAATGCAGGCTCCGAAAATGAATGCAAGAATAGCGGTAAGGACAGGCATGAACATTAAGATGACTCCGGGTTCTTGGATTGTATCCCACCTTTATCGCATGAGGGTATCGCAGAAGATTCCCCCCATCCTCCTGTTGCTTATGTTAGCGGCCAGCGCGTTTGCGCAATCGCACCTTGCGCCGGATGCTGAACAGGAGATCGTTCGCCTCGTGAACAGGGAGCGGCAGCAGCGTGGTTTGGCCTCCCTGGTAATGGACGAGCGCCTGGTGCAGGCCGCGCGCAAGCATAGCGAACGTATGGCAGCTACTGGAGAGGTTGAGCATCAGATTGGCAATGAACCGAAATTGACGCAACGCCTCGGCGTAACCGCGATCCGATACGACGCCAGCGGTGAGAACGTCGCTTTTGCTGCCGATGCTGCACGCGCCCACACGGCGCTTATGCACTCTCCCGGTCATCGTGCCAATATCCTCGACGCGCAGTACAACTCCATCGGCATTGGCGTGGTTCGCACACAGCAGGGAATCTACGTTACGCAGGATTTCGCCCGGCGACTGCCGGAATCAAGCGTGAACGAGGCGGAGGAGCAGATTGCTCAGACTTTGAACCGGATGCGGCGCAGTGCTGGCACTCCCATCCTGAACCGGTTGCCTGCGCCCGGTCTGCGAAAGCAAGCCTGTGAGATGGCGGCGAATAACAAGCTGAATCCGCGTGCCGGACTTTCGCTGCCCAATGTGAGTAATGCCGTGACCTTTACGGCGATTGATCTCACGCAGATCCCGCAGTCGCTGGAGCGTCTCAAAAGCCGTCCGGCCAGCGCGTTTTCGGTGGGCGCGTGCTATCAGTCAAGCGCCGGATATGAGAATCCGGTCTTCTGGATTGTGGTCGTGACCTACTTTTAGTGCGCACAACTTTTTACAAAGAGTTCGGAACTTGCTCAGACCTCCCAGCGTATACCTTGCATCAGTAACAAGCACGTGGGGTATTCGCAATCTCGCAGAGGAGGCGAGAAGCAATGGAAGCCAAATACAACTGGATCATCGACAGCACGCCGATTCGCAGCATGATGAGTGCTGCAGCATTTTCCGCTTGGTTCTGGGTCGTATTTGGCCTGATGTTCCTCGCCGATAAAGGCTAAGAGGTCTTTGCATCAGCAGGAGAAGTAAGGAACTTCAGGTGCCCCACGCTCGCCGATTTGAGGGGACGTGGGGCGGGAATCTGTTGTGGCGGTTCTCCGATCATTGCCGGCTAGGAAGCTAAACGTTGGCCGGTTCATCTTTCTTTGCGTACTTGGTTTCAACGTATTCGCTGAGGATCTGCTTGAACTCCTCGACGATGTGATCGCCCTTGAGCGTGGTCACCAGGCGTCCGTCGATAAACACCGGAGCCTTCGGATCCTCGAACGTGCCCGGCAGCGAGATACCGATATTAGCGTGCTTGGACTCGCCCGGCCCGTTTACGATGCACCCCATCACCGCCAGCTTCATCTCTTCTACGCCGTCGAACTCTTTGCGCCATACGGGCATCTGCTCGCGCACATAGAACTGAATCTGCTGTGCCAATTCCTGAAAGTAGGTCGAGGTCGTGCGCCCACATCCTGGGCATGCCGTAACCTGCGGCAGGAAGCTGCGAATTCCCAGCGACTGCAACACCTGTTGCGCGACCTGCACTTCTTCGGTGCGGTCCCCACCCGGGGCCGGAGTAAGCGAGACGCGAATGGTGTCGCCGATGCCTTCCTGTAGCAGGATGGAGAGTCCGGCAGTGCTGCTCACGATTCCCTTAGCGCCCATGCCCGCCTCGGTCAGCCCAAGGTGCAGAGGATACTCACACCGTGCCGCCAGATCGCGATAGACGTCCACCAAGTCCTGCACGCCGCTCACCTTGGCAGACAGCAAAATGTGATCACCTGGCAATCCAAAGCTTTCAGCTAACTCCGCCGAATGCAGCGCGCTCATGATCATTGCCTCGATCATTACGTCGCGAGCTTCTTTCGGAGCGGCGGATTTTGCATTCTCGTCCATCATGCGCGCCAGCAGTTGCTGGTCGAGCGAGCCCCAGTTCACGCCAATGCGAACTGGCTTATCGTTCTCAATCGCGCACTCAATCATCGTGCGGAAGTTGTCGTCGTTCTTGCGGCCAATCGAGACGTTCCCGGGATTGATGCGATACTTCGCCAGCGCTCGCGCGCACTCCGGAAACTTCTTGAGCAGGATGTGTCCGTTGTAGTGGAAATCGCCCACGATGGGCACGTGAACACCCATGCTCGCGAGCTCGTCCACAATGGGACGAACGGCTTCGGCTGCGGCTTCATTGTTTACCGTGACCCGAACCACTTCGGAACCTGCGGCGGCCAGCGCCGCTACCTGACGCACGGTTGAGGCCACGTCTGCGGTGTCCGTGTTGGTCATGGACTGCACCATTACGGGCGCGTCGCTACCTACTCGTATGTTCCCGATTTTTGCCGTATAGCTTTTTCTGCGTTTAATGATTGCCATGGAGAGCTCTCTTCTAAGTTTATCAGCACTCTGCCGAGTTGGGAAAAGGGCGCCCGCAGGCGCCCTTCGGCTAAACACTTTCAATTTACTGACCCGGCAGCATCTTTACGACATCGTTGAAGATCACCATGCCCGCAAAAAGCACAAGGCAGACGAATGCCGCTTGATATAACCGGATCTTAATGGCTTCATTGATGTCGCGCCGCATCACCGATTCCACTAGCAGCATGGCAATCAATCCGCCATCCAGAATTGGGATGGGCAGCAGATTGAATAGCCCAAGCTGAAGGCTCATCATTGCGATAAAGCCCATTAGATCGTTTGCGCTGCGATGATGCACCATCTCGCCCGAGACTCTCACGATCTCAATCGGCCCGGACATCTGCTTCACCGAGACTTTGCGCTCGGCCATGCGGCCAAGCAGATCGAAGATCAATCCGGAAAGCTTTTTGCATTCTGCCAGCGAACGAGCGAACGCCTCGGGGACCGGCAACTGCTCAACCTGCATCGGCTCAGAGCCAAAACCAATACGATAGGTTTGGGTGTGAGCGTCCAAGGTGGTCAGCTTCGGAGTGATCGTCAACATCTGCTTCCGCCCGTTGCGAAGGATCTCCAGGTGAACTGGCTTGTCCTTCGTACTCTGAAGATAAGCCTGCATGGCGCCTGTGGCTTGAATCGGATTTCCATCGACAGAGGTAATCTCGTCACCGATTTGCAATCCTGCCTGCGCGCCTGGCATGTCTTTTTCCAGTGCAGTTACGATGAACGGCTGTTTCGGAAGCCAGCCAGCGTCGCCGCTCTGCTGCCTGCCATCAGCTTTTGGCAGCAGGGTGATTGGCAAAATCTCGCTGCCGCGCTTCACCTGCAATGCAAGTGGCTGGTTCGGGCTGATCAAAACCTTGTTGTGCAGATCCTGCCAGGTCGGATTCCTCGTGTCGGCTACTTGAAGAATCTGGTCCCCTGGTTTCAGTCCGGCCTGATCTGCTGGATATCCAGGTGCGCACCAGCCCACAACTGCCGGTTCGTAGAGCCCGTAGGGGATCTCATGATGCAGAGCAAATACTGCAGTCAGCAGCACCACGGCCAAAATGCCATTTGCGGCAGGGCCCGCTGCAGCGATGATCAGACGCTGCCAGCGCGGATGCTTCAGGAACTCGCCTTCATCGTTGGCGTTAGCCCCTTCGGCGTGTTCTTCCGGCATCTCAATCGCGTTCACTCCGGTCATCTTCACGTATCCGCCCAACGGCAGAGCAGAGACGCGGTAGTCGGTGTCGCCACGCCGGAAGCCGAACAGACGCTTACCGAAGCCGAGCGAGAAAACCTCAACACGGACTCCCAGCAGTTTGGCTGCGGCAAAGTGGCCGAACTCGTGTACCAGAATCATTACGCCAAGCACGAGAACCGCACCGAGCAGAGTGTAAAAAGCGCTAGTCATAAAAATAATATGTTGTCTCCATTACCGGAGTGCATGCTTAGGGGCTGCTACTCGCGAACCGCTCGCGCCTGCGACCAAAAAACGCCTTGCCAGCTCGCGCGCTTCGGAATCCATACACAGAACCTCGTATATAGATTCAGGTTTACTTGCTGGCGTTTCATCCAAAACTGCCTGAATTGTCGCGGGGATGCCCATGAACGGGATTTGGCCCTCAAGGAACGCCGCAACTGCAACTTCGTCGGCCGCGTTCAGAGCCACCGTTTTGGCTCCGCCCGCCTCCACAGCCTCATATGCCAGCCGTAAACAGGGGAATTTATCCAGGTCCGGCGGGCAGAACTCCAAGTGTTTCAGCGACAGCACGTCGAAACGCAGATCGCTCTCGATTCGCTCCGGCCAGGTCAGCGCGTAGAGGATCGGAAGCCGCATGTCAGTCACGCTTACCTGCGCCAGAATACTGCCATCCACAAACTCCACCATGCTGTGCACGGTGCTTTGCGGATGCACGACAACCTTAGTTCGCGAAGGAGGCGTATTGAAAAGCCGCACAGCTTCGATTACCTCGAAACCCTTGTTCATCAGCGTCGCCGAGTCAATCGTGATGCGCCGCCCCATCTTCCACGTGGGATGATTCAGCGCCTGGGCCACGGTAATGTTGGCGAACTCTTCGCGAGGCGTGTGCAGGAAGGGACCACCGGAAGCGGTGAGCCAGACGCGCTCAACCTCATCCATTCGACCGCCACGCAGACACTGGTGTACCGCATTGTGTTCGCTGTCAATGGGCAGTAGTGGCTTGCCTTGGCGACGCGCCTCGGCGGTGATCAGCTCTCCGGCCGCAACAAGACATTCCTTGTTCGCCAGGCCGATCTCTTTGCCCGCCTTCACCGCTTCGTACGTTGCTTCCAGCCCGGCGACTCCGACAATAGCGCTGACTACGAAATCGACTTCGGGGTGTGTAGCCACAGCCACGGTTCCTGGCGTGCCCCAGACCACCTCGGTTTCGCTCGCGCCTGCCTCTCGGAGGCGTTTGCGCAATGCTTCGGCGGCGTCTTCGTGGGCTACCGAGACGAGCTTCGGATGCCAGCGCAGAGTCTGTTTAAAGGCGAGGTCCAGATTCGATCCCGCAGCCAAGGTTGCAACCGCAAAGCGGTCCGGATAACTTTCAACGATTTTCAGGGTGCTGCAACCGATCGAGCCGGTCGAGCCCAGGATAGCGATTCGTTTCATCGATGAATACCAGTTTAACTTACCAGCCGCTTAGCCCTGCACGAATTTGTGTCCAAAGGCCAGGAACAAAAGAAATGCCACCGGAAGAGCAAGAAGCAATGCGTCAATTCTGTCCAGAATGCCACCGTGGCCGGGAAGCAGATTCCCCGAATCCTTCACTCCCGCACCGCGCTTTAAAACCGACTCCAGTAGATCTCCGACTTGCGCTGCAACGTTGATAACCGCGGCAATTAGGGCCGCCAGCCACAGCGGAGCGCGCGCATAAACCGGTGCGTCGATCAACAGTGATTCCTGCGCAGGTTCGGTCAGAAGGTGCGTCTTGCCCAAGGCCGCTGCAATCTCAGGCACGTAATGCGCAAACAGACAGCACACACCAACGGAGAACAACAAGGAAGCCACCGAGCCCTCGACGGTCTTGCCGGGGCTGATCCGGGGCGCCAGCTTATGCCGTCCCATGCTCTTTCCCACGTACATAGCAGCGGTGTCTCCCACCCACACCGCAAAGAACGTAAACAGCACCATGACCCATCCACGCAAGGATTCGCGCATCATCGCCATCAGCAGCAGAGGCAATCCGATGTAGGGAAGTGCGAGGTAGCTCATTGCGGCGCCCGGTATTCCAGACTTCAGGTCTTCGCGGCCCATTGCGGAAACCATCAGCAGAAATGGCGCGAACATGAACAGCAGTAGTATTCCAGCCAATAGCGCTCCGCCTCCAAATCCCTGGGCGTAGTAATAGACCACGAACAGCGCGGCGGTGTAGATGTAGGTCAGCAACCGGAAGGGCTCGAAGCCGTATCCGGCTGTAATGCCCAAGTATTCGAAGACCGCTGCCAGCGCCACTACAACAGTTATCAGCAGAAAGAGCCATAGCGGTGCACGCAAAACAGCCAGGAGCACCAGCGGAATCAGGATCGCAGCAGTAAGAAGACGTTTCATGTCGATACCAGCAGGGTACCTTCTGACGTACTCAGGAAGCAAAGCAGGAGAGAAAATATTTGCGTCGGGATTCTTTAGACTGCTGCGCCCACATTGCCATAACGGCGTTCACGCTTCTGGAAGTCCACCAGAGCTTCAAGTAGATGGTTGCCGTCGAAATCCGGCCATAGCGTCTGAGTCACATAAATCTCGGTGTAAGCCAGTTGCCACAAAAGGAAATTCGAAAGCCGCATCTCGCCGCTGGTACGGATCACCAGGTCGGGATCAGGAAGGTTGCTGTACAGGTTCCGGGAAACCAGCTCCTCGTCGATCCTCAGGTGCTCGAGTCCGCCGTTGTTCGCCGCCGTCTGGACGATTGCCTGAAAGGCATCGATCAGTTCCGCCCGCGCGCCGTAGTTCAGCGCCAAGGTCATAATCATGCCCGTGTTCTTGCTGGTCTGTTCCGTTGCCCAGGCCATTCGCTCCTGCACCTCGGGCGCCAGTTCGTGAATCCGTCCAATATAGCGAAGCTGAATATTGTTGTCGTTCATCAGCGGAACTTCGTTCTTCAGGTAGCTACGCAGCAGGGCCATCAGGAAGCTGGTTTCTGTTTTAGGCCGCTTCCAGTTTTCGGCTGAAAATGCATACAGGGTCAGCGCATGAAGGTGAATGCGTGAGGCCAGCGTGATGACATCGCGTACTGCCTCGACGCCTCGCTTATGGCCCGCAATGCGGGGGAGATGGCGGCGCTGGGCCCAACGCCCGTTGCCGTCCATGATCACTGCGATGTGTTGTGGTAGCCGTTTTGGATCGAGCTTGGCGAATAGTTCAGCCTGTTTACGAGTCAGCCCGGCAGGGACGGTGGTGTGCAAAGCATTTCCTCAAAAATCGAGTAGTTTGAAGCTAGCACACGGTTCGGCTTCTTGCAATGCATCAAGCTTCTGGCGGTACCTAGGCAGCCCGGCGGCGGACCAGATTGTACTGCTGTTTACGCCTGTCGAAGCGTAGATCCAGGTACTGTGCGCAGACGGAACAAAGCCAAAGCGCCTTCTGAGTCAGCCCTCGGCCCTCTTTTCGAGCAGGGCGCACAAATAGCCTTCCCTCGCCGAGCCGCTTGAATTCTCGTGTACATTCCGGGTTCGCACACCTGGCGACGTTTGCGTTGTCCATAATGTACTCACTTTCGTTGCCGGCCGGAGCGCGCTGGGCCGTCACTGCATGCTTTGTACGGAGTTTGCCATAAGGTCCTGGGCCGACCGTTCATCCAAATAAGAAGCGCGCTCCCCCCTTTCGAGTTATCTGGCGACTCTATTCCATACGTGCCTCACCAACCCGCTGACGTAGTGGCCAAAGTTTGCCTTCGGACCTACGATCAGGCGGTGCGGCGCGGCATTGCCGTTAGTTCGCGTACCTGGTTCAGAACGCTCGTCCACTGCATTCCATTCAACTGGCGAACGTAGGGCATCAGCTCAGAGATGAACTCATCCTGAGAAAGTTCGCGGACGTCGTCTTCAGTCGTGTGTCCGGTTGTCAGGAGATCGCTGATTCGAACACGCAATGCTCCGGCTAAACGCTCGAGCGAACCCAGTGTTGGACACGCCTTCTCGTTTTCAATCTTTGAGACATAAGTGCGAGGAACGCTCATCCGAAGTGCAAGCTGGCGCTGGCTGAGTCCAGCCCGCATCCGAAGCGACCGGATGGCAGCCGCTACCGGAATTTGATTTGAAGGTATCGTCGCCACCGACATCGTGGTCGCAGGAGCGCGCATTGCAATCACCTCTGGAACAGCATCCAGATAAGTTTTGCATCGACGGCAAACGTTGTTGGATGTCCGGAACTGGACCAGATGACAATCGTCGCAGCGTACCACTTCCCGCGAATCCACGGGCGCTAGAGTCGTAGCCATGCGATATTTACGGAGCCGCCAGAGCGGAGCAAACTCCCGTCGCCAGACATCCGAAACGCTATTAACGAATCGGAGTCCTGTGACAATTTATAATCTGCGGTCTTTCGTGTAGCAATGTCAATAATAATTTCAGACAATTCTCTGCAATACTGCATAGGCCACTGACAATAGCCTGCGAAACCCGAAGAAAACCCAATGAAAGCCGTAATCCCGAATCCCAATCCGTGTTTACCAGTAAGGTTCGGCACCTCTCTAAACTAGAAAAATCAGTTGCACCTCACGGGGCAGTCTGGATGGACACAAAAAAGGCCAACCCAAATGTTGGCCTTGTGCAGACTGTTCCCTGACTAAAGTTCTTGTGCACAAATCTTTCACGTGACATCTGAGGATCGAGCCTGTGTCACAAACACATCGGCCCCTGCGTTAAAGCAGCGATCGACATAGGAATGAATGCCATGGCGAATGCAATCCGTCGGCCAAAGCAGCTGAAAAGAATCCTCGTGGGATCATGAGTTTGCGCCGTGCTGTGGATTCTATCTCTTGAAATCCATAATCTCCGGCCAGCAAGCCTCCAGAATCCAGTAGGACGGTCAGCGCAGGACGACTGCAATCTTTCCCTGTCGAATGACGTTGGCGACCATCGCAATGTCAGGCGCCAGCGATCTGTCCTGGGTCAGCATTGGAGAAACCGCGCGGATTTCCTTCAACGCCTGTTGTGCTCTCTTGCCCGGCTTCAACGGAGCCAGCAAGTCTATGGCTTGCGCTGCTGCCAGCGCTTCGATGGCTAGCACATGCCGCACATTCTGGAGAACACGCCTCAGTTTTAGAGCCGCCGTCATGCCCATCGAGACGTAGTCTTCCTTATTTCCGCTTGTCGTAATGGAGTCGACCGATGCCGGGTGGCCCAGCACCTTGTTTTCGCTCACCAGAGCGGCGGCTGTAACCTGCGGCATCATGAAGCCGGAATTCAACCCCGCGCCGGTCGCCAGGAAAGGTGGCAGCCCTTCGCTCAGTGCCGGATTCACCATGCGCTCAATGCGTCGTTCGCTGATTCCTGCCAGTGCAGAGACGGAGATTGCCAGGAAGTCCAACGCAAACGCGATTGGCTGTCCGTGGAAGTTTCCTCCGGAGATTACTTCCCCCTCGACAACGTCGCCCGGCTTCGGCTTGGGAGAGCCCGCCGGACGCGGCTTCACAAACACCAAGGGGTTGTCGACCGCCGAATTCATCTCGGTTTCAAATACCTGCCGCGCATAATCCAGCACATCGAGCACCGCACCGTGGACCTGCGGAATGCAGCGCATTGAGTAGGCATCCTGCACCCTCTTGCATTCGCGATGCCTCTCGCGCAATGCCGAACCTTCCAACATGGTGCGCAGATGTTTAGCCACCAATGTCTGTCCGGCATGGGGTCGCGCATGATGAATCCGCTCATCGAAAGCCACATCCGTGCCTTGCAGTGCGTCCAGCGAAATAGAAGACAGTACATCGGCGGTAGCCGCCAGAGTCCGCGCCTCGATCAGGGACAGGGAGCCCAAGGCCAGCATGGCCTGTGTTCCATTGATCAGCGAGATGGCTTCTTTTGCCTCCAGCCGGATCGTCGCGATCTGCGCGGCCTTCATCGCCTCGCCGCCATTCATGCGGCGTCCTTCGAAATAGGCTTCACCCTCGCCGATCAGAACAAGAGCCAAATGAGCCAGGGGTGCAAGGTCACCGGAGGCGCCCACCGATCCCTGCGAAGGAATCACCGGATGCACGCCGCGGTTCAGCATGTTGCAAAGCGTGTCGAGGACTTCCGTACGCACACCGCTGAAGCCTTTTGCCAGGGAGTTTGCGCGCAGCAGCATCATTGCCCGCGATTCGTCTTCGGTGAGCGGGTCTCCCACTCCTACCGCATGGGAACGCACCAGGTTTATCTGCAATTCGCGGGCCTGGTCGGCCGAGATGTGTACATCGGCCAGTTGCCCTACTCCGGTCGTAATCGCATACGCCACACGATTTCCCACGACCAGCGCGTCCACCACTTCACGCGCCCGAGAAACTCGCTCCCGAGCATCGGGATCCAGCAGTACCGGCTGGCGGTGCAACACTACTTGCTCAAAACTTTCCAACTCAAGATCATTTCCATTCAAGTGCAGTGCTGCCATGAACTCCCCTTTTATGATTCTGTCACGGGCTCTGCTTTTTCGGCGGCCGCGTGGAGTGCGTTCCAATACTTTCCCGTTAAGTGGGCCCGCTGCAGGTCGCGTCCCGTAACTACGTGTATGCTCTTGCCCTGCGCTAGCATACGCCCATCGGATTTGCGCACTAGCTCGTATTCGAAGCGCACCACGTAAGACTTGAGGTGCCCGATGCAGGTACGAATAACAATTTCGTCGTCATATCGGGCCGGATGTTTGTACCGGCACTTCACTTCGACCACTGGAAGATTCAGCCCTTCTTGTTCCATCTCCTGATAGCTGAACCCCAATTGGCGCAGCAACTCAACTCGTCCTATCTCGAACCAGACGAGGTAATTGGCGTTATAGGCAACCGCCATCTGGTCGGTCTCGGCGTAGCGTACCCGTATCGTCGACTCAAAGATTGTGCTCATAACTGTAGGTTACAACACGCGGGCAGTGTTGCCCTCGTGGATGGCCGGCCCACATCCATTTTCGTTTGCGAATGCGGAAGGCGTTTTACTCGCTCCAGCGAGGTTTGCGCCGCTCCAGGAAGCTCCGGACTCCTTCCTCAAAATCCGCACTCTTACGCACCGACGCATTCGCCTGCATGCCGCTGAGAATGTCGCGCTCCAGTCCGTCTTTGACGTAGTCTTGCAGCAGTGCCTTGGTCGCACGCAGCGAGGCTGGCGAATTCTCGAGTAACTGTTCGGCGAGCCGTTGCGCGCCGGACAGCAGATTTGGCGGCTCCACTACTTCATTCACCAGCCCCATCCGATATGCCTCTTCGACAGTAATAATGCGACCGGTCAGCAGCAGATCGCGTGCGTGCTTCTCTCCCACCTGCCGGATGAGGAAAGCCGAAACAATTGCAGGCACAAATCCAATCCGAACCTCGGTGTAGCCAAAGCTTGCCGCTGTCGATGCCAGGGTAAAGTCACAAAGCGTGGCCAGCCCGGTGCCGCCCGCAATGGCTGCGCCGTTTACAGCCGCAATGGTTGTCTTGGGAAAGGAGTAGAGCGAACTGCACAGCGTGGCGATGCGCTGGCTGTGCCGCTGATTTTCCTCTGCGGTCTGGGCCACCAGCGCCTGCAACTCATCGAGATCCAAACCAGCGCAGAACGCCTTGCCCTCGCCGGTCAGAATCAGTATTTGTGCCGGAGAGTTCTCCACCTCTTCCAGCGCCGCAAGAAACTCGTCGATTAACTGCTGACTGATGGCGTTGCGCTTCTCGGCGCGGCTCAGAGTAAGGGTGGCTATCTTGCCTTCGAACGTTAGCTTGAGAGTCGTGTACATGGCGGCCAAAGCTTACTCTCGCGCACGCACTCTCGGCAACTTACCGGAACAAATGCGGCAGGAACCTGCTGCGGTTATTCATAATGATCGTCTCGCTCTCGCGAATGCCCATACCCGCCGCGCCCTGGTCGGCGATCATCCATGAACCCAGTACCGGATAGTTTCCATCGCAGCAGGGAATTGGTGCCACCGCCTGGTACACGAATCCCTCTTCGCCATAGGGACCGTAGGACTGCTGTTTCTCTCCGTCGCGGATCACCTGAACGTTGGCACCTTCGCGTCCCAGCAGCGGCTTGCGTACGAAGTCCTTCATTCCGTGCGGTCCGTCGAAGTACGCGGGTAGCAGCAGTTCGTGTCCGGGATACATCTCCCACAAGATCGCCAGCAGCCCCTTGTTGCTGAACATCATCTTCCAGATGGGCTCGATCCACTGCACCTTGTCCATGAAATCCAGCGCGCGCGCACCAAACTTCTCCTTCAGAATCCATTCCCACGGATACAATTTGAAGATCGTCTTAATAGGCTTATTCTGAAGATCGACAAATGTGAATGTGTTCATATCAAAGCCGATGTCCAGCATTCTCAGAGCCTGGGTCTTGATGCCAGCCTGCTCCGCAGTATCGCGCAGATACCCTGTGGTGAACGCGTCTTCCACGGTCTCTACGTAGCCAAATGAGACCGGCTCGCTCACGTAGTCCTTCAGGTCTTTCCACTTAGCAATCAGCTTTTCGTGAATGGAGTTCCACTGGTCGGCCGTGGGGAAGCAGTCCTGCAACCAGTACCACTGCACCACTGCGGCTTCCAGCAGCGCCGTCGGAGTGTCCGCGTTGTACTCCAGCAACTTGATCTGCTTGCCGTCGTAGGCCAGATCAAAGCGCCCATAGAGTGCAGGCGGCTCGTCGTTCCAGGCCTTCTTGATCGCTGCAATGGCCTCGACGGGAATCTTCAGATCGCCCCAGCGATTGTTGTCGATGATGTACTGTCCCGCCGCCAGGCACATTTCCTGCAACTTCTCGGTCGCCGCCTCCAGTCGGTCGACTTCGGCAGACGTGAACTCGTAGTAAGCCGACTCATCCCAATAACTGCCGCTGTCGTCATCCAGCGTATGGAAGACTAATCCGACTTTCTCAACCTTGTCTTTCCAGTCCGCCCGAGGCGTCGTTGTATGCCGTTGCATCACTCGCCTCCTGAGCCGCCGTGCCCGCCGCTGCCAATGCTGCCAAATCCGCCGCGCGAGATTCCGCCGAAAAATTCGCCGCTGGAACCGGAACTCATACCCGGCACCGGGTTTCCATTCACCACCTGGTCGCCAATGTGTCCCCCGGTTCTTCCGCCGTAAAGATAGTGATAGTAGGGTTGGGATCCAATGTATCCCGACCCTCGGCGCTGTTGGACCATTTGGCAGTTCTGGTCATTCGTGATCCGGCCCGTCTCATCGACGCAGTCGCGCCGTTCCGCCCGCCGGTTGCAGCCGGTAGTAAACGCCAGCGCCATCCCGGCCAGAAGACCAAGTGTAATGTGTTGAGTTCTTTTCATAGTTCGGGCGCGATTGTATCGTAAGCTCGATTGCGTTGCACCCGGATTTACTTGTCGAAATCATTTATCGCGCGAATCTCAACGCAATGTCCTCATTCATCTGCAGCACGTCATCCAGAGACTTGCGAATTGGCATCTGGGCGCCGCGCTCGGCCAACGCACGCAGCACCACTTCGGTTGGCACATTGCCCACAAGCGCATCCTGCGCGAAAGGGCATCCACCCAGCCCTCCGAGCGCCGAATCGAACCGCCGGCAACCGGCGTCATAGGCCGCCAGAATCTTCGCCGAGGCGTCGTCCTTACGTCCGTGCAGATGCGCGCCTACTTCGAGGTAATCGAACTCACGCACCACGGCTCCCACAATTTCCGTGACCATCTCAGGGGTAGCCACTCCAACGGTATCCGCCAGAGACACGGTTTTGATCCCAAGGTCGGCGATGTTCTGCACCGCCTGCAAAACTTCATCCACATTCCACAAATCGCCATAGGGATTGCCGAAGGCCATGGAGAGATAAGCCACCATCCCAAGATCGGCTTCCTCGGCCTTGCGCCAGACTGACTCTAGAGCCTCACTGTTTTCTTCCGGGGTCTGGCCCTGGTTCTTCTTGAGGAACGTCTCGCTAATGGAGTACGGGAAGCCCAGCGTTCGAACTGAGTCTGTGGCCAATGCGCGGTCCGCTCCCTTTTCGTTCACCACAATGGCGATGATCTCGACGTCATCTGGCGGGTCCAGGCGTTTCAGCACATCTTCGCTGTCGGCCATCTGCGGCACCGCCCGCGGCGAGACAAATGAAACCGCATCGATCTGTTTGAACCCCGCAGCCACCAGCGCGCGCAGGTACTCTGCCTTAGTCTCTGCCGGAATCTGCCGCGACAATCCCTGCCACGCATCGCGCGGGCACTCCACGATCTTTACGTTGCTCTCGTTCATATCCTTCTATTCTCAGTGTTCATTAAGCTGTTGCTAGATGAGGATGCTTAGCCTGCTGTCATCTTAACCCTCTTCATGAAACGAAGGACATCGTCGGAGCCAGCGAGTGCATCAGGTAGGGCAGGCAAGAAGCTGGTCTTCTGAAGATAGAAAGGCCCCATATGATCCCCATTAAGCCATTGGTTGGTTCCAAGCCCTGGGCAGTTGTTCTGTGCAAATTCTCAGATCACCCGGAAGAGCCGCAGAACGCTCAGTTTTTTCGCGATTTCTTTACCCGTGGTCATGGAGGAATAAATGACTACTTTAACGACATATCGAATGGACAGATGAATCTCGATGGCTCACAAGTCTTCGATTGGTCCCCCCTTCCATACACCCTGCAGGACGATGTCGCTCGCCCTGGTGGTCGCTACGCGCGAATCATGGCAGCCGTTAGTGCCGTGCAGCAAACAGTCTTTAGTAAATTCTATGGAATTTGCGTGATGCTTAATGCAAAAGTTGACTCTGGCGGCTTACCTGGGCCTCAATTACTTTCATTTGGAAACGAAACGCCAAGACCCTACGGTCTGGTTGTTCTCGACAATTTCGCATGGGGCAATACCTGGGCCGCTCAAGAGCTTTCCCATGGATTCAGCCTTGATCATTCGTGGTCCGCTGATCCCGATATCGAGTACGGTAATCCGTTCGATGTCATGAGCGCGTTTCAGAGTAACTATGGATTCAACGACCCACACTTCGCCGTCAGCGGCCCCGGCATGAACGCTCCCAATCTTGATCTCTTGGGGTGGCTTCCCACGACCCGGGTGTTTTCTGTTCCGCGTGTCATCCATCACTCTTCAATCGGCTTACCGTCTCAGACCATTCTGACTACTGACAACAGCGTCTGTGCGCTCAGTCATCCCGACACCCCAGGACTTCTTGCCGTGACGATACAGGCAAGTGACGCTACGGTCGGAGACTTCACGTACTACATCGAGTTTCGAAAGAATGACCGGTGGGATCAGGGCTTACCTGAACCCTCTGTAGTGATACATCAAGTAAGGCAGGACCAGAATAACTACCTCGTGTCGCTGGCACGGAGCAAGAATCATCTTAGTTCCGGCGAGATCTTCACTGACTCAGTGAACCACATACAGATACAATTCGTCAGCCATAGCGATAACGTCGCTATCATCAGAGTTATTTCCCCACTTACTCACGAGTATCGACCGGCCTTTGCTGGACCAGCCGCCGACGATTTTCACATCTATGAGCGGATGGTTGACATTTTGCAAGTGGCTGAGAAATCTCGAATTCAGGAGATCAAAGCACTGCTAAAACAAATCAATGTTGCCCGCCAGTAGGTGATGCATTCATTTTCTCGATATTAACGTGCCCAGTCGTGGGTCACCGTGGGGCTACGGTAGTCTGTAACTCCTTACGTCTGTAAAATTCCGACGCTAAACTTCTCCATTATCGGATTGCAATGTGCCGCCGCCAGAGCCCATGCCAGTGCCTGTCGTGTCTCCGCCGGATCGATAATCTTGTCGATCCACAACCGGGCAGCCCCGTATTGAGGCTTCATCTGCTCCGTGTAGCTCGCGCGGATTGAATCATAGAGTTCCTTTCGCGCAACCTCATCCACCGCTCTTCCGGCGCGCTCCAACTGCTTCAGCTTGATCTCCACAAGAGTGCCTGCCGCGCTCTCGCCGCTCATTACCGAATACCGCGCTGTTGGCCAAGCAAACACAAATCGCGGATCGTAAGCCTTACCGCACATCGCGTAGTGTCCCGCGCCGAACGAGCCTCCCACGATGACCGTTATCTTCGGCACCACGGAGTTTGAGACCGCGTTCACCATCTTTGCTCCAGCACGGATGATCCCGCTCCACTCCGCATCGCGGCCCACCATGAAACCGTTCACGTCGTGCAGAAACACCAGCGGAATTCGCCCCTGGTTGCAGTCCATGATGAACCGGGCTGCCTTCTCCGCGCTCTCCGTGTAGATGACGCCGCCGAACTCCGTCCGCTTATCGCCGTTGTGATCGATCTGGGTGGCGTGCATTTTCTGGTTGGCGACTATACCGACCGCGTGCCCGTCAATGCGGGAGTAGCCACAAAGTAACGTCTCGCCGTAGCCGGTTCTGTACTCATCAAAGCGTGATCCATCCACGATCCGCGCAATCACTTCGCGCATGTCATATTGCCGCGACGGATCGCTCTCGCAAATCCCGTATAACTCTTCGGCAGCATACAGAGGATCGACGGCCGCTACGCGATCGAATGGCGCCTCCGGACGAGCTCCCATTTTGTCTACCAGCGACCGCACCCGAGCGATGCAGGCTTCATCGCTGGCTTCGTGGAAATCCACTGTGCCACTGATCTCCGCGTGCATCTTTGCTCCGCCCAACTCTTCCGCACTCACCTTCTGCCCAATCGCCGCCTGCACCAGCGCCGGACCGGCCAAGAACAATCCGCTACCCTCGGTCATAAGAATGTGATCGCACATCACGGGCAAATACGCGCCTCCGGCAACGCACATTCCCATGATCGCCGTGATCTGCGGAATCCCCTTTGCCGACATCACCGCGTTATTTCGAAACACCCGCCCAAAGTCGTCCTGATCCGGAAAGACGTCTTCCTGCAGCGGCAGAAAGACCCCAGCGCTATCGACCAGGTAGATCGTAGGCAAACTGTTTTCGATGGCGATATTTTGTGCTCGGATCACCTTTTTTGCCGTCATCGGGAAAAAGGCGCCCGCCTTCACCGTGGCATCGTTCACGATCAGCATGAAGAGCCGTCCATGCACTCGGCCCAATCCGGTAACTACTCCCGCTGCCGGAGCACCGCCCCACTCCTCATACATTCCGTGCGCAGCGTGCAGTCCTACCTCGAACAGCTCCGTGCCCTCGTCTAGTAGAAGCGAAATCCGCTCCCGTGCCGTGAGCCGGGCCTTTTTGTGCTGGGCCTCCACGGCATTTGCTCCGCCACCTTCGCGAATCTTCGATTCTTCCGCGCGCACTCCGGCCACCAGCGCCCGCATCGTTTCCAGATTGCGCAAGTACCGAGGCGCATCGGTGTTTACCGTGGACCTCAACTGGTTATCGAGGGAAGGAGATTTCAAATCGGTCATAGTTTCTCACCAGAGATAGATGCAGAACGCACCAGCCTACCCGAGCCTGATTGAACAAGCAAACCTCGTTTCTGCCATGTTGGGCGACTTTCATTCACAAATCAGAATTCAAGAGTTACACTCAGACCCCAAGATTGAGGGGGCCTCTGAATCCATGAGTTCGAAGAAAGTATTTGTAACCGCAACATGGCGCGATCTCGCCATGCTGAACTTCGAAGTGGAACCTTTACTGCTGGCCGAATTCATCCCTCCAGGAACGGAACTGGACGACTGGAATGGAAAGACATTCGTCAGCCTTGTTGGATTCAGGTTTTTGAAGACTGAGGTGTGCGGTTTTTCAATTCCTTTCCACCGCGACTTTGACGAGGTAAATCTCCGCTTCTATGTTCGCCGAACGGAAGGAGCCGAAGTGAAGAGGGGCGTCGCATTCATTCGCGAGATCGTTCCACGGTGGGCGATCGCTACCGTTGCGCGGAAGATTTACAACGAGAGATATGTGGCGCTACCCATGACACATCGGAAGGAGTCTCGAGAACAGTCGGGTTTGTTCGTGGAATATTGCTGGCAATCCAGCACCGGGTGGAGTCGCATGAGCCTCAGTACACAAGGAGATCCAGCCTTACCCGATCCCGGCTCACATGAGCAATTCATCACGGAGCATTACTGGGGCTACGCGCTCCAGAGAAACGGCGGCACGATTGAGTATCGTGTCGAACATCCTTCCTGGCGGGTGTGGCAAGGACGTGCAAAATTCGAGGGTGACACGTCCGAGCTCTACGGCCCTGAGTTTTCGATGCTGCTTCAAACTGAGCCTACGTCCGCCATTCTCGCCGAGGGGTCTGAAATCACAGTGTATCGAGGGCGGAAGCTCTAGTCCTGTGCAGGCTCTCGGACACAGCTCAGAGGCCAGTTATCGTCGTACACAGCCCACTTACGATTTCGGACAAACCTTTATGGGAATATATTGCTCTAATCGAAAAGACTAACGGGATGGCGGCCGATTTTTATCGTTTCTCGGCCTTAGGTGCATCGAAGGAGAACGACCTGGCAGATGCCCACATTCCATAACCGTGTCCGGCAGGTCCGTAGAGCTCACGGCCCTCGCCGGATACATTTTTGCTCAAAGCCAGCGGTCGAGATCCCGTCCGTTTTCCGCCAACTCAAAAATGCCCGTTCGAGAGAGTTCCCCTACGATCCTGTGCGTCTCCGGATCGCGTGTTACTCGCGTGATCCAGTGATTTGCGACGTCGTAGTTCGTGCGTGTGATCCAATTCTGCGGCAGCACATCGATCAGCCCTGCCTGTGGGTACACCACGAATATTGCAAATGCAGGGTCATGTTCCTCAACAGCTTTGTAGGTCGATGGTGCCAGGATTTCGTCCACTACGCGGAAACTCTCTGGGACTATCAGGGCTTGCGTTCCAGGCTCCAGTTGAGTCTGTACCTGAAATTCCTCAAGCGGGGGAGTCGTCGCATACAAGCGCTCGCTTGAGGCCACAAACCACCCAGCAATTTCCTCGAAGCTGAACGCCTGCATATGGTCCGGTTCAAAGCAGACGAAGCGCAGCACGCGTCCCTCTGGACACCAAATGCCAAATTTGCCAGGACTGATGGGGAATGGTCTGCAGTAGGTATTAAGAGCGAGTCGAGGCTGATCTGGTTCGCCGTCCCGATGCAGCGTCACCAGAAAGTTCAATCCCTCCTGCTGACCGTGGAAGCGCCACCGGTAAGTTCGAGAACCGCCGCCGCGTACTTCAGGGAAGGTTTCCCAGAACCACGGCGCCGGTCCCGTAGCTGATTGCACGAGCTTGTGTAACTGCTCTGGGAGAGACATTGCGCCTCTCCTACGCAGGAACTCCACGCGGCTTAACGTTCTCGCGGATGAACTGGACAATATCATCCATCGGCGTGCCCGGCTGGAAGACGCCCTTCACTCCGGCTGCCTTCAATCCCGCAACGTCCTGGTCGGGAATAATGCCGCCGACCAGCACCAGCACGTCATCCATCTTTTGTTCTTTCATCAGTTCCGCGACGCGTGGAACAATCGCGTTGTGCGCGCCGGAGAGGATGGACAGTCCAATCACGTCCACGTCTTCCTGCAACGCTGCGTTTACAACCATCTCCGGCGTTTGCCGCAGTCCTGTGTAGATCACTTCCATGCCAGCGTCGCGCAAGGCGCGGGCAATCACTTTAGCGCCCCGGTCGTGTCCATCAAGACCAGGTTTAGCCACCAGTACGCGAATTCTGTCTTCGTTTGCCATATGAGTGCGTTGCGTCCCCAAGTACGTTAGGAATTACTCGCCTCCATAATACCGCGCTCCGGCCAGTTGCGATATCGCAAAACACTGTTCATTTGTCCAGTGCCAAACTCACATCGATTGAACTCACATGAAAATCAGGGTTCTAAAACACCCCGCGGCAGGCGACCGCCAGCTTTGCCGTGATTACCACCTGTCCCACATGCCGCGACGTGTGTTCGGCCACGTGCACGAGGAGTCCGCCCACGCTGGTGGGCAGAGCTTTGCGGCCCAGCGTTCGCTTTTGCTCCAGATCGGTCCCGGCAAAGGCGCGAATGCGCCTTTCGGCCTTTTCCAGTGCAGTCTCGAATTCACCCAGAACCCCGGCTGCAGTGGCGCTCTGGTCCATCTCGCTTTTCAGCAGCTCCAGTTGTTCCGCGGAGAGTTGCGCTCCTTCGGCATAGGTCAGCAATCGATCGATGCTGCGCGCCATGTGCCGAACGTGGAATGCCGCGGGAGCCAACCCTTGTGGGCGCAGGTTCCATTCGTCATCAGTCAGATGGCTGCACCACCGCTGCACGTCTTCGTGCGCCAGTTCCAATGCGTGAATCACCGCCCGCAACACCGCCGGGACGTCGTCATGGGTTCCACGCATCCAGGGTTCGACTGCCGCTTTGTTTTCCGCCATTGTCTTCCTCCGTGCAATTGCTTCCGGGGTTAAAGCAAAACGCCCGGCCACTGCCGAGCGTTTTGAATATCATGCAATGGTTTGTAAACATTCCGGAATTTCACCGCTTCTTTTTCGCCGCCTGCAGCCTCGCAAGATAGATCCACATGCGCGCCGCAGCATACACGGTCAGCAGCGTGGCGCATATGACCATCGCCCAAGCCCACTTCGGACGTGTTCCTGCATTCACGCAAATTAGAGCAATGCCCCAGAGTACTCCCGTGATGAGCACCAGTGGTTGTGGTGCTGTCGTCCGATTGGAGAAGTGGTCTCGAATCATGCAGCCAGTGTACAGACTCGAATGCCTACTGCAAACAACTTCAATGCAAATTTAGGTAAACGAAGATTCCTCATAGGTCCCGTAAACGTTACGCAGTGCTTCGCATATTTCCCCAACCGTTGCATACGCCCGCACCGCTTCTAGAATATAGGGCATCGTGTTCGCTTCTGAGATCCTTCCGTCACGCCCAGCTTCCGGCGTCGTTCCGGCTGCATGCTTCAGTGCCTCCAGGGCACGACGAACCGCGTCGTTATCGCGCCTCGCTCGCAGCGTTTGCAACTTGGCCTTCTGCCGCTCTCCAACTCCTTCGCCAATGTAGAGAATCTTCGGCGACTCCTCTTGAATAACAAACTCGTTCGCCCCAACTGTAATCTTCTCGCGCGCTTCGGTTGCCTTCTGGAACTGGTAGCTGGCCTCCGCAATTTCCTTCTGCGGAAACCCGCGTTCTATCCCCTTCACCATTCCGCCCATCGCGTCCAGTTTGTCAAAGTATTCAAAAGCTCCCTTTTCCATATCCAGCGTCAGACGTTCCACAAAATACGATCCTGCCAGCGGGTCGATCGTATTTGCCACGCCACTCTCGTAAGCAATCACCTGCTGGGTTCGCAGTGCAGTTCGTGCGGATTCCTCTGTCGGCAGCGCCAACGCTTCATCGAAGCCGTCCGTGTGCAGACTTTGCGTCCCGCCCAGCACTGCAGCCAATCCCTGCAGCGCGACGCGTGCGATGTTGTTCATCGGTTGCTGCGCGGTCAGGGAAACGCCAGCCGTCTGGGTGTGAAAACGCATGAGCCAGGTTCGCTCGTTCTTGGCGCCGAAGCGGTCTTTCATCAGCCGGTACCAGATCTTTCGGGCCGCTCGGAATTTTGCAATCTCCTCGAAGAAGTCATTGTGCGAGTTGAAAAAGAAGCTCAGTCTTGGTCCGAATTCATCTACGTCCAGCCCGCGCCGTCGAGCCCACTCCACGTACTCCACTCCGTCGTAGATGGTGAATGCCAACTCCTGCAGCGCCGTCGAGCCGGCCTCGCGAATGTGATATCCCGAGATCGAGATGGTGTTGAACCGCGGCGTGTACAGCGACCCGAACTCAAAGGTATCGATGACCAGCCGCATCGATTCCGCCGGCGGATAGATGTACTCCTTCTGCGCGATATATTCCTTCAGAATGTCGTTCTGCAGCGTGCCGGAAATTTTCTTCCAGTCTGCACCTTGCTTCTCCGCTACCACCAGGTACATTGCCCACAACGCGCTGGCCGGAGAGTTGATCGTCATCGAAACCGTCGTCTTCTCCAGGTCGATGCCGCTGAACAGAATCTCCATATCCTCCAGCGAATCAATTGCTACTCCACATTTGCCCACCTCGCCTTCACTGAAGGGATGATCGCTGTCGTATCCCATCAGAGTGGGCAGGTCAAAGGCCACTGAGAGCCCGTTCCCCCCGTGCTCCAACAGATACTTGTAGCGCTCGTTTGTCTCTTCCGGCGAGGCAAAGCCGGAGAACTGCCGCATTGTCCACAGCTTTCCCCGGTAACCTGTGGCATGGACGCCCCGTGTATAAGGAGCCTCTCCCGGATATCCGAGATACTTGTCCTCCGACCAGTCCTCGGGCAGGTCAGCTTGCGTGTATAGCCGTCGAATCGGTCTGCCGGAGATGGTCGTGAATCGCGCTGCGCCATTTTCGTCCAGGTTCGTTCCTGTGGCTGCGCCAATCGGCTTCTCCGGTTGCCGTTCCAGTGCCGCCGCCAGAGTAGTCTCAGCCCACCGCCGCTCGTTCGCACTCGGCCTCCTCCCCATGGGAATTTCCTGCACTGGATTTACCACAGCGATCTTTCTCTCGGCCATTTCGTAACCCTCACCCTGTCTCAGATGCTCCCCGAGCCTTAGCGGGCGCACTCTGTGGCATATGTAAGTCGCGGGACATTGCAGAATCGGGAACAGCACCGCCCCACAGCGATGCCAACGACCGGCCATAATAAGCAAAGCCCCTGGCATTGTGCAAGGGGCTTGAACGTTGAATCTTAGAAACTTTGCTTCTACCCTCGGCTCTTCTCCCAAGCCTTCGCGTACTTCCAGCTCACGTATGCGGAGTGATACAGGTTTACCAGCAATCCCTCTCGCCCATCGAGAAAACCCAGCCGGAAGATGTAGTTTTTCAGGAACATCACCGTAGGATTTACCACAATGTTGAAAACGAAAGCCGCCAGCGACCGGCTCGTCCGGCCTTTGCGCAGAACCAGCGGAACGCTCTGAGAACTGTAGCGATCCATGTGCTCAATATACAAAGCGACTGTGGGGTATTGATAATGCAGTAGGTCGTGCTTCAGTTTGCCGGTGGGGACGGTAGTCTTCGGAGTCGTATGAGGCTCGGTGTTTTCCTCTAGTCGTGCGACCCCTTTGCGGAAGAGTCTGAGTTTGCGGTCAGGATAGAATCCTCCGTGCCTGATCCAGCGGCCAAAGATCAGGTTTAGTCGGGGTGTCCAGTAGGCGTCGAATTTCGGTTCGCCCGCCAACAGGGTTCGTATCTCGCCAGCCAGCTCGGGAGTCATCACCTCATCGGCATCGAGCGAAAACAGCCATTCGCTCCGGCAATGGTCCAGCGCCGAATTCATCTGCCCGCCGTAGCCCTTCCACGGCTCGCTTATTACGCGTGCCCCGTAGGATTCAGCTATTTTTATCGTGTCGTCGGTTGAACCAGAGTCCACTACCACAATCTCGTCGGCCCACTTCACGCTTTCCAGCGTGCGCCCAATGTTGGCTGCCTCATTGCAGGCCACCATGGCAATTGAGAGGGAATTGCCCGCAATCCTGCTCGCGCCGTTCCCGGCCCCTGGAGTTGAACTCTCTTCTGGCATGGCCCCATCCTAGCAAATCAGCAGCACTGCCGGGCCACCAAAAAGTTAAGGCCGGTGGACCCTCTGTTTGGAGGACCCTTCCCGGCCTGAAGTATTCATCAGGAGGTTACACGTGATAGACGCGCCCCCGATGAAAAGGTTAGCAATTATTTTGCGACTGGTTGTGCCGACACCGTGGACGGAGTCAAATTCGGCTGAAGCCCAGGAATTGCCGGCATATGGGTCACGCGACCTGCCGCTGCATCTTCCATGGAAATCCCGTTCCGCTCCAGGGTGGTTGCCGTGACCTGATCCAGAGTCACCCGGTCTTTCTCGTAGGCCGACAGCGCCGCTACGTAGTTCGAAGCCGCCTGCGTCGCCGCGCTTTGCAAATTCAAGACCGCGTAGCTCGTCGATGCGCCAAGGGCGTACTTTTTCTGCTCAGCCTCAAGGTTCTGCTGAGCATAGTCCCGCGCCGCACGGGCCGCATCCACGCCCGCCCGGGCTTGTTGCAGGGTAAAGGCGGCGTTGCGAACCTGGAGGCTGATCTGGTTCTTCTGCTGCTGGAAGTTCAACTGATTCTGCCGGTATTCCAGTTGCGAACGGATCTGATCGGATTGCGCCGCACGATTGCGCAGTGGTACCGTCAATGAAACGTAAGCGCCCTTGTCCGGACGGCTGCGATTTACGAGACTGCTGAACACGTCGCCATAATTATTGGCCAGCCCCGAAGAACCGTAGAAGCCGACAACATCCAGAGTTGGCATCAGCGCATTCTTTGCTGCCCGGTTGTTAATCTCTCCATTTCGCAGGTTCAGCTCGCTTTCCAGCAGTTCCGGCCGGTTTGCCAGTGCATAGACCACCAGTTCCTCCGCAGGAGGCACCGGTTCATCGCTCAAAACCATCGTGTCGGTCGGAATTACCGGCGCTCCCGTCAAAATCGGGTCGCTGAAGTTCCGGGCGATGGCGTTCTTCGTGATCAGTTGCTGGTACTGCAGGTTCGTCTGCGACACGATCAGGTTCTGTTGCGCCGTAGCCACTGAGGACTGTGCCGATACCACCTCGATCGGAGCCAGGGTGCCGATTTCCACCTGCTTCTTGTTGTCGCTCAGCGTGCGTTGCGCGAATTCCAGTGCCGTTTGCTTCACCTTCAGGTCTTCGTAGGCATTTACCAGATCCCAGTAAATGTTCTGGATCTGCGCGACCGTCGAGATCACCTGTGCCCGGAAGGCGGCGTCGGTCACCTTGCGGTCGTTCTCGGCAATGATGATCTGGCGGCGATTGTTGTCAATGCCCCAGCCCTGCAGCAGATGCTGCCGAACCGTCGCCCTCCATGAGCTGCTCAACTCCGGATTGAAAGTGCTGGCGAATATGCTGTTCTTTTGGATGTTGTTAGCCAGCCGCTCGTTCGAGTAGCTCACCTGTGCCAACGTGCCGGTTGCCCATCCTTGCGCATAATTGAAGTTGTAGATATTCGTATTTTGCCGGTAAGCAGAAACTCCATACAGCGTAGGATTCGAAACCGGAGTCAGCGTGCGTTCCGTCGAAAGCGTTCCCGTCAGAACCGGATCGTAGGAATCGATCGCCGAGCCCACCGAGTTCTGCGTCGATTGCACGACACCGCCCGTGCCCGAAGCCGCGCCGCCCGTGCCCGTCGTGGTGCCGCCGGAGCCGCTGCCCGTAGAGCCGGCCGTACTCGTCGTGGTTGCGTTTCCACCCGGAGTGCCGGTCAGCAATCCGTTCGATACGCCGCGAACCGTTCCGCCCGACTTTGTGCGGAGCAGGTCCATATCGGCGATGTCCAGGTTATAGCGGGCAATCGCAATATCGAAATTGTTTTCCAGCGCCAGCGCCACTGCGTCGTTCAGCGACAGCATCAGCTTGCCGTCCTTGATCAGATTGTGCAGCCGATCGCTGTTCTTCAGCACCGGTTGCGGCAGCCCGTGTGGGGCATAAGGCTTCGAGCCAGTCAAAATGGAATATGGTCTCGTGTACTGGCTCAATGGAGCCGTGTACTGATTTAGCGGAATGGGTGGCGGAATGGCGCCTTGCGCAGCGGCACCCTGCGGAGCGTTTTGCACTGCCGTCGGCGCCGATGCCGTCTGCGCCAGCAAACTTGATGACAACAAAGCAATGATGGATACGGACGACACCATCCGATGAAACACTTTTTCTGGACGCGAAACGGACATTCGCTCTTCTCCGTTAAAAATTCGGTATTTTCATTCCGGGTTTAGGACCCGTCCTGCAACCTGCACATCAATTGGCTGCGTTTACTGAGCACAATGACTCGTACGCAATTCTCCCACCCGAAGTTCCCGGCCCCTGTAAACTTTTGCAAACACCAGAGACTCTCAACGTCAGAGATAGCGTGCCAACCATCGAGTATAGCTGACCGGACTTCCTTGTTTTCCTCTTCTCATCGCTTCATTGCTACATTCGGTTGTGTCGTTTAATTTGAATTTGCACACGAAACTCAGCAACCTTGTGAAACCTTGAATACTCGAACGCTCAAACTCACGCTCGCCTATGACGGCTCCGCCTTTCACGGATGGCAAGTTCAACCGGGCAAGCCAACCATTCAAGGCACACTGGCAACGGTGATCGAAGGCATCACCGGAGAAAAGCTTTTGCCGCAAGGCTCCGGACGCACCGATGCAGGCGTCCACGCGCTGGCGCAGGTTGCAAGTTTTGCAACCGCTAGTTCCATACCGGTCGCCAACTTCCGCACAGTGCTCAATGACCGCTTGCCCGCCGCGATTCGTGTCCTTGCCGTCGATGAAGTCCACGAAGGCTTCCATGCGCGGCACGCCGCCCGAGGCAAGAGCTACCACTACCGAATCTGGCGCGGCGATGTGGTTCCACCTTTCCTTGCACGCTATGTTACGCACTATCCGTATCCGCTCGATGAAGCAGCCATGCAACAGGCTGCCGCGCTCGTAATCGGGCAGCGCGACTTCACGTCCTTCGCCGCCGTCGATCCCGACCGCACACTGCGCCTCGCAGAAGCCTCCGGGGACTTGTCCCAGCTCTCCAACATCCGCGTCATCTCCGAGTCGCGCTTCGAACGCCACTCCGACGAGTTGCTCTACATCGTTCGGGGCAATGGCTTTCTTCACCACATGGTTCGCAACCTGATAGGCACTTTTCTCCTCGTCGGGAAGGGAAGCATCGCACCTTTCGCAATACCAGAAATTCTCGAAGCGCGCGACCGTCGCGCCGCCGGCCCCACTGCTCCTGCCGAAGGACTCTACCTAGTCGAAGTTGAATATTAGGCAAACGAAATTTGCAGAAGGGTGAACTCTTAACTTTCTCGTTCAAGTTGAAGTTTGCGGCCCCCCGTATTTCAGAATCCTTGATCTTCTTTCTTCCCTCTGCATCAAACTTGCTGTACAACTTCCCCAAATGGACTCTGGTATTCATCTCGTTAGTAAAGACGGCTCCCGCGACCGCTTCTCCACATTCAACCCTGCGACCGGAGCGCCTGTAGCCGAATACGTTGTGTCCTCGGCCGCGCACGTCTCCGCCGTTGTCGCTAGCGCCCGCCAGGCGCAGCTTTGGTGGTCGCGATTGCCCATCGTGCGCCGTGCCGCTGTGCTTCGTCGGGTTGCAAAACGGCTCTGTGCCGAAAAGGAATCGCTGGCCCGCATTATTACTGCGGAATCCGGTAAGCCCCTGCAGGAAGCGCTGCTGAACGACGTTCTTGTTGCCGCCGATGCCGCGATCTTCTGCGCCGAGCATGCCGCGAAGATCTTCCGCACCGAAGAAATTCCACATTCCAATCCGGCCTTGCGATTCAAACGAGGCCGCCTCTCATGGCAGCCTCTCGGCGTCATCGGCATCATTTCTCCTTGGAACTATCCGCTGTCCATCCCTGCCACCGACGCTTTTGCCGCACTCGCCACCGGTAATACCGTGGTTCTCAAGCCCAGCGAACTGACTCCTCAAATCGGTCTCGAACTTGAGCGCATTATTTCGGCGGCCCTCGATGAGGAGGGCTTATCGACTCAACCGCGTCCGTTCCAGGTGATCACCGGACTCGGCCCAACCGGCCAAGCTCTGGTGGCCAGCGCCATCGATAAGCTGATCTTCACAGGAAGTGTCGCCACCGGCCGCCGCGTCGCTGCCGCCTCGGGAGAGCGACTGTTGCCTGTCACCCTCGAACTCGGCGGAAAAGACGCGATGATCGTGCTCGCGGACGCCGACCTCGACGTCGCCTCCAGTGCCGCTGTCTGGGGTTCCATGATGAACGCCGGACAAACCTGCTTGTCGGTCGAGCGCTGCTATGTTCATCGCAGCGTTTACTCGAAGTTCCTTTCCCTTTGCCTTGACAAGATTTCGAAGCTCAAGATCGGCGATGGCTCGCTTCCTGACACCGACGTCGGCCCCATGATTTCTTTCCAACAGCTTCAAATCGTCGAACACCAAGTAGATGAAGCGCGCGCCCTGGGAGCCACCGTCCACACCGGAGGGACACGCTTGCCTGACATTGGCGTTAATTTCTACGCTCCCACGCTCATCACCGAGGTCCATCCCTCGATGAGTCTTATGGGCCAGGAAACCTTCGGCCCCGTGCTCCCTGTCATTCCGTTCAACAACGACGAAGAGGCCATTTCCCTCGCCAACGACAGTGACTTCGGACTCGCTGCCAGCGTCTGGGGCGGCACTATCCACGCCACAGCAGTGGGCCGCCGCATTGCCGCCGGTACGGTGATGATTAACGACCTGATCTCCGGCTTTGCCATTAGTGGAGCTCCCCACGGGGGTCTCAAGCTCAGCGGCATCGGACGCACCCACGGCCTCCTCGGGATGCAGGAGTTGGTCAGCCCGCGCTATCTTGATGTCGACCTTGTGCCCCGCATGAAAAAGCTCTGGTGGTATCCCTACTCTGGCAAGTTTGCTCCCATGTCCGCATTCGCCGACGTGGTTCATGCCTCCGGAATCCGTCAGCGCCTCGCCGCTGCACTGCGCTCGATTCCTCTGCTGTTACGTCCCCGGAGCTGACTGAGATTCTTGTTCCTCTGACGGAGCTTGCCTCCGTCCCGTATGCCTCGTGTACCATCAAGTCTCAAATGCCTTTCCGTCCCTGGACCCGTTGGAGATTCTCCTCCGAGCGTAACCCGCTTCAACCCGGTGCGCTGGCGCAGGAGATCGACCGCCTGTGTGCCGATCCGCGGGTTCATCGACTCTTTGAATGGTTCTCCCGTCATGAGCGCGAGATTTCAGATTTCCAGTTAGCCATCACATCCATCCCCGCCCCCACGTTCGCCGAACAGGCCCGTGCCGAATGGCTTCACGAGCGTCTCAAAATCCTTGGCCTTGAAGCCCGCATCGACGCCGTTGGAAACCTGCTTGCCGCGCGTCCGGGTCTCCATGCCGACATGCGTTCCGGTGTTCGCTCAGAAGCTCCATCCGTAGCTATCAGCGCCCATTTGGATACAGTGTTTCCCGCTGCCACCAAGCTCAACATTCGTCGCGAACATGCGCGCCTCCTCGGTCCCGGTATCAGCGATAACGGTTCCGGACTGGCCGCGATCTGGGCGCTGGCCTCAGCCTTTCATTCCGCCGGAATCGTTACGGCCCTGCCGTTGCTCTTTCTCGCCAATGTCGGAGAGGAGGGCGACGGAAATCTGCATGGGATGCGCCACATCTATCGCGAGCGCCTGGGCCATGGCTCCGCTCGGCCGGTGAAGGATGGGCCTGCTCCCGCAATGGCCCTGCTCATTGCGCTTGACGGTGCGGGTATCGACAATATCATCTCGGAAGCTCTCGGCAGCCGGCGTTTCGAGATCGTCATCGAAGGTCCGGGCGGACATTCCTGGAGCGACTTCGGCACCCCCAATCCCATCGTCGCCGCTGCACTGCTCATTGACACGCTTTCGCGTATTCCTTTGCCTGCCAACCCGCGTACAACGCTGAACGTGGGCACCATTGAGGGTGGAACCTCCGTCAACGCCATTCCCGCGCGTGTCATCCTCAAGATTGATCTTCGATCTTCTGATCCCCGGCGTCTCGACGATCTTGAGCAGCGGGTCCGCCGCGCTGTTGCCGATGCCTGTGCTGAAACCCAGTCGCATTCCTCTCACGCACGTGCTCAACTTCGCCAGCATATTGCCAAGGTCGGTGAGCGCCCCACTGGAGAGCTTCCCGCGACTTCGCCTCTACTTGCCGCCATTCGGGCAGTGGATGCTCAACTCGGAATCCAGTCGCAACTCCTTCGCGCATCGACCGATGCCAATATCCCGCTCTCACTCGGCCTTGAAGCGGTCGCGCTCGGTGCCGGAGGCTCAGGGGGCGGTGCCCATACGATTCACGAGTGGTTCGACCCTGCCGGACGCGAACAGGCGCTCAAGCGGATCGCTCTGCTGATCCTGGTGCTCGCCGGACTTCCTCCTGCTGTCCCTCCGCTACAGGCATCGTCGCTCACTCCGCAGGAGTCCGCCTGAATGTCGCGTTCCCTGAAGGCCCATCTCCTGCTTCTGGCGGCAACATTTGTCTGGGGCTCGACGTTCATCGTCATCAAGTCCGCTTTGGTTGATGCGACTCCCCTGGTTTTCAACGCAGTGCGCATGGTCTTTGCCGCAATCGTCCTGCTGGTCATCTTTTTCCGCCAGTTGCGCCGCCTTCCCGTCGGAGCACTGCGCGCCGGTTTCGAGGTCGGAACCCTGATGTGGCTGGGATACGAATTCCAGACCGCAGGCCTCCTCTACACCTCTGCATCCAAATCTGCGTTCCTCACCGGAATCTCCGTCGTCCTCGTCCCGCTACTTCTCGCCGTCTTCTGGCGGCGGCACGTAAACAGGTACACCCTCGCGGGAGTCTTCGCCGCGCTTGTGGGACTGTACTTCCTATGCGTCCCGCCCGGTCAGGGACTCTCTCTCGCCTCGCTGAATCGCGGAGACCTCCTCACCCTCGCCTGCGCCGTGGCGTTTGCATTCCAGATCATCATCCTCGGCCGCAGTGCCCAACATTACGACTTCGTCCACCTCGTTCCCATCGAGATCTCGGTCTGCGCCGCTTGGATGCTCATCTCCATCCCGATCGCTGACCGCCACGGCTTCATTCATTTCAACACCGCCATGTGGGGAGCCTTGGCCGTCACCGCGCTCCTCGGAACCGTAGCTTGTTTCCTCGTGCAGGCGTGGGCGCAGCGTTTCACTCCGCCGACTCACACGGCGCTAATCTTCTCCCTTGAGCCTGTCTTTGCCGGACTAACCTCCTACATCCTTATCGGCGAGCGTCTCGGCTCGCGAGGAATCATTGGAGCTATGCTGATCCTTATCGGCGTCCTTGCCAGCGAACTCCTGGGCCACGTTCAAAAGCCCGAACAGGAGCTCGCTGAAGAGGCCAGCTAGATCAACACTCCAAGAGCTTCTGAGGTATCATTTCTCATTCCATGTCCACCCTTGCTGCCCCCGGCCGCACGAACCTCGTCCTCCTACAATCCCTGACTCTCGCCTGGATGCTCATTGAGTGCGCTGTCTCGCTCGTCTCCGCCGTTCGTGCCCATAGCCCTGCTCTTCTGGCTTTTGGAGCCGATAGCGTCGTCGAATTGCTTTCTGCCTCACTGGTCGTCCTGGCGGTTGCTCCCCGCTTCAGCCGGAAGCGCATCGACGAAGCCGCCGGAACCCTGCTCTTCGTACTTGCTGCGGTTGTCGGCCTCACGTCGATCCTTGCCCTCGCCGGAAAGGTTCAGCCCGAGGCCAGTTCCCTCGGAATCGGCATCACCGCAGCGGCTCTGCTGATCATGCCTCTGCTCGCATGGCAAAAACGCAAACTGGCGCGCCGTACTCAGAACAGCGCCCTCGCCGCCGACGCCGTCCAATCCGCGACCTGTGCCTATCTCGCTTTCATCACTCTCGCCGGACTCGCCCTGAACGCTGCTTTCCACATCGCCTGGGCGGATTCTCTCGCCGCACTAGGCGCCATCCCGATCCTCATCGTGGAGGGGCGACGGGCCATTCGAGGCCAGAACTGCGGCTGTTGTCACTGATTTGTTTGCCTTGGATTTTTCGTCTTGCAGTGCGCCGGATTGGCCCAGAACTGTTGTCTTTTTCATCAAACTCCACCTCAACTCTTTTCCCTAATTCGGATATCCATCCTTTAGCCCAATTTATGTTGACGAATTCCCACAGTTGCGCGTCTAACCAACCTGAACCGGCGTGGCTCATTCACGCGCGGCCAGCGCACGCCCTTTCTTTCCCTACCAGTTAAGATGGGTTGCAGATTGTTTTGCCGGAGGGCACATGGAACCGCTGAAAGATGCAAGCGGATTGTCGCAGGAGAAGATGACGAACCAGAAAAGAAATCGTTTTGCGCCACTATTTGTAGGATCCGTCACCATGGCATTGGTGCTGTTGATCGGCACCGTCCTGACCTACACCGTCCGCGCCAAAAACGTGGACAGCGCTGATGCACCCCAGTTGAGCGTGCCCGCTACTCGCACGCATGACAACGAATTCGCGCGAGTCGCCAAGGCCGTAGAGCCCGCAGTCGTCAACATCAATACAGAATCCACCGTAAAGAATCCCCATCGGCGCCTTCGCCGCATGCCACCGCAGCCAAATACTCCGGACGAAGACCAGCAGGACGGCCAAGGCGGCCAGGGTGGCCAGGGTGGTCTGCAGGATTGGTTTGATCGCTTCTTTGGGCAGGATCCCAACGGCGGCGGACTTCCCGGCGCTCCCGGCGGCGGTGATTTGACCTCCCAGTCGCTTGGCTCTGGCGTTATCGTCAGCCCGAACGGCTACATCATTACCAATTTCCACGTCGTCGATAAAGCCGACCGCATCCGTGTCAGCCTTATGGGTGAACCTGCCTCGGTCAGCTATCCGGCAAAGGTCGTAGGAACCGATCGTGAGACCGATCTTGCCGTGATCAAGATTGACGTCAACCACCCGCTTCCGGCAGTCAAGCTTGGAAACTCGGACAGCATGCAGGTCGGTGATTGGGTTCTGGCGATTGGCAGTCCCTTCGGACTGAAGTCCACTGTGACTGCCGGAATCGTCAGCGCCAAAGGGCGCAACATCGTTCCCGGACGCCAGTTCCAGTCCTTCATTCAGACTGACGCGGCCATCAATCCCGGTAACTCCGGCGGCCCTTTGGTCAACATGGAAGGCGAGATCATCGGCATCAATACTGCCATCTACACCGAGAGCTCTGGTTACCAGGGCGTAGGTTTTGCTTTGCCTTCGAACACCATTGCCCAGGTCTTCAACCAATTAGTCTCGCCTGCTCACAAGGTTGAGCGTGGTTCCATCGGCATCACCTTCAGCGCGGAAACCAGTCCGGCTGTAACCCGCATGTATGGCGGCGGCAAGGGTGTCGTGGTTCAGGACGTCACCCCCGGCGGTCCTGCCGCGCAGGGTGCTCTCAAGGGAGGCGACTCCATCGTTTCCGTCGGTGGCAAGGCTGTCAATACCGGCGATGAACTTGTCGCCGAGGTCAGCGCCCATCATCCGGGAGACAAACTGAAGATTGGATACCTCCGTAATGGCAAGCAGGAGGAAACCACTGTCACCGTGGCCGACCGTCAGAAGCTCTTCGGGGCTCAATTGGGTGCCAGTGAGGAAGACAACGAGGAGCAGGCACCCAAGGAAGGCAAGCTCGGAATTACCGTCAAGCCAGTGCCGGCAGCCGTTGCTAAACGCTTGAATCTACAGCCAAATCAGGGCGTAATCGCGCTTGACGTAAAGCCCGGTAGCTTTGCGGATTCCGTCCAGCTCTCACGCGGCGATGTCATCCTCGAAGTCAACCGCCATCCCGTCAGCGATTCCGATTCGTTGGCAAAAATCGAGTCAGGATTGAAGTCAGGGCAGGACGTTGTCTTCGTTGTCCGACAAGCCGGACAGGGACGCGAGGCGACAAATACCTTCTTGGGAGGCACCCTGCCGTAGTACCCTAGAGCAATCTCCAGAACGGCGCCGGGCATCGAAACTGATGTCCGGCAGCGTTTCTGGGAGAATAGACCGAATCCGTTCGCAAGGTTGCAGAGACCATCTTCGGCTTAGCAACCCACTTCCGCCTCGGTCGAATCCCAGCGTTTTGTTCGCGAAGTGGACGCTTTTATTTTCGTTGAGGTGCAGTGGATGATTCCATTCTCGAGACTGAAACAAACAATCTTGCTGACCGCCGCAGCTCTGCTGTGCACCTCGCCGCTGGCCGCAGCCATCAAGACCAAGCCGGGTGCAAGCCGTGTGAAGGCGCGATCCGTATCTCCGGCCTCACGAACAAAAGCTTCTTCGAACGCCTCGGTACGCACTTCCTCCCATAAATCAATAAAGGCCAGCGCCACAGCAACGAGCTACAAAGGACGTAAGGGCAAGGTTCAGGCCGCGAGCGTCGCAAAACCGAAACCGCGCGGCCAGCAGTCCATCGATCAGGCACGCACCATTGAGATTCAGCAGGCCCTTATCCGTGAACGTTACCTGGATGGCGAAGCCACCGGCTCATGGGATCAGGCAACACGCGATGCACTCACCCGCTTCCAGGCCGATAACCATTGGCAGACCAAGATTCTTCCCGACGCACGCGCGCTTATCAAGCTAGGCCTTGGCCCGAGCCAGGAGCGCTTGCTCAATCCTGAGAGCGCCGCAATCGCGGTCCCATACCAGGCGGGTATCGGAAAATCGTCCTCCGGTGGATCGAACTAACTTTCATTCCGCGTCACATCCAGAAGCGCGGCCAATCGCCGCGCTTAATATTTGTGCCTTCTCCAACCTGACTTCCACCAAATTCATCCACTAAAGAACGCTAGTATGCCAATGCAACGTCGGCTTCGCGCAGCCAACTGAGGAGTTGCGCATGAAAACGATTTCACTTGCCTTCATTGTGTTTGCACTTTCCACCATTCTGGCTGCGCAAAACAACATTCCCGCGGGCACCATCATTCCGATCTCGCTCAACTCGTCGCTCGACACGAAGCGCAGCAAGCCCGGACAGCCAATTACCGCGAAGGTCGAACAAGACGTTCCAGTCCAGAATCGCAAATGGCTCAAGGCGGGCACTAGGGTCTCAGGAGAGATCATGGCTGTTACCCGGTCGCGGGGTTCGCAACCAGCCACGATGACGCTGCGCTTTACCCGTCTTGAGACTGCGGGCCAATCTGTACCGATCTCGACCCATCTGCGCGCGATCGCATCGCCCCTCGATGTGCAAGCCGCCGAATCTCAGAGTTCCGGTTTTGAACGGGGCTCCCAACCTCCTTGGTCCCAGAACACGGTCCAGATTGGTGGCGACGCGGTGTACCGTGAACCTGGAATTGTCGAGCGCCGGGGAGAAAGGGTTGGGGAATCTGTCTTCGCCGGGAACTGGGGAGTCCTCGCCCGAGTCTCCTCCGATCCCAGCACGGACTGTCGAGGAGCGGTCGCGGGAAACGACAATCCACAAGCCCTTTGGGTGTTTTCGCACGATGCATGTGGTGTTTATGGTTTGGACGCCGTGCTCAGGGACGCTGGCCAAACCCATCCCGAAGGCCAGATCGTGCTCGAATCGACGAAAGGCGACCTGAAACTTCGCACCGGCACCGCGTTGCTGCTACGGGTCAACGCTTCCGGCGAGAAAACGAATGAAGTTCCCGGAAGGTGAAGCACGCTAACCTCTAGTCTAGTCGTCGGGAAGCGTCGCGTACCCGCCCGGTGCATAGCCATATGAATAGTACGGGTACGGATAAACCGGACATCCATAATAGGCGTACGGATAACACGGATAGCCGTAATAACCGGCATACGGCACATAACCATAATAGCCTGCATACCACGGATAGTATCCAAACCCAAATCCCCAGCCACCCCAGTATCCACCTCTGTAGCCATAGCCGCCGCGACCGTAGTATCGACTGCGATAGCTTCTGCCGCCGCGGAATCCGCTACCGACAAAGCCGTTACGCATACCTCCGTGACCACCGAATCCATTGCCTCGGAATGCGCTACCGCCGCCTCGGAATCCGCCACCGCCACCATGAAAACTGCTACCGCCGCGGGATCCTCCGCCTCCATGGAATCCGCCTCCGCCGCCGTGTCCACCGCCTCGTTGAGCAAAGCCGGTGCCAGTGGCCAGAACCAGCACTACAACCGCAATCAGAAAAGCTCGCATAGTAACCTCCTTAATGCGATCTTCCTAGCGAATTGGACGCGGTTCTATAGTGTGCGGATACTCAAAATACGTTGCGGAAATAAGTGAGGGGACACCCCTCGTGCACCACAGGGCAAAGGGTGGAACGGCGCCAGGCTTACCGTTGCTCTGATTCGCTCATATCTTCCGGCTTTCGAGCAGTCGAGCCGAGTTTCGTTCCTGCTACATCAATCGCCACGAACTCTTTGTCACATTGAACCAGCAACCGGTTTTCATCAACCCAGCTGTAATCGTCGGCCTTGACACACTGAAAAACTGGTTTCTGATCGATCCAAAGCACGGTCTTCAAAGTGTTGCATCTGTCCTGTAGTTGCAGGTAGGCAAGATGAGTTGCCGCCGGAGATCGTGACGGCCGGTGAAACTCGGTGATGCAACTTCCTTGAGGTGAGAACGTTGTTTCACTTCCGGAGCGGCTATCGCATTCGACGATCTGACTATGATCATTGCCAATATGGGTGCACGTCGCAACTCCATTGTCCGCCCGCGAGCAATTGACCGCCGAGGCGCATCTTTCAGGCAAGGCAGCGAAACTGTGTGATGGCAGATCCATGTACCCGATTACGTCGCCATACGCTCCAACATTGGTAATAAACAAGCGATTGCTGGATGCAATGTCCAGAACGCGGGTACTCTCCGGCACAGCCATCTTGACCGCACGATGTTCGCGCATGGTGTAGAGAAAGAATCCATAATCCGCTTGACGACGAAGTGGCGCAGGACGTCTGCAGTCTGGACATTCATCCTTGCCCGGAGCAACGGAATACATCAATTGCGTGGAATCCGGCGTGAATCCGACGAGAAACACCTTTATGGATAAGTGTTGCGCGTCCGAATCTTTTCCAGTCGCGAGCTGGATCGGTTTCCCCTGACCTGCAGGGCGCAGCCACGCCTTGTTGTCCTTGATGTAGGCAATCCATTGCTGGTCGGCCGAAATTCGCGGCTTACTTGATCCGAAGCGCAGATCAGTTTCAACAGGGTCAGATTGCAACACATTCGTCAGAACGTTTTCAGCGGAGACACGAAAGACGTTTGAGCCCACCGCAACAAAACGATCCTGTGCAAAGGCTGTCGAGACGAATAGCACCATACTTGTTAGATAGCGCCACCACATGCAACGCAGTGTACCCGAAATGAGTTTTCGGGGCATCCGCATTACTCATGAACATTTTCAACTTACTCAATCTGAGCTCGTTAGGAACCCGCGATTCCCAAGCTGGGCAGCGATGTGCCACCTTTGAGCATGCCGCTCGAATGAGAACTGCCTTTAGAAGGGCTTCGTATGGTGTTCAGATTGCATCGTAACTAGGACTGACACTCTGATGCTAGGCGGACACATGCGGGTGCGAATACAAATGAAATTTATGTCTCGGGCTGCAACTCCGGTTCTGTTTCTCTCATCACTCGCCTTCGCTGGCACCGTAACAATCGTAAGTCCTGCGAACAATTCGACTGTCAGTTCACCGGTTCAGGTAAAGGCTACCTATAGCGGCACGGCCACATACATGAAGTTGTGGGTAGATCACGTCGCCGGTACGGTACAGCAGAACACCAGCACGTTCAGCACGAGTGTAGCTCTTGCGAATGGCACCCACCTCATTGAAGTACAGGCCCAGGATGCAACGACCAAGATTGTGTCCACAACTCCGGTCACTATTACTGTCGGAACGACGAGCGCCGGGAAAGTAACAGTTTCCAGCCCCGCGAATAACTCGACCGTAACCTCGCCAGTAAACGTCAACGCTTCTTACAGCGGTACGGCCAGTTACATGAAGTTGTGGGTGGACCACGTTGCCAACTCAACCCAGCAGAATACCAGCACGTTCAGCACGAGTGTAGCTCTTGCGAACGGCGCCCATCTGCTCGAAGTCCAGGCCCAGGATGCAACGACCAAGGTTGTGTCCACCACTCCCGTGAACATCACTGTTGGGACATCGAGTGCGGGCGGCGTCACCATTGTGACTCCTGCAAATAACGCGATCGTAAATTCACCCTTCCTTGTAGATGCTACTTACAACGGGACGGCGAGTTACATGAAATTATGGATAGACCATGTCTCCAGTACTGTAGAGTCGAATACAAGTACCTTCAGCACCAATGTGACTCTTGCGAGTGGCACCCACCTGCTTGAAGTTCAAGCGCAGGATGCAGCCACGAAAACCGTCTTCACTACTCCGATCAATGTTACGGTGAGCACCCAGGGAGGGACTCCGAGCGCGGTTTATACCTATATGTATGACAACGGACGTACTGGCCTCAATTCAAGCGAGACACGGTTGACCCTCGCGGCTGTAACCAACGGCGCTAATTTTGGTAAGCTCGGCGCGTGGACTCTCGATGGCAATATCTTTACTCAACCGCTGTATGTGCCTAACGTTTCGATTAACGGCGGCGCCCACAACGTGCTCTACGTCGGTACCGAAAATGACAGTGTCTATGCACTCAATGCCGATGTGCCGGGCAGCGTGCTCTGGAAGCACAGCTTCCTGACGTCATCCGCCACAATCGGAAAGGGCTTTACTGGCGGACGCACCGCGCTTGGCTCGAATATCGGAGTCACCGGTACTCCCGTTATCGATCCCGCTAGAAACTGGATGTACGTCGTCGCGCGCACAACCGAGGGCGGCAACCAGATCCAGCGTTTGCATGCAATCGACATCACGACGGGTGCCGAAGTGCTAAACAACGCGTTGATCAACCCAGTGGCACCGGGAACGGGAGCAGGCACCGATGGCAACGGCAATGTTCCATTCGACGCGCTGACCGAGAGTCAACGCCCGGCGTTGTTACTTGAAGGTGGCGTCGTCTTCGTGAGCTTTGCTTCTTTTGGCGATCTTGATCCATATCACGGCTGGGTCATCGCCTATGATTCCTCTTCGTTGAACTTTATTGACGCCTACGACGTGACCCCGAACGGTGGCGGTGGCGGCTTCTGGATGTCTGGCTCCGGACCGGCGGGTGACGGAAATGGGAACGTGTATGCCGCGACCGGCAATGGCCGCCCGGATGCGACGGCGCTCTTTGATCCTCCGAATGATCTGCCAAACAGTGTAGTGAAATTGAAAGTGGTCGGTGGCAAGTTGACATTAGTGGATTACTTTGCCGCCTACAATGCAAAGTGCTTGAGCGCGGATGATCTCGATCTTGGATCGTCCGCCCCGACGTTGATTCCGGATGTTTTTGCCGGACACAGCATCCTTGCAATTGGCAGCAAGGAGGGAAGAGCCTACCTGCTGGATCAGAATAATATGGGCAAGTTCCACTCAGGCAGCGACAGTCAGATTCTCAGTTCTGTGCTGTTTAATCCTACGGCCTGCGGACAGTCGGGCTTCAACGCCGCCTCGCCGCTTCGTGTCTACGGTTCGCCTGCATACTGGAACGGAAACATCTACTTTGGATCGGCGTTTGGGCCGTTGCGGCAATATCGAATCACGAACGCAACATTGGTACAGACGGCGCTGTCATCCCATCTCTATCCGGGCAACGGACAATCCGGGCGCGGTCCGCTCACGATCGTGTCGTCAAATGGAAACTCCAGCGGCATTGTCTGGACAGCGGAGAACGACCTTAACGGCAATGGTTGGCTTCGCGCCTATGATGCGACCAATGTCGCTAAGGCGCTGTTCACCAGTAACTACGGTAGGGGTAGTAATTTCGTCATCCCCATGGCGATCAATGGAAGTGTATACGTCGCCGGGCAAGGCATCCTGTACAAGTACGGATTGCTCCACTAATCGAAAGTCTGTGAGCTATCGGGTCGAAGTGCTCGGTAGCTCACTTTCTGGCCTGCGGATTCTAAGTCCGATTTTGACCATATTGCACAGAGTTGCATCAACCTGCACTGATAAGGCAACCCCGAGAAAACACTGGTGTTTCGCATAGGCTATGCTGACGCCAGACGCGCACTGGACTGCACAGGGAGACATTCGCAACAGACACCACTATGGACACCATAGCCGTCCGATTATCATCCTGTTCCTACACTGCATCAACAAAGAGCTGTTGTCGAGACACCTCCCCGAGTTCGAAGACGCCATCTATTACGTTGCCGGACCTCTTGCCATGGTTACGGGTATGAGGCAAATGCTTGCGGAGCTGGCGTCGACGAGGACGACATTCCGCATGGAAGAATTTGCGGGATGCTGATGCCGAATGCCTCGTTGTGGAATGGCGACCGTACGTACTGCATTAAAGATTCATTCGAGGTGAACAGAATGCTTGCGAATAGGCCCAAGACAAAACTTCTCGTGGATGGTGGCGACCCTGCTGAGACTCTCAGGGTCAAGAGCTTGATCGGCTTTGTTGATGGCCAGACCACCAATCCATCCCTGATTGCAAAGAATCCTGAGATTCAACGGCTCATTGCCTCCGGCCACAGATTGACTTTCCAAGAGGAAAACGCTGAATACAGAAGGATTGTGCAGAGCATTTCCCCACTCGTGGGAAATGCTGGAGTTTCTATAGAGGTGTTTGCGGATCTTGATACTAAAGCGGAGGAGATGCTTTCCCAAGGGCAAGAAATGTTCTCCTGGATTCCCAATGCCTATGTCAAATATCCGTGCACCCACGAGGGTCTGCGCGCCGCACGGATGTCCGTGCAGAAGAGTATTCGTGTCAACATGACGCTATGTTTTTCGCAGGAGCAGGCGGCTGCGGTGTATGCCGCAACAATGGGATCAAAAGAACCGGTGTATGTGTCGCCTTTTATCGGCAGACTTGACGACCGAGGCGAAGATGGCACGAATCTTGTGAGAAACATCAAGAAGATGTACGAGCGTGGCGATGGACACGTGCATGTCTTAGCCGCAAGCATACGCAGTATCAACCAATTGCTTTGTTCCTTTGCTCTGTGCGCCGAACTTGCCACCGTACCCGCCAAAATTCTAGAGGAATGGGCAGCAACAGGTTTTCCTATGCCAGATCAAGATTTCAGGTACACCGCAGTCGACACGAGTGGTAAGCCTCTGAGGGCGATCCCATACAAAGAGTTGGATCTAGCCCTTCCGTGGCACAGCTTTGACATCGCACACGAACTCACAAGTAAGGGTATCCAGAAATTTGTGGCAGACTATCAGCACACTGAGACGTTCGGCATAGAGCCGCAAAAATAGCGGGACTATCAAAACGCGGCCAGCACATACCGTGCGAAGGCATTAGCCCGTCTTTCCCACAACAGTTTCCGGCCCCTTCATATCTGCAAGCGTGATTACCTGATAAGTGGCGTAGTTATAGACAGGAGAAGTGGCCAGGAGACGGTCAAGTTCTTCGTTCGACTCGACGTTGTAGATCCAAGCGCCGCCATGCGAGCCGACAACGTGGTAGCGGCACTCCAGTTTTCCATCCCTCTCCAGCTTTTCTCCGTATCTCGGTTGTTCGGTGATGGCGCGCACAACTTCAGGGGTAAGCCGGCTTATAGCACCGCCGTGCCAGACAAAACGAGACGGCGCGAATCATCTGAACGGGAAGCTAGCGGATCAGGAACTTCCCTCGCATCGCAAGAATGCGGAGATTTTAGGGGTTGGGCGCGATGGAGTCTATCTTTGCCGCCATGATGAAGTCGTTTCGGTGGAGCCCGTGAATCTTATGTGTCCAGAGTGTCACCGTCACTCGCCCCCATTCGGTGAGAATTGCCGGATGATGACCTTCAGCCTCGGCGAGAGCACCAACGCGATTAGTAAAGCTCAGCGCCTCCACAAAATTCTTGGTGGTAAAGGCGCGCTCAAGGAGTTGAATGCCCTCGCGATTTACCAGCGTCCACTCCGGAACCTGAGGTTTCAAATCTTGAATCTCCGCCTCTGTGACGTGCAGTGAGTCGCGGCGGCATGCAACGCACTTTTCGGTATTCAAGGCACCCATAATTTTACACCGGAGTAGTCGTCAGTAATGCGGTCGTTCCAGCAGGAATGTTTCAGATAACCCAGTGCGTCCATGTACCCACTGGGGCATCCGCGATAAGCGCAAACGACTGAGTTCCGACTGGGGCGGCACTCCAGTTCACTGCGGGTGACAGGTCAGCGCCATCGCACGTGTACTTCTTCGGGATTTCACCACCCTCTGAGAATGCCGTCGTTTTCACAGCGAATGACATGGCACGACCGCCATTGTCGAAAGCTCCCCGACGAATACAGGCAGCAGCACGGTTCGGGATGGGAAGCAGGGGCGAGCAGGTGCGGCTCGCCTCTCGAAAGGAATCAATATTCTCTATGCGGCCTTTCCTGCCGTTATGCGATGAGTGGTGGACATATCAACATCGTAGGTCTCCACTACAGGAGCGGACGCGAGGAAGTCCTGCATCATCTCTCTTATCTTCGGGAATTGGTCGCGGTTGTAGCGTTCAGCATCCTCGCGGGTGTTCCAAAAACTTAGCGCTAACGCATGGTCTGGGTTTTGGTTTGAAACAAGAACAGTCTCGTCCAAAAATCCCTGCTGTTTTTTCAGGATAGGCAGCACCTTCTCAGTCATACTCTTGCTGGCGTTTTTCGCTTGTCCGGGCTTACAGGTCAATGTGACGACGCGGGTGAACATGTATCGGACTCCTTTCCGGCGCGGGTGGAGAATTAGGAGGAGGTTCAGCCACAGCAACTTAGCGAGCGCCATAGCGCCAATTGCCGAGCCGAGTGATTAAGACTCCTGTTATTACGGATGTGATGCCACGTAGAGCATTCTTTTCCAGAGTAAGAAAAGGACGGAATGTTCCTGTCGGAAGCCAGCGTTGAATGCTCTCAGTGTTAGGGCTAAACTTCCGCATCATCACCAAAGGGGTGAGATTATGACCAGTAACCGGAAAGTTATCGATTGCCGTTGGTTCCCAACGGAAATGCCCTGCGACATCGCAATCTCTGGAAGCGAAGAAGAGGTCTTGAATATTGCCGTGCAGCACGCTGTCCAATCTCATGGACACCAAGACACGCCCGAACTTCGAGAACAGTTGCGCTCTTTGCTTCGTGAAGAAGCCAAGGTGCAGCAAGCAGCGTGAAGATGAGGCCTTGTTGGCATTGTCCAGAATTGGTCTCGGCCTGCTGATGGGCTGAACGCATGATCGAAGTCCACCCTGTCGGTGGTATCTTTCAGGGCCTGATTAGTATCACGGCTAGCGACGTTCGCAAGGTACTCAACAGTTGGGGGCCGGGCAAGTTCGATACCGAGTTGTTTCTCGATGGCAAAGCCTTCAACCCACAGCAAGTCACGGACGGAGTAGTCACGGGAAATAATGTGTCCGGAGCCACGTTGCTCCCGAACGCACGCGGTCTTGCCGGCCCCGCTTACAGGGCCTTTGGTAGCGACCAGGGGTAGTTCGAGTCATTGTTCCTTTTTCCTTGACCTGCTCCCACGCTGTTAGCGCGTTCGTGAGCCCATCTACTGCGACGCGCAGGGCCACTCAACAGATTTAGTCCCTCTCCGGTGATGGGAGAATGCCGAACGGTACGTACAGCACGCCCGCGTGTGACGAGCGACGCCTTCGGAGATCCAAACGGCATTGCGCCCAGCAAGTTTCAATCCACGCCCGCGTGTGGCGAGCGACGTGAGACTACATATCCTGCCGAGGGCGGCAAGGGGTGTTTCAATCCACGCCCGCGTGTGGCGAGCGACTTGCGAACCACGCCGTAGACCACCACTACTGTCAAGTTTCAATCCACGCCCGCGTGCGGCGAGCGACCCCTGTCGCGCCTACGCTCCCGGTTATAAAACACGTTTCAATCCACGCCCGCGTGCGGCGAGCGACGATTACGCCAGGTCAGCCAACGACAAGCAACAGCAGTTTCAATCCACGCCCGCGTGCGGCGAGCGACCAGCGGCGAGTGTAGCTCTCGCGAAAGCAAGAGCTGTTTCAATCCACGCCCGCGTGCGGCGAGCGACTGATTCGACGAGGAATCCGCTGCCTTCGATCGAGTTTCAATCCACGCCCGCGTGTGGCGAGCGACCAGGAAGCGCAGGTGATGGCGCAGCGCGTAGGCGTTTCAATCCACGCCCGCGTGTGGCGAGCGACAGGCATCGCAAACGCATTCGCGGAGCAATGGGGATGTTTCAATCCACGCCCGCGTGTGGCGAGCGACGCGCTGAAATCTTCATACAGCAACCGTGATTTGTTGTTTCAATCCACGCCCGCGTGTGGCGAGCGACGGGAATGGAGCGAGTAGGCTTTTGCCGTTGGTTTTGTTTCAATCCACGCCCGCGTGTGGCGAGCGACCAGCCTCACTCTGCTGGGGAGTTGAGCCAGTCGAAGTTTCAATCCACGCCCGCGTGTGGCGAGCGACATTCCCGACTTCTCAAAGTTCGCAATCGCCTGGGTGTTTCAATCCACGCCCGCGTGTGGCGAGCGACAGCCTTCAGTGTCTGCTGGAGTATTTCCGCAATGTTTCAATCCACGCCCGCGTGTGGCGAGCGACGTCAGAAGTTCCGGCCCAACCAGTGAAGCAATCGGGTTTCAATCCACGCCCGCGTGTGGCGAGCGACACGTTACGAGGTGGTAATATGAGTCAAAATAGTGGTTTCAATCCACGCCCGCGTGTGGCGAGCGACCGTATCGCTTTAAGTGTAATGGAACTTCGGGCTTATGCGGCGTTTACGCGGACCTAAGAAGAATTTATGTGCGGTGGATTCAGGCAAAAAGGTACTCGCGCCTAAGCTGTTGTGTTTTCACTGCGATGAGACTCGCGCGAACCTCGCGGCGATTCTATGAGTGCTTGGGGTTCGCGCTAGCAGATGAGGGGGCCTTGAGGATCGTAGGCGGGCTTGGCGCCAACGTGTTCGACACGATTATGCCAATTTGCGCCCAGAAAGTAAAAACGCAGACTGTCTTCGTCGGGATTGATTTCGTGTTCCAGCGCCGCGCGCAAGGTGGTCCACTTTGCCGGATCGACCAGGCATTCAAAGACGGAGAATTGCACACGCTGTCCGTGGTTCTGGCAAAGGCGGGCAATGCGGCGAAGACGCCTTTTGCCGAACTCGCTTTCGGTATGAACATCGTAGGTAATCAAGACCATCATGGCTATCTCCAGAAGTACGCCGGGTAGGCGTCCAGGTCGCCGCGCACGTGACGCGCGAGCAGGAGCGCCTGTACGTAGGGCAGAAGACCGAACGGAATCTTTTCATTGATGAAGGGATGCACTATTTCCTCCTGCTTGCGCTTCTGCCAGGCGACCAGAACTTCCTTGCGTGTAGAATCGTCCATCTGCACGGCCCCGCTTTCGCTCTTCTTGAAGCCCTGCGGTGTGACTTGCTTGCGGTTGATCAGCGAGAGAGCCAAGCGGTCTGCAAGGACTGGGCGCAACTCCTCCATCAGGTCGAGCGCCAGACTGGGACGGCCCGGTCGATCCACGTGCAGGTAGCCGACGCACGGATCGAGACCCACTGTTTCCAGAGCAGCGGCGACGTCGTGAGACAAAAGCGTATACAAAAATGACACGAGTGCGTTCATGTTATCCAACGGCGGTCGGCGGCTGCGCTCGTGGAAGTAGAAGTCCGCTTTGGATGTCAGGATCAACTCGTCGAAGGCAGCAAAGTACGTCCGTGCGGCATCGCCTTCGATGCCGCGGATCGACTCGACTTCAATGGCGCGTTCAATGACCGGCAGAAGTCGGACTAACTCACTTGCGGCGGACGAGAGTTTTCCCGCACTGGCGGATTCGGTACGCTCCCGTGCGCCGCGCAACAGCACTGTGCGACAGTTTGTCACCTTTGCCAGAACTACACAGCGTGCGATGTCGGCAACACTCTGCCTGGAGTCCGCCATTCGATACTGCTGGCGGCGAAGGAGAACGTTACCGCGCACCGCCCCGGTCACCCTAGCCAAGAAGCGCCCGTTCTCCGAAAGAAACGAGAGAGCGACGTCACGCTCCGCACATAGGCCCATGAGCGGAGGTGAGCAAGATACCTGGCCGAAGCAGATGACTCCGGACAACGTATGAATCGGCACCCGCAGCCGGTTCTCCTGCTCGACACGCACCAGGACACACTCGCCGTCACGCGCGAGATAGGAGCCCTGTGTGGTTACAAACAGAGTGTTCAGCAGTGGGCGCAATTCAGCCTTCCTTTATGAATTGTGCAACTGTTCGAGCAATGTAGCCCAACGCTCCCCGCTTGCGGCCGCTCATCTGCGGCAGGCAGACATCTCGAAGAGAACAGTTTGTGCAACCTGGAATTTCCAGCGGAGGAGGCGTCACTCCCGCCAGCTGGAGCTCGTGAAGACGGGCCGCCAGCCGCTCGGTTTCGGTGCGCAGATCGGCGTCGAAGCGAACATCCATGCGGCGGCGCGGTTGACCGTAAAACAGGGCGCCCTCGGGAACGCTGCAATTGAGCATTTCTTCCAAGCACAGTGCCTGGGCACAGAGTTGAACTTCATCCCAGTGCCCTGGCTTTGGACGTCCGTGCTTGTATTCAACCGGATAGGGAACGGCGTGGCCACCGACGGCACGGCGGAACTCAACAACATCGGCGGCGCCGATCAGGCCCAAACGAAGCGAACGGAGGCGCAAGCCACGGCAGATGCGCACACCATCGCGGGTCTCGTCGGCTCCGTCGTGGGCGCGCTCATGCAATTGGCGTCCTTCGGCGGTGAGCCGGTTCTCCGACCACTGCTGTTCGAGATGGATCAGCCCCCACTGCCGCTCGCAGAACGCCAAATGCTGAAGCGCTGAAAGCGGCAGCAGGTCATCTTCGACGTACATGGCTACACAATCTGCCACACTTTAACCCCACCTTCGAGCGTATCGCCATCCTTTGGAGCGGTGACACTGTACTGCGCGAAGCTGCGAGGAGTGGAGACAGACTCGATCTTGATCGTGTCAAAGAGCTTGTGGGCCTGGGCGTTGCCGAGAGGCGAGGAGTGCTCGAACAGATAGAGTCCCCGCACCTCCATCTCGCCGCGCGAGGCCGAACGATCAAGGGTGAACAGATTCTGCAAGGCTTCCAAGAGCAGGCCAAGATCGCGGCGGCTAAAACCCGTCCCCCAGCTTGGGATCAGCGAGGAATGGCGAGATGAAACCGTGCATCCGGTAGAGGGCGTAGGGCACCGCATACTTGCGGCCCATCTGGCCGCTGGATGCCTTTTCGCTGCCATCCTCGCTGACGACTGCCGTCTGCCCGGAGTCCGTCGCATTGGTGAGAGCTACACGGGTAATGGTGTGGGCGATGGCGAGAATCGGATCGATGGAGCGGGAGAAACTCAACTGCACCGGACCACGGACCTGACCGCAGTTCCACAGCTTGGCCTCGCCGCGAGCCTTCTTTCCGGAGAGCTTGGCGGCATCCTCTTCCATCTCGGCCTTGCCGGTGGTCATCACCGCGCCAAAGGTACGGATATCAAAGTAGTTCTTGCACATCCATTCGCGCGCTTTTTCGTTAGGCTTGTTATCCGGCAACATCGGCGTGTTGTCAGCCTTCTGATAGGCCTCACGTTGTTCGTTAGCGAGGATGCCGCGTTCTTTCACGTAGATGTTGTCGGGCGCCTGATTGCCTCGGGTGAGGCATACGAAGTTGCGAATCTTCCGTTTGATACAAACGTCGGTGATGATGCCATGGCCAGTCTCGGGGTCCACGCGCGGAGCATTGTCGGCATCGGGATCGCCGTTCGGATTGCCATTGGTGACATCAAAGAGCAGGACGAATTCATAACGCTTGTCGATTGGGGTCGTATCATTCGCGTCAAAAATGGGGCGGCTCATAGCATCTCTCCTTCGGGTGCTTGCGGAGCGTCCTCCGCGGACGGCACATCATTGTTCTTATTCGCACGGTTCCACTTCTCGTGATAGAAGCCGAGCGCGAACTGGCCCTGCTGTTCCAGCGAAAGCATTGCGGGAAAGCCGGTATCGAGTTTGCTGATGACTTCACCAAGACGGTCTTGGAAGTAGCCTGCCGAGTTTGACTTCTTCGCATGGGTCTGCGCCAGCTTCATCAACTGCGGAAACACCGTTCCGGGCCGACTGCTGGCCGCGCCGTAGAAGCGGTCCACAACGGTGGAGTTGATTCTTCCCTGAGCGCTGTACTGCAATTTTTCAAGCACAGCGAATAACCGCCCAAGAACATATGCGGGAGCGGTGCAATTGAGATCAAGCGGCATTTCAAAGCCCTCCAGTTTGTGACAGAAGAAGTAGAGTTGCAGCAAGGCTGCGCGGGCGGGAGTCACCTTCTGCTCGGCGCGATTGCGGCTTACGGCTGCAGTCAAAATCATGCGCGGCAATGGCTCGCCAAGCACCGCGCTGAGAAAGACCTGACCGGGAAGCTTCGGGGGAAGATGATCAAGCTTCTCTCTTGGTGCAAGCGAAGAGAGGAGAGCGTAGAGCGGCAGCGGGCGCGTGGGGTTCGATCCTTCCACCTTGAGTGCGTCGAAGTAATTTTTCAACGAGAGTTCCACTTGCCGCACTGTGCCGGTATGCACGCTGCGTAGCATGGCACGCCCCTGTGCACCACTAAGAATTATGCAGTAAAATGCTCCATCCACCTCGCCCGTTCGCCCCTTGTGCGGTGAGCGGAGCGTCGCCTCAAGGTCTTCGGGCTGATTCAAAAGCAGTGCGAGCCCGGAGGAGAGCTGCCATGGAATATCCGTCCAGTACACAGCCGTCGTGTCTGGAGTAAGTCGAACCGACTGTCGGCCCATCATCTCGCTGGCATTGTGCGGACTTGGGTAGCGTTCGTTCAGGCAGCGCCGCAGCCCCTCCACGTAGGCCGTCATGCACGGGCGGCAAATGGGGGCGTTATCCTTGGCTTGTAAACCGTATTTCAGAAATGAATCGGCGTTGAAGCTGACCAGAGGAACGCCCGCCGACATGCCTCCGGGCACTTTCAACTTGTCGTGGTTTTCTACCGGGATAGAGTCGGTGCCACAGATGAGACACTGGCGCAGTTGCGCGTCGGCTTGCACATCGTTCTGCTGCCGTACGGTCCACCACTGGCGAATTGCGGGATCGTTGTGGAGCTGGCGGCCTTCACAGGAAAAGACAAACAGATCGTTGCTCGCCCAGTCCTTCTCCTCGCGCAGTTTGGCCACGCATGCGGCGCGTTGTTCGTCGCTTTGCAGGAATGCGAGCGCAGCCTGCAGCAATGGTGAAGAGGCTTCCTGCGCAGCGAACTCCATCTGCTCCAGAAATGTCTTGCGGCAGTTCTCCGGTTTTGCGGGGCTCTTTGGCAACGGTGCGCCTTCGGGAACTGCTCCGAAGACGTATTCCGCTTTGTCGCAGAGAAAGTCAGCCTTGATCTTGGACCCCGTGCGAATGACGCGCCGCGGGATTGACATCATCGTGGGCTGGGGACGCGGCTTCTTTCCGTTGGGCGTGGCGGCCATGTCGGGCAGCGTGGATTGCAGACTGAGGAATTGTCCGGCATGGCTGATCTTGATCATCCACGTAACGCCCTTGCTCTCGAAGGCGGGCTCGGAGATAAGTTCCTCACGCAAAGCGAGAGCACGCAGCGATTGCAGAATCATGACGGCCTCCACTCCGGCACTTGCAGGGTGCCACGCTCAAGTTTGGCGATAAAGAAGCGCGCTTGGTTCTCGGCTCCGAAGGCAATATCATGCAGCATGATACCGAGCTCAAGCGTCTCGTCGAGCGGCGACGGCGCGTCTCTGGCAGGCGAGACCTCGGCTGGAAATTCACGGCATCCGAGGTAGGGCTGAAAATGCTGCTGACCCTTCTCCAAGCGGCGTTCGAACATTTCGTCGAACTTCCGCGGATTGTCGAGCGCCCCCGCCTGGGCCGTCATCGTCATGCGAGCCTCGACAAGATAATCGACGTTGCGCAGGGCAAGAGTATTGCGCTGGGCGCGGTCTTCGTCGGCATAGAACTCGCGGAGGGGCAGGCCGCGAAGTGCGGCAGAGATCGCGCGGTCGGTGGAGACGCGGCTGTTGATCTCGTTGCGGCGGAACTCGATCCAGCGGACAGGGTTGAGCAGCGAGATGCTGAGAATCTCCCAGCGAATCGCGGGCTTCCAGAGGATGGCTTCGAGAACGCCACGCGCCGCTGAGGGCGTCATGATTTCATAGGAGACACGCTCGGTCGAAAATTCCGGTCTCGTGAAACAGGCCATATCGCCGCGCACACGCACACGAAACGTCGCATTGAGCATAGGAGAACTCCGGCTGCGGAAATGAAATATTCGTCCGGGGAGGGCGCGAAAACAAATACGCTCTGACGAAGTGAATCTCTGACGAACCAACCCTATTCTGACGTCGACTGGCGCTTCAAGCACAATCGGACAGAGGGAATCAAACTTGGCAAGTTCGACAGAACTGGACCTAGACGATCAAGTCTTCAGGTTCCGGGTTCTCCATTCCCTGCCATCCAAAGCCGAAACGGCCGTCGTACACATGTGCGCCCTCGCGTATTGCCCAGACTCTCGGTTCAGCACATTTGTAGAGCGGTTCCAAGACTCCGAGCCGCTGTAACTTCTCGATCTCACGATCATGAAGTTGTACGAAGTAGCGCTGCAATGCCCTCAGGTTCTGCCGGTTGGGGCCGGCGAAGCGAAGCTGATCGAGAAGAAATTTCCAGTTGCCGTAAGTTGCCAGTACGCTCTGCCCTTCATCGGCGATCATGCGAAAGAGTTTCTCGACCTCGGGGAAATCAAACTTCCGTTCAAACTCTGCGATTCCGGCGGCATCGGTCTGAATGTACTGTTCGTTCAGAACCTCGCGAAAGTACTTCGGGAATAGCTTGGGGTCGTTGAGGTCAAGTTCAAAATCTGGCTTATCGAGAAACTCAAGAGTTGTTGTTAGTCCTCTTCGCAAGCTGTTGGAAGGCGGCCTAGATGGGGCGCGGAAGATGTGAAATTCGCCAGTGCCATCCATTTCACGATTGCACCGTCCGGCGGCCTGCGCGAGAGTCTCGATCCCGGCCAGGGCGCGGAAAACCACCGGAAAGCTGATGTCCACGCCCGCCTCGATCAATTGCGTTGCCACCAGGCGGCAGGGGCGACCGGCTTTGAGCTCGGCGCGAACAGCGTCGAGAACATCTTTGCGGTGCGACGCGCACATTCGTGCCGATAGATGCCAGCAGTCATCCACCATGCGCGCCAGTTGCTCGGCCTCTTTGCGATTGTGAACAATGGCCATCACGCGCGGATACTGCAGGAGCTTGCTGGCCAACTCTTCGAGCGGCAAAGGCTCCTCAAGACTGCTCTCTAGAATGATGTGGAAGCGGTTCTTGACAACCTCGAAAAGAGTCTCTGGATCGGGGATGATGGGCTTAGGAACTGGATTGATCTCCGGGCCGATTACCTCGCCTGATTCTGGAGTAGGTTGGGTGGCCGTGCAATGCACCACCGTGCAGCCAAAGTGGCGGCTTAGTACGCCCAGCACCCGCCGGATCGGAGCCAGCAGATCCACGGGAAAGCTCTGCACCTCGTCGAGTACGACGACGCTGTTGGCGATGTTGTGCAACTTGCGACATCGTGTCTTGCGAGCGGCGTAGAGGCTCTCGAAGAACTGCACGCTGGTGGTAACGATGACGGGCGCATCCCAGTTCTCGCAGGCTCTCTGATTTGCAACGGTGTCCTTGTCAAGATCGATGCTGCTGTGATGCTCGATGACATTCCCATCGCCGAGATACTTGCGATAGACATCTACTGTCTGTTCGATGATGCTGGTGAACGGAATGACCACGATGACCCGTTGCAGGTGATTGCGGCAGGCGTGATGCAAGGCGAATGCCAGACTGCTGAGGGTCTTTCCACCACCAGTGGGGACTGTCAGCGTGTACTGGCCGGAATCAAGTTGCGCAGCGTCTAGGCAATGGTTTAGGACTTGTGCCCTCATGCGATTAATCGGACTCGCCTGTTTATTCTCTCGCTCGCGCCGACTAGTGTCGGCGGCCATTTGCTCGTCCAGGCGATCGCGTAACTCGGTCAGCGTGGCGAAGGCTGACGGCCTTGCTTGGCCCTTATCCCAGGCCTCAGAGACCAGCATATCCGCATCAGAGAGCGCCGAGAGCAACATGCGAATCCACAGCATCTGCTCGTTCGGAGTTCCCTGTGCCGCTGAAATGGGCGGCGATGGAGGAATGGCCGCCAGTATTCTGGGATTGATATTTGATTGACAGGAGCGCAAACGCGGCACGCCGGCATCTTTGAGCTCGCGGATCAGGTCCCTTCGGTTCGCGAGAGATCCATGGTGAGCGGCAATTGCCCAGGCTAACCCCGAGGAGACAAGAATATCTCCGGGTAGTTGACTTGCCAGTGCTGCCCCGATGATCGAATGCTTTATCCTTCCGCGCTGTTGTTCATTGCAAGCGTCGGGATCAGCAGACGCTTGCAGATACTCCTGGAACTCACGCTGGTACTTTCCTGCATCATGCCAGAGACCGGCTAGGTATGCCATTTCCGGAGCATGAGGGAGAAACTCCTTGGCTAGGGATGCAGTACATTGCAAATGTTCATCGAGAAGATCCCACGTCTCGTCCGGAATTCCGGGACGGCTATGAGCGTAGAACATGTCGCCTCCTGAGAATTACCACTACCGATCTGGGAGACTCACCTGGTTCTGACTTGCTCCATTGTCTCACGTGGGCTAATACAGAAATCCAGGGAGCGCACCTCGAATGCGGTGCAGATCACGATCAGTATCATTTCCGCATCTGAAGTGGATGACTTGAGATACAGCTTAGATCAATGGTAATTAGGTTTTGTTTTGATTTGCTGCAGACCCCCTCGTTGCCAAGCTGACTGATGTAGGCCTGACCCCGAGTGGGTTAAAGGCTGACACGCTTTAGGCCGCGTCGGAATACTTGAGTATGAGCCCATGGAAGCTGCGCCGGTTAATTCAGGAGGGGCGTCTGCCAGTGGTGCAAGACGCCGACGGCTCTCCCTTCTTGTTGGATGTACGTGATCTGGACGCATACGTCGAGCGGAGCAAGCGGGCAACGGCGCTGTAGACCAGTAAAGGTGTGAAGGAAACGAGGTAGTCGGGGAAGCGATGAAAAGACCGAAGGGAACAGGTTCGGTATACAAGCGCGCGGACTCTCCGGTTTGGTGGATCAAGTACTCCCGTAATGGCAAGGCATATCGCGAATCGTCGAAGACGACAGACCGTCATAAGGCCGAAGAGATGCTCCGGCATCGGCTGGCAGAAATCTCGTTCGGATCGTTCATTGGCCCCAAGGCGGAGCGAGCGCGTGCGAGTGGAGGAACTAGTCGAAGATTTTTGCGCGACTATCTCTGGGCGTAAGTGTCAGCCGTGCGGTCTGAAGAACCTGCAGTATTCCGGACTGATTTTTCACGACCTGCGACGAACAGCAGCGCGTAATCTGCGGCGTGCAGGCATCTCGGAAACCGTGATCATGAAAATTGGCGGATGGAGGACCAGAAGCGTCTTCGAACGCTACGCGATTGTGAACCGGAGCGATATTGCCGATGCGATGGCCCGCCTACAAGAGAGCGAACACCTACTTGCGGATAAGTCACGAATTGGTCACGTTGAGAGCACGGCTCCAAATCTAACAAGTATGGCTGAAACAGCGGAGTTGCTGTAAAGGTTGATAGTTCAGTAGGTTAGTTGGTACCGGGAGGGGGACTTGAACCCCCACAACTCTTTCGAGTCTGCGGATTCTAAGACCACTCCTAGAAAATCGTAAATCCTTTATATTCTTTATTTACAGGCGTTTAACGGGGTTACTGGTGCGGTTCAATGCGGTCCTATGATGGCCATTTTTGAATCTTTGGGCACAGTTTGGGCACAGTCATTTCCGGCACACCTTCGCTGAGAAGCAAGTTGCAAATGGGAGTTGTTCCCGCCGGGTATGTTCGATCCCTAGACATGTCGAAGTCCCCAGAATCCTTCGCTCATTCTGGCACATTTTACTCGCCTGAAACTAGATCTCAACCTTTTTGCTAGTATTGGCGGAGTCGAGTGCTGACGCGCAGTACACGTGAGAGTACCGGATTCTTTGTTACTGCCTCCTCATCAGGTCTGGACCTTTGCATAGAGGATTTGGCTGCCGCGAGATCGACTGCATCGTAAACGAGTTTGCACCTTGCATAATCTGGAAGTACATCAGATTGCCGGGATCTTCGCTCGTCTCGATTTGGAAATGCTGCCGGTCATCTGAGCATCCCCGCACAGCGCCATAGGAGAAGCTCGGGTAGTTTTTCGACTCGGGCTGCAACCGTCGTTCAAATCTGTCATGCTCGCTCTTAAGTTGCGCGAGATGTTCAGGCGAACTCCACCTACCGGCATCGGCCCATTTCACATTCAGCCATTCGTCAACAAAATCGCGACCATTCATCGCGATTGGCTGGATTCGCTCGATGTTCTCCTCCGTGGTGCGAAAACGATACACGCCGCACCTGGTCATAATGTCGGGGTCCATCAGTCCGACTTCAAGCCGTAGATCAAATCCGTCCTGTTTAGGCTTTATGATCGGTCGCACGTCCTCGAAACGCACGTATCCCGCGCTCTTGTGGAATAGCACTCGCTGCGGCAGGGAATCCTGCGCAGGAGCGATTACATCAAGATCGAACCCGCTCCATCGAGAAGTGCACCAAGGATGCCCGTGCGCCACCGCCACGCCCCATCTTTCAGTTGGTCCTAATGGGACAACGGCATACTGGAAGAAGTCTCCAAATGCATCTGAGATTGATTCGTCTGCCTTGCTTTGCCAACGAAGAACCTGCTTCCACTGTGAAGCGTGACGACTGTACACCAGCAACAGCGAATCGTTACCACAATCGATTCCAAAGCTCCAATCCACCATTAACAGTTCAGGTTTGTTCGCAGGAACCGTAACTGAAACGCGCAGATCTGTTCCATAGACCTGATCAATCACGGCGTTCAAGTCTGAGGCGGGCAGACGGCTCGCCTGCTTCTGGCTTATTTGCCTCGACCATTGCAGAGAGAGTGCGCTCCATTGCCTTGGCATTCGCGGGATTGCTGGATTCGCAGCTGAGGTAAGCGTCAGTGGTTGCAACGAGTGCGTCTTTGAACGGCCCAATCAACTGCTGTGCCTGATCGGGGACGGCAGGCAGCATTCCACCTTCTCCGACCTTCACTGCAAGCAGATCGCCTTGCAACTTCTTAACAGCGGCAACGGAGAGCGCCGTCGCATGCGCACACCGCTGTTCTGTCCACCCTGATACGGTGAGCAAGAGGCACAAGATACTGCTCTGGACCATGTGGCGCATCATTCAATCAGCATACCCCTAGCTGAATGAGCAATCCAGAATGGAAACTGCAAGGCCGGTTCAAATCCAGCTTTAGTGGTGTGGCTGCAAAATTTCGGTGAGAGTAAAACAGGAATTAGATGAGAGTAGGAGAACGCTATATGAGAGTAGGTTTAGCTGTTCTTGATAGACACACCTCAACGTCGGCGTGCGCAGGTGCCCGCCAGCGTGACATTCGTTTCACTAACTCACTTCTGGAAAGTGAAGTTAGTACCCAAAAAACTCAACGAACCTGAGCAGCCTCTAGGCGCTCGACACTCCGATATCGAAATACGTTCTTCCATCGGCCGAGGCCGGAAATCCAGAAACCTGACGCAGTGCGTCAAAGAGCCCGAACGTGTCCACATTTTCAACGCTTCGAAATAGCTCGATGCACGTCATGCCGGCTGCAGTCGCGAATATATCGGCGAGTTCAAATGCGTGCTCAGTCGAAAGCGGCGTTTCGGGAGTCTGCCTAATAACTAGCGCCACAACTCGAAGCCGCTCACGCTCGATTGGGGAGAGGTGCCGCAGATAGAAAGGTCTTCCACCCATTAGGAACAATCTTGGACTTGGTACCGCCTCAGAATCCTGACAGTTGAACTCACCCGTTCTTTTCTTTCGAAGGCCGTTGATCTCCAAACAGGCGGATACAAGGTCTCTCATTTCTGCGACTGTGAGGTTAGAAATCTCCTCGAAAGTACGCAGATCATCGCGCGAGCCGTTGTCTGCATTGTTGAGACAAGCACATATCAATTGGACGGTCCAGCTGAGAACTCTCATCTCCTGACCAAAGATCGCGCGGCCCTGCTCGTACGTCAGACGAGCAATCGTGTACATGCGACTACCTAAAGTGAGAGTGCGACGGGTTTTCATCACAGATTCCCCAGCTTACCCATGCGCATCGCACGGGAAAGTTCCTTGACTATTTGTTTGCTGTTGCGGCGCAACACGCGTCCGGTCGAGATGCCATCGAGGGCCGAGATCTTGCGGTTGTCGTGGTAGTGCAGGTCGCCGCCGGATCTGGTGTTAGTGGTCGAGTTCGATTGGTTGAGCCCTCGTTCGAGCATGTTGTTTTGCGTCTCTGTAAGTACGCGCTCGCCGCCGTGCACCATCGCTACTTGAGTCTTTGGAACAACGCCACCATGCTCAAACGTTGCCAATCCGGCGAAAGTCATCCCGATGGAATACTGAGCCGCAGCCAATTCCGGGGCGGCTTCTGGAGCAATGAGTGAATAATAGGCCAGCGTAGCGGCAGCTGCCGCAGCCGCGTCAGAGGAAGCCATCGTCACATTGGCTGCAATATTCTTGGCGGTTTGCATCTCCAGAGAGCCATCACTGCCAAGCAACTTCTGAACAGCGGCCATCATGATGTGCTGCTCGATCCAATTTTCTGCAATCTTCTCTATCGATTGAATCGCGCTCATCGCAATGTTGTTCCACTCCTGCTTCATCGCTTGACCGAAGGTCTTCTGTCCCTGTATCCAGCCATTAAGTCCAGTGGTAAGGGTGTGGCTGATGTTGGTGGTAAATTCGCGCCACTTCTGCTCACGCTCATGAAGTATGGCGAAATCACTCTGGATTTGCTGCTGGGCTGCTTTCGCCTCCAGCTTTATCTGCTCATTCTTGTCTTTGATTACGGCCTTCGTGTCGCCTGCGTAAATTGCCAGTTTTGCGGTGATGTATGCTCGCTCAATCTCCAGCTTCTCTGCATCGAGAGCGCGCAGCTGTTCCAACTCCTGCTGTGGGGATATCTGACCGGTCTCTGCCTGCCCTTTAACCCGCGTTTCTTTGACAGCGACTTTACCGAGCCCCTCGTCCCGGACACCCTGCGCCTTAAGGTCGTTTACTTCTCGAAGTTCCCTTGCAGCCTTTTCCGCAGCCTCTTTCTGCGCGTCTCCCCACTGCCGGTCAGCCTCGGTACGTTGGTGCACTGCCTGAAGGTACTGCTTCGATTGCTCGCCCCACATCGAGCGCACATAGTCGGCAAGAGCCTGTTCCATTTGTACGCGCTGTTGTGAACCGGATTTGCTTGCGGCAATTTGATTTTCAAGGACCTGTTTGTGAGCTTCGAACACTTCTAAGTCCGCAGCTTTCTGGGCCTCGATCACATTGTGCAAAGCTGCGGCTTCGTTGGCGCTTCCGGCCTTGGCCTGGGTGTACATATCGGCCCAGTAGCTAGCCTCATCCTGTTTGCTCAGGGTGTGGAAAGCGTGCTGCGCGTCCTTCCTTTGCTGTAGGCCCATTTCCCAAGCTTGCATTTGCGCCTGTTGGGCCGCGCGCTGCCCCTGCGCGGACTCTCTTTGCGCACGGTCCGATTCCTGCGCCGCAGCGTCCTTATAGGCGTTTCCGAGGTCCTGTACGCGCAGTTTTGAGGTAGCTAGCTGTGCATTGAGTAGCTCTGCTTCCGTGCGAAGCTTCTGTGCCTGCGCCACAGTCTCGGGAGAGGCTACACCAGGCGCGGCAACAACCCCGGTGACCACATTCCGCGTCGTAGTTGTGGCCTCACGCGCCGCCCTGGTGCCAGTCTCCGCCTGCGCGGCCCGATTTGCCCGGATGGCCGCGTTGATTTCTTCGAGGTGCTTCTTTTCGTCGTTGAGATCCTGATTCTTGACCTGCGCCTGAGTGTGCGTCTGCTCGAAGATTTCCCGCTGATATTGCTTTTGCTTGCCAGCTTCATCCTCAAGCTGCTTATTGAAAGCCAGCTCGGCCGCGTAGGCCGCCTTCATCTCCTTTGTGAAAATCACAGCGTCGGAGATCCATTCGGAAAGCTTCTCTGCGACACGTTCCGTCAGCTCATAGAAGCCGAACGCCATCACCATCGGGAACATCGAGTTCAACGCACCTGACAGCGCTGGCGTCCGGCTGATGATCTGTTCCATGCCGCGTCCGAGACCGAGACCAAGTGTGCCGGACAACATGGTGGCTTGCTGCCGTGCGCTCACCATCTGGGCGCTCGACTCACCCATGGCGGCTTTCAATTCTCTTTGTGCGGCGGCCTGACGCTTGGCCACCTCTGCCGCCTCGGCCTGCGCGACGGCCAGATCGTTGACTACGCGAGTGGTAAGCGGGACCTCGCCGGTAGAGATGGCTTTGAGAGTGTCCTTGACCGCCTTGTGAGCGCTATTGGCTTCGATGGTTGCGGCAGAAAGACGCGCCCAGGCTTCTTGAGCCTGCCTTCCTGCAGCGGTCATCTGATCACCTGCTGCACGCGCAGCCTGTGCGACAGAAGCGAATTCTTGGCGCGCCGGAGAAATGTCAGTGACGACGGAGAGATTTACGGGCTGACTACTCATCTGTATCCAGCCTCCTCAAATGCTTCGCCGATTTGGCGTTTCATGATGTCCGCCGCCTCTTCCGACAACACTTCAAAAGCGCGGCCGTAAAAGTTGTTCGGGTCTGTACCCTGTTGTGAGATCTTGCGCGCAATAAGAAATGCGATCGAGCGCGCCGTTTTCTCATCTGTCGCACCGAACTTCTTTTTCACCCAGGGAATCAGCTCCTCGTATGGCGGGAAGTGAGGCCGCGACCCGAAATTGACTGGGGTTCCATAAACGTCTGCCGGTGGACCGTTAGTGATGATCTCCGTCAATATATTGGCGTCTTGTTCCAGGTGAGGAAACACCGAGCTCGCAAGTCTCCCAAAAGCTTTAGGCGCTTCCCGCTTGACCAAGTATTCGCCGCGTAATCCGATCTTTTCCATGCCAGACACAATTCCGGCGAGTAACGTGTCCTGGAGCTCCTGCTCAACCTCGTCTATTCCGGTAAGAGTGATCTGCATTTTCTATTTCCTAAGTTACTGTCTGTTGTTTCTGCGGTGAGCTGGCCTCGATGGACCAGCTCACAATTGCTCATTTCTGCAGGTCTCAAATGCGTTTTGTTCTCTACTTCGCGGACTACTTCGAAGGCACATCAAAGCGATACTTTTTGCCGTCGATGGTGACCACCTTTAGCACTCCGTCAACTTCCTCGCGTAGGTGACAATGCCAATCCGGAAGGGCCATCGCTTCCTTGTGGGAAGTCGGTGCTTCAACCCGCAACATCCGGTTGGCTTCGCGACGTGCCGCCTGGTGGCAATCGCCGTCGTTTGCGTTCTCGTCGTCAGCCTTAACCTGCTGAAACGCAGTGAGGTAGGTTGCGGCCCACTTCTTGTGTAGGCCTGCCGGAAGCTCGGCCGGAGCCGCCGGAATCTTCACTTCTTTTTCGCTTGCCATTGAATCCTCGCCTTGTTCTGTGGTTATGCCACCTAGATCGAAATCCTGAGTTCGTCCAGCAACTGTTTGTGTTCTGCGTTAGCGTGCACTACTCAGACGCTTATGACTGGAGTTGTTCCTTCTCTGGAATGCGCGCGAGCTTCACAGCTCCCAATGCGCGACTCAGAGACTGCTTTGATTTTCCAGCCATATCCCATTCATCCAAATTGCGAAACTGGTAAAGCCATGTTGCGGCGGCCGATTGCTCTGCCAAAATCTGCGCGCATGCATTTAGCTCCGCGTTGCGCTGCTTCAGATCCCCAGTGACATTGTTAAACGCCCTCATAGCTGAACCAATATCTTTATCGCTTTCAAATATGGCCTTCACCGTGTCCTGAAGCTGTTGGAATAGGTCTGTGGCTTTCTTCTCTAAGCCCTGCCCAATCCGTGACTCAATAAGGCAAATGACCTTTGCACGACGCTCTTCTTTTTCGGCGAGGCGCAGGGTGACATTCAGCATTTCGAGTTTTGCCTCGATCTCCGCGATGGCTGCTTCGTCGTCGCGCACATCCCGCTGAACAGCCTGTGTATCATCGTTGAGTTGACAAAGCTTCTTTTGGGCGTCAGCGTCCTTGCCCGCGCGCGCTGCCACAACATACTGTTGGCGCTCGCCTTCGAGTTGCTCCAGTCGCTGACTTCCAGTTCGCCGCGATTCTCGCAGCAGGTCGAGAGTGTTTTCCGCTCCCGCTATTTGCCCTTCTAGTTCTTTTATCGTCATCGCCATTTCCCTTTCGAATAGTTCGTTTTTTGTAGATCACAGACCCACTGAAGCCCACTACGCGACTACGTTCTTGCCCACTCCACGGAAGTCGGTGATGACTCCGCCAAAGGCCCACTTGACCTTGTATTGAATTTGATCCGAGGTAAACATCTTGCCGACGCGCGGATCGTTTGCGATCACGATTTGCGGTTCCTGGTTGCCGTCCAGGAAGCCGACCTCCAGGCAGGGCGCGTTCGACTTATCCGTTCCGTAGTACCAGTCATTAGCGTCGGTTAGCTCGGAATTCACAAAAATGCGTTCGTTCTTTTCGCCGAAGCGGTGGTACCACGGATTGGCAACGCCGATCTGACCGGTGACGTACTCGCTCTGATTGATCTGATATGCTGCCGCCTTCAGCGCAAACGGCACCATGATCCAATCGAGCGTCAGGCCGAGCGGGTTGTTGCTGTTCTTTTCGGTCTGCTCGCCGAGCAGAATCTCGGCCGCATTCAGGGAATCAATGCTCAAGGCTGTCGATCCCAGATTGTTATGCGTCGTGTGGAACCAGGCCAGTCCATCGGCGAGATAGTTTGGGTTCAGCGTGAATTTCTTCAGGATGAAGACCTTCAGCGTGTGCCGAGCCGAGCGCGCCAACTTAGTGGGCCAGCGGGCGATCGCACCGAGCTCGTCATTGCGAATCGTCTCTTCCGAAATGGTCAGGATGCCGCCCTTTTTACCAACAGAGAATGAGACCTTTTCATCGGTGGGCTTGTTGATTGGTTGGTAATCCGCGTTTTCTGCGACATCGTTCAAGTCGCCAAAATAGCCATCGCGCATTCGGTTTTGCGTGCGGAAATCGGTGATTGCTTGGCCTACAACATAAAGCTGTTCAAGACCCTGCATGCCCAGTTCCGCCCAGTCCTGCAGCAGACGCTTATGCATGGCATCCATTAGTACGTTTGGAAAATCAGCCACACCTACCGGATCTCCCGCTGCCAATGCCGTCCGGTACAAGCCGCCGTTTCCGAGCAGTCTGAAATCGCTGTCGCCGGTGATTTGAACGTATGCCTGCTTGAGACTACGAAACGACGGAACGCCCTGGCCGGCAGATTTCTTGACCCCGAGCATTTGATCCATCGCGAGTTGAACTTTGTCGCTTGTTTCTAACGTGACGTACCGCATCTATGTCTTCCTCCGAATTCCATACCTGCCAAGACCGTTGTTGTGTTCGTAGCCGCAAGAGTGGCGCGTGCTGGAGGTTGGCGAAGCCTTCAACACGCGCCTTTTCCTCGGAATGGAGAGCACCACGAGGAAAAGCCTGTGGGTGAGTAGGAGACCCCGTGTCTCACCCATCAACCGAGTCGAAATTCCTTCTCTCTCGGCTTCTGCTCTAAAAATCGCTATGTGTGTCTCTGCTACGATGCCTCGGTGAAACCTCACGCGGTACCTAGCAGCCACTCTCTCGCCTCGGTGCGGGCCTGAGTACCCCGCCGCGCCCAGATCGCCTGCAAATGCGATTCCCGGCACTCTCGGATTTTTGGCATTGGTGGGGCGCTCATCCGCTCGTGTTATTCCTTCCGTTTCGTCGATTGAGAACAAATGCGATCGATCATCGCCAGTACCGAATCGCGCTCTATCCAGGTGCGAGCGCCGATCCGTTGCGAGGCCAGTTCTCCTGAGTCCGCCATGTTTCGCACTAGTTGAACCGAGCACGAGTGTCCGAGTGCATGTTCCAGGATCTGTGAGACGCGGGCGGCGGAGATGTAACCGGGCGGCCTGAACGAGGCAAGCTTTGGACTCATCTTTATCCGGATTCCTGTCTGTCCCTATAAATGGGGCCATGCCGTGCATCGTCACACGGTCATGTTCATTTGCGATGGCACGTTGGACAGGTTTCTTTTTTGCAGGCTTGGAATGAAGAAAGACGCACACGGGAATGCGGTACGCCATGCGGAGCGATCGTCTGAGACCTATTTGAAACGCGAGTTGTGTAGGTCTGCGGTCAGGAGGACCGACCGGCAGAGCCTCTTGAGTCATAGTCACGATTTCCAACCGGTAGTGCTGGAAAGAGGGCGAAAATCGTATCTATAGAAGCTCCTTTAAAACCCAATTCTAGGAGTTGCGGCCGGCCTGATTTTTGAGGAGGCAGGCCGGACTTGGCCGTCCTAACGCTTTTGCGGTGCCTTCCTGGCAGTCTTCTTCGGACCAACAGTGGGGCTCTGCAACTTGTTAGCAGTGACGGAAAAGATAGCGACCACCCGTCCAAGGAAATGCACATAGGGAGCTTGTCTTGTGAGAAGCTCCGCACCGATTTCTTTGGCTTCTGTTTCAGTGGCAGCAAACTCTTTGCCGTGAATCATAGCGAGGTTAACTGTGCTTCGATACGCCGGGTGGGTCTCGAAGCCTTCGATCTTGGGCAATTCAATGTTCACATGGTGATCCCCGGAAGAGTCAAACTGTACGCGGCGAAGCCACCCAATAACCAGGCGATCGCGCAAAAAAGGATATTCTCCAGCGCGAACGCGTCTCTCGATCTCCTCGGGATTCTTTAGAAGCTCGCGCGCGATTCCCCATCCAGTCAAACGCTTTTCATATATCTCGCGGAGCTTCTCTGGCGTCCAGGCAGTATCTGAAACATTGTGGCTCGCCGCCACCAATCCTCCTGGATGAGAATGTAGATCGTTCAGCGATCCATCGATAATCACTATGTCGCCTGTCCGCAGAAACGGCATCAGGATGTCATTCGGCACCTCTACTGCAAACGTAGCTTCAGGGCTACTAACCATTCGGCTAGGGAGTGGAATCAGCTCCTCGGGAACTGCCACGTCACCTTTCTTTTGAAAGATATTGCGAATAGGGACGCGGACAATCTCGCCTGATGCCGGTTCAGAGTTGCGCTCTTTCAACATCTGTGCGATCGCGCCCACAGCCTTTTCTTTCTCAAGGCCGGCTTGCTGCCAGAACCACAACTGATCAACCGGCTCAGGCGACATATTTCCCAGCTTTATGAAGGTTTCCGCCGAAGGATCGTACTTTCCTCCAAATTCCCATTCGGAGACGGTGGGCTGCGTAACTCCCATGGCATCCGCAAATGCCTGCTGGCTCATATGCAATGACTTACGAACTCGTTTGATTCGCTCCATCCACGGTTTATCTGGCTTGGGCTGGTCCGAAAGTTTTTGCTTGACTCCGCGCATATATGTGTTCACCATATATATCAGTTATCTGGTACACCTATTAAAAGGTCAATTCCAATGATCGCACAAACTACTGGTAAACCGAAACCTACTCAGCATGCGGACCTTGCAGTGCGTGAACACTTGGCAGTTGCAATCCACAACTCTTCTAAGAGCCGTGAACTCATTGCAGATGAGATGTCGGCGCTCGTGGGGCGCACTATTACGGTCCGCATGATCAATGACTACACAGCAACCGCTGAGAGCAAGCGTGCCGCGCGATTCCCCGCCGCCTGGATCGAAAGCTTCTGTCAAGTTACCGGTAACGAAACTCTCCAGCGATCGATTCTTAGCCCGCGCCTCCGAATGCTCCTCGACCTCGCCGAATGCCAATTGGCTGAGGCCGCGCACAGCAGGCGGGCGGCCGAGTTAATCGGCGGGTTGCTTACTGACGCTGACGTGCAGAGTAGCACGGAGAAGTAGTTGATGAACGCTTTAAAGCAAATTCGACCGTTGAAGTCAGCGCGAACTCAATCGCGCCGCACTGCCTCTGAGCGGTTGGAAGCAATCATGCCGATGCTGGAGTTCCGGCTCGCATCGACTACAGGTAAGCGCCCCGTTTTCGTTCCAGGCGGCTTTGGTCAACAGACGATCCTCACCCTGGACGATCTCGCTGGCCACATCGCAAGGAAGCACGGTATCTGCCGCCGCACCGCGTGGAAGTGGTATTGCCAATTTCAACAATCAAGCTTCACCGCCCTGGCTAACAGCGTCCGCGCCGATCGCGGCCGATCGCGATACTTCGCCGCAAATTCAGTTGCTCGCCAACTCTTTGCTGATTGCTTCGTGAAGGCGATGTCTGCACGGGAGATCCACGAGGCGCTATGCAGGGAACTGCACGGCGATGCTCCCAGCTACGCGACGGTTCGCTTATATCTCAATTCAACTCCCAACCTGGTGCGTGAACTCGTTCGCAAGCGGAAGGCGCGGCCATGAGCTCACTCTGGATCTCACAAAGCGAACTTAAGGCACTGACTTCATGGTCTGACCGGACTATTCAACGTAAGTCTAAGCATCACCAAATTGAGTGGCGAGAGGTCGGAGAGCGTACTCGCAACGGCAAGCGCACACGCGAGTACTCGACGCTGTCTCTGCCACCAGGTTTTCAGCTTGAACTCGCGAAGCAGCCCACGGAAACAGCTAGCCAAACGGCCATTATCCCTGTCTCCAATACGCAGGCGAGTGCGACTGAGGTAGCAAGCCCATCCGCACCTGTGGTTGCCAGCTCTGAGGTGCGACAGCCTACCAATGAAGAGCAGCGGAAGCAGATTGAAGAACGCTTTCAGGCAATTTCTCTGCTGATCGAGTATACGGATGGAGGTGCGGAGCAAAAGGCGCGCATACGAACTTCAGAAGACAATTCGCTTCCTAACTCGGATGCGGTTGCAAAGTACGTGGCGGCGAAGAACGGAGTGAGTCGAAACACTATTTGGCGCTGGTATTCGCGATTTAAGAAATCGGGGCCGTGCGGCCTCCTGGACGACATCCGAAGCGATAAGGGGCAGTCACGCTTTTTTGTTACACATCCGAAGGCAGCCACCTTCGTCCAGGACAAGTTCCTCAATGAGTGTCTCTCAGTTAAGGGCACCTTTCGGGCCTTTTGCAACGCATGGACAGGCTCTCCCTGCACATACGAAACGCTTCGCACCTACCTCCTTAGTTTACCGGCCCCGCTCGTCACACTCGCGCGTGAAGGCCGCAGTGCCTACACCGATCGCATGGCTCCGTACATCAGGCGTGCGTTCACAGACGTGTACTCAAATGAGATCTGGGTGAGTGACCATATGATATTCGACATCGAGGCGCAGAACGATGTCTTTATCGACACTCCACGAGGAGCACCCATCCGCATGCGTCTCACTGACCTGGAAGACTTCCGTTCACGCTACATTGTCGGCGTCAGCTTCTCATGGGAAGGAAGTTCGCGTTCCATCGGATCTGCGATGCTGCACGCCTGCTCACTCTATGGACCGTGCGAAGTGCTCTACTGCGACAACGGAAAAGATTATAAAAAAGTTGGCAAAGGTGCACTCCCAGCCTACTTGCGCGAGTCAGAGCTTGCGGTTGAGCGATGGTATCAGCAGGAAATCAGCAGACTCGAAGAGCTTGGTCTTTTAGCTCATATTGGCACGGCGGTTCAATACTGTCAGCCCTTTCATCCACAGGCAAAGCACGTCGAACGCTTCCATCGGACTCTGCACGAACAATTTTGTAAGCTATTCCCGACGTACACGGGAGGCCGTCCGGATCGCCGCCCAGACTCAACCACAGCGCGGATGGGATTGCATCGCAAACTCCTTCGCGTTGGCACTCCAGAGCTTTCAGATCACCCTCTCGCCAGTGACGTTATTAGATGCTGCCTCCAGTGGATAGACGAGTACAACCGGCGCCCGCATTCAGGAGAAGGGATGAACGGTTTGTCGCCTGCCGAGGTGTTCTTCAAGTACCGAAACCCGAGACAACGCCCGCCGATGGATCGTCAAACACTCGCGCTCATGATCGCCGAAAAAGAACGTCGAACCGTCCGGGAATGTGCGGTTCAGCTGAACAACAAGCGGTACATCGGCACCGATGATGTTGCGGCCGCAGTGCTCCACCAAATGAACGAACGCGAGGTTATCGTTGCCTTCGACCCGCTTTGGTTGAGTGATGTTGCAATCCTCGACCTGGACGGCCGTCTTCTATGCTGGGCGCGCATGGAAGAACTCCTGCCGCAATCTCCTGCCGCAAATGAAGCGGTTGCGGAAAGCATGAAGCAGCGCCGCCGCCTTGAACGCGGGACTCGCGACAAGTTGACTGCGATCGCGCAGGCTAATCGCCAGATCGGAGCACGCTCTGAGGTTGAAATGCTTGACGAGCGTTCGCGCCGGCTGCCGCTGGTAGTCGGAGACTACGTTACGCAACGCGGCTTGAAGAAGTGCGCTGCCGGTGTTGCGCCTGACAATAATGCAGTAGCACCGGCTTCGGCGGCTGAAATTGCCGAAAGCGCAATGAGATTCCTCCATAAATGACGCCCTATAACCCCGATAAGAACAAGATGAGCCTGGAAGACGAACTCGCCCTGAACAACGCGATGATCGCCGCAGTCCGGGATTACATGGGCCGTAGCGGCCTGGACTTGGCCAACTTTGCGTTGCGCATCAGCTACTCGCCTAAGACGCTGCGTGCGTTCTTGGATGGCACCTATCACCAAGTGGCTGGCTCGGCTAAGAACATTCGATTAGCAGCGGAGAAGTTCATGCAGGCGAATCCGCTTGAGGCTCCGACGCGCATTAATGGCGAACTTTACGATACAGCCAATGTGCGCGTCATCCGCCAAACTTTTGAGCAGCTTCTACCGAAGCCGGTGGCCTACATGATCTATGCGCCTCCAGGTAGTCAGAAGACCTTCGCACTGCGCAACGAGGTGGCACGCTTCAACCTTCAAGAGCTGCCCAAAAACGGATCGGGCCGCCGCGCCTACTATGTTTATGCGCGACAGGGAATTCGCCCCCGTGACCTCATGAAGCGCGTCGCAGCAGCGTGTGGAAGCCTCGCTAGCCATGATGTGGACGGAACCCTCAACGGCCTACGCTGGGAATTCCGCAATAGGCGCGTGCTTCTCATCGTGGATGAAGCCCAGCATCTGACCATTGAATGTTTCGAAGTTCTTCGCGAATTGCTTGATCAGCCGCCCTTTTTCTCGCTTCTTTTTGCGGGCTCACACGACCTGAAGAACACATTCGATCGCTTCAGCGCGACGCTCGAACAATGGAACAGCCGCATCATTGCCAAAGTTCGGCTGCCCGGACTTGAGCGCGAAGAGGCGGATGGCATTATCCGCCGCGAACTTGCGGACTTCATACCCCAAATGGATGCGAGCGAGGCCAAGATGCTCGTTACTGAACTCATCAAACAGAGCACATCCAAGGACGTGTTCGAGAAGAATCGAACCTATATCAACGTGCGCACGCTGACTAATGCGCTCGATCAGGTTCGGCTCAAGGCATCTACGAATGGAGGCAAGAATGAATAGAATCGACCACATCAAACGGGAGCATGCACCCGTTTATTCCAATGAAATCTGGGTGAGTTCCCACATCAAACGGGAGTACGCACGAAGAATGGTTCATGGGTGCGCAGTCCGACTCAACAATAAGCAGTACATCGCCGCTGATGACACCTCTGCAGCAGTGCTCCACCAGTTGAACGGACAGGAAGTCATCGTTGCCTATGATCCTCAGTGGTTAAACGATGTCGCCGTTCTTGATCTTTCTGGCCATCCCCTTTGCCATGCCCGCCTCGATCAAGTCCAACCCAACGCGTCTGCGAGTGGAGGCAAATATGAGTAAACTCGGCTTCAAGCCATCCAGCAGAGATCAGATCGTCGCGCTTCAGTCGCTGTATTCGAAGTGGCAGGCGCACAGCATACAGGACTCCGGTGACCCTCGCACAGCGCGATTACTGTGGGCTTCTGAGAATATCGAGCGCAAAGTTGCGTCCTTTAAGGAACTCACCAGCGACGAAGCGAGAAGACTCATTGACGCACTGAAGCAATCAATGGGGCAGGCTTTGACTCGACAGCCGCGCGCCTGGAGACATATCAACGAGCGTCGGCGTGCCCAATCTGCTGGTACTGCCGGCCGCAAGGGCGTACGCGCAACCACCATCTACATGGTGAGCGCGGATGACCTCGCCCGAATCGATGAAGCAATCGTGCGGCTCGAATGGACGCACGAACGCTTTAAGTCCTGGCTGAATTCACAATACTCACCCCTAGGAAATCGAACTGACAGACAGATCCGAACTCTCGCCGATGCAAACTCCGTTTGGTGGGCACTGAAGGCCATGCTTAAACATGCGGGACGCTGGCGTCCTGACGATGAAAAGAAGTTCAAACGCCCCGCACGATCTGCGGTCGCAGTCGAATCGCAGGCTGTGGTGCAGCGAGGCCCCGCCGCATGAAGAGTGCGCTCTCAGTGCTGCGCTCTTCTCTGAATAGGCATCTCCAATTTCAAACGAAGCGACTCTGCCGTGCGCATCAACGCACGGCAGAGTCTTGCGGCCAGCGTGATTACCGCACGCGACACGCCAACCGCATTTTACAACCGCGTGCCTTGAAGAAGGGATATTCCCCTCTCGGAGGCAGAAATGAAAGCTCGCACCCGGAGTGCCAGCGCTAGCGGCACCGACTTTCCTACCCAGAACAACGCTGAATTTGTATCGGTCCCGCTTGTTACAGCGGACTATTTCGATTCGCTATTGAGCCCCCGCCAGCGGGCAAAGGCAATGCGCGAAAGACGGAGGTACATTGCTTTTCACGAAGCTGGACATGTCGTCGCCGCTGTTCGTCTCGGAATCCCCTTGAAGGAGAGAGCCGCTGAACTTTTGACTGAAACGCAATCGGGATTTACCCATGTCATTGGCGACACCATCAATTTTGACGGGTCCCGAGAGGCCCGCGGTCGGATAGAGGACGCGATTGTGTTCCTGCTTGCAGGATGGGCTGCGATCAAGGTTCTCAAACAGGACTACGAACGCGGAATGGGAATGAGCGACAGCGATCGCAAGCGCGCAAAGAACCTGATTGAGACCATAACGCCGTCCGCTAACGACGGGGATCTTCCATGGCACGATTACGGATGGGCTTCTCATTCCGCCGTGGGTTACGTCACCGAATACAGCGCGTATCTCCGCATGCTGGAATACCGCTCGGAACATCTGATTGCCGCAGAAGAGAACTGGAGATTGGTTGAGCGCATCGCAGCCGTTCTCCTGTCGCGGAAGTACATCACTCGCACCGAAGTTCTGAACCTGGTCAATCGTCCGCTCGCTGTGTCTCGCAGGCGGGTCTAGTGTTGACCAAAAGCAACTAAGTCACCAAGCGATTGCTCAACAGCGGGCCGCTCCGGCCCGCTGTCCTGTTACAGACACAATCCGTGGTGTCCAGTTACTCCAGATTGTTCAGTGACTCCAAAGTGTCCACCAAAGAACAGCCTAAGCCCTAATTTCTAATCGCCCATTGGGTACTGATACATTGGGTCCTTGCAGTTCTGTCCTTCTGCAAACTCGCTCGGAACACGCTCCTTTCCCCACATTTTCTTCCCAGCACGCTTCGGATGTTGCGAAAAATACTCGTTCCTCTGGCTGAAGTATCGATCGATGGCCTCCATAGCGGCACCTACGGAAGGGTAGTCGCTGTTATGAATGATTGCCTTGGCCATACCGCTGAACACAGATTCGATCACATTAAGGAACTGTGCGCAGGCAGGAAGAGGAGCGGTCTTCACGATCGGAAAGCCTTCCGCTCCGGCTTGCTGGTTGATCTTCTCTAGATGTGCGGTCAGGTCTTTCGACACATGCCAGGAGGCAGCGTCCCAGGACAGATAGATCGTGCTACGCGAACGGTACTGATTCCGTAGAAGATCGGCCATTTTGATCATTTCATCGGTGTTCTTTTTCCGCGAATAGAAGTGGCTCACTTGGTTTGTCGAGAGCTCAAGAGCCGCGGTGAGAATCAGCCACCCTTTTGATTTCTGCCACTGTCGAACTACATATTGGTCGCCTGGAGGAACCTGCTTGACGCCACCTTTTTGCCTGATGGCGAACGGGCCATATTCGTCAATCGAGAAGAAGGCCTCATCCTGTGTGAGCTCAGACAATGTCTTCTTAATGGCGTCCACTTTGGCGCGATAGTCGGGATCGTTACTGGTCAGGACGATGCGAGCATGTCGCCACTTCCAGCCAGCTTCCTTGATGATCGTGCTGATAACCTGGGGGCTTATAGGGCGGTATCCATCTTCGCACAGCACAGTTTTAAGGTCGGCCATTTTCCATGTGGTCCGGCTAAAGCCGTGTGAAGCCGGAGGCGAATGCAACAAGGTAAACACCGCCTGCTTGATGTCATCCTTATTCGCCTTTATGTCGCTTCTGGGTTTCCGGGTAAAGAGCACGCCTGTGCCGCCTTTCCTATAACGCTTCAACCAGCGAAAAACGGACCTCGGACCGATATGGAGAAATGAACAGATTGAATCACAACTGATTCCGCGCAAGTAGCCCAACACGGCCACCGATTTGTTTCGCGTCCAGAGTTCGCCTTTGGCAGCTGCCGATACGAGTCCCTCCAGCTCCGGCAATGGAATGCCGCTTAGCTCTTTGGCAAGAGCGTCGCGCGGTGCGGTTCCTTGTTGCACGCTTCGCATCCACTCGAACGACAGCTCTTCCGGTTCATGGCACCGCCGCGTGCGCTGAGACAGGCTGTAATAGGCTGCCGAAACCCTTGGTTTGAGCATCTTCTGTTCCCGCCGTGTTTGCGGGGCTTTGGCTGGCTCACTATGAGACTTTGCTTTTTTATGTGATTTGCGGCCTGGACTTGGACTGGCAGCAACGCGTGCTTCTTGCATGTATTTCTGAACCACGTTGTAGCAGCCCGGGTATGCGTGTTCCTGACGTAGCTTATGGAAGACCCGCGTCACGGTAGTCTGCAGCTTCTTCGGAAGCACCTCGTCTTCCTTTAATATCTGATCAATGATTCCGAACCACGGTTTCAGAGTTGGCCTCAGAGCGGGCTCTTCTTGTCCGATGTCCGGCTGCAATTGGGACCCTGGCCTTGAGAGGAACTCCAATATCTTCTGCACAGTTTCAAAGGAAAGCGTGAGTTGCAGCGCTCCCTGCTTTCTGGGAGCGTTTCTACTCAAAATTCGCTCACGAAATCTCGGCAGCCTGGCGTCGTTCTTTAACATCTTGCAACCTCCGTCGCGAGGTCCATTGCAGCTCCCCTCGCGCGCATCATTATCGGTCGGTTCCGCCGATGAATGGACGAAGTTGTCTGTGGTGTCGTGACGTTAGGATGACGCTAGGATTTTTGCTGTCTTTGGGACTGTCGTTTGGATTATCCCCATAAGATCAGCAACTTACGAACAGTCTACTGCGGATATGCCAGTGTGTCGTTTGGATTTGTCGTTTGGATTTGTAAGTTGCTGACTTTTCGATTTCTGAGATGTCGATCGGATTCGTCTACTCTCAATTAACGCTTGCATTGGAGACTCCCATCATCCCACGCACATCCCGCGAATTTGTGCGCGTATGTGTATGAATTAATAGGGTAAAATCCCCCTGTCTCCCTCTGTATCCTGCGACCTCCCTTCACTCTCACATACTTCCTGTACTCACAAGTGGATAATCGGATTCACTTGGAAACCAACGCTCTACATTCGGCGATAGGCCCGATCAACACCGATATCACTGGAACAAAGCCGCTGCGCGTTTTATCGATTTGGGTTTGCCCTCTATGTGACTTATAAGTTACAATCGCGCTGTGATCGAAGTTCGGCGGTACACGACCAGCTCAGGCAAGGATGTGGTCGGCGATTGGCTCGCGGCTCTGGAATTGAGCGCACGAGCCCGAATTGCTACGCGGATCGACCGTCTTTCGCTCGGCAACTTTGGAGACTGCAAGCCTCTTCGAGAGGGAGTCTCTGAATTGCGAATCGACTGGGGGCCGGGGTATCGGTTGTATTACGCGATGGTGGGCCGCACATGCGTGCTACTCCTGTGCGGTGGCGACAAACGTAAACAATCTTCCGATATCAAGCGAGCAATCGAGTACTTCGAAGACTACAAGGAAAGGACACGCAAGCCATGAAAAAGAAGGCCAGCATCTCGCACGATGAAGCAATGGTGAAGGAACTGCGCGAGCATCCGGACTTTGCCGCCGAGTACCTAAAGGCCGCTTTGGAAGACACGGAAGAACCCGGTGTCCTTCTGGTAGCTTTGCGTAGAGTAGCGGAAGCCAGGGGCGGCGTTGCAAAAGTAGCGAAGGCTGCTGGAGTCGAACGCGAGAGCCTTTACAGGGCGTTGTCCGCACGTGGAAATCCGCGGTGGTCGACGCTGGTTGCGGTAACCAAGGCCATGGGCCTTAAACTTACCGTTGAAGCTGGGCAGTAAAAACCTTTCAACGTGTCGAATACGGTTCAAATAGGTAATAGCCTTTCACTGCTGTCCGGTTAACTGAGAAGCTGCAGGCTACAAGTAATTGCCACGCAATAAGTTGAAGTCATTTCCGGCTTGCCGCGATTTGAATGCGAGGAGAGCGGACAATGGCTCATGAATCAGGGCCGCACCGTTTTC
>WNGR01000011.1_pt1 | contig 220197 bp, 207 predicted proteins | sample 5407581 | NCBI WGS metagenome assembly WNGR01 (sample SAMN13153383, study PRJNA577476) | soil metagenome | isolation source: 80 cm soil or saprolite under Garry oak tree replicate 2 | place: USA:California | collected 2016-06-15
TCGGCCCGCGTGTTTGCTCCACGCTTCCTTCAGACCCCGCCTCGCGGTGACGCCCTTGCGCTTCGCTAACCCTTCACCTCCATCAGGTTGGGTAGAGGACTTCCACCTCCAAGCTGTCGAACATGCACGGCGTACAACAAAAAGGCCCGGACTCCCCGAGTCCGGGCCTCTCCTCATCTTCAATCCGTAACCTACGGCCCCATGCTATCCGGCGTACAAGTATTTCTCCCCAGCGTCGCGTCCGTCACCGGAGCCGGAGGTGTCGGCGGCGTACTCCACGGAACCATCGTAAAGTCGAAGAACTCCAGCAGATCCGGCTGTGCCACATCCCGCGCCGTCAAGCTCGCCGAAGGACCAATGAACCGGCTCTCCACAAACTTGATCACCGCCGTATGATCCATCGGCGTATGCGAAACATAGTGCTTTCGCGTGAACGGCGACACGATCATATTCGGCAGCCTGAATCCAAGTTGCGCCTTGAATCCATTGACCGCCGCCGCATCCGTCACCGTCGTTCCCGGCTCGCTCGGCTTTAAATCGCAGTTCGTCGTCGGCGTAGGATTTCCCTTAGTATCGACCGGCCCATTCGCCAGGCACGGATTGAACGCATCCGGGTTCACCGCAATGCTCCCAATATCGGTCGTCACCCCCAGGCTTGCATCCGTGTTGTCGTTCGTGTGTCCTGCCACCGGAGGCACGTGATCATAAGGTCCGCCCCCCTCGTCATAGCTCAGGAAGAACACCGAATCCACCCACGACGACGGGCTCGCCATCAGCGCATTCATAATTGCTGCCGCCTGCGACTGACCCTGCAGAATCGATTGTCCCGATCCGGGATGTTCATCGTCCGCCCCGTATCCAGCCTCGATATAGGAGAAACTTGGCAGCGCCTGCGCCCCGGCCGTCATGTCCTTGAACAACTGCGATAGCGGAGCGAGGTGCGTCGGATCAATGCAGAAATCGTTCGCCGCATTTCCCGCCACCAGCGGCGCCACACAAGCCGCGTGCGTGGGATTCCCAGTCAGATACTTGCCGGAATACCCGAAATCAGCAAATGTCGTAACCGGAACTCCATTGGCCTCCGTCAGCGAGTAGTAAATCTTCCACGACACCGGAGGCGTCGCCCCGTCCAACTGCTCGAAGATCGTCTTGATCGCCAGCGTCGGCAGCTTGTCGTCAACAAACGGATCACGCACCAACCCCTGCGTCGTTCCGCCCGTCATCGTCGCGATTCTGTTCGGCGTGCTCTTGCTCGATACCGGAGAGAACCACCGATCCGACAGCGCAAACTGTGACGCCATGTAGTAGTAGTAATTCAGGAAGCCCTGATCGTAGTACGCCATGGCGCGCTTGCCGGCTAGGTCCGTAAACGTTCCGCTGCCCGCCCCGCTCGCCGCGAAATTCTCCGCCACGTGTACGAATCCACTCATCCCACCCTTGCCATCGGGTGAAATCTTCAGGTTTCGCGTCGTTGAGAAGTCATAGGTGTTCGCCTCGCCATAGCTTTCCAGCCACGCCGAAGTCATATCGTCCAGGCACGTCGATGTCGTCTTGAACAGAGCAAACGGTGTGCCCTGATCGTTCACATTAATGATCGACAGCTTGTCGTCAATGCCGTCCACGTCATACGTCTTGCCATCGTCGCCTATGTTCAGCGGAGGCACGCTCGCCTTCCGGTACGGATTCAGCATCCCGAAGTAAGTGTCGAACGTGCGGTTCTCCTGCATCAGGAATAGCACGTGGTTCACCGCCTGCACGCTGCCGATAATGCGCACCGTTACCGTCGCCGTAGCCGTCCCGCCCGGGCCCGTTGCGGTTGCCGTATAGATCGTGATCTTGGACACGGTCTCCACCTGTGTCCCCGTGCCTCCCGTCAACGCCACCGTCTGTGTCGTCGTGTCCACGTTGTTGCTGATCACCACGCTGGCCGTGTTCGTGGTCGTCACCGTCAGCGTGGTGGTTCCGCCCGGAGCCACTGCCACCCGATCCGCCGTAATCGTCACTGTTGGAGGCGGCGAGGGCACCGTCACCGTCACCGTCGCGGTTGCCGTACCGGCTGAGCCGGTTGCGGTCGCCGTGTAGGTCGTCGTCACCTGCGGAGTCACCACCAGGTTCCCTGTTCCGTTCGACAATGTCACCGGGGACGAAGTGCTGTCCACGTTATTCGTAATCACCACGCTTGTCGCGTTCGTCACCGTCACGGTCAATGTGCTGGAGCCGCCAAGCGTCGGGATTGCCGCCGGATTCGCCGTAATTGTCACGGTCGGCGCTGCCGGGTTCACCGTCACCACGGCCGTAGCCTTTGTCGTGCCACCCGCGCCTACCACCGTGATCGTATAGGTCGTAGTAGCCGTTGGCTTTACCGTCACCGAACCGGAAGCTGCCACCGTCCCCACTCCATTGTCGATACTCAGCGACGTAGCCCCGGTCGAGCTCCACGTCAATGTTGCGCTCCCATTGGAAGCAATCGAAGTTGGGCTAGCCGCCAGCGTAACGGTAGGCGCGGGATTGAAGGGGGCTGCCGGCCCCACTCCACATCCATTCAAGGTCACCAATGCCAGAAGAAATAAAACCAGAACAGAAAGAATACGGCCAGCTCTCATTGCGGAGATCTCCAGCTGATTGGAGTTCCACTACCCAACCCAGAGTTGCCCGCCCACTAAAACTCACAACTCCAGCCTTTGATCTGATCTGGTGATGGTTTGATCTTAAGTAACGGTGTTGTTCCTGTGATGTTGTTGATCTGGTGCCCCAGGTCCCGCGCCCGCTTTTGGGCGCTGACCTGGGGTCTTTGCTCTTGCTCTTGCCCCTGTCTTTGCTTTTGTCTTTCTCTAAGGGGTCATCCTGAACGCAGTGAAGGACCCCCTACAGCCAATCCAACCCGTGCCCCCCAACCTTCTCCCCGTGCTGTGGTCCCCGGCCCCCACAATCCTTTCAACTTTGAAACCTTTCCATTTATTCTGTTCTTATATGAGCACGCACCCCCACAGGCTCTCCACCCAACTCGCCTCCTACCTGGTGCGCAATCCGCTCATCTACCTTTACACCGTCGTCCTCGGAACCCTCTCCCTCCTCAGCTCGTTCTTGGACCGCTCCGGACGCATCCAGCACGGCTTTGCCCGTCTCTGGTCCTGGCTCATCCTGCACACCTGTTCCGCCCCCCTCACCGTCGACGGACTCGACCGCCTCGACCTCACGCAGCCTGCCATCTACGCCGCCAACCACAGCTCGGCCCTCGATATTCCAGTGCTCTACGTCTCGCTCCCTTTCCAGTTCCGCATCCTCGCCAAGCTCGAACTCTTCCGCCTGCCCTTTCTCGGATGGCATCTCCGCCTCTCCGGCCAAATCCCCATCGACCGAACCGACGCCCGCGCCTCTCTGCGATCGCTCTCCGCCGCCTCGCAAACGGTAAAAGCCGGAATGCCTCTCGTCGTCTTCCCCGAAGGTGGACGCAGCACCGATGGTCACCTCCAGTCCTTCCTCGGCGGAACCTTCTACGCAGCCATCAAGGCCCAGGTCCCCATCGTCCCCTTGGTCATCATCGGAACCCACGAGGCCCTGCCGATGAATACCTATGTCATCAAGCCAACTCCGTTCCGCCTGATCGTAGGCGAGCCAATCCCCACCACCGGCCTCGTCTCCCGCGACATGGAAGCTCTCTCCCAGCGTGTCCGCCAGTCCATGAGCGACCTCCTCTACGCCCACGCCCACCTCCCCACCCCCGTCGCCTCAGGTGTGCCCCACTGAAGCTTCCAGATGTGCCCCACTGAAGTTGCTGCAGTTGGCAGAAGTGGGGATTTTGCTCTTGACTCTAGCCTCTTAGCGCCGAAGCTACCACCATATGCGCGTTGATCTTCACCCACTCCTCCTGCTGTCTCTCTCGAAGTGCCGCCAGCACCGCCCGATCTACCTCTTCATCCCCATCCACCTTTTCCAGCAGCGCCCGGAACGGAACCGTCACTCCGCGGAAGTAATCCCAAAGCTCCTCCGGCGTCCCATGCCAATCCCACTTGAGTTCGCGCACGCACTCCTCGACCGCAGAGAAACCCGCCCCAGCCAGCGCTGCCGCTAGTGTCCCCGGCACCCCAAACTTGAACATCTCCCGCGCCGCCACCGGAATCTCCAGCCCCGGCCTCATCCGCCTCACCGTCCCAATCGTCAGGTCAAAGTAAGGCTGCTCCATCGCGCCCCAGGTCAGCAGCGAGACTCTGCCCGCCGGACGCAGCACCCGCCACATCTCGGTAAGCGCCTTCGCCAGGTCGCCAAAGAACATCACTCCCAACCGGCTAGTCACCCTGTCAAAGCTTTCGTCCGCAAACGGCAACCCATGAACATCCGCCTGCTGAAACTCAACATTCGTAAGCCCGCGCTTCTGCGCCCGTTCCCGCGCCACTTCCAGAGGCAGGGTCGCCATATCCACCCCGACCACCTGCCCCGACCCGCGCAACTGTGAAGCAATCGAGATCGAAGGCTCACCCGATCCGCACGCCACATCCAGCACTCGCATTCCCTGACCAACCTGTGCTGCCTCCACAATCGCCGCGGTCACCGCCTCGCCCATCTCCGCCGATTGCGCCTTAAAGCGTTCCCCCGCATTCAACCGCGCAAAACTGTCCCAATCCTGCTCTGCCATCTCTTCTCTCCAATTCTTGCCAACACACGCGCGCCGCTATCTTATTCCCAACACCTCTCCCACGCCCATCTCTCATCTCCCCCTTTGTTTGAGTAAAAGCCTCAGGGTGGCCCACTCAACGCTCTTTTCGTTGAGTGGGGCTTTTGCTGATGCTGTTGTTCCTGCTTCTGCTGTTGCTCCTTTTGTTGCTCCTGCTTTTTTGCTCTTCGCTTCCTGCTGTTTCGCCTCCCGCTTCTTGCTTGAGTGCACCTGTTTGCCGGAGTTATCCTCGCCATCATGCCTTGGGGACTCCGGCGCATCCAGCAATCCGGGCAGAGTCACTTTGTCACTTTCTGCTGTTATCAGCGGTTTGAAAATTTCGCCTCGCCCGAAGCACACTATGTTTTCGAGGCTGCACTTGAGCGCGTTCGCCGATGCTACGCTCTGCGCGTCTATGGCTACGTTGTGATGCCCGAGCATGTGCATCTGCTGTTGAGCGAACCGGGCCGCAAGACCCTCGCTGTCGCCATCAAGTCGCTGAAACAGGGAGTTTCGCGACGGCTGATCGGCGACGCCGAACACTTCTGGCAGCACCGCTACTATGATTTCAACATCCGCGAGTACCCGCAGTTCCTTGAGAAATTGCGCTACATCCATCGCAATCCGGTCATGCGTGGATTATGCGACCACCCTGAACAATGGCCTTGGAGCAGCTACAACCATTACGCCACCGGACTCGCCCGTCACGTAGAGATAGAATCCGAATGGACTGCAAACAAACGCGAACGCCAGACAGGAACTTTATGCCATGTCACCCAGCTACCCCACTCAACGAAAGAACGTTGAGTGGGCCACCCGCCGAATGGCGGTGTAGTGAATAACGATTGGGGATTCCGATATCTGGGCAGAACGTGGTTGTCCATCGGTGGACCGGCGACCTCGGCATGGTCTCTTCGCACTAGGAGGAGTAATGGAATTCCGAAAAGGATTGAACCGAGCACGCACCGTGACAGCCGCCGTTATCGCGCCCGCAGTGGTTCCCTTTATGTACTTTTTGGTGATGCGATTTGCTTCTGGATTTACAGCGCAGGGCTCAGGTCATACCGAGAAACTGCTGGACGTGACGCTCAAGGGGATATTGATACCAAGCTATGCGTTCTCTTACGTTTTTGGCACCATCATCTTCTTTCTGCTTAACAACACTGGAAGACTCCAGTTTTTTCCATGCTTTGCATCATCAGCTGCTTCCGGAGCACTCATTGGCCTCTTTGTGGTGGCTCGAGCCATACCAATCTCCACATGGACCGCTTCGGAAGCTGTCGCTGCGCTTCTGGCGTTCTGTCTGCCCTTTTGCAATTGCCGGGTGTCTCACCTGTTCTAGTTTCTGGCTAATAGCTGGGCTCCACGCAGGTGGCTCTTCGGACAGCAGCCGATATAAGCCGGAGCATCACTGAGTATGCTTATGACGCAGACCGGATATGACTACGACACCGCGATTTACTATCGCGCCAGATACTACAGCCCAACCATAGGGAGGTTCATGAGCGAAGATCCAATCGGGCAGGTGGCCCACTCAACGCTCCTTTCGTTGAGTGGGGATGTTGAACTCGACTGCCCAGCCGAGGCGCCCCTCTCAATAGCAACCCGGCATTTGTCCCCCGCCCCCTCTCGCGGTACCATCTCCCCATGAAGCCGCGCATCGCCATCCCCGTGCCCAACTCTGATCCCGAGTACTCCACGCGAGCCCTGCCCGACTACGTCCATTCCGTGACCCGCGCCGGAGGCGAGCCCGTCGTCGTCGCCCTCGACCTCTCAAACATCCAGGCCGCCCAGCTCGCCAAATCCTGCGATGCCATCCTGCTCCCCGGCTCCCCCGCCGACGTCGATCCCCAGAAGTACGGCGAGCAACCCCATCCCCGCACCTCACCCGCCGACCCCGCCCGCGACAACATCGACGAACTCCTCCTCCAGGACGCGCACAACATGCGCAAACCCATCCTCACCATCTGCTACGGCACCCAGTCCCTGAACGTCTGGCGCAACGGAACCCTCGTCCAGCACATCGAGTCTCCCGTCCAGCACGCTCGCACTCCCGGAGCCCCCCGCACCGAGGTCATCGAACACGCCGCCCATGTCGAACCCAACTCCGGACTCGCCTCCCTCGTCGGCGACGAATCCATCACCGTCAACTCCAGTCATCACCAGTCGGTCGCCACCCCCGGCGATGCCCTCAGGGTCGTCGCCCGTTCTCCCCAGGACGGCATCATCGAAGCCGTCGAAGGCACCGCCGAAGGTCAATGGGTTCTCGGCGTCCAGTGGCACCCCGAGCGAACCTTCGATAAAAGCGAAGTGTCTCGCCGAATCTTCGAAAAACTCATTGCCGAGGCCCGCTCGTGGCATCAGCGACTCGCCCGTCGCTCCCCCGATTTTGAGAACGCCAGGGATTAACCAATCCGTCAACACATCAACGATTAACCGATCCGTTACCGTGCGTCTCCCAACCAGTAGCGAAACGGTCAATCTTCGGAGCCCCTGCACAACGATTGCCTCATCTGTAAAATCCGTTCCGGAAACGATTACCTTTTCGGTTAATCGTTGTTCCCCAATCAAGCCTGCCGCGTTCTAAGATGGAGGGTTCCTCGAACACTCGAAATCGGATCACTCAATGCGAAACGGAGAAAGTTCATGAGTGTTGAATTGGATCTCACCGGCAAGGTTGCGCTCATCACCGGAGGCTCGCGCGGCATCGGTGCCGCCTGCGTCCGCCTCTTTACACAGGCGGGTGCCAGCGTGCTCTTCAATTATCAGAACAACGCCGAAGCCGCGCAGCGCGTGGTCATCGCCAGCGGCTCCGACCGCACCGCCGCCGTGCAGAGCGACCTCATCGGCGAAGGTGCCGAAGAGATGCTGGTCGAAGAAACCGTCTCCCACTGGGGACACCTCGATATCCTCGTCGTCAACCACGGCGTCTGGCCATCGCAAGAGAAAGCCATCGACGAGATGGGCGAAGACCAGTGGCGCTCCACCATGGCCATCAATCTCGACAGCGCATTTTTACTGGTCAAAGCCGCAGTCAAGGTAATGAAGCACGCCAAGCGCGGAGGCCACATCGTCATGGTCAGTTCCACGGCCGCCCAGCGTGGCGAAGCCTTCCACTGCGACTATGCCGCCACCAAGGGAGCCATCATCAGCATGGTTAAAGGCCTTTCGACCGAGTTGGCTCGCGACCGCATCTATGTAAATTGCGTAGCTCCCGGCTGGGTGGCCACTGATATGTCCGCGCCCGCAATGGCTGATCCGCAGTTACAGCAGAAGTTCACCAGCCTCATCCCGCTTGGCCGCATCGCCAAACCGGAGGAGATCGCCGCACCGATTTTGTTTCTGTGCACGCCGCTCGCTGGCTTTATCACAGGTGAAGTATTTAACGTCAACGGTGGCGCAGTGCTGGCAGGCTAAGTATCCAACTCATAAGATTCAACAGTGGCAAGCCGCAAGAGGATGAACGATAAATGAAGAAACTGCTTTCGCTGTTACTGCTCGCCTGCCTGGCGCCTACCTGTGCTCTTGCCCACAGTAACTCCCAGCCCAATCCCTCCGCGCCCGCTCAGAATGCGGCTCCCAAGCCTAGCTCCGCCACAGATCCCTCCAGCCAGAAGGCGCGTCAGTTACTCGACAAAATGATCGCCGCTCTTGGCGGCCAAGCCTGGCTTACTTACAAAACCTCCGCACAACAGGGACGCACTTACAGCTTTTATCATGGCCGACCTAACTCGGCAGGCACTCTCTTCTGGCGCTTCTATGAGTATCCCGACAAAGAACGCCGCGAACTCACCAAGCAGCGCGACGTCATCTACATCTACAACGGCGACAAGGGTTACGAAAAAACTTTCAAAGGCACTGCCGCTGAAGAAGACAAAGTCATGCAGGAAGTCGTGCGCCGTCGTCAGCACTCCCTCGAAGTAGTCTTGCGTGAGTGGCTGAAAGATCCCCAAACCATACTGCTATACGCAGGCCAGTCCGTAGCCGATCAGCAGATGGTCGATGTCGTCAGCATCTTGAACAAAAACAACGACGAGATCAGCATCGGCATCGACATCAACACTCACCTACCCATCAATCGCCGCTACACCTGGCGCGATCCCGACAAGTACAAAGTCGAAGACGAAACCCTCTATGGCAACTACCGCACCGTCCAGGGAATCGCGACTCCCTTCACCATCACCAACAAGCGCGATGGAGAAATCAACGGCCAGAACTTCCTGACCCACGTCGAATACAACACAACCTTCGAACCCGATTTCTTCAACGCCGCAGTGACTTACAATCCGGAGACTTACAACCCAAAAGCAAAGAAGAAGTAAGTCACAGCTCTTTCTCTACTGCGAGCAACTCACTTACGAGCACAAAGTGCTCAGGTTGCATTTAGAGACACGCACTGTGGTGAAAATCCCACAACTTATCTTTTGAGATTAGCTGTAACCTAAGATTCAGTAAGCAGGTTACAGGGGCTATTTGATTTCAGAGCAGACAATTCGCGCAGCCGTAGAGTGTTCGGGCATCGGCCTTCACAGCGGCGTTCCTGTACACATGCGCATTGTCCCCGCATCTCCTGGCTCTGGTATCGTTTTCCGCCGCACCGATCTCGACGACTTCCAGGTTGAAGCCACCGGGCGCAACGTTGCCAAGGTAAGTTACGCCACTAGTCTCATGAAAAAAGGCGTGCTCATTTCAACCACCGAGCACGTACTCTCTGCCTTCGTCGGCATGGGCGTCGATAACGCAATCATAGAGTTAGATAACCTTGAGCTTCCCATCCTTGACGGCAGCGCCCTGCCCATCGTTGAGATGGTGCAGCAGGTAGGCCTTCGCAGGCAGAAGCGTTCGCGCCAGTATTTGCGCGTGCTTAAGCCGGTACAGGTCAGCGATGGCGAAAAGTTTCTCGGTCTTTATCCGGCCGAAAATTTCTCCGTCTGCTACACCATCAACTTTCCTCACCCTCTCATCGGCGAACAATCGATATGTGTCGATCTATCGCGAGGCGACTATGCGCGCGACATTGCCCCGGCTCGCACCTTCGGCTTCCTTCACGAAGTGGAAGCCCTACGCAATATGGGCTTGATCCGCGGCGCGACCGAGGAGAACGCAATCGTTCTCACCCGCGATGGAATCAAGAACGGCGAGCTGCGTTTCCCCAATGAATTCGTGCGCCACAAGGTACTGGATCTGATCGGCGATCTCTCGTTGATTGGCCATCAGGTGCTGGGCCGCGTCGTTGCCGACCGCGCCGGCCACGCCATGCACACTGCACTCGTCAGCCGTCTCTTGCGCGATCCTTCTTCCTGGGAGCTGTCAACTCTTGAGGAAGTCGCCGTGCCTGCCGATGTAGTGACGCAATAGCCGTTTCCATTTGGCCCTGCGGCTCGCTCGCAGTCACGGCATTTGGTGCTCACCTCCCGAGCAACCTCTATAATCGAATACCTCGGCTTCCTCCACTGCCACCAAATGAAGCGAAGAGCATGGAAGGACATCCAATCAGCTGTGAGTAAAACTATGGACAAGCGGTTCTTTTTTGAGAAGTACGGACTCAGCGAGCGCGACCTGGAAAAGTATCTCAGCGCGGCGCTCTCGGCGGGTGGCGATTACGCCGACCTCTATTTCGAATACCTGACCTCCACCTCTTTGTCGGTTGATGAGTCGATGGTGAAATCTGCATCGCAGGGAATCAGCGCCGGATGCGGCGTTCGCGTCGTCACCGGCGAACGTACCGGATACGCCTACACCGATGACCTTGCGCCGGAAAAGATTCTGCACGCCGCGCGCACTGCGGCCCTCATCGCCAGCGGTCCCGCGAAGACTCCCATCGTGAGCCTCAAGGACAAGGCGCGTCCCAGCCTTTATCCCGTGACTAACGCCGCATCGGACGCCGAGCTCTCGAAGAAAGTGGAGCTGGTCTTCCGCGCCGACAAGGCCGCGCGCGCATACGATTCACGCATCAAGGAAGTTCGCGCCAGCTACGCCGATGAGCTTCGTCGCATTCTGGTCATCGGCTCCGACGGCACGTTTGCCGAAGACGTCCAGCCCTTATCGCGCATGAGCGTATTCGTCATCGCTCGCGACGGCCAACTCAGCGCCAAGGGAAACTCCGGTGGCGGCGGTCGCAACAAGTTTGAAATATTCCTAACCGAGAAGACCCCGGAACATTTCGCCAATGAAGCCGCGCGCCAGGCGATCCTCCAGTTGAGTGCCGTCGCGTGTCCTGCCGGAGAAATGGAGGTTGTGCTCGGCCCCGGCTGGCCGGGAGTGCTGCTGCATGAGGCGATCGGACACGGCCTCGAAGCTGACTTTAATCGCAAAAAGACCTCCGCTTTCTCTGGACTTTTAGGCAAGCGCGTTGCCAGCGAAAAGTGCACAGTGGTCGATAACGGCACACTCAATGAGCGTCGCGGTTCGTTGAACGTGGACGATGAAGGCAACACCACCAACAACACTATGCTGATTGAAAAAGGAATTCTCAAGGGCTACATGGCAGACAAGCTTTCGTCGCGCTTGATGGGCCTCCCGAACACCGGCAACGGGCGTCGCGAAAGTTACGAGTGCATTCCCATGCCGCGCATGACCAACACCTACATGCTCTCCGGCGATGATCTTCCCGAGGACATCATCAAGAGCGTGAAGCGCGGATTGTATGCCGTAAACTTTGCCGGCGGGCAAGTCGATATCACCAACGGAAAGTTCGTCTTCGCTGCCAGCGAAGCCTACCTCATCGAGGATGGCAAGATCACCGCTCCAGTGAAGGACGCAACCCTGATCGGCAACGGACCCGATGTGCTCACGCGCGTCAGCATGGTCGGCAACGACCTGCAACTCGACGAAGGCATTGGCACCTGCGGCAAAGACGGACAGAGTGTTCCGGTCGGAGTCGGCATTCCAACCTTGAAGATTGACCGCATGACGGTCGGCGGCACAGGGAGCGCAGCGTAATGGCAACAACAGCAACTCCAGTGGAAGTGAATCTCCGCGAGTTGGTTTCCGGAGTAGTGAAGCGCGCCGTCACGCTCGGTGCATCGGCCGTCGAAGCCGTCGTCGCCGAAGGCTCAGAGTTCTCAACCGTGGTACGCCTTGGCGAGGTCGAAACCCTGAAGGAATCAGGGTCGCGCGCACTTGGCGTCCGCGTTTTCGTCGGTCAGCACGCGGCCAATACTTCGACCAGCGACTTGTCACCCGAAGGCGTAGAGCAACTCGTACAAGGCGCCATCGCCTTGGCGAAAATCACCTCGGAAGATCCCATGGGTGGCATTCCCGAGCCTGAGCAACTCGGCAAGATCGAAGGCGACCTCGGCCTCTACTACGACGATGTGTATTCGCTATCGAACGAACAGCGAATCGATCAAGCACGGCTTGCGGAGAAAGCAGCATTGGCCGTCGATCCGCGTCTCACCAACAGCGAGGGCGGAACCTTCGACGCAAGCATTGGCCGCAAGGTCTTGGCGAACTCTCACGGATTCGTCGGCGAGTATCGCTCGTCCTACTGCTCGATTTCCGCCGTGCCGATTGCCAGTGATGACGAGGGCAACATGCAGCGCGACTACTGGTATTCAGTGGCGCGCACGCTTGCCAAGCTTGAGTCGCCGGAAGAGGTGGGACGCATCGCTGCCGAGCGAACATTGCGACGCCTGGGCGCACGCAAGCTGAAAACGCAGAAGGTTCCCATTGTCTTCGACCGGCAAACCTCGGGCGCACTGCTCGATCACATTTTCGACGCCGTCAATGGTGATGCCATCTATCGTCACTCCTCGTTTCTTGCCGGTAAGCTCGGGCAGAAGACATTCGGCAGCAATCTCACGGTGATCGACGACGGGACCATCGCCGGCGGTTTCGGAACACGTCCGTTTGATAGCGAAGGCGTGCCGACGCGGCGCACCACAGTCATCGAAAACGGCGAGCTGAAGAGCTATCTCCTCAACACCTACACTGCGCGAAAACTGGGATTGGCCACGACGGGCAACGCCTCGCGTGGATTGGCCGGAACGCCGGGCATCGGCAACGGGAACTTCTTTCTGCAGCCGGGCACGAAGTCGCAACAGGAAATCATCAAGGATGTGAAGCAAGGACTTCTCGTCACGGAGTTCCTCGGCTTCGGCGTCAACCTTGTGACCGGAGACTTCTCGCGCGGTGCTAGTGGGATGTGGATTGAAAACGGCGAGCTTGCTTATCCGGTCGAAGAGATCACGGTCGCGGGCAATCTGGCAGATATGTTCAGCAACCTTGCCGAGATCGGCAACGACCTCATCTGGCGCGGCTCCATCGCTTGTCCCACACTGCGGATTGAAGGCATGACCATCGCTGGCGAGTAACTCGATTCGCGAAACCTAACGTTCAACGGATTCGAGCAGCTTACATTTCAGAAAACGTTCTCGCGACAACAGCGTCATTCGGCGTTTGGTCGCGAGAATTTTTATTGCGAGCATCCCGCGCGCAGCATTTCTCGTCCATCAACAGGCAAGTTGAAACGGTGAAGGAGATGGGGATGATTTGTTCCAAATCGAAGTTGGTTCTAGCCGCAGTCGTGTTTGCCGGTTCGTTGGCGTCGTTTTCCACGTCCCAGACATTTGCTCAACAGGCCGTGCCAGCGCCTTCGCGCACAATATTGACGAAACAGGATCTCAGCGTGCCGGGGCACGAAGGCGTGCTGGTGATTTCGCAGTTGCCCCCCGGCACTCGTGAGCCCAATCATACTCACCCCGGGGACCTTTTTGCCTACGTACAGGAGGGAACCGTCATGTTTCACGTAGAGGGCCAGCCTGATCAGCACTTGACTGTCGGTCAATTCATCTTCATCCCCGCCGAGAAGGTGCACTATGCGTCGAACGAGGGTGGAACGGCTCCGGTAAAACTGCTGGTCACCTTCTTCGTCGAGAAGGGAAAGCCGCTGACGACGCCGGTAAGTAAGTAGAGAAGCGAAGCGCATAAAAACGGGAGGCCGCCGCCTCCCGTTTCACAGTTGCGACTTACTAAGTTACTGTCCGACAGGTTGGTCTGCCGGTAGTGTTATGTCGTCGGCGACATAGGCTAGCAAAGCCGTCCCCTGCTTAATGTCGATGTTCTTGCCGTGCTTGATTAGACCGATTGGACCAAAGAGCACTGTAAGTACGACTGCTCCGGTTGTGCCACTTTCACCTTCCTTGGCCTTGGTCCCGCGAAGCCGAATCTTGTTATCTCCTACCTTAAGGTAATTCAAGCGGATATTAAGTTCTCCAGCCTTGCCCATCATTCCAGATTTCTTTGCATTGGTTACCTCGCCAAAAGCCTTGCTGCCAGCTTTAGCAACCACCACGCTGCCTACTTTTAAATCGCTATCCAAGATGAGAACTACTGGGTCACCATCGCTAGCCGTCTTTGAGCTCAGGCTTTCAGCAAACTTCAACTGAACGTCCGCGCCCTCGCGCAGTAAATTCTTTTCGAGTGAGGGCTTCGTTGTTTCGGATGATGTCGAGGAAGCAGGTGCCGAGGCAGTTGTTTGCTGCTGTTGTGAGAGAGCGAAGGGTGTTGATGTCAGGACGATAGCGAGTGTGAGAGCAATTGGCCGCCGCATGGTGCCTTTCTGTTATTTCATTTGAGAGTTCCTCATTCTTTGTTCTTCGATAGCCGAAGTCAATAACAAAACTCATTGCGGACGAAACCTTGAGTGCGACCTTTCGTACTCGACTCATCTTCCCGGACCAAACCGCGCATCTTTACTTGTCCTCGCTCGTGCTGGCCTGAGTGGGCTAGAATGAGCCTGCTATGTCTGAGTCGAACGAACCGAAGCCGAACGCCACTCCCGCTGAGCCGGTCTTATTCGGCGCGCGCAATGCGCAAACAGAGCCACGCAACTGGACTCCATTGATTGTGGGCTTCGTGCTGGTGCTGGTGGCACTGGCAATCTTCGCAATGCTGGGGCACACGAACAAGGATGTGGTGAAGACCGCCGATCCTTATGCGTCGAACCTCGCCGTGGAGCAGGTCAAGCTCAGCCAGGCCGATAACTTCGTCGGCGCAACCGTTACCTACATCGATTTGGTGGTGAAGAACAATGGACCAAGGACAGTCGTAGGAGGCACGATTCAGGCTGTCTTCCGCGATACACTTGGCCAATCCGTGCAGAGCGAATCGTTGCCGCTGCGCGCACTCGTTCCGCATGCGCTGGGTGGTGAGGACGAAGCCGCTGACTTGGCCAAGGCGCCGCTCGGCCCGGGCCAAACGCGAACCATTCGCCTCACCGTCGAGCACATCTCCAGCGAGTGGAATCAGTCGCAACCCGATCTGGAATTTCGCGGGCTTCGCTTCAAGTAAATGCGACGTGAGCGCGCGAGATAACTGCGGCGGCTTCGACCTTTGTTTATTGCACCGGGTCCATTCGATGCGGGTGAGCCGGCGACATCTCCAGCACGATCTCCGTGTCGCTGCCGAAGTGGGTATCTTTGCCGTGAGCGAGCCAGCGTTCGTAAATGGTGCGGCCAGTTCCCACTGCTCCTATACTTCCTCCGACATATCGCGAGCCAATTCCAATGGCGGCCAACCTTCCGACCAACGCAAAGCCATTGCTCGAAACTGCCGTCTTACCGAGGCCGCCATCATCGTCGCCGAGCGCGGATGCGGCCAGCACGCCCATGATCAGCGGGGCGGCGACGCTGTGATTAGTCTTGCGCACCACTCCGCCTTCTTCGTCCACCTGCAACTTCGCGTCTGAGCTACCTTCGACGGCCGTTGGTGTTGCGTCCACATTCTGGTGGAAGCCGGAAGGCCAGCGTACCTCGCTGAACGAGAAGCGCAAGATTCCATTGCGTCCCCAGCGGCCCGACGGAACGGCGCGCAGAACTTTGCCGTGCAAGACGCTGCCCTGGGGAATAAGCATCTGGTTCTGCGCGTTCATTATGGGCTCTGTAACGATCGCCTCGACCGGGTCTCCGGGCTTGGCTTTGGCGGAATCGAGAACAGTTTGCAATCGCGAATGCACGGACACCACCTGCTCCAGCGGCTTCTGCATGCTGAGATTAGCGGGCACCGCACGTGCTTGAGCCGATACGCGCAGGTCTTTCGTCAGCGCCATTTCGTACTGCGTGCCTTCGTCCAAATACTGCGGATGGTAGGGCAGTTGCGACCACAAAAATTTCTGTAGCCGCTCCCATTTCCGCGGAGCAGTCACCGTGCTCACCGCCGCATCCTTGCGGCTACCTAGAGTGTTCCAGGCGCGCCGCATCAAAGATGTATGTGCAGTGTGGGCTTTGCGAAAGTAGAGCGTGCTTCCAGCGCCGCCCGCACTTTCCGCCGACAGCGGATACTCCGAGCCATCGTGTCGTGTGAGTACCGACCACTGGATGACCGGCTCGCTCAGAGGCGTGAAGTCGCCGTGAAACTTGGCGTCCAGCCGCTTCTTGTGAGTTGCCGGGCGAACTGTCGCAATCGTTCCTTCGAGCATTGCGCCGCGAGGAACTACCAGAAGATTGTCGGAGTAGATAGGGTCCAGCAAGCGTCCCTGGATCACGCGATCTTGGTGCAAGCGGGTGCGCCGCGTAACTTCCACTCGAAACCTTGTTCCCAAGGAGACAGTCACTTGTCTGCCTCTATCCGGTGCGCCGAAACAGACCCCGGCGTTCAATACAGATACGCACAAAAGCAACTTAGCTGGTAATCCATTCATATCCCACCCACATTTGCAATTTGGATGCCTGAGCTCAGAAAAACGCGAGCCGTTGCATGCAGAGACAACGCACTCACCGCATTCAAGCAAGCTTGAAAATGCTACAAACCACACGTTCTGCACAGTTCGTTGTTGCACAAGGCGAGCACCGCTCGCGAAAGATGCGGAATAATAGGGTGTGAAGTCCAAGCAAAAATCTCACTCTGCAATTGGCATCGATTTCGGAACCACCAATAGTTCGTTCGCTCTGGCAAACGGCAACTCGGTTGAACTCGTTCGCTTTGTTTCTGAAGGCGGCAGCACGGAATCTTTTCGCTCAGTTCTCTACCTTGAGCAGCATAAAAAGGCAGGGCATCGGCATGTGCAATCGTGGACCGGGCCTTGGGCCATTGAGCACTACCTCGAAGCCGAGCACAAAGGTCGGCTCATCCAGTCGCTGAAATCCTATCTCTCCAGCCGCCTGCTGACCGGAACCGAAGTCTTGGGCCGGCACTACACGCTCGAAGACCTGATCTCGCGCATGCTGGCCGACCTGCGCTCCCATGCCGAGCGGCAATTCGGTGTTCCCGTGCGCGAGGCCACGGTGGGTCGTCCGGTGCGCTTTGTTGGAGCGGAGAAAGACGAAGACGAAGCGTATGCGCTGGAGAGGCTGCGCCACGCTTTCAAACTTGCGGGATATGAGCGGGTGGAATTCGAAATGGAGCCCGTCGCCGCCGCCTACGCCTATGAGTCCACCCTCAATCACGATGAGCTGATTATGATTGGCGACTTCGGCGGCGGCACCAGTGATTTTTCGCTGCTGCATGTGGGACCAGGTGTCCGAAGTCGCGGCCGCACCGCGCGCGATCTGCTTGGCAACAGCGGTGTCGGCCTTGCGGGTGATGCGTTCGATGCGCGCATTGTGCGCAAGCTGGTTTCCCCCGCCTTGGGCGCGGACAGCATGGCGCGCTCGGGGCAAAAGATTTTGCCAGCGGTTCCAGCGTGGATTTATGCCAACCTCGAACGCTGGCATTACCTTTCATTTCTGCGCACGCGCTCGGTCATGGAGTTGTTGAAGGGAGCACAGAGGCGGTCGCTTGAGCCGGACAAAATCGAATCACTGATCATGCTGGTGGATGAAGATCTGGGATATCAACTGCATCAAGCGGTGCAGCGCCTCAAGTTCGAACTGTCGCATGAAGAACGCGCTGAGTTTCGTTTTCGCGAGGGCGGACTTGAACTGCGAATTGCGGTAACCCGGGCAGAGTTCGAGGGCTGGATTGCCGACGAACTGGACAGGATCGAACAGTGCGTCGATGCGCTGCTTACCTCAAGCGGAGTGGATGCGCGAGCCGTGGACCGTGTCTTTCTTACCGGTGGAACATCGTTCGTGCCCGCGGTCAGGCGTATCTTTGAATCGCACTTTGGACGTGACAAGGTCCGCACCGGAAATGAATTTACCTCTGTGGCAAGCGGGTTGGCGCTGCGCGCCGAAGAGTCACGCGGAGATGGAAAGTAAACGCCCACACCTGTGCATTCAACAGATGTGGGCGACGTTGTGCAATTTTTGGGGCGATTACGTTCCAGGAGTTGCGGGAGGAATTGCGCGCAAGTACTCGTAAATGGCTCGCAGATCGCGATCGCTCATGGTTTGATAGGTGGGCCACGGCATCACCTGAAGAAGCTGGCCCGGATGATCGAAATCCTTGCCGGTGCGCATAATCTGCACAAACTCCGCGTAGGTATGTCCGGCGGGAAGACCATTCTCCGGAGTCAGGTTACGGGAGACGAAGGGACCGAAATGCTGTCCACCCGCCAGGTAGTTGGCAGCGTTCACCTTCTTTGGCTGCCCCAGGAAGGGGTTGCCGCCCACAGCATAGCTCGGCTGGGTGTGGCAGTCGTTGCATCCGCCAGCAGAATTGACAAGATAGCTGCCAAGACCCACTTGAGTATAGTTCTTACCGGCGAGGTCGAGCGGAACAGGCGCGACTTGATAACCGATTCGGATGCGTTGTCCATCTCCTCCTTCATTTCCATTGCTTTGGGCATGAATGGCTACTCTCAAACCGGTGATTGTGACAACTACACCTAAGCACAAGGCACAAATCAGCAACGATCGTTTCATTCGGTATTCTCCAGGGACGGTCACCCATTCAATGGGAGAGCCGCTGAGGTGAGCAGATTGGGATGGCGGAAGGTCACGGAGCGAACCGTTCCCGGCGCGTGTACCCATGCGTCGTCTTCCAGATCGCGATTTGAGATGCTGGAATAAGCTGGCGTGCTGCTCAGCTCAGGAAAGAGGAGAGGAGAAAAAACGAGAGCTGGTTGGCGTGGGGACGTCGAAACGGATCGCCCACGCTCGTTATCGATGCATCAAGGAACCTGTCGAACTCAGCTCAGAGCATCAATACGACTTTACCGAAGTTCTTGCGCTCCAGTAGCAGGCGGTGGGCATCTCCCGCAGCTGAGATAGGGAACTTGGCGCCAATCGTAGGGCGGATCTGGCCGCTGAGGATGTAGGGCATCATTGAGTCGAGGGCTTGGCGAATTAGGCTGTGGTTCAGCGAAAGCTTGGTGAGCCAGAGTCCGTGCGCGCTAAGACCTTTCGCGTACATGGCTGAGGTGTTGAACTTGGCGGCCTCACCCGTGGCATTGCCAAACAGGATGACTCGCCCGAATTCCGCGCAACAGGCGAGGCTCTTGCCGGTGTGTTCGCCAGCCAGGCAATCAAAGACCGCGTCGACGCCTTCGTCTCCGGTCAGTTTTCGGATGCGCCCAACGTAGTCGTCATTCTTATAGTCGATCCCATGCGTCAGTCCGAGGGGGGTGAGCTTATCGAGCTTCTCGGCGCTGGAGGCGGTTCCAAACAGCTCGAAGCCCAGGATGCCGCCTAGTTGTACAGCTGCTGTTCCGACTCCTCCGGCAGCAGCGTGAATGAGTACTCGCGGGCGCTGCTTCTCTCGGGCGGGCGAGGGCTCAAGGGATTCCTTCAGCAACCCTGCCTTCCAGTAAAGGAGCCACGCGGTCAGATAGTTGACCGGGAAAGCGGCGCATTGTGCCGAAGACCAGCCTTCCGGCTGCGGCCAGTAGAAGCCTTCCGGCACGGCAACGAACTCGGCGCAGGCCGAGTGTTGCGCGTAACCCATGACGCGGCGTCCGTCCTCGGTGACTCCGGCGAACTCGCGTCCCATGATGTAAGGCGGATTCGGGCCAGCAGGATATCGGCCAAGGGCGCCCAAGACGTCGGCGAAGTTGATGCCAACGGCCTCGACCTGCACTAAAAGTTCGTGAGCGGCGGGAGTGGGTACGGGAACTTCGCGGAGTTCGAGTCCGGAAGGGCCCTCGAACGAAGTCACGACGATCGCTTTCATGTCGAAGATTGTATGGGCAACCAGCAAGGAACGCCACTACCGTATGCAAGAGTTCGGAGAGAGGCAGGCATTTGGTGCAAAAGAAAACCGGCGCGAATTCTCTTTCGAGAATGCCGCACCGGTTTAGCCGCTCATCTTTCCCTTTAGGGACGGCTAAAATTGTATCGATATTGGCTGCGCCCTGATCTAAATAGCAGTCTGCAGGGTCCGTAGCTCTAAGGTGCCTTGTACGGCAGGCTTTTACAATCAGAAAACGGGTTGAGGCCATTACCAGTGAGATACTGTTACAAAGCTATGTTCTGGAAAGTTGCATTGCGGAACAAAGCCTGATAAAGATTTACCCCTGACACGACGCGCAGTTGAGTCAAGGCGCGCAATGCATTGCGCTGGTATATACTTCCACTACTTTTCTGTATGGTGCGGACGCACCGTACCGTCGGGTCTGGGACATCCCATTCCCGGTTCTTTCATAAATAAGCTTTCAACACCGGCATGTTTGTTGCTGGTGATAACCGGGGGCGCTTCACGATTGGTACTCGATAGTGGAGGTTGAGCTCCCGTTTGCAGTTGATACAGGGCCTTCAGGGAGGTCCTCTTGGATCTGGTCATAATTCGTGTGTTGTTTATCTTTGTTGTGGGCCTGGCTTGTTATCTACTTGAGCCGTTCGGTCTGTCGAGAATTCTAGATACCGCATGCGGTCTGGCGATTGGCGGCGCGGTCATTCTCTTTGAGGTACGTCTGCGGTCGATCAGCCTGAAACGATTGATCGGAGCGGCCCTTGGCAGCGTGCTTGGCATTGTCGGAGCCTACCTGTTCAGCGTCGTTATCCGGAACGCGATCCCCGTGGGACATCTGCAAAGTTTTATGCAGATCATGGTGATGCTGGTGATGGCCTACGTAGGCTTGATCGTCGGCGCAGCCAAGGGTGATCTGCTGAATCTGGCGGCCTTGGGCGGCATCTTTGGCGGCGAGAAGCAGTCGCGCCGGAGCTACAAGATTCTCGATACCTCGGTCATCATCGACGGGCGCATTGCCGATATCGCCGAAACCGGGTTCATGGACGGCGTGCTCACCATTCCGGCCTTCGTGCTGCGCGAACTGCAACTGGTTGCCGATTCGGCGGACTCGCTGAAGCGGAATCGCGGCCGTCGTGGACTGGATATTCTGCAGCGCATCCAGAAGCTTACGAACATCCAGGTCACCATCGTCGAAGACGATTTTCCAGCGGTGCGAGAAGTCGACATGAAGTTGATCGAGCTTGCCAAGCTCTACGAAGGCAAGATCGTGACCAATGACTTCAACCTGAACAAGGTAGCCCAACTGCATGGTGTGGCCGTGCTGAACATCAACGAACTGACCAACGCGTTGAAGCCTATTGTTCTGCCGGGCGAGATCATGAAGGTCTTCATCCTGAAGGAAGGCAAGGAATACAACCAGGGTGTCGCCTATCTGGATGATGGAACCATGGTGGTGGTGGACAACGCGCGCAAGATGATCGGCAAGACCGTCGATATCTCGGTCACCAGCGTGCTGCAGACCACGGCAGGCAAGATGATCTTCGGCAAGTTCGATGAACGCGGGCTGACAGGGATGGCCAAACCCGAGACGCGTCCGCCGGACCTGCGCAAGAGCAATCCGCAGCCCGCCTCGCCGGATCAGCAAGCTGCCCCGGCCGGCACTACTGCTGCGCAGGAAGAAGGTTCGCGCTAAACCGGCGCGTACATCGCATGAGCGTGGAAAGCGCGAGCCTCGGTTCGCGCTTTCCATTCGCGATCGTTCTTGAACAACCCCATTTGCTGTTTCAACGAACTGCTCGTTATACTGACTAGCCCTTATGAAAGTTTTCGTCATTATCCCCGCAGCTGGACTGGGAACCCGCATGGGAGCCGCACACGCTGGACAGACTCCTCTGCGCTCCAAGCAATTTTTTGAACTCGACGGAGTTCCGATCCTCATTCACACGTTGCGAAAGTTCGCAGCTGCGCCATTGGTGGACTCCATCTGGGTCGCCATGCGCAAACCGGAGATCGACAGCTTCGCGCCAACGCTCGACAAGGCCGGACTGGGGAAGCCCGTACACTTGATCGAAGGTGGCGAGCATCGCCAGGAGTCGGTCGGCAACGTGCTTGACGCTCTCCCGGCGCATCCCGACGACCTTGTGCTCATTCACGACGCGGTGCGCCCGTTTGTCTCGCAGGAAACCATTGCCGGCGTCATCGAGCAAGCCCAGCGACATGGCGCGGCGATTGCTGGAGTTCCGGCCATCGACACCATCAAGCGAGTGGAACGCCGTCCGGAGGGTGCCGTGGTTGAGGCGACCATTCCGCGTGAGCACATCGTGCAGGCGCAGACGCCGCAAGGCTTCCGCTACGGTCTGCTGAACCCCATCTTCAACGAAGCTCGTATTGAAGGCTTCAAAGGTACTGACGAATCCAGCCTGCTCGAACGCGCTGGACATCCGGTGTACGTGGTGATGGGATCTGCGCGTAACTTCAAGATCACGACCCCGGCCGATTTGGAACTTGCGGAGTTTTTCCTGGCGCAGGAGGCGCGCTTGCAGAGCGTGAGCAAATGAGCATGCGTATCGGCTACGGATACGACTCGCACGAATTCCGTGAGGGCGTACCGCTGATGATCGGAGGAGTCAGCTTGGAGCATACCCATGGCCTGGCTGGACACTCCGATGGCGATGTCCTGCTCCATGCAATTACCGATGCGCTCCTCGGTGCGGTTGGCGTAGGCGATATCGGCAGCTTTTTCCCGCCAAGCGATCCGCAATGGAAGGGCGCGAACTCGGTCCTGTTCCTTGAGGAAGCGATGCGCCAGATTGAGATGGCGGGCTTTCGCGTGGTCAACATCGATACGACCATGATTATGGCCTCCCCGAAGATTGTTCCTCACGCGGAGAAATTGCGCGCCCGCGTCGCCGGGTTGCTGAAGACCGTACCGTCCCGCGTCGGCATCAAGGCCAAGACTCCCGAAGGCACCGGAACCGACAATGCGGCCATCGCGCATGCGGTTGTGTTGCTGGAATCGATTCCGCTGGAGCCGCTTATGGAAGAACAGGCTGTCGCCGTCAGTGTGAAGGAAGAGGATGCCGTATCGGATCTGATTGACGGCAATGGCAACGGGACGCACTGATTGAGCTGAGTTCACTGCCGTAGGATACAAATCGGCTCGCTCATCCCCCTCGCGGCTTAGAATGAAACTGAACTGTGGCTCTTACATTTTTTCGCCGCGCCATTTACCCTGTTCATCAACGTTTTATCTAAAAATTTGTGGGGAGGCTGAACGATCGCCTGTCCTACCCCGAGTATTCTCTGAAATTGACCGAACAAGTGAAAGCATGAGCCACATGCAGAGCATCTAGCTGAAGCAGGCTCGCCGAATACACATATGGGAATCACGCCTGGTAATTTGAATTCTGCTACGGAGAGCGCCAGCAAGCGTCCGGCGATCAAGGTATTTGTTGCCACCACGGTGATGCTGAGCTTCATCTCCTTCTGGAGAGCGGCGGCTATCGTGCTCAGCGATTTGGCATCGTCGGCCTACTACGTGGGCGGCGACGCTGAGAAGGTGATTGGCAAAAGTGCGCCATGGTTCGTGCTGGGCGTGATGCTGTTCAGCTACGCGGTTCGTTCCATCTACATCGAGTCCAGCGCCATGTTTGTGCGTGGCGGTGTGTACCGCGTGGTGAAGGAGGCGATGGGCGGCACCCTGGCCAAGCTCTCGGTCTCGGCCCTCCTGTTCGACTACATCCTCACTGGTCCAATTAGCTCGGTTTCAGCGGGGCAATACATTGTCGGATTGATCTCCGATGTGTCGGCGCGCTTCGGCCATCCGATGAACTTCAATGAGGCGCAGCAAAACTGGTTTTCTGCAGTTTTCGCGTGCTTTGTCACGATTTACTTCTGGCACAAGAACACACAGGGAATTCACGAATCGAGCGAGAAGGCCCTGAGCATCATGAAGATCACCACGGTCATGGTGGTCATCCTGATCGGCTGGTGCACGCTCACGCTGATCATGCACAAAGCCTACCTGCCGCCGCTTCCGATTCCACAGAACCTGAAGATGGATAAGGAGTCTCTCGGCTGGTTGCATGGAACCTGGTTGAGCACGATTCCCCTCATCATGTTCCTGGTGGGCTTCGGGCACTCGGTTCTGGCCATGAGCGGTGAGGAGTCGCTGGCCCAGGTCAATCGCGAGATCGAACACCCGAAACTCAAGAACCTGCAGAAGGCTGGACTGGTCATCTTCCTCTACAGCCTGTTCTTCACTTCGCTGGTGTCGTTCTTTGCCGTCATGATTATCCCGGACAGCAAACGCCCGGAGTATTTCGCCAACCTCATTAGCGGACTCGCGATGTATGTTGTCGGCCCGTACACATTGAAGCTGTTCTTCCAGGCGTTTGTGGTGATTGTGGGCGCGCTGATTTTGTCAGGCGCAGTGAACACGGCTATCGTGGGCGCTAACGGGGTGCTCAACCGGATCAGTGAAGATGGCGTGCTGACGCCGTGGTTCCGCAAACCACATCCGAAGTATGGAACCAGCTTCCGCCTGATCAACTTGATTGTAGGACTGCAACTCTTCACCATCCTGGCGACTCGCGGCAACGTCTACCTGTTGGCTTCGCTCTATGCGTTCGGCGTGATCTGGAGCTTCTCCTTCAACGGCCTTTCGGTCACAGTGCTGCGCTACACGGAAAAGCAAAAGCGCGAATTCAAGGTACCCGGAAACGTCAAGATCGGCAGCGTCGAAATCCCTGTTGGACTTGGCCTTGTGACGTTGATGTTGTTTGCCATTGCGTTGGTGAACCTGGCCACGAAGCCTTTGGCCACCATCAGTGGCGTAATTTTCTCGGCGATCATGCTGGGAATCTTCACTGTCTCGGAAAAGATTACTCATCGGCAGCGCGGAGCCAACCACGAGATGCGCGAGGAGTTTCGCATAACCGAGCAACCGCTCATCGATCGAGAGGAGATGAGGGTTCGTCCGGGCAATATCCTGGTTGCCATTCGCGACCCGCGCAATCTCTACTACCTGCATGATCTGCTGAGTAATACCGATATCGCGCGGCAGGACGTCGTTGTCATGACCGCCCGGATCTATCACCGCGAACACGCCTTCAGCGGAAGTACCACCTATGATAGCGAGGAGCTGTTCGAGGAATACGAACAGCAGATGTTTACCAAGGTCGTGGAGTTAGCTGAGAAGCAGGGTAAGCATGTTTCCCTGATGGTCGTGCCCTCGGCTAACGTCTTCGACGCAATTGTGCAGACGGCAGCGCGATTGGAGTCCTCCCGCATCGTATGCGGACTTTCCAACCGTCTTACGCTCGATGAGCAGGCAAAGCTTACCGGCGATGCCTGGGAACGGTTGCCGGAGCCGCGTCCGAAGTTAGTCATGGAGATCCACGCACCCGACCATACGATGCAGGAGTTTTATCTCGGCCCGCACACGCCCCGGTTGCGTGATCAGGACCTGGAACTGCTGCACAAAATCTGGCTGGAGTTGAGCGCAGATCCTGAACTTACGTCTCTGCACCACTACCACATCGTGGGCATGGCCCTGGAGCGTCTCTACGAACGCATGCACGGGCCGCAGCGTGAAGAAATCCTCACGCTACTGAAGAAGGAGATCGGCAAATCAGACGAGGAAGACGTTGGCGACGAGTAGTTCGGAAGTAGTTTGAAAGTCTCGTGCAGAATCAAACAGCGCGTCCCTTGGGGCGCGCTGTTTTGTGTACGGCAGATGAACTACTCAGAGGTTGGGAAAGTCTGCGAGATGCGGTCATGCCAGCACAGCGTATCTTCGTCCACTAGAGCCCAGAGGAACCCAAGCGCAACCGACGCAAAGGAGATAAACACAAACCTTGCTCGAGTGGAGCGCTGCTTCCACAGCGGCACCCGGCCGTCGAAAGTGCTCAGGCGAATGCCCCTCATCCTCATTCCCGGTGTGCGTCCTGCGTAGAGCAGGAATAGATGTTGATACACTGCCCAGAAAAACAGCGTAACCGCGCCCAGCATCATCCAGAAAGGCTTGGTATGCGGAATTTCCGGCAATGCGCGCCACGCCATTGCGCCGAAGAGCAAGCCAGCCGTCACCACGAGGAACAGATCAGCAAGTGACGCCATCAATCGCTCAGAGATCAGCGCTACTCGCAGAGGTACCTCGAATTGCGGTTCGCGAGGACTCGACGATTCCTGCTCATCGGCGTCCAGTCGAATCTCGGGAAACAGCGAGCCCTGCACGGCGGGCATAATGTCCTCGGGCACTTCGAGAATGCGGGGCCGCTTGTTCATAGGCTCGGCCAGTTCGTCGCGCGAGGGTTGCGGCGCCAGAGGAGGTTCCATAAATGGACGCCGGAAGACGATCAAATTTCCTTGTGTCGGCGGCGCCGGGGGCGGAATCGCGGCTTCAGGTTTCGGTTCAGGTTCCGGTTCAGAAATGCGGAACTGCTCAAGAAAAGCGTCTTCGGCGATCACCGGGCGAATCTCAAGATCGAGCGCCAGGTTGCTGGCGTCCTCTTCGCTCATCTGCGTGTCCACCACATCGTCCACCACGGCGTCGCCTTCGGTTTCGCTCTCCTCGGTGAAGTCGCGAACGGGCGCGGTTGCAGCAGCCGTTGCTCCCATCGTTACGCTTGGCTGCGCAAGGGATTCGGCATTCAGGCGGCGATAGTAGTTGGTATCGAAGGCGCCGCGCACCGAACGTCCCGAACTCCGCAATTCCCCGAACTGTCCTGCGGGGTGGGCCGGAGAGCGAGAGCTCTGAGTCTCAAGCTGCGTGTTCTGGTTCTGTGTGTTCTGGTTCAGCGCGCCCAAGCTTGGTGTGCCAGCGCTTTGTGCCACGGTGGCTGGACCGAAGTCGAACGAGGGAAAATTTCCGTCGCCACTGTTGCCCTTACGGCGGGCACGATAACTGTTGACGCGTGAGGCGACTTCGGCACGCCAGGCTTCGTCGGCGGAGGACTGGTGGCGATTTTCTATGAACTGGGGTTGCTCGAATGAATCCATTGCGGCCTTGGCTTCCACACACGATTTAGGGGCAAAAAAACTGTCCACAGATTCTGATGTGGTGAGGGCGCCGCGCGATGTAGGGATACGCGCGGCCACGGAGGGCACGGAGCACGTGCACGGTGTACCGCAAAGCGGACAGTCCATGACGAATTGTGAAAACCACCAGAGCGGCGAAAGGATTTCCGAATCGTTAGACTTTGTGGCAGACGGTCGCGCGTGCTAACGTGCAACCGAGCGCTGTTTTCGCGCCACATGGATCGGCAAAACGCATCCCGATGACCCTTCGCACTCTGAGAATTATCACAGTCACGATCGTAAGTCACCTGTTGTTGGCGACTCTGGCATTTACCAGTCAGTTGCCTGCTCCAGCTTCACGTCCAGTAACCGCCGCTCCGCTGCCGGCCCAGGAAGTCACGATCAAGGCCCGGCAGCAGGAAAAACAGGGTGACGTTTATAAACTTGACGGCGATGTGGAGATTTCTTTCCAGAGCTATCTCCTGCGCGCCGACCACGTTACCTACAACGATGACAGCGGCGCAGTCGAGGCGACGGGCAGGGTTGTCTTCGATGGGGGACCGCACGACGCCCACCTCACGGCCGGACACGCCAACTACAACGTAAAGACCGAGACTGGTACGTTTTACGATGTCTCCGGCACGTTTGGCGCCGTGGTGCGCGGACGCACAGTCGTTCTCACCACCAGCAATCCATTTGTGATCGCCGGCAAGGAAGTTCGCAAAGTTGACCGCAACCGCTACATCGTCCTGCACGGCAGCATCACCTCTTGCGCCGAGCAGTCGCCGACCTGGACTTTCAACGCGGAAAAGATCGATGTGGTGGCAGGTGAAGATGCCAAGCTCTATCACTCCACCTTCCGCCTGCTGAAATTGCCGGTCTTCTACTTCCCCTACACGCAGGCTCCAGCCAGCGCCATTGGCCGCACCAGCGGGTTTCTGCTTCCAGCCATCGGCGAATCTTCCACCAAGGGCTTTATTTTCGGCGACTCGTTCTACTGGGCCATCAATCGTTCCAATGACATCACGATCGGCGCCGAATATTTTTCCAAGCGCGGCTGGAGCCAGACGGGGCAACTCCGCATGAGGCCCACGGAAAACACTTCGTTGGAATTGCGCTACTTCGGCGTACTCGATCGCGGGGTTCCGGTGACCACAACGCAGGCGGTCCTGGGTGGAACTCCTATAACGACCACATCCAATCAGGACCAGGGTGGCGAGGATGTACGTTTGATTGCAGAGACCGGCCGCAATCACTGGCGTTCTGTCGCTGACATCGAATATCTCAGTTCATTCCTCTTCAGGCAGGCCTTTTCGGAAACCTATTCGCAGGCGGTGAACTCCGAGGTCAAGTCGGTCGCCTTCATCTCCCATAATCTCGCAGGTTTTTCTCTCAATGGGAGCGCTGGACGGTACCAGAATTTCTACCAGGACCCGCTGACCAATTCCTTCTCCAACCAGATCAGGATTCTTCACCTGCCGGTGGTCGAGGCGAACGGACTGGAGCGGCCGATTGCTTCCTTGCCATTTGTCTGGGGCGTGGACACCAGTGCTGGTGGCGTGCAGCGTGGTGAGCCCGGGTTTGTGACGGCCAATCTGGTGGGACGCCTGGATATCCGCCCCCGGATCGCACTACCTCTGGAGTGGAAGGGCTGGGATCTGCGGCCTGAAATCGCGGTGCACGACACGCTCTATACGCAGCAGAACCTTCCTTCGCTTACCAATTCACTTGGTGTGGCCAGCGGCGATTCACTGAACCGCCGGGCCGTTGAAGCCTCCATCGAACTGCGTCCTCCGGTAATGGAGAAGGTGCTCAAGCATGAATACCGGGGACGGAGTATCAAGCATGTCATCGAACCCATCTTCACGTACCGCTACACCACGGGTATCGGTCAATTCCAGAACATCATCCGCTTCGATTCTATGGATATTCTGAGCAACACCAGCGAGTTCGAGTATGACGTGATCCAGCGCATATACGGACGCCGCCGCTCGACCCACCACGAACCAGGCTGTGAAGTCCCGGAGCAAACACCCGCTGCGCGGACTGCAAAGAGCCCAGCCTACATTCCCGGCATGAGCGCTTTGGCTCCGCGCTGCGAGGATGAGAGCAAAACCACGCGCGAGTTGTTGAGCTGGGAAGTGAAGCAGAAATATTACGTTAACCAAAAGTTTGGCGGCGCGCTGGTGCCCGGACGCCGTAACGTCTTCACGACCACCGATGATCTGACCGGCATCGCCTTCCTGGATACGGCTCGCACCTGGACCCCTGTGGTGAGCAAGTTGCGCCTGCAAACCTCGGCCAATACCGACATCCAATGGCAATTCGATTACGATCCAGTCCGCGGACGCATCAACTCCAGCGCAACTTTTCTCGAATACCGCCGTGGAGAGTATTTCGTTGGCGGCAGCCATGCGTTCTTCCACCTGCCCGCCAACTCGGTGACCGAAACCTTCAGCAAAGCACCGCTCGTGTTCAACCAGTTCCGTTACCTTGTTGGCTACGGCCATCCAAACAAGCGAGGCTTCGCCGGAGGGTTCAGCGCGGGCTACGATCAGAACCGCGACTTCCTGCAATACGGCGCGGCGCAGACCAGCTACAACTGGGATTGCTGTGGTTTGAGTTTCGAATTCCGGCGTCTGGCGCTCCCCAACATTCGTAACGAGAACCAGTATCGCTTTGCATTCACGCTGGCAAACATCGGAACCTTCGGCAACCTGCGTAAACAGGAGAGACTGTACTAGCAAACAGGTCGAGTAGCGCAACTATTTGCTGGAATAAAAGGCCGCCCCAATCCGGAGGCGGCCTTTTTCATTGCCGACGCTATCAGTTTGCGCTGAGCACGTCGTAGTTGTAGTTGATCATCAGGCGCTTGGGGACCGTGGCACCGACAGGAACTTTCTGCGAGAGGGTCTGGTTGCCCACCAGCAGAAGCTGTCCCAGTTTGCCAACCCGGCCGTCACTCAGTTCGTAGTACACGGGAACCACCATCCTGAAGTTGGGACTCACTCCGGACTGGGTGAGCTTTAGGTTGATGGCACCATTCTCTGACGTCGTCTCGAATGAGTAGCTGGGAATCTCAGTGCCATACACCCATTCGTCGAAGAACCAGTCCATATTGCCACTGCCGGCTCCCTTCATCAGGGGCGTCATATGCTTTTCGACCATGGCTTTGAAGTCCTCGGTGCTTACCGGCTTGTCGCGGTAGGTCGTTACCAGGTCCTGCATCATCGCCCTGAAATCGGTGTCGCCTGTTTTCTGATCGAACATCAGCATGCGGAGCATGTGCAGAATGTAGGCGCCTTTGCTGTAGATCACGTTTTGTCCAGTCCAATTTCCCACCTTTCCGGTGGCTACGCGATATCCCATGGTGACCGATCCCACGTCGATAGGACGATGTCCGAATTGATCCTTTTCTACCATGCGGTCGCGCAAGTCTTTCCAGAACAGGGTGTATTCCTTGCGATCATTGCGAATGTACTGGATATAAAGCGAGGCCGAGAAGTCGGCAAATCCTTCGCTCATCCACTGATCGCGGTAGCCGGTCCAGCTGATCGTGTGTCCCCACCACTCATGCGCGACTTCGTGTGGCTCGACAATCTTCCAGTATTGTCCCTTCGGGTCGTCCAGATGGAGTTGATGGCGCTGGGTCGTGTCAAGAAAGTAGAAGATCGGCAGGAAGACGAGTCCCGGCCACGCCTGTCCGTAGTTGCCGGCCGTCTGCTGAGTGACTTGCAGGCTCTTGTAAGACATCGGTCCAAAGTAATCCGAGTAGAGCTGAACCGCGAGTTCTGCCTCCGCCAAAGACTTCTTCAGCATGGGTGTTGTGGTCATCGCACCCAGCGTGAATCCTCCGCTATTTGCTCCGTACGCATTTCCGATGCGTGGAAGTGGGGATTCAGTAGCATTCTGAATTTCCTTGAAGAAATCCGGAATCTCTTTGTTCACAAACGCCGTGACTTGAACGCCCAGCTTCTCCAGTTTTGCCGTTTCGGATTTGAACTCGCCAAAATTGAAGCCAGCCACCGAGAGTGGCACCTCAGATTTCCATTCAGTAACGTTTTGGCCTCCTTCGTTATGCTGAGAGACCTGCGTGCCGGTCGCCGCCATCGTCAAGCTCTTGGGAACGCGCAGCGTTATGTCGTACATCGCGAAGTCACCAAGGTGGGTGTTCGGATACCAGGTCGCGCGAGCCACGGGATAGTAGTTGCCCTCACCCTCTTTGTGCACTGCATCCTTGCCGCTGTAGCTGGAGGTCACGATGACCTGCTCGCCTTTCTTCGCAGGCTTCGCCAATACGACAAAGTAGTCGGAGTCCTCATCCTGCTTTTCCTGTATCCAGCTCAGCGGACTACCGCTGGGATCGGTCACTTTGGACACACGGAGTTTGTGGAACAGGTTGAAAGGCACGACGCGAAGATTGTCCACCTGTGCAACGATGGTCTCGGTCGTGGTGGCCGTTAAAAAGCCACTGCGGTCGATGTTGGCATCAATTTTGTGGTTCAAAGGCTTCAGGAAACCTGTCTCGTGCGATGTCTGTTTCACCTTCCAGCCGTTGCGTGCTTCGCTCAACAGATGACCGCCGTACCAGATGCCGAACTTGGAGTCATTGAACGCAATCAGCGCGACCTCTTCCGGCTGCAAATCACCGAATTCGACTCCCTGGGGCTCGACGATAAAGCCGATCTTGCCGTATTTCTTCCCGTGGAAGAACGCGAAGAAAAAGCCATCCGGCTGGCCGGCAAGAACCGGTTGCAAGAGTCGCGCTGCCAGGTTGTACTTCAAATCCGTGCGCAGATATTTCTGATTCTCTTCCAGCAGGTCGCCAGAGCATCCACCGGATGATTTGGTCGAGAGCGCTTTCTTCAACTCGTCGGGCGTGCCGTCCGCAAAGCGCAGCACCAGCTTCTCGAATTCCTCGCTGATGCCGGGGCCGTTGGTGAGCAACCGCATCTGGTTCTGCTCGCGCGGATCGCTGCTTTGCAGGCTGAAGCTGCCGGTGCCGCGGAAGACCGCACCAGTGACCATCCCCTGTACCGGAGCCAGCAGGCACAGAGTGCCGCTGCGCAGTTCAAAGGTCCCGGCATCGCGGACAAGCTTCAGGTCCTTGACCTCATAGGCCTCGCCCGCAGTCTGGATGTGGCGGAGCTGTACGTATGCGGGCTCGGAATTGGCTGCGGGTGCCGCGTTTTCAATTCCAAAAGCTGAGGCGCAGATGAGTGGTATGAGGGCGGACAGGATAGCGCGGGTCGGCAGTTTCATTCAACTTTTCCTCACCAGAGAAGAACACACGGATTATGAATTGAAAGTAGTAGGATTGCGAACAGAAAAAGCCGGGAATCCACTTTGCGCGATGCCGCTGCAGAGGCTTGCTGGTTTCTGTTACGCTGAACCGTTCCGATGAATAAGAACCCCATCCTGCTCGCCGTCTGCTGTTGTGGCCTTGCGCTGGCTGCCGGATGCGCCTCTCCGGGCGCGCCGCAACCGCCATCGCTGCGACTTCCTGTGGCTGTCGATAATCTCTCCGCCGCGCGTAAGGGCGACCGCGTCATACTTACCTGGTCTCCATCGACGGAAACTACTGATCATCAGCCGATGCGAGGGCCCACGACCACTCGCATTTGCCGCGTGCTCAACAAATTCCCCATCAACGAGTGCGGTGAGCCGGTGAAGGAGATCAACACCAGCGAACTGGTCTCCGTGGCTCCGGGTGCAAAACGTCCGGCGGTTTCCTTTGAAGACGTGTTACCGCCTGCGCTAATGGGCACGCAGAATCAGGCGACCTATGCGGTGGTGGTGTTCAACGAACGAGGCCGCTCGGTGGGACTTTCCAACCAGGTGCGAGCCTCGCTGGTGCAGACCGCTCCACCGCCTGAAAAACTTCGGGCTACTCTGGACGCGCAAGGGCCGCTGCTGGAGTGGAACGTGCTCTCCGCCCCAGCGGCTTCACCCGGCATCTCCTATCGCTTGCGCATTTACCGGCGTACGACCGGGAAAACCGACTTCGCGCTCGCCACTGAACTGCCGTATCACTCCGGTCCCGGCGAGGCCCGCGACAGTAATTTCGCTTGGCAGCAGGAGTACGACTACAAGGTCACTTCTGTGACCGTGCTTGCCATGGCGGGGCATTCTGCGATGGAAGTGGAAGGCGACGACAGCGCGCCGGTGCATCTCCCCGTGCATGACGTCTTTCCGCCGCTTGTTCCGAGCGGTCTGCAGGCTGTTTTCAGCAGCGTGGGCCAGAAGCCCTTCATCGATCTCACATGGGCGCCCAATACGGAGAGCGACCTGGCTGGATACGTAGTCTATCGCCGCACCGGCCCTTCCGCATTTATTGCTGTTTCCGGCCCTACCATCAAGGCTCCGGCCTGGCGCGATAACGATGTTCACGCCGGACAGAAGTATTACTACACCGTCGCAGCCATCGATCTGCGCGGCAATCAGAGCGCGAAATCAGCTCCGGCCGAAGAGTCGGTGCCTCTGGAGGTTCGATGAAATTCTGCCGCTTCCTTGGAATGGAAGGATCACGCTTTGGCCTCGTGGAAACCCGCGACGGCCATGACTACATCATTAGCGAACTGGGCAGTCCGCAAATGCAGGTCAGCGGAGCAGGTGTTCCGGAACAGATTGTGTTGCCGGAAATCGGTTCCGGAAAGACGATCGAGGAGCCTTTCCCGCTCGAACGCGCAAAGCTGCTGACGCCATTTCCCATTATCAGCAAGATCATGTGCGTGGGCCGAAACTATGCAGCTCACGTCCGCGAACTCAATCACGAGATGCCAACCGAGCCGCTCATTTTCAGCAAGCCGCCTTCGTCTCTGCTCGCCCCGGGCGGAGAAATCGTTCGTCCTACGTTCAGCCATCGTGTCGACTATGAAGGCGAACTCGGAGTGCTGATTGGCCGCCGCTGCCACAAACTGAAAGAAGGCGAAAGCGCCAAGGACTACATTCTCGGCTACACCATCGTCAACGATGTGACCGCGCGTGACCTGCAGAACATCGACGGCCAGTGGACGCGCAGCAAAGGTTTTGACACCTTCTGCCCCTTCGGTCCAATCGTCAACACCGACCTCAATCCGGAGAGCGGCATCAGCGTACAAACTCGCGTCAATGGCGAGGTGCGCCAGGATGGGAACACTCGAGACATGATGTTCTCTGTTGACCGTATCGTGCGTCACATTTCACAGTTTTGCACGCTGCTTCCCGGCGACCTGATCGCAACCGGCACTCCCGAGGGTGTAGGACCGCTGCAGCCCGGAGATGTGGTCGAAGTCTCAGTCGAAGGAATTGGCACGCTGCGCAACCCCGTTATCGACGAATAGCTCGGGCTCTTTGATCGAAAGCGCGAGCCACGGGTTCGCGCTTTCGTAGTAAAGTCAAAATAGGGCGGTTTCGAAGCTGCACCTCGGCCGCGCTGATTGTCCATGACCCTGTATCGCATTTACACGCTCACTGGTGCCGTCGTGATCGCCGTAGCCAGCTCTGTGCTGTGGCGCCTTGGCGGACGCAAGAAGACACCCGAACAGCGGGAGGCTCTGCGTCGCCAGCGCGTCAGCGAACTGGGCAGAATCACTGATGGAACCGTGCTTGACGTGCAGGAATTCGAATCTGAGCCAGGCCACCTGCTGCAACTAATCCTTTATACCTATGACATCGCCGGCGTGCAGTACGAGTGCTCGCAGGACGTGACCCATTTGCATCAGTATCTTGATCTTCACTCCTGCCGCATCGGTGTCACAACCAGTGTTAAGTACGATCCGCACAGTCCCGGCAACTCGATTGTCGTTTCTGAAAACTGGTGCGGCCTGCGTACGTAAGGACTGTGTCCGAGCCGCGTTGGTGTACGTTTTATCAGCACTCCCCTCCCGTGACTGCCAATCTTTACCTCCCCGGCACCCTCTACCTTGCTCGCGTTATCTAACCGGGTTAAGAAAGTGACACGCCACAGTCGAAGTTAAATTCAGGAGAGCGGTGATCATGGGAGAGATCAGCGATCGGCATCCTCTACGGCAGCTTTTGACGGAGAAGATTGAGCAACATTTCGGGCGCGAGGTGGGCTTGCGGGATGAGGAAATCTGGGCCTATCTGGCCAACTTGCTTACGGAGTTCTGTGACACCCGCAATCTCCACGCGCTCAAGAATGCGCAGGGTCGTTCTCTGGATGATGTGGGCGAAATGCTGCTCGAAAGCGATCCCATCTTCGGCGAAGCGCCTTCGTTTGACCGCGAGCGCCAGGTGCGCAAACACATTGGAGATTTCACTCTCTTCTATAGCGGAATGTTCCCCGAGTCGATCAACCGCTTTCGCCTGCGCCGCCAGCGGCTCGAAAGCCTAATTGATTTCGTTCACGCTGGAAAGGAAAGCTACTTCATCGTTAGCCAGTTCGACCAGATGGAGTACCGCAATGTTGCGCCGCTCTTTGGGCGCCTTTCGCAACAGTTCGAAACCTGCGTCTTTGGCCTGAACCTTGTGCGTAAGGAACTGAAAGAGATGCAATACGCGCTGGTGCGGCCAAACAATCTCGTCATGTGAAGCCGCGACGGCCTCTCACGTCATTCGTTGCTCATGCGATAAAAACTGAGCGCGCTGTCGCCTTGGGTCAACTGGCGATAACGCTTCAACTCGCCCTCTGCTTCGCCCGGATCAAATCTCTTCTCGTGTTCGGCAACTGCGATGCCGCCTTCGGCGAGCATCGTTCCGCGTGCGATGGTGCGCAAAACTTCTCCATACGCTCCATGCAGGCGGTAGGGAGGGTCGAAGAAGCACACATGGAATTGCACTCCTGCTTTGTCCCATTGGCGCAACGCTTCGGCTGCATCACGCTCCGCCACCTCGGCTTCAAGCCCGAGCGTGGCCAGATTCTGGCGCAGCACTCTCGATGCGTGGCCGCTCGATTCGGCAAAGTGCACCGAAGTAGCGCCACGGCTCAACGCTTCAATCCCCACGGACCCGGTACCCGCAAACAGATCGGCCCATCGGCAATCGGCAACCATGCCCGCCGACGCGAGAACATTGAACAACGTCTCTTTCAGCCGATCGTAGGTGGGGCGAGTCTCCAAGCCTTCCAGGCTCTTCAGATTTCGGCTTCGAAACTTTCCCGCGATCACTCTCATTTGGCCTCTTCTATTTCCGGCCCTCAGCCGTGTAGTGTATTAGTAATGGCTTTTGCTCAGGTAAGGCAAATCGCATGAGACGCTGGTCCATCCCAGTTCTAGATATTTTCGGCATCCACTTTCGCGTGCACTTCAGCTTTCCGCTGATGTTCTGCCTGGTGTGGATTCTTGAGACCGGACGCGGTCCCCAGGTGGGATTGCGCAGCTTCATTCTTATGCTTCTCGTGATGTTTGCAGTTATCACGCATGAGGTGGGCCACGCCGTGGTTGCGGCCCGTAACGGCATTCGCGTTCGCAGCGTCGTGTTGCTGCCCATCGCCGGCATTTCCCTGCTCGACGAGCAGGCACAACGCGGCCTGGATGCGCGCCGCGAGATTCGCATCTCGCTTGCCGGTCCCATCCTAAACTTAGTGCTGGCCGCCCTGATCGCAGCGACTACGCTCATACTGCATCCCCATGTGCAGTTGTTTCGGTTCCCCTGGCTCACTCCGTTTGACCTTGTGCGCAGCTTCTTCTGGGCCCAGCTTTTCATCGCCGTGCTTAATCTACTGCCCGCCTATCCGCTCGATGGAGGGCGCATTTTGCGCGCTGTGCTGGCGACCAACGGAGATCATGTCAACGCTACGCGCCGTGCAGTCTCCATCGGACAGTTCTTTTCTCTCGCCCTATTTCTCTGTGGCGGAGCAGTCTTCCTCGGCTCCAGCTCCAATAATCTCTGGATCATGATGGCGGGGGCATTTCTCTTCCTGGCCGCGCAACTGGAAGATCGCAGCATGATTCTGCAGGCAGTGCTGGAGCGGGTGCGGGTGCGCGACGTCATGGTGACGGACTTCATCACGCTCTCACCGGCTGAGACCCTGGCCGATGCCTTGCAGCGCTCCGTCGATCCGCCGCAGGAGGAGTTCCCCGTAGTTCGCGGAATGGACATGGTTGGCGTGATCAGCCGGCAGCAGATGGCCGAGAGCATGGAGGAGCAAGGCAACGGTTACGTGCAATCGGCCATGCGCCGCGAGTATCCCGTCGCCGGTCCGCAGGAATCGCTCGCCGCCGTGCTTCGCCGCATCGGACACAGCGGCCTCGCCATGATTCCCGTCGTAGATTCCGACTACCTGGTGGGTATCATCACTTTCCAGAACCTCATGCGCAAGCTGACCGCGCTCTCGCTCCGCCGCCCCACGGCAAAAACCAGCCCATCGAACGCCACCGCCCCGCAGCAGTAGCTAGACTAGGCAGCTTGCCGCCGTCTTCTAATCGCCCGTGGCCTTCACAAGTATACGCAGCGATTCTGGAAGTTTGCGGATATCCTCTTTTCTCACGAGGGCCGGAGAGATGGGCGCGGGACCATTGGCTTTGAGTGAAGCTGTCCCTGCCGGACCAAGTAGCAGTTCAAGGAACTTGGTCGCGTTCTCCCGGTTTTGAGCATCCTTCAACAGCGTTATTCCCCATGCGACTCGCGTTCCGGGAACGGTGATGCTTTGTGCGCTTCGCGCTGTGCCCAGACCGGGCAGCACCACTACCGACTTTGCGTAATACGCATTCTTCTCTGGATTGGACAGATTGATTTCGTCCGGAAGGTTTACATAGCGGAAATCCGGATTTGTGCTGGCCATGACCTGGGCGCTGTGCTCATAGATGAATTGAAAGTCGAACCGCTTACCCAATGCGGGAACGGAATGGTCGCCACCTGGAATCACCACGTGCTCAAGCAAGTTGTTGTAGAGATTTGGAATTTTGTAATACTGCTCCGCCAGTTGGAAGATCATATTTGCTCTGTACGCGCCGGGATCAAGAAATGGATTTCCGCCGCCGATCGCCACGCCGGGCATGGTCAGGATTTCGTGCCAGTTCGCAGATGCTTTTGGAATTGAAGTTGGTGGATTGAATGAATCACTGCCCGGCTCCGCAATAGGAGGCAGCTTCTTTTCAGCCACGCTGCTCGCAGAGTACGCAAGGACCATCTTTCCTTGGGCGAAGACAATGCTGACGTCCGCATAGCCTGCCGGCTTTAAAAACAAATCGATGTCCGAGTAATCAGCCGATGCATAGAGATCGCAAGCCTGGCCTCCGGCTGTGATCTGCCTCGCTGCATCGACGCTACCCATCGCCACATCCTTGATCTGAATCCCAGTCTCACAGGTGAATTTTGCCTCAAGGGGTTTGAATGCGCGTGTCAGGCTTCCGGCTCGATAGATGACCAATTTCTGGTCGGTCGGGGGGACACAATGCTCTGACTGCGCGCTCGCCGCAGACACCAGTGAAAGTGTGGCAAGGAGTAAAGATGTGGTGAGGGCGCCAACTTGCAAGCGAATGTTTCGCATGGAGATTTCCTTCTTCGTAGTTTGAACTCTTCGAAAAATTGGGAGAGTTCGCCAAGGCAAACTCTCCCACAGGAGTTAACGCACAGTTACAGACAAAACTCTTTGTGCACCTTCGGCGCTCCCTTTTAGAAGGCGAAGCGCATGGAAGCCGTGACCAATCGGGGCTCACCCAGGTGTCCGAGATCAGCGCTGGTGCCAAGTCCAGTGATGCCGCCCGGACCGATGGTTGACCAGTAGTGCACATCCGATACGTTGTTCGCCGTTACACGCCAGGTGGTCAGTTTTCCGAAAACCTTGGTCGTGTAGCGGAAGCCAAGATCAAAGGTGTTGTACTGCGGCACGTACGTGCTGTTGATATCGTCGATTGGGCGGCGTCCTACATGTTGCCAGTCGAAGTTGAAGAACGCACCGATCAGTAGCGGGAGGCGATACTCGGCGAGAATGTTGGACCTGTATGCGGGAATACCCACAAAGTCCCTATTGTTAGTCAACGGGCTCGGCGTGTCCGTAAGCTTGGGATTGAGGGCCGTAATGCCACCCGTAACCATGAGGCGTTCGAAGATCCTGCCGGAGACCATGGCTTCCGCGCCGTAATTGACCTGATTGCCGGTGATCTCGTAAATGTCGCAGACCTGTCCGGCTTTCAGCGTGCCGCAGGCTCCGGTGGGCGCAACGACTGTGTTGGCAAACGGCCGCTCCATGCGGAATAGTGCGGTCGAGAAGTTGATCTTGCGCAACACCAGCTTGTAGCCAACCTCTCCTTCGATATCGCGATAGGGAGCGAGAGCCTTCCTGCTGTTGACGTAGATGGTGGTAGAAGTGCTTACCTGCGGTGTATCGGGCGCCTGCAGGCTATCGGCAAAGGTCCCGTACACGGTCATGTTCTCGCGGGGTTTGTAGATGATGCTTCCGGTGGTGCTCACTCCTTGGCTCATGTAATTGGGCGCAGGTGCTGTCGTCGTTGCTGAGTAGTTGTTCGTCCAGGTCCAGTCCTGGCTCGCGCCCACTCTCAGGAGCCAGTGCCTGGTCAGCGTGATGGTGTCAGCCAGGTTGAATCCCTGCTGGTGGATGACGCTCGATACAAAGTTGCTGTAGGTGGGAATGCCGGTCGAAGGCAGTACATCAACCAGCGGGTTGGAGACGCTGGGGGAACAAGTCTTGAGACCTTGCGGACACAGGGCTGTCTTGGCAAGAGAGGTACCAGCCGTGATGGCAGGGACCACAGGTTGAAAGGACGCAAAGCGGTAGCCGGTGCTTCCGATTACCACATCGTGTCCGATGTTCCATGTCTTGAATTTGCCGGTCAGGTATCCCAAGTCACTCTTAACTTGGAAACGTGGAGCCAGGGAATTCTGGAACGTGTTCGCGAAATAGGTCTGGTAGTTTCCGGGATTGGCGAAGTACCCCTGCGAAGTTCCTGCAGCGTTGGTGTTGATGAGCGAATTGACAGCCGTGTTGATGTTGCGAGTAGCAATCTGGTTCAGCCCACCTACCACAAGGTGCCAGTTCGGGCTGAAGTCCTGCTTTACTCGCACTTCGCTGATCTGGTTGTTCAGGTCGACACCCGAGAAGGACTGTCCGTAGCCCCTCCGAGTCGGGTCGGGCGCATTCACCGGCAGCAAGGTATACGGCGATTTCGAAGTGGGGTTTATGGTCGGATTGTAGGAGAACCAGCCGGGGTATCCGTGCTGGAACAAGTTGTAGTAGCTGAAGTTGCCTTCAACCACGGTATGAGCAAAGGGGCGCACATCGAGCGCCACGGCGGCCAACTGACGACGGAGCTGGCTATCACTCAGGTAGCCGCTGCCATCGCCTAACACCAGATTCGTACGATAGCCAAACACATGATTCGGACCTAGGCGTCCGCCGAGATCGGTGTGAATCGTGGCAACCGTGCTGCCTTCATAACCCAGCTCTATCTGGCGATACTGTTCGTCGGTCGGGCGCTTGGTCGCGAAGTTGAACACGCCGGAGGGCTGTGTAGGACCATACATTGGGCCGCCTAGACCGTTGACGACTTCGATCTGCTCGTATTCCTCCATCGCAGATGGCGTGGTTACGGCAATCCCCATTCCGTCCTTGCGGTCGTTCTGCATGTTGGTTCCCTGCATGCCGCGGCTCTCAGGACGCAGAACCTCCGGCCCTTGCATCTCCTGGAACATCACCAGAGGAAGATACTTTGAGGCCTCCTTGAAATTCCTCGACTGCGTGTCATCGATCAGCTGACGCGAGATCACGTTTACCGAGTATGGGATGTTCAGTATCGGAAGTGTTCCGAGCGGACTGCCAGGCTTCACCGTATCTACGCGATAGGCATTCTCGACTGTTCCCGCTGAGACGTTCACTGTCTCCGCATTTCCCGCTAATGCCAGCGAAAGGTCAAGGTGGAGGTTCTGGCCTTCTGCCAGTTTGAGTTCGCCGCTCGTGAGGGATTTAAACCCCTTGGCGTCCACGGAAACGAAATAGCCGCACGGTTGCAGAGCTGTGAACGCGTAAACGCCCTGCTCGTTCGTCGGGGCAGTTAACTTTGCCTTGGTCAATGAATTCGTAAGGACTACTTGAGTATTTGCCAGTACCGCCTGATTCGGATCCTTCACTACGCCGGTGATCAAGCCTGTGCTCGTTGCAGTCTGAGCGAATGAAGAGAATGAAGCGAAATAAAACGCGATAAGTAGAACCAGAAGTTTCCTCATAGATGTTTCAGTCCTTCGAAAAGCGAACAATATGTCGATCAGGCCATGCACACGCACCAATGCCAACGGTTCCAAGATGGCCATTCCGGCAAAACGCCATTGTGCGGGCAATTCTCTGAACGCACGTTCACTGCCAACATTGCGGAGAGCGCTGCGGATTTCCTTGTTACAAAGATGAGCGTCTCTGGAAAGCTTCCTTCCACAATCTCGTAAGCGTCTGATTTTGAAACCCTTGCATCCCTTCATGACTTCGCAAAATTGCGCGGCCAGCGCCGCATTTTGTCTTCAAGAAAACTGAATCCAAATGACGACTGCTCCATTCAGGCGTCACAAGATGGCGCAGTTGTCCCAACACGGGACAGTGCTACCAGCGGTCATTTGCCTGAATTTTGGGGAATAGAGCAGGAATCATGGTAGATTACCGGTGGATCCGACAATGGAAATCTGAAATGTTGGAGAGCCCTAAACGATTGCGAGCGTAGGATTTCAGGGGAGTTGGGCCAGTCACGTGTGATGTCAATCACTGCCGCGTCGTTTTATTGTGAAGGATAATCCCAACCTGCCACTGCTACTCAGTCAGGAGACATGGATGTCGTCGGACATTGTCGTCATTCAGAACGCGTGGCAGAAGTATACCGGTGGGGCGTCGTTGGACGTTCGCCATCTAAAAACGGAAATTGCAAGCTCGTGGCAGCGATGCCATAACTTAAAGATTGATCCTCTCTGCACCGAGTCCCGTAGCATAGACCTTCCCCAGCTCAAAGAACGTCTCTACCACAACCAGCATCTCGTCAAGATAGTGCGGCCAGTCATGGAACGGCTGTACGACTTCGTAAGAAATACCGGATTTCAGGTTGTGCTGAGCGATGAGACGGGTCTTCTCCTGGATGTAATTGGCGATTCCGATATCACTTCGATGACACGTCGTGTCGAGCTGTGTCCGGGCGGAAACTGGAGTGAGGCATCAAAGGGAACGAACGCGATCGGCACTGCGATCTTCGAGCGCAAACCGGTGCAGGTTTTTGCTGCAGAGCACTATTGCCAGCCAAACCACTTCCTGGTTTGCTCCGCTTCCCCCATTTTCGATGTCGATGGTCAGATGGTGGGCGTGCTCGATCTTAGCGGCGACTACCATTATTCAAACGTCCACACCCTGGGTATGATTGTGGCGGCCGTTGGTTCCATCGAAAATCAGCTGCGCCTCCAGCGCGCCACCGAGAAGCTTTACACCGCGTACCGCTACTCCAACATCCTGCTGGACAATATGTCAGATGGGCTGATTTCCGTGGATAACCGGGGAATAATTACGGAGATCAACTCGAAGGGTGCTGGCATTCTCGGTGTAAATCCGAAGCTCATACGAGGCCAGCATTTAACGCAGCTGACAAGTTTCCAAATCCCTCTCCTGCAGATACTGAATGATGGCTTGCACTATGAAGACAAGGAAGTTGTCTGCGGGCAGGACGGCAAAAAAATTCGAAGTTCCGCCTCGCTGCTGCGTGATGAAGGTGGAGCGGTCATTGGTGCGGTCGCAACTTTCCGTGAGGTTACCAAATGGAGGTCTCCAGCGCGGCAATGTTGGCTGGCGGCTCCGCGTTTTTCCGCCGACGACATCGTAGGCAATAGCGCCGGGATGGCTGTACTGAAGATGCGTACCACGATGGCGGCGAATAGCTTATCCACCGTGCTGGTGGAAGGTGAGAGCGGGACCGGCAAGGAACTGGTCGCGCAAGCAATCCATCAAAGTGGACAGAGAAGCCGAGGTCCCTTCATCGCGGTCAACTGCGCTGCATTGCCCGACTCGCTAATAGAAAGTGAATTGTTCGGCTATGAGGAAGGCTCGTTCACCGGAGCAAAGAAAGGTGGACAGGCCGGCAAGTTTGAACTCGCGAATGGGGGAACCCTATTCCTCGACGAAATTGGAGACATGCCGCTCAGTGCTCAGATCAAACTGCTCCGCGTCATCCAGGAGCGAAAGGTCGCGCGCATCGGTGCATCCGCCGAAAGGGACATCGACATCCGGATTATTGCCGCCACTTTGAAGGATTTGAAAGAAGAAGTGAAAGCAGGGCGTTTCCGTCAGGATCTCTACTATCGGCTGAATGTTCTCAATCTCCGCATTCCGCCCTTGCGCGAGCGCCTGGAAGATGTCCCGGATCTCGCCTTGAGTCTTGCCGGAAAGATTGCTATGAGGATGAGAGTCGACCCGAAGGACTTCGACGAAGGACTGCTGGAGAGATTGAAGCAATATTCCTGGCCGGGTAATGTGCGGGAGCTGGAGAACACCATCGAGCGGGCCATCAACCTCGCCGGCGACGATGCGATACTGGCAGCCGAGCACTTCGAGTTTGCGGTTCCCGCTGATGAGCCGAAGTCATGCGCTTCGTTGGAAACCGCACCGTTACGTGCTCTCGTCGATGTCGAAAAAGAGATGATCTTCAAGGCTATTGCCTTCCACAAGGGAAACATCCACAAAGCTGCAAACGCCCTTGGTATCAGTCGCAACACACTCTATCGCAAGATGAAAGAGTTCGGAGTCGGCGGCACGGGTTCCCGTGCTTGCGAGCCTGAGTCGGTTGACCTGCAAAACTGACGTTTACAACTCCCCTGACGCAACTACTTTTTACTCTAACTACCGGCCTCTGGTCCGTACATCGGCGAGTAGTGCCGGAGTCGCTTTGTCATGTGTGATCCAACAGATCCAATCAGCAATACTACGACAAGAATTGCAAAGCGGTGGTCCCATGCAAAGGGGATTACGCAGAGCAGCACCAGCTTAATCATCACCAGAATCCCCCAGCCCTGAAAGAGGGATCGGAACGAAGGATACGCTTCGATAATTGCCATGCCGATACCGCTGACAATGGCCACGTAGAGCATAGGCCGCAATGGATCGGCAGGAGCGTTGAATGCGTGCCCGCCAACCAGAATGCTAATAGCCAGAATGTGGAGGCTTCGAAAGAAGATGCTCCAGACTCGTGCATGTGGGATTGCGCGCTTTGTGACGTCTGGCATTCAGTCCCTCGTGCTGGTGCTAGAGTTCGAAGCCGAGCTGCTGTAACGCAAGCCGAACCGCTGGCTCTCGCAGCAGAGATAAGAAGCGCAGCACGGGCTCACGCTGCGCGCGATTCTTCGGTATCACAAAATCATAGTGCTCTTCCTGCAACGGAAGGAATCCCAAACCGTATTGCTTTGCTACCGTCTGAATGGCAAAACCCCAATCGGCTCGGCCCTGCGCAACCGCAGCGGCCACCGCGCTATGAGTCTTCACCTGATTCGAGTACCCCGGAGGCTGACATTCCTTCAAAACCTGATCGATCAGGATGCGCGTACCGCTCCCGGCATTTCGATTGATAAACAGGCGCGCAGGATCTGCGCTGGACTCCACGGCTGCCTGTTCCGCCGTGCGTCCTTCAAAGCGCGAGTCTCCCGTGCGAAAAACGATTCCTTGCATTCGCCGGTACCCTGTCGCAAGCTCAAGGTCATCGGTGAGGAATGGACGATTGTATCCACCGGTCGCCGCGTCCATCAGGTGAATTCCCGCAATATCGCACTCACCCCGTTTGGCCGCTGTCAGACCGCCGTTGCTGCCAACGTTCAGTGCTCGAACCGAGAAGCCCGCTCCGATTACGTGACCGACCAGCACATCCAATCCAACACAATGACTGCCGATGATGACGAGGTCCGCCAGCGTATGCTGCGCACCGATCAAAGTCACGTCAACTTCGGTGCCGGCTGAAACCGTTTCCGTTTGAGCTCCGACCGAAAAGAATCCATCCGCCTGTCCGAAAGCAGTCACTGATCCGGAGCCTTTGTTTGTCGGATAAGCGACGAGCTTTCCGTCCAGATCGCGAACCAGCGAGACCATTACGTATTCCGTGCGTCCGCGATCCGAGCTGATACGAGCCGGAAGTTTCGCACTCACCGTCTCAGGCCGTCGCGGAGGAAGTCCGGCAAAGGCTCGGATCACCGGGGCAACAAACTCATGGAAGGTAAAGATGGCCGACGTCGGAAAGCCGGGAAGTATAACTACTGGTTTCGCACCCGTAACCGCAAGGCACAGCGGTTTCCCCGGCTTCAGTGCAACTCCATGAACCACAATCCCTGGATCAGTAAGTTTGCTGACCGCGCGATATGCCAGATCGCCCGCGCCCTTCGAGGTTCCACCCGACAGCAGCACCATGTCGCACGCGAGCGCCCGTCGCAGTAATGCGTCAATTTCGACTTCGTTATCACGCGCAATGCCCAGCAGTACTGGCGTAGCTCCGGCTTCTTCGATAGCGGCTGCAAAGATCGCGCTGTTCGAGTCATAGACACCGCCAAGCGGCCTTGTCACCCCGGGCGGAACGAGTTCATCGCCGGTTGAAAAGATACCCACGCTTGGCTTGCGCCAGACTTTGATTTCGTTGAGACCGATAGCTGCCAGGCAGCCAACCTCGCGCGATGTCAAAGTCTGTCCAGCGCGCAGAATAGTCTCGCCTTGCGCTATATCGCTACCGGCACGAGCAATGAATGCACCGGGCGAAACAGTTCGATTGACATCAACTTCTACATGGCCGAGCTTCTCCCGTGCGTCCGTGTGCTCAACCATCACTACTGCGTCAGCTCCGCGCGGTATCATGCCGCCGGTCGCAACGATCGTAGCGGAACCTTCCACAACAGAGGTCGTGGGGACAATCCCCGGCGTAAGAATTTCCGAATTCAATTTCAATGTGCGCGGCTCTTCGTCGGTTGCTCCCGCGGTGTCAGCAGAGCGCAGCGCAAATCCATCGACGCGCGAGCGGTCAAATCCCGGAACATCTACGTCCGAAATCACATCACGCGACAGGACTCGTCCCAGGGCCTCGGTCAGGGGAACGCTTTCTTCTCCCAGCGGCGACAGCGTGAGATGTTTCCAGAAGCGCGCTTCCGCTTCGTCACGATCAATCACGTCGAGGAATTGTTGCTGCCGTGCCGCGCGAAGCAGAGTCGAGGGCGAGTTCTGAATTGTTGTCATATTCAGAGACCTGTCATTTCATCGGCTTCGTCGTAGGTGTAAACGTCCACAGGTGCTCCTGTCGCGTACCCTTCCAGGGTGGCAGGTATCAAGATGAATCCATCTGCGCGAGCGACGGACGTCAGCGAGCCCGAATCGGCGACTCCCAGCGGAACAGCTTCGCCTGCAACAATCCGTACCCTGCATAGTTCCGCTGTGCCGATCGACGAAACGATCTTGCGTGCGACGGTGGTCCTCCGCACCCGATAAGGCAACCGTGACGCACGGCCACTCAGATTGCGAATCAAACGGCCAGCAAACAGATCGTAAGCACATAGACAGTCCAGCGGAGCTCCCGGCAGCAAGACAACTGGCACCTGTCCAACGGAACCCATGCCGGTTGAATCACCAGGACGAACCGCGATGCCGTGAATAGAAAGCGTGCCAGCGCCATCCAGTGCCAGCGGTGCTTGGTCGTCATGTCCTGTGCCCGTACGCCCGCAAACCAGTACAACATCCGCAGCAGGATGGGCGATCCACTTCGCAATCTCGACGTGGTCTGCTACCCCGTATTTGCAAATCTCAATCAATCCTCCGTCACGAACAACCAGCGCGCGCAGCATAGGACCGTTTGTGTCTGCAAGTTTGCAATCTGAATCCGATTTGTTTCCCGCGAGAATGATTCGCACACGAGGACGTCGAATCACACGAACGCGCTCGATGCCGAACGAGGAGATTAATCCTATATCCGAAGCGCGCAGTGGCCGCGAATCTTCAATCAGAACTGCTCCCTCTCGTATCTCCTGGCCTTTATGACTTATCCCCTCACCTTGCGCAACCGGCCCAATCAGGTCGACCATCGTCTTCCCGGCATTCGCCACATCAAAAGTTGCAACCGCATCGGAACCCTGAGGAAGTGGTGTGCCGGAAATAATAGGAGCTGCGGCGAAAGGTCTCAGCGCAGCTCTGCAATCCTGAAAGCAAAATGGAAGTGGATTGTAACTGCCCGCACCAATCGTTTCGCATGAGCGCAAGGCATAGCCATCTCTGATTGCAACGTCAGTGGGTGGAGCATCCGCGGGAGAAATGAGAGGATGCGCAAGAGTACGTCCAACCGCGCCTTCAACTTCAATTTCTTCCGAATCGCTGATCGTTGAATGGCAATCGATCCATTCCAGCGCTTTGTCCAAAGAAGCCCGATCAGCGAATCCTTTTCCTCTTACATCGCGAGGTGCTCGTTGCGTTGCGATAGTCATCAAACTACATCCTGATAGCAGATACGACTGTTTCTGATCACCCGCCAATCTCAGACATCGAGAACGGAGTGATAAGTGGGTCACGATCCAACAAGTGATGACGGACGGGCTTGTTCTTGAGCACGCGCATCAGTGCGGAGCGAAGCTCATAGTCACTGTGCTCCAGATACGGCTTCAGATTTACCCCCCCGCCGTCAAACAAACATCCTTTGACAACGCCTGAGGCGGTTATGCGAATACGGTTGCAAGTCTCACAGAAATGATTGGAAATCGGAGTGATGATGCCGATGGTTCCCACAGCTCCGGGAATTCTGAAGATCGTTGCCGGGCCTGCTCGTTCGACAGGAGGCAAGGGCTCCAACTCGTAAACCTTACGTATCTCCTGGAGTATCTCTTCGCCGGTCATAAATGCTGAGGCCCAATCCGGCGCCGTATTGGTTGGCATGTACTCGATGAACCGGATCTGGCGAGGAGTCCGTAGCGTCATGGCCGCAAAGTCCAACAGCTCATCGTCGTTCATCCCACGGATCACGACCGTATTGATCTTTACTGCAGGGAATCCGGCTTCCTCGGCGGCGGCAATTCCGTCCAGAGCTTTGCCGAGGTCCCCACCGCGGGTGAGCGAGGAGAAGGTATCCGGCTTCAATGAGTCAAGGCTTATATTGAGGCGGTGCACTCCCGCCTGGCGTAGCTCGCTCGCAAACTCTCGAAGCAGCAGGCCGTTTGTAGTGAGGGTAAGTTCCTGTAGTCCATCAATGGTGTGAAGGTCTTCGAGAAAGTTGACCAGGTTCTTCCGGACGAGGGGCTCGCCACCGGTAATTCGAATCTTCTCGATTCCAAGAGAAACCGCCAGCCGCGCGATCCGATGCATCTCCTCGAAGCTCAAAATGTCGCTATGTTGGAGCTTGTGGACTCCTTCTGCCGGCATGCAGTAACGGCAGCGCAAATTGCACCTGTCTGTTACCGACAGACGAAGATAGTTGATGCGACGGCCATGAATGTCCGTGGGGGCCATTTATAGAATCCTGGAATGCAGTTGGTATACATGCAATTTAAACACCAATTTGCTCTATTTGGACGCGCATCAATTCCAATCCCACCTTTTCTGCCGCTTCTGCCGCAATAAGAACTTAGCCGCGCCCGGCACTATCCCGTGAATTACGCACAGCCGGTAAAAACACCTTCAAACAATCGAAACACACGCAAGTATCGTCACATTTCGTGACAACTGTCCCATAGTGTGACTACAAGGTGTGACAGGTTCTGTCTGCGCCCCGAACTCCTCATCGTACAAATGGCATCAAGACGAAAACCTACCCATACCAATGGAAAAATAAATAAACCGGCAATTACAGATCGCGTTACCTATATATCCCGCTTTGATCAAGCCCACTTTATCGCCACTCCAGGGCCGATTCCGATGACTTGGCACGACACGTGCACTTGCAAGTTCGGCCCGTCCACAAAGACTTCTGCAGAATCGATCGTAGATACGCTTTGCTGCTTGAAAGTAAGTATCCGGATTCAGATCGCTGGCACGAAGGCTTCGTAGCTCGCGCCTTGTGTCTATTTCCTGAAGGTTTTGCGAGGTGGTGAACTAATGAACTGTTCATATGAGAAACATTTCTCGATGAGAGGCTTGGCGATCGCAGCATTATTCGCAATGATGCTCACGTTGGGGTTGTCTGCAACAGCGAATGCCCAGGCACTTGGATGGGAAGGCGAGACGGGAATATTCGTTACTCCGCTGGCGTATACGGCCTCGGCCGAAGGTCAGAAGTTTCATCCCGTTGTGGCATATCACTATTTCAATGCTGGTTCCGTTATTGGCGACTTCCACCAGACCTCTATCGAAATGGGAGTTGGTAAGCGTTTCGAATTCGGATACACGCGCGAATTCCATAACTTCGGCGGCGACAAAACACTGAGCCCGCTTTGGCAGAACGGCTTTGACATCTTCAACGCCAAGTATGTCGTGATCCCGGAAAACTATGGCAAGAAGAACTGGGTTCCCGCGATTTCCGCAGGTATCATTGCGCGCACCGGCGTTCGCAACGTTGGTGACTATTTGAAGTGGAATCCGAAAACTAATAATGGAAGCCACAACGGAGATGTTTATCTTGTCGCCTCCAAGGTTGTTCCGGTTAAGCATGCTGGCGCGTTTGGCGCCGTTGTGCTCAACGCGGGCGTCCGCGGAACCAATGCCGAACTCTGGGGCATGGGTGGCAACGCTCCTGACTGGCAGGCACGTGGATTTGGTGCTGTTGCCTTTGTATTCAAAGGCCCGAACAGCAGCACGATCATCTTCGGATCGGAAGCATCGCAACAGCCGCATCATCCGCTCGGCTTCACCAGTGCGACTGATGCCGGTGGCGTACAGCTCAATATTCCGACCACCCTCACGTATTGCGCTCGGGTCGTTCCAAGCCCGAAGCATAAGTTGAACTTCGATATCGGTATCGCGCAGGTTGCCGGCAACATCGCACCTGGAGTCAACCTGAAGGCTCGTCACCAGTTCGGTGCGCAAGTCTCCTACGGGTTTTAACTGTCCTTCGGTTGAGTGTCCCAGTCTGCGGATTGAGACACTCAACAGTCCGTCCTGACACGCGAGCACACTGGCTCTCGCCTGCCAAGCTGAAGGTAGCGCGCAGTGTTCATGCCAGTTTGAATTGGAGAAATTATGCCGAAAGTGTTGATGATCCATCCAGACCGGTGCACTGGATGCCAGAACTGCGAACTGGCTTGTAGTTTCAGCCACGAGAACCAGTTCCGGCCAACAGCGACCCGAGTCCATGTGTATAGCTGGGAGCGCGAGGGTTTCTCCGTACCCATGATGTGTCAGCAGTGCGATTCCGCTTCCTGCATCAAGGTATGCCCAACCGGTGCCCTGCATCGGGCGAAGGGAACCACTCTTGTCGAGTACTCGCGTGAGAAGTGTATCGGCTGTCGCATGTGCACCATCGCATGCCCGTTTGGCAACGCCGTTTACGACAGCGTTACCGAGTCCATCCTGAAGTGCGATACCTGTGGCGGAGATCCTGCGTGCGTGCAGTTCTGTCCCAGTCAGGCACTGGAATTCGTGGATGACAACATCTCTACACGCTCTCGGAAGAGAGAATTGGCGGGCAAGTTCAAGTCTGCTTATGAGGGGGTATAACCATGAACGGCTATATGGGCACGATCCTTCGTGTCAATCTATCGACCGGAGCCATCTCGAAACAGGCTACCGATCTGAAAGATGCCGCCCTCTATCTCGGAGCGCGCGGACTGGGCGACAAACTCTACATCGACGAGGTCGATCCGAAAGTCGATCCCCTCTCGCCGGACAACAAAATGGTATTTGCTCCTGGACCTTTCTCGGGCACGTTCGCTCCTTCGGGCGGGCGCTACCACGTCGTCACCAAGGGACCTCTGACGGACGCCATTGCGGGAGCGAACTCGGGCGGATCGTTTGGGCCGGAACTGAAGTACGCCGGCTACGACGCGCTGATTATTGAGGGCAAAGCGGCAGAGCCGGTCTATCTCTACATCAAGGACGACGCGGTTGAACTCCGCAACGCCTCGCATCTCTGGGGCAAGTGGGTTCCGGATACTACCGACATGGTTCGCGCTGAGACCGATCAGGAAGCCAAGGTTGCATGCATTGGACCGGCTGGCGAAAAGCAGGTTCTGTTCGCGGCCATCATGAACGAAATGCATCGCGCGGCAGGGCGCGGGGGCGTGGGCGCCGTGATGGGCTCGAAGAACCTGAAGGCCATTGCAGTGGTCGGGACGAAAGGACTGACGGTTGCGAATCCCAAGGCATTCAAAGAGGCTGTGCTGGCTGGACGCAAGGGAATCAAAGAGCATCCAGTGGGCGGAGCAGGACTGAAAGCCTACGGAACCGACGTTCTGGTCAACATTCTGAACCAGGTTGGATCGCTGCCGGTAAACAACTTCCAGGATGGTTACTCCCCGACTGCCGACAAGGTCGGTGGTGAATCCCTGGCGGCAAATCAACTGGTTCGTCCCAAGGGCTGCTTCTCGTGCGTAATCAGTTGCGGCCGTGTCAGCAAGGTAAAAGATCCGAAGTACGCGGGCGAAGGCGAAGGTCCCGAGTACGAAGCTGCATGGTCGATGGGACCTGATTGCGGGATCGATAACCTTGATGCCGTAACTCACAGCAACCACCTTTGCAACGAGCTTGGCATGGACCCGATTTCCTTCGGCTCCACGCTGGCTTGCGCAATGGAATTGTTTGAGGCCGGCTTGATTACCTTGAAGGATACCGATGGTGTGAATCTCAGCTTCGGCAATGTCGATGCAATGGTTGAGATGACCACCAAAACCGGCCTTCGGGAGGGGATTGGGAACAAGCTGGCGCTTGGTTCTTATCGCCTCGCAAACTCCTACGGGCACCCGGAACTTTCGATGACAGTGAAGAAGCAGGAGATTCCTGCTTATGACCCGCGCGGAATTCAGGGAATCGGTCTCGAGTATGCAACCTGCAATCGCGGCGGCTGCCACGTGAAGGGCTATACGATCGCAGTCGAAGTGCTGGGCTGCGGGGCCAAGCTCGATCCTCACGCGACGGAAGAAAAGCCATTCTGGGTCAAGCTCTTCCAGGATCTTACGGCGGCGATTGACGCATCAGGCGGCTGCATCTTCGGAACCTTCGGCATGGGCGGAGACAACTATGCGGCAATGCTCTCTGCGCTGACCGGAGTTACCTACACCACGGAAGATTATCTCAAGGCTGGCGAACGGATCTGGAATCTGGAAAAGCTGTTCAACCTGGAAGCCGGACTGACAGCCAAGGACGACCAATTACCAGAACGCATGACGACGCTTCCGATCAAGACGGGTCCGTCCAAGGGCGAGGTGAGCAAGGTGCCACAAATGCTTCCTGAGTACTACAAGCTCCGCGGTTGGGATGAGAAAGGTGTTCCGACCAAAGAGCGGTTGCATGAGTTGCAACTTGTATAGCTAGGAGGCTCGCATCCGTGACCATTCGATACTTTGCTGACATTCGTTCGTTAACGGGTTGCGGAGAAGAAACGTGGACGAAGGTGGTGCCAGACCTGCGCTCGCTCTTACAAGGGCTTGCCGCACAGTATGGCTCCGCCTTCGGCAAGCGGGTTCTTGAAGGCGATCAACTCAACAGTACAATCATCATTTTTATCAATGGCCGTGACGTCGCCCACCTCAAGGGAATCGACTCCCCTCTGAGCGGCGACGACGTCGTGGCTGTCTTCCCGATGGTTGCCGGTGGTTAAGCGCGCCATAAGTGGAAGGAGGCAATCGTGACCGCAAGTTATGCCGCACTAATCCCGCTGGCCGTGCTTTTCGCAGGAGTTCTGTTGCAGCTCATCCTGGCGGGTGTGCTTACGGCCCGAGCGAAGGGTTGGCTTGCACTGTTCTCTGGAATTGGCTCGCTGGCTGGCGTTGTCGCAATCTGGCCAACCATTTTATCCGGCCACACGTTCGATATCACGTTCGGACACTGGGACGGCCCCATTCAACTTGCCTACCACATTGACGGGCTCGGCTTCCTGTTTGCGCTGATGGGCGCCGGAATTGGCTCTGCAGTATTGCTCTACTCCGTTGGCTACATGGAGAAAGAGAAGGGCACCACAAGATTTTATTCCCTGGTCCTGACCTTCATCGCCGGTCTGATCCATCTCGTTTACACCGCGGATCTTTTCCTCGTTTACCTCAGTTGGGAACTGGTGGGGCTCTGCTCTTTTTTCCTTGTAGGTTTCTGGTACAAGGATCGCGAGGCGGCCTTCGGAGCGCGCAAAGTTCTCACGATGACTCACCTTGCAGGCTACGGATTATTCGCAGCCGTGGCGCTGCTTTATTACCGTACGGGTTCAACTCTATGGACCGATGCGCGAGTGCAGGGCGCCTTTACCACCGGCATCTTTCTCTTAATTCTTGTCGCCGCAGTCGCTAAGTCAGTTCAGTTCCCGTTGCACACGTGGATTCCCAGCGCGATGGCCGCACCGACTCCGGTCAGTGCGCTGTTACATGCGGCTTGTTACGTCAAGGCCGGTGTTTACCTCGTAGCGCGCTTGCATTCGGTTGGACCGTGGCCTGCTTCCTGGGGACTTACAGTTTCCTGGTTGGGTGCCGCAACATTACTGGTCGGCGTGCTGTTTGCCTTGGCACAACATGATCTGAAGCGCCTGCTCGCCTTCCATACTGTCAGCCAGATCGGCTACATGATGCTCGGCCTCGGCCTCGGAACTCCTCTCGGCATCGCCGCCGGTCTCTTTCACTGCCTCAATCACGGACTATTCAAAGGCGGACTATTCCTCTGTGCCGGTGCCGTCCAGCACTCCTGCGGAACCCGCGATATGGATAACCTCGGCGGCCTCGGCAGAAAGATGCCGCACACCATGCAGATCTGGCTGATCTGCTCGGCTGGCATCGCGGGCGTGCCGCTGCTCAATGGATTCGTCAGCAAGTGGATGCTTTACAACGCCGCGCTCGAAGTTCATCAGCCCATACTCGCGCTGATTCCCTGGGTAGGCAGCATCCTAACGGTTTTCTCATTCCTCAAGGCGACCAGCGGCGTCTTCCTTGGCAGTGAAGGTTCTGCCACCGAGCACGCCCACGAAGTCTCTGGGACCATGATCGCAGGGGGTGGCGTACTCGCCGCCGGATGTATTCTGCTTGGCGTTGCACCGCAACTTGCCATTAACTACCTGCTGAATCCACTGCTTCCCGCGCTCGGCAGCGCGCCCCTTGCAGGCGTCAGTTGGTTTGGACTCTCCGCAGGACAAGGCATCTGGCTAGCTTCCGGCGGACTGATGCTCAGCGTGGTTGCGTTGCTAGTAGGCGCACTCGTCATCTGGATCCCGTCGATCATGCGCGGCACCGCCGTAGCGGGCGGCGCTCCTTCGATCTTTACCGGCGGAGAACTGCTTACATCGCGCGGACATCTCGGAGCCAGCGACTTCTCGTACGCGATGAAGCACTCGCTTGCACCGTTCTATCGCGCCTTCGATGTCGATGTCATGTGGCTCAAGATTTGGCATCTGTTAGGCAAGACTGCTTCGGCCGTCGCAAAGCCGTTTGCCGTCGCAGAGCAGTTCGCTTGGGCTATCCTTCCCATGATTGCAGTCGTGATCGGTGCCTTCGGTTGGTTCTCGCCCGTGGGCAACATTGAAGCTATCGGCGCCCCTGTACCTAGTGTGCCGCAAACACTTATTCTTGCGATCGGAGTTGGCATTTCGCTGGCGGGCCTTCTGATCGCATCCGCGGCAGCCAAGGCATGGCGGCGGTTGATGGTTCCACTGGCGCTCGCCGGTGGTCTGGCCATTGCCGGAATCCTCAGCCATTCCGCACTTGGCCGCACTGGACTGCTGGAAGCCGCCTCCGTTCTGGCATTGCTCGTCCTTTGGAGGACCACAACCAAACCTGCTGCCCGATACGGTTACCTGATGGCTATCGTGATCTCGGCACTCGGAATGTTTGGCGGTACTCTGGCAGCCGAGCAGGGCAATGCGCATCTTGCGTTGGCCTTACTGCTGCCTGCCGTTGCGGTAAAGCTCGGGCTCGTGCCGCTCTGGTTGTGGTTGCCGCTGGTTGCCGAATCCACCCCTGCCGTGCTCGCCGGGCTCGTCATCGGTGTTGTGGACGTCGCGGCATTCGCCGAGGTTCTCACCCTCCGCGCTTCGGAGCCGTGGTTGTTCGCCCCCGCGCTGCCGTGGCTCGTACTTGGAGTTGCATCGGCCGTTCTCGGAGCGCTGCTCGCATTGGCGCAGCGGAACATCAAGCGTCTGCTGGCGTTTTCCACGGTAGAAGATATTGGCCTGCTCGTAGTTGCTGTTGCTTTCGGCGGTGAACTTGGTCTTACCGGCGCGATGATTGGCGCAACGGTGCATGCGTTGGCCAAAGCGTTGCTTTTCGCCAGCGTTTCCGGCCCTGAGGCAGATGGAGCAGAGTTGACGGATGCTCGAGGTTTGGCGTCACGCCATCCCATCGGCTCCGTTGGTTTCGCCGTCGGCGCCCTGGCGGTCCTGGGTGTTCCCCCCACCCTTGGATACGCGGCTCACTGGCGAATTTTCACCGCGGTCGCCGGAAACGCTCCGTTACTTACCGTCCTTTGCGGCGCAGCCATGTTATCGGTCGCGGTTTACGCTAGGGCCATCGCGTTGTTCTGGTGGGGCCCGGATACTTCTCCGGAACGGCCGGTGCCATACAACAAAACATTGCTGGCGATTGCCGTCCTCTTGCTGGCCATAACCCTGCTCGCTGCCGGCCTCTGGCCGCGGCTGCTCGGAGGTGTCGCATGAGCGAGACAGAAGGTGGATTCATCTATCGCCTGGTGGAGCGCGCCCGCCGCCGTTCGGCCTGGCTGTATCACTTCAACGCCGGCGCCTGTAATGGATGCGATATCGAACTGGTCACTTGCCTCACCCCTCGCTATGACGTGGAGCAGGCGGGCATTCGACTGGAAGGTAGCCCTCGACACGCCGATGTCCTCTGCGTCTCCGGACCTGTAACCCGCAACACCCGAGAGGCACTGGAAACAATCTACGGACAGATGCCGCACCCCAAAGTCGTGGTGGCCATCGGCTCCTGTCCGGCAACCTGCAATGTGTTCGCCGGGAGCCCCGTAATTGATGGGCCAGTGGACAAAATCATTCCTGTTGATATTTATGTTCCCGGCTGTCCTCCGCGTCCACATGCCATCATCGACGGAATCAGCCGGGCCATTGAAAAACTTGCGCTGCACAAAGCCGAAGCAGCAGTAGGTGGCAAATGAATTCATTTCGTGCACTTCTTGCGCTGCTTGTCTTTCCCGGATTGCTCTACGCTCTACCTGCGGGATGGTTGATGCTTGGCATCGTGCGTAAGCTGAAAGCTCGCTTCCAGGGACGAATCGGGCCGCCACTTTCGCAGCCCTTCTATGACACCGTAAAGCTGTTGGCAAAGTTGCCGGTGAGCCGTGTCGCCTCTGACGTGCCGTTTCTGATTGGGCTGCCGCTGTTGGCAATTGGAAGCACGATTGGAGCGCTAGCACTGCTGCCCGTGTTTCAAGGCGAGAGTGGCTTCGTTGGTGACATCATCGTGCTCGTAGGCCTTCTGGAGATGCCTCCGCTCTGCTTCATCCTCGCTGGCTATGCCTCACGTTCCATCTACGGCGAGGTGGGAGCGACGCGCGAGGCTGTCGTCAGCATCGCCTCCAATGTTCCATTTCTCGCGGCACTGGTGGCCATGGCAGCATCCGCCGGGTCGATGCATAGTTCGCAGATCGTTGCGTCCACTCCGTGGATGGTTCGCATTCCCGCATTGCTCGCGATCTTGTTCTGCCTGCCCATCAAACTGCGCCTAAATCCCTTCTCCCTGGCAAATGCAGAGCAGGAACTGCTGGCCGGCCCCTTAACGGAGTTCGATGGGCCGCGACTGGCGCTGTGGGAACTGGCCCACGCCTTGGAATGGACAGCGCTGATCGGATTCGTAGTCGCATTTGCCGTCCCAGTCCGTAGCCCGTTCTGGTTCGTGAATGCCCTTGGCTTCGTGATTCTGTCGTTCGCATTGATGCCACTGCTTACCTTGCTGGCCTCCTCCACAGCTCGTCTCAAACTTGCGCAGGCCACCAACATGATGTGGAAATGGGGCGGGGCAGTTGCCGCTCTTGCACTCGCGGCTGCATTCTTTGCCCGCAGCGGAGGTCACTGATGTTAAGAATATTGAAAATCATCGCCGGGAACGTGGCTGGCGATCCTGCCACGATTCCACTGCCCGGCAGTGTAGCGACGCCCACCCTTTTTCGTGGTGGCGTCACGCTCGAAACCGAGAAGTGCATTGGCTGTGGGATGTGTGCGTACGTTTGCGTTAGTAATGCGATCACCGGATCGGACGAAGCCAAGGCATACGCCTGGGCTTACGAACCTGGGCGCTGCACATTCTGTGCCCGCTGTCTCGAACGTTGTCCGGGGCACGCCCTCAGCATGGAGCCAATTCCCGTTGCCGCCTATGAACATCCCGGCGAGCGCGGTGTAAAACACATCGTCGAATTTCGACCCTGCCCGGAGTGCGGAGATCCCGTGCGCCTTGCCCCCGAAGATTTTCTACAACGGGCGTTCGACCATTTGAAGGACGAAACGCGCGAACTTGTGCGCCTCTGTGAACGTTGTCGCCGCCGTCGCTTGCAACGCAGTTTAGTGGCAAGCGCCTTCACGGACAGCAAGGAGAAGAGTTGATGACTGCAGAAGAAACGCGCCGCGAGGTAGGCGGCATCTGGACTGAACGTGCTGATGGATGGTGGCTTTCCGTTCCATCCTCATTGATTCAGGACGTTGCGCGCTCCATGCTCAAGGCGCAGGCCCGGTTCGTAACCATACTGGCTCTGCCTGATCCAGCGAATGGAATGCGACTGTCGTGGCACTGGGACGTGGGCGGAGTACTGCTCTCGGTACAGTCGCACCTTGCCAAAGACATGCCCGTCCCCAGCATCATTGAAACCTATCCCGGCGCTGATTGGGCCGAGCGCGAAACCCGCGACTACTATGCAATCGCATTTGCGGGTCGTCTCGATACGCCCACGCTGATGCTTCGCGATGGAGACAAGCCCGGCGTTCTGTTGTGCAACACTGGAGAGAAATTATGAGTTACCGCATTCCAATCGGGCCCTACCACATTGCTCTAGAGGAGCCATACAAGATCGAAGTCGATTGCGAAGGCGAGACCGTTGTCGGCTCCTCGCTCAAGGTCGGCTTCAATTTCAGAGGCATCGAGTGGCTCGCGCAGCGCAAGAACATCACGCAGTCGATAGCCCTGCTGGAACGCGTTTGTGGTATCTGCTCAAACGTTCACGGAATGAGCTTCTGTATGACGCTTGAGCGTATCGGAAACATCGAGGTTCCCGAGCGCGGCCAACACATTCGCATGGTAATGGCTGAGCTCGAACGGCTGCACTCCCACCTGCTCTGGGCAGGAGTTGCCGCGGAACTCATCGGCTTTGAAACGCTCTTCATGCAGATTTTTCGTCTTCGCGAATCCGTAATGGATACACTCGAATCCATCTCAGGCAATCGCGTCAACTACTCGATGAACCGCATTGGTGGCGTGAATCGCGACATCCTGGACCACGCAAAAATCCGCAACGTTGTGCACGATATCCGCTCCGTCACCGAAAGTGCTCTGATCCCTCTGCTCACCACCGACAAATCCGTCATCGCAAGGTGTGAGGGTGTCGGCACATTGACCAAGGGAGATGCAATTGCCTACGGAGCCGTGGGCCCCGTGGCGCGCGCCTCCGGGTTGGACACAGACCTGCGTCGTGATCAACCCTATCTCGCTTACAGCAAGGTAGAGTTCGCCGTTCCGGTACAGACCGCGGGCGATGTCATGTCTCGCGTTGTAGTTCGCGCTCTTGAAATTGTGGAGAGCTGCAAGATCATCCATCAGGTATTGGATCGCATGCCTCAGGGGCCAATTCACGCTGGCGAAATCTACTCTGTTCCTGAGGGGGACGCCGTGGTGCGCATCGAAGCGCCGCGCGGCGAAGTCTTTTACTTCATCGCATCAAACGGTAGCGATACACCGGTTCGAGTTAAGGTACGCACTCCGAGCTTCGCCAACATACCGGCCGTAGCTGCAATGGTCAAGGGTGCCAATCTTGCAGATGTGCCGCTGATTCAGGCTGCTGTCGATCCCTGTTACTCATGTACGGACCGTTAGCGCGGAAAGCTCACTGAAGAGGAGTCATATGATCGCTTCCACCGATCACGACCGCTACTCGCGCCAGATCCGTTTTCGCCCAATCGGCGAAGACGGTCAGCACCGCCTTTCGCAGTCCCGCGTTGCGATTGTCGGCTGCGGCGCCCTCGGCAGCGCACAGGCGGAACTGCTAGCACGGGCGGGAGTCGGTTTCCTCCGTCTCATCGATCGCGACTACATCGAGTGGAGCAATCTGCAGCGCCAGACTCTTTATGACGAAAAAGACGCCGAGGCTTCTCTCCCCAAGGCCGTAGCCGCCGCGGCCCGCCTTAAGGCCATTAACTCCTTGATTGAGATTGAGCCCGCGATCAGCGATCTCACTCCCGCGACTGCTGACGATTTGCTCGATGATGTTCACCTCGTGATGGATGGAACGGACAACTTCGAGACTCGCTACCTGATCAATGACTTCGCGCTCAGCCACGGCATGCCCTGGATCTACGGTGCAGCCGTGGGCAGCTACGGACTGAAGATGCCGGTCGTGCCCGGAAAAACCTGCTGCCTGCGTTGCATGTTGCCCGAGCCTCCAGGCGGCGCACAGGAAACCTGCGAAACCGCCGGCGTCCTCGGACCGATCACCGCCACCATCGCCGCGCTGCAGGTCGCCGACGCTCTCATGATTCTTTCTGGGCACGGTGAACAGTTATCGCGGAAAATTACGATTGTGGATGTATGGGCCGGTGACATCATGCAGGTGCCTCAGCCGCAACAAAATCCAGACTGTCCCGCTTGTGGCCGCAAAGAGTTCACGTACCTCACGGGAAAACGGCGTGCCCCTATCAGCCTGTGCGGACGCAACGCGGTGCAGATTCATGATCGCGAACGTCACCTCGACTTAAAGGAACTCGCTCACCGGCTAGAATCCCTCGGGCCTGTCAAAGTAAATGATTTTGCCCTCAGGGCGCAGATTGAAAATATTGATCTCACGGTCTTCCCCGATGGAAGGGCTATCATGAAGGGCACAACCGATGTGGGTGTCGCCCGAAGTCTCTATGCAAAGTACATTGGAAGCTGAGGCTATCGTTGTGAAACTGCTCTCCACGAAATATCTTGCAAAGCACAGAGCCGCACTCATCGTGTGTGTTCTCGCCCTCCTCTGTTCCGCTTCTCCCGCCCAGGAGCGTCTCCGAATGTCGACGACGACCTCAACGGAAAATTCCGGATTGCTGAATGTCCTTCTGCCGCCCTTTGAGAAACGATGCAACTGCAAAGTGGATGTCATCGCAGTAGGAACCGGAAAGGCACTGAAACTCGGCGAAAAAGGCGATGTCGATGTCGTATTGGTTCATGCGCGCGCGTTAGAGGATAAGTTCGTCGCCGATGGGTTCGGAATAAATCGTCGCGACGTGATGTACAACGATTTCATCGTCGTTGGTCCTGCCAACGATCCCGCAGGCCTGAAACATGCAGCCACCTCCGCCGACGCTTTCAGGCGAATTGCCGCCAGCCACTCCCTTTTTATATCTCGCGGCGACGAATCGGGTACCCATCAGAAAGAGAAAGAAATCTGGGCAGCAGCAGCCATCAAGCCTGCAGGCTCATGGTATCGTTCGGCAGGCCAGGGGATGGGAGAGGTCGTAAACATGGCGACGGAGCTGCGTGGCTACACACTCGTTGATCGGGGAACCTATAACGCGCTCCGCCACGAAAAGACAGACCTCGTCGTCCTATACGATGGCAGCCGCACCTACTCGAAGCCGGGCCGTCCGGCTCCAAAGCTTACAGTCGAGCAGGTCTCGGCCTTGACGGGGCCAAACGGGTTGTTCAATCCTTACGGCGTCATCGCGGTAAACCCAAAGCGGTTCCCGCACACACGGTTTGATCTGGCGATGAAGTTCATCGACTACATAACAGGAGCCGAAGGTCAGCGAATCATCGCCAATTATCAGGTGCAGGGCGATCCCGTGTTCTTCACCTTCAAGGGGAGATAGCGAGTGAACTTCATCGCAGAATCACTCCGCACAGCTATAGCCCTGATTCTCGCTGGAGATAGCGAAGTGTTTTCCGCCGTCGTTACGTCGCTCAACGTAGCTATGTGGTCCATCGTGTTTGCCTCCATGATCGGAGTCCCGGTTGGAGTCGCTGTAGCGCTATGCAAGTTTCCGATGAAAGGCGCAGTCCGTCTTCTCCTCAACAGCTTCATGGCCATGCCAACGGTGGTGATCGGCCTGCTCGTGTATGGATTCGTCAGCAGGCAGGGGCCGCTCGGTTCCTTTGGACTTCTATTTACTCCCAAGGCCATCATCATCGGCCAGGCGATCCTTGCCACCCCGGTCATCAGCAATTACACGCTCAGTGCCATCCAGGGAGCCGATGAAGCTATTCTCCCCACCGCCCGTACTCTCGGCGCAAGCAATATGCAAGGCCTCCTGCAACTCGCGCGCGAGGTTCGCTTTGGACTCGTGGCGGCAATCATCGCGGGCTTTGGAAGGGTCGTCTCGGAAGTCGGCGTCGCCATGATGCTCGGCGGCAATATTCGCCTGTACACACGCACCATGACCACGGCTATTGCGCTGGAAACCAGCAAGGGAGATTTCTCGTTTGCGCTCGCTCTTGGTGTAATCCTCATGGTCGTCTCGCTCGCGGTGAACGTGTTCCTGACCGTCGTCCAGGAAAGCAACCGCGCATGAACATTCCCAAGTACCAGCTCTCATCCATCCAGGCGTCATACGGAAAAACCCTCGGGGTATCCGTCGACGAACTCAACATTGCCGCCGGAAAACTTTACGTCCTCGTCGGCCCCAATGGTTCTGGGAAGAGCACGTTGTTAAGCATTCTCGCTTTCCTCAACAAACCGGATCAAGGATCAATCAGCTTTGACGGTGTCCCTGTGAACTGGACGCCGAAAGAATGCACCCTGCTGCGAAAGCGTGTCACCCTGCTTCATCAGCAGCCGTATTTATTTTCCGGCAGTGTCGCGAGCAACGTGGCATTTGGACTCCTCGCACGAGGCTCAGAGAAGGATCACGCGAAATCCATCGTAAGCGGGTCTTTAGAGAAGGTTGGCCTCACGGGATTCGAATCCAGAATTGCACGAAAATTGTCCGGCGGCGAAATCCGGCGCGTCGCACTTGCCCGTGCCTTGGCCTGCAATCCCGAAGTGCTGCTTCTGGATGAACCGATAGCCCATGTTGACCGCGCCAGCGCTGCACTCCTGGAATCACTGGTGGTTTCGCTCGTTACTGATGGCATGACCATCGTGATGTCGAGTCACGATGAGCGTCTGGGAGCGAAACTAGGGGCGAACATGATTTACCTCGAAGATGGAAAACTGGACAAGTCGCCCGAACAACTTGCCTCCATCAAATTTGCGCACTGCAATAAGGATCACCATGCCAACTCTTGACGAAGCGCGGCGTTTGATTCTCGGCCACACTCAAACCGTCGGCACAGAGTCTGTGGAACTGATTGATTCGCTGAATCTGGTGACAGCCGAAGACATCGTTGCCCCAATGGACATGCCCCTCAGCGACAACTCGGCTATGGATGGCTTCGCAGTTCGCATTGCTGATTGCGAACCAGGATCCCGGTTGCGTGTCACTGGAATCATTACGGCTGGCTCAACGTCGATTATTCCAGTCGCACCGGGATGCGCAGTAAAAATCATGACCGGCGGGGGCATACCGCCCGGTGCTGACGCCGTTATTCCGTTCGAAGAGGCGGAGTTCCAATCCGAGTATGTCACCTTTAAGAAGCCGCCGCAGCGCCATCAGCACATCCGCTTCGCTGGCTCCGACGTGCATCGCGACGAACTTGTCGTTCCTGTCGGCACTGTAATCCGCGCGCCGGAGATCAGCATCATGGCCTCGTGCAGCAGAAGCCGCGTAACCGTGTTTCGCCGCCCGCGCATCGCCATTCTATGTACCGGCGATGAATTGCTTGAGGTCGGAACACCAGTCGTGCCAGGCGGCGTGATCAACAGCAATGGAGTAACACTCGCGGCCATCGCGAAAGAGAGTGGTGCGATTGTTGAGTTGTTGGGAATTGCACGCGATACCGAAGCCAGCCACATTGAAAAGATGACCATCGGCCTTCAAGCCGACATCTTCATCACATCGGCCGGAGTCTCCGTCGGTGAACGCGACTTTGTCCGCAAGGTACTGGCTGATCTCGGAGTGTCGCAGGTCTTTCACTCCGTGGATGTCAGGCCCGGTGGCCCCACCACTTTTGGAATTAAAGGCGGCTGCCTGGTTTTCTGCCTACCTGGAAATCCAGTCGCCTCCATGATCATGTTCGATGAGCTCGTGAAGCCCGCCATCCTAAAGTCATTGGGATATCGGCGCACACTCCAGCCATCCATTCGCGCCCTTCTACAGGAAGACTTCTCCAAACGCGCAGGCCGGGTAAAGTTGCTCCGCGTTCGCCTCGAATCCCGTGACGGGCGTTACCTGGCCTTCATCTCGGGCGACCAATCCACTGGAATGCTGAAAAGCTCGCTCAGGGCTGACGGTGTAGCGGTTCTTCCAACCGCGCGAAACTCATTTCTCGCCGGAGAAGAAGTGGAAGTTCACATGATGTCCAGTAACTCACTTATGAGAATGGAGGAAGAAGAATGAAAGTAAGTACGCGCAACGTGTTTTCCGGAAAAGTGGCGAAAGTTACCAAGGGCGCTGTGAATGCTGAAGTGCATTTGACCGTGCAAGGCGGAGATCAGATCGTCGCAAGCATCACCAACAGCAGCGTCGATGCGCTCGCATTAAAAGAAGGAGTGCCAGCAATCGCATTGGTAAAAGCCAGTTGGGTCATCCTTGGCAAAGGCCTCGAAGCCGCGAAAATCAGCACCCGTAACGTGGTCAGTGGAACCGTCAGCAAAATTCTTCCGGGTGCGGTGAACTCGGAGGTCTCGGTCAAACTCGCTGGCGGAGCTATCCTGACCGCAATCGTCACCAACGGAAGCGTCCAGCACCTTCACCTCGTGGCCGGAGAGCAGGTATCGGTGGCCTTCAAAGCATCCAGTGTGATCATCGCCGTCGAGTAGAGACCCCGATAAGCGAGTTGACACATCTCGACAGCCAGGGACCTGCCTCGCATGGTGGACGTCAGCGTCAAACAGAGACGCTCCGTTAGACCGAAGCCGAGGCAGTGCTTTGGGTTGGGATTGAGGTTATGAGCGCGATTCGCGATGGCCGCACTCCAAAGGGAGACGGCGCTCACCGCCGCATCCATCGCGTGATTAACGTTGTCGACTCCACGGATGATCGACAACAATCTCCTTCTCCGCCACTTCTTTCTTCTTCTTGTCCGCGGAGCGTATCATTGAGCAATATGAGTATTACGACCCAAGTCCAGAAAGACATCGTTGAGTCGATGAAGGCGCGGCAGGAATTGCGTCTCTCCACTCTGCGCATGGTCAAGTCCGCGCTGAAGAACAAGGAAATCGACAAGCGAGCTCCTCTCGACGAGAAGGAAGAGATGCAGGTGCTCTCTACTCTCATCAAGCAGCGCCACGACGCCTCTGACGCGTTTACGAAAGGCAATCGCCCCGAGCTTGCAGCAAAGGAATTGGAAGAGATTGTCTTTATCGAGAGCTATCTCCCCAAAGCTGTCGGCCCAGCGGAAATCGATGCTGCCGTGAAGGCAGTGATTGCCCAAATGGGTTCCCCAACCGCCAAAGAGATGGGTACAGTGATGAAGAATGTAATGGCCCAATTCGGCGGCGCCAGGGTTGACGGCAAACGGGTCAGCGAAGCCGTGAAGAAGGCCCTTACCGCCTGAGTGCTCCGGTCTGTCGTGCTGTCATGAGTCAACAAAAGCGCGAGTCCAAACAGGGTTCGCGCTTTTTCATCGACACCTGAGAATTGCAACGAGCGATTTCCTACCGCGCCCGCCGTACCACCACGAACACTCCGTCCGGAAACTTCTCGCCCGTAAACTCCACGACGCCCTCACGCACAAAGCCACGCAGTTCCTTGATCGCCTCGCGCTCCACCGGAGGCTTCGCATACGCGTCGGCCTTGTCGGCCACTTTGCGTCCCATGCCGCGATCCATTGCCTCATTCGCCAGCCGATCGGCGTCTTTGTTCAGGTGCCGCAGTACGTGCCGAATCTCGAAGCGGTCCAGCTTGCGGATCAGCGCCTTGGCCTCGTTGTAGATCGAGAGTAGAGCCTCGCTCCGAACCTTGTACTGCCCCTTCATCTGTTTCACCAGCAGCTCGGAATCGCTGACCACTTTCACCGTGCCGTAGCCGTGCTCCACCGCGTATTCCAGCGCCGCAATCAGTCCCGAATATTCAGCGAAGTTGTTGGTCTGTACGCCGAGAAACTCGCCTAATTCTGCCAGTCGCTTTCCTGCGCCGTCGGTGATATATGCTCCATACCCGGCAGGCCCAGGATTGCCGCGCGAGCCGCCATCAACGTGCGCCACCATCACCTTGCTGCTCGGACCGGGAGCCGCTTCCGATTCGTCGTTAAAGAGTCCGCCTGTTTTTCCAAATGACATAGCGCGAGTGTATCGCAAACGAGGGAGCCCACCGCTTGAGGAAAACAGCGTAGCCTTATCACAGATGTCCGGCTGGCAGCGGTCTCTACCGTCCTTCTTCCAGCCGTATCGCTAATCCCGGCGGCAATCCTGCCTGCAGAATGCGCTCTTGCGTGCGGGTAATTTCGTAGGGAATCCGGAAAAAGAGAATCTCACACTGTTCGCTGTCGTAAACGGCAAACGCCGCACGCCGGTCGCGGTCGCGCGGCTGTCCTACGGACCCGGGATTCACCAAATAATTCCGTGTCGGATCCAACTTCAACCGAAACACTTGTCCCTCGCCGTCGCCGTTGATTCGCTCCAGCGCAAGCATCTCGGTCATCACGTCCAGCTTCGCAAACGCGCACTGAATATGGGTATGTCCAAAAAAAGTAAGATGGAACGGGGAGTTCGCCAGGGCCTCGCTCGCAGTGAATGGCGAAGCGATGTAGTCGTCCTCCTCTAGCGGCGAGCCGTGCACAAACCGAACACCCTTCAACGTTTCGTCCTGCACAGGACCGCTGGGCAACGCGCGCAGCCAGTTGAGGTTCGCTTCGCTCAGTTCCCGTTGTGTCCAGTTCACCGCGGCGGCGGCCACCGGATTGAAATTCGAAGTGTCTTCCAGCCCGCAGCAGCAGCGGTCATGGTTGCCGCGTACGCTCACGGGATTCATCTCCCGAATGATTTCAATCACCTGGTTGGGACTTGCGCCGTAGCCCACCACGTCTCCCAGGTTCACCAGTCGGTCGTACTCCGGTGCCGCCTTCAGGCAGGCTTCCAGAGCCTCCAGATTCCCATGAATGTCACTTACCAAAAGTAGCCGCACGATCCAGATTATAGATGCCACATACCTTCGTAGGGCAAATTCAGCATTGCTCTTGATTTCAGGGTGGCAATAGCGGATACAGTAGCGCTATGGATTCCACCTTCAAATCCGCGCTCCGTTGCCTGACGGCCTGCCTGCTGGCCTTGCCCCTGCTGGCTCAAACTGCGCCGCCCACTTCTGCTGCCTCGCCGCTCCCTGACCCTTCTGCCTACTTAGAGCGCCAGTTCGGGACGACCTTCAAGCTCGATCCCAAGCTCCCGCCCATGTTTGGCGATCTCGACGGCGACGGCAACGAGGATCTCGTCCTGGTCGGAACCAGCAGCACCCCCCTGTTGTCGCAACAGCAGTTTCGCTTCAAGGTCGCCGACCCTTACGACTCCTACTACGGCACCGGAGATCCCAAGATAACCTCGCAATTCGGATTGCACTTCGATGGCTCTTCCCGATGCCTGCTGATTGTCTTCGGCTGGCGTCTGCCGCCGGAAAAGTCGAAAGTACGGGTGTCAAAATACGTCCTCATCAACACCCCATTTGAGACCGTCAGCATCGTGAATCTCCGGCTCAAGAAGAAAAACATCCAGGCCGTCGAAACCATCGATCGCACCAGCCTGCATGCCCTTGTCTTCTGGGATGGCCGACGCTGGCGCTGGAGCGCTCAGGGCATGGAAGGCGATGATTCCCTCTTCAAAATGCCGTCCCAAAACTAATCTTTGGCTCAGACCCATACTCTCTGGCTATAATGCCCGTTCATGAACATCGAGCAGAAACTTGCGAAACTGAAAGAGCGCGACGAACTAGCCGAAGCCGGTGGTGGCGAAGAGCGGCGTGCACGCGAACACAAACTCGGCAAAATGACCGCCCGGGAACGCATCGAATTTCTCCTCGACGAAGGCACGTTTGAGGAAACGGACAAGTTCGTCACTCATCGCACCACCGAGTTCGGAATGGGAGAACAGGTCGTGCTCGGCGACGGTTTTGTCACCGGATACGGACGTATCGAAGGCCGCCTCGTCTTTGTCTTCGCCCAGGATTTCACTGTTTTCGGCGGCTCGCTTTCTGAAACCAACGCTGGCAAAATCGTCAAAATCATGGATCAGGCCGCCCGTGTCGGAGCCCCCGTCATCGGTCTCAACGACTCCGGCGGAGCCCGCATCCAGGAAGGCGTCCGTTCGCTAGCCGGCTATGCCGACATTTTTCTGCGCAACGTTCTCTCCTCGGGTGTCATTCCGCAAATCTCGGCCATCATGGGACCCTGCGCCGGTGGCGCTGTTTACTCTCCGGCCATGACCGATTTCATTCTCATGGTCGATAAAACGGCCTACATGTTCATCACCGGTCCCGAGGTCATCAAGGCCGTCACCCACGAAGAGGTCAGCAAAGACGAACTTGGCGGAGCGACCACCCACAACACCAAATCCGGAGTGGCCCACTTCCTCGCCCACGACGATGCCGAGTGCCTCTCCATGGTGCGCGAGTTGTTCAGCTTCATCCCCTCCAACAACCTCGAGGAACCGCCACGCAAGCCAACCACCGATCCCATTGACCGCGCGGATGAAAAGCTCGACACCGTCGTCCCCTCGGAGAGCAATCTCCCCTACGACATCAAGGACATCGTCACCCGCGTCGTCGATGACGCCTACTTCTTCGAGGTGCAGGAGCACTACGCCAAGAACATTGTCATCGGTTTTGCCCGCTTCAACGGACGCCCCGTCGGCATCGTAGCTAACCAGCCCAACTTTCTCGCCGGCGTGCTCGATATTAACTCGTCCATCAAGGCGGCGCGCTTCGTCCGCTTCTGCGACTGCTTCAACATCCCTCTCGTGACTTTCGAGGATGTCCCCGGCTTCCTTCCCGGCATTCAGCAGGAGCACAGCGGCATCATCATGCACGGAGCAAAACTGCTCTACGCCTTCGCCGAAGCCACCGTCCCCAAGATCACCATCATCACCCGCAAAGCCTACGGCGGAGCTTATTGCGTCATGAGCTCCAAGCACATTCGCGGCGACGTGAACTACGCCTGGCCCTCCGCCGAAATCGCCGTCATGGGACCGGCCGGAGCCGTCAACATCGTCTATCGCCGCGAACTCGACCGCGCCGCCAAAGATGGTGTAAATGGATTGTCCGGTGAGGCTGCCTTTAACAAAGTGCGTGACGAAAAGATCGAGGAGTTCCGCGAGAAATTTGCCAACCCCTACGTCGCCGCCGAACGCGGCTACATCGATGCCGTCATTCGTCCCCGCGACACCCGCAAGAAAATCATCCAAGCCCTCGAAATGCTCGACGGCAAACGCGACAAGAATCCCGCCAAGAAACACGGCAACATTCCGCTCTAGTCAGTAGTGGTAAGGTTCTGGTGCCCCATTTCTGCCATCCTTTGGCAGAAATGGGGTTTTTGATCTTGATCGTTTTCGTTTTCACCCATTCCTTCATCTAACCCGATATGTCCGCTCCCATGCTTGTCTTCGACGGAGACTGCGCCTTCTGCAATCGCGCCGTGGAGTTCATCCTCGCCCACGAGCATCGCTCGGACTTGCTCTTCGTCCCGCGCAACTCTCCTCTTGGCCTCTCTCTGCGCGAGCAGTACCACCTCCAGCGCGTTGAATCTCTCCTATGGATCACCCACGGCCACGCTTTCATCGAGTTTGACGCCATAGCCCACACCGCCGCCTATGTCGGAGGCCTTTACGCTCGCCTCATCTCATTTGCGCGCTACCTCCCGCACCCCTTGCTTAACTGGGCCTATCGCACCTTCGCCAAAATCCGCAAACGCGTCGCCGGACGTCCTCGCCAGTGCCTTTTGCTTACTCCGGCACAACAGCAGCGGTTTCTAAGTTAATGATTCACGTCGGGAGACGCACCCGGTGCCCCATCCTTAACCGCGGTATTTGCGGTAAAGGGTGGGGCTGTTGACTTTTGCTCCTCGACCTTCCGTTCTAACGCCCTTCGCCGAGTACAATCGTTACTGTATGCACACCCTTCCTTTACCCTTGGCAGCGTTTTTCGCCGGAGTGCTCTCCTTCCTCTCGCCCTGCGTCCTGCCGCTCGTGCCCGGATACGTTTCCCTGATCTCTGGTGCCAGCGTCGAAACCTTGCAGACCGCCGATCGCAAGCTCCTCCGCACGGTCATGCTGAACTCTCTCTGCTTCATCCTCGGATTCAGCGTAGTCTTCATCTCCCTCGGCGCTGTAGCCACCAGTGTTGGAGAGTTGACTCAGCAGTATCATCGTCCGCTGTCGATCTTTGCCGGAGTGGTCATCATCATCTTCGGGCTGCACCTCACCGGACTTTTCAAAATCAACGCGCTCTACTCGGACAAGCGTCTCCATAGCGTCAAAGGCGGTGCCAGCCCGCTCGGCTCGTTCCTCATCGGCTTCGCCTTTGCCTTCGGATGGACGCCCTGCATTGGTCCCATTCTTGCCGGAATCCTTCTCCTCGCCGGATCGCAGGATACGGTTTTCAAGGGAATCGTTCTCCTCGCCGTGTACTCGGCCGGATTAGCCGTCCCCTTCCTGCTCACCTCGCTTGGCGTGAACCGCTTTCTCGGCTTTTACGCCCGCTTCCGCCGCCACCTGCACACAGTTGAGGTTCTCAGCGGAGCCCTGCTCATCGTCTTCGGCCTTCTGATCGCCCTGGGCCGCTTCAGTATGCTCTCCGGATACCTTGGCTTCCTGAATCGCTTCTCTTTGTAGAACATCTGTATCAACGGGTGTATTAGAGTCTGATTCGATGTCCGAAATTCATACGGAGTGTCTAGCGTGAAGCGCAAAGTAATCATCTTCGCCGTGATGGTCGTGGTGGTTGCCGGGCTGTTGGTCATGGCAAAGTTCCGGGAAAATCTTCCCGGCGGAGGAGCCCGTTCTGTTGCCGCCACCAAAGGCCGCAATGCCCCCGATTTCGTCCTCACCGATCTGCAGGGGAACAACGTCAAGTTAAGCGATCTGCGCGGCAAAGCCGTGGTCCTCAACTTCTGGGCCACCTGGTGCCCGCCCTGCAAGCAGGAGATCCCCTGGTTCGTCGACATCCAGAAGCGCTATGGCTCGCAGGGATTGCAGGTTGTAGGGGTTTCCATGGACGATGGTGACCAGAAGGATGTCGCCAAGTTCGCCGCCGAAAATTCCATCAACTATCCCGTCCTCCTCGGCAAGGAGAAGGTCGCCGAGCAGTATGGCGGAATCGATTACCTGCCCACCACGTTTTACATTGATCGCAACGGAGTCGTCATGGACCGGGTCTTCGGCCAGCCTGGCCGCGATGAGATCGAGCAGAACGTAAAGCGCGCCATCGCCACCAAGCCGCGCTCGTAAAACAAGATCCCAGTGCTGCTAAACTAAAGCTTCAGCCATGAAGCTCTCATCCCGCATTTCGATCTCTCTCGCCTTACTGTTCTGCGCGGCCACCGCACTGGCCCAGGGCTCATCCCCGGCCATCACCGTTTTGCCAATCGAAGCCCCGGTTGTCGCCCGCGGACACAAGGTTCCGCTGCGCATTTCGCTGCAGGTCAACAAGGGCTTCCACGTCAATTCCAACAAGCCCAACGACGAACTCCTGATGCCCACCGTGGTTCACCTCAATCCACCCGATGGAATCATGATCATGAACATCCAGTATCCTGCCGGTGAACAACTGGCACTGCCCTTCATGGGCAATGACAAGCTCAGCGTCTATTCAGGAAACTTCGCCGTCAACGCCGAAGTGCGAGTTCCAACCACGGCGGCACTCGGCACCTTTCGCGCTCACGGCGAAGTAAAGTATCAAGCCTGCGACAACCGCCAGTGCTTCCCACCTAAGTCAGTTCCGCTGGAGTTCGACGTAAGGGTCGTCAAGGCTGCGGTCAAGAAGAGGTCCAACTACACTCCCGCCAGTCCCCACATCCGCTAGTCAGAGGTAATCAGAGGTGCCCCACGTCCCGCCCGGTTTTCTCGGGCTGACGTGGGGCTTTTGCTTTCCCTTGCCGCTTAGCGCGAGTGCGCCATCGTTGGTTGTGCCGCGCCCAGATCGATGTGTGCTCCCAAGACTTTCAAGAACGCCGCCAGCCATGCCGGATGTGCTGGCCATGCCGGTGCGGTCACCAGGTTTCCATCCACCATCACGTCGTCCACCTGGATGTCCGCATACGTGCCGCCCGCAGCCGCTACTTCAGGACCCACAGCCGGATAGCAACTGCACGTCCTGCCTTTCAATACGCCTGCCGCCGCCAGAAGCTGTGCGCCATGGCAGATGGCTGCAATTGGTTTTCCGGTGGCGTCAAAGTGACGCACAATCTCCAACACATGCTGGTTCAGCCGCAGATACTCAGGAGCGCGTCCGCCCGGGATTACCAGTGCGTCATATTTCTCCGCCTTCACGCTCGCAAAATCCGCGTTCACCACGAAATTATGTCCGCGTTTTTCGCTGTAAGTCTGGTCGCCTTCAAAATCATGAATCGCCGTGCGCACGTTCTCTCCGGTCTTCTTTCCCGGACAGACCGCATGAACCGTGTACCCCACCATCTGCAATGCCTGGAATGGCACCATGACTTCGTAATCTTCAACATAATCGCCGACGAGCATCAGAATGTTCTTCTTCGCCATTGCCAATCTCCTTACATTGAAACGTACCTCAGCCCATAGGTTATCCCTGTTCCAGTTCGCACGCACAGCAAACCCTTCTTCTGCCGTCACATTCCTTCTCTGCTTCGCTCTGCTAACATCTTTGCCATGAATAGCGCTTCAATTTCAGGCAAGGTGCGAGTTCGTTTCGCCCCATCTCCCACTGGTCAGGTCCACGTAGGCAACGCGCGAACCGCGCTCTTCAACTGGCTTTTCGCCCGTCAGCAAGGCGGTGCATTCATCCTTCGCATCGAGGACACCGATCTCGATCGCAGCGAAGCGCGTTATGAAACGCAACTCATCGAGGACATCAAGTGGCTTGGCCTCGACTGGGACGAAGGTCCCGATATCGGCGGCCCATATCCGCCTTACCGCCAGAGCGATAAGTGGCAGACCTATCGCGACTACGCCGAGCGCCTCGTCAGTGAAGGCAAAGCCTATCGCTGCTTCTGCACCCAGGAAGAGCTTGAACGCCAGCGTGAGCAAGCCTTGGCCCAACACCTTCAGCCCAACTATCCCGGCACCTGCCGCAATCTCGCGCCTGAGGAAGCCGAGCGCCGCCGCGCTGCCGGAGAGCCCTGCGCCATCCGTCTCAAGATTCCCGAAAAGCCAATTCGCTTCCACGATATCGTGCGCGGCTGGGTCGAGTTTTCAAACGAAGTTGTAAGCGATCTCATCATCCTTCGCTCCACCGGCGTTCCGGTCTACAACTACGTTGTCGTCATCGACGACGCGGAGATGAAGATCACCCACGTCATCCGCGGGGACGACCATCTTTCAAACACTCCCAAGCAGGTCGCCCTCTACGAAGCGCTCGGCTGGCCCGTGCCCGAGTTCGCGCATCTCTCCACCATTCTCGGACCCGACAAAGAGCGCCTCTCCAAGCGCCACGGCGCTACCTCGCTCGCCAATTTCCGCGAGATGGGTGTGCTACCCGAGGCGCTGATGAATTACATGGCGCTCCTCGGATGGGCGCCCACCGGAGGCGATCGCGAGATTTTTTCCGCCAACGAACTCGTGCAGGAATTCGACCTCGCCCGCGTTACTCCCTCGCCTGCCGTATTCGATTTCGAAAAGCTCTACTGGATCAATCGCCACTACATCAAAACCGCCGTGCCCGAACGCATTGCCGCGCTCGTCGAACCTTTCTATCAGCGCGCTCTCGGCATCGACGAACTGACGCCCGCCATTAAAACCTGGCTCGCCCACGTCACTGCATCGCTTGCGCACTCGGTCAACAAACTCGACGAACTTCCCGAACGAGCCGCGCCCGTTCTGCACTTCGATCCTGCCGCGGCCATCGCGCTTCCAGAGAACGCCGAGATCCTGCGTGCGGGCACCACGCCGAAGGTGCTCGATGCATTCGCCGCAAAGCTCGCAGCCGAGCCCGAACCCATCGCAGCCGATCGCTTCAAGGCGCTCATCAAGGAAGTGCAGAAAGAGACCGAAGTGAAAGGTCCGGCGCTCTTTCATCCCATCCGCATTCTGCTCACCGGAGCGCAGTCCGGACCAGAGTTCGACAAGATCGTGCCGCTCATGGAAGAAGGCTCAAAGCTCGCATTGCCCAAGCCCGTTCCGAGCGTCAAACAACGATTCGAGGCCTTCCGTAAACTTCAATAGCTTTCATAAAAGAGTAGATTCCACAAAAAAACGCCGCGCAAATTTGCGCGGCGCTTTCGCCTTTCTGTAAACACAGTTTAAGCTGCTTTCTTGTGTTGATCTCGAAGCGTGCGAACGCGGTCATGAGCGGCGAACACACCATCTGCTTGTCTCTGAACCGTTGAGAGTATGTCACTCGGAAGCCCTGCATTCAGTGCGTCCTGATAATGTTTCTTAGCGTTATCCTCCCCGGCCTCCACAGATTCCAGAATGCTGGTGTCGCCTCCTCCCAGCTTTTGTTTCAGGTCGAACCATGCACGATGGACTTTGCCCGAAAGGCTCGGGCCGCGGTCAGGATCCGACTCACCCAGTCGCTGTACCACGTTCTCCAGCTCTCCTGAAAACTTCGCGCGTTGCAGCGACTGGCGGGAGAAAAATTCCTTGAGCTCTGCGTTCTGCGTATGCTCTGCGGCATCGCGGTATCCCGCCTGTCCATCGCGGCAGGTCTCAATCAGAGTTTCCAAAACATCAATCGTGTTATTAGCCATTTAGCGATCATCCTTTTCTCGCGCGTTCCTTTGCGCGTTTCTTTCCCATTGGGATGTCGCGCCCCGCGCACGGTTTGTAACTCCAGTTCTCGAATTCCATGCGATGAAGTGTGATTGAATATCTCTCATGAGCAAGACCAACGCCTGCCGCATTTTGGATTCGCTTGGCATCCACTACGAATTGCGTGAGTACGAGGTGGACCCCGATGATCTTTCCGCCGAAAACGTTGCTGCAAAGGTAGGTATGCCCGCCGAGCAGGTATTCAAGACCCTCGCCGTCAAGGGAGACCGCAACGGAGTTGCCGTCGCCGTAATCCCCGGCAACTATGAACTCGATTTTAAGGCTCTCGCGCAGCTCACCGGAGACCGCAAAGTTGAGATGGTCCCTCTGAAGGAAGTGCAGAGTGTCACCGGATACATTCGCGGCGGCGTCACTGCTCTCGGCATGAAAAAGGAGTATCCCATCTTCGTCGATGAGACCATCGAGTTATGGGATACGGTCAGTGTTTCCGCCGGGCACCGCGGCCTGCAGATCATCATCGCTCCCGTCGATTATGTGCATGCCACCAATGCAGTTACCGGAGAAATCTCGCGCGAGAAACTGTAATGTTCACCGTGTGCTGGTTCTTGAATTCGCGTCCTTCAGATACTTCTCGATCATTTTCTGCCACTCCGTTCCGTTGCCCGCGTCGCTCACGCCGAGCGCTCGAACATGAGGATTCGCGTCCACGTTCAGAGCTGTCCGCGTGTACATTACCTCGACTTTCGTCGCGCCCACGCTGATCGGAAAAAAGCGAACGTCAATCACTGTCACTAATGCGTCGGGAATGAAATAGACATACTGAAAATGTCGTGACTCCATGTCGCGAATCGAATTCACCCAGACGCTCTCATGTTCGCCATGCTGCACCGTGAACACAGCGCCTTCCACATCACGCTCCGGCCTCGGATACAAGAATTGTGGATTCCAATCCTTGCCAGCCCAGGCGCGCTCACCGACTGGACTAAACAAAATCGCGGTGTCGGCATAGGAAGCGTTCACCATCACCACAAAACTATTGCGCACATGCGCGAGAGGACTTTCTCCCGCTGCCGGCTTTTCCTGTGCAGATACCATCGCCGCGAAAAGCAATGCGATTGAGATCACAAAGAGTCGCATCATCGCCATTCCTTTCTCATAAGAACGAATGCCTCGAGTCAGCGAGGCATTCGTCACGTGCATTCCATTTCGAGCTAAGGCTCGCGGCTCCACTCGCGAATCCTGCCAATCTCATCCGGAGGGATCTGCAGGTAATCCAGAAACTTTTGATGTTCGTTCCCCGCCTGCTGTTCAAACGTCTTATGCCACCGCCGCATGTCTTCCTCGCTGAATCCGGCGGAGTGCAAAATTGAAACCCATTTTTCTTTCGTCATAGCCGTTGTTCTCCACGTGCCATCTTCGGCCTGCAACAGCCTTAGAATGGCGTTCTGATGTGCGCGAAGCGTTCCAATCTCCTCCTCGAGTTCCACCAGCCGGCGCTTCAGCACTGTGCTCGCCTCATTCGAGGGCTCGTCAAGAATCTGCTGAATATCGCTGAGCCGCAGCCCCGCGCTTCTGTATGCGCAGATCGTCCGCAACCGCCCCAACTGCGCCGTGCTGTAGCGACGGTAGTTGGAGTCAGTGCGGCCATCCGGCAGCAGAAGTCCAAGAGACTCGTAGTACAGAACCGTTGTACGGCTCAGTCCGCAGAGTTTGCCGAGTTGGGAGACCGTTAGCATCGCCGCACTTCCACTCTCAACCCTCCAGCTTTAGACAGGTCAATAGCTATTTTTTCAGATATTTTTCGCCGTGCCGTTCAGCAACTTTCGCAGCGTCGGCTCCAGCTCCGAATCTTCGAAGGTAAATCCCGCTTCCAACAGCCGCTTCGGAACCACACGCTGGCTCGCGAGTACCATCTCCTCGGCCAACTGTCCCGCAATGGCCCGCAACGCAAAGGCCGGAATCCGCAAGATCGTGGGCCGGCGCAGCATGCGCCCCAGCGTCTTCGTGAACTCTGCGTTCGTCGCTGCGTTCGCCGCCAGATTCAGTGCCCCGTGCACCTGTTCATTCTCCACGGCAAAAACGTAAGCTGCAGATGTATCGGCAAGACTAACCCAACTCCACCACTGCTTCCCGTTGCCCAGTATTCCAGCAACGCCAAATCGAAACGCAGGCAGCATCTCGGCCAGTGCGCCGCCCTTCGTATCCAGCACAATCGCGGTTCGCATGTGAGCTACGCGAACTCCGGCCATTGCTGCTGTTTCCGCCGCCACCTCCCACTCGCGGCAGACTTCGGCCAGAAATCCCAGCCCCGCCTCGCACTCCTCCACCAGCTCTTCATCGCCGCGATTGCCGTAATATCCGCTTGCCGAACTGCAAATCAGCGCATGTGGTTTTCCGCCCTGCTTGAAAGCCTCTGCCGCAGCCTGCGCAATGGTCCTGGTACCCTCCACCCGGCTGCTCCGGATCTCCTCCTTGGCCTGCGGAGTCCACAAGGTCGCCACTGGTTTTCCCGCCAGATGCACAATCACGTCGAAGTCTGCGATGCTCGTGGGGTTCAGTTCCGCTCCTGGCTGCCACACCACGTCCCCCCGCGCGACCTGCGCCGGATCGCGAACCAGCCGGCAAACCTCGTGCTGTCCCGCTTGCAGCAGAGAGGAAACGCTTCGTCCTATGAACCCGCTGGCACCGCTGATCAGCACTTTCATTGTGTCCCGGGCTCCTCCGAATCATTCTCCTTGCCTACGGCATCGGATGCAATAGGAGCAGCTTGCGATCCGCACCGCTTGGCGTTAGGGGGAGGTTACAAGCTAAAATCAATTATGGCGAGCTTTCGCGAGCATATTGCGACTAACGTTCTGACGGCCACACGTTATCGCGACCTGCTGAAGATTGCCCGCTCCAACCGCCCCAGCGACGATCTCGACATCATTCGCCGCGCCTACGAACTCTCCCTCGAACATCACAGCGGACAGCAGCGCGCCTCTGGCGAGCCCTACCTCGTTCATCCTCTCGAAGTCGCCATCCTTCTAGCAGAGATGAAGCTCGACACCACGGCCATCGCCGCCGGGCTCCTCCACGATTCGGTCGAAGACACCTCCGTCACCACCGAAGAGATCAAGGAACAGTTCGGCGATCAGGTCGCTCACATTGTCGAGGGCGTAACTAAGATCAGCAAAATCGACTTCGCATCCCGCGAAGAGGCCCAGGCCGAAAACGTCCGCAAGATGATGCTTGCCATGGTGGACGACATCCGTGTCGTGCTCATCAAGCTTGCCGACCGCCTGCACAATATGCGAACCCTCCAGCACCTGTCGCCCGAGCGCCAGTTGAAGATCGCTAAGGAGACGCTGGAGATCTACGCCCCCCTCGCTCACCGCCTCGGCATGGGCAAGGTGCGCGGCGAACTCGAGGATCTGTCGTTTCCCTACGTCGATCCGCTCGGCTACAAAATGGTTTTCGAACAGGTCGAGGCGCTGCGCAAAGAGGGCGAGCACGCCCTCCAAAAGATGGCCGAAACCATCCGCCTCAAGCTCCACGAAGCCAAGATCAACGTGGTCCGCGTCGATTCGCGCATTAAGCGCATGTACTCCATCTACCAGAAGGTGATGAAGCAGAAGATCAGTCCCGACCAGATGTACGATCTGCTCGCCCTTCGTGTCATCACCTACTCGGTGAATGATTGCTACGCCGTCCTCGGCATCATTCACAACGCCTGGCGTCCGGTGCCGGGCCGCATCAAGGACTTCATCGCGATGCCGCGGCCAAATCTCTATCAGTCGCTGCACACCACTGTCATCGCCGAAGACGGCCATCCCTTCGAGGTGCAAATCCGCACCGAAGAGATGCACAAGATGGCCGAGGAAGGCATCGCCGCGCACTGGAAGTACAAGGACGGACCCATCTCCGCCCGCGATGAACAGCGCCTTGCCTGGTTGCGTCAAGTCGTCGAATGGCAAACCGAGATGGCCGATCCCAGCGAGTTCCTCTCCACGCTGAAGATCGATCTCTACCCCGAAGAGGTGTACACCTTCACCCCAAAAGGCAAGGTCGTCATTCTTCCGCGAGAAGCCACGCCCATCGACTTCGCCTACACCGTCCACACCGAGGTCGGACACTCCTGCGTCGGCGCGAAGGTCAACGGGCGCATCGTCCCTCTCCGCTCCACCCTTCGCTCCGGCGACATCGTTGAGATCATGACGCAGACCGGGCACAATCCCAGCCGCGACTGGCTGGGGATTGTAAAAAGCTCGCGAGCGCGCCAGAAAATCAAGCACTGGCTCAATATCCATCAGCGTGAGCGCGCCATCGAAATCGGCCGCAAGCTGATCGAAAAAGAAGCGCGCAAATATCGCATCGCGCTTAAGGAAATCAAGGACCCCGAGCTCCTGAAGGCCGCCACCGAATACGGCGTCAACAAGGTGGACGACCTCATGGCCGGCATCGGCTACGGCAAGTATTCAGCCCGCTCCGTGCTGGCGAAGATCATGCCCGGCAGCAATCTGCAGCCCGGTGAAGAGCAGCAGGGCCTGGCCTCGGCTGTCAAGCGAGCATTTGGCAATTCAGACAGCTCCGCCCTCACCGTTCGCGGCACCGATGATCTGCTCGTCTATCGTGCACGATGTTGTAACCCCATCCGTGGCGAAGAAATCGTCGGCTACGTCACCCGAGGCAAAGGCGTAGCCGTCCACAGCAAGACCTGCTCCAACGTGCAGAACCTGATGTATGAACCCGAGCGCCGCCTCGCCGTCGAGTGGTCGCACAAGGAACCCAGAATCGCCGGAGCCCAGCCCGCCTATCCCGTCAAGCTCGTAGTCTCCAGCGACGATCGCACCGGCATGATCACCCAGGTCTCTGCCGTCATCAGCGGCGAAGACGCCAACATCCGCCACATCGAAGCCAAAACCGGCGGCGCCTACGCCACCATCGACATCATCTTCGAAACCCGCGACGTCAATCACCTCAACCGCATCATCACAGGAATCCGTCGCATCCCCGGCGTTCGCGACGTCGAGCGCGTTCAGAAGCTGAACAGTTAATTCATGTCCCGATTCGCCGAAAGAAAACAATCCGAGCCCGTCGTCCTCCCCGTCCACACCCAGGCCATTGAATTCGCCTACCTCTCGCTCCAGCGCACCCAGCGCGGCTTAATCGGAATGTTGATCGCCTGCGCCGTCCTAGGCATGACGGTCTTCCGAGTGCCGCCCGGAACTCTCGGCAGCCGAACCTTTCTGCCCATCATCCTCTCCACCTCGCTGCTCACCTTCGCCTACACCGTCCGCAACTCCATGGTGCTCACGGCACTGGCGGACTTACGCCGCAACCCCCGCGACCCGCAGTCCCTCAAGCGCTGGACCCGTTACACGCTCATCGTTCAATCCCTCTGTGCCGCCGTAGGACTAACCGGCTTCGCTGTGCAACTGCTCGGAGCCGCCACAACGATTTCGATCACCCTCTACGCCATCGCCATTGCCTACCTCTTCCTCCTCCGTCCCATCAAGCCCTAGCTCGATTGCAACTGCTGCATCGCACTCAGTCCGCATCCTCGGAGAAATCGCTCTTGTCCTTGCCCTTGTCCTTGCCTTTGATTTCGGGGTCATTCTGAGCGACAGCGAAGAACCCCAGCATCGCTCGAATCTCCTCCGCCGCTCCAGAGGCACTTCGGCCTCGAACCCCACTCGTCTAGAATGTTCTTTCCTAAGAATTCAAGGAGAACGACATGCGCGAAGTCATCGCAACCCAGAACGCCCCGCAAGCCATCGGCCCCTACTCTCAAGCCATCCGCGCCAACGGTTTTATCTTCGTCAGCGGACAAATCCCGGTGGACCCAGCAACCCAGCAAATCGTCCAGGGTAGCGTAGCCAACCAAACCGAACAGGTACTCCGCAACCTCGAAGCCATCCTCCAGGCCGCCGGCAGTAATCTCGATAACGTAGTGCGCACTGGCGTTTATCTCAAGGACATGGCTGAGTTCGCCTCGATGAACGAGGTCTACGAACGCTTCTTCCCACAAAGCGCCCCCGCCCGCTCCACCGTCGAAGTCGCTCGCCTTCCCAAGGATGTCCGCATCGAAATCGACGTCATCGCCCTCGCCCTCTAGTTTCAAATGAAACTATGGCGTCCCGGCATCCGTATCTATCCGCAAGACGGAATGAAAAAGTGGGAGAGAAAAAATGCGCAGCAAAATAATTCCATTCCTACTGCTTGCAGCAACCCTGGTGTCCATCGGATGCAACGTGCGCGAAAAGAGTTCCAATGGGAGCGAGAACGTAAAGATTGAAACTCCCTTTGGCGGCATGAAAGTGGATACCGACGAGTCCGCCATCGCCTCCGACATCGGACTCCCTCTCTATCCCGGTGCCACCCGCATGCACAAGGACAAAGATAACGGAGCCGCCGACGTCAACATGAATTTCGGTGACTTCCACCTTCGCGTCAAAGCCCTCAGCTATCACACCACTGACTCACCCGAGAAGGTGATCGCCTTCTACCGCAAGGGACTTTCCAGCTTCGGTGATGTCATCGAGTGCCGCGACAATCACTCAGTCGGCAATCTCTCCAAAACACGCCAGGGTCTCACCTGTGACGACGACAAGGAAGATCACATGACCGTCAAGGGTGCGCCCGAACATGCCGACCTCGAGCTCAAGGCCGGCAGCAAAACTCATCAGCACATCGTTGCCGTCGAGAAACAATCCGACGGCACCAGGTTCGGTCTTGTCCTGCTCGATCTTCCCAACGACCACAAGGACAGCAACTGATCTTTCGTTCTTGTCCGCTGAGACGAGGTGAGCTACGAGATTTTAGAGGTGTCATTCTGAGCGAAGCGAAGAACCCCGCGCCGCTCAAATGTTCCGTGCAGCACCAAGGCCATTTCTGCCCCAGACGCCAGGGGGTTGATCTTCGTCCCCCTACAGCTTTACCGATGATCCGAAATTGATGCTGCAGAGCGTTCCTGCGCCAACTTCCGGCGTAGCCACTCCACTCTGCGCCGCCACGCCACGGCCAGCACACAGCCAATGCTGATCAACCCCGCGCTCAGTCCCACCCACAATCCACGCACTCCCCACCCGCGCTCAAAGCAGAGCCAAGCTCCCAGTGGCAATCCAACCAGCCACCAGCCCACCAGGTCGGTGATCATCGCAATCCGCGTATTGCCCGATCCGCGCAGCGCCCCGATGGCCGTCACCTGCACGCCGTCAAAGAACTGGAACACCGCCGCAATTGCCAGCAGCGAAACGCCCACCTTCGCAATCGCCGGGTCCCAGGTGAATATGTGCACGATCGCCAGCGGCCAGGTCCATAGCACAACGGCCGAACAGCTCATGAAGCTCGCGCTCAGCAGCACGCCGCTCCAGCCGCTCACGTTCGCCGCCTCCGCATCGCGCCGCCCAATTGAGTTGCCTACCCGCACCGACGTCGCCTGCGCGATGCCCAGTGGCACCATAAATGTCAGCGAAGCCATCACCAGTGCAATCTGGTGTCCCGAGACGGCCACCGCCCCCAGCCTTCCCGCCACCAGCGTGCTGGCCGAAAAGATTCCAACCTCCAGCGCAATCTGTGTCGCCGCCGGAGCCCCCAGCCGAACGATCTTCCACATCCTGTCGAAATAGATTTCCCGCGCATACTGCAGCAGCCGCCAGTGCTCGCGTCGATTGCGCCAGCTCATGTATCCCAGCAGCACGCAAGCCATGTAGCAGCGCGAGAGCGTGGTCGAAATCCCCGATCCCGTAGCCCCCAGCGCTGGCATCCCAAAGTGCCCATAGATCAGCGCGTAGTTCCCCGCAAAGTTCACGATGTTCGCCGAAACCATCGCAAACGCCACCACCTTTACCCGGTGCGTCCCCTGCAGAAAAACCCGCATCGCCACAAAGCCCATCAGCGCTGGCAATCCACAAGCCATGGCATAGAGGAAGGGAATCGTCTGTCGGATGATCCCCGGCGCAATCCCCATCGGAGCCAGCAGCCACGCGCTTGCCGCCACCATCAGCGCGCAAAGCACCCCCAGCGGCAGCGCCAGTTGCACCCCGGCCCACAGCGTACGAAAGCACTCCGCAATCCGTCCCGCCCCAAAGTCCTGCGAGATGATCGAATCGGTCCCCAGCAGCATCCCCTCGCAAACAATCGCAAAGACCAGGAACACCGCCGATCCCACACTGACCGCAGCCAACGCGTCCGGCCCTACCCGCCCGATCATCGCAATGTCCACAAACTGCATGGACATCCACCCCACCTCGCCCATCACAATCGGCACCGCCAGCCGCAGCAGCGGAGGCATCTCGCGACGAATTTGGTGAGCTCGAATCATCTCTTCGTGATGTGGTGCGTATTGCTGTGGTGCGTATTGCGCGGGTACGTATTGCCTCCGGTGCCCAGCACGTTCGCCTTCTTCTGGCTACGTGGGGTTGTTGACTTTGTCCTTGCTCTTGCCCTGTCCTCCATTTCTGCCGTCTTTAGCAGAAGTGAGCAGAAGTGCGGCTTTTGCTTTTGCTCTTGGTTTTGCCTTTGTTTTTTGCTTTTATTCCTGCTCTTGTCTTTGCTCCTGCTTTTCAGGTGTCATCCTGAGCGTAGCGAAGGACCTCGGGTTTGCCCTTGCCTCTTGTTCGCATAAGCTCGGACCGCAACCGTTCCCCACCAACTCTTGCCTTTGCCCTTGCTCTTCCCGCCGCATCGACGATCCACACGCAGCAAAAGGCCCCCGCGGCGGCGGAGGCCTACACTTCTTCCGGCGTTGCGCGGAGCGTCTACTCGCCATCCAGCGCGCGTCGTTGTTCTCGTGCTGTTAAGCTTTTGTGACTTTACCGCTGCGCAGGCATCCCGAGCAGACGCGAACTTTCTTCGTGTTCGTCGTGCCCGCGACCTTCGCCTTTACCGGATGCAGGTTCACGTTCCAGCGGCGGCGGGTCTTGTTGTTTGCGTGCGAAACGTTATTGCCGAACTGCGGACCTTTGCCGCAGACTGAACAAACCTGTGCCATAACTAACTCCAAAATTTTGGAACCGCTTGGGCTTTCGATTGCTGCACTGGGCCAATCCGACCGGAGCAACGTTGGGCGCAACCGAAGGTGCAACCCAGAAAAGAAACGCGCGGAACCTGAAATGAACAAAAGAGGCTGGTCGCCAACCTTCAAATTCTACCCGACGCTGTGGATTTCAGCAACCCGGCCCCGGAATTTCACCAGATAAGTGGGTCATCCTGAGCGCAGCGAAGGACCCCGACGGCCCAAATCTTCAGTGCCGCCCCAAGCTTTTCAACCCGCCATCGCCTTTGCGCATGACGCATAACGACTGCCGCGACGCCCACCACCGCCCCAGCAGAAACACTTCTCCCGCAACCCACACACTTCCAAAGATCGCCTTGTTGTACTGCGCCAGCCAAAGCGGCAGATAAATATCGAAATTGTCCGCTCGCTCCAGGGTGTATCGCGCCGCCAGATCCGTCAGCGGACACCGTCCGCCGTTCACCGCCAGCGCCGCGCACTCCAGCAGCACCATTCCGCTCAGCGCCGCCGCCAACGCAAACCTCCGCCTTGCGGCCGTCACGGGAATCCCCGCGATACACAGCACAAAGAACAGCCACACCGCCGTGTGCAGCAGTTTGATCGAAACCAGCATTCGCCCAGGCCCCTAGTGAGAACTTTCCCGCCAGCCGCCGACGCTCACTACCCTTCATCGAGACTTGCGCCCATAGATTACACTAGCCGTTATGAGCGCAGTTCAACCCGCATCGATCAAGGTCCATAAAACCAGCGGAACCACAATGGAAATCGGCTGGAAAGACGGCCATCAGAGCACCTACACCTTCACCTATCTGCGTGACGCCTGCCCTTGCGCCCTCTGCAACGAAGAGCGCGAGAAAACGCATCGCCGCCCCGGTCAGCCCGCCGCCCCTGACGCCGCCGGCCCCCTGCAGATGTTCAAGCCGCAGCCCCGTCCTACTGAAGTCGCTCAGGTCGGCAACTACGCCATCCGCTTCAGTTGGAACGACGGCCACCAGCACGGAATCTTCTCCTGGGATTACCTCCGCGAGTGGTGCCCCTGCGAAGAATGTCGCGCCACCCGCCACTCCAGCGACGGCCTCCAGTACGACATCGACAACCACCCGCCGCGTGTGCAGTAGAAGTTTGAGACAACCGGTCGTGAATGTTTATCTTTTGTGGTTTCTTCCAGACGGCGACGAAGTTGAAGACGACGCATTGCTAATCGGCGTGTACGAGAGCGAACCTGCTGCGAAAGCAGCCATCGAACGCTTGCGAATGAAGCCCGGATTCATTGATCACCCTGAAAGGTTTCGCATCTACCCGCGAAAACTGGGACAGGATAGTTGGACCGAGGGCTTCGTCCAAAACTAGCGCGAGAGCCTCTCCTAAACCTGTTACCCTTTTACTAGACCCCCGGTCGCCCTTTTTCTCATGGATTTTCTGGCAAAACTAAACCCGCAGCAGCGTGAAGCGGTCGAAACCGTGCGTGGCCCTGTGCTCATTCTGGCCGGAGCCGGTTCCGGCAAGACGCGTGTCATCACCTATCGCATCGCCTATTTGGTCGAGCACGAAAACGTCCCCGCCGACCGCATCCTGGCCGTCACCTTCACCAACAAAGCCGCCGCCGAAATGGCCGAGCGCGTCCAGCAGCTCATCGGACAGCATTCCTTCGCCAAGCCCGCCATCAGCACCTTCCACTCCTTCTGTGTGCGCATGTTGCGGCGCGACATCAACGCCCTCCAGATCAACGGCAAGGGTTACACCAAGGATTTCGTCATCTACGACGAAGCCGACCAGCAGCAGGTCGTCAAATCGGCCATCAAGCGCCTCGGCATCGACGACAAAAAGCTCACGCCGCGCAGCGTTCTCGGCCTCATCTCTCACGCCAAGAACCACATGCAGGACCCGCAGGAGATGTACCTCAACTCTGCCGATCCCAAGATGGAGCGCATCGCTCACATCTACAAGATCTACAAAGACGAACTGCTCAAGGCCAACGCCCTCGACTTCGACGACCTTCTCCTCGAAAGCGTCCGCCTGCTCAAAGGCGACGCCCCCACTCGTGAGAAGTATCAGCGCCGCTACCAGTACATGCTCGTCGACGAATATCAGGACACCAACCGTCCGCAGTACGAAATCATGCTCGCCCTTGCCGGAGCCCACCAAAATCTCTGCGCCGTCGGCGACGAAGATCAGTCCATCTACTCCTGGCGCGGCGCCGACATCAACAACATCCTCGACTTCGAGAAGAACTTCCCCAACGCCAAGATCATCCGCCTCGAGCAGAATTACCGCTCCACCCAGCCCATCCTCCAGGCCGCCTCCGCCGTCGTCGCCAACAACGTGCAGCGCAAGGGAAAGAACCTGTGGACGGCCCGCGAGGGTGGCAGCAAAATCGGATTCTACGACGCCCCCGATGGCGAGAACGAAGCTCTTTTCGCCGCCGACTTCATCGCCAAATGGCAGCGCGAGCGCGCCCGCGATGGCAACGAAAACAAATCGGCCATCCTCTACCGCACCAACTCGCAATCGCGCCTCATGGAAGAGGCCCTGCGCCGCTATAACCTCAACTACAACGTCGTCGGCGGCTTCAGTTTCTACGAGCGTGCGGAGATCAAGGACATGATCTCCTACCTCAAACTCATCCTCAATCCTGACGATTCCGTTGCCCTCATGCGCGTAGTCAATACGCCGGTCCGCGGCATCGGCCGCACCACCATGGAGACCGTCGAGCGCGTAGCCCTGGAGACGAACAGCTCTCTCTGGGCGGCCCTCCAGCACGTAATCGATCAGCGCCTTCTGTCCGCACGCGCCTGTGCCGCGCTCGCCAACTTCCGCGACCTCGTTCGCGACGCCCGCGCCATGGTCTCTGGCGACTTCGCCGAACACATGGAAGCCACCGCCGCCTCCGTCGAGGCCCCCGCATCCCCGGCCCGTGTTTCTCCTTTGCGTGGCGCGCCTGTCTCCCCCTTTGGCGCTCCGCCGCTCCCTCCTTTTGGCGCCCCACCGATTGCTCCATTTGGAGGAGCACCCGTTGCGCCCCGGCAGGAAGCAGAACCCGAAGAGGATTTTCAGCATGGGTTTAACTTCGGTGATGCTGATGACAGTTTCGACGTAAGCAGCTTCGGCGATACCGATAGCGACGCTCCCAACAGCGACACCGCCTTCAATCCCCAAGCGGACGCCGCCGAATTCTCCCCCGACGCCCTCGATACCGAAGCCGATGCCCCTGCCGAGGAAGTCCCCGCCGAGCCCGTACAGAAGGTTTCGACCGCCGAAATCCTTAAGTTCCTCATCGATCGCACCAAGTACATTCAGCTTCTCGAAGCCGAGGACTCGCCTGACGCCCAGGCGCGTATCGAGAACCTTCGCGAACTGGTCAACGCCGCCATGGATTCCCGTGATCGTGGCGAGACCATCAGCGACTTCCTCGACCACGCCGCCCTCGTCAGCGATGTCGATCAGTTCGACGACTCGCAGCAGATCACGCTCATGAGTCTGCACGCCGCCAAGGGCCTCGAGTTCCCCCTCGTCTTCCTCGTCGGCATGGAGGAGGGCCTCTTTCCGCACTCGCGCACTCTGATGTCTCCCACTGAGATCGAAGAGGAGCGCCGCCTCTGCTACGTCGGCATGACGCGCGCCATGGACACGCTCATCATGAGCCGCGCCCACTACCGCCGCCGCTATGGCACAGACACTCCCGAGCCCTCCACTCCCTCGCGCTTCCTCGAAGAAATCCCCATCGAGCTGCTCGAAGACGTCGGCTCGCCCGGAAAAATCAAGGGCTCCACCCCACGCTTCCAGGAATACGGCGAAGCCCATTACGACTACGAGAACGAGGACCAGTCCCGCGTGTGGGACAACCGCCCGCGCCAGAAAAGCGCGCCCAAGACCACCTACACCGGTCAGGCCTACAACTCCATCGACAACATTGCCGACTTTTTCGCCTCACGCGGTAAGAAATTTTCCCGCCCCGAGATGAACCTCGATCAGCCCTCCGCAGGCCGTGGTTTACGCAAAGGCGACCGCGTCCGCCACCCGAAATATGGCGAAGGTGTTGTCTTCCATCGCGAAGGAGATGGGGATGAGGCGAAGATTACGGTACAATTTCCTAGTGTCGGTACTAAAAAGCTTGTCGAGAAATACGCTCAGCTCGTGAAGGCGTAACGGATCGGCATCGTGCCCCACATCTGCCGCAGTTAGCAAATGTGGGTCTAGAGCAGCCTCGGACGATCGCGCTACTTAGAATTGGCCATTAATGGCCACACCGCGCCAACGCGGAGACTTTATTCGCAAAGGAAATTGAGAAAATGCCCAACACTACCGCACTACCCAAGGAAGAACGCAAGGCCGCCAAGCGCGCCGCCCGCAAGAAGGCTGCTCCCAAGGCTGCTCGTACCCACGAACGCGGCGCTGCCAAACAGAAAGTAAAGAAAGCCGTCCGCGGCACTTCCAAGCGCTAAGAGAAATCGACAGATTACTGGTTGCCCCACGTCCCGCCCGCGTTTTTCGGGCTGGACGTGGGGCATTTGATTTTGCTCTTGTTCTTCTTGCAGTTGTTCTTGTCTACCTCGATGCTGCCGCCCCACCCAAGAATTTCCCATCCCCACCCGCGCATCCACGCTTTCGCATAGGTCGTGGCCGTTTTGCTTGATATCATTTCATTCGGGAACTCTCCACCCAATATGCCCGAGCAGTGAACCGGGAAGCAGGAGCAATCCGCTGGCGAATCAACTCTTTGCCCGCAAGTCGATCGACAGGCTCATCTCCGATGCCGAGGAACCTGGCCATCGGCTGCAGAAAACCCTTGGCCCCTGGTCGCTGACCGCCCTCGGCATCGGCGCCATCATTGGTTCTGGAATCTTCGTCCTCACCGGCACCGCTGCCGCCGGAGAACATTTCGAGGCTCCGTCCATCTTCCACGCCCAGGTGATGGACATCCTCTGGAACTTCTTCAGCCAAGGCAACCTTCACGGTGCGCTCATGCATGGCCGTCCCGCCGCCGGACCCGCCATCGCCATCTCTTTCATTCTCGTCGCCATCGCCTGCTCGTTTGCGGGACTCTGCTACGCCGAGCTGGCCTCCATGATCCCGATCGCCGGATCGGCCTACACCTACAGCTACGCCACGCTCGGCGAAATCTTCGCCTGGATCATCGGCTGGGATCTCATCCTCGAATACGCCGTCAGCAATGTCGCCGTCTGCGTCAGCTTTGCCGGATACCTCAAGGCCCAACTCGCCCAATTCGGACTCGTCCTGCCCGATCAGTGGTCATCCCCTGTCTGGGCCGCTGGCAAATGGACCGGCGCGTATTTCAACGTCCCCGCCTTCCTCGTGGTCATGATTCTCAGTTGGCTGCTCGTTCGCGGCATCCGCGAATCTTCCAAGGTCAACAACGTCATGGTAGTTGTCAAGATTGCGGCCATCGCGCTTTTCCTTGTTGTCGGCGGCAGCCTTGTACACAAAACAAATTGGGTGCCCTTCGCCCCCTCCGGATTCAGTGGCATCCTTACGGGCGGCGCCATCGTCTTCTTCACGTATATCGGGTTTGATTCCGTCTCGACCGCCGCCGAGGAATCCAGGAACCCGCAGAAGGACATCCCCTTCGGCATCATCGCCTCGCTCGTCGTCTGCACCATTCTTTACGTCGGTGTCGCCCTCGTACTGCTCGGCATGATGAAGTATTCCGTCTTCGGCGACGGCCCGGCCGCAGAGGCGCCCGTGGCATACGCCTTGAAGCAGCTCGGAGCCCGCCCCATCTGGCGCTCGGTCATCATTATTGGCGCTCTCACCGGCATGTTGAGTTCACTGCTGGTCTTTCAGTACGGTCAAACGCGCATCTGGTTCGCCATGTCCCGCGACCGTCTGCTGCCGGATGTTTTCTCCAAATTGCACACCCGTTTCAAGACTCCCCACTGGTCCACTTGGATCGCCGGTCTCGCCGTGGGCCTCCCCTCTGGACTGGTCGATATTGGCGACGCCGCCGACCTCTCGAACATTGGCACCCTGTTCGCCTTCGTCCTCGTCTCCATCGGAGTGCTCGTCCTGCGCCGAACTCAACCCGACCGCCCCCGCGGCTTCAAGGTCCCTTTCGTTCCCGTCTTCCCCATCATCTCGGTCATCCTCTGCGGAGGCCTGATGGCGGGCCTTACAGTCATCACCTGGATTCGCTTTTTCGTATGGCTCGGCCTGGGCCTCGTAATCTACTTCGGCTTCAGCCGCAACCACAGCGAGTTCGCGGCCAATTCCCAATAGCTATCCCGGACCTCCAGCGCAGAGCGCCGAGGTCCGGTCTCAGGCTATTCGTCCTTACGGCGTTATGGTCGCGGCATAGATGTTCTGGTCTAGGCCGCCGGTTGCGTCAAAGCAGGCGTTTGTCGACGACGTGCAAGAGCCTCCAGTTTCGGGATCGCCGGCCACGTCCGCGCCGTCATTGTCTGCTGACGTGTCAGGCGCCCCCACCGTATTCCGCTGGTCTGTCCACGATGCACCAACCGTATCGCCCTCGGCGGCTACCGTGATGTAGTCGCCAATGAATGGCACGCGTCGACCTCCAAACTGCTCGTAGTTGGGGTTGGTGGGCGTATCGGTCACCTGGATGCTTGCTCCGAAGGTTTTACCGCCGTCAGACGACTCTGCATAGCGCACGTTCAGGCAAGCGGACGTCTGGCCGGTGGCACTGTTGCATGGGGGCCTGGTAGGCGCGTAATTCGGATCACTGCGCGAGTCATACCAGATGGCGTTTACACGGCCAGCCGACGCGGCAAGGAACGGGTATAGCTGGTGTCCACTGCCGCTGGCTGCGAGCAGCGCTGGGCTGCTCCATGTACCACCGCCATTGGTCGAAAACGCGTATTTGATCTGGCCCTGCCCCGAAGGCAGAGCTGCCTGGAAGGCCATCACCACTGTCCCGTGCACATTGTCAGCCGCAAGATAAGGTCCTGCGAGGTCAAATCTCGGGAAGGCGAAGCCCGAGGGACAGTTAAATGGCGCATCTCCGCACTCGCGGGCGCCGTTCCCTGAGAACTGCTCTGAAACGAATGGCGAATAGGAGATGACGATCCTGGCCTTGCTGAACGTCTGTCCAAAGTCGGTGGATGAGGCGAAGGCTGCACCATTAATCGCTTTTGGCGCTTGAGCGAAAGACCCGCCCGTACTTGCCTCCCATCCGATGTACACGGTTCCCGACGGTCCAATTGCAATCGAAGGACCCTGGTTTCCGCAGATTCCGGAGGACACCTTTCTTGGAGCACTAAACGTCACACCATGGTCCGTCGAACGGCTGAAAAGAATCTGGTTGCACCCGGAGCCGTGGAAATCTGACCACGCGGCATAGATATTGCCCGTCGTGGGATCAACCGCGAGACCCGTCTTGTCGTTGAACGAGCCAAGTCCAAACGTGTTCGTCGCGATAATCACCGTGCGTACGTACTTCGAGCCGTCTGTCGAGGTATCTGACGGGTTAGATGGAGCGTAGGTCGCCACCCAGATCGTACCGATGTTGTTGCGCGTTCTGCCTGAGACGCCGTTTTCAATGCCGCGACTGAAGTTGTTGCCCATATAAAACAGATTGCCCTGACCGTCCCAGCCCATTACCGGGTCGCCCGCGGCGATTGCTCCGTGCAGCACCAGTCCGTGAAGAGGCGAGCTCGTGCCCTCGATTGAGGTGTCGCCGTTGTATCCGGGCAGCAGGCTATCCGTCCAGGTTCTCCCGTTGTCGGCGCTGCGATAAAACCCGGCCCAGGCATCTCCTGCTGTCGGTACCGTACAGTAATCGTTCGCACCGCTCGCCCAAACGGTGGTGTTTCGCGGATCGATGGCCAGTGTCGGTTCGTTCTGCTGCCTGCGATCAATTCCGCAGCGCTGCAGAACCGCGTCCGCGTACGAGCCTCCCGCCAGCTTATCTGCGCTCACATACGTGCTGCTCTGGTCAACTGTGACACGAATGTTTGCACCCGCGGTAGGTGCCGCGAATGACGTTGTTGCGCCTGCGCAGACCAGTAAGCCCGCAGCCGCGCTTCGCCACAGTGATCGCGCACAAAATGTGCCAAGTCGTGATTCCTTCAGTGTCGCCATGATTTCCTCCTCGATAAGCCGACAGGTTCTGTTGGCCTGATTGTGAGTTCCCCGAGACTTTGTTTCGCCCTTATTGATCTAGGGCACACAAGTGGGGTTGTCCCGGGATCCACGCCGAAGGGATTGATTGATTGCTGGTACAGAATCAGGGCAGAGCGGATTAAGGAAAATAGAGGATGGCCGCAAGTAGCCGGAAGTGCGGCGCTGAAACGCACGCTGTCCAGACCTCGTGGCGTGAGTCTATACAGGAAGGGTTTCGTTCAACAAACAGTCGCGTAGATCCACATCATTGCTCAACATGATGTGGTTCAAGCTGCGCATGCAATTCACGCAGCCATAACGAATCGAAAGGAGACGAGAAACAGGTGGCCCACAACCGCCCGCATTTGGCGATTGTGGGATCGCAGTGATGACCGATCCAGAGTGATGTCTTTGACTTTTATCGGACCAGCCTAGTACTCCACTCTCTCCGCGTTCTTATTCCAATTTTCAAACGCGCGCTCTGCGTCCACGTGGGGAACGTGAATCAGAGCGATATCTCTTTTCTCGCGCGGCAGCCTGAATTGCTCATACATGAACGCATCCGCAAATCCCGCCCCCGCCGCGCTCTGGGCATCCGCGGCATAGTAGATCTGAGGAATGTGTGCCCAATACGCGGCCGCCAGGCACATCGGACAGGGTTCGCAACTCGTATAAATCACGCACCCCTCCAGGTGAAACTGCTTTTCGCCCTTGCACGCCGCGCGCATGGCAACTACTTCGGCATGGGCCGTCGGATCGAAATCTCTCGTCACCCGATTCGCGCCTTCGCCCAGAATCTTTCCGTCCCTCACCACCAGCGCCCCAAACGGCCCGCCGCCTATCTTCACGTTCTCGACCGCCAACTCAATGGCGCGCTCAATAAAGCGCGAAGCCTCCCGCGAGTCGATCGCACCAACGTTCATTCCTTGCACCACCATGTACGCGCCTTTTTGTGAGGAATTGAGATTGCATTCTAGCATCCAGGAAAACGCTCGAGACGCCCAGTCAAGCCTGCTGTCAGGTTGAGTGGTGATTCCTCCCAGCGCATCCATTTAAACCGCGACCACAGATTTTGCATAGAATGATCCAGTGAACTCCGAATTCATCACCCGTCTTCCCAAGGCTGAACTCCACCTCCATCTCGAAGGTTCCGTCGATCCTCTGACTCTCAGCCAGCTCAGCGAGAAGCATCACACCCCGTTCCCGTGGTCGAGCAACCGCTACAAGCCCTTGCCTGACTCGCATCGCCCGCTAACTCCAGCCGAGTGCGCCGCGCTCTACAACTACGAAGATTTCACCGGATTCCTCATCGCCTTTAAGACGGTCACCGAACGCCTACGTGATCCCGAGGACTTCGAACTTATCACCTATCGCCTCGTCGAAAAACTAGCCGCCCAGGGATGCCTTCATGCCGAAGTCTTCGTCAGCGTCGGTGTCATCTTCTGGCGCGGCCAGCCCTTCGACCCGCTTTTCGAAGGCATGGAGCGAGGCCGCCTGCGCGCCGAAAAAGACTTCGGAACCACGCTTCTCTGGATCTTCGACGCCGTCCGCCATTTCGGTCCCGAAGAGGGTGAGAAGGTTCTCGCCAGCGCTCTCCAGCACCAGTCCCGCAGCGTCATCGGAATCGGCATCGGAGGCGACGAGCGCATCGCCGGCCCTGCGCTCTTCGAGCAGGTATACGCCCGCGCCGCCCGCCACGGACTTCGCCTCAGCGTCCACGCCGGAGAAACCGTCGGCCCCACCTCCATTTACGGAGCCCTCGACATCCTCAATGCCGAGCGCATAGGCCACGCGCTCCATGCCACTCAGGATCCTTTGCTCGTCGAACGCCTCGTTCGCGATCAGGTGCCGCTCGAACTCTGCGTCACCTCAAACCTGCGCACCAGTTGCTGCACCCAGATCGCCCACCACCCTCTGCGCCACTATTTCGACGCCGGAGCCCTGGTTACTCTCAACACCGACGATCCCGAGATGTTCCAAACGACACTTGTGAACGAATACCAGTTGGCGCAAGATGCTTTTGGATTCACCAACGCGGAGCTGCAACAGCTAGCCGCCAACTCCTTCCGCGCCTCATGGCTTCCCGAGGAGCGCAAGCGCGAGCTGCTGCAATTGTTGTAGTTAGTTCAGTTTTAGAGAGGGTCATATAGAGGGTCATATAGGGAAAGGGGTCATCCTGAACGCAGTGAAGGACCCCCGCAATGCTCAAATATTTCGTACTGTTTCAAGCTTCTCAACCAGCGATCGATTTGCTCTTAAAATGTTCTAGAGAAGAAAGCTGGTGGGCTTTACCGCTACATCGCCAAGGACTTTCAACCATGACTCAACCTCTGCACATCGGAATCGTTGCCTGCTCTGCCGAAGGTGCCGCGCTCTGCTACCGCACGATCTGCGCCGAAGCGCCCGCCATTCTTGGCCGCCACATGCATCCGGAAATCTCCATGCACACCCACTGCCTCGGTGAATACATGCAGGCCATCGATCGCGATGATTGGACCACCGTCGCCGAACTCATGCTCTCCTCCGCCCGCAAGCTGCAGCAGTGCGGAGCCGACTTCCTGCTCTCCCCCGACAACACCATCCACCGCGCCTTTGCCCAGGTGGCCCAAGCCTCGCCCCTCCCCTGGCTGCACATTGCCGAGGAGGTCGCCCTTGCCGCCCACGAACACGGCTTCCACCGCCTCGCCATCACCGGAACCCGCTACACCATGGAGGGCCCCGTCTATCCCGAGGTGCTTGGCCGCCATGGCATCGACTACCGCATCCCCTCACCCCTCGACCGCGGACGCATCGACCACATCATCTTCAACGAGCTCGTCAACGGCGTCTTCCGTTCCGACTCCCTCGGCGTCATCAGCGGCATCATCAGCCGCATGAAGGCCGAATCCTGCGACGCCGTCGTCCTCGGATGCACCGAGCTCCCTCTCCTGATCGGCAATGAAACCTCGCCTCTTCCCGTGCTCGATTCCACCCGCCTCCTCGCCCGCGCCGCCCTGAAACGAGCCACCGCCGGCATCACCGTGCCTCTCGTCGCCAGCGCGCCCAGCACATAAAACGGGCTCCCTTCCTCGGGAGCCCGCCTGCTTACATCTTTTTTCCGGACACTACATCGAACTCAACGCCGCGCCCACCAGCTTCAATACCAGGAACACACCGAAGATCGCTGCGAATGCTGTTCCTTTCTTCACCTTGCTCAACTGCGATACCCCCACGGCCAACAGAAACATTGTCCACAAGGTGAACACGTCCACCGCTCCCAGCAGCGTTTTCCAGAAGGGCATCGTCGCCGGAATGAAGTATCCAATGCTGCTCGCAATCGGAAACTTCACATCAAACGACTCCGGATCGACAAACCACACCACCAAGATGCTCAACAGCGTACTCAGGATCATCGGCAGAAAGCTGTAAGCCGAAATTCCCATCATCTGGCGGAAGGTAAACCGCGCTCCAAAGCCAAAATTGAACACTCCCACCAGCACGCCGGCCACCACCGACAGCAGCAGCAAATTCGTGATTGGTGCGGCATAGGAGACGTAACGCGCTCCCATCTCCTGCTGCTTCGCAATCTTCGCCCGTTGCTCGGGAGCCAACTTCTCCAGCCGCTCCGCCGCCTTAGGATTGGACTGGATCTGAGTTTCGATCACCTGTCCCCAGCCGATCTTTTTATCCAGCGCGAACACAAACGCCAGCGACGCCACGGATACCAGCAGCCACGGCACCCACCAGCTCGCGTTCCTCCGCAAGTCGGCCATCGTTTTCGAAGGTGCAGTAAAGGTATAGAGCAGTCGCTGGCCTTCGCCGAGCGCAGGTGCAGACTCCACTGACATTGCAGGGGTGCTCATTAGTATTCTCCAGAATTATGACTACATTCGTCGCAGCGATTGTAGTTAAACCCTAGGCTATTGACCAGATTTCCGCCGCCAAGATGCACAAATTCCCGAATCCATTTACTTGTTTACACATCTATTCAGTTAAACGGCCAACCTCCCTGACCGCCCTGATAGAAGGAGAACTGAATGTCTAACGTCGCCATCGCATATCATTCCGGATACGGACACACCGCCCGCATTGCCGAACACATCGCCAAGGGTGCCCGCGCCGCCGGAGCCCAGGTCGAACTCATCAACGTCGATGGCATCACCGAGAAGGACTGGCAAAAACTCGACGACGCTGACGCCATCATCTTCGGCGCACCCACCTACATGGGCGGAGCCAGCGCGCAGTTCAAGACTTTTGAAGACCAGAGTTCATCCCGCTTTATGACCCAAAGCTGGAAGGGCAAACTCGCTGCCGGATTCTCCAATTCTGGCTCACCCAGTGGCGACAAGCTCTCCACCCTCGTGCAGATTTTCCTTTTCACCCAGCAGCACGGAATGCTCTGGCAGGGACTCGGTGTCTTCCCTAGCGAATTCCCCAAGGGCAACGAATTCGTCACCAAGGACGCCGTCAATCGCGTTGGCAGCTTCGCCGGACTCCTGACCCAGGCCAATAACGACGCCCCCGAAAACACCTTTACCCCCGGCGACCTGAAGACCGCAGAACTCTTCGGAGCCAACGTCGCCACCACCGCGACCAAATTGTCAGGCCTCGAATTAGCCTCCGTCGAATAATCGCAACCGTCGGAAGAAACCCAGGTAGCCCACATCCGCCCGCTTTTGGCGAATGTGGGATTACCAGTCATCCCGACTCCAAAAGCGTTTGCCTTTTCTACGACGAGTGGTCGTGAATGATCCGCCACTCATCGTTGATTTTCTTCAGAACCACCGTGAATAACCCGCTGCGCGTCTTGCCGTCCTTCATCGTGAGCTGCCATCCTCCGCGCACAAACGCCGCATCGGAACCGAACACCTCCGCCCGCATATCGATAAAGCGCAGCGTGCCCATCTCTTTGTTTTTTCCCACATAGGCGGCGCGATAGCGCTGGAACGCCGCGTCCCAACCTTTTGCTTCTCTATTCCCAGCGAAAAACGTCAGCTCCGCGGAGTTCCAATAGCCTTGCATATAACCCTTCAGGTCGCCGCGATTCCACGCCTCCACCTGCGCCTCGAGCTCTTTCCTGATCGCTTTCTCCGAATCTTTCATCCCTGCGTCCGAAGCTGTTTGCGCCACCGCCGCGCAGGCCAGCACTAGTACCATTCCTAGAATGCGAATCGACTTCAGCATCTCTGCTTTTTCACCTCTGCTTTTGCTGTTTTCAGGGCAAAGTCACCCAAAAAGTTGCGTGTGAGTAGATCACACTGTAGGCTCCTCAGATACTTGGATCTCAGGCGAAGCTCTTATACGGTTTATTCGGAGGATTCATGAATCTTAAAGTGTTTCAGCGAACCCTTGACGCTCGCATTGCACAGCACGACCTGCTCAATCATCCTTTCTATCAGGCTTGGAGCAAGGGCACTCTTTCCATTGACCATCTGCGTGCTTATGCCGCGGAATATTTCCATTACGTCGCTGCCTTCCCCACGTTTCTCAGTGCGCTCCATTCCCGTCTTGCGGATGGGCCTCTGCGCCGCGCCGTTCTCCGTAATCTAGCTGAAGAAGAAATCGAAGGACGCGCTCACAGTGACATGTGGTTGGATTTTGCCGAGGGCCTGGGACTCTCACCGGACCGGGTACGGTCGAGCGATCCAAGTCCCACCATTCTCTGCCTCATTCAGCGCTTCTACCGCAGTGCCTGCAAAGACTCCCCCGCCGAAGTTCTCGCCGCCCTATACGCCTACGAATCACAAGTGCCGCGCATCAGCGGAGAGAAGGCTCGCGGTCTCCTGCGCCACTATGGTGCCGACGCCCGCACCTGCGGATATTTTGCGCTACACACCTATGCCGATGTGCGCCACTCCCAGGTCTGGCGCGAGGAGTTGTGCCGCGTCGTCTCTCTAAACTGCAATCTAGCCGTTCCCGCCTTGGACGCCGCCGATCGCGCCGCCTCCTGGCTCTGGCAGGCCCTCGACGGCAGCAATGCAAATCGACTCAGCTTGCAGTTCGCTGTGCCTGCCTGAACGTAAATCCATGGGGAGGCGATTCTTCGGGCATTATCACGCCAAACAGCCTTTCCTCTCCTCGTGAATACTTTCGCTTGCCGTTATGTCCGCACTCCGATAGAGTTTCCGCCCTATGGTGAAAACGGTTCCAATCGGCGCTAAGGGTACGGCAGAGGAGCGAGTGCAGTACGAGCACACCCTGACCGCGCATAATCATCAACTTCCGCCCGTCTATTCCACTCCAGACATGATTCGTCTGATGGAGACGGCCGGTGCACAGGCCCTGCACGCCTACTGCGAGCCTGGCGAAATCTCTGTCGGCACCGCCGTTTCCGTTGAGCATCGCGCTCCTGCAGGAATCAACGCAGTCGTGCGCGCCACCGCTGAAGTCGAGTCGATTGAAGGGCGTTTCTATCGGATTCGTGTCACGGCACACGAAGGAAAGCGTGAAATCGGCGCGGGCACCATCACCCGCACCATCGTCCGCGTAGACGACTTCCTCAAGAAGCACGACATCCCGAAGCCATAATTTCCTCAACAGGTGTGGGATTTTCCTGCACGTCCCCACCCTGGCCTTTCCGGCCACGCGGGCTATGATCCGTACCTACCGTGCCCCGGTGCCCCGCGTTCGCCTTCTTTTGGCTAACGTGGGGTTGTTGACTTTGCTCTTGCTCTCGCCGTTGCCGTCGTTCTTCTTCTTCCCCCCACCTAGATCCCAGGTGGCCCATATTTGCCCTCTGTTGGCAAATGTGGGGAACACGACGAGCTCCCCTCAGCTCTTTCTATTCTCCAGCTGCAGCAACAATCTTCCCCTCAGCTGACCCGAAGCGCTATTTCTCCTCAGCGCTCCCCGCCTTCTTCAGCAGCAGTCCCCGCAGCTCTCCCACCGTGATCTCAGATGCCCCGGTCAGCATCACCGGATCCACCGCCGAATGGAAAACGTAGCTCTGCATCCTGACCTTTTTTGCCGCGTCGGTGTTCACCTTCTTGTCATCCAGGAAGAGCGATTCTTCGGGCTTGCATCCCAGCCGTTCGCAGCACAGCCTGTAAATCGCCGGCGCCGGCTTCACCAGCCCCACTTCGCAGGAGTAAATCTGCACATCGAACTCCCCGAGCCAGTCGAACTTCTGCCGCATTGCCGCCAGCATCTCATGCTGCATATTGCTCAAAATCGCCGTCTTGTATCCGGCCTCATGCAAATCACGCGCAAACTCCAGCATCTCGGGACACTCATTCGTCCACTGCGCATTGTCGCGGCCGATCAGCTCCCGTGCCTCGTCATCGCTAATCGCCAGCCCGCAGTCGCTCCCCACCTTTTTCCAGTAGGCGATATTGTCCAGCGTCCCCCGGTCCAGCTCTTCGCGATGCCCCCAGTAAATTGCTTGAAATTCCTGCAGCGCCTTTCCAAATCGCGAACTCATCGCCTGCCACTGCTCCAGCGTTGGCGGCAGCGACAGCACCTTCCCATAATCGAAAATAACGGCCTTCAACGTATGCATACAAAAATCCTACACTCGAACCCCGCCATCGTCTGTACCAGCCTTTGCCCTTCGCATCACAAAGCCTCAGGTAGCCCACATCCGCCCGTTCTTGGCGAATGTGGGATTGCGAGCCCTCCCCACCCCACGAGCCTTTGCCTCTTTCCCACCGACGCCCGCTCTCCTGCCTTACAATCTAAGCTCCATGTCATTTTCCTTCCAGGTTGAAGCCACCTGTGGCGCTGCTCGCGCCGGCCGTTTCCTCACCTCTCACGGAGAGGTCCGCACCCCCGTCTTCATGCCGGTCGGAACCGTCGCCTCCGTCAAAGGTGTTCCTCAGGACGTCCTCGAAGAGCTCGATGTCCAGATCCTGCTCAACAACACCTACCACCTCTATCTCCGTCCCGGCGTTGAAACCGTCCGCCAGCTCGGCGGCGTGCAGAAGTTCATGTCATGGCACAAGCCCATCCTCACCGACTCCGGCGGATTCCAGGTCTTCAGCCTCAGCGACCTCCGCAAGCTCACCGAGGATGGCGTACAGTTCCGCTCGCACATCGATGGCTCTCTGCACTTTTTCTCCCCGGAGACATCTCTTGCCGCCGAAATCGGACTCGGCGCCAACATCATCATGGCCTTCGACGAGTGCACCGAGTTCCCAGCCACCTACGAGCGCGCCCGCAAGTCCATGGAAATGACCGCCCGCTGGGCTCTGCGCAGCAAGCAGTATTTCGAGGCCCACAAGCACGAGGTCCCCTGGTTTGAGGAGAAGACCCGCCAGCTCGGCTCTCCACAGTCCCAAGCCCTTTTCGGAATCGTGCAGGGAGGCATGTATCCCGACCTGCGCCGCGAATCTGCCGAGCGCACCGTTGAAATCGGATTTCCCGGCTACGCCATCGGCGGCCTTGCCGTCGGTGAGCCGCGCGAAAAGACCTGGGAGGTGATGAACGCCACCATTCCCATGCTTCCCGCCGACAAGCCGCGCTATGTGATGGGCGTTGGCACCCCCGAGGAAATTGTTGAGTACGTCCGCCTCGGCGTGGACATGATGGATTGCGTCATGCCCACCCGCGCCGCCCGCCACGGCCTGCTCTTTACGACCGAAGGGAAGTTGAATATCAAAAATGCGCGTTTTGCCCGCGACGAAGGTCCTATTGACCCGAATTGCCGCTGCAAGGTCTGTGCCCGCTACTCACGAGCCTATCTTCGCCACCTTTATTCGTCTCAGGAGGTGCTCGCCCAGGTGCTCAATACCGTGCATAATCTCGCGCACTACCTTGACATCATGCGGCGCGTCCGAGAGACTATCATTTCAGGGGAATTTGCAAGCGCCCGTTCTGCGGTATAAAGCGGGCTGCATCGTTGGCGTTCGCCAAGTATTTACCTCTTCGCGACCGTCACCCCGAATTTCTGCGTGCTGGAACTTGGAATTCGCGATAATCTGAACTCCCAGATACCAGAAGATACTTTTGGCACCAGCGGTGGGTCACACATGTACCCAGAGTGTGTCTCTCGTACACGAACCTGCCGCCGATCTAGGTAAATACAATTTTCTGCGCCGCGGTCTGCCATTGCGGGCACCGGTCAGCGGCGGGAGCCCTAAAAGAATGATTGCTCATTTCGCATCCCTCGTCTTGTTTCAGCAGTCCGGCGCCGGGATGACTTCTCTTCTGATGATGGTGGCAATATTTGCCATCTTCTATTTCCTCCTTATCATGCCACAGCAAAAGCGGCAGAAAAAATGGCAAAGCATGCTTGCCGAGCTTAAGTCCGGCGACCGTGTCACCACCACCGGAGGCATCATCGGTATCATTCTTTCAATCAGGCAGGGCGAGGGCACTGACACGGGAAGCATCGTTCTCCGCGTCGCCCCCGACAACCTGAAAATTGAAGTTGCTCGCAACGCTATTGCGTCGGTTACAGTCGACGACAGCGTAAAGAAATCTTAGGCGGTCGCGGTTTCCATGAAGAAGAACCTGCTCTGGAAAGTTGTACTCATCCTCGCTACCTTGGTCGTGTTCATCTGGGGGATTTTCCTCGGAACCGATCCACAGAAGAGCATTGAAGAAATTAAACAGCACGGCGTGATGGCCGGCGTTCAGCAGAACATCCATCTCGGCCTTGACCTTCGCGGCGGCACTCACCTGATTCTCCAGGTGCAGGTAAACGACGCCGTCAACGCAGAAACCGATCAGACCATCGAGCGGCTCAAGGATGCTCTGAAGAAGAAAAACATCGCTTTCGGGGACATCGTCAAGATCGATCCCGTAGCCGCTCCGCAGAAGATCACCCTGCGCGGCGTTGACCTCGGTGCCGCCGGCGATCTTCGCTCGGTCGTCTCCGATCAGTTCGGCGAATACGATCTCGTCTCCGGCGCGGATAACTCCTGGACCGTGGCTCTCAAACAGCCGGTTCTCGATTCCATGAAGAAGCGCGCCGTCGAGCAGGCCATTGAGACTATCCGCAACCGCATCGACCAGCTCGGAGTCTCCGAGCCGGTGATTCAGGAACACGGCCTCGGCGAATATCAGATTCTCGTGCAGCTTCCCGGCGTGGACGATCCCGCCCGCGTCAAGGAAGTCATGCAGTCTACCGCCATGCTGGAAATCCGGCAGGGCATGGACAACGGACGTGCCTACAACAGTGAGCAGGAAGTGCTCGCCGCCCACGGTGGCGTTCTTCCCTCCGACTCGGTCATCATCAAGGGCAAGAGCATTGGCAGCAAAGCCGGTGGCGATGCCAACGGCGACGTCTTCTATCTCATCAGCCGTGTCTCGGCCGTCAGCGGCCGCGACCTGCGTTCTGCTGAAGCCGGACACGAAGAGAGTGGCCGTCCCGACGTAATCTTCACCCTTACCCGTGACGGTGGCGACCGTTTCTACAACTTCACCTCCGCCCACGTTGGCGAGCCGCTGGCCATCGTGCTTGATGGCAAGGTGCAGGAAATCGCCAACATCAAGGAAGCGATCCGCGACACGGGACGCATCTCCGGTTCGTTCAGCGAACAGCAGACCAAGGATCTTTCCATGGTCCTGCGCTCCGGTGCTCTTCCGGCCTCCATCAAGTACCTCGAAGAACGCACTGTCGGTCCTTCGCTCGGTGCTGACTCGATTCATCAGGGTGTACGCGCTGCTCTGATCGGCATGATCGCCGTCATGGTCTTCATGTTGATCTACTACCGCTTCGCCGGCATCAACGCGAACCTCGCGCTGATCCTGAACCTGGTTATCCTGCTCGGCTTCCTCGGCTTCTCCGGAGCTACGCTCACGTTGCCGGGCATCGCCGGTCTGATCCTCACCGTCGGTATGGGTGTCGACTCCAACGTGCTGATCTTTGAGCGTATTCGCGAAGAGCTGCGCGCCGGAAAGACTCCACCCTCGGCCGTGGAGCAGGGTTTTGGTCATGCCTGGGTGACGATCGTCGATACTCACGTCACCACGATTGTTTCGGCTGCCATCCTGTTCCTGTTCGGAACCGGTCCGGTTAAGGGCTTCGCCGTCACGCTGACCTTTGGTCTGCTGGCGAACCTGTTTACCGCCGTCTTCGTCTCGCGCACCATCTTCGACAGCATCCTCAACCGTCACAAGGTTGGCGAGGCGCTCTCGATCTAGTGTGGCCCACATATGCCCTCTTTGGCATGTGTGGGGAATTGGCGGGTTTCTCTGGCATTGCCGGGGAGCCCGCCGCAGCAAGTCAGATGTAAAGCCGCGGCACCGTCTGCGGCGCACAAGAATTCCAGAGGGGCCCGCGCTTCTCGGGTAGAAGGCTTCTACAGTGGAACTGTTTCGTGACACTAATATCGATTTCCTTGGCAAGAAGTGGTTCTTTCTCGCTCTCTCGCTGATCTTTTCCATCGCTGGCATCGTCTCCATGCTTGCTTGGCATGGAGTTCCGCTCGGCATTGACTTCCGCGGCGGCACCGTCGTTGACGTCAAGTTCACCCAGTCGCCCAACGTGGACGCCATCCGCACCGAACTCGACCGCGCCGGCCTCAAGAATGCGACCATCCAGGCGGACACTCGTCCCGGACGCAACGAGCTCCTCATCAAGCTCGACATCCGCGAAACCAGCGAGCAGGCGCTCGATCAGGGTAAGGAAAAGATCGTCCAGGCCCTGCGAGCCAATGCCGAGCCGGGTAAGACCGATCTCAACAATGTCGGCTACACCTCGCTGCAGGATTACCTGCTCAAGGCCGATCCGCTCCACCTCGGAACCGACGCGGCCACGCAGTACGGCCAGTTCGCCCGTTCCATCGTGGACTTCCGCGACAAGACTCGGGGCGGCGTCCTGAACTCCATCTCTGACATCAGCGGCGTCGTACCCGGTCCCGTCGTGCAGTCGCTCCAGCAGGATTTCTTCACCTCGAACTTCGGCGTCCGTAACGTCGAGATCGTCGGACCTCAGGTCGGAGCCCAGCTCCGCTCGCGCGCCATGCTCGCCACCCTCTATTCGCTGCTTGGAATGCTGGTGTACCTCTGGTTCCGCTTCGAACTGATCTATGGTGTGGCTGCTGTCGTCGCCTGCTTCCATGACACGCTGATCACGGTCGGTGCCTTCTCGCTGCTCAACACCGAGATTTCACTCACGGTCATCGCCGCCATTCTCACCCTGGTCGGCTACTCCATGAACGACACCATCGTGGTTTTCGACCGTATTCGCGAGAACATCAAGCTGCTCCGCAAGGATTCGCTGACCGAAATCGTGAACAAGAGCATCAACCAGACCCTGAGCAGAACGGTCCTGACCTCCGGACTGACCTTCCTCACCGTGGTTGCCCTGTTCCTGTTCGGCGGAGAAGTTTTGCATGGCTTCTCTATGGCCCTTGTCATCGGCATCATAATTGGCACCTACTCATCGATCTTCATTGCCGCCCCCATGCTGGTTGCCTATCAGCAGTGGCGCGGGAATAAGACTGTACCCGGAGCGCCGACGCCCAGCACCGAAGGTCGCCGCTACAAAGCTCCTGCAAAGGCGTAGTTCAGTCTTCAAGTGATTTTTTCGGGTAACGCGGGTCGCCTCAACGGTCGCCCGCCTTGCTGTTATCCGAAAACTGCTGTTTTGCTTATCGCACGCTCTTAGTGAGTACCTGGTGGCGTGAGATTTTTCAGGATTTTTTGAGGTCCATGCCCGATTTCGGGAGCAAAATGATCGCCCCCGGTGTCTATTCCCTTTAGTAACGGAGAACAGGCTTATGTTTGAAGACAGCCTCCTGGAGTCTGGCGGGAGAAACTCGAGACTGCACCGGCGTGGCCCATGGGCAACCGCGGTGTCGTTCCTGATTCAATTCGCCCTAGTCGGCGTACTCGTGCTGATTCCTTTGATCTACACTGAAGCACTTCCCAAGCAGCAGCTGATGGGCTATCTGGTCGCGCCCCCGCCGCCGCCACCGCCTCCTCCTCCGCCGGCCGCAACTCCGGCTCCGGTCAAGGTGGTCAAGCCTACGACGGAGATCGACAACGGACAGCTCAAGGCTCCGACCCAGATCCCCAAAAAGATCCAGATGATTAAGGAGGACGAAGCCCCGCCGAGCAGTGGTGGCGTGGTAGGCGGTGTCGTCGGTGGTGTACCTGGAGGTCAGGCCGGTGGTGTCGTAGGCGGCGTGCTCGGATCGATCATGTCCTCTGCTCCCACCGCGGTTCCCAAGGCCGCGACCCCGCAGCGCGTGAAAGTTTCCGCCGGTGTCACCACGGGCATGGTGATTCGCAAGGTGCAGCCGACCTATCCGCCGCTGGCCAAGCAGGCCCGCATCTCGGGAGCGGTTGTCCTCCAGGCGGTTATCGGCAAGGACGGCACCATTCAGAATCTGCGCGCTGTCAGCGGTCACCCCATGTTGATCCAGAGTGCCATTGATGCGGTTCGTCAGTGGAAGTACAAGCCGTACTTCCTCAACGGTGAGCCGGTTGAGGTGGACACTCAAGTAACTGTGAATTTCACCCTGGCTGGGGGCTAAGTTCCGGCTAATACTGAGGAGTTGCTTTTTCTGAGCTGAGAATCGGTTTCTCGCGCCAGTTTGGCATCTGAACTCTTTTGCTGGCAGAGTTTCTCAAGCTCAGAGATCCTGTCCGCCCCCCAAGGGAAAATTCCCGCAAGTGGCGGCCTCAGGTTCGAAACGATCGACCGCGTACCCGAGAGGCTGCGCACTAACTAAAAAGATCAGAAGTCTGAAAGAGTTCTGAGGAGGAAATTCAACTCATGGTTCTCGCAAACATTGCAACTTTGGTTCTGTGCAACATGCACCAAGCCGCAGTCCTGCTCTTCCAGGAGCCAGAGGGTGGTATCGGATGGGATCCGATCTCCCTGTGGAAACAGATGGGCACCTTGGCTAAGGTGGTCGTCATCGTGTTGTTCCTCATGTCTGGCTGGTCGATCGGTATCATGATTGATCGCGCGCTTGCCTTCTCGGCTGCCCGCAGCCAGTCCCGCGCCTTTGCTCCAGCCGTTGCCGGCGCTCTCAAGGACGGCAAGATCGAAGAAGCTATCAAGGTTGCCGACCGCAATAAGAAGAGCCATCTGGCGAAGGTCGTCTCCGCCGGTCTGCAGGAATTCAAGGCTCACGGTGAATCCACCGAGTTGCCGGGCGAAGAGCTCGAAGCTTCCCGCCGCGCTCTTGAGCGTGCCGAAGCCATCGTTCACGCCGAACTGAAGCGTGGTCTGGCTGGTCTGGCCACTATCGGTTCCACCGCCCCGTTCGTCGGACTGTTCGGAACCGTAGTCGGCATTCTGAACGCCTTCAAGGGCATCTCGGGCGCAAAGGCAACTGGTCTGGCTGCCGTCGCTGGCGGCATTTCGGAAGCCCTCGTCACCACCGCCATCGGCTTGTTCGTGGCCATCCCGGCCGTCTGGATGTTCAACTACTTCACCGGCCGCGTCGAAGCCTTTGACGTGGAAATGGAAAACAGCTCCAGCGAGTTGATCGACTACTTCTTGAAGCGTCGCAACGTTCGCCGGTAATTTGATACCCGGAGATAGGGAAGCAAATGGCAAACGGGAAGAAAAAGAAGGTCGCTGGCGTTAACTCGGACATCAATGTGACACCGATGGTCGACGTTATGCTCGTATTGTTGATCATCTTCATGGTGATTACGCCGATGCTCCAGAAGGGTGTCAGCGTAACTCTGGCGAAGACCGACAATCCGATCAAGATGCCCGAAGCCGACAAGGAAGATTCCCTCATCGTGGCTGTCATGCGCGACGGGAAGATTTACTTCAATTCCGACGTCGTCTCCGCGGAGACATTGACCGACAAGGTGAAAGATAAACTGTCGAACAAGCCCGACAAACGTATCTTCGTGAAAGCTGACGCTGGCGCCAAATATGGCGATGTCGTCGCGGTAGTCGATAACGTCCGCTCCGCCGGAGTGGATCAACTCGGACTGCTCACCGAAGAACGCAAACAGGGTGCGCTCGAATCGCCGGCATCTGCCGGGACCAAGTAGGAGAGACCGCTATGGCAATGGCAGTTGGCGGCGGGGACGGTGGTCCTCAGGCAAACATTAACGTAACGCCGTTGATCGACGTGCTGCTCGTGTTGCTGATCATCTTCATGGTCATCACACCGCTCACGCCCAAGGGTCTCGACGCGCTGGTTCCTCAGCCGCCGAAGCAGCCTCAGAAACAGTCTGAGCCGGATCAGCGCACAATCGTCGTCCAGGTGCTCAAGAACAACACCATCAAGATCAACCAGGACGATGTCACGATGGATAAACTGCAGGGCCGTCTTGAAGACATCTTCAAGACGCGCGCTGAAAAGGTTGCGTTCGTCAAGGGTGATGAAGATCTCACCTTCGCCGACGTAGCCTCGGTAATTGACAAAGTCCACGCTGCTGGTGTGGACAAGGTGGGTCTCATTACGGCCAAGATCGAAGCCGGTCAGTAGCCGGAATCGCGAGAACCGGTTGAACGGGAGTGCGGTGCAAGCTGCACTCCCACCTCCTCGCAGCTCCCGGTAATTCGACATTCGGGAGTCGAGGCGCCAGCAGCCGAAGCGGCAATTACTGCCGTCCACTCGGCGCCCAAGCTTCTCCCGAGACCTTAGACCCCGGCCAAAATTGGCAACGGAAGGTGACATTCAAATGAACAGAATCGTACGTGTGCTGGCCAGTTTGTTCCTCGCTCTCATCGTACTGGCCTCTGCCGGCTGCACCAAGCTCCAGGCTCGCGATCACCTCAACAAGGGCGTGCAATCCTACAAGAATGCCCGCTACGAAGAGGCGATCGAACACTTCAAGACCGCCGTCAGTCTTGACCCCACCCTCCTGAACGCGCGCATCTATCTCGCCACCGCTTACGCACAGCAGTATGTACCCGGCGCGGAAACCGAAGAAAACAAGCGTTTCGCCGCACAAGCCATCGAAGAATACAAAAAGGTGCTCGCGGTCGATGCCAACAACATCAACTCCGTCAAAGGCATTGCCTACCTTTACCTGCAGCAGAAGGATTTCGATCAAGCCAAACAGTTCTACAACAAGGCCGTCCAGATCGATCCCAATGATCCGGAATCCTACTACTCGGTCGCTTTCATCGACTGGACCCAGGCTTACAAGTTCCGTCAGGAAGAGCGCAACAAGCTCGGCATGAAGGCCACCGATCCCCTCAAGGACAAGAAGGTCTGTGACGTTGTCAAGACCCACAATGCTCCCATCGTTGAGGAAGGTATCGGCCTGCTCAACAAGGCCCTCCAGCTTCGTCAAGATTACGATGATGCCATGGCCTACATGAACCTCATGTACCGTGAGCGCGCCGACTACGAGTGTGATGCTCCCGACGCCCGCATCGCCGACCTGAAAGCTGCCGATGGATGGGTGGACAAGACAATCGCCACCAAAAAGGAAAAGGCCAACAAGCAGGGTCCCGGCGGAATCGTCATGGACCAGCAGCAGGGAAAATAATCTCTCCTGTGCTCTTCGCTCTATACAGCGGCCTCTTCCCGGAGAGGCCGTTTGCATTCCAATTTCATTTCGCAGTTCCGCTATCTGCTGTCATCGTCTAGACTGGAACTCTCACCACACATCTGGAGTGCCGCAGTGGCTGTTGATCTCAACTGGGAACTCACCATCCTCGAAATCGTGCAGGGCTTCTATCTCAACCTGTTGCGTGAATTCCTAGAGGATGAGGTCACCCCGCCCAGTGGCCTGGAAGCCGCCTCCCTCCGCTCCCGTGACCGCAACGTTTCCGAGCTCCTCCCAGCCATGCGGCGCTGGCTCAAGCTCCTCGACATGGCCATCACGCCAGACATGCTCCGCCACAGTCTTACCACCACCATCGATCAGGATCTTGCCGAGGCCCTCCTCCGCTACTACGCCCGCAAGCAATCCAAAAACGACTTCGACCGCGACAAAACGGATTTCGTCGCCACCTTCCTCTACCGCAACCCCCGCGTTCCCGGCCAGTGGGACAAGCGCGGCCTGTCAATGGATGGCGTTGCCCCGGTTCCCCCTTTCGAAATCGCCCTCATGGAAATTCTCGACGACGCCGAACTCCCCCACCTCACTCCCGAAGAGTCCAGGATGTTGGATGAATTTGAGTACCTCGGAGAAGAAGTGGAACAGATTCAGCAGTTCGACCGTCTCATCGACTCCGGCCTCATGCAGAAGGCGCGTACCATCAAGCACACCTTCGGCTCTGCTTTTTACCATCCTCACGCCTTGGCCGCCATAGCCCCCTACAACTACAAATTCGGGCGCCGCTTCTCCGAACTTTTCGCCGACGCCGCTGTCCGCATCAAGTCCTATGCCCAGGACATCCAGCAGCGTGGCGGCAGCCTCTCCTCCCGGGTCGACGGAGACGTAACCGTGCAGCATCTCACTCAGGTCGAGGAGCAAACCATCCTCAAGACCGAATACCGCCGCGCCCAGGATCATTTCCGCCACTTCTCGCGCCTCAAGAAGGCTGTCGACTCCCGCTCCCACTCCAACCCAGGCGACATGTCGCGCCCCAGCCCCCGGCCCGCAGCCCGCGTCGCGCACGCGCCCACCTCTGCGCCTGCCGCACCGCCCACGGCGGCTGCTCTCTCCGCCACCACGCCTCTCCACACCTTCACCGACCACGGACAACTTCAGGAGGAGACCCGCATCCGCTCCGTCGAAGACTCGCTTCGCAGCTGGGTCCGTGCCGCCGACGAGCGTTATCGTCAGGTCGTTCCCATGAAGTTCGGCAACTTCGTCCTCCAGCCTCACGAAGCCGATGCCTGTTCTGCCGAGTTTCACCAGGAAAAGAGTTTTCGCGGCGACAATGCGCGATCCCTCATCCGCCTGGTTGCCGTCATGGCCCGCATGCAGGCCGAAATCGAAGAGTTCAGGCTACGTCAGGACTCCACCCATCTCTGGCGCCCCCACGCTGATGCTCTCGCCATCCTTGTCGAAGCCGCATCCTCCGCCAACCAGAACGCGCTGTCCACTCTCAAGGTGGCGACCGACCGCGGCCTCATGGAAAAGGCCAAGCTCCTGACCGCCACTATCGACCGCCTCCGCAATCGCGTCGAACAAGTCCACCAAACCCTTGCGCTCGCCAACGGACGTCTCGAAACCTCCCGCGCGTAGCCTCCGCCGAACTCCGCCCCGCGACTCCCAAAGAACTCACGTATTCCTACGTGATGATTCCTGTCCTCAGCTCACGCTTCTCTGTTCCCCCTCACCTCTATTTTTTGATAACATCCAGAACTTTACCGAAGCTCGCCTTTCAGAGGGAAAGTATTCATGTTCAAGCGAATTCTGATCGCAAACCGCGGCGAAATTGCGGTTCGCGTCATTCGTGCCTGTCGCGAGATGGGCATTGAGTCGGTCGCGGTTTACTCCGATGTCGATCGGCGTGCTCTCCACGTGCGCAAAGCGGATTTCTGTGAGCACCTCGGACCCGCGCAGGCCTCCGAGTCCTACCTGAACATCCCCAAGATCCTCGAGGCCGCTCGCCGCAGTGGAGCCGAGGCCATCCATCCCGGCTACGGATTCCTCTCCGAAAACGCAGGCTTCGCCCGTGCCTGCCGCGAAGCCGGAATCGTCTTCATCGGTCCCTCGCCGGAATCCATGGAGATGATGGGCTCCAAGACCAAGGCCCGCCAGCAAATGAAGAAGGCCAATGTTCCGTTCGTCCCCGGAACCGACACGGGCCTCAAGAGCGCCGAAGAAGCTCTCGCCGTTGCCGAATCCATCGGCTACCCCGTCATGCTCAAGGCCTCCGCCGGAGGTGGCGGCAAAGGCATGCGCATGGTCACCAATCCCAATGAGCTCGCCGCTGCCCTGGCCTCGGCGCAAAGCGAGGCCCAGCGCTCCTTCGGTGACTCCGAGGTCTACATCGAGAAGTTCATCGAAGATCCGCGTCATGTCGAGATGCAGATCTTCGGCGACACCCAGGGCAACGTCATCTATCTCGCCGAACGCGAGTGCAGCGTGCAACGCCGCCATCAAAAAGTTCTTGAAGAGGCGCCCTGTTCCTTCGTCGATCCCGACATGCGCCGCCGCATGGGAGAGGTCGCCGTCCGCGTCGGTAAGGCCGCCAACTATTGCAACGCCGGAACCGTCGAGTTCCTCGTCGATGCCAAGAAGAACTTCTATTTCCTTGAAATGAACACCCGCCTCCAGGTCGAGCATCCTGTCACGGAAATGGTCACCGGAATCGATCTCGTGCAGTTGCAAATCCGTGTCGCCGCCGGAGAGCCACTCTCTCTCCAGCAGGAGGACATCATCATCCGCGGCCATGCCATGGAACTCCGCATCTACGCCGAGGACCCCGACAACAACTTTTTCCCCTCTCCCGGACGCATCACCCGCCTCATCTCGCCCTCCGGTCCCGGCATCCGCCGCGACAGCGGCATGTACGAGGGATGGGTCGTGCCGCTCGACTACGATCCGCTCCTCGCCAAAATCATCGGCTACGGTGAGACTCGGCAGCAGGTCATCAACCGCCTGCGGCGTGCTCTCATCGAATACTTCATCGGCGGCATCAAGACCAACATTTCGCTCTTCCGCCGAATCCTTCTTCACCCCGATTTCCAGGCCGGACGCATCGATACCGGATTCCTCGACCGCCTCCTGAAAGAGCCCCCGGTCGGCGATGCCCGCACCGCCCGCCGTACTCCCATCGTCGCCTTGGCCGCCGCCATTTTTGCCCAGCAGCCGCCCCCCGGCTCCCAGCCCGCCCGCAATCAGGATGGACTCCACGCAACCGCGCCGCGCACCGCCGCTCCTGCGTCCAACGGCACCACCAAGCTCAGCGGATGGAAAGCCGCCGCACGCACCGAAGGGGTGGGCAGATGAAATACGAAGTCCTGATTGATGGCAACCTGCACCAGATCGAACTCGAGCGCGCCGACAAGGGATACCAGTGCCTCGTCGATGGTGAGCCCTTCGCGCTCAACGTCGTCATGACCGCACGCGACGTGCTCTCCATCATCCACGAAGGCCGCCACTACGAAGCCAAGCGCGAGTATTCGCTCCTTGGCGAAACCCACATCATCGTCGGTTCCGAGCGCTTCCGTGCCGAGGTCCGCGACCCGCGCTCTCTGCGCAGCCGCCGAGCCGCCGCCGGAGCCGAAGCCGGCCCCGCCAAAATCATCGCCCCCATGCCCGGCAAAATCGTTCGCCTCCTCGTTGCCGAAGGCGAAGAAGTCGAAGCCGGTCAGGGCCTCGTAGTAGTCGAAGCCATGAAAATGCAAAACGAAATCAAGGCCACCAAGAAAGGCAAAGTAACCAAGATCGCCGTCAAAGAAGCCTCCGCCGTCAACGCCGGAGACCTCCTGGCCATAGTAGAGTAGCCGCATAAGCTTCAGGTGCCCCACGTCCCGCCCGGTTTTATCGGGCTGACGTGGGGTTTTTGCCGTTGCTTTTGTCCTAGTTTTTAAGAGGCCAGGTGGCCCACATATGCCTTCTGTTGGCATGTGTGGGGAGAGCGAGCAGCGAGCATCTCCGGAACCCTCAGCCCTTCTTCAACCAAAAGAAACGCCCAGCCAAAGCCGGGCGTTTAACATAACGAACTTTGAAACCTGCCTACTGTCCGCTAGCCTTCAACACCTGATCCGCCAGATAATTCTCAATCGAAGCGCTATTGTGCAGCGACTCATAATACGCGCTCTTCAGCAACTGTTCCCGCCTGTCGCGTAGCTGTTCGCGAATCGCCTGCTGCACTCGCGGATCGTTCAGTTCGCGTTGTCCTGCCGGCTCCCGCGAGATCAGTTTGATAATGCGATACCCGAACACCTGGTGTGTCCCATTGTCTGCCGCCGGAAGAGGAGGGGTGACCTGCCCCGGCTTCAACCGGCTGATCGCGTCATAGGCTTGCTTGTCGCTTTGCAGCGAGTTCTCCGGAATGAATCCCAGGTCGCCGCCCGTCGCCGACGTGTCCGGCTGCTCGCTGTAGTTCATCGCGACTGTGGCGAAGTCCTCGCCGCTCTCCAGCCTGTTCTGCAGCATCGAAACTTTCTTCTTCGCCTCGGCCTCGTTCTGCGCCTTGTCGTTCTTCAGATTGCGAACCTGCGGATTCGGCTGCGTCGTCACCAGTATCTGTGCCAGATGGTATTGCGGCACGATCAGGTTAAATTCCGTCTTGTGCTGGTTGTAGTAGTTCGAGATGTCGCTGTCGCTGATGTTGATCTTCGACGTGATCTCTTTGTTCAGCACTTTCTCCACGGTGATCGAACGCCGTAGATCGCGCTTAAAGTCCTCCAGCGTAATGCTGCGTTCCTTCATTCGCTGGTCAAACTCTTCTTTCGTAAACGGCGCGCGAATTTCGCTCAGCTTGCTGTCAACTTCTTCATCCGTCGCCAGCAGTCCCAGTTTCTCGGCCCTCTGCAGCAAAATTTCGTTTTCAATCAGTTCACGCAAAATGCTCAGCCGTAAACTCTGTGCCTGCTCGTTCGAAGGGGAAGCCTGACCTTCCGTCTGATTGCGATAGTACTTCTCGACTTCCGTGCGCAGAATCTTACGTCCGTTGACTCTTGCGGCAACGTCCGCGCTGCCCTGTGCGCCCTTGCATCCCGCACCTGTCAACAGACCCAGCGCGCAAACCGCCAGCAGCGCCGCGCCCCAACCATTCATTTTGCGATTCAATCGAGATCCCTCCACACTCTGCGATCCTCAGCTCTGCAAACACCAGTTCTACTGATTGTTTCTCTTCGACCCACTACATCGAATCCTTCTGTGTTGCAGCTCCCACCGTCTTCACCGGAGGCTCCACGCCGACCAACTTCAGTTCCTTATCCAGCACCAGTTTCAGTTCTTCTGCCGGAACCGCACCGTCCATCTTCACGCCATTGATAAACAACGCCGGAGTCGCTTCCACTCCCACTGCTTCAGCCTCTTTCACGCTGGCATTCAGATCGGTCTTCGTTTGCTCTTTCACGCAGCTTTCCAACGCGGCAACATTCGCCGAGTGCCGCTTGCCCGTGTCCAGCGTGATCCGGTCCACTTCCGCGATCTGCACATCTTTGGCGCGCTTTTCGCCCTGAATCTGTCGCCCGTTCGCGTGCACGTAATCGGCAAAATCCCAGTACGCGCCGTCGCTCTGCTTTGCCAGGCACCCGGAATCAATCGCCGCCCGCTCGGCCCACGGATGAATCTGCACCAGCGGATAATCCTTGTACACAAGCTTTACGCGGTCGCCGTAGCTCTTCATCACATCGGTCAGCGTCTGGTGCATACGCGAGCAGTACGGGCACTGAAAGTCGTCATACACAACCACCGTAACTTTCGCATCCTTGTTGCCGCGTACCGGACGCCCCTTCAGGTCAATCTTCGACATCACTTCCGCCAGCGGATCGCGCGTCAGATCCATCTTGACCACCGAGAGCAGCGTCTTACCATCTTTGCTCAACAGCAGATCCCGTGTCTGCGACTGCTCGCCGTAAGACATTTTCACCTGCACCTGATCGTAGCCGGCAAACTCCGCACTCTGCTTCCGCTCACCCACCGCCACATCGACATAGGGAGGCAGTTTGAAGGTGGCGCGAATCTGCTGTTCAATCTTATGATCCAGCTCTGTACTCTTAGGGCTCTGCGCCCTGCACCCGACTGCCAGCAATACCAACGCACACATCATCAAACGGCGCATTCACCACTCCCCACCCATTACAGGTCCCACTTTTTAGACCATTGAATTATCTCACGCGCTCCCATTCAGGGCACTCTTCCGAGCCAAATAGCGAAGCCGCCATCTGGCGGCTGGGACGTTCTTGCCCGAGATGTTTTGGTGCCCATCATCTTCGACTCGCGTTTTGTGCGAGTCTAAGGTGGGGTAGTTGATCTTGCCCTTGCAGTTGATCTTGCCCTTGCAGTTGATCTTGCCCCTGCAGTTGATCTTGCCCCTGCAGTTGATCTTGCCCCTGCAGTTGATCTTGCCCTTGCTGTTGATCTTGCCCTAGTTTGTTCTGATGTCTTTGCCGTTGCTGTTCGCTTTTGTTCTTGGGTCATCCTGAGCGCAGCGAAGGACCCCCACGCACTCTCACACTCCCGCGCCGCCCCAAGCTTCTCAACCAGCGATCACTTCCATGGCCTCTACCGCAAACTCTCCACCGCCAGCATCGCGTTCATCGACCCCGAGCGGAACCCTTCCACGTCCAGCGCCACGTATTTAAACCCGCACGCCTTGATCTCTGCGCTCATCCGCCCAAACATCTCCAGCGACAGCGCCCGCTCCAGCTCTTCGCGAGCTATCTCAATCCGCGCCACATCCCCATGATGCCGCAACCGGAACTGCCGGAACCCCATCGCTCTTAGCGCATCTTCTCCGCGCTCCACCTGCTCCAGTGCCTCACGCGTAACCTTGCGTCCATACTCAATTCGCGAAGATAAGCAAGCCGACGCCGGCTTGTCCCAAACTCTCAGCCCTGCCTCCGCGGCCAGCGTGCGAATATCCGCCTTCGTCAGTCCTGCCTCCAGCAGAGGAGCCGCCACCCCGTGCTGCCGCGCCGCCTTCTGTCCCGGACGCCAGTCCCCCTGGTCATCCAGATTCACTCCATAAGCCACCGCCGCCCAGCCCTGGTTTGCAGCCGCAAACTGTTCCATCACCGCAAACAACTCATCCTTGCAGTGGAAGCAGCGCATCGAGTCATTCCGCTGATAGTCCGCGTTCTCCAACTCTTCGGTGCGCACCATCTCCAGCGGAATCCTGCATTCTTCGGCAAACGCCACCGCATCGCGCATCTGCGCCCGCGCTAGCGAAGGCGAATCCGCCATCACCGCCAGCATCTCGTCGCCCAACACTTCATGCGCCGCCCAAGCCAGATAGGCCGAATCCACCCCGCCCGAGTAAGCGACTAACACGCGCCCCAGTTCGCGCAGACGCCCATAAAGCCGTTCACGCTTCTCCGTCAGCTCCCCGGATCTCATATCCTTTTCTTCTGAATCCATACCTCTATTCTAAATGAACGCGCCTCTCGTCTATCGAGTGTGCAACGCAGCCTCTTCGATAGCGGAATGCGACATTCCTCATCCCACTCGGGGAGGATTTTTATTCATTCTTCCTTGCTGCGCATCAGCAAAAAAGCCCGGAAGATTCCGGGCCCTCAACACAAGAGTCGAAGACCGCGCTTTCAGAATGGCGGACCTGCCTTTCCCGCGCTCCCACCCCTGAAGGCGCCGGGAGCCAACTAGAAGCCCCCTCCCGGGTCGTCGTACAGTTCCATTATGCGGAGCGATTCTTCGCGCTGCTTTTCCGTTGGCGGCATCGGCGTGGCCGTCATCTTCACATGTTTCCCCATGTGCGACTTGCACATGTCCTGGTTAGCAATCTTGTGGACGTTGCCTTGATCGTCCACCAGTACCGCGTCCCCGCTTTTGTTGGTACACGATGTGTCGCAAGTGGGAGTCATGCTGCTGCCCACTTGCGTCACGCATGAAGACGAGCAAACCGTGCCGCTCATTTTCATTGGGTTCTTCGAGTGCATTGCGTTGGTCGAGCTTTGGGAAAGCATGAAACCCGCTGACCCCAGAACGACCAAAAACATCCAACCGATTCGTCTCATCTTTCTTCTCCTAAAGTGAAGGCTTCGGATATTTCACATGACGACCGAACTTTCGATTCCGAGTCTCGGTCGCTCGAGCCCAAGGTTTAAGTGGCCTTATGGTTGAGAGAGGATTGTGATGACTATCTCTGATGGCCATCTTGAAAGAAGGTTTGCCCGAAATCGGGTGTTGCTCGTAGCGGGCGGAGTTGCTGATAGCTGGTCGAATCGCACTCGGCCGTAAGTAATAACGTCGCTGGCCGAGTGCTTGGATCTACTTTTTAACATCCTTCTATTCAGCTGGTACATCGAAGCCGCAGGGTGCGGTTATATTGGTGCCTCAACAGACCATCTCGCATTACCGCATCGCCGAGAAGCTCGGTGTCGGCGGGATGGGTGTGGTCTACAAGGCTGAGGACACCGAACTTGGCAGATTTGTCGCCATCAAGTTCTTGCCCATCGATATCGCGGGCGACCTCAGCGCCTTGGAGCGTTTTCGACGCGAAGCCCGTGCTGCCTCCGCACTCAACCATCCAAACATCTGCACCATCCACGAAATCGGGCAGTCCCAGGGCGAGCCGTTCATCGTCATGGAGTTCCTCGATGGCGAAACCCTCAAGCATCGCATCGCCGGACACGCGCTCGACCTGGAAACCTTTCTGAGTCTCAGCATCCAGATTGCTGACGCTCTCGATGCCGCCCATGCCGAAGGAATTGTCCATCGCGACATCAAGTCCGCGAACATCTTCATTACGCGACGCGGCCAAGTCAAAATCCTCGATTTCGGACTCGCCAAAGTCGCCGCCAGACCGGCGCATGTTCCAGATTTCACCACAGCAACCACCGCAAACCCGGAGCAACTCACCAGTCCCGGCAGCACCCTCGGCACCGTCGCCTACATGTCTCCCGAGCAGGTGCGCGGCAAAGAGCTCGATTCGCGTACCGATGTGTTCTCCTTCGGTGTCGTGCTCTACGAGATGGCGACCGGAGTCCTTCCATTTCCGGGTGATACCCCCGGCGTAATCTTCGATGGCATTCTGAACCGCGCGCCCGCCCCTCCAACGCGGTTGAACCCGCAGATTCCGCCAGAGCTGGAACGCATCATTCAAAAGGCGCTGGAGAAAGATCCCGAAACCCGCTACCAGCACGCCAGCGACATGCGCGCCGACCTCAAACGCCTCCATCGCGAGCGGGAGTCCGGCAGCACCTCCGCCACCATTGCGATTCCTGTACCTGCCGGTTCCCGCCCCAAGCGCCTGCCGCTGTTCATCGCCGCAGCCGTCGCATTGCTGGCCGTCACCGGTTCGCTCACCTTCTACAGTTATCGTGCAAATCGCGCCGCCGCACCGCCTGCGGGCGCGGTCGCCACTCCCACGCCCGTCTCGGAAACATCGGCATCCTCGGTGCGCACCATCGCCGTGCTCCCCTTTCACGATCTTTCCGGCCAGAGCGGCGGCGAGTGGGGACTTGGCATGGCCGATGCCATCATCAGCCGTCTCACAACCTTGCGAAACCTTGCCGTTCGTCCCACCAACTCGGTCCTGAAATACGCGAAGGACGCCGAAGACCCCGTCCAGGCCGCGCGCGAGCTCCAGGTCGATTCGGTTCTCGCCGGCACCTATCAGCGGATAGGCAAAACCACGCGTATCTCCGTGCAATTGATCGATCACGGCGCCACCCGCTGGGCCGGACGCTTCGATCTCGAAGGCCGCGACCTGCTGCGCTTTGAAGACGATGTCGCGCAAAAAGTGGTGGACGGCCTCAGCGTGCAGCTCTCCGGAACCGAACAGGAAGCTCTAAAAGCTCCCTCCACCAATTCTCCCGAAGCCTACAACGACCTGTTGCAGGTGCGGGCTTACCTGAACGACTATTTCGTCACCTCGCGACTTGAGCAATTGCAGCAGGCCCGGCGAATGGCCCAACTCGCCATCGGCAAAGATCCCAATTTCGTGGATGCATATTCCCTCCTGACACAGTCTTATTACTACGAGGCGGCAAACTTCCAGCAGAACGGCGCCCGCAACCTTGCCTTGGCCGAACAGAGCGCGCGCAAAGCGGTCTCCCTGAACCCTCACTCCTTCGAGGCCAACCTTGCCTTGGGAGCGGTTTACGGCGAACAGGGTAAAAATGAACTTGCCATCCCCTTGCTTCGCGAAGCCGTGAAGCTGGCGCCAAATTCTCTGACTGCCTGGGAGGACCTCGGCTACACCTATCACTACGCCGGATTGATCGATCAGGCCGAAGCCGCCTTCCGTCACAGCCGCGATCTCAATCCCGCGCCGCCCCGCATCTACTGGATGCACGGACGCATGCTGCTCTATCAAGGCAAGTACCACGAAGCCGAAGAAGAGGCCCGCCAGGGGTTGACCCGCCATCCCGACCAGTTCAAGCTGCTGTCCTTCCTCGGCTACTTCCTCTATTACCAGGGGAAACTCGACGAAGCCGAAGAGGTGCTCAAGCGCTCCGTCCAATTGCGCGGCTCCAATGGGGACGATCAGCCGCTACTCACCCTGGCTATCGTCCTGGCTACCCGCGGCCGCCGCGATCAAATCGATCCCGGCATCCTGCGCTACAAGCCCGAAGAAACCGTCGACGGCGATCTCGCCGAATGGATTGGCGGCATGTACGCCGTGCTGGGGGAAAGGGACACCGCTCTCGCCTGGTTGCGCCGCGCCGTCCAACTCGGCAACCACAACTATCCCTGGTATCAGCGCGACAAGAACTGGAACAATCTGCGCAGCGACCCTGAATTCCAACGCATCATGCATGAAGTCGAAACCCACTGGCAGCACTACACCGAGTTGTTCGCCCACACCTAAGCGAGTAGGTGCTCCACCTGAAACCGACGGGTGGCCCTTCAAGCCCCGTTGCTGGGCTTGAGTGGGGACTCGATCACGCCGCCAACCCCGCCGAACCCGGGAGTCATCCTGAGCGAAGCGAAGGACCCCCGTACGCCTCAATTCTCGCGCGCCACTTCAGATGCAATTCAACCGGCGTCGATCCTCCTGAACGCAACACGAACATCGGAACTGGCAACATCCCTGTAAACGAATTCCGTTTCGGGATAGTTGGATAGTAGGCGATATCCCAACAGGGCTTCCGTTGAGCTATCCCGAACCGGGAAAAGAAAGCCGGTTCGCTACCGAATGCTGCCGCCCGCACTCGCCCTCAGTACATCCCCGTCTCATCCGCCGCATCCATAATTCCATCGCCAAACAAAACAGGAGCTTAAGACATGGCACTCTTCGGATTCGGCAACAACAAGCTGAAAGGCACTCGCGTAGCAATTCTTGCGACCAATGGCGTGGAGCAGGTGGAACTGACCAGCCCCATGAAAGCTCTGGAACGTGCAGGCGCAATCGTGCACATCGTCTCGCCCCACAAAGGAATTAAGGGCGGCAAGATCAAGGCATGGAAATTTGTGAAGTGGGGAGATTCCATCAAAGTGGACGTCCCTCTTTCTGAAGCGAGCGTGCACCGCTACGATGCGCTGCATCTTCCCGGCGGCGTCATGAATCCGGACTTTCTCCGCACGGATTCCGAGGCCATCGAGTTCATCCGCGCCTTCTTCGAGGCAGGCAAGCCCGTGTCCTCCATCTGCCACGGTCCCTGGCTGCTCATCGAAGCCGAGGTTGTGCGCGGCACAACGCTCACCTCATGGCCCTCCATCAAGACTGATCTCATCAACGCCGGCGCGAACTGGGTTGACAAGCAAGTTGTGGAGGACAACGGACTCGTCACCAGCCGCGGCCCCCACGATCTCCCGGCCTTCAACCGGCGCATCATCGATTTCTTCAGCCGCTCCCGCACCGCCGCACGCCCGGTAGCAGCCTGACCCTCGTACCCAAACAAAGGCGCCGCCCGTTTTCGGAGCGGCGCCAATCTCAACCTCGCTTCACGATTTTCAACCTCGCGAAACCTTTCAAACCTCGCCCAACCTTGTTCTTACAAAATATATCTCGACAAATCGTGATCCTTCACAATGTCGGCCAGCATCTTGCCCACATATTCCCGATCGATCTTCACGTCCTTATCCTTTAGCTCCGGAGCGTCAAAGCTGATCTTGTCCAGCACCCGTTCCATGATCGTGTGCAGCCGACGTGCGCCAATGTTCTCCGTCGTTTCGTTCACCTTGGCCGCAAAGATCGCAATCTCCTCCAGTGCGTCCGGAGTGAATTCCAACTTCAAGCCTTCCGTATCCAGCAGCGCGACGTACTGCTTCGTCAGCGACGATTTCGGCTCCGTCAAAATCTTCACGAAATCTTCCACCGTCAGCGATTTCAGCTCCACGCGAATCGGGAAGCGTCCCTGCAGTTCAGGAATCAAATCGCTCGGCTTCGAAACGTGGAACGCTCCGGCCGCAATGAACAGGATGTGATCCGTCCGCAGCATTCCGTATCGAGTGTTGATCGTCGTTCCTTCCACAATCGGCAGAATGTCTCTCTGCACGCCTTCCCGCGAAACGTCCGGCCCGTGTCCGCTCTCGCGTCCTGCAATCTTGTCGATCTCGTCCAGGAAGATGATGCCGCTCTGCTCCACCCTGTCCAGTGCCGTCTTCGTCACCTGGTCCATGTCGATCAGCCGCTGCTCTTCCTCTGCAATCAGATACTCGAAGGCTTCGCTCACCTTCATCTTCCGCTTCTTCGTGCGCTGGCCAAAGATGTTGGGCAACATGTCCTTGAAGTTAATGTCCATATCTTCAATGCCCTGATTGCTGATGATCTCAAACGCCGGCATGTTCTTTTCGCGCACATCCAGTTCCACCGTGCGCTCATCCAGCTTGCCTTCGCGCAGTTGCTGCCTCAGCTTTTCCCGCGTCCGCGAGCTGCTCTCCGGCGGCAAGGTAATCGCCGTCGAATCCCCTGGAATCGTCGTCGCCCCGCCCGTCGGCGTAAAGCCCGCTGTTCCCGCCGCGCCGGTTCCCGAACTCGAACCGCCATCCATCCCCGATGCCGCCGGCGTTGTCCCCGGAGAGGGCGGCAGCAGCAGATCCAGAATGCGTTCTTCCGCGTTCATCTCCGCTTTCTCTGCGACGTCTTCCAGCTTTTCCTCGCGAACCATATCAATCGCAATCTCAATCAGATCGCGAATCATCGATTCCACGTCGCGCCCCACATAACCCACTTCGGTAAACTTCGAGGCCTCGACTTTCAGGAATGGCGAGTTCGCCAGCTTTGCCAGCCGTCGCGCAATCTCAGTCTTACCCACGCCCGTCGGCCCGATCATAATGATGTTCTTCGGCATCACTTCCTCGGCCATCTCCGGAGAAAGTTTCTGCCTCCGCATCCGGTTCCGCAGTGCGATTGCTACGGCGCGTTTCGCGTCCTGCTGGCCCACCACGTACTTATCCAACTCGGCCACAATCTCGCGCGGCGTCAATTCGTCCAGCGCGATCAACTCTTCTTCCACTGTCTGTGGCAAATAAATCGCCATCGTTGCAATTCCTTTCGACGTCCGGGCCGCAGCCCTTTTTAGATGACGCCCAATCCGTTCACAGGTGGCCCATATATGCCTTCCGTTGGCATATGTGGGATGCAGGCAAATGCTTGCTCAACAGCTCCTGCTTTTAATCCACTAACCTACAGTTCTTCCACCGTGAACTTTTCGTTCGTATAAATGCAGGTCTGTCCTGCAATCGTCATCGATGCTTCCGCCACCTGCCGCGCGTCCATCTCGGTATATTGCATCAGTGCCCGCGCCGCGCTCAGCGCAAACGGACCGCCGCTGCCGATCGCCGCAATATCATCGTCCGGCTCAATCACATCGCCGTTCCCGCTCAGCAAATACGTCTGCTTCTGATCGGCCACCAGCAGCAGTGCTTCCAATTGACGCAGACTTTTATCCGTCCGCCAGTCCTTGGCCAGCTCCACCGCCGACCGCCCCAGGTTCCCAGCATATTGCTCAAGCTTTGTCTCAAAGCGGGCAAACAGCGAGAACGCATCGGCCGTCGAGCCCGCAAAGCCCGCCAGAATCTTGTCCTGATACAAGCGCCGAATCTTTCGCGCCCCTTGTTTGATTACATGATCGCCGAGCGTCACCTGCCCATCGCCCGCCATCACCACGTGTCCGTTGCGTCTGACGCAAAGCACGGTCGTGGAACGGATGCGGTTGTTCTGAGTGTGGGAAGATGCCTCGAAGGAATTAGAGCCAGTAGTAGGTTTCATCGACATTGGCGTAGTCTTTGATTATAGCAGTGCGCCTCTTGCCCAAGCCTGAACGCCGCCCAGAGAAGCCGCGCAGCCCACCGAAAAATATTGTTTGTCATCCTGAGCGAAGCGAAGGACCCCCGCGCCGCTCAAATCTCCAGCGCCGCTCAAAGGCACTTCGACCAGCACCGGCAGGTGGCCCACATATGCCCTCCTTTGGCATGTGTGGGGAGAGCCGAAATTTCCTCTTCGCACTTTCATCGCCTATTGAGCAACCGTGAGCAGGGTAGCTGTCATCTAATTTCCCTATTGGTGCCGATTTTGCACTCTTCCCATTGACGCTGCTGCCGCTCAATTGCTAGGCTTCTACAGTCGTTCAACGAATCAAGCAGGCAAGGGAGGGGCGTCCACGACGCTCAGCAACAAGCTGTCTTCCTGTTTTCCGGTCTGTGTTCCGACCGCATCTTTTTAGAATCTCGGGAGATCACATTGCGGAAGCGTTGGTACATCCTTTTTGTCGCGCGCGACTCTGAGGGCCAGCTCCGCAAAATCCCCATCCCCGTTCATTACCTTTATGTTTTCCTTGCCGGAGCGCTCATCGGCATGTTCACCATCACCGGCATGGCAGGCTCCTACGCCCGCATGCTGTGGAAGGTCGAACGCTTCAACGATCTCCGCGCCGAGAAAGACCAGATCAAGCGCAACTACTCGCAGCTTGAGCAGGTCTCAAAAGAGAAGGATGTTCAGGTAGCCTCGCTCGGCTCCATCGCCGGAGAGGTCTCCGCCATCTACGGCCTCAAGACCAATCCGCGCCTGCTGCCCACCAACGACAACGTGCAGCCTGAACAGTACCAGGCCTCGCTCAATACGCTCTACGCCCTCCGAGGCTCGGCCCTCACCGGCGCCGCTGCGGCTGGACTCCAGGATACTGGGACCCGCCGCCTCGCTTCGCTCTCCGATTGGACCCGCGCCGCCGACGCTCCATCGCTCTGGCCCGTCGAGGGACGCCTCACCAGCTCCTTCGGTGAGCGAGTCGATCCCTTCAATGGAGAAGGCGCATTCCATAGCGGCATCGACATCTCGGTTCCCTACGGAACCCCCGTCCACGCCGCCGCCGATGGCGTCGTCAGCTTCGCCGAGTTCATGAGCGGCTACGGACGCCTCATCAACATCGACCACGGCCATGGCACCGCCACCCGCTACGGACATCTCTCCGGATTCGCCATTTCACCCGGCCAGCACGTACATCGCGGCCAGGTCATCGGATACGTAGGCACCACGGGCCGCGTCACATCGCCCCACCTGCATTACGAAGTCCGCATCCAGAGCGTCCCCGTCAATCCCCACAAATACCTACGCACCACCATGGCCCGCGTCGGCAAGCCAGCCGAAAGCTAAAGAAGTTTGGCGCCTCTCTCCTCACTGCAGGGGATCAGTGACTTTGACCAGTGATGCTTTTGGCGCCCCAGGTTCCGACGCGCGTTCTTTGCGCGGCTAACCTGGGGTCTTTGCCTTTGTTCTTGCCTTTGTTCTTGCCTTTGCTCTTGCCTTTGCTCTTGTCCTTGTTCTTGTCTTTGCTCTTGCTCCTGCCTTGAATCGCGGGTGGCCCATTCAAGCCCTGCTTTTGGGCTTGAGTGGGGGACCAGTGCCCTCCATCCGCCTGTTCCTTTGACTTTGATCTTGTTCTTCTCTGACCCTCTCCCCTATTCACTTCCTAATTCCTGTCCCCAACCCGCAATTTGCTCACAAATTCACTAAAGTAGAAACTTTTTCCGTCCGCCGGTGTCTCTTTAGAGGTACTCTTTCCAAACACGTGACGTCCTTATGAGCATTGTTGACTATTTACCTGCAAACCCGATTGTTGTCCCTGTTACCTCCACTGCCGCCGACGCCATCCAGGCGATGATACGTCGTGGCATGGGTGCTGCCACGGTTGTCGATGAACGCGGCGTCGTAGCCGGAATCTTCACCGAGCGCGATGTCATGACCCGTGTCGCCCTCTCGGGCCGCGACCCTCACACTGTGCCACTCACCGAAGTAATGACCACCCCGGTGCTCATGGCAACCCGTTCCACTTCCATTGCCGAAGCCACTGCCGTCATGATCAACCATCAGAAGCGCCACCTCCCCGTGGTCGAAGACGATGGCCGCATCATCGGAATTCTTTCCATCCGCCACGTCCTCGAACGCAAGGTAGACGAACTCACCGCCCAGATCCGCGAGTCCGCCAACGTCTAGCGCGCCTGTCGGCTACCAGTTGGTCCGCCATGCTAACCAGTAATGCTTTTGGTGCCTCAGGTTCCGACGCGCGTTCTTTGCGCGGCTAACATGGGGTTTTTGACTTTGCTCTTGCCCTTGTCGTTGCTCTTGCCTCGCCTTCAAAGCAATCACGGGTGGCCCATATTTGCCCTCTTTTGGCAAAAGTGGGGAATTGCAGTGTAGGTAGCACTAAGACCAACTCCGCCTTTTGCTCCTGCCCTTGCTTTTGAAAGTCATTCTGAACGAAGTGAAGAACCCCCGTTCCCCTCACTTCTTCCGTGCCGCCCCCGGCTTCTCCCCGTCCCCGCCTTTGCCTTTCCACCCTTTTCGAGTACTCTGCTACGTCATGCCAATTTCCGAAACCCGCCTCATCGAACGGATCGCCCTCGCCAGCGAGGCCGCCCGCCCCTCTCCGCGCCGCAGCGCTCCCGCCCGCATCGTGCAGTCCATCGGAGACGATTGCGCCATCCTCTCCACCGCTCCCGGCGTCGAGACGCTGGTCACCACGGATTTTTCCCTCGAAGGCGTGCACTTCCGCCGCGAGTGGCACCCCGCCGACGCCGTCGGTCACCGCTGCCTCACCCGTGGGCTTTCGGATATCGCAGCCATGGGCGGCACGCCCTTCTCTGCCTTCCTCTCGCTCGCTCTTCCGTCCGATCTTTCACAGCGCTGGGCCGACCAGTTCTTTGACGGTCTTCTCAACACCGCCAAATCCGCTGGAGTGACCCTGGCCGGAGGCGACATCGCCGAGTCCCCCTCCGGAGTCCTCGCCGACATCACCGTCATCGGAACCGTAGCCGAAGGCCGGGCCATTCGCCGCAGCACCGCGAAACCCGGCGACCGCATCTTCGTCACCGGAGAGCTTGGCGCTCCCTACGCATTGCTCGAACAGATGTACGCCGCGCCCGAGCGCCGTTTCCGTGCCTCGTCCTACCCGGCGCACTTCTACCCTCAGGCCCAGCTTGCCGTCGCCCGCTTCCTCGGCGACAAACAAATCCCCTCTGCCATGATCGACATCAGCGACGGCCTATCGCTCGATCTCGCTCGCCTCTGCCGTGCTTCCGGCGTCGGAGCCATCCTGCAGGAGAACGCCATCCCCATCGCCTCGCTCAATCGCCACGAAGTCGAGTTGCGCCACGCACTCCACGGAGGCGACGAATACCAGCTCCTCTTCACCGTCCCTCCCGGTCGCCGTCTCCCTGCGGAATACAGAGACGTCCCGCTCTCCCACATCGGCTACATCACCGAGGGTGACGAAATCTCCATCGAGCACGAAAACGGCTACATCACCGAACTCGAACCCAAAGGCTGGCAGTACTTCACCCCCGAATCCAAGCGTAAACGCAGATAGAGCGCGGATTTTCACTGCTATCATCAGAAACCGGGTGGCCCACATATGCCTTCTGTTGGCATATGTGGGGTCTGCGAAAACGCCCACCCCTCCAGCACACCGCTTTTGCTCTTGCCCTGCTTTTCTCACCTCAAACAAAAAAGGCGCAGCCGAAGCCGCGCCTCTCGCAACGTCTACCTTCTACTTCTTAGCCTTGGTCTTTGTCTTCGTCGCCGCCGGAGCCGGACCCAGCGCCGACTTCACCTGCTCGATCGTCTCAAACAGCTTCGACTGTTCCGTCACTTCCACAAACGGCACCCGCGACGAATTGCTCACTACGTAGATCGTCGGTGTCTGATGCACGCCCGTGGCTTTCCCCAACTCGGTATCGGCTTCCACCTTGGCGCGCAGTTCGCCCTTCGGATCGTAGAATGCCGGCAGCGCCGTATGATGCTCACCGGCAAACTTGTCGGCAAACTGCCGCAGATTGGTCTTATAGATTGAGATCTGATTGGCGAAGATATATTGCCGGAACGCCTCGCCCAACTGTGGCGATTGCGTGTCGAAGTAACGCGCCATGATGTGCGCTTCCTTGCTCCACGGATGATTCGGTATCACGAAATCATGACGTACCAGTGCCACTCCATAGTTGCGCTCCGCCTGGAGTAGCAGAGGATCGGCCTTGGCACACGCCGGACACTGCAGATCCTCGAACACCACCAGCGCCATCCGGCTGCCCGCCGGAGGATGCAGCGCGCTCGTATCACCTGCCCATGCCGCTCCAGCCGCCATCATTACTATCGCAATCAGCGCAACCATCTTCATCTTCATCGTTTCCATTCCCTCATCTTTCCTTCGAGGAGCGCGTTCCCCATGTTGCCTAAAGTGGGGACCTCGCGCTCGCTGTGCTTCTTCTATTTCGATTCCGCCTGCAGCTGCTCGATCAACGCAAACAACTTCGCCCTGTCCAGCGTCTCCACAAAAGGAGCGCCGCGCTGGCTCACGCTCACCACGTACACCGTAGGAGTGTGAATAATGCCAACCTGCTGCCCAAAAGCGTAATCGGCCTGCACTTTGTTCTTTAACTCGCCTGTGGAATCAAAGTTCTCCGGCAACTCCAAACTGTGTTGATCGGCGAACCGCTCGCCCATGCCGCGCAAGTTATCTTTGTTGATGGAACTCTGGTTCGCATACACCCAGCGCCGGAACTCCTCTCCCAGTGCCGCCGACTTCGTATCAAAGTACCGGGCCATCACGTGCGCCTCGAAGCTCCAGTTATGCATCGGTAGAGGAAAGTCTCTTCGCACCAGCGGAATCTTGTACTTCGTCACCGCTTCCTGCAACAGCGCCTCGGCATCCGCGCAGTCCGAGCATTGCAAGTCTTCAAAGGCAACCAGCGCCACTCGTGATCCCGCCGGAGGCCGCAGCGCGCTCGTATCGCCAGCCCGCATGGCCGACGGAGTCACTAGAAACAGAACCACCAGCAAAGCCAGTATCGAAGTCAGACGCAGATTCATCGCTACGCGCATTCCTGCGCTCCTTTCACTCTGGCCTCTCATCATAGACGAACCCCATACCCCATGCACTTCACCCAAAGCTATCCCGCACTGCTATGTTTTCGGGCCTTCCATAGAGAAGGGTCATCCTGAGCGCAGCGAAGGACCCCCGCTCCGCTCAGATTTCCAATACCGCCTCAGGTCTTTCAACCAGCCATCGATTCTGCTCTGCCTCTCGGTGAGGTTCGCTTTTCGAACATCAGCACAAAAAAGAGAGACGCGGTTTGTGTCCGCGCCTCGATGCGATTCAAAAGGAGGTCTCTTATATGCCAGTTAGACGCCCCAGGGTCTCACTCGTTAGCAGCCCCCACGAAAATTTTCACTTCGCCGCCGCAACCATGTACCACAATGCCAACGCCCGGCCCGAGACGATTATCGAAAGGTGAATCGTTTAGGCTCCTGCACAACCATTCACCAAAAGGTAATTTCACGTTTCCAACCCATTCACCTTTGTGTCAATCGTTTTCATTTTCATTCTTCCTGTTAACGCCCGATGCACACCGCGGCAAGAAAAACTCACCCTGCCCGAATCCTTCCATTCAGACGAGTAGAATCAACCTATGGCAGTTACCGTTCGTTCGTTTGCAAAAATCAACATCGGGTTGGCGATTGGCGCTCTGCGATCAGATCGATTGCATGCGCTGGAAACCATCTACCAGACGGTCGCCGTTCATGATGTCATCCGCGTCGAAGCCGCCCGCGGCAACGGCATCGAGATACGCTGCAAGAATCCCGGCGTCCCCTGCGATGAAACCAACACCTGCCATCGCATCGTTGACCGCATGTTGAAATTCTGGAAGCAGCGCGCCAAAATCTCCATCACCATCGAGAAGAATCTTCCCGTGCAGGGCGGACTCGGTGCGGGCTCATCCAATGCCATAGCCACCATGTTCGCGCTCGAGCGTGAATTGAAAGAGCCGCTTCCTGCTGACGAGCGCCTTCGCATCGCCGCCGAAGTAGGGTCCGATTTACCCTTATTTTTACTGGGCGGAACCGTCCTCGGACTCGGCCGTGGCGAACAGGTTTATCCCCTCGAAGACCTTCCCTCCATCGCTTGCGTGCTCGTCACGCCTAAAATCGCAGTCTCAACCCCCCAGGCTTTTCGCGACTGGGACGCCTTCATGGAGACTGAGAACAAGGCGTGGAATTTGACGCCGGATGAGGGCTCCGTTACACTATCTAAGTTCAACCGCTCGTCTTTTGAGTGGTTGAGCCACCTGCATGTATCCGGTGTTCCTGTCGAAATAGACGGGGACCGGGCCGAGACTCCGCTTCTCGACCTCGTCCGAGCCGGGATAGAAAACGATTTCGAAAGAGTCGTGTTTCCTCAATATCCCGAATTGCGTGACGTGAAGCGAGTACTAGAACGCGAAGGCGCCGATTATGCTTCGCTCTCCGGATCAGGCTCAACGATGTACGGTTTGTTCCGTACTCGTGAACGTGCAGTACAGGCAGCCGAACGGATGAGCGCAGAAGGATTGGCAACCACCGTCACCGAAACGCTGCCCCGCAGTGAGTATCGCGGGCAGATGTTCGTAAAGTAATTCGGCGAACCACTGGGCGGTAGACTAATGGTAGGTCAAGTGCCTTTGGAGCACTTCGTCCAGGTTCGAATCCTGGCCGCCCAGCCAGACCTTCAGTCACGGAACTAGTAAGGCAACAAAGCTGTGCCGCGAGATTGCTTGGTAATGTCGCGCGCCAGCCAACTTCGAGTTTCACGCGATTAAGTGGGATCAACCAGTCCCCCAGCGGAGATAACGATGGAAGCAGTACCCAAGACGAGTGTTGTAACAGCCGCCGCCGAGGCCACACAGACGGCACCTGAAGTCGGATCAGTGACTCCCGCAAAGGCCGCCGTCGAGCAGCCCAAGGGTGACAAAAAACCGGTGCCGACTCGCCGCGATGACAAGTTGCGGATATTCTGCGGCACCTCGAATCCCGCCCTCTGCAAAGAGGTCTGCGATTTCCTGGGACTCCCAGTGGGTCAAACGTTTCTGACCCAGTTTTCCGACGGTGAAATTTATGTGCAGATTCTTGAGAACGTGCGCGGCGCTGATGTTTTCGTAATTCAGCCGACGTGCGATCCGGTTTCGCATAACCTGATGCAGTTGCTACTCATTATCGACGCACTTAAGCGAGCGTCGGCTCGTCGCATCACCGTGGTGATTCCGTATTTTGGTTACGCTCGTCAGGATCGCAAAGACAAGCCCCGCGTTCCGATCAGTTCCAAGCTGGTTGCCGACATTTTGACTACTGCAGGAGCGAATCGCGCGCTGGTTGTTGATCTGCACGCGCCGCAGATTCAGGGCTTCTTCAACATTCCAGTGGATCACCTGTTTGCTTCGCCGGTACTGGTGGACCACTTCCGCAAGCAGAACCTGCTGAACCTGACAGTGATTTCTCCCGATGCAGGCGGCGTGGAGCGCGCTCGTTTCTTTGCAAAGAAGATGGATGCTCCGATGGCGATTGTCGATAAGCGCCGCACGGAGATCAACGTAACCGAAGTGATGAATGTGATCGGCGACGTGCGTGGACGCACTTGCCTGATCCTTGACGATATTGTGGACACAGCGGGAACGCTGGTAAAAACCGTACAGGCGCTGTTGGATAACGGCGCGGTTTCGGTTTCTGCCTGCGCCTCTCATGCCGTACTTTCCGGGCCGGCCCTGGAGCGCATCTCCAAGTCGAACCTGAAAGAGCTGATCGTTACCAACACAATTCCGCTGAGCGAGGCGGGACAGAAGGAACCGAAGATCAAGGTGCTTTCGATTGCCGGTCTAATCGCACGTGCGATCCAGTCGATCCACGAAGAGACCTCTGTAAGCAAGCTGTTTAGCTAAGTCCCGGGCGCGCACGTTGTACGCCGGTGGCTTCGAACTAAAACCAGAAGTAGAAGGAACGGACTGATGGCAACCGCAACTGCAACAAACACAGTGGAAGCAAAGATTCGCGAAGCTTCCGACAAAAATGCTGCGCGCCGTCTACGCACTACCGGAATGATTCCGGCAGTGCTGTACGGTGCCAAGAAAGACCCGCGCGCAATCGCCGTTGATCCGAAGCAGATTCTTAGAATCCTGCATTCGGCCTCGGGTCACAACACGATTTTCGACATCAATCTCGATGGCGAGCAGGCCAAGGCAATGGTGGTGGATTGGCAGTACGAGCCTCTCAAGGGTCATCTTCTGCACGTTGATCTCAAGCGCATTGCCATGGATCAGAAGATGCGTCTTTCGGTGCCCGTGCACATTGAAGGCGAAGCCAAGGGAGCCAAGGAAGAAGGCGGCCTGCTGGATCTCGTATTGCGCGAGATTCAGATCGAGTGCTTGCCGACCGATATTCCGAGCCACATTTCGGTGGACGTGACCAACCTGGGCCAGGGTGAAGCAATCCGTGTCGCCGATCTGCCACAGAATGCTTCGGTGAAGTACTTGAACGATCCGGACGCTCTGGTCGTGCACATCACCTTTGTGAAGGAAGAAGTTGCCGCCGCGCCGGTTGAAGGCGCAGTTGCTGCTGCCGAGCCTGAAGTTATCAAGAAGGGCAAAGCGGAGACTGAAGCCGATACCAAGGATGCTGGTAAGGATACGAAGAAGAAATAACTGCCGTGTTGGGCTCGTCGTGATTTACATGAGCCCTCGGCAATGGGAGAGGTTGAACGGTGAGACTGATTGTCGGGCTCGGAAATCCGGGCATCGAGTACCAGTTCACACCGCATAACATGGGGTTTCTGGCGATTGATCGCATCGCCGAGCAGTGTGGGGTGAAAGTTTTAAACCGCCACTGCAAGGCAGTTACGGCGAGAGCGATTGTAGAGGGGCAGCCGGTGCTGCTGGCCAAGCCTGAAACCTACATGAACCTCAGTGGAGAGTCAGTCAGGGAGTTGCTGGATCGCTACGAATGCGATCCAGCCAGGGACCTGATCGTGCTGTACGACGAACTGGCACTCCCATTCGGCTCCATCCGGATTCGCGAGCGCGGAAGCGCAGGCGGACACAACGGAATGAAGTCGATCATTGCCTGCCTCGGTGGATCGCAGGAATTCTTGCGAGTCCGTCTGGGGGTATCGCCCGGGCACAAGGTGACAAACGGCAGGGATTATCTGTTGTCGCCGATGCGGAAGGCGCAATTGCAATTGGCCGACGAGGCCCTGGATGCGTGCAGTGAAGCGGTTCGAATGATTTTGACGCTCGGAGCGTCAGCCGCAATGAACCGGTTTAATCAGAAGCTGAATGAGGCCGGGCAGGCGGAGTAAGGATTGAGGGCAAGCGTCAGCGCAGCCCAGGAGAGAATAGATGGATCGCAAATATGAAGTGATGTTCATCCTTCGTCCTGATACACCCGATGAGGATATGGACCGCCTTCTCCAGACGATGGAGACCAACGTTGCCGCTACCGGTGGCAAGGTGACCGGCTTTGAGCGCATGGGCAAACGTCGCCTGGCGTACACGGTAAAGAAGTTCCAGGATGGCATTTACATTCTCGCCTTCGTGGAAGGGCCGGGCTCGGTGTTGAAAGAACTGGAGCGCCGTCTCCGCGTGCAGGAGCTTGTTATCAAGTTCATCACCGTGCGCACCGACGAGGAAGAGAAGCGTCTGGCAAAGGTCAAGAAGCTGCGCGACGCCAAGGTAAAAGGTCAGGGAACACAGGGTCAGGCAGCGGCTGCAGCAGCGGCTCAGGCGGCGGAAAATGCTGCGAATGCGGCAGCTCAGGCAGCTGAGTCTGCGGCATCGGCTCCAGCGGCCGAAGCAACTCCCGCGGAAGTTCCTCCGACAACGGTTTAAGCAGGTCGCCTGCCTTTGGGTGGGCAGCGCGAGTGGATACTGCGCGCGAAACAACGTAAGTGTTTAGGCGCCTCAGGCGCCAACAAGGAGAGTTATGGCAGACGAGAGCACCAAACAGGCAGCTCCGGAAAAGTCCGAAGCAGCGGCACCCGAAGCCGCAGCACGTCCCTCGGGTCCCCGTTCCAGCTCGGGACCGCGTCAGGGCGGACGCCCCGGTGGCAGTGGCCGCGATGGTGGCCGCAAATTCTTCCGGCGCAAGAAGGTATGCAAATTCTGCACCGAGAAGATCGACAGCATTAATTACAAGGACGTACGTCTGCTTTCGGGCTTTGTGGCCGAAAGCGGCAAGATCGTTCCTCGCCGCCTGACGGGTGTTTGCACGCCCCACCAGCGCCGCGTCACTGAGGCAATCAAGCAGGCGCGCAACATCGCTCTGCTGCCGTTCGCGGCCGGACGCTAGGCTGAGATTAGAGAGGGATTGAGTCATGGAAGTCATTCTGAAAGAAGACGTAGTCAAGCTGGGCGCGCGTGGCGAAGTGGTGAATGTGGCCGAAGGTTATGGCCGCAACTACCTGTTGCCAAAGAAGCTCGCGGTGGAAGCTACTAAGGCGAACAAGGCTGTCATCGAGCAGATGAAGGCCTCGTCAGTACGCAAGCTGGCCAAGGAAAAAGGCGATGCCGAGCTGCTGGCGAAGCAGTTCGACGGCGTGAGCTTGCACTTTACCCGCAAAGCTGGCGAGAACGATGCGCTGTTTGGTTCGGTCACTTCGGCCGACATTGCGCACGAACTCGAAGGCCGCGGCTTTAACATTGATCGCCGCAAGATCGAACTCGACCAGCCCTTGAAGGCGCTCGGCGAATTCAATGTGCCGATCAAGCTGCACAAGGAAGTCACTGTACAGATCAAGGTCACGGTGACCAAGCAGGCCGGCGAAGAACAGCCTGCGTAAGTTGTAGGACAAAGTTTGGCAGGGGCCGGCGTCTGAGGGCGCTGGCCTTTCTTTGTTTAGGATTGCAAAATAGATTGCTAACGGACTGAGCTTTGTACCGTCCAACCATGTGATCAACGTACTCTGCCGAAGCGAGGCGGGTTCGGAGTTGCCGGGTAACGGGCGAAGCCAGAGTTTCCCCAAGAGGAAAGTAATGGTGGGGCAGGGCCCGAGCCGAGTAAATGACGCCGAACTGATTCGCGCGGCGCAGCATGGAGATCATGCGGCGTTCGAAGAATTGGTGCGCCAGTATGACCAGCCGGTGTTGCGGTTGGCCTTACATCTCACCGGGTCCGAGCAGGAAGCGAAAGACATTTACCAGGAAGCGTTTTTGAAGGTGTATCGCAACCTGGGGAGTTTCCGTTTCGAGTGTTCTTTTTATACATGGGTTTACCGGATCGTCTCCAACTTGTGCATGGACTATCTCCGGCGCAAGCAGGTTCGCAAAGAAGATTCGTCGGTTCGGGTCAGCTCGGACGGCGAGGAGTTCGATCTTCTGGAGCAGGTTCCGGACGAACGCGCGGGGACGAGTCCCGAGCAGGATTTGATGCGGCGTGAACTGGGCAGGCATATTGCCTCCGCGTTAACCAAGCTTACTCCGCGAGAGCGCATGGTCTTTGAGATGAAGCACTACCAGGGATTGAAGCTGCGCACCATTGGCGAGGCCCTGAACACAACGGAAGAAACGGCGAAGAACACCCTCTTCCGCGCGACACAGAAATTAAGGTCGGCCCTGGCTGACATGAAGTCGAAGTAGAAGAAGGCAATCATGAATTGCGATTGGGTACGGGAAAACATCGCGCTGTATCTGTACGACGAACTAGCCGACGATGCGCGTCATGAGCTGGAAGGCCACGCAGAGCGTTGCGCAGATTGCTCCGCCGAATTGAAGGCAATGCGTGCTTTTCATGGTGTGATGAGCGAAGCGCCGCAATTGGAAGTGACACCGAATCTTTTGACCTCGGCCCGCATACAGCTTGCGGAGGCTCTTGAGACAGTGCCGCAACGCCGCGGTTGGCGCTGGACGCTCGATCCCATGGCGCTGCTGCGTCAGGTACGTTTCTCGCCCGCATTGGCCGCTATCATCTTCATGGTTGGCTTCGGCGGTGGAATCGGCACCATGTACCGCATGAGCGCTTCGTTGCACGGCGGCGCAAATTCAGCCGAACAGCAGCAGGAAGCATCGATTGCCGGCATTCGAAACATTATTCAGGAGCCGGGCAGCAATCGCGTCCGCATCGACTACGAACGAGCGTTGCCGGAGACGATTAAAGGCTCGGTGAATGATCCCCAGATTCAGGCGCTGTTGGTGATGGCTTCCCGCAGCACCGCAAATTCCGGACTGCGCATGGATTCTGTCGATTTATTGCGACAGAAGCCGGACGACCCTGCCGTACGCGAGAGCCTGGTTTATTCCTTGCGCTCCGACAGCAATCCTGGCGTGCGTCTGAAGGCCGAAGAAGCCCTGGCTCCGATGGTGAAGCAGGACATTCGCGTTCGCAATGCCATGCTCGAGTCGCTGCTGAATGACAACAATCCGGGCGTTCGCGCCGGAGCCTTGAAGGCCCTGGAGGCGGTGCCGGATGACACCAGCGTTCGGCAGGCATTAACTCAACTGGCGAAAGAAGATCCCAATGAATTTGTCCGGCAGGAATCCTCACGTGTACTCGCGCAGGCGGACGTCCAATAAATGATCTGCCAGATGAGCAAGGATTTTGTAACGGCTGTGATCCCGGTTAGTCCCACGGAAGTGGAGGCGACCCGCCGGTGAGAACGAAGGCGATAAGTCGAACCCAAGCCGGATGCGTCCTGTTAGTTTTTGCGCTGATGCTACCCGCGATGGCCGAGCAGCGGATTGAGCGCGAGGGCCGTGGATGGATGCAGGAAAGCTCCGGCCCGCTGACCGCCGAAAAAGCATTGCTGGTCACGCGCTTTGTAGGCGCCGTGCGCGTGGTGACCGGCGCCAAATCCGCTGGCTACCTTCTGCGAATCCATTCGCAGGAGCCGCTGGAAAAAGACGCCCGCAAGCAGTTCGCAAACTATCATCTGGGCATAGGCCGCAAGAACGGCGAGACGCTGATTCAGACGGTCGGACCTCTTGACCTTGCAGTACGCGCGGACCTTACGGTGCAGCTTCCGGCTACCACCGAAAAAGTACACGTCGTCACCCTCGCCGGTAAGATCACCATCCATGGAAAAGTAAATCACCTCGAACTGCAGACGCATGGCGGCGACATTGAGATCGACGATGCAGAGCTGTTGCGCGCGGTGACCATGGGTGGCTCAGTCATCGTCAATCATCGGCTGGGCAACTCCTACATTCAAACCGGGGGCGGCGATATAAGGGTCGATGCTTCGACCGGCGATATGGAGATTCACTCGCTCGGCGGAAACATCTGGCTGAAGGCCATCAATCAGGCCCGCATTCAATCCGGCGGCGGAAACATTGAGGTTGTGCGCTGCATTGGCGCACTGCTGGTGCGCACGGCCGGTGGCAACATCAACCTGGGCGAGATGGGCGGCGCGGTTACGGCTGAAACCGGCGGCGGCTCGATTCGAGTAGGCGTCGCTCACAGCGGAGTTGTGGCCAACACGGCGCTGGGCAACATCGAGCTCTGGAAGCTGGCGCAGGGAGCGCAGGCCCACACCGGAATGGGGCGGATCACCGCTGAATTCATCGGCGACCGCAACTCAATGCGGGAATCAGAGCTGGTGACATCAATGGGCGATGTCGTCGTGTACTTTGCCGGCGGAGCCCCGGGGAATGTTCATGCCGTCACCGGTGGCAGCCCAACCCGGCGCATCGCAACCGACTTCCCTGACCTGAAGATTGCAAACGGGCTCGCCCAGTACGGTCCTCGCAGCATTTCCGCCGATGGAGCCATTCATGGCGGAGGTCCGATGATCGAAGTGCGAACCATGCTCGGCCAAATCGAGTTGCGCAAAGCGCGATAGCGCGTCGTTCTTAAAGCAGTTCTCCTGTCGCGACACTCTCGGGTTGCTCTCCTGCTATCTTTCGCAGTCCGTAAAGCATCCAAAGCTGCGTGACCCCGGACTCCCTCGAACGCTTTGCGGCGGCTTGTGAAGCAGTAGCCGCCACATCAAGCAAAAGCGAAAAGGTAACCCTCGTCGCCGCCTACCTCCGCGAGCTTCCCGCGGCAGAGGCTGGACTGGCAGCGCGATATCTCGGCGGACGCCCCTTCGCCGCATGGGAGGAGAGAACACTTCAGACTGGCGGCAACCTGCTGTGGCGGGCACTGGCCGAGATTTCAGGCGATGACGCCGCATTCTCGCAGGCATTCCGCAAATTCCGCGATCTAGGGAGCGCTGCGGAAGAGGCCTTTGCGCATCGCGAGCCGAAGTCTGGCACTCTGATCCTGCAGCGATTGGCGGGCAGCTTTGATGCATTGGCCGAGGCGCGTGGACCGGTGGCGAAGATCGCATTGCTCAAGGCTCTGTTCGGGCAATGTTCTCCGCGAGAGGCAAAATACATCGTCAAGATCATGCTGGCCGAGATGCGCATTGGCCTGAAGGAGAGCCTGGTTGAAGAAGCAATCGCCAAGGCTTACGGCGCGGAATTGGCCGCCGTGAAACGCGCCGCCATGTTGACCGGCGACGCCGCAGAGACTTTATTGCTGGCCTCGGAGCACCGTTTGCAGGACGCAAGGATGCGTCTCTTCCATCCCATTGGATTCATGCTGGCTTCTCCGGCAGCGGATGCGGAAGAAGCCTTCGCAGAGTTCTCCGACGCCATCATCGAAGATAAGTACGACGGCATTCGCGCCCAGGCACACGTCGAGTCCGCTAGCAGAAAGGTGCGTATTTACTCACGCACGCTCGATGAAATCAGCAGAGCTTTTCCGGAACTGCTCGACCCAATCGCTAGCTTTCAGCAGGACGTGGTGCTCGACGGCGAGGTGCTGGCCTGGAGCAATGGCCGCGCCCGTCCCTTCCGCGAGTTACAGAAACGGCTTGGGCGCAAGCGCGTCACCTCCACGATGCAGCTCGACATTCCGGTCTCATACATTGTGTTTGACGTGCTGGCCTTTGCCGGTGAGTTGACGATTCACCGGCCTCTGCGCGAGCGCAAAGAGATGCTGACAGGGCTATTCGCTGGACGCAAGCCCGCTGAGTCGCAAGCCTTCTCCGAATTGCTGAACTTTGATGGCGAAGAGGCGCGCGCACCCGAGGATCGCGTCTTGCTGGCACCCAACGTTGAGGCACATTCATCGGTTCACATGGAGGAGCTTTTCGCAGCGGCGCAGGCACGCGGCAATGAAGGACTGATGATCAAAGAAGCCGGCTCGGAATATACGCCGGGACGCCGCGGCAAGAACTGGTTGAAGTTGAAGCACGAACTGGCGACGCTCGACGTTGTAGTCACTGCGGCAGAGTATGGCAACGGACATCGGGCTCAGGTGCTCAGCGATTACACGTTTGCAGTTCGCGACGGAGACCGTCTGCTAAACGTGGGGAAGGCATACACCGGCCTGACGGATGCGGAAATCGCTCGCATGACTACGTGGTTTATGGAGCACACGTTGAGTGAGCGTGGGCATGTTCGCGACGTTGAACCGCGTATTGTAATCGAGGTCGCGTTTAACGCGGTCATGCGTTCGGATCGCCACAACAGCGGCTACGCTCTGCGCTTTCCGCGCATCGTGCGATTGCGCGAAGACAAGCCAGCCAGTCAGATCGACACCCTCGAGCGTGTGCACGAAATCTACGAACAGCAAGGCGAGCAGAACCAGGTTGCGCCCTGACCTGCGCCCTCCGGAACGCTATCCACCGACCTCGATGCTGAGTTTCTGCTGACGGGACTTGCCATCCTTACTAGCCGTCAAATCCACATCCCACGGGCCTGCCATCTCCAGATTCACCTGTCCCTCATAGTCGCCATCGCCTTTGCCGCTCAATGTGATGTGCTGCGCGCCGTGATCCATTCCAGTCATCGTTACATCGGCCTTCAGGGTCACTCCGTCGGCTGGTTGATTCGCCCCATCAATGACGTGAACCTTCAGCATGAAAGGGCTGCTGTACTTTGGAGGAGTGGGATCGGTGGTAAGCGTGAAGCGGAACGGAGTGAGCTGGTCGCGCGTGTTGTTGATGATGGCCGTAGGGTTGGGAGGCGTTGTGGACTCGGATTTGCATCCCGTAAAGGCCAGCGGGAGCAAGGCAATAGCGGCGAAGATGAGTGTATAGCGGCGCATGGATTCTTCTTTCCTCAATGCGTGTTTCCCGGTTGCGGATTGCCGGCCGGAAGATCAGATGCGCGGCGTTTGTGTTCGTGGGGCACGGGCAGAATGCATCCGTGTGCCAGATCGCAATCGGCGCTCTCAAACTGAATTGTAGTGTGATGGATGTGATGGCGGCTGGCCAGCATCTGGCGCAACTCTTCGAGAATGGCGTTGCTGGCCGATGGCGGAATATCGGCGATGGTGATGTGCGATGAGAGCGCGTGTGTGTCGCTGCCGATGCTCCAGATGTGCAGGTCGTGAACGTCGAGTACGCCTTGCAAGGATCGCAACTCCGATTCGATGACGTCCAACTCCACGCTGCTCGGCGCACCTTCCAATAGAATGTTCAGGCTCTCGCGAACAATGCTGATGGAGGACCACAGCACCATCGCGGAAATTCCTATGGAGAGTGCCGGATCAATCCAGCTATGACCGGTCGCAAGAATCGCCCAGCCACCGATAATTACAGCCGCAGTCGAGAGTGTGTCGCCAATTTCATGAATGAGCACCGAGCGCAGATTCAGGTCGCGTCCGCCGCGCATCAGCATCAGAGTGATTGCCCCGTTCAGTATCACTCCGGCTCCGGCAACCCACATCATCAATCCCGCGTGTACCGGCTCGGGATGTGAGAGCCTCTGCAGAGCCGAATAGAAGATCAAGACGGCAATCACAATCAGCGTGATGGCGTTGACGAAGGCGGCCAGCACTCCGGCGCGCCGCCATCCATAGGTCTTGGTGCTGGTTGGTGGACGTTCGCTGAAATAGGCGGCGACCCAGGAGAGCAGGAGAGCGAAGAAGTCGGAGACATTGTGTCCCGCTTCTGATAGCAGCGCCAAGCTGTGTGCCCGGAACCCGGCAATTACCAGCAAGAAGATGTAAGCCAGGGTGAATCCCAAGGCGAGCCGAAGCATACGGGCGCTGAGCGGAGGATGAGCGTGGCCGTGTGCGTGCCCGGCGTGCGAATGCATGGTTGGAGTTTACGGCGCGCGCCTACTTCACATCAAGACTGCCGAAGGTAAATCCAATGGGGTTAGCGAGATTGGGATAGGATCCAGTGTCGAAATGAACATGGCGATGAACATGAGACTGTGACGAAAAAACTTTGGGCAGCGACCCGAGCCCGTCCGGCATCTCAGATATAAGCGGGTGTGGTGCGGCCAGAGCAGAGCTGACCCACTCCGGGAGTGATCCATTGGGCAAACGATCTCTGGTGCTGGTTCTGGCGGTGGCGGCGTTGACGGCCAGAGCAATCTCGCAGGAGATTGTGATTGAGCCGACGAACGGAAATGCCCAAGGCAAAGTCCGTGTCTCGCGTCCGGCAGCATCGGAAGCAATTCAGCCAAAATCAACCGCGAAGCCGCCAGCGGCAGAACGCGCGGCAACCAAGAATTCAGCGAAGGTGCCAGCGAAGAAAGCGGCACTGAAACAGGTTTCCGCCAAACCGAAGGCGGCTCCCGTGGAAGCACGACCGGCAGTGCCGGCAGCCGAGCAGCCGAAGATTGAGGCTCCAGTCGCCCCAGTGAAGAAGATTCCAGCACGCCCGCAGTGGGCGTTAACGGATAACCGGGATGCTAATACTCTGCAGATCGAGATTGCGAATGCACTTGCCCGCGACCCGAAGCTCACGGGTTCGTCGATCCAAGTGAAGGTTGACGAGGGAGCAGTTACTTTGGAAGGCCAGGCGATGGGCACCGAGGAGCACCTTCAGGCGGTGCGACTGGCGCAGAGTTATGCATGGAATCGCAAATTACTGGACAAGATTGATGTAGTTCGCAGTGTCTCCGCCAAAAAGTAGTAACGGAACCTCCTGATTTCCCCCGGCTTCGGCTGGGGGATTTTTCTGCGCTCTAGACTGCGAGTTCGCCGAAGAGGCCGCGCTGTTCAGGAATGGAGGGACGGAAACGTGCGCCTTCGAGATTGAGCAGGAATTCCTTGGCCAGGAGGCCGCCCCCGAATCCGGCAAGCGTGCCATCGGAGGCGATGACGCGATGACAGGGAACGATGATTGCGACGGGATTGTGATGGTTCGCCTGGCCCACGGCACGCGAGGCCAGCGGCGAGCCGACTTCGCCTGCGAGCTTTGCATAGGACCATGTCTGGCCGAAGGGAATGCGCAACAATCCCCGCCAGCACTTCTGATGAAATTCAGGGCCGCGTAAATCGAGGGGCAAATCAAATTTCTGGCGAACTCCGCCGAAGTACTCATCGAGCTGGCGAGTCACCTCGCGGAAGCGATCCGGTTCCTCGATCCAGCGTACGTTCTTGGTGCCGTGCGGAGCGATCCAGTGTCCATGGAAGGCGACTACGGACAGGCCCCGCTCACTCATGGCGAGATCGAGGTGGCCTACAGGCGAGTCGTACCCGGCGGTAAAGAAGAATTCGGATGGCTCGGAGAATAACATCTCTTGGCCAAAGATAGCATGAAAGCCATGCGCGTTGTTCCCCCGAATGCAGAGCTCAAGGCGCAGAGCTTATTGCACAAAGGAATAGCGCGAGCCGTGTGGCTCGCGCTATTCCTTTTTACGTCCCCCGAATCTTACTGAGGCTGAGACATCGAAGGCGACTGCTGGCTGGCCTGCTGGGTCAATTCGCCGACGCCGTTCTTCAGCAGCGTGACTTCAACGCGGCTGCCGCGCGCATGCTTGGTGGTGTCATCGGACGCCGTCTGTACCTTGGCATTACCGAGACCAAGTTCGTAAATGCGATAGACCGGAATCTGATGATTAATTACCAGGTAACGGACGACCGAATCGGCCAGGTGCTGCGACTGTTGGATCGAGGCGGCGCCACGGCCAGGCGTGAAGCCCTGAACCTCTACGACATAACCCTTCTGGTCCTTCATGGTTTCAGCAAGCTGATCGAGTGCTTCCTTGGCGCTCTTGCTCAACGTGGAGGCACCGGGACGGAAGCGGATTTCAACCTGATTAGCGCTCTGGTACTGATCGATGTTCTGCACGACCTGCGACACCGACTGAAGATGGGTGTTTGCCTGCTGCGCGGTCTGGTTCGCCATCTGGGCGCGATTGCCTGCGTCAACCGCGTGCTGATCGGCTAGGGTGGCGTGGGCATCGGCACGCTGGATTCCGGCGGTCGCGCGGGCATCAACGTCCTTCAGCATCCGGGAGTTGTTTGCCGTAAGCTCATCGAGTTCGTTGGCTCGTTCACGAATTGGCGCGAGCTGCTTCTGTACATACTTCTTGCGCGCAAACGGATTCAGGTGTCCCCAGAAACCTTCACGGGTTTGTGGCTGGAGCGGCTCAAGCTGCTTATCAGGGTTGGCCATCGGCGAGTTGGAATCGGCCGTCTGCGACTGGGCTGCAGGCTGCTGGTCTGGGGCGGGGTTGCTTTGCTGCGCAACGACCGGCAGGGCAAGAGTAGCAACCAAGGGCAAGGCAAACAGGAAACGGTTTTTCATTACATTCCTCCGGCGGGATAGTCCGCTTTCAGGCTACCCTGTGCGGTAGCGCGACAACTCTTTCTATTACAGTTCAGATGCCAAACTGAAAGCTGCCGTAAGTCTCGTGTTTTCAGTGGAAATGAATGCAGAGTTGAAGGCGTGAGAGGTAGGAAGCGGATTCCTGCGAGTAGAAATTACAGTGTCGGAACGATGCTTGTCGGAATGATGTTTGAGAGCAGCTTGCAGGCGAGTACCAGGCCGGCTACTTGCTTACGCTTCTTGCCATCAGCTTTTTATGCAGGTCGAGAATGTAGTTGTCCGTCATGCCGGCAATGTAATCGCAGATAACCCGAGCCCGGGATTCGGATTGCATCTGGCGCTGGTAGCTGGACGGCAGATCCAGCGGATGCTCCATCCAGTAGCGGAAGAGGTCGTTGACAACCCTCACCCCGTCGGCCTTCTGCGGACGTAGCGACTCGCTCTGGTAAACATTTCGATAGAGGAACTGCTTGATTTGTGCGCGCTCGTTGTCCGTGGTGGGACTGAAGGCGGCTAGGCGCTCAGGGTGGTTGCGGATGTCTTCGACGCTCCGCACGCCCGCGGCTTGGACGCGGCTTCGGGTGTTTTCAATGAGGTCGGTGACGAGGTGGTTCAACATGCGCTTCAGCGCCTCGTTGAACTTGAGCTTGTCGCGCACGCCCGAGAATTCGCGCTCGACCTGGCGGAAATAGCGGTCGAACAGTGTTAGCTCGCGGCGAATGTCGTCGAGTTTGAGCAGATGGGCCTCATAGCCGTCATCAAGATCGGCAGTGTTGTAGGCGATCTCGTCCGTATGGTCGATGAGTTGTGCTTCGAGCGGCGGGCGCTGATCGAGCAGGTACTCGGCCAATTCCGGGTAGTCCTCCGGCGCGTAGTCGTGTGAGTGCTTGATGATTCCTTCGCGAACTTCGAAGGTGAGGTTCAGCCCGGGATGCGCGGCATAGCGCTGTTCGAATTGCTCGACGATGCGCAGCGCGTGAAGATTGTGATCGAAAGTCTCACCGTGATCCTGCATCACCACGTCGAGCGCCCGTTCGCCGGAGTGTCCGAACGGGGGATGCCCAATGTCATGCACGAGGGCGAGGGCTTCGACCAAGCCTTCGTTGAGATGCAATGCCGAGGCAATCGTGCGCGAGATCTGCGCGACTTCAATGGTGTGGGTCAACCGGGTGCGAAAGTGATCGGAGAGGCGCTGGGTGAAAACCTGCGTCTTGTTCTCCAGGCGACGAAAGGCACGTGCATGAATGATGCGGTCGCGGTCGCGCTGGAAGTCGTCGCGATAAGGATGCGGCGTCTCTGGATAGCGGCGTCCCAAAGAGGACTCAACACGCACTGCATAGGAAGCCAGCATGGAGGAAGTGTAGCACCTGGGAGAAAGCTGCGGCGACATTCCAAGGCTTCAAATCGCGGGCGCATAACTCAGAGCAAAGTAAAGCCGCCAGGCAGCGATGGTCTGCTTTGCCTGGCGGCTCAGGGATTCGGGCCTGAGGTTATTTGCTCGCGCTTTCTTCCTGCCGCGCAAGCTTCACCTTAGCGCCATCAAGTTTCTTTTGGACTTTAGCTACATCGGCAGGTTCAACTTCCGCCGAGACCGTTCGCTTCCATTCCTGCAGCGAGCGCTCCCACTGGGTGGCCGCGAGCTTCAGGCGATTTGTCTTCTGATAGACGTCGCCGAGATGTTCGTGCACAGTCGGATCGTTATCGATGCGGTCGATGGCTTTGCGCAGGGCGTTTTCCGCCTGATCATACTTGCCCATCTTGAAGTGAACCCAGCCCAGCGAATCCAGGTAAGCGCCATTTTGCGGATCGAGTGCGACCGCACGTCGAATCAGCGAGAGTGCCTCCTCGAGTCGCGTACCGCGATCGGCCAGCATGTAGCCGAGATAGTTCAAGGCTGCCGCGTTCTTAGGATCGTTGGCAAGCACTTTGCGGAAGTAGCTTTCCGCCTCGTCGTACTTCTTCTGGCGTTCGTACACCGAGCCGGCGATGAAGTTTACGTAGTCCTTCTCTTCCTGCTTGGTAGAGAGCTCCAGCGCCTTGGCCAGCGATTTCTCCGCTTCAGAATAGCGGCGCAAACGGCTGTTCATCTGTGCCAGAGCAATCCAGACCTCGCGGTCATCCGAGCCATTGCCCTTCAGCATGGCTTTCACTCGGGCAATCGCGGCGTCGCCTTCGCCGTTGTCGGCTTCCTGTCCCGCAACGACCATCTGCAAGCCGCGATCATTGGGAAGTTTTGCAACTGCTTCGCGTGCTGCTGCCGTGGCGGCAGGCCAGTTCTTGGCGTCGCGATAGCTTTCAATGATCTGCTGGTAGCCGCGGGCCACGGAATCATCGCCTAGTTCCGTCATCTTGCGAAACGTATCCACCGATTGCTGCGTCTTATTCTGGTCGCGATAAATAGTTCCAAGTCGCTCCAGGAAGATCGCACGATTGTTGCGTTCAGAGGCCGAGTACGCGCCACTGGGCTTCTCACTGCGGGCCAGTAGCTCTTCGAGTTGCTTCGTGGCTTCGTCGTATTTACCGAGCGATTCCTGAATGACCGCGCGGTTGTACTCGACTTCCATCGAGTCCGGAGCGATGGACTGCGCTTTGTTCAGCGTCTCCAGAGCCTTTTCAAACTGCCCGTCGCGACGGTAGATTTCCGAGATGTGCAGCAGCGTTTGCGCGTCCTGCGGATCGGCGTCGGCAATCAATTTGTATTGCTCAAGCGCGGTTTCGGTCTGATTGTCGTTCAACAGGTTTTGCGCCAGTCCACGCACTGCGTCGAGATTGTCCTTGTCGAGCGTGACGGCTTTACGATAGGCGTCGATGGCGTGCCTGTAATCCTTCTTTTGCTCGTAGGTATAGCCCAGCACGGAATCGATGCGCGGCGAGCGTTCGCTCTCCGGCACGGATTGCAGAATTTCCAACGCGCGGTTCGTATCGCCCTCTTCGTTGTAGAGAAGCGCGAGCGTCGTCACGGCATCTTCTGACGATGGCTGCAGCTTCACCGACGTGCGGAATTCGGCTTCGGCTTTGCCGGTTTCATTGTTCAGGCGGTAGAGACGGCCCAGCAACAGATGATCCTCGATGCTGGTAGGGTCCAGACGCACGATCTGCTCATATTGCTCGATAGCCAGGTGCAGAATGTTCTCGGTATCGCTCTGCGTTCCTCCCTGCAGGTCGCCGATCGATCGCAGGTAGATGCGGCCCAGCAGACGGCGGGCGTCCAGATTGTCGGTATCGCGATTGATGACCTCCTGCGCCTCGACGACAGCCTCACGAATGTTTCCCGTGCGGGCGTAGAGCTCGGCAAGAGCGGAGGCTAGATAAGGAGAAGACGGATCGGCCTGCAGCGCGGCTTTGTACTCATCCACGGCTTTGGAGGCGAACTCGGCGCGTCCTGTTACTGCCACCATCTCCTCGTACATGTGCCCGAGCTGGAAGTGGTAATAGGCGTCGGAGCGGTCGGGCTGCTTTGTGTTTGCCGCCGGTGCAGATGCTGGAGATCCAGGTGTCGAGGAGGGAGTTGCCGGTCCCGCCGATGGTTTCGCCGCGGGCTGGGCAGTCTTGACTGCCGGAGCGGCCGGTTGGGTTTGCTGCGGAGCGCTCGCGGGTTGTTGAGCGAAGGCTGTTAGCGAAGCCCCAAGGAGGGCGGGAAGGAGCGAGCTGCGAAGAATTTTCATGTTCACCAAGCCAATGGTACTTGGATGCGCTGAGGCTTACCACCGAAGCATTTTCTATTTTAGGCCAATAAACAGTACGGGATACGGTGGCCCGGTCCTGAACGAGGAATTGAGCTTTTCTGAATGGTCTCGATTGCGATTGTTAGTTGCGATTCCTTGATTCGCAAGCCGATCAACTGGCGGGAATTTCCTGCAGCATTCGTAGCTTCCAGCTATTTTCCGCCGGGGTAAGCAGAACCAGATAGTGTGCCTGCACGCGCTCGGTCGAAATCACCTTGCCGCCTTCGCGATACTGAATTTCCAGGTCAGCCGTGTCGGTTGCCTCGAGCGCGGAGCCATCCAGCGAGTAGAACGTAACTCGCACGGAGTGCCCGTGATCCACAATCTTGCGGCTCAACCCGTTTTGCTTCTGGGTATAGATCGCGTCTTGCCACTGTTGTCGCGCGGTACCCGTGAAATTCTCGTTGAGCAACTCAGTACGATTCTCTTCCAGCGCCGAAACCAGAGACTTCCATGCATGAGCATAGTCGCGTTGGATAGACACAGAAGTTGTGTCCTCCACCGGACGCGGCGAAACACCTGCGGAGTCAAACGATTGCAGCGGTGCCGGAGGGGCGGCCTGTGTCTTCATCGGAACCGAGATCAGTCCCAGCACAAGCGCCAAGCCCAGGGCGGCAGAGCGCAAACGGCTAGCGGCTCGAGGGTTGGACATGGGATTCGTCATAATCCGCCTCCCCAGTGAATTTCATTCCCGAGAACCACACCGGCAGCCACCGAAAGCGTGGCGGAAGGAGATGCGGGGAGTTCAGCGCGGGCAAAGCCGCGCTTGATGCGGGCGTCTACCGTGCTGCGTCCGGCGGAATCGACGGAAGTAAACGTCACGATTGTGCCGTCCGGTACTGCATTTCCGGAGCAATCTTGAATGGGATCGGTTTCGACCAGGATATTGCCGTCCGGTGCGCGCGAGGCATTCATTCGAATGCTGCACGGATCGGCCGCCACGTGCTGCACAACGCGGCGCACGCTAACCTCACCCGAGGAAGCAATGAACTGCGCCGGACCACTGCGGCGTCCTGAATTCAACTGCACCCAGGCGACGCCATTCTTTCCCATGACCTTGCGCTCCTCGATTGCCGATCCCGCCACCCCAAGCTGGAAACTAACTGGGGTAGGAGCGAGTACAAGATTTTGATAGCGGTCAAAAAGATATGCCGAGCCCAGCACCGCGCCGTTGGCTGCGGCGGGCACCCGTGAAGGATGAGTGATGAAAGAGATCTTCTGCAGCGGAGCAGCACTCACGAAAAACGAAGTTCTGCTGTTATCGAGGACCGCCACGTACCGCCCCGCGACCTTGAGTTCGTCGCCCGAAATGGTGACCGTGCCGCGCTGTACCGTGCGCTTGCTGGCCCCACCGGGGCCGAAAAGGTAGAGAGTCGTGGAGCCAGAGCCCGAAACCTGCAACGTGGCCTCGGCGCCGGCCTGGCCGGAGCCCGAGACGCGCACCTGCGCCATGCACAAGGCCGAAGTCGCGCAGAGAAGCCCGACAGCGAGAGAGCGATGAAGTGAATTCATGGCCACCTATTGCACGTGGTCGCGGCTGTACTGATTCACCGTGACCCGGTAGGTATGAATTTGTGCAGCAAGGTCATCACGCACGCCGATGCTGAACGGAATGGGCGTCTGCGGCACCAGTGCCTGATCGACATAACCGTCGGACACCCAGATCACCTTGCCCGCATTGTCATAGAACGTAGCGAGCACGTGCGGGATGTTGACGGTCTGTCCGCTCTGGTTCATCAGTTCGCCGGTGAGCACGGAATGGCCACGGGGATCTTTTTGCAGCGCCTGGTGCATTACGCCCATCACGGGGTCGGCCGAGGCCGGAACCAGCATCGCGTTCGGCTGCATGTGGACGCTCTGAATGCGGCTGCGGCTCATGTTCGGAAAGTCGATACGGAAGGGAGAAATTTCCTTCGGCAGCAGGACGTGGCTGATCTTGTCGAAGCTTTCTTCCTGCGCCATCTGCTGTCCGTCTTTGCCGATCAGAGTAGCGGAAACAGAGACAAAGCCCGGCACCGTGTCTTCGTTTTCGATTTCGCCCAGAAGAATGAAGCTACCATCTTTTTCCACCGGGTTCATGGAGATGATGCGCACTCGCGGAGCCTCTACGTTCTGCGCTCCCCAGTCGTCATCGCTGCCACGGGTCACAATGTCCCAGCGAAGATAATTCACCGGAATCACCTGCGGTGGAACCTTCGCACGCGACTGGACCGGCCACAGCACCTTCCAACTGTTGTCCTCGCGCACCACTTTCAAGTCGCGCACGTCATAGACGGCGCCCACGGCCGACGCCCACTGCAGATTGGCGCGCACCGAGGCTTCCTGATCGCCTTCTCGAAGCACCTTTGTGTCGAAGAGTTGTAGCGCAGAGTAGGTTCGTAGATTTCCCGTCTCACCGAAGATGTCGCGTGCAAAGTCTGGCATCGCGGTGTTGCTGGCCTTCGCCACATAGCGATAAGCCCCTTCGGAATCATGAGACTTCATATGATTGAGTAGCGCCTGCACCGCGCCCTCCGGCGTGGTAGCTGGAGTCAGAGCGGAGGAGTGCATGGTGGCGGCTGCAACCAGCGCGGCGGCGAGAACAATGAGCACAATTGGCAGAATTTTGTTCATGGCTACTGAGCCCCCCGCATCGTAATCTCGCTTGCCTTGGACGTAGGAAATTCAATCGTCTCCGTGTAACGGCGGCGATCCGGCAGCAGGACGAGGAAGATGGCCAACAGGCTGACGCCCACCGGAACCACTCCCCACATCACGCCCTGCCACACGGGAGGCACTGCGTTTCCGAAATCAATGTGTTTTGCCGGAGGCACGTCGTCCTTGGTCCACAACGTAATAGCGCCATTGTCGTAGCTTTCTGCCTGACGCCATCCCGCAAAGGCCAAGAGCGGTTCATAATAGCGGTCGCGAACGAAGACGTAGCGCAACCCGTACTGGTCTGCGTGTTTCAATATCGCGCGCAGCGACTCCATCCCGGCAGTGCCGTAGTACTTGGAGTTGTAGAGTTGGCCCGCGCCGTATGCAGTTAATTCGGGCAACAGTCGGGCGGAGTTGTAATCGCCATCGAGGCTGCCGGCATTCGCATAGGTGGAAACCTTCGCAAACTGATTACTGAAGCCCAGCGTGATATAGCGATACTTCGAGTGTTCCTCGCGATTCAGGAAGTCGATCACTGGCTGCACGTGCAGCTCGCCGGTGTTGATGGGATTGAATACCGTCCATGCCACCGCCATCGCACAACTGTAAACGGCCGCAATGCCGAGCAGTACGGCGGCGCGACGGCTCCAGCGGTCGATCATCCATGCCGCGAGTAGGCCTACAAACGGCAGCGCCATCAGCGTTGCCCAGAACGTAAAGCGTTCGTAGGTCAGTACCTCGTAGGCGCGTCCCAATAGCAGGCGTCCCACTGGGGTGGTACCGCCGAGACCCAGCAGCGTCGTCAAATACCAGCCAAAAAGCAGCGGGCGCAAGCGTCGCTCGGCCGATCCCTTCAACAGAATGTAAGGGATGGCGAGGATGAGCGCACCCATCGGAATGACCCAGAAGTTCATGCCGCTGTGCAGGCTGAGAAGGTAGTTGTCACGCGAGCCGTGCGGAATCGGCAACTGATTGATCGGGTTCTGCCGCAGCGAAATGAAATAGGGCAGCAGCACAACGATTGCCGCCGCCAGAATGATTGCGCCGAAGGCAACAGCGCGTGCCAATACCGCAGCGGCCGACGACTTGCGCGAACTCTCATTGCGATCCAGCAGCGTGAGCCAAAGCACCGGAAGCGCAAACAGTACGGCTCCGAATAGGAACGTCACGTGGTGGGCTGCCGCGCCAGTCATTGAGAGTGCAGCGCCCTTCAGCAGGTTTCTGAAAACTCCGTCGCGCGACCACGAGTAGAAGTAAGGCAACGCGTTGAGCGTGAGCGCCGCCGCCGTCAAGGTTGGCAACTGGCCGGACTGGTAAATCAGCATCGACATCGAGCCCAGAAAGACCGTGCCCACTGCCGCGTAGCTCGCCTCCCGGTCGGGAACCCAGAGCTTCGCATAGCGGTACATGCCCACCGGCAGCAGCAGAATCACGATCAACTGGACGAACATATACGCGCCTGTCAGTCCAAAGACGTGCGAGAACAACGCAATCCACTGGTGTGTCAGCGGAGGATAGGTCGTCTGCGACATCCCACCAAACCATTTTTCGTTCCAAGGAGAGAACCAGTGGCTTGCATAATGGCTGGCAAAGAAAATGTGCGTAGTTGCGTCATAGGAATTGGCGGGTAGCTGCATCAGTAGCAACGGGCCGTGCACCGCGAGAGCAAGCAGCACAATCACTAGGAGAGGAATAGCCCGGTTTTGAGCGGTTGCCGACTTCGGAATCAATGGATCATCTCCGTCTACCAACTAAGTCAGATTCCCAGAGTTGCTCATGGGTTTACCGAGCGGGTTGAGATTTTCAGGGACTCCGGCATTTTGTGAGGAATGAAACACTCAACATAGGCACCCACCTGCTCCATGTTGGCAATGTTCACGGAACATTCCAATTTGCTTTGCGAGCAGAGAAGACGTCTAGCGGCTTCTCTGCATCCAAGAACGTACAACCTAGTTTTCTGAGATTTGCGATTACCGCATTCCAGAGTGGCCAAGTGAAAAAGAAAATACTCATTGCCGGCTCGTTCGTTCTTCTGTTGTCGTCGCTCTCTTTGCGCGCGCAGGAAATCGATCTGGGCGGTAACGCTCAAAATACCCCCAAGAATCAGAAGAAGTCTGGTGAGCCGTTAGGCTGGGGCTCCAGCATTGAAGTTGGCCGCAACGCACGCGCGGCCGAGGACCAACTGAGGCGCGGAAACTCCGCCGGAGCTGCCGCTGCCGCCGAGCGCGCAGTAAAAGCCGCGCCGCAAAATGCGAGGCTTTGGTTTCTTTTGGGCTACGCCTCCCGGCTCTCCGGCCAATACCCTCGTTCGGTTGAGGCTTATCAGCAAGGGCTAAAGCTCGAACACAACAACCTCGATGGCCTCAGCGGCCTGGCACAAACTTATCAGCGCATGGGACGTCTGGAAGAGGCGAAACGGTTGCTGATGCAGGTCGTCAATGCCGCGCCGAAACGTGAGAACGACCTGCTCATGGCTGGCGAACTTTTCATGCAGAGCGGCGATACCCGGCAGGGCATCGCGTTGCTTTCGCGCGCCGAGTCACTGCATCCTTCTTCTCACGCCGAAGTCATGTTGGCCATTGCCTACTTGAAAATGAAGCAGCCTGAGCGCGCCAAGCAGTTGCTGGACGAAGCGCGCCGCCGAGATCCGAAGAATCCCTCGGTTTTCCGAGCCGTGGCGAATTTCTATCGTGAACAGCACGACTACAAAGCCGCCATCGCCGCCCTGAAGAGCGCGCCCGGACAAAATACCGAAGTCCTGGCCGACCTTGGCTACAGCTATGAACTGGACGGCGACAAGAAACATGCAGCGGAAACTTACGCCAAGGCTGCCGATCTTGCTCCTCAGCAGATCGGGTTGCAGCTAAGCGCTGCGCAAGCAGAGTTGCGGTTAGCGGAGATGGAGCGCACACGTTCCTTCCTTGCACGTGCCGAACGGCTCGACGCCAATCACTATCGCCTCCATGCATTGAAGGCGCAACTGGCGCGGGCGGAAAATCGCACTGCCGACGCCATTCGCGAATACCAGGTCGCCATTTCCCGTCTGCCCAACGCCGCCGTGCCGGAAGGCCAACTGTATCCGATCCAGCTTCGCCTGAATCTTGCGGAAATTTATCGCGAGACCGGGAACGATCAGGCTGCGCATGAGCAAATCGCCGCCGCCGAAGCCTTGGTCAACCAACTGCAAATCGAAGGCCCCGCACGGGCTGAGTTTTTGCGTGTGCGTGCATCCATCCGCTTCGGCAGCAATGATCTGGAGGGTGCGGAGAAGGACCTCAAGGAAGCCATGCGGTTGGATCCGAACAACAGTGCCATTCAGTTGCAGTACGCCAACCTGCTCTGGCACTCGAAGCGTCCGGACGAGGCGCGCAAGTTATATCTCCAGGTGTTGAAGGCCGAGCCCAAGAATCGCTACGCGCTTGAGGCTATGGGCTACATGGCACGTGAGTCGAACGACAATGCCACCGCCGAGCGTTACTTCAACCAGTTCGCCGCGGATTATCCCGACGACTATGTGCCGCATCTCGCGCTCGGTGATCTCTTCACGGCCACGGCGCAGTTTGATCGCGCCAACTCGTCGTACGAGGAGGCGTTCAAGCGCGCGCCGCGCAACGCCGTTGTAGTCGCCAACGCGGCGAACGCAGCGATCCAGGCGGGTCACTTCCCCGTTGCCTCCAATTGGGTGGACCATGCCCAGGGCAGCATGCTTGACGATCCGCGAATCATGCGCGAACGCGAGCGCGTGCTTTTCCATCAGGGCAAGTATGCTGAGTCGGCACGATTGGGTTACCAGGTATTGGCGCAGTTGGAGACCGATCGCAATGCGTCGGTCTATCTTGCCTACGATCTCTACAACCTCGGACGTTACGACGAGGCGCTCACGCTGACCGAGCGCTACTCGAGAGTGTTGCCGAGGGAACCGAATTTTCCGCTGCTCACCGGTCACGTGCACAAGCAGAATCAGCTCCTTCAGCAAGCTGCCCAGGACTACACCGAAGCCATTACGCGTGATCCAAAGCTGGTTGAGGGTTACGTGAACCGTGGCTACGTGCTCAACGATCTGCAGAACCCGGACGCCGCCATTCAGGACTTCCACTCTGCGCTCGCGTTGCAGCCGTCCAATGGCGTGGCTCACCTCGGGCTTGCCTTCTCCGAACTGCAGCTTCATCACGGGCGCGCCGCGCTTGATGAAACCGACAAGGCAGAGAAGCTGATTGGAGAATCGGGCGCCATTCATCTTGCCCGCGCGACCGCTTACCGCGACTTGCGACTTCTGGACAAGGCAGAGCAGGAGTACGTCGCCGCGCTGAAGTATGCACCGGACGATCTGAAGCTCCACCTTGCATTGGCCGATACCCAGTTCCACGCGCGACAGTATGCGGCGACGATCCAAACCCTGAATGCGACGTTGGCAATCTCACCGGATGATTCCGAGATTTATGCCCGAATGGCCAATGCCCACGCCGAGCTTCATCATCGCGATCTGACGTTCCGCTACATCGCCGCGGCAGAAAAACAAAGCCCGGACTCTTCGGCCGTTCTGCTCAATACCGGCACCGCACTGTTGGCCTTAGGCGATCAGAATGCGGCCATGCAACGCTTCTCGCGGGCCTTAGAGGCTCCGGATGCCAACCGCGTGGAAGCGCGATTGCTGTTTGCGCGAGTTTTCGTCCGGCAGCACAAATTCGACGCCGCACAGCAACAGATTGCACTGGCGTTTGCCGAGTCGCGCGTGGGCGAGGCTTCTCCGGTCACTGCCGACGACTTCATTGAAGCCGCAAATCTTTTCCTGGGAATGAACGATTTCGAACTGGCGCGCCGGTATTTCGAACGTGCACGGCAAGCGGGAGCGGCCGATGAGGTCGTAACGATCGGCATGGCTAATTCCGCCATTGCCGAAGGCCACACCGGCGAAGCGCAAGCCGAACTGGCAAGACTTGGCAACCCCGCGGAGTATACAAACAATTTCGACTACACCATGGCGCAGGGAAACATCTATCGCCAGCAGCATCAGCAATTTCACGCGATGACGGCTTTCGCGCGCGCCAATCAGCTTGGCGGCACCGATGACACGGCTGAGTTTGCCATGCAGCAGGCCGCTGGGGAACAAGGTGTCCAGGTGAGTCGGCGCGTCAGCCTTAATTCCGATGTATTGGTGCATGCCATCATCGACGACTCCACCATTCTGGGCCTGGACCGGCAAATATTTCACAATGCGCAGGGCGCAGCCATCCCTCCGCCCCGTTCCTCTCTCGAAACTCTATGGACCAACGGATATCGTGCGGATCTTGGGAAATATCCGACGCTCAGCGGCTTCTTCCAGGTGCGCAATGCTCGCGGTCAAATTTCGCTACCAAGCGAAACTCTCATTCTGAATCGCGACACTTGGGATTACACGATGAATTCAGCGTTGAATCCGGTGCTGAAGCTTGGCCCGGCCACGTTCTCGTTTAACACCGGCCTGCAATTCACCATACGACGCGATAAGGAGAGCCCGGTCGAACTGAACCAGAACCTGTTCCGACAGTTTGCATACATGTCTTCCAACGCGCTTGGCAACTGGCTCACCGTACAGGGTCAAGCTTTCCATGAGAGCGGTCCATTGACCGACCGGAACCTGCACTCGCGGGAATTGGGTGCTCGCATTCAATTCATCGTGGGACGTCCATGGGGCCGCACGCAGTTCATCACGGCTTATGGAACGCGTGATCTGCTGTTCCGTCCGTTGATCCGTGAGTTTTACTCCACCACAACATCGGCCGGGATACAGCATGAGTTCAGCGACAAACTCCGCATCGCTGTCGTGGGAGAGTATATCCGCTCGTGGCGGGTGCAGGATTTGAGCTTCTGGATCGCGCAGGCGATGCGTCCTGCGGCGGAGGTTGAATGGAAACCTACGCGGCGATGGACTGTGAATGGAAATTTCGCATTCTCTCGTGGCGAAGGAATTCACGATTATGACAACGTGCAGAGCAGTTTCCTCATCTCTTACATCAAGCCGATGCGGCGAGAAGTGAATGACAACTTCGGTCAGGTGCCGGTTGAATATCCAATCCGGTTTTCCTTTGGAGTTGAGAACGCGAATTACTTTAATTTCGCTGGCCACAATCAGACGATTCTGCGACCGGTCATTCGTTTGACATTGTTTTAAGGCCAGAGGGGCCCAATGAAGATTTGTCTTGTTACTGCTTTCCCGCCGTCAAGACGGGGGCTGAATGAATACGGATATCACATCGCCCGCGAGCTGCAGCGCGATCCGCTGCTGAGTCTTACGATCCTCGCAGATCGAGTGGACTCGGCTCAACCAGAGCTGGATGACTTCGACGTGGTTCGGTGCTGGGATTTCAACAGCTTAAGAAATCCGATTCACGTACTGCGTGCAATTCGCGAACTGAAGCCCGATGTCGTGTGGTTCAATCTGCTCTTCTCCACTTTCGGCTCGCATGCAGTCGCGGCTTTCGTTGGACTTATGTCGCCCGTGCTGGTTCGTTTGTCCGGAACTTATACCCACATCACTTTGCACCACCTGATGGATAATGTTGACCTCAAGCACGCCGGTGTTCGCTTTCCGCGCAGCTATCGCGCTGCCGGATATCTGGCGACCCGCATGTTGCTGATGGCGAATTCGATTTCGGTGCTGCTGCCTGCCTATCGGCGCACGCTGATGCAGAAGTACAACGGAAACAACGTCCACTTCCGCGCTCACGGCATTCTTTCTGCGCGCCCTGAGCCGCCCGCGTTTGAAAAGCGCGGCAATCCTGAACATCGCATCCTGGCATTCGGCAAATGGGGAACTTACAAGCGTCTCGAGTTGCTGATTAAAGCTTTCGAGGAGATTTCGCAACGCTTCCCTCAGGCGCGGTTGGTAATCGCCGGCGGCAACCATCCCAACACCGCGGGATATGTCGAAGGCATTGCGAAAAGCGTTGCCGACAATCCCAACATCCGGTTTACCGGCTACGTGGAAGAAGACAGTGTCTCTGAGCTCTTCTCTTCCGCAAGTGTGATGGTGATGCCTTACTCCTCCGCTACCGGATCAAGCGGCGTGGCGCATTTAGCTTGCGAATTCGGTTTGCCGATTGTTTGTGCCGACATCACCGATTTCCGCGAGATGAGCCTGGACGAACAGCTCGCAATCAAATTCTTCAAGATCGGCGACGCGCACAGCATGGCCGATTGCATTGTGGAGTTGCTGGAAAGTTCGGCAATCCAGCACGAGATGGGTGAGGCAAATTTCTCAGCCGCATTGCGTCAGACAATGCCGATGATCATTCGTCAGTATCTGCGCTCATTCGATATGCAGCACCGCCATAATGCCCTGCGTCCCTTCTCGCGCTTTAGGAGGCTCCCAGGGTGGGTTCCGTTGAGATCGACGATCTTCCGCGCCACTGCGCCCAGGTGGTCTCCATGGACTTAGGCGCCGGAAAATCCTTGCCAAAGGGTCTCGTCAACTTCACGCCTTCTACCTCGGGCATGCGCGGAGTGCGCGCGCTGCTTCTGGTGGGTGGAAGAGCGGACACGGAACGCTTTGCAGAGTTCCCGATCGGGATGCTCGACGTACTGGGCCGCAGCATCATGCTGCGTACGCTCGATCGTATTCGCGCCAACGGCATCAGCGAGATTGCGGTGCTTAGCGACACCGCTCCGCTTCAACCACACCCCGTAGTCGATTCCTGCACGTTCAACGTGGCCGCGCCAGAGTGTTTCTGGGGCGAGGCCCTGCAGCAGTTTCGCAGGCTCAGCCGTCATTCCGAGAGCGTCCTGGTTGTTCGTCTCGGTGCCTGGGCGGAAGTTAATTACGCAGCGATGGTGCAGGAACACAGACACTCGGGATCGGCCATCATGCGGGCTTGCTCCCGCGACAGCGAAGCGCTCGATGTGTTCGTGATCTCCTCCAGCAGCCAGACCGAAGCTGCGGCTTTGCTGCGCGGCGAACTGCGAGACGATCGAATTGCCGCTGCCGAGTACAAGTCCCACGGCTATGTGAATATGCTGGCCGAGGCGTCGGATCTTCGCGTTCTAACTTTGGACGCTTTTGCGCGCAACTCCGAACTGCGTCCGTGTGGCCGCGAACTTCGCCCCGGTGTGTGGGTCGGAAAAGGCGCTCGGATTCACCGCCAGGCGCGCATCGTTGCACCCGCTTTCATTGGCGCCGGTTGCAAGGTGCGGGACGCCTCGGTAGTCACTCGCGGCAGCTCTCTTGAATTCCATTCAGAAGTGGATTGCGCAACGATGATCGACAACTCCAGCGTGCTGCCGTACACACGAATCGGCGCCGGGCTGGAGGTGGAGCGCTCCGTTGTCGGCTTCGAGCAGGTACATAGCCTGCACCGCGATGCCACGGTGAAGATCGAAGATCCTCAAATGATTGCGCTCACAAACGGAAGCGCGTCAGCGCAGTTGCTCACCGCGGCGAGCTGGTTTCTGAACTTTGTGCCGAACGTTTTCTGGAAGTTGCTTTTTGAGCCCAAAGCGGAGCAGATGGAAGGGGCAAAATCTGGTTTGCTCGATAAACACACCCCTGCTATTGACGACTCTCCATTGGCAACAGCAGAGTCACAACCAAAATCCTATCGGGAAATGGTGGTAACGAGGAGATATGGAAACGAGTAGACCTGTGATCGTGAAGCGTGTTCCGGAGAATTTGAATTTACGGCAGGCTCGCGCCTTTCTGGAAGAAGTACGTCCATTGTTGGAACACGACCGTCCGCAGCTCGTTTTCGATCTGTCGCTCGTTCGTAAACTGGATTCGGCCGGAGTCGACATGCTGCTCTATTGCATGAAAGAGGCTTCGCGTCGAGATGGAGATCTGAAACTCGCTTCGCTCAGTCCTCAGGCTCAGGTCGTGCTCGACCTGACGAGAACCAGCAGGCTCTTTGAAACCTTCGCGACCTCCGCCGAGGCGGCGCGAAGTTTCAGCGGATATCTGCCTAACATGGTTCGGCAGTTTCATCCTGACTCGCAGGGTACCGCTGGCGAAAGGAAGGTGGCGTGAGCGTTCGCGAACAAGCGTTGGGCCCATGGCCGCAGTCTCGGATGCGCACTGCATTCGAGACTCTGAAGTCGAATGGCTCGGAGGGCAAGGTGTTCACCGGCAGCGTAGTCATGCTGGCGGGATCTGTACTGGTGTCGCTGGCCAACTTTGGCTACAACATCGGTGTCGCTCACCTGCTTGGTCCGGGGGATTTCAGCCATGCTGCCGCCGCTGTCACGCTGCTCATGCTCGCCTCCTGCATCAATCTTGCCTACCAACTGGTTACCGCTAAGCTGATCGCGAAAACCGTGATTTCCGCCGAGCGAGCCGCTGTGTACCAGTTTCTGATGCGCCGCGCCTGGCTCGTCGGTTGTGCGCTCTCGGCGGCAATCGTTGGCGCCAGCCGCTGGATCGCCAGCTACTTAAGAATGCCGTCGCCAACCCTGATTGTGCTGCTCGGCATCGGAATGCTTTTCTACATCCCTCTTGGGGTGCGGCGGGGCGGAATGCAAGGCAGTTGCAAATTTCTTCGACTCAGTCTGAATCTTGCGGCTGAAGCGTTCGTGAAGCTGATCACGGCGATGATTCTAGTGCTCAGCGGCGCCGGGATCATGGGCGCGGTGGGCGCAATCTCCCTGTCTGTGTTTGCTGCCTTTCTGCTTCCCACCGGAGATGGTGAGCTTCGTCAGACGGCTGCTGATTACACGCCGGGCTCATTCCTGGAAAGCATTCAGGCAATCATTTTTTTCATTGGTCAGGTGATCATCAACAACGTCGATATTCTGATGGTGAAGCATTACTTTGCGCCCGATGACGCGGGCATCTATGCTGCCGTCGCCCTTGTTGGGCGGCTTCTGTATTTCGCCACCTGGTCGGTCACAAGCGCGATGTTCCCCATCTCCGCCGGAAGTTCGGCTGAGAGCGATAGCCGCCGTGTTCTTATCGTGCCTTTGTTATTCGTCGCCGGACTCTCCTCGGTCTTCGTCGGTTTTCTAGCCACCTTCCCCGGGCTGGTCATGCGAACTCTCTTTGGCAGTGATTTCCACCGTGTTGCCGCCGGGGTTGAACAACTGCTTGCAATGAATGCTGTTGCCACGGCCGTCTACGCCGTTTGCGTTGTTTTGATTACTTACGAAATGTCGCGCAGGATTGCAAACACCGGTTGGCTGCAGCTCGTCGTGAGCTTCCTGATCGTCCTTTCGATTGCGATCTTTCATGCCTCTCTGATGCAGGTAATTGTGATCCAGCAGGTACTTCGTGGCCTGTTGTTGATGGCTGTTTCGTATCCCTTTTTTCGACATGCCCCTGGTCTGGGTGAGGAGGCAGCATGAGAAAACTTCGACGCTCGACCGAATCTGAAGTCATCGCCGAATTCCTGAAGAACGAGTATTACCAGGAAGAGTTTCATGCCGACCGCGAGAGCTTTGAGCGGCTCGTGCTTGAGGCCGATCTCACCAACGAGGAAGAGAGCGCGCTACGCCGCGCCCTTCTGTTTCGCCGTCGCGGTCACATGTGGCGTGAGGTACCGCCCGACACGCAGTGGTGGGAGGTGGAGCTTGAGCCCAGCGATCTGAATTACGTTCGCGTGTTCCCACGGGCCCAATGGAGAAAAATCGCAGGCGAAAACTTCTTGCTTCGCGACATCGTCAACCGCATTCGCACCGTGAGATTTTCCGGCGGAAAGCGCGACTTCATCGCGCGTGTGCAAGCCCTGTGCTATCGCCTGCGTACGGAGCAGGACCGCAGCGCCGTGCTCCTCATCGGAGTCGACGAAGAGAAACCTCTTACCATTCTTGAAGGAAACCATCGTCTGACTGCGGCTTTGCTTGCCGGGCCCACGATGTTCAGCCATCAGTTCCGCGTATTTTGTGGGTTTTCTCCACATATGTCGCGCTCCTGCTGGTATGAGACGAATCTGCCCAATCTCTGGCGCTATGGACAGAACCGTTTGCGCCATCTGTTTTATGACCGCGATGCCGATGTCGCACGCGTGATTCGCGAGATGGGCCATGCCTCCCACGCACCAGTGATTGACGGCACCATGGATCCAGTGCGCGCCGGAAAAACCATCGGCGGCTCGAAATAACGTAGTACGCAGGTTTAGGAGAGTTTCAAATGTACGCAATACAGTCTGCGAGGTTCGCCGTTCCAGTGCTGATTAGTGCGCTGCTGATTTCTGCAAATATCTGCGCTGCCCAGGAAATTCCGCAGAGCAGCCCGCAGCCGCAACAGTCCCGGCCCAGCGGTGTAACCGTCGATCCGTCGGCCGGTCCGCTCAACCCGACGGAGCCGTCGCCCAGCGCGACACCGCAGAATGGAGGTTCGGAAACACCATTGCCGAATGCGCCGCAGCCCCAGGCGGCTCCCGCGCAGCCGCCGCGTCCCCCGGCGCAGTCCTCCCAATCCGCCCAGGAGCCACTCGGCGCCGCTGCTGCCGAGCAGGTGAAGACCGCCGGAGGCGGAGCCTCGCGCCCGGCCGGAAATGCCATTGCTCCCGCCAAACAGCATCAGTATCGCTCGCTTCTCATTAAGCTCGGAGCCGTTGCCGCTGCGGGAATCGCCGCCGGTACCGTTTATGGGCTCAGCCATGCCACCTCTAGCACACCGCCGCACTCCACGACTGCGGCCGCAAAATAGTTGCTTATGTCATCGTCGAAGAACCTCAAGAAATCCATTATTGTCAGTTTCTCTGGATTGGACGGAGCAGGGAAGACGACACAGATCACCGGTTTGCGCGAAGCTGCAGCCGGACTCGGTCTTGACTCTGATCTCATTACGTTTTGGGACGATGTCGTCGTCGGCACTCGCTATCGCCAGGGCTTCGTACACAAAGTTTTCAAGAGTGAAGAGGGTGTGGGAGTGCCGGGACAACCGGTCGAGCGCCGTGACAAGAACGTGCGCGTCGGCTATCTAACCCTGATGCGCCACCTGCTCTATCTCGCCGATGCCGTCCATCTGCGCATGGTTTTGTGGCGCGCTCGCCGCGCCCCGGCCCGGATCATCATCATGGATCGCTATATCTATGACGAGCTCACAAACTTGCCGCTCGAAAATCATCTCTCGATGGCCTATGCGGTTCTGCTCGCGTCGATTGCGCCGCGCCCCGAACTTGCCATTCTGCTGGACGCCGATCCCGAGCTGGCGCGAGCCCGCAAGCCCGAGTACTCAGTAGCCTTCATGCGACAGTCACGGCGTTCCTATTACCGCCTCGCCCAGCGCCTCGGAACCATGACGCTGATTCCGCCGCTCGATCTGACAGAGGCAAAGCGTGCCGTCCTCACCAGCTTCCTGCGTGTTCTCGGAAGAGAGGGAGAGGTAAGTCTGATCGGAGTAGTGCCCGCCGCATAACTCGGGCGGAATGAACACAATAGGCCACGGGCTATCCGTGGCCTATTGTGTTCAGTATCGATTAAACCGTCTCTGCCACTGCAACCGCCGGACGAATCTGCTGCAGATCCACGTAGTCGGTCGGATACTTCCCCGTGTAGCACGAAGTGCAGTAGTGAGGGTCGCCCTGAGGCTCTCCGCACGAGGCGCGCAACCCTGCAAGCGACAGGTACGCCAGCGAATCCGCGCCGATGAACTCCCGCACCTCCTCCACCGACTTTCGCGCAGCAATCAGATGCCGGCGTTCCGGGGTGTCCACGCCGTAATAGCATGGCGAGGTCGTCGGAGGACACGAGATCCGCATGTGAACTTCGGTCGCACCCGCGTCGCGCACCAGGCGCACAATCTTCTGACTCGTAGTGCCGCGCACAATCGAGTCATCGATCAAGATGACGCGCTTGCCCGCCAATAGCTGTCGTACGGGGTTCAACTTCAGCTTCACCCCAAAATCACGTACCCGCTGCTCCGGTTCGATAAACGTGCGCCCTACATAGTGATTGCGAATCAAGCCGAACTGCATCGGAATGCCGCTCTCACGCGCATACCCCAGCGCCGCCGTCAGGCCGCTATCCGGAACTCCCACCACGAGGTCGGCATCTACCGGAGCCTCGCGTGCAAGTTGCCGTCCCATCTGCTCACGGGATTCCTGCACGCTCTTGCCAAACACCAGTGAGTCCGGACGCGCAAAGTACACTTGCTCGAAGATGCATTGCGATTGTGCCAGCGCTGGTGCGAAGAAATGCGAATGCACGCCTTCCGGCCCCAGCACGACGAGTTCGCCGGGCTTCACGTCGCGCTCATATTCGGCGCCCAGCAGGTCAAACGCACAAGTCTCGGAGGCAAACACGACTGCATCCGGCCCGCCATCCTTGCCCGGGATGCGTCCCATCGCCAGCGGACGGAAACCGCGTGGATCGCGAGCGGCAAAAATGTGGTCGTAGGTCGCCATCACAAATGAGAACGCGCCTTCAATGCGGCGCAGCGCGTCGGCCATCGCTTCCGGCAGAGTCTTCTCATGCGACTGTGCAATCAAGTGAAGCACAATCTCGGTGTCGCTCGAGGTCTGGAAAATCGACCCAGCCAGTTCGAAGCGCTTGCGGATTTCAGCGGCGTTTACCAGATTGCCGTTATGCGCAATCGCAATCTGACCTTTGTTGCAGTCCACCTGGATCGGCTGGGCGTTCAGCAGCGCCGAGTCACCCGCAGTCGAATAGCGGGTATGGCCGATTGCGTGATATCCCGGCAACTTCTGCAGTACCGCCTCGCTGAAGATATCCGCCACCAGTCCCATGGACTTGTACACGGTCATGCGGCTGCCGTTGCTGGCTGCAATCCCCGCCGACTCCTGTCCGCGATGCTGCAGTGCGTGGAGTCCCAGGTAGCAGAGCTTGGCCGACTCAGGATGGCCGTAAACCGCCACCACGCCGCACTCTTCGTGAAGTTTGTCCATTTCGATTTCGAACATTTAGGTCCCGCCTTGTACGTCGATTCGCCGAGTGCGCGAATTGACGGCAATGGCACGGCCTGAGCCGTGCCGAGATCGCTGTGAATAACTCAAAACGTCCAACGATTCCCCACTGTTGGACCGTTGTGTCTTTCTTGCTAAACCCCCGCCACTGCTGGCTCGGTCTGCAGAGCTTGCTCCAGTGCCTCGCGCCAGCTCACCTTGAAGGTGGAAATATCACCATCAATGACGGAAATTCCGTCAATCTGAATGGCGAATTTCTCACTCGTGGTGAGTCCAATAACCTGTGCGTTCAATCCACATTTTACCGCAATCTCTTCGATTGTTTGTACCTTTGTCGCGTCGCAGGTCACCAAAGCTCGCGTTGCGTCCTCGGCAAACAGCACGCACTCGGCCGGGAGTCCGGCAGAAATCAAGTTAATTTCCGCCCCTAGCCCCTTTGGGAATCCGATCTTAGCCACGGCTACGGCGATCCCGCCCTCGGCGACGTCACGCGCAGACTCCACCAGACCTTCCGAGGCAAGCACCTGCAGCACATCCTGCAGAGCCTTCTCGTCCTTCAGGTCGAGAACCGGCGGCTTGCCCCATAGCTCGCCCAGCACGTGCACGGCATATTCAGAGGAGCCGAACTCGACCTGCTCCTCGCCGCTATGCGACTTCTGCCCCGGCGTCAGCAGCACAATCGAGCGCCCTGCTCCGTAGGCGTTCGCCGGAACCGCCTGGGTCACATCCTGCAAAATTCCAACGATGCCCAAGGTTGGCGTGGGATAAATCCCTTCGCCCAGCGTCTCGTTGTAGAAGCTAACGTTGCCGCCCGTGATCGGAGTCTCCAGAACCGTGCAGGCCTCCGATAGTCCGTCGATCACCTGCGAGAACTGCGCCATAATAGGCGGCTTCTCGGGATTGCCAAAGTTCAGGCAATTTGTCGCCGCCACCGGCTGCGCGCCCGTGCAGGCCACCATCCGCGCGGCCCGTGCCACGTTGTGCTCCGCGCCCAGCTTCGGATCGAGATAGCACCAGCGTCCATTGCCATAGAGCGCCATGGCCAGTCCGCGCGGAGTGCCTTTGATGCGGATCACACCCGTCAGTTCGCCCGGCCCCTGCATGGTGTTTGTCTGCACCATCGAGTCGTACTGTTCATAAACCCAGTGCTTCGAGCAGATATTCGGACTTGCCAGCAGCTTATGGAACTCGGCGTTGAAATGATTTTTCGCGCCGCCCAACTGCAGCGCGCCCGGTTTCTGCTTTGGCACCGGAGCCGTCCACTCGCCAACCTCGCGGTGATAAAGCGGCGCATCGTCGGTCAGCGCTTCGTTCGAAATCTCTGCCACGGTCACGCCGTGATGCTTCACGCGCATCGTGTTCTCGCCGATCACCCGGCCCACGGTAACCGCGTCCAGTCCCCACTTGCGGAAGACCGCAAATACTTCTTCTTCGCGGCCCTTCTCGGCCACCAGCAGCATCCGCTCCTGCGACTCGCTGAGCATGATTTCGTAGCTGCTCATGCCGGTCTCGCGCTGCGGCACCAGGTCGAGTTCAATCTCCAGCCCCACCCCACCGCGCCCACCCAGCTCGCAGGTAGAGCAGGTCAGCCCCGCCGCCCCCATGTCCTGAATGCCGACAATCGCGCCGGTCTTCATCGCTTCCAGGCAGGCTTCCAGCAACAGCTTTTCCATGAAGGGATCGCCCACCTGCACATTCGGACGCTTCGCCTCGCTGCCTTCGCTGAATTCTTCGCTCGCCATGGTCGCGCCGTGAATCCCATCCTTGCCGGTCTTCGAACCGACATAGATCACTGGATTCCCTGCGCCCGAGGCCGAGGCATAGAAGATTTCGTCCTTCTTCACCAGCCCTAGCGCAAAAGCGTTCACCAGCGGATTGCCCGCATAGCAGCTTTCAAAGCGGGTTTCGCCGCCGACATTGGGCACGCCAAAGCAGTTGCCATAACTGGCCACGCCGCCCACCACGCCATCCAGCACCGAATGATTCTTGTGCAGTGTCGGCCGATCCATTGTGGAATCGTGATCCATCGAGATCGGCCCGAAGCGCAGCGAATCCATCACCGCCACCGGACGCGCGCCCATCGTGAAGATGTCACGCAGAATGCCGCCCACGCCGGTGGTCGCCCCCTGGAAGGGTTCGACAAACGAAGGATGATTGTGCGATTCAATCTTGAAGGCGCAAGCCCATTCGCCGCCGATGTCGATAACCCCGGCGTTTTCACCCGGCCCCTGCATCACCAGTTTGCTCTTGGTCGGCAGCCTCTTCAGGTGCACGCGCGACGATTTATAGGAGCAGTGCTCGCTCCACATCACGGAGTAAATCCCAAGCTCCGTCATGGTAGGCACGCGGCCCTGCCACTTCACAATGCGTTCGTACTCCTCCGGAGTCAACCCGTGGCTGCGGATAACCTCCGGCGTGATGTTCGGCTCTTTTTCAGGGGTAGGCATAGGCGGACTCAATTATTCTCGCATGTTTAGAGGGGCAAACGAAAGCCGCAGGCATCAGATCCGCATTATCAACTCTGTCTATCTTGTTGGTTCTGGGCGTTGCTTCACGCTCTTCGTGTCATCCTGATTTTGGTGTTTGATTTTGGTGGATTTTGATCTTGATGTTTGATTTTGATGTCATCCTGAGCGCAGCGAAGGACCTCGGGGTATAAGGGTACTGCCGGAAAACAGCATCGCTCTCATGAACACGCCGGATGACCTTTCCTTTTGATGAACTTCTACTGCACCTTCACCGGCACCAACTCCCGCTGTGCCCGCCCATCTACAAAGCGCACGCACGGAATCTCCACCACTAGCACGTGATCCAGCAGATTCGGTCTCATGCGGAACGAGCCCTGCTCAAACGAAAGCTGCACCTTGCTCCCATTCATCACCTGCGGAAACTCAATCGGAGCCGACGGATTCGCGCAAATGTACAACGATGCCAGGTCGCAGAATTGCAGCACCTCGATCAGCGCCTGAATCTCCTCCAGCGGCAACCCCGCTTGCGGCAACAGGCGATCCACTCGCGCAGCCTCGCGATTCAGGAACTGCTCAACCTTTGCCCGCTGCTCCGGGGAACCTGCGCCGCGTTCGAGATAGGGATGTGTAAGCCGTGCAAAGTGTGCGCTTACCAGCAGTCCTCCCAGCGGCCCAGTGCTCTGCGCCGCCTGAATCGAGCCGAGCCACGCCTGCAGAAACTGTTCCGGCTCGGTATTGGTGAATGAAACTGCAACACCCGATTCAAGCTGTTTTGGCTCGCACGGAGAAGTCACGTCGCCATCGAAGGGCATCCAGCCAATGTCATGCATGGAAATGGCCCGCACGATTGGCTCGCGCACGTTCGGAACCTTCAGCGAATCGAAGGCCGCCGCCAGTTCTCCGGAGATGCGGGCGTGGTCCGGCTGGGTTACATACCAGTCGGTCGATACGGCCTTGTGCTGGGTTTCGGCGATGACCTCAAAGGCCGAACGCGGTTCGCCCACGGATTCTTGCGCCGCCAATTTGTCTCGGAAGATCAATGATTCCTCGCGTGCTTTGGTTCAACCTGCCCTTTTTGAGCAGGAAAGCCATTGCGATAAGATGGTACCTGATTCCAGTCAGGACAGCCTGAAATGTGCTCTAGCTTTCATCGGATTCGGCAAGATGCAGTCACTCTGATCTTCACTGCTGCGCTGTTCACGGTTTTCGGCTGCCAGGCCGAACGCCGAAAGTCTGACGCCGAACTTGGATTGAATCCCACTGAAGCCGTGGGCCGCAACGTTTTTGATGCCAACTGCGCCCGCTGCCACGAGCCCTATTCGAGCCGCGGATTGCATGGGCCAAGCCTGCATAACCTCTACAAGAAGCAGTACTTGCCCAGTGGAATGCCAGCCAACGACGACCGTATCACGGAAGTGATCCTCCGCGGCCGCGCCAAAATGCCGTCTTTCGGGAGTACCCTGTCGGATCCGCAGATCAGCGCTCTGCTCGCCTACCTGAAAACCCTCTAGCCGACCGAATCTCTCAGCCGAGGGCTAGAATGAATCGTGGCCGATGCGCACGCATCGTACACTTAGAGATAACGATGGCAACCTCCGAGCTGATCCAAATCCTGACCGTTCCTGCCTCGCCGGCACCCAAGCCGCGCTGGCTGCGCGCCAAAGCTCCCATGGGCGAGCAATACCACGAACTGAAGAAGCTGGCCCGCGGTCTGAACCTGAACACCGTCTGTGAATCCGCCCACTGCCCGAACATCGGCGAGTGCTGGAATCACAAGACCGCGACGTTCATGCTTCTGGGAAACCTCTGCACCCGGCGCTGCGGATTCTGCGCCGTCCCCAAGGGCCGTCCCGAGGCAATCGACTTTGACGAGCCACGCCGGGTTGCCGAAGCTGTCGCGAGCCTGGGATTGAAATTTGCCGTGGTCACCAGCGTGAATCGCGACGATGACAACATCGGCGGCGCCAAGGTCTTCGCCGAAACCATCCGCGAGATCCGCCGCCTGCAGCCCGATTGCTCCGTCGAGGTGCTCATTCCTGACTTCCAGGGTCACGAAGATTGCCTGCAGATCGTGCTCGACGCCCAACCCAATATCCTGAATCACAACACCGAAACCGTCCCGCGACTCTATCGCGTAGCCCGCAGCGGCGCGCGTTACGAGCGCACGCTCAACCTGCTCTCTCGCGCCAAGGAACTTTCTCCCACCACGGTTACCAAGACCGGCATCATGGTCGGACTCGGCGAAGACATGGAAGAACTGCTGCAGGTGTGCCGCGATCTTGCCGCCCGCAAGGTGGACATCCTGACCATCGGCCAGTACCTCGCTCCCTCGCGCGATCATCTGCCGGTAAAGCGTATGTATCCGCCCGAGGACTTCGCTTTCCTCAAGCAGGAAGCAGACAAGATGGGCTTCCGCCACGTTGAATCCGGCCCCCTCGTCCGCTCCAGCTACCACGCACACGAGCAGGCCGAGAGTACAAAGAACAACAGCAGCAGTGGCAAATAGAACCGTAATTCGGACTGGGCAACGGTAATTTTTTTCTCTGACGGGTTACATACAATCGTGGTGTCAGCGACCAGTCGGATGCCCATCGGTATTTGCTGCTAACTGGGTAGCCTGGCCGGGAACCGCGGTGGCGCCCAAGCGGATACCGCTCGCTATGCTGCGATGCCGTCCAAGGTCTCAGGCCGCATCGCCGACCGGAAACGCACTACCGTAACAGTGCCGTCGGCAGCGGCGATTTCCAGCCCTTGATGCTCGCCACTAGGCAATTGTTTGAACGTCACCCTTGTAGGCCTATCGATTGTGTGCGTCATCTGTCCTTCCGGACGATCTCCCACCTGAACATAGGCGCGCTCATTGCTGCCGACGCGGTCAATGCTAACGCCCTTGAGTGGGCGCTCTACAACTGCGATCAGCCTTCCTGACGAACTGACGGTTTCGACAGTCACCAGCCAGTCCATGTGCTGGCGACTAAAACCGTCGAAGAACGCGACCCACTCCTTTTGAGCGACTTCGAAGTCTCCTATATCGGACGGTTGGCGCTGCGGCTCACCTCCAGATCCTGTATCGAATCCGCCTAGCACCTGGCCGCCTTCAAACGTCAGTTCGGAGCCTCCGTGATCTTCATAGCCGGCGGCCCCACGTTCGCCCTGCCCCCACGAGGTTTGCTCCTTAATCTCTGCCGGACCGGACGGATGCGGACCAGACATGGGGTACACGCCAGATCGACCCACTTCATCCTTGCGGCCAGCACCACCACCCGGTTCGCCTGTTTCACGTTTGTTCTTGTCGTCGTCAGACATAAACACCTCACATTTCGTTCAATCGCCCCTTATTGAAACAGGGCGCGATCGGTTGCTCGCCTTGTAAATTGCTCATTACTATCAGAGGCGCGTCTTACAGATTTCCAACTCCAAGCTAAGGCAGTTGAACTCAAATTCCCACTCATGACGCCTGCCGCTGCATCGCTTCGGAAGCCGCGTTGAGCAAGTCGCGAACCTCTTCATTGGTGGTTTGCGAGAAGTCCTGATACCACTGCCCGACAGCGTGAAATTGCATGGGCGTGTATAAACACACTATTTCATCAGCCTCCTCCTGCAACTCCGCGCAGGTGGAACGCGCCGCAACGGGCACGGCCACGACCACCTTCTTCGGCTCTCGCTGCCGAAGAGCAGCAACCGCAGCACGCATGGTTGCGCCAGTCGCTAGGCCGTCATCGACGAGGATGGCGGTGCGTCCACGCACGTCCATTCGCTCCCGTGTACCGCGATAATCGCGTTCGCGGCGCTCAAGTTCCTGACCTTCCCCGGCTGCCACGGCCTCAATCTGTTGCGCAGAAATTGCACGGGCCTGAACGACATCACGGTTCAACACGCGCACGCCGCCGGATGCGATTGCGCCCATGGCCAGTTCTTCCTGTCCCGGTGTTCCGAGTTTTCGAACCACAAACACATCAAGCGGAATATTCAGAGCCTGCGCGACCTCGAATCCTACTGGAACGCCACCCCGTGGCAAAGCTAAAACGACCGAGTTTCCGTCAGCAAAATCTCTCAGCTGCACTGCCAGCCGACGGCCAGCTTCGTGACGATCTCGGAATAGCATTGCACCTCCTCTGAACTGCACACGTATGGAGGAATTAACTCATGTTGGTTTGGATGCCGCGCGCAAAGATGGCGCATCGAATCGTGGGAAAACAGGAGGCCCGCGATGCAACTCAGCAGTGCAGCGTTTCAGCAGGACGCGACCATCCCACGCGAATTCACCTGCGATGGCGCGAACACCTCGCCCGAATTGTCGTGGAGAGACGCCCCGGCGCAGGCAAAGTCCTTTGCGCTGATCATGCACGATCCTGATGCGCCGAGAACCGGCGGCTTCACTCACTGGCTCTTGTACAACATTCCAGCAAATGTCGCCGCACTTGAACCCAACATGCCGACGCAAGATCGCGTTCCCGGCACCGGAACCCAGGGAAAGAACGACTTCGGAAAGATCGGTTATGCGGGCCCGTGTCCGCCTTCGGGCACACACCGCTATTATGTCCGCCTATTTGCGCTCAATGCGGAATTGAATCTTAAGCCAGGCGCAACACACGACGAGATTCAGGATGCCATTCGTGGACACATTCTGGACAAGGCAGAACTCATGGGCACCTATCGAAGGGCCTCTGAGAGAGTCGCATAATTCGCGGGGTGAACAGAAAACATCAGGCAACCCGATCCCTCACATCGGCCGAGGTGGCTGTCCGCGCGCAATGAGCACAGCAGTAAAAACCGCTGCCAACCTCCACTCCGTGTCCGATGACCTTGCAGTGACAATGTTCGCAGATAGGCGCAATCGCCTGTATAGCACATTCAAAGCTGTCGAACGTATGTCGCGCACCGGCCGCGATCAGCTCAAAGGATTTGTCGTACTCATTGCTGCAAACCTCGCACTTTGCCATAACTCTTCCTCCATTGTTGCTGCGAACTTCACTCACACTCGGCATTAACTCTAGATGTCCGGAAGGGCGCTGCCGTTGTCGGAAACTAGTGCATCACATTCACTAAGGCAACCACGGTGCGGCAGGCATGCTGTTCTGGGATGTGGATACACAAATCGACTTTCTCATCCCGGGAGGACGGCTGTATGTCCCTGGCGCAGAATCGATTATTCCCAATCTCGCACGGCTTGCAACCTGCGCGCGCGACAGACATTGGTTGCTGATTTCGTCTGCATGTGCTCACTTTCCCGGGGACGCTGAGTTGGAAACATACGGCCCACACTGCATAGCCGGAACACCCGGCCAGCAGAAGGTTCCGGAAACCCTTCTGGCTGATCGCTATGTTGTCCCGAACCGTCGGACAGAATTGCCTTCAGCGAGGGCCTTCCAGCAGATCATCCTTGAGAAGCAGGCCTTCGATGTCTTCACGAATCCAAATACCGATCAGCTGTTGCGACAATGTGGACCGAGTTTGCAAATCGCATTGTATGGAGTGGTAACAGAAATTTGTGTCGCTTCTGCCGCTCGCGGCCTCCTTGAGCGCGGACACAAAGTCGCGCTGGTGAGCGATGCCGTGCGTGCCCTTGAACCGGCGAGAGCGGCTGAATTTATTGACGAATTGCTCCGCCGTGGCGGCGAGATTGTAACGACGGAGGATGTTCTCGGTCCGCAACTCGCGATTGCGAAAAACCATTGAAGCGCATGGCCGTGCCGGGTACAGTTCCGGCCAGGCACCTCGGTCTGACGCGCATGGGAAGAGTAGTTCGAGGACATCCAATTATTGCTCTCTTGGCATCGCACGCAACCACTGACACCAAATATGGACCTGCGGCTTCGGTGCAGGCTCGGAGTACGTGGCCGAGTCGTTGAGATCAGCTCAACTGAGGACCAACGTACAAGCTTCCATTGCTGGGGATGATACTCATTGACTGGGTTTCTAGCAGCAGGTTCGGAGAGAGTGAATGTTGGAAGCCGCTCTAAACGAAATCAACAGTTCCGCAATTCCGTTGACGTTCAGCCTCGGCGATTACGACTCGTTGCTTGACTGGATCGGGGATAGGTCGTTGGTGCTGCTCGGCGAAGCTTCCCATGGAACACATGATTTTTATCGAGAACGTGCTCTGATCACACAACGGTTGATCAAGGAGAAGGAGTTCAAGGCGGTAGCAGTCGAGGGTGATTGGCCAGATGCTTATCGCGTAAATCGCTATGTTAAAGGCGGGGCTGCGGATGCCAATCCTGTGGCGGCACTTGGCGGCTTCACCCGATTTCCCTCCTGGATGTGGCGCAACATGGATGTGTTGGCGTTTGTAGAGTGGCTTCGCTCCTTCAATGACGAGATGGTGCAGCGAGGTGAGCGCGTTGGCTTTTACGGCCTCGACCTGTACAGCCTCCATGCTTCAATGCGCGCTGTCCTCAATTACCTGGACAAAGTGGATCCCGAGAGCGCGCAACGAGCGCGCCACCGCTACGCGTGTTTCGATCATTACGGAGAAGATGCGCAGGCGTATGGCTATGCCTCCAGTTTCGGTATGACCAAGAGCTGCGAGGATGAGGTGGTGCAGCAACTCGTTGAAATGCGGCGCAGAGCCGCAGACAGGGCTTCCCGTGATGGACGGCTCGATCCTGATGATCACCTCTCTGCAGAGCAGAACGCCAGGTTAGTGCAGAACGCGGAGCGCTACTATCGGTCCATGTTCATGGGACGCGCCGAGTCGTGGAATGTACGCGACCGGCACATGGCGGAGACACTGGAGTGGTTGCGACAGAATCGGCCGCGAATGAAGATCGTCGTCTGGGCTCACAATTCGCATCTTGGCGATGCACGCGCTACGGAAATGTCTGCGCAAGGGGAAATCAACTTAGGCCAATTACTACGGGAACGCTACGGCAGCGACACCTTTCTGCTCGGGTTCACCACCCATTCAGGAGAAGTCACCGCCGCTTCAGAGTGGGATGCTCCGGCCGAACGCAAGCGCGTCCCCTTGGCATTAGAGGGCAGCTACGAGTCTCTGTTCCATAAAACGCGAATCCCATCTTTCCTGCTTTTGCTGCAGAAAGGTAGCGTCGCAAGAACTCTGAGCAGTCCTCTGCTGGAACGAGCGATTGGCGTCATCTATCGGCCGGAAACCGAGCGCCTTAGTCATTATTTCAGTTGTCGGCTGCCTAACCAGTTTGACGCTGTAATCCATATCGATCGAACCAAGGCACTGATCCCATTTGAACGAACCAGTACATGGCACGCAGGCGAGACCCCGGAAACTTATCCTTCTGCGGTCTAGGAGGATTCGATGCCGAGCGATACACGACAATCCGAGGAAGTCGCGATTGAAGTAGATGGAGGGCATGTCGGCGGCACTCTCAACATCGCATCAGATGCACAAGGAATCGTGATCTTTTCCCACGGAAGCGGCAGCAGTCGCTTCAGTCCGCGGAACCGTGCTGTTGCAACGCGACTTCAACAGGCACACCTTGCAACCCTTCTGGTGGATCTACGAACTGCTACCGAGGAGATTGTAGATAACGAAACAGGCCAACTGCGGTTCAATATCCCATTTCTTGGTCGGCGTCTTTCCACTGTGACGGACTGGGCATTACAGCACCCAGGTGTTCGCAGGCTTAAGATTGGCTACTTCGGCGCCAGCACGGGTGCAGCAGCTGCTCTAGTCGCCGCTTCCGAGCGAGACGATATCGCCGCAATCGTATCTCGCGGCGGAAGACCAGACTTAGCCGGTAACGCCCTTGAACGCGTGCATTCTCCAACGCTTCTCCTTGTAGGCAGCAACGACAGAGATGTGCTCGCATTAAATCGCAATGCCTCCGCTCGTCTGGGTAGAGAATGCAAACTAGAGACTGTGCAAGGTGCAACGCACTTGTTCGAAGAACCAGGGGCTCTCGAACAGGTGGCTGAACGGGCTACGGAATGGTTCCTGCGCTGGTTGCCGTACGCAGAAAATCGCCGCATCATGTAATAGCCCGACTCCAAGATAGCGGCTTTTGCGGTCGCCTTTGGGTAAGGGATGCATCGAGGAACTCGACCGTTTCATTTGGTGCCTAGAACGGTTTCAAGGAAGTTATAACCCGCGAGAGCGATGACAAAAGAAGAATCGATGGCGGGCTGAAAAGCTTGAGGCCGCACGGGAGACTTGGGCATTGCTGGGGTCCTTCGCTTGCGCTCAGGATGACCCCTCTCAGCACATGGTGGACACATCTACTATGGAACCGCTCTAAGTTCGATTGCGACCTGACCATCATTGATTTCGATGCATTCGCAGCAATCCCTCAGAGCGCGATTATTATTGGAAGCCGGTTCCGAACACAAAAAGAGCGGCCCGCGAGATTCGCGGGCCGCATTCCATTCCTATATCTGCTTTACCAAACGTGACAAGCGTTCACTGGAAACATTGGATCGCCGCTCTTGCACCCGAATGCCTTGGGGAATTCCGGCGAATTCTGCACCGTACCGATCACGCGGAACTTGCCGGGTGAATGTGGATCGGTGAGCGCCAGTTCGCGTGCGCGCTGCGTCGTAATGTTCTCGCACCACACCTGCGCAAAGCCGATGAAGAAGCGTTGCGACGGAGTGAAGCCATCAATCGGCTGGTCGATCTTGTCGCCGAGCTGTTTCGTCATGGACATGAACGCCAGCTTCAGGCCGCCATTGTCTGCCGTGTTTTCGCCCAACGTCAGCTTGCCGTTGAGGTGAACTTCGCCCTTGTCGTCCTTGACGGAAACGAAGCTTGAATACTCTTCGGCAACGCAGTCGGCGCGCTTTTCGAATTCCGGTCCGTCGGTCGGACCCCACCAGTTGGTAAAGTTGCCATCGCCGTCGAACTTGCGCCCCTGATCATCGAAGCCGTGCGTCAGTTCGTGCCCAATCACCACGCCGATGCCGCCGTAGTTGACCGACTCGTCCACCTTCGCGCTGAAGAATGGCGGCTGCAGAATACCGGCCGGGAAGTTGATGTTGTTTTCACTCGAACTGTAGTACGCGTTTACCGTGGGAGGCGTCATGTTCCACTCGGCCTTATCCACCGGCTTGCCGAGTTTGGCTAAATCGCGCTTGATTTCAAAAATGCTGGCGGCGCGAGCGTTGCCCACGAGGTCATCGCGCTTGATGACCACCTTGCGGTAATCCTTCCACTTTGCCGGATAGCCAATCTTGTTGGTGACTTTCTCGAGCTTGGAGTTGGCTGCCTTCTTCGTATCCGGGCTCATCCAGTCAAGGCTCTGAATGTCGCTGCCCATAGACTGCTCGACGGCGGCCACCAGAACGTCCATGCGCTGTTTGGCTTCCTTGGGGAATGCTTTAGCGACGTAAATCGGGCCTAGCGCTTCTCCCAGGCTGTTGTCGGTCAATGAGGTGCAACGCTTCCAGCGCGCTTCCAGTTCTTTCTGGCCGGAAAGATACTTGCCCTGAAACTCGAAGTTTTCATCCACGAAGGGCTTCGAGAGCAGAGCAGCTGAACCCTTCACCACGCGCCAGCGCAGGTAAGTTTTCCAATTGTCGATTGGCTCTGATGCGAGCAGTCCGCTCAGCTTCTGGAAGAATTCTGGATTGCCCACGTTCAGCGAATCAAATTTCTCCGAGCCTACCAGCTTGAAGTAGCGCGGAAAATCGATCTCTGGTGCCTGCTTACCGAGTTCGGCAACCGTCATCTTGTGATCCCGGTTCTTGGGGTCGCGACGCGCCACGCGGTCCATGGAAGCTTCGGCAATCTTCGTTTCCAGCGCCAGAATTGCTGCGGCGTCCTTGGCAGATTGCTCGGGAGTTTCCCCGGTGAGTGCCAGCAACTTCTGGATGTGCTCTACATATTTGCCGCGAACCTCTAACATCTTTGCGTCCTGCTTCAGATAGTAGTCACGATCCGCGAGTGTCAGTCCGCCCTGATCGACATGAGCAATGTTCATCGTGGAATTGTGCAAGTCCGGTCCCGCTCCGAATCCGAAGATTGGGCGAAGTCCCTGGGCCTGCATCTCTGCCACCAAATCCAGAACCTGCTGCTTCGTTGTAACGGCCTGTACCTTCTCCAACCACGGCTCGATCGGCTGAATTCCCTTTGCATCGACGGTCTTTTCATCCATGCAAGCGGCGTAGAATGTGCCAACCTTCCGCTCGTTTGCGGTGTGCTTTCCGGGCTTGGCCGCATCCTCCAGAATCGAGTGGAGCACGTAGAGGTTGTACTCGCGCAGTTCGTCAAAGCGGCCAAAACGGGCTTTGTCGGCGGGAATCGGATGAGACGCGCGCCATACTCCGCAGGCATATTGATAGAAATCCTGGCAGGGATTCGACGCCATATCCATTGCCGACTTATCGAAGCTTACCGGAGCCGGAGGCGTCGTCTTCTGCGCCATGGCAGCACAACATGCAAGCAGCACTACGGAAGAAATTTTCAAGAATCGCATTCGGAATCTACCCTCGCAGTCATACCGTAAAGGGCGCAACGCGCCAGAGTTGCCCACAAGTGCGGACAGAATCCCTTATCGGTGATTGCTGCGAAATCTATCAGGAATGTTGCCGAATTGCGAGTGGCCGTAACGGTTCTTAACGAATCTCAATGCTCAGCAGAAGCGGTGTGTGCGAGAAGGCGGCCTGCAATATCCGCCCTCCGCGGCGGAAAAACTCTGAACTAGAAGATGTGCAGCTTTATGCTCAGATATTTCTTTGGATCTTGGCGAATCGCCTTCACGAGGCCATTGCTCTCCACCAACATCTTGTCGGCATTGCTGTAGAGCGATGGATCTTTCAGCAGCTTGCCAGCCGTGCCCTTTCCGGCCTGTAGTTCTGAGGAGATCGTGGCAAGATTCGTCACAAGAAGATCCAGCTTCTTTGCAAATTCCGGGTCCTTGGCAAACTTTCCAAGCCCTCCTTCGCCACGATTGATGCCGTCCATCAGCTGGTTTGCCTTCGCCAGGGTCTGGTTGGCGTTTTCGTACATCGAGGGATCGCGGATCAACTTTCCGATCGTGCCATTTCCGTTGTTCACGTTGTCGGCAATCACGTTCAGCTTGTCTATGGTTGCGTTAGCTCGTGTATAAAGCGAGTCGTCGTTCATCAACTTGCCGAGACTGCCGCGACCATTGTTGATGTCGGTCAACATGCCGTTGACCTGCGCCACCGAACTGTTCAGGTTGTTGTAGAGCTGCTTGTCGTAGATCAATTTACCAACGGAACCATGCTGGTCTTCCACCGCTCCCACGATGCGATCCAAGCGGTTAATCAAGACGCTTACGTTCTGCAACGTGGTCTGCGAAGTGCGCACAACGTCCTGAATATCCGGCACCGACTTCGAGGGCAACTCGGAGTTGTTGGCGGCTACCCCACCTTTAGCTTGCGTTGAGTCGATATCGATGAAGGTTTCACCCAGCACGCCTGAGGTAGAGAGCAGGACCTGGGAGTCGGTGTGAATGAAGGGTTGGAATTTCGCGTTCACCTTCATCTTTATCTCGACCGGAGTGCTGGTGCCGTTAGGGTCTTTATGGTTCACCACTCGGATTGCTTCGACGTTGCCGATATCGACGCTTTGCAACCGCACCGGCGCGCCATTGCGCAGCCCGCCTGCACTGTCCGTGTAGGTGACAAGGCGCAGCGTTGGCGTGAACAATCCTGTCGTACCGCTCATCAGGAAAACCAGGAACGCCAGAACTACTGCGGCGAAGACAACGGTCAGCCCAACTCGAAGCTGAGCCCAGCGAAGCTGCTTTTGACTAGGCACTGTCTCTCCAATCGCGACTGATTCGAATCATAACAAACCTGTCCTGGTCTTTGACTGCGCCATCGGTACCCCGGCGCTCACTCGGATTCGAGCACCACTTGCGCCATGGCCATGCTCTTGATATGTGTGATGGACACGAGGGCTCGCTTTACTCCCATTTGTTCAGCGATTTTCCGGGCCTCGCCACCGAAAACAATGACAGGCTGACCGCTTGCCGCGCGTGCCACATCGAAATCGCGCCATGCCACTCCGCGGCGCCACCCGGTACCGATTGCCTTCATCGCGGCTTCTTTGGCGGCAAAGCGGCCTGCAAATCGCTCCATTCGGTTGGGCTTGGAGTCACAATAAGCGCGCTCTGCTTCGGTGTAAATGCGAGTCAGGAATCGCTCGCCATGACGGGCAATAGCAGCTTCGATTCTATCGACCTCGCACAAATCCACGCCAATTCCGACAATCATATTTTCAGCGTACACGAAACGCTCGACTTCTCGCCCTTCGTGAGTTAGATGCAGAACGAAAATTCCGGTGTGAAAGCCTTCTCTAGCCGACTTCAACCAAGCCATACCGCCGGTTCCAGTGGCTCTTCAAATATTGAATCGCAACTCGTTTTTCCTCGGTCGGAATTTCTTCCTTCGACTCGTCCAGCAAAGCGCGCGCCTCGTGTTTCGCCAATTCCAGCAATTTGCGATCGCGGATCAAGTTCGCAACGCGCAAACTCGGCATACCTGCTTGCTTGGTGCCAAAAAATTCGCCGGGACCACGCAGCTCAAGATCTTTCTCCGCAATCTCGAAGCCGTCACTCGTGCGAACCATTGTGTCCAGCCGTTGCTGAGCTTCTTCGCTGATTTTTCCGCCTGTCATCAGCACGCAATAAGACTTGGCGCTGCCGCGGCCGATGCGCCCGCGCAGTTGATGCATCTGCGAGAGCCCGAATCGTTCGGCGTGCTCTATGACCATGATCGATGCGTTTGGAACGTCAACGCCTACCTCAATCACCGTGGTCGCAACCAGAATCTGCACCTCGCCGTTCTTGAAGCGCCGCATGATTTCATCTTTCTCGTCTGCGCTCATCCGACCGTGCAGCAAGCCAAGTTTCAATTCCGGAAAGACTTTCTTTCGCAACTCGTCATACATTTTTATCGCCGCTTTCAAGCCGGTATCTTTTTCGTTCTCCTCAATCACGGGATAAACAACGTAGGCCTGTTGTCCAGCAGATACGAGTTTGCGCACGTATTCCCAAACTTCCTTAGAACGCTCGTCGGCAACCACCCGGGTGCTTACCGGAGTGCGTCCCGGCGGTAGTTCATCAATCACGCTTACGTCGAGGTCGCCGTATAGGGTCAAGGCCAGGGTTCGCGGAATCGGAGTTGCCGTCATCACCAGAACGTCGGGCTGCACATCGATATTTTTGCGCATCAGTTTCATGCGTTGCATCACGCCAAAGCGATGTTGCTCGTCCACGATCACAAGGCCCAGGCGCTCAAACTCCACTTTGTCTTCGAGCAGTGCATGAGTCCCAATTACGATCTGTGCGTGTCCGTGCGCCACGTGATGGCGGATTGCTCGTTTACGGTCTTCTTCGAGTGATCCGGTCAGCAATACGACCCGATATCCCGCCGGCTCCAGAATGCGGCGCGCGGAAAGGTAATGCTGGGTGGCGAGAATTTCAGTGGGCGCCATCATCGCCACCTGGTAACCGTTTTCCATGGCCACGGTTGCGGCCTCAAAGGCGACAATCGTTTTGCCTGAGCCTACATCGCCCTGCAGCAGGCGTCGCATCGGCGAGCTTTGGGCCATATCGCCGACAATTTCCTTCAGCACCTGCTTCTGGGCTTTGGTGGGATGGAATGGCAGCACCCGCTTGAGCGCGGCGCGAACATGGTTGTTGATCTCAAAGGCGATGCCCGGCTGTAAACGCGCCTTTCGCCGCTTCAGTTCCAAGCCTAATTCGAGGAAAAATAGCTCCTCGAAGATAAGCCGCTGGTGCGCAGGAGTCCGAGCCGCCTGCAGGTCGCCAAAGCTCTCCCCCGCATCGGGCCAGTGCACATGCCAGAAGGCTTCGGCTCTCGGAATCAGTCCAAGCCGACCGCAAATTGCGGTTGGGATCGCGTCGGAAACTTCCTCTGGCATTTGCTCCAGCGCCGTGCGAATGGTGCGGCGGAACCAGCGCGCATTGAGCTTGCCGGTAGCTTCGTAGATGGGCACGATGCGTCCAATTTCCAGCGACTCAAAGTGTTTCTGTTCCTCGCTTTCGACCGCGGCTTCGCCATCCGTGGGAGGTTCGTGAAGAATTTCAAATTGCGGCTGCAACATCTGCAAGCCGCCGCGCCCGAACGTTGAAAACTCGACTTTTCCGTAGAGTGCGATCAGCGCTCCGGGCTTGAACTTTCCTTCCAGGTAGCCGCCTCGAAACCACAGGCATTTAAGCTTGCTGCGTCCCTGCCCAGCGGTCATTTCAAAGATAGGCATGCGTTTGGTTCGGAACAGGCCACTGGTTCGAACCTCGGCAATTACCGAAGCCATTTCTCCTGGCTTCAGCTGCTCAATCGTGCGCGGATTGATGCGGTCTTCGTAACGGAAGGGGAGATAATAAAGGAGGTCTTCGAGCGTATGAATTCCCTTGATGGCCAGGGTCTCCGCCACGCGCGGGCCTATGCCCTTCAAGTACTGAACTTCGGTACGCAATTCCTGCATCCCTCGAATGGTATCGCATACCAGCCGGTTTCTGTCCTGCCGGCTGCGGTCGCCCGCTGCCAACTTTTCTTCGCCGGACGGTGTCCAAATACCTGTGTCGGGAAATTTCTGGAGATCGCTCGCCGCAGTGTTGATCGGGAATGCGATATATTTCGCCTGCTCTGGTTTTCTGCCTCCAGCGGCTCGCCATAACACCGCCGGACTCGATCTGGGACTGGTCGTGGACTTCTGGTTCTGCCTAGTCGTAATGGGATTACTGGAACTTTGGTACCGACACAAAAAAGAGATGCGCGGCCGCCGGTAATGTAGTATGGCTTTTAAGTTCCCCAGGAACTGAATGTTGGGCGGATCATGCAACGGATTGCCATTCTTTACGACGCGAGTCAGGCGGTGCTGTCCACCTTCGACCTGGACGAGGTCCTTAATCAGGTTCTCGCAATCGCTCGTGATTATTTTCATCTGCAGAATGGCTCCATTCTGTTGCTCGATGAGAAATCCCAGACTCTGTTTGTTCGCGCCCAGTTCGGCGAGTGTCATCCCTCTCCCACGTTCTCGGTTCCTTTCGGCAAAGGCATTACGGGAACTGCCGCCAAGGCACGACGCCCGATTTATTCCCCGGACGTGGCCACGGATCCACGGTACATCCCATATAGTGCGCGTACCCGGTCGGAACTCGCGATCCCCCTGATTGTTCGCGATCAGGTTGTCGGCGTGCTCGATTGCGAGAGCGACGAGCCTCGATTTTTTGACAATGAGACAGTGGATTTGCTCACCCTCTTTGCGACCCAGGCCTCAATCGGCCTGCAAAACGCCAAGCTCTACTCCATGCTGCAGGGCCGCGCCGCACAGTTGGAAGCAATCAATGCACTCGCCAAGCGCACAACCGTAGTACTGGATCTCAAGGAACTGCTTGACCATCTCTGCTCACAGCTTCCCCAATCGTTTCCGGTTGAGCATGTCGCCATCTTCTTGCGCGACGAAGAAGGCGATCTTATCCTGCGTGCGCAAGAGGGCACTCTGGAAACCAAGCTCAAGGTAGATGATGTGCTGCCACGGGTTTACGCCTGCAACACCGGTGGGGAAGCTTACAGTCCACACAGTGGCGATCCTTCTGAGTTCGTAGCTGCCTGTTTCCCTACCGCACTTGAGGAAGTCCGATTACCGCTGGTCTCGTTCGGCGACAACGTGGGACTGCTGGTATGCCTCACCACAAAAAAGAATGCATTCCTGGTCAATGACATTCAGGCGCTGGAGTCGGTCGCCGACATTCTGGCTACGGCAACCCAAAACGCCCGCTATGTCGACGGGGTTCGTCAGCTCGCATATCGTGACGGGCTTACCGGCGTTTTCAATCGCCGGTACTTTGAGACACGATTGATCGATGAAGTCACCCGCGCCACCCGCTACGGCGGAGGCGTCAGCGTTTTGATGATCGACCTGGATCACTTCAAGAAGATCAATGACGAATTCGGGCATTTGCTGGGAGACGACGTGCTGCGCACAATTTCTGAAATCTTCGTTCGTCAACTGCGCAAAGTCGACGTTGTGTGCCGTTATGGCGGCGAAGAGTTTGCCGTAGTCCTTCCAGCCACCCAGGGAATCAGCGCCGCCACGGTGGCTGATAAACTGCGCCGGGCGGTGGCGAATACCAAGATCCCCGGAGTGCCTTACCCAGTAACCATCAGCATCGGGGTTGCCGAGTTCCCGGCCAATGGCATCAAGCGCGATGACATTGTGGGTGCGGCCGACGCCTCGCTTTATGAAGCTAAGGCTGCAGGACGCAACCGTGTGTGTCTCGCCTCTGCCTCCAAGGCATCTGCCGTGTCCGGCATCGAATAGAGTCGTTTGGCCCTGGGTTTGACAGGGCTCAACCCGGCACCTTACCCTTAACAAAGAAGTTAGTGCTTGTATCTTCTGGCCTGTTTTCAGCGTCTAATAATCACTTATGTCCTTTCGTTCGCACTTGCGCTTTCACACTGCTCTGCAGCTCTCGTTAGCCCTGGAGAGCGCGGAGGAAACTCTGGTCGGCGGCCAAGCCGTGCTCGAAGGCGTCATGATGCGTTCCCCTCACGCTTGGGGGATTGCGATTCGCAAACCAGACGGAGAACTGGCGATCCACTCCGAACCGCTGGCGAAGCCCAGTGAAAAAGCTCCCTGGAAAGCATGGCCGTTTATTCGAGGAATCATTACGCTCGGTTCAGCCATGGTGCTTGGATTCAAGGCTTTGCGCTATTCGGCTGACGTTGCCCTGGAAGACGAAAAGACCGAAAGCGGAGAGAAGCTTGAGATGAGTGGCTGGGTTGCCGCCTTCAATATCGCCCTCTCGCTAGGATTCTTCATCTTCATGTACAAGTTCCTGCCCTTTGCCGCTGCTCGCTCGTTGCGCCACTGGGCTCCGCAAACTGCGAATACCGTGCTGTTTGCGCTGATTGAAGGATTGATCCGCTTCGCCATATTCCTGGGCTTCATCTGGCTCACGTCGCGCTGGAGCGACATTCGCCGTGTGTATGAATACCACGGAGCCGAGCACAAGACCGTTTTCGCCTTCGAAAACCATGACCCGCTCAACGCTGAAACCGTGCAGCGCTATTCGACATTCCATCCGCGCTGCGGCACCAGTTTCCTGATGACCGTGATGATCATCTCGATTGCTGTTTACGCGCTGGTTCCGGTGCATGGATTCTGGACGGGATTCGCCTCCCGCATCGTGCTGCTGCCGCTTATTGCGGGCGGTTCTTATGAAATCATTCGCTATGCGGCCAAGAGACGTTCTTCACTGTTTGCGATGATGACCGCTCCAGGGCTCTGGCTGCAGCGCATTACGACTCAGCCGCCTGATAATACGCAGGTCGAATGCGCCATTGTTGCTCTGAACCACGCCATGGAATTGGAACTGCAACACGGCGGAGAGATGGTGATCGCGTAATGAATATCGAGAGAGTCTCGCTCCTCGCATCGCAACTGCACCTCTAGCGGCGCCCGCCGCTCTGTCCGTTTTCGTCGTACTGTTCACTCCAAAATCAGAATTCTACGGTCGCGCGCATTCTAAGCAGCGCGGCCTGAAAGATCAGGGACATCATGTTTGATCGGTTAGCCCAAATCGAGGCGCGCTGGAAAGAATTGAACGAAGCGCTTGCTGCTCCAGAGATCGTGAACGACTCGGCCCTTTACCAAAAGACAGCCAAGGCGCAGGGCGAGCTCGCTCCTATCGTGGAGAAGTACCACGAATACAAGAAGCTTCAGAACGGAATCGCCGATTCCCGCGCCATGCTTGAAGGCGAAACCGATCCTGACATGCTGGCCTACGCGCAGGAGGAATTGCAAGCGCTGGAAAAACAGCTCTCGGTTTCCGAAGAAGAACTGAAGGTTCTTTTACTGCCGAAAGATCCAAACGATGAAAAGAACATTGTGCTGGAAATTCGTGCTGGTACCGGGGGCGATGAGGCCACCCTGTTCGCCGCCGAAATCTTCCGCATGTACATGCGCTACGCCGAGTCGCGTCACTGGAAGGTAGAGGTACTCTCCAGTTCGGATTCCTCCGTCGGCGGCCTGAAGGAAGTCATCGCCATCATCGAAGGCAAACGCGTCTATTCCCAGCTCAAGTACGAAAGCGGCGTGCATCGCGTGCAGCGCGTTCCAGATACCGAGACTCAGGGGCGGGTTCACACCTCGGCTGTAACCGTGGCGGTGCTTCCCGAAGCCGAAGACGTTGACATCAAGATTGAGGCCAAAGACATTCGCATCGATACCTTCTGCTCCTCGGGGCCGGGAGGGCAGTCGGTGAATACCACCTACTCGGCGGTACGCATCACCCACCTTCCCACGAACACTGTGGTCAGTTGCCAAGACGAGAAGTCGCAGATCAAGAACCGCGAAAAGGGCATGCGCGTTCTGCGCTCACGCTTGTATGAACTGGAGCAGTCCAAGCAGCAGGAGGCTCTCGCCAAGGAGCGCCGCTCGCAGGTAGGCTCTGGGGATCGCAGCGAAAAGATCCGCACCTACAACTTCCCGCAGAACCGGGTCAGCGATCATCGTATCGGACTCACGGTTCACCAGTTGGACCAGGTGATGGAAGGTAAACTCCAGCCCTTTGTGGATGCTCTGGTTACGCACTTCCAAGCCGAAAAGCTCAAGGGCGACGCGGCAGGCGCGTAACCCGCTTCGCGCCGGTAGATAGGTTGGTGCCCCGGATTCGCCTTAGCGACCCGGGGCTTTCGATTTTGCCTTTCGCTTAGTTGGCCTTGCCTCTGATTTTGTTTGTCATCCTGAGCTAAGCGAGGGACCTCTGCTCCCTTCAAATCTCCCGTGCTGCTTCCGAGCTTCTCAACCGCAAACTTCGAACCGACCGGTTTCCGGCTCTCCCGCCAGGTTGCTACTTCGTCTTACAATGCTGATGTGCAACTCCGCCAAACCATTCAGTCCGCTATCTCCGAACTCGAAGCTGCAGGAATCGAAGAACCTCGTATCAGCGCCGAAGTCCTCGCCTTCCACCTACTCGGCATCGACCGCGCTTACCTGTTCGCTCATCCTGAGCGCGAGTTGAACGCGGCAGAGCAGTCGCGGTACAAGGTGCTGGTTGGCCGCCGCGTGGGCGGAGAACCGTTGCAGTACCTAACGGGCCATCAGGAGTTCTGGCGGGCGGACTTTCTGGTCTCGCCTGATGTATTGATTCCGCGCCCTGAGACCGAACACGTGATCGAAGTGGTGCTTGATCTGGTTCAGCGATTTGCATTGAGGCCGTGCTTAAAGCTCATCGATGTTGGCACGGGTTCAGGGGCGATTGCGGTCACGCTGGCTCGTGAGTTGCCGCAGGCCGAGGTGCACGCAGTCGATCTGTCGTCTGCAGCGCTGGATGTCGCGCGCGCCAATGCCGAGCGCTTGGGCGCGAGCGTGCACTTCCTTCAAAGCGACGTGCTCTCCGATATTGAGCGCGATGCGAGCTTTGATTTCGTTGTCTCCAATCCTCCGTACGTCGGGTTGAACGAGGCCGACAAGGTGCAGGACGTGGTCAAGCATTACGAGCCGCACATGGCCGTCTTTGCCGGAGATGGAGGGCTCGACGTGATTCGCCGCCTGATTCCGCAGGCCCGAGAGGCGTTGCGTCCTGGCGGTTGGCTGCTGATGGAGATCGGTTACTCGCAGGCGGAGGCAGTGATAGCGCTGCTCGCGGGCTGGAACGATGTGCATTCGGTTCCGGATCTGGCCGGAATTCCGCGAGTCATTGTTGCGCGGAAGCCTGAGTAGGCCACCCTCATCCCTCTCGTGTTCAGTGCCGTAGGATTCACTGAATCGATAATCGTTGAAGCTGGGCAGGGTTACTAAGTCGGCAATCGTTATGCAGGGGCAGGAACATTGATCAAAGCAGCAACATCTGGACTGGAATCAGGACGAGGCTAAATCAGAAGTCGAGCAAGCCGGAAGACGTGTTCTGGCCAATGCCGAATTCTGTTCATTTAGGCTGGAGGGGTGATGGAGAAAATTCATGGCATCATCTTCGATATGGACGGCGTTCTGATTGATACCGAGTCCATTCACAAACTGGCGACGCAGAAGACATTCGCGCAGTTCGGATTGACGATTACCGATGAGCAGTATGCGCCGTACCGGGGAACTCCGGATGAGTTCATCATGGCTGAATTATCGAAACTGTTTCCGGAAGCGAAGCTCGGGGTGGCAGAACTGCTGCCGCTGAAGAACACGCATTACGAGGCGTTGGAGCATGAGGCTGCGGCGATTCCAGGTGCGGTGGAGTTTGTGCACTGGGCGGGAGAGCACTACAGAATTGCGCTCGCGACTTCGGGCACGCCGCGCAATCGGGAATCGGCTCTGCGGATGCTTGGGTTGCAGGATGCGTTCGAGTGCATCGTGGATCGCGGTTCGGTAACTCATCCGAAACCGCATCCTGAGGTTTTCTTGAAGGCGGCTGCGGGACTCGGCTCTGTGCCCTCAGAATGTCTGGTGATCGAGGACTCGATCAACGGAGTGACCGCGGCGAAGGCCGCCGGGTGCCGGGTCGTGGCGATTACGACTTCGTTTTCAAGGGCGCAACTCAGTGAGTTGAAGCCCGACTATGTGGTGGATTCGTTTGCAGAGATACGGCCGTTGCTTGCGTTGCGTGGGATTCCGGCGGAATAGTGGTTTTAGGCAACCGGAGCGCAATCTTTCACGGAAGCCGTCTGAAATTCTTGTATCAAAACGTTGTTCGCCATCTCCCTATCAGTTCCAGCCATTTACCAGAATTCCCGCGCTAGCCAAAGGATGGCTGGAATGGGCACCCGCATGTACTGGTTGGCTCGGTGGGTCGCGCTTCTATGTCAGTGCTTGGGAGCAGGGGGGCGTTTCGGAAGGGTGCGCGAGGGAGTCTCGGAGGAGGGCGCGTACTGGTAAGACAGGGTAGCGATTTCGGCTAGCATTTCGCCGACGGTGGCGACGTCGTCCATGTCGTGCAGCGGGACGAGGTTGGCGTAGGCGGCGAAGATCAGGCGGTGTCCGTTGGTGGCATCGATGTAGCCGACGAGGCCCTTACCAAGCAGCATCACTCCACCCAGCGAATTGGGGACGACGTAGGAGCCGGTCTTGGCGTGGATGTGTCCGGCAGCGGGGGAATCGGTCATCAATCCTTCGAGGGTGCCGTCGCGGCCGAGGATTGGGAGCGCATCGAAGAACGAGCGTCCGTAGGGCTGACGCGATATGTAGGAAAGATAGCGCACCATGAAGTCTGGCGAGAACGCAGAGCCTATGCCGCCCTCGCCGTCGAGTTGCGAAACGGACTCGGGGTGTAATCCGGCATCGGTTAGGAAGCGCCTCTGCAGGGCCATGCCTTTCTGGAAAGCATCGCTGGAAGCATGGCCCAGAACTGCGCCGAGAATGTAAGGCGTGGTGGCGGCGTGGAGATTCTGACTGACCTTCAAGGTTAGTTTCACCTCTTGCTTGAATGGAGGGGAAACGTGCTCGACCAGGAAAGTCCTCTTCTTCGGATGGGCGCGGTCAGCGTTGGTGGACTCGTCTGAATCATGAGGCTTTTCGAGAGTAATCTTTGCCCATCGCAGGGCTTGGCGGAAACCCTCTGTTGCATAGAGCACTGGATCTTTGACCTTGTAGGCGGCCTGTGATTTCAACCCTTGAGCGGGGACGCTGCCCTCGAGCACTACGATGTGACTACCGTCCGGGTCCGTTGAGTCGGCTGTGAATTGCAGCTCCGGAGTCGAGCCCGGCTTGCCGGTTTTCACCTTATTGATCACTTTGAGGTACGGGAGGTCGGGCGATATTGCGATGGACGCTGGAGAGCCAGCGAAGGCCGCTGGGGTCGCGGTGACGTCGATGACATTGTCGTTGAACAGTATGGGAGAGATGGCGGTGCGGGTTCCGGGTTCGACCTGGTTGGAAGGGAACAACGAGGCATCGACGATGACGTTGCCCTGGATGCGCCAGATGCCCTTCATCAGGACTCCGGAAGCCAATGACTTGAAGACCCGGAGAGGTTCGCCGAGCACGGACTTTCCGGGCAGGACGCCGGCGTAGGCGTGATCGCTGGAAGTGAAATCGAGGGTGTCGTCGGGCTTGACGCGTCCGGAGAGGTTGGGATCGCCGCTGGCGACGAGCACGAGATCGCCCTGCAGGGTGCCGTCGGGAGTGACGCTGCCGGTGTAATAGACACGGGTGTGGAAACGATAGTTTTCGCCGAGTAGAGCCAGCGCAGTTCCTTCGGTGACCAGTTTGGTGGTGGATCCGGAGGTGAACAGCTTGTCTTCGTTGATGGCGACCAGGATTTTGTGGGCGGTGAGGTCGTAGACCTCGACCCCGACCGTGGAGTGCTTGAAGATGGGACGCGAAGTCACCTGCCGGATGTGCTGAAGCAGAGGCGAGGTGCTCTGGGCGACCGCCGGGATCGCAAGGGCGAAAGCGAATAGTGCGAGTTTCCGCAAGTCCGTCTCCAAGCAGAGTAGATGCAGGAACAAGAGTAGCGGCAAAATTGGTAGATGCAAAATGTGGTGGGAAAAGCTCATAGAGGAAGGAATGGGGGCCGCAGGTATCCGCGCAGGAGCATGAGCTAGAGCAAGGGCAAGAGCGGAGTGGTGGTAATGCTGTCTACACTGCAATTCCCACATTTGCCCAAAGGCGGGGCAGATGTGGGCCACCCGGTTTCGGTGGGTCACAGCAAAGACCAAGCAAGGGCAAGAGAACGGCAAGGGCAAGGGCGAGGTCAACTACCCCAGGTTATCCGCGCAAAGAACGCGCGTCGAACCTGGGGCACCCGCCACCCGGGGTTGTTGGTTAAGGCAGGTTAAAACCGCCGAGCTAGGCGGCTCTTTCGGTACCTTTGTCTGTCATGGCGAAGGGCATTTCGTCGGCGGAGGGGCCATACATGCCGGGAACGGCGACGTTCATTAGGCGCAGATACATCCCAAGATGGGCGCGATGGTGGATGAGGTGGTTCATTACCATGCTGCGGAGGACGGCGATTCGGGGCATAGTAATGACGGTTTTGCCCTCCCACTTCAAGCTCCAGATGTGGTTGAGTTGTTCATCGGTGGCATTGGCGATGGAGGCGCGGGCTTCGGACACGTACATGTCGAACTGTTCTAGCAACTGCTTGCGGTTCGTGGGGACGAACGGTTGATGCTTGCTGGAATCGAGCTCGAGAACATCGACACTCATGGTGTGAGTGGCCCAATTGGGAAGGTCTACAACGTGGCCTGCTAGCTGGTTGAGTTTCCAGGATTTTTGGTGAGGTTGGAAATCGAAGCGGTCGTCGGGAACGGATTCGAGCATCTTGCGCGTGTTTGCCATCTCCTGGTCAAACTCGGGCAGCAGCATGTCATGGATAGCCATTTGGAACTCCAGTCGCAGTTGCGGTGATGCTCGTACTGATCCAGAAACTCTCTGATGGGTTGCCAGCGAATAAAGCGAGGTGTGCCCAAAAAGAAAAAGGGCTGGCGCGGTGGCCAGCCCTTGATGGAGTCGGAATGCGATCTACCAGATGGTGAACTTAGCCTTGTCAACCCATTCGTGGTATCCACCGCCGCTGCCGTTGACGTCGAGCTGCCACTGCACGCCCACGTTGCTGCCCCAGGCGAGGTATTTCGCTGGCTGCGTCTGGTTCAGGTTGTACACTTTGCCGTCAACCACGAGAGTCTTGTAGGTGTAGGTGTGGTTGGTGTGATTGGTCGTCATGTACCACTGGATGTGATGCCAGGCGCCGGTTGAGAACTTCGCGCAAGGGATCGTGGTGTGGACCCACTTCCCGGTGTACTCGTTCCAGGTATCCCACACGCCTGCGCCGTAGTTGCACTGGGTGCCGATCATGTAATTGTAGCCGCCGACGAACTGGAAGGCGTCGTATTCGAGAGACTGGCCGGACTTCAGGGAGTTGGCGTCGAGGTAGACGTAGAAGTCCCAGAGGAAGTTCGTTGCGTAGTCGTTGGAACCGAGTTTCTTGTACCAGAGAGCATTGCCCCAGACGCCATCGTGATAGAGCTGCATGCTGTTGCCGTCCATCGAAGGCGAGGACTGGTTGAAGGCCTGCCAGTAGGCGCCACTACCGCTGCCTCCGGCGCATGCCGCTGAGTTACAGGCACCCCATCCGCTGCTCATCTGATCGATGTTGGTGAAGACCTTGGCGGTCGAAGGCGGAGTCGGAAGTCCGGTGCTTGAGCTCGGAGCCGTTGTAGTGGCACCGGAGCCGACGGTGGCCGTCACCGTCTTGTCTCCGTAAGCGCCGCTGGTGTCCCAGGCGCGGAAGACGAGGGTGTGTGTTCCCGCCGATGCATTGAGGAAGGTATCGATGGTTGCCGTGCTGCCGGTGGTGTTGTAGACATCGGCGCTGTCGAGGTAAACGTGCCATCCGGTGATGGGCCGAGAGCTGGAAGCGGTAGCGTGCACGTGTATGGGAGCGGTAACAGTGGAATAGGCCACAGGAGCGGAAACCGAAACCGAAACTTGAGCAAAAGCCGAAGCGGTAAAAAGGCAGAGCGCGCTGAGCAGGGTTTTCATTAAAACAACCTCAGTAGTGGAATCCAGAAACTCGATCATCAAACTTGTCGAGTAGCGGCTGACATAACCACTATCGGGCAGCAGGGCGGGATTGTATGTGGAGACAAACTCCTATGGTTGCTAGGATAAGTCGCGTAGAAACTCTAAGGTATTGTGAGTACGCCATCTAAGTACCGTGAGTGAGTTGCTGTTCAGAGTTGCTGGTTGAGAGCCGAGAGTGCTGGATTTATCCAGAGAACGATGAGCAACCTGTGTTCTTTCAGTGAGTTGCTGGAAGAGTATTGAGCAGAGTAGCTGGATGGAATCACTCGCCTTCGGCAAAACGCAGTCTAAGTGTTGGCGGATGGGTATCTAGGGGTCGGGGGGAACAATTTTTGGAAGGTGTGAAGGTTTCTGGCTGTTCAGGAGCAGATTCCGGTCTGCTGTGATGCACAGGACAGCTCTGAAGCTCGCTGATCTACCCATCTGGCTGCCCCAGAGCTTACAATCGCTTGTTACGCCTCGCGCTGCATGGCTTGCGGTTTTGCCGTGCAATTCTTTCCGCGAAGGCCTTTAGGAAGCACTCATGGCACCGATTACCACGATTGAACACCTCGGCCAATTTGAGGGCCAGGATGTTACGCTGCGCGGCTGGCTTTACAATCTGCGCGAGAGCGGTAAGTTGCTCTTTCCCATCTTCCGCGACGGCACCGGACTGGTGCAGGGGGTGATGGCCAAGAATGCCGTCGCTCCGGAGATATTTGAGACCGTCAAGGGACTGACGCAGGAATCAAGCGTCATCATTCATGGCAAGGTGAGGGCGGATAAGCGCGCGCCGGGAGGCTTTGAGCTCGATCTGGCGTCGGTGGAGGTGGTGCAGAAGGTCTCCGACGAGACGCCGTACCCGATCTCGCTGAAGGATCACGGGGTCGAGTTCCTGATGGAACACCGGCATCTTTGGCTGCGCTCGCCGCGGCAGGTGGCGATTTTGCGTATCCGCTCGGAAATTGAGCGGGCGATGCACGACTTCTTCTACTCGCGCGACTTTACCAGGACCGATCCGCCAATTCTGACTCCGGCGGCTTGCGAAGGCACGAGCACGCTGTTTCCGGTGGACTACTTCGAGGAACAAGCTTATCTGACGCAGTCAGGGCAGCTCTATATCGAAGCGACGGCAATGGCGCTGGGCAAGGTATACAGCTTTGGGCCGACGTTCCGGGCGGAGAAATCGAAGACACGGCGGCACTTGACTGAGTTCTGGATGATCGAGCCGGAAGTTGCGTACGCAACACTGGACGACATTATGAAGCTGGCGGAGGACTTTATCACCTTCATCGTGACGCGGGTGCTGGAGAACAGGCGTCACGAGCTTGGGGTGATTGGTCGCGATATTGCGCCGCTGGAAAAGATCGAAGCGCCGTTCCCGCGCGTCTCCTATGACGAAGCGGTGAAGATGTTGGACGAAGGTTTCGCGAAGGGCGAGCTGGAATCGAAGTTTGAGTACGGCAATGATTTTGGGTCGCCGGATGAGACATATATTTCATCAAAGTTTGACCGTCCGGTAATGATTCACCGGTATCCTTCGGCGGTGAAGGCGTTCTATATGGAGCCTGATCCGGAAGACCTCTCGAAGGCACTTTGCGTGGACGTGCTGGCACCGGAAGGGTATGGCGAAGTGATCGGCGGTTCGCAGCGTATGGGATCGTATGAACGGCTGTTGGAGCGCATCAAGCAGCATGAGTTGCCGGAAGAGGCGTTCCAGTGGTATCTGGATTTGCGCAAGTATGGCGGCGTACCGCACTCGGGCTTCGGCATGGGGCTGGAGCGGGCGGTGGCGTGGATTTGCAAGCTTGACCACGTGAGGGAGACGATTCCGTTCCCGCGCATGTTGAACCGGATGTATCCGTAATTCGGGGCCAAGAATTTGTGGCCAAGAATTTTTGACCAAGGTCGTGAGTTGTAGAGCATCTGAATCGGTAGCGGTTTTCACCGCTGCGTAATGGAAGAAAGAGCATGGGGGCTTCGGTCCCCGGCTCAAGAATCGGACTCCCGTATGGTTAGTATTCCCGCATCGTTCCCGGATGTAATCAAGAAGAAGATTCGTGTTATTGGCGTCCCGCTCGATCTCGGCCAGCAGCGCCGCGGCGTGGACATGGGCCCCTCGGCGGTGCGCGTTGCCGGCCTGGAGGCGAAACTCGAAGCACTGGGCCATGAAGTGGAGGACTGCGGCAATATCAGCGTCACGCTTCCGGAGCAGAAGAACTTTGGCGAAGCCCATGCCCGCTATATGAAGGAGATTACGGCGACATGTACAAAGCTTGCCGAAGAAGTGCTGCATGCGCTGGAGGAAGAGCGGACTCCGCTGTCGATTGGCGGAGATCACTCGATTGCCGCAGGATCGGTGAGTGGCGTGGCCGAGTATTACCGGCGCGAAGGCCAGCATATTGGGCTTATATGGATTGACGCCCACTCCGACATCAACACCCCGGAAACGTCTCCTTCGGGAAACGTTCATGGAATGCCGCTGGGAGCGTTGATGGGGCTGGACGGTTTGGACCCGCTGACGAAACTTTATGATTGGACGCCGAAGATAAGGCCGGAAAACTGCGTGCTGGTTGGGATTCGCGATGTGGATATGGCGGAGAAGGAAAACATTCGCCGTACCGGGATTGAAGTGTTCACCATGCGCGATATCGACGAGCGCGGCATGCGCACGGTGATGGAAGAAGCGTTGCGGATGGCCGGTCGAGGCACGGTGGGATATCACATTTCGCTCGACATGGACTGGGTCGATCCGGAGGATGCTCCCGGCGTGGGTACAAGGGTTCCGGGTGGCGCGACTTATCGTGAGGCGCATCTGGCGATGGAGATTATCGCCGACCATGGACGGATGACGTCGATGGATATTGTTGAGGTTAATCCGGTGATTGACGAATATAACCGTACGGCGGAACTCGCGGTGGAACTGGCAAGCTCAGCGTTTGGGAAGAAGATCCTTTAGGGTTGAGGGGCGGGATAGGCAGAGCAAAAGCAGATCTCGGTCCAGGGAATTCTCGGCGATCCCACATTCGCCAAAGGAAGGCGGATGTGGGCCACCTGCTTGCTGATTAGTTCAGGAAGGGCTTCAGTTCGTTTGAATTCACTGCAAAAGTTCCGCGATTTATAACCCGTTCAGCGAATTTCCCGCAACATCCTATAATCTAAAGGAGTAGCACAAGGAAGCTCCACCTTTATGACAACAAAAAAACTCCGTGTCGGTGTGCTTTTTGGCGGACGCAGTGGCGAGCATGAAGTCTCTCTTTTATCAGCCGCGTCAGTGATGCAGGCGATTGATCGTACGAAATACGATGTGGTGCCCATTGGGATTACCAAGCAGGGCATGTGGTTGACCGACTCCCACGCGGAACAGTTGATCAAGGGTGAGTTCGTTGCCGCGTCGCGCAAGAATCTGCGCGCTGGCGATCCGGCCGCAACCTCGTCGGCAGCGGTGCTGGCCAAGGGCGAAGCCGTGCTGGTTCCGCCCATGCCCTCGACGGACTCGCTGGTGCCGTTTGAGACGCCGCGCACACCGAATGGGCCGCGCCCGATTTCGGTGGATGTTATTTTCCCAGTGCTGCATGGCACGTTTGGCGAAGACGGAACACTGCAGGGTTTACTTGAGTTGGCCGACATCGCGTACGTGGGCTCGGGCGTTCTGGGTTCGGCGGCGGGGATGGACAAAGACATTATGAAGCGGCTGTTCTGCGATTCGCGGTTGCCGCTGGTGAAGCATGTGACGGTGCTTCGTTCGGAGTGGGAGCGTCAGCCGAAGCAGGTCGAAAAGGCAGTGGACTCGGCGCTGAAGTATCCAGTGTTTGTGAAGCCCGCGAACCTGGGCAGCTCGGTCGGTATCAGCAAGGCTCACGATGCGAGCGAACTTCCGGCGGCGATGAATGAGGCCGCCCGCTTTGACCGCAAGATCATCATCGAGCAGGGTGTCGGGGGCAAGCGCAACAAGGCGCGCGAGATTGAGTGCGCCGTTCTTGGCAACGATGAGCCGATTGCTTCCATCTGCGGCGAAATTATCCCGGCGAAAGAGTTTTACGACTACGATGCCAAGTACATTGACTCCGGTTCTGAGTTGTTGATTCCGGCCCGCCTCGACCATACACAGGTTCGCCAGATTCAGGAGATGGCAATCCGGGCGTTTAAGAGCTGCGAATGCTCAGGGCTGGCGCGAGTCGATTTCCTGATGGACCCGGTGACCGGACACTTTTACCTCAATGAGGTCAACACCATGCCCGGATTCACGGCGATCAGCATGTATCCAAAGCTTTGGGGGGCGTCGGGGATTGAGTATTCCGTGCTGATCGACCGGCTGATTCAGTTGGCGCTGGAGCGGCACGCGGACAAGAAGCGGAATCAGTACACGAAGGATTGAAGGGCGAGGTTTCGCAAGGTTGAAAGGTTGCGCAAGGTTTCGCAAGGTTGACGGCGCGAGTTGATGAGGCCATAGCCTTAACTTTGAAACCTTGCTTTTGGAACTTTTCGGGGCGGCGGTGCGTACTCTCTCCTGCGCGGTCGTGGCGGCCGCCGGAAGGATTGTCACATGAGGATGAAGCTGTTTTGGCTGGTGGTTCTGCTGCTTACAGCCTCCTTCGCCAGCGCTGAGGAGTGGAAGCGTGACTTCGCGGTCGGTGCGCAACCGCATCTCCGGGTTCAGACGAACGACGCACGGATTGAGGTGCGCGGTGTGCCCGGCAACACCATCTCTGTCCGGGTGGTGGCTGACGGATGGCATATCGGCCCCGGCGAACTCGCGGTGAACGCGCAGCAGAACGGCGACGCCATCTTTCTGCAGGTCAAAATTCCCGAGCGTCATCTAAGTTTCAGTTTTGGCGTGAAGTCGGTGCGCATCGAGGTGAACGTGCCCGTGAGCACGGGCCTGGATCTCTCGTCTTCGGATGGAGCGCTGCACGTGGTGGGCGTGAAGGGTGAATCCCGACTGATCACCTCGGACGGCGCGATCCGGGTGGAGAACTACGATGGCAATCTTCGCGCCCGCACCTCGGATGGCGCAATTGATGTGGCGGGGCGATTCGATCAACTCGATCTCAACACCAGCGACGGACATATTTCGGCCAGCGTGTGGAAGGGTTCGCATATGACTGCCAACTGGAATCTGCGGACCTCCGATGGCGCGATCACGGTGGGGCTTCCCGCTGATTTTTCGGCCTTCCTCGATGCGTGGACCAGCGATAGTCATATCGATCTGCAGGTTCCGGTAGAGGTGAGTGGAAGGGTGGACAAGAATCGCGTTCGCGGAAAGCTTCGCGGCGGCGGGCCTACGCTGCAGATACATACCTCGGATGGAAGTATTACTCTGCGCTCGCTCTGAGTCGCATAGTTTCAAAACTGTCGATGCAACGTGACTGGTTATCCCACATTCGCCAAAAGCGGGCGGATATGGGCCACCTGAGGTCGACCTGGGTTGCAACTTCTTCTTCCGCTAGCTAGACTAACTAACCAGTTAGTTAATTATGGCGGCTTCCAAGAACAAACCGGCAGCTCAACGCGTTCGCAACGCGGCGGCGAGTCGTGGCTCCATTCTTGAACATGCGATTGAGGAGTTTGCGACGCGGGGCGTGGCAGGTGCGCGCACGGCGGCGATTGCCGAGGCGGCAGGAGTCAACAAGGCGCTGCTCTATTACTACTTCAAGGACAAAGAGAGCCTGTACTCCGCGTCGCTGCACGAGGTGTTCAGCGGACTGGTGGGGGATGTGTTGCCGATGCTCGAGAGCTCACTCGCGCCGGGAGAGAAGATTCTCCGGTTTGCTCGCTTGCACTTTGAGTACCTGGTGCAGAATCCTAGCTATCCAAAGCTGATTCAGCAGGAGTTGTCGCGCGTGCGCGACATGGGCGAGGCTTCGCGAGACCTTCGCGCAATCAGCACTACGCACTTTAGTCCGCTGCAGAAGGCTGGACTGAAGGCGGTGCAGGACGGCATTGCTTGCGGAGAGTTTCGCAAGATCGAAGGCGCAAGCGCGCTGAGCACGATGCTTGGAATGAATGTTTTCTATTTCAACTCCGCGCCAATTATGCGCATGATTCGCGGGGTCGATCCGTTTTCTCCGGAGTGCATTCATCGCCATATTGCGACGGCGCTGGACTTCATTGGCGCGGCAATGTTCACAGACCGGGAGCATGGAATCAGACTGGCGAAGAAAATTGCTGGAGCGGCGTCGGCGCTGCCGAGGGAATTTCGCAGCAAAGGTTTGCGCGAGGCACTGTCGTAAAGCGAGTATCTCGCCGCGCAGACGAAGTGGATACAAGTTTTAGCTTGCGAGTGATGTTTCGCAGGTGATGGAAGGAACGGAATAACTTATGAACCCCAAGTACCGCGTCATTGCCATGCTGGGAATTGTGTTTCTGCTCTCGCTCGGGTTCTATATTTACTCAACTCGCGGCGGCTCCGATTTGGTGCTGATCGGCACGGTCGATGCGAACCAGGTGATCGTCAGCAGCAAGGTTGCAGGACGCATTGAACACTTGTTGGTGGACGAAGGCCAGAGCGTGAAGCAGGGAGAGTTGATTGCGCAGATCGACAATCAGGATCTTGCGGCAGAGCGCGACTCGGCTCGCGCAACGCTGGCGGGGCTGCGTTCGCAGGTGAGGCAGAGCGGTGAAACCTATGCCTCGACGAATGGAGAAACCGATGCGCAGGTGAAAAATGCCGCGGCGGCACTGCTGGCCGCAAAAGCCTCGCTGGAGGAAAGCGAAGCGGTTGAACACCAGCAGGCGCTTGATACGAAGCGCATTGTGACGCTGGCCGAGCAGGGCGTTGCGAGTCAGCAGGATCGCGACCGGGCAGAGCAAACGCTGGCGGCGAATCGGGCACGGGTGCGCGCGAATCGCGAACAGGTGAATGCCGCGCAGGCGACAGTGAACGCCATGCAGGCGCGCATCAATCAGGCAGCAGCGGCGCACAGCAACATTGCTGCGACGCAGGGGCAGATGGATTCGGCGAACGCCAAGCTGGTGGGAGCAGAAGTCCGGATGGACTACACGCGAGTTACCTCTCCTGTGAATGGAACGGTGAGCGTGCGAGCAGCGCGCGAAGGCGAAGTGGTGAGCGTGGGAACACCAATTGTGACCATCGTCGATTTGACGCAGACCTGGGTGTACGCGGCGGTTCCGGAGACGCAGGCGCAAGCCGTGAAGTTGGGCGACACTCTCGATGTGCGTATGCCGGGAGGAGAGCGCGTCCCCGGCAAGATTATTGCCAAGGCAGCGGAGGCAGACTTTGCGACGGAGCGCGACTACAGCAGGACGAAGCGCGATATTCGCACGGTGCGGTTGAAGTTGCTCATCAACAATCAGCGGGAGACTTACGTCCCGGGAATGACGGCCGAGGTCCTTCTTCCGCAGCGTCTTCTGAATGGCAAGTAACGGACAGCGTTGAAACGGGAAACCAATGAGCATTTTGACTCGCAGTAAAGGCCACCATTCCGGACACGAAGGCCAGGCCATCGCGGTGGAAAACATCGTGAAAAAGTATGGCGACTTTGAGGCCGTCAAGGGCGTGACCTTCGATGTGAAAGACGGCGAAATCTTCGGGCTGCTTGGTCCCAATGGAGCAGGTAAGAGCACGTTGATTCGGATGATGACCACGCTGATTCCGATTACAAGCGGCAAGGCGTTTATTACCGGATACGATGTCAGCGAAAACCCCGATGCGGCGCGGCGCACGATGGGCGTGATTCCGCAGGCAATGACCAGCGACATCGATCTTACGATTGCCGAGAATATGAGGATTTACGCGAAGCTCTACGGGGTTCCGCGTGCGGAACGCGAGCGCAATATCGATGAGTTGCTTGAAGCCGTCGATTTGGAGAAGTGGCGCGATGCGCCGGTGAAGACCTTGTCGGGTGGCATGCGGCGACGGGCGGAAATCGCGCGCGGACTGGTACATAACCCGCGAATATTTTTTCTGGATGAACCGACGACGGGACTCGATCCGGTTTCGCGTGTGGCGGTGTGGGAGATGCTCAATGCGCTGAAGAGGCGGCGGCAGCTCACCATCTTGATCACCACGCATTACATGGATGAGGCGGACCGGTTGTGTGACCGGATTGCGATTGTAGATCACGGCACGCTGGTCGCGCTGGATACGCCGATGGCGCTGAAATCCAGCGTGCCCGGCAGCAATGTTGTGGAGGCGCAGTTTGTGGCGACGCCGGAGAGATGGGTGGAGCAGCTCCACGGCCTTCCTGGAGTGGAGAGCGTGCAGGAGGAGGGCGGCAATATGTTTCGCATGTTGACCTCTACGGGTTCGCAGACTACGACGGGGTTGGTGGAACTCGCAGTACGCAGCGAGGTTGAGATTAAAACTCTCACGGTACAGAACACTTCGCTGGACGATGTTTTCGTTCACTATACCGGCCGTCAGCTTCGCGATGAGCAGGTGAAGGCTTTCGGCTACGTGATGCCGCCGCGCCCAGGAATGCAGCCATGAATAGAATGTTTGCAATTATCGAGCGCGAGATGCGCAAGTTCTTCCGTTCGCCAACACTGATGGTCACGGCGATGATTATGCCGCTGGTGCAGTTGATCATCTTGGGGAACGCGTTCGGCGGAAAGATTCGCGATGCGCGGATCGGCATTGTAGATGAGGATCACGGCACGCAGGCAGTACGGATTCAAGAAGCGTTTCGTTCGGTGGAGGCGAATATTCGAACGTTCGTCGCCGTTCCTTATGCGGACGAAGTGCGGGCGCGGGAAGACGTGAGACAGGGAAGGCTGGAAGGCGCGCTGATTATTCCAGCGCAGTTTTCGCGGCGATACTATGCGGGAGAAAATCCGCAGCTTGGCATGGTGGTCGATAACAGCGACCAGTTCATGGCGAGTTCGGTGCAGGCGAAAATGCAGGAGCTGGTTACGGCGCTGAATCTGCCAGCGGCGAGCGCTAAACGGATAAGCAGTGACGTGGCGCTGGAAATTATTGAGCTCTATCCGTATGTCGAATATTTGAAGTATCTGCTGCCGGGATCGATCACGCTGGCGATGTTTGTTTCGGTGATGATCGGCGGGGGAATGCTGTACATCGACGACAAGGCGCGGGGCGTTCACGAGGGATATCTGGTAACGCCGATTACGGGAATGGAGATGGTGCTGGGGCTGAATCTGGCGGGAGCTATGAAAGCCGTGATGGCCGGGTGCACGCTGACCGTACTGGGCTCGCTGATTGCGGGGCTGGGTACGTCGTTTGAGCCGGGACGGATTCTGCAATGGGTTCTGCTGATTTGCGCGACGTCGTTTGCGTTTAACGGCATGATGTTTCTGCTGATGGTTAGGGTGGAAGACCCGCTGGTGCCGCGCGCGATGTTCGGCATTTTGAATACGCTGCTGTATTTCCCTAGCGGGGCGATCTATCCGGTACAGGCGTTTCCGAAGTGGCTGCGGGTCATCTCCTATGTGGACCCGTTCAGCTATGCGGTTCACGGGCTGAAGGCGACTCTGCTGAAACAGGCATCGTGGGCGGCGGTTTCGCAGGACATACTCTATCTTTCGTTGTTTGGATTTATCAGCCTGGCGATTTCGGTGCCGCTGTTTAAGAGGACGCTGTAAGTCCTGTTCGCGATGGAAATCCGGTGAAGCGCGGGCCTTCAGCGTAAACTCCTCTCCGTCCGCCTAGCGCTATGACTTTCAGACCGAATGCTGAAACGCGCAATCGTATATTTGCGGCCCAACATTGCCAACTGAGCCCCTCAGCCATTATTGTCCCAAGCACGGCAACTCTCGGGGGGACTATGAGAAACCTGATACTTGCGACATTGCTGCTTACGGGCGCGGGCATTGCTCAGCAGCCCAAGCCTAATCCCGCGCTTCGCTCGTTTGTGGGGACGTGGCGGCTGGTTTCTTCTACAGAAGTGCTGCCTGACGGGACGTCAAGGCCTTACGGATTTGGGCCTCATGCGCAGGGATATCTGATGTATGACGCGACGGGACATGTATGCGCACAGGTGGTGGACCCGGATCGGCCTAAGTGGGTCGATCCGGATCATCCGACTGCTCAGGAGGTCAAGATCGCATACGATGGCTTCGGCGGATATTGCGGGACGTATACCGTGGACGAAAAGGCGCATACGGTAGCGCACATTCCGGAAGTTTCGCTTGATCCTAATCTGGTGGCGCAGGCGAAGCAGCGCAATTACCGCTTCGATGGCGACAAGTTGATTTACAGCGGGACGGAAAAGCTGGAGCCGATTGGGGAAAGTCACTGGACGATGGTTTGGGAGAAAGTGAAGTAAAGGGCGGGGTGCGGGTTGGGAAGCTTGGGGAGGTTCGGGTGATGAGAAGCAACCCCGAGGTCCTTCGCTTCGCTCAGGATGACACCTTAAAAACAAGAGCAACGGCATGAGCAAGAGCAAGAGCAACGGCAAGAGCAAGAGCAACGGCAAGAGCAAGAGCAACGGCAAGAGCAAGAGCAACGGCAAGAGCAAGAGCAACGGCAAGAGCAAGAGCATCGGCACGAGCACGAGCAACGGCACGAGCAATGGCACGAGCAACGGCGTGGGCGAAGGTGGAATCAGCGAGCCTTGGCGGTGGCGGTGAGTTGTTGCCAGACTTCGCGGACTTGCTGCTCGGCGGTTTCTTTGGCGGCGCTGTTGTCGATGACGAAATCAGCGAGCTTGGCTTTTTCGGCTTCGGGCATTTGAGCAGCCATTCGCTTTAGTACCTCGGCGCGGGCTTCGTTGGGAGTGGTTCCGGTGCGCTCGGCAAAGCGCTGGATCTTCTGTTCGAGGGTGCAGGTCACGACGATGAGTTTGTCATAACGGGCGAGGCCGCCGGCTTCGATGAGCAGGGCGGCTTCGCAGATGGCAACTCCGTGAGGATCGGTTTTGCCGATCTGTTGCATCCAGTCGTCTTCGAAGGCAAGCACACGCGGATGAACAATGGCGTTCAATTCTCCGATGCGGTTGGGGAAGGCGGCGGTGGCTAGTTTTGGGCGGGCGATGGTGCCGTCGAGGGTGAGAACCTCCTCGCCGAAGGCGGCAACAATTTCATCGAACATCGGTTCGCCGGGAACCATCAGGCGGTGCGCTACGGCATCGGCGCGGAGGGTGTGGGCGCCGAGTTCGGCGAACATGGCGAGGACGGTCGTCTTTCCGCAGGCGATGCCGCCCGTCAATCCAACCTTCAGCATGGCAACAGTTTCAGCCTTCTCCGGTGGTTGCGCAAGTTTGGCTTGTATCGTCGTATCGCGGAGGCCACGGTGGTCAAGGATCGGATTGAGTTTTGCTGGCGGGGTTAGACATTCCGGACGGCACTCAGGTTTTCGGTGTGGCGAGTGGCGACAGCGGCATAGCTCCCGGCGACCTCCTCTTCGGTGAGAAAGCGAATGGGTGCGCGGGGAGTGATTCGCTGAACGATGTGTGCCAGGCCGCTTAACAATGCGCGCTGAACTTCGGTGATAGACGGACGCACGATCACTCCGCGGTTCTCGATGATGAGGAATGCGCGAGAGCAATAGTGACGGTCCCAGCCGCGGTCTTCGGGATGGGGGCAGCGGATGGGCTGGAACAAATCCAGCGTGTTTGAGGCGGAAAAGACCGACAAGGTGGGAAACAGGAGTCCAGAGGAAACGATCGATTGCGAGACCGGATCTGTAGCCAGAGTGTGTACCTGTTCGTCATGGGGAAGGCACCATGATGATCCATCGGCGATGGTGGAGAGTGTGGTGAGGTCGGGTTGTGCGGCGACCCGGGGCGAGGCGGCGAGGCGCGCTTCGACCTCAGAGAGAAGCCCTTCGACGGCACGGCAACTGCCTCCGGCGAGAACCAAACCGTGATTTCCCAATACGAGGACGTCGCAATCGGCGGGCGCACATAGAACTTTCTCAATCTCACGGGCGAGAGGCAGGCCGGAAGGCACGTGGGGAATCCAATGCCAGCGCAGGCCGTCAAGCAGGCGGCCGAGTTGGGCCGGCGCATCTCTTCTGACCGCCCAGGCAAGGGCGTTGACCGAGTGCAGGTGAACGACGACCGGGTGAGGCAATACGGCGTGCATGGCGGTTTCGATGGAGGCTTGCGCAAACTGTTCGGTGGGATCGAGGTTGCGCTTCAAAGCATCGCGGATTTCGGATAGTTCGAGCGGCACCAGAACGCCTTCGTCCAATGCATTTGCCATCCACTTGCCGGACGCTTTGATCCATAGAATGCCATCGAGCTTAATAGAGCTGTTCCCGGTACTGGCCTGGGTCAGCAGAAGATCGCTGCCAACCCGGGCCGAGAATTCCCGTAATCGCCGCAGTTCATCCTGGTGGAACAGTGAAAGTTTGTTGCTCATAAAGGTCTCCAATACCGAACTATTTAGGGCAGCACCCGAAGTTGATCCTCAACCGGGGATAGTTGTGCGGTTTGCTTCGAGCGTGCCTGCCCGATCTTGACCGAGGTTCGGAAGATGGTTCCTACGGGAATGAAGCCTGCGAGTTTGTGTGCGGCGACGGCGGCCAAGCCCATGGAAGCGATGCAACCGCACGAACCGCAATCAGGATTTCCGCCGAACTGGCAGGGAACGATTTTGGTTTTCAAGTCCGCCGAAAGGGTTTGAGTGGTGAGGGAGAAAACGCAATCCTTGGGGCTATGCGGGGGAGCGGCGAATTGATGGATCATGCCTTCGGGCATGTCGAGTTTGGGGAATTCCTTGCGGAGCTGGAGCAGGTCGGCAATGGCCTGGCGACGCTCGGAGGGGTGCAGGATTTCCGGCAACTGGTCGCCGATCTGGGGAGTGAACAGGCTGAACCAGACTTTGTGGATCTCGGGCCGGGGCGTCCAGTAGGAGAGAAATTCGCGGAGATAGCCGGGGCGCTTCATCATTTGCGCGGTGATGGTGCAATGGATGGTGATCCGCTGGCCTGCGATGTTCTTCTGAATGCGGTCGTAGGTGGCCGGCGAGCGGCGAAGATCGTGTTCGGGCTGCAATCCATCGATGGACACGACGACGTTGAAGTGTTCGAGTGTAGCCCATGCCGGGGCGAGCGGACGGAATGCGCTGGTCACAATCTGAACGTGAATTCCTCGCTGCAGCAGGAGCGGAACCATCGTCTCCAGTTCACGATAGCGGACCAGGGGATCGCCTCCGACGATGGACAGATGGAGAGGCCTGATGCGGTCAACCACTTCGAGAACGCCGTCGATTAGCTCTTGTCCTTTGCGATCGTGAAGCTCGCGAAGGGTGATGTTGCCGCCCAGGTGAGCGTCGTCAAAGGCGTAACATCCCGGACAACGTAGCGGGCATTCGCGCGTGATTTCGATAGAGAGCGAAGGCGGCTCTCCGTTGAGAATTTTGCGCCAGGCTTGGAGGATTTCTGAAGTCTTCACCACGGTCCTTTTGTGTCGCGAAAACAGGGTCGCGAAAACCACGGCAGGTTCCGCTTTAGAGGGAATGCGGCCGTGCCGATGGATTTCGCGATAGAACTCGCTGTTGAGACACTTTCAAAAAGAAAGTGCCGGTGAACGTGCTCTTACGATCGGAGATTCAGAATGGAAGATGGCGGTGAGGGATCGGCCGCATGTCCTGTGATGGCGATTGGGTCGCCGGGGAGAGCGGGCTCTATGACGGAGGTGAACTTGATCCAGCGTACCTGAAAACAGCGAGAAGAAGGGCAGGACCAATCGCAGTTCAGCCGGCGCTCAGCCAGGTGACAAGCCGCGTTGCTGATTCGGGAGACCACAATACTTCCCGAGTGAGGATTGATCGCGGGAGGGTCAGGGACAGCGTCGAGGGACGCGATCAGCAGAAGCGCGCCAAGCACCAGGATGATTTGTCGGTTTCGCTTCATTCCCGTTTACACGATCAACGATAACAGTTGAGAGTTGAAATCCAGAATCGATGGAATTCCACGCCGTATTATGAGATGCAGCCGCCTTACGCTGAGACAAACCAAGCCTGTTCGCAGGTTGGGTTTCGGCGCTGATCAATAAATGTTGGGTATTGTTGTGCCGGGAATTGTCGTGGGCCAGCGTTTGACACTGCGAGGGCTGCGCCTTTATTCTTGAAATCTGTCCTGAGGAGTGTTTCCCGCCAGGAGTAAGGGGATTGTGTCAGCTCACGGTTCGAGCTGCCAAGTTCCTTGTGTCTCACTCGCTTACAAGCGAAGCGGTTGTTGGCTACCGGCTGGGCTTCGGGAGCATTTGGCATCATGAAGATTCGTATTCAAGACCTGGAAGTCCGGAATCTGGAATTTGAACTTCAGTTCCAGCCCGGAGAGATCGATTTCGGCTCGGAAGTGCGGCAGCTTGGTACGCTTCAGACCGACGGGCGCGCCGAACTGATTCGTGAACACCACGGCGGCAACGAATCGATCGAAGATATCCGCCTGGTGGGTAAGCTCGACGGGCGGATTGAAGTAAGCTGTGCCCGTTGTCTTGAGCCGGTTGAGATTCCGATCTCGCGTTCGTTTGACCTTTTGTATCGTCCGCTGGCGTCTGAAAAAGGCTCCGATGAAGTGGCGATTAACGAGGCTGAAACAGAGATTGGCTACTACAAGGGCGAAGGCATGGATCTGGAAGACTCGCTTCGCGAGCAGATTCTGCTGGCGGTTCCGATCAAGACGCTTTGCCGTTACGATTGCAAAGGCTTGTGCCCCAGTTGCGGAGTGAATCGAAACGAGCAGCTTTGCGATTGCGACCAGAGCAAGCCGGATGCCCGCTGGGCTGCACTCGGCGACTTGAAAAATAAATTGCACTAGCGCCTGCGGGCGATTTTGAGTTCGCGGTCCATTTTGCGGCCGCATGGTAATTGAAAGGTAGTCGATCATGGCAAATCCTAAACGGCGACATTCCAAGCAGCGGACGGCTCTCCGTCGCGCCCACGATCACCTGACCGCGCGCTCCATCAGCGAGTGCCCCAACTGTCACGAAGCCAAGCTTCCGCATCGTGCGTGTGCCAAGTGCGGCCATTACAAGGGCCGTGAAATCGTTGAGGTTGAACAGGCCAAGTAGGCCTCCCTTCGCGGACGATGTCAATCACCATCGCGGTCGATGCCATGGGTGCAGACCGCGCCCCTAAGCCGGAAATAGAGGGCGCGATTCTTGCAGCCAAGCACTGTGACGTTCGGGTTCTACTGGTTGGGCAGCAGGATGTGGTGAGCGCTGAACTGGCTCAATATCCTGAAGCCCGGTCTTTACCCATTGAAGTCGTTCATGCTTCCGAGTTCATCGGCATGGACGAAAAAGCCGCACAGGCGGTCAAACAGAAGCGCGACTCGTCGATGCGCGTGGGCCTTCGCCTGGTAAAAGACGGCACGGCCAGCGGCTTTGTCTCCGCGGGCAATACGGGCGCCGCCATGGTTACGGCCAAGCTGGTTCTGGGTGTGATCCCCGGCGTAGATCGCCCGGCGCTTGCATCCGTGTTTCCGACTGCCGCCAACACGGCCACGATCATGTTGGACGTGGGCGCGAACGTCGACTGCAAACCGCAAAATCTGCAACAGTTCGCCATTATGGGCGACATTTATTTCCGCACAATCTTCAGTGGTCGTTTCCCTACCGCGAGTCATCCGCGCGTGGGATTGCTGTCGGTGGGCGAAGAAGAGACCAAGGGCAACGACCTCACTCGCGATGCATTTCAGTTGATTAAGGCACTGCCCATCAACTTCCTGGGCAACGTGGAAGGGCGTGACCTGTACAACGGACGCGCCGACGTGGTCGTGTGCGATGGTTTCGTGGGCAACGTGGCGTTGAAGGTCAGCGAAGGACTCGTCGAGGCCGTTCGTGCCATTCTGAAGGAAACCCTGCAATCCACTATCACGCGCCAGATGGGCTATCTGCTTGCGCGGGATGCGTTCAAGGATTTCAAGAAGCGCCTAGATTATTCCGAGTACGGCGGAGCGCCGTTGCTGGGCCTGAAGGGTGTCGCAATCGTGAGCCATGGATCTTCGAACGGCGTTGCCATCAAGAACGCGATTCGCGTCGCCGCTGAATTTGCACGCTCCGGCCTCAACGAGAAAATTGAGGACCAGATTCGCGCCTCCCGGGAGCGCATCGCCGCCACCGAAAAGGTTTAGTATTTGTGAGCGACCGCCAGCTCAGGCTGCGGGGCGCTTGTGTTTTGAGCAGCAAAGCACGGCCCTGGTCGTGATTTCCCCGGATGAGCGCTGGGAGGCCGCATGGTCCTCGCGTTCAGCAAAGTGCGAACTGCATCGCCTTCGCACCGTCCGGTAACAAGACTTTTGCACGGAGCCATCAATGGCGAACCCTGTGGCACCTCGTATTCCCGGACTCGTATTTCTTTTCCCTGGCCAGGGCTCACAAGCCACCGGAATGGGCAAGGATCTTGCGTTCAATCATCTCGTCGCCCGTCGTACGTTTGAAGAGGCGGACGAGGCCCTTGGCTACTCCCTGAGCAAACTTTGTTTCGAGGGACCGGACGAGAAGCTTCGGATGACGGAGATTACTCAGCCGGCGATTCTTACGGTGTCAGTGGCGGCGGCTCGCGTGCTTGCCGATGATGGCATTGCTCCCAGCTTTGTTGCCGGTCATTCGCTTGGTGAGTATTCCGCGCACGTCACAGCCGGTACGCTGAGTTTTGCCGATGCTGTTCGTACCGTGCGTAATCGCGGCAAGTACATGCAGGAGGCAGTTCCGGTTGGCGTTGGTGCGATGGCTGCGATCCTCGCACTTAGCATGGATCTGATTCGCAGCGCTTGCAGCGAAGCTATCGCGCAATTTCCTGGGCAGGTTTGTGTGCCGGCCAATATCAATTCTCCGGGACAGGTGGTAATCAGCGGCTCCAAGGCCGCCGTCGAGCGTGCTGCCGAACTCTGCAAACAGAAGGGGGCCAAGCGCGCCGTGATGCTTCCGGTCAGCGCACCGTTCCATTGCCCGCTGATGCAGCCGGCACAGGATAGGCTGGCAGCCGATCTACACGCGCTCACCTTTGAAACTCCGAAGATTCCAGTGATGTGCAACATCGAGGCGGCACCGGTATGCGATGCGGCGAAGTCGCGCGACACTTTGATCCGCCAGGTCACCGGCGCAGTGCAGTGGGAATCATCAATGCGAGGTTTGATCGCGAAGGGTGCGACGCAATTTCTGGAAGCCGGGCCCGGAGCTGTATTGACCGGATTGTTGCGTCAGATCGATAAAGCGCAGGCCTGCGTGAATGTCGAAAATGAGGCGAGCCTGCAGAAGAGCAAAGCGGCTTTCGAAGTCAAGCAGCGTTAAGCTGGCGAAAAATTGATTGTGAAACGAAACGGCCCGCCAACATGGCAGGCCGTTCGCTTTTTAAATTGTTCGGAGATTAATCCACCATCTCATCCGGCGAGAATCCGAGGGTCTTGTCTTTGAATTCAACGCGCACGGAGCAGAGTTTCTTGCGCTCGTTCACGCGGATTCCGACGACGACTCCGCTGGCGTCTGGACGGGGTTTCTGCGCAGCCACAATCTTGTAGCTCCTAATGGGACCCCACTCTCCTCCAGGTCCCCAATCTAAATAAAACGAATGGAAGGTGTAGCGCTTGTATGCCTCCGGATGCTGCTTCCAGTTCGGATCGTTCATCCAGGTGCCGTAAGCCCCCTCGTAATTCTGCGTCTGCAACTGAGCGAAGAACTGCTTCACTCGCCGCTCTTCAGGCCAGTAGCGGTTGAACCACAGCACGGCTGCGATAGCGATGATCGCGACGATGGCACCGATGATATAAAGGCGACGGCGTCGGGCTTTTGCTTCGTCGTAAGGTTGTGCGTTAAAAAGTGAGGTGGACATGGCTGAGCTACAAGCTAAGAACCCGGAAGGCAAAAGTCAACTCACTTTGAAGGGCGTGCTAGCTGAGGGCAGTGTTATGGTGCGTCGGATGAGGTAGGGACAGAGCCGCTGACTATTGTGGAAGCGAAAAAGGCCCGCCATAGCGGACCTCTTCCGTTTTTAAACCAGGTAATTCTGTTACAGATTCGCTCCCTCGGTCCCAGTTCGTACCTGACTCATGGCGCTCTTGGCGGTTGACTTCACCTGTTCCACTCCGCGTTGAATGCGCTCGCGGCCCTGTTCGTAGCTCTCGCGAGCGGAATTCGCAAGATCATTGGCGCGGTCGCTGAGGTTCTCGCGGGTATCTTCCCCGCTCATCGGGGCAAACAGTACCCCTAATCCAATTCCAAGCCCAAGGCCAAACAGGAAACTCTTCATTGTGCTCCTCCCACGGAGATAATGAGGCGCGCTCTTAGCGCCGCCTCGTGTCGGACTTGCGCCCGCTCCCTGAGTTCAAGATCGATGTAACGTAGAAACTCCTACGCCTACCCAACAGATGCGCCTATGACGCGAAGGTTTGCCGTCGCATTGCTGAAGGCAGGATGACAGTGCACGATGACAGTGGCAGCGCTGAATCAGAACTGCGGATGACGGGAAATCAGCAGAGCAGAAGAGAACAACCCCGGAGCGAGCCCGGGGTTGTTGGTGATTCCTGGCGAGTGTTGCGAAGTGGCTACTTGAGTTCGTCCTGGTGCGCCTTGGCGATCTGTCCCACCGCATTCTTCGGATTGTCCTTGGCGATCTGGTCGTAGATGACCTTCGCCTTATCCGGCTGATGTTCGGAGATGTAAATATCGGCGAGGGCGAACTGGGCATTTGCCTTGGGCACGCTGGAAGTCGGCTTTTCGCTCAACGTCTGCAGCAGGTTGATGGCGTCCTGGTCGCGGTTTTCGTCGCGGTAAACGGAGGCCAATGCGTACTTCGCCAGCCCGGCCAGCTCTTTGCGGCGAGTATTGCTGATAGCGCGCAACTGGTCTTCGGCAACCTTGTAATTGCCCAACTCCTTTTCGGTCAATCCGGCGAGATAACGGGCGTATTGACCCGAACTTGTCCAGCCGAATTTGTCGCTGATCTGGTAGAAGGCATTCTTGGAGGCGATCAGGCGCTCCTGCTCACTGTTGAAGGTGGTCATGGACCCTTCTTTTGGCGTACCGGGAGGGATGACGGGAGCGTTATAGGTCACAAGCGCCTGTCCCAGTGCGTTCGTGGCCTGGGTTTCGCGTGAACTCACATACCAGAAGACGCCGGCGATGATTACGGCTAGAACGGCGACCCCGGCAACAATCTGTACGATTCCGGAGCGATGCTCAACAACTTCCTGGACGGCTTCCGCGGCAGACGCGGCAAATTTATCCTGCTTCAAATCATGACGGGTATAACGCACGGGGATTCCTTCGCTGAACTGGAGAACTGCCTGAAAAATCTGATGTTATCAGCCCCTACCGGGAAGGTCAATGTAACAGGCACGACGCATTAAGCGCGAGCTCTCCCGAAAAGGGGCGCAGATTGACGACCTCGGCTAAGTTGCCGGGATTCCTTTTTGCAACCAGACAACCCGGAGAAGGTAGGCGCGCTCACAACCGCAACGCCATCTTCGACGAAACGCGCCTCCCACCGAGCTACTCATCTTTGACGATTCGCTGGGAGGCACTCCCGTCATGCTCGCCTCCCCAGAGGCAGCCCTCGATTTGCCGCTGAAAGCATTGGCGTGGGAGGATGCGCGAGGCAGAGTTTGGTTGAGCTACAACGATCCCGAATATCTGAAGCGGCGCTTCGACCTCAGCGATGAGGTGATCCGTCCGATCGCGGCAGTCGGTGCGCTGATCGAAAAAGCCGTCCTATGAGGAATGGTCATTGTGGCTCATTGAAAAATGTTCAGTGTTTCAGCACAATAGCTGAGTTTCTCGATTCTCGATTCTTCAGGACATAATGCCTCTTACGCTGGAGCTGGATTCGGTCACCAAGACTTACGATGAATTTGTTGCCGTGGACAATCTCTCGTTCAACATTTCAGAGGGAGAAATCTTTGGGTTGCTTGGTCCAAACGGAGCCGGTAAGACCAGTTCCATCCGCATGATGATCGGCATCATCGTTCCGGACAGCGGTGCGGTTCGCGTTTTCGGAAAGCCACTATCGCGCAGAACCCTCGATCGCGTGGGATACCTTCCGGAAGAGCGCGGCTTCTACAAGAAAATGAAGGTGATCGAGAACCTTGTTTTCTTCGCACAACTGAAGGGACTGAGCGTTTCCGAAGCTACTCGCCGAACGCATCAATGGCTGGAGCGGCTGGAATTGGGGCGCTGGGCAAATTCCAAGATCGAGGAACTGTCGAAGGGAATGCAGCAGAAAGTGCAGTTCGTTGCGGCAGTCATTCACGATCCCGACTTCCTGATTCTCGACGAGCCTTTCAGCGGACTGGACCCGGCGAGCTCGCTGGTTCTAAAAGACGCGCTGCTGGATTTGAAAAAGCAGGGGAAGACAATCTTGTTTTCTACTCACAGAATGGACACGGTGGAACGGCTTTGCGATTCGATCTGTCTTGTGAATCAGGGCCGCAGCGTGTTGCTCGGAGTGCTGAACGAGATCAAGGCGAGCTATGGCCGCAGCAGTATCCAGCTTGAGTATGAGGGAGAGCTTCCGCTGCTGAAAGATCCTGAACTGGTCGCCAGTTCCAATGATTTCGGCAACTATGTCGAGTTGCGGCTAACACCGGGCGCCGACGCTCAACGGTTTCTCCAACTCGCAATGCGCACGGCGACCATTCGACGTTTTGAGATGGTGGAACCTTCGCTGGAAGAAATCTTCATTGACACGGTGCAATCCACCAAGAGTGTGATCAGCCATGCGTAACGTTCTGCTCATCATCCGGCGCGAATATCTTGTGCGCGTACGCACCAAGGCTTTCATTATCTTCACCGTGCTGATGCCGCTGTTTATGGGCGGGCTTATCTTCCTGCCGGGGCAGTTCATGACGTCAGGCTCCGAGACTCGCCATGTCGTCATCGTCTCGGCTGACCCTGTTCTCACCGGCCTGGTTCAGACCGAACTGGCAGCTTCGCGCAATGTCGGTGACGAGGACGAGGCACAGGTGACGAAAAAGAACAATCGGCCCGACTTCGAGGTGAGTGTTGCAACCGTTCCTACCGAAGAGTTGCGTCATCAGCTTATTCGGAAGATTCGGGATGGCGAGCTCGACGGTGTTGCGTGGATCGATGATGACGCAGTGACGACTCGCAAATGCACTTACTACTCGCGCAATGTTACCGACTTTGTGGAAAGCTCGATGGTCAGCCGCGCTTTGCGTTTTGCATTGAGTCAGCGACAAATGTCCGAGCGTGGTTTTTCCGGCGCGCAATCGAAAGTTCTGCTGAGCCAGATCGATCTTGATACGGTTCACATTAACCGGAGCGGAGCTAACCGATCGAACGGCATGGGAACATTCTTCCTGCCCTTCCTGCTGCTGCTTGGAATTTACATGACGGTGCTGATTTACGGACTGTATGTGATGCGCTCGGTGATGGAGGAAAAAACCTCGCGGATTATTGAAGTCCTGCTCTCAAGCGTCACACCGATGCAACTAATGGCTGGAAAGATCATCGGCGTGGGAGCCGTGGGGCTGACGCAGATCGCAATCTGGGTTTTATCAGGATCGGTTCTTGGGACCGGGGGCATGGCCGTTGCACGCCAGGTGATTGGAAACAGCATGAAGGATGCGCACGTTTCCACCGTCGTGCTGTGGCTGTTTCCGGTGTTCTTCGTTCTTGGCTATGCGACCTACGCCTGCCTCTATGCAGCCATCGGAGCCATGGTGAACAGCGAAGAAGAAGCGCAGCAGATGCAGTTTCCGGTGACCCTGCCACTGATTCTCTGCATGGTGCTCGCAACGGCGATTATCCGCGATCCGAATACTCCGCTTGCTTTCTGGCTCTCCATGTTTCCGCTGACTTCGCCGATCATCATGTTTGTGCGAACCGCGGTGGATATGCCGCCGATGTGGCAGGTCGCTCTCTCGATTGGCATCAGCCTGGCTTCGCTGTACGGCTTGGTTTGGCTTACCTCACGCATCTATCGAGTGGGCATCCTCATGTATGGCAAGCGTCCAACGTTGCCGGAAATCCTGAAGTGGATTCGCTACGCGTAGGGCTATTCCTGGCCGAGAATGATGGGCAGACCTGACTTTCCTCCTCCGATCACGATGATTTTGGAGTTCGGACTGACAGCGAGTTTCTCGGTGGCTTCGATGCCCTTCCATTTCAATAAGGGTTCGCTGATTCCCTGACTCACGATAGATTGAAAGTCCTTGATCCCCTGTGCTTCGATTCGCTTGCGATCGGCCTCCTGTCTCTCCTTTTGAAGACGGAAGCTCATGGCTAGCGATTCCTGTTCGGCCTGTTGTTTGGCTTCAATCGCACTCTTCAGGGTTTCCGGAAGTTTGATGTCCCGCATTAACACCTTTTCAACGATGATTCCTCGCGGCGACAACTGAGTGACAAGCGATTTCTGGATCTCGGTTGCAACCGCTTCCCGCTCGCTGGAGTAAAGCGCGTTTGCGCTGTGCGAAGCTGTGGCTTCCCGAACAGCGGAGCGCAGCGTCGGCTCGACGATGCTGACCTGGTATCCCATCCCGAGATTCTTGAAAACGTTTGCCGCCTGCGACTCTTCCAGATGGTAGATCAGCGAGCATTCCAAGTTAAGAATTAAGCCTTCGCTGGAAGGAACGGCTGCGGACTCCTTCAGCTCCGTTGTTCGCACGGACATTTTCTCGACAGACTTGAGCGGGTCGATGAAGTGCATTCCGGATGACAGAACGTCTCCGGTTACGCGGCCGAACTTCGTGGTGACTCCTACGTTTCCGGCTGGAATTGTGGTGACCGAAGAAAATACGACGATAACGAGCAGAACCGCCAATATCGCTGCTCCGGCAGCGCGGGAAATGGCCGTACCGCCCAGAACTGGTGGGCGCTGCAGTAATCCGCTGTTGAAGTGGGACATGAAACCTCCTTGGAATGCTGCAGGTCAGCATTTGCTGCACTGTACCTGAGAGCGTTGAGTCTGTCATCTACTTACAGACCTGCTCGGGATCATACCTTCAAATCAAATAAAAAAACGCCCCCAATCGGGAGCGTCTCTTCCAAGCTGATTACAAACTCAGGCCTATTTTGCTTTCGCGCGAGCCTCGGAGAGCAGGCTCTCCACCTTGGTACGGTCGCGGTAGCCAGGATCGATTTGCAGCAGGGATTCCCATGCCGCAATTGCTCCCTTGGGATCATTCTTCCCATTCATCTTCACGACGCCTACGTTGAATAGCGTCTGCGTGTGCCGCGGATCGTCTTTCAGCGCCTGATCGAACTCCCGCAGCGCGCGGTCAGCATCGCCCGAGTAGTAGTAGGAGATTCCCATGTCCGTTCGCACATCGGGATTCTTCGGATTTTCGTTCAGCGAGCGCGTGTAGTATCCGATGGCGGTCGACCACTGCGAAGCGTCGAAGTAGACGTTCCCCAATTCGGTCAGGGCCGAGACATCTTTCGGATTCGTGTCGAGCCTCTGCAGCAGCGGTTTTACCTGCGCGTCCAGCACTTGCGCGGGTGCGCTGGTCAGCGTGGAAGGCGGAAGACTGCTACCGGACGGTGCACTTGAGGTTGAGGACGGAGTCTCGCTGGACGTTCCGGAAGTATGCAGCAGATAGCCGCCCAGACCACCGACGATCAGCACTACTACGATTGCCGTATAAACCTGTGTATTGGTCCAACCCGCGGATTTCTTCGGGGTCAAGTTCTTCATCGACTGATTCTCCAACAGCGCGCCACTGCCGAGCCTATTTATGAGACACGGAATTTTGGTGTGGACTGCGCGTCCAATCGACACATGGTATCGCGAGCAACCCCGCTCAGCCAAGTGACTCTCGCTGGGCTTGGCTGGTTTGGGGACTTTCGAAAACGCGAGGAGGGAAGCGATGGACTTGGAAATTCCGGAGCGGTGGCCACAGACAGGCCTCTATCTGTGGCTATCGCTTTACTGTCGAAGAATCGGACCGTGCTATTTCTTCTGATTCTTCTTGCCGAACAGCCCTACCAATCCGTTGACGGTGTCTTGCGTCGAATTGGCGGGTTTTTGCTGCTGATTGTTGGCAGCAGCGCCGGGTTGCTGTCCGGTGAGCGATCCGAGCACGCCACCGAGACCGCCCGCGCCTCCTCCTCCGCCGAGTTTACCGAGTACTCCCTGGGTGAGCTGGCCGGGATCGGAGAAGCTGGGAAGCATGTTGCTCATGCGCATCTTCGCCATCTGACTGACGTCGGGCGCTACCTTGGGATCGGGTATGGTTCCAGACACCAGCACGGGAATCACGATCTCGCCATTCTTGTTTGCCATGGCCGTGGTCATCAAACCACCAATCCCAGTTCCGCCCACCTGCTGCGAGCTGGTTTTGGAAAGAACCGCGGTCGCCTTCATGTCCAATCCCTGGTTGACCAGCGAAGCCGTCCCGGTGGCTGCAATGGTTCCGGCGTCGGTGAGAGCTTTTAGGTCATTGGTCGAGGCCAATCCGTTCCTCAGGTCAAAGTTTCCGGTGAGTTGAGAGATGTGGGTAGCTCCGTCGCCAACTTTGCTGGCTCCGGTGAACTTCCCGATGGCGCCTAACTGCTGCGCCATGTCCACGCCGGTCAGCTTGCCATCGTTGAGGTTCACGCCGATTCTGCCGGTAAGGGTCTGTACGAAATTCTCGCCCGGAGGCGCCATATTCAGCGTGATCTGCAACGCGTTCGCCTCGATGCCCTTCACCTTGAGCTGCGCAACGCGCAGTACTCCCGCCACGGCTGGTCCGCTAAGTGGGCCGCGCGCGGTCAGGTCGGCGCTTAGACGTCCGCTCGGATCCATACCTGGACTCAGAGCCATGCCGAAGGACTCGCCCAGTTTGACGAGTTCGGCGAGCGAGGCATTCTGAGTATTCACCTTCAGGTTGGCCAGGGCTGGAGTGCTCTTTCCATTCAGGGTGCCGTTGATGGTAAACGGCGCAGAGCCTATTTTGAGCTGAGTGTTGGTAATGTCGATTACTTCGGTCTTCAGGTCATCGCTGCCGTTGTAGTCGAGTTGAATCGGATATCCGAGCGGCTTGCCCTGTGCCACGACGTTGTCCATCCGGATGGTTCCATTGGTGGAGATCTTTCCGGAGTTGTTCTTAAACTTCAGGTTCCCGCTGATGCTGGCATTCGTTCCGGCCAGCGCCTTCGAATTCATGTACTGCTTCGCTGCATCGAGCAAGACCTGATCCAACTGTAAGGAACCTTCAAAAGGGGTGCTGACAAGCGTGGCGTCATCAATGGGGCCGCCATGTCCGTCCAGCTTCACGACCTGCTTGCCTGCTCCTGGGAGGTGCGCGCTTGCCACGATCTCAAAGGGCTTCCCCGGCGCATAATCCTTCAAGAGCATGTCGATGTGGTTGTATTCCATGCGTGGCTGGTGTTCTTGCAAATCAGTCATCGCCACTGCGCCGTCATCGATCTGGAAACGGTCGAGCTGCAGAGGCTTGCTCTGTTCTTTCGGTTGCTGTTCGGTGTGGGTGCCAAGGCTGGAGAAGTTCCATGCGCCATCGGTCCCGCGAATCAACTCTACCTGCGGCCGCGCCATTCGCAAACTCGCAACCTGGATGTCTTTGTGCAACAAGGGCTGCAGCTTCAGCTCGATGTCCAGCTCCGCTGTCTGCGCAAACGGCTTGCCGGAGTTGAACTTCGGATCTTCACCGATGATTGCATTCTGCACCTTGAAGGTGGGAGGAAACAGCCCCAGGTTCATCTGCCCGAGTTGAACCTGCCGTCCAAGGCGCGTCTGCAACTCCGCCTGTATGCGGTCGTGATAGCGGTTTACATCCAGCAGGCGAGGCAGTACGGCGAGGACGGCAACTGCCACAACCAGCAAAGTGCCCAACACGACTAGTAGCTTTTTCATATTAGCCTCAGGGAAAGTATTGGCGGATTTTACTACGATGTATGACGCAGATATCTACGCTGCGAGTTATCCAGCCAGATCGATGCCCAGGGCCCATTTTGAACCCATTGCGTGCTCAGAGTTGTCGAAGAATGCCGGAGCATTTGCCGCAGCGCTGTTCGTGCTTTTCCTGGTGCTGCTCCCGATAGCCGCTGCACTCCCCGAGCTTCACGCACTCGTTTCCCGGGCCGTCGGGGTCTTTGACGCCTACACGTCGTTTTGCCTCTTCTGGAAGATGCAATCGTCGCCCGGGGATGGGTGGATCAACAGAGTTTTCTTGCAGGATACGGAGCCGCCCAGGCTCTTCCTGGCCCGCTGTTCACCTTGCGGCATATCTGGGAGCGACGATCGAACCGACATTCAACCGGGTGGCGCTTTCGGCGATTGCGCTGATCGCGATCTTTCTGCCGGGAGTCCTCATCATCGTCGCCATCTTGCCCTTCTGGAATGATTTGCGCGAGCGCCCGATGATCCAATTGGCCCTGCGCGGGGTAAATGCCTCGGTTGTCGGAATACTGATTGCTGCCTTCATTCGTCCGGTTTGGAGATCTGCAATTCACTCTGTATTCGACTTTGCAGTGTCGGCCATTGCCTTTGCGCTGCTGGTGCGCTGGAAAGTTTCGGCGTGGATCATCGTGGGCGCCGTTGCGTCCGTATCGGCCCTCGCTGCCCTACTTAGCCCTGCCGGGTAGCAATTCCGGACATTTTCATGGTCGCTGTCAAGCTTTGACTCAGGTAATACCTGCGTTTCTTGCCCCTTTGTACTCTGGTGCGGTGTCTCTGGATCGGCTATGATCTGCTCAACCGCACTTTCTAAGCGTGTTGAGGATCTGGCCGATGTCCAGTTCAAAACAAGCCTTACTGCCCACTCGCAGCCGTAAGTTGCCAAGCGCGATTTACTTTGAATCCGATGCTCGGGCGCGGGCTGCCGTGGCAAATTGCGGGCGCATTCCCCACGGTAGTTTCGAGTCCATCAGTACGGATCGCCTGGTCGGAGACAACGTCTTCGTGCTCACGGATCAGGGTGTTTTTTCGGAACATCTGAAGAAATTGCGGGCTCCGAATGTTCGCGTCATCTTCCTCTCCGACCAGCGTATTCGCGACGTGCGCCTCGACGGCTCGGTATATGGATACCTGCCCAGCAACACTCCCAGTCCGCTGCTGGAGCGCATGTTCGACAATGCAGTCGATCACATGCACCTGGTGCAAACGCGGCGCGAAGCCAATGACCGGCTTGCGCTGGCGAACTCCGAGATTTACGAACTGAACCACATTGGAGCTGCGCTGAGTGCCGAACACGAAACCCGCGAACTGCTAGAGCTGATCCTGACGAAGTGCCGTGAAATCACCCGCGCCGATGCAGGCTCCCTCTACCTGGTGGAAGAAGAAGAGCCCGGTGAGGATGAGCGACTGGTTCGCGATCATCACGAGCCCAAAAAGTTCCTGCGATTCAAAATGGCGCAGAATGACACGGTCGATGTGCCCTTCAAAGAAGTGGTGATGCCCGTAAGTGATGAGTCGATTGCCGGTTACGTGGCGAAGCATGGAACCGTGGTGATGATCGAAGACGCTTACGAGATGGAGACCTGGGTTCCGTATTCGATCAACAAACAATTCGATCTTGATTCGGGATACCGCACGAAATCGATTCTCGCCGTGGCCATGATGAATCCGAAGAACGAGATCGTCGGAGTCGTGCAACTCATCAACGCCAAGCGCAACTGGCGGGCCCGCCTCAACACCGCTGAACGCATTGAAGACGAGGTTGTGCCGTTTACAACGCGGCAGATGGAAATTGTTTCGTCACTCGCCAGCCAGGCCGCGGTCGCCTATGAGAACAGCCATCTTTACGAAAACATTCACCGGCTTTTTGAAGGTTTCGTGAAGGCCTCGATTAAAGCGATTGAACAACGCGATCCAACCACCTCCGGACACTCTTTCCGGGTGGCCAACCTGACGGTTGCCATGGCGGAAGCGGTCGGTCGCGACAACGCCTACTTTCGCGATGTGAAGTTCACCCGCTCAGAGATGAAGGAGATTCGCTACGCATCTCTGCTGCACGATTTCGGCAAGGTCGGAGTGCGGGAAGAGGTGCTCGTCAAGGCCCGGAAACTGTATCCCGCGCAGATGGACGTGATCTGCAGCAGATTCGATTTTGCGCGCCGCACGGTACAGGCGGAGATGAACGAGGGGAAGCTGAAATTTCTTCAGGAGCATGGGCAGGACGAGTATCTGAAAATGCTTCCGCAGTTTGACGCTGAACTGGATGAACAGTTGAAAGAGCTGGATGATTTCATGCAGTGCATCCTGAGAGCCAATGAACCGTCGCTGTTGCCGGACGGCTCGATTGGGATATTGAACGAAATCCCGAAGCGGCAGTTTCGAGGATGGGATGGCATTCTGCGTCCATTGCTCACGCCGGAAGAAGTGCGGCTGCTTTCCATTCGCAAAGGCTCGCTCGATGAGAAAGAGCGCGAAGAGATCGAATCGCACGTGCAGTACACCTATAACTTCCTCAAGCAGATTCCATGGACCAGGGAGATACGCAACATTCCGGAAATTGCGCTTGGCCACCACGAAAAGCTGAACGGGAAGGGATATCCGGGAAAGTTGAACTCGCCGGACATTCCTCTGCAGACGCGCCTGATGACGATTGCCGATGTGTTTGACGCTCTGGCCGCCGCCGACCGTCCCTACAAGGATTCCGTCTCGGTCGAAAAGGCTCTGGAGATACTGGCGCGCATGGTTGAGGCGGGCGAAATTGACGAGCACGTGTACTCACTGTTCGTGCGCGCGAAGGTGTACGAGCACTGGAAAGATGAGTGTTTCGCGTACTAGGCAATCTCTGAATCAGGCGGGGCTCATGCGCTCAGGATTGCTTCCGGCAAACGAGCCTCGACTGTATCGTTGAGCCTATTGAGATCGAGCACGGCCTGTCTTCCCTCTTCAAAAAACATCATGGCAAATTTTCGTCCCCACTCCAACTCGTCTGCCGAGTAGGATGAGCGGCTGTACACGACTTGCGAGTAGGTTTCATCGACGGCGTTGAGGAGCACAAGAAATTCAGCCTCTGCGGCCAGCAGTTGTTCCCGTGTCCAGCCATGGAGCGGGCTCTGCTGCGAAATCGGGTGAACAATCGTCCAATTCGCAGGAAAGACGGCAACGAACTTCCGCTCCAACTCCAAGGTGTAGAAACGCCGCACCTGTGCGCCTCCGACCATTTCAAACCGGCTGTGCACCACCAACGCCTGCACGTTGAGTAGCTGGCTCCGCCTGCCGTTGGCAATACGAAACTGGAAGCTCGCGAGCTCGCCATAAGGCGCAATCAGCGCCGAATCGCTATACAACACGCGAGCATTGGGCCGGGAGAATCGCGCAAACACCAACCCGGTCGCAACCGCCAGGGAGAGCAGTCCGAACAGCGTCTGCAGCGCGACTAGCGCATTGGCCAGGAAACTGATGGGCACGATGTTTCCATAGCCAACCGTGGCAAAGGTATGGATGCTGAAGAAAAACGCCCGCCAGAAGAGCGCGCCGTCAAACGATCCCTGCAATGCACCCGGTCCCAGTGCGAGATAGCCCAGAGCAAAAAGCGCGTTGATAGCCATATACCAGATGCCGAGCAGCGTGAAGAATTGCAGCCAACTCAGATTGACGAGGGCATGGTAGCCCAAGAGTTTGTCGAGCCATCCCTCGTGCAGACGCCGCACGTTGAACGATCCATCGCGGTTTAGCAGACGGTAATGGGAACGAAACGCCAGGCTTCCAAAGCCAAGGTCGCGGTCGAGAGGACGTTCCGAGGGATTCGGTTGTGGCCCAGGTACACCAATTGGCATGCTCATGGCAGAGTCTCCGGGTGACTAGTTGATGCAGCTTTGATCAACGAGGATTCCGTGGTGCAACTTGTTCAGCAGCTATGCCGTCTAATCGAAGCGAGGTTGCCGCTTGATCGCTTCCGTCACTGAATCCGCCAATCTTTTGCTGATAGCCGGCCTTGTAATCTACGGCTTCACGCTCTTTGCCGACTATAGTGCACGCGGCCGGTGGGCAAAGAATGTGACCTCTTTGCTGGCGTCTTTGGGGATACTTACCCTGGCGACTGCACTCGCAATGACGCCGGGGAATGCAGCAATTTTGATGCGTATCGCTCACACCAATGCATCGAAAGTGCTCCTGGGGGTGAGCAGCTTGCTCCTCCTGTTATCGATTGGAGCCTTCGGCTTGATTACATATTCAAGACCGTTCCGGCTGCGGCACGAGAAGAAAATAGATCGCGAATTGAATCGCGACCTCCCCAAAATCCCGTGATTGATCCCGGCCAGAATGCCCCTTTCGTGATGAAAACGTTCTCCCGCCTGTGAGAAAGCTGAGGAAATTCTCGTACGACAAGCATTCGCCGAAAAAAACGCGATGCGTGTTATCCCCAGTGTTCATGAGGGTTCGCAAGAATTGACGCGAAGCATTTTGGAGCGGGAGCTTGCAACCGTGAGGCGGGTTTGTTACAACAGTTAAGCACGGTACGGCGCTAGAGGCGCTGGCGCGGCGCAAGTCGCGTTCCGATATTTCAGAGATTCAAGTTTCTTGTAGATATGATCTGCTGCGCGAAGGATTGCGAAGCACTTCACCGATTTTGATCTGAACTTACAAGTCGACCAGCGACGGCAGCGAGGCTGCGATAACTGCTGGCGACAAGTTGCGCTAGACGCAAAAGTTTGATAAAAATAGAAAGTCGACGAGCTGCTGCGACACGATCGAGTGTGCGGCCGTCCGGTGCGAGTTGCAAAACTTCAGTGGTTTTGATAAGGTTTGAAAGTCGCAAGAACAAGATTTGATGAAACGTGGCAAACTTGCCAAGAGCGAATCGCTCTGATAAGGTAAGTAAGTCGCCTGAGAGCGAGTGGCGCTAAGGTTGACAGAATCGAAACGGTTCTGCTAGTCTGGGTAAGTTGCAAAGCAGCCCGGCCACGGGCCAAACGGGAACAGAGCTTCCCGGCAGGATTCAGCGGTAACGCAGAATACCTTAAACGATCTTTAAGTTGACAAAATAACTCTTTGCCGAGGCGCGATTGAATCGCAGCAAATTGCAAAGAGTTAGCAACATCGCGCGCTCCGCAAGATTCTCGAAGCGTAGAGCGAAGTAACCCTCAACCAATCAGATCATCTAGGGGCCTTACGAGGCATCATGGATCATGTGATTGCGCCTGCGGGAAACTTAATGCGATCTTGTACAAAAGTTTCGAGGACAGACGGTCGTAGCCTAGCGCTTGACCGCCGTTCACCGAGAGCGTCGCCTAGTGCGGATAACGCAATCGGATCTTTGACAACAGGTTGAACGTGCCAGTCGTGAGAAAGATGCTTGAGATTTATTTCGAGTGATCTCACAAGATAAGGTTTGTCGATAGATTCTGTCGATAAACGGTTTTCCGACCTCCGTCGGAAAACAACAGGTTACAAACGAGAGTTTGATCCTGGCTCAGAATCAACGCTGGCGGCGTGCCTAACACATGCAAGTCGAACGAGAAAGTGGAGCAATCCATGAGTAAAGTGGCGTACGGGTGAGTAACACGTGACTAACCTACCCTTGAGTGGGGGATAACTTCGGGAAACCGAGGCTAATACCGCATAATACCGAGAGGTCAAAGGAGCAATTCGCTTTAGGAGGGGGTCGCGGCTGATTAGCTAGTTGGTAGGGTAATGGCCTACCAAGGCAATGATCAGTATCCGGCCTGAGAGGGCGCACGGACACACTGGAACTGAAACACGGTCCAGACTCCTACGGGAGGCAGCAGTGGGGAATTTTGCACAATGGGGGAAACCCTGATGCAGCAACGCCGCGTGGAGGATGAAGTCCCTTGGGATGTAAACTCCTTTCGACCGGGACGATAATGACGGTACCGGTGGAAGAAGCCCCGGCTAACTCTGTGCCAGCAGCCGCGGTAATACAGAGGGGGCAAGCGTTGTTCGGAATTATTGGGCGTAAAGGGTGCGTAGGCGGTGCGGTAAGTCTTTTGTGAAATCTCCGGGCTCAACTCGGAGTCTGCAGGAGAAACTGCCGTGCTTGAGTATGGGAGAGGTGAGTGGAATTCCTGGTGTAGCGGTGAAATGCGTAGATATCAGGAGGAACACCTGTGGCGAAAGCGGCTCACTGGACCATAACTGACGCTGAGGCACGAAAGCTAGGGGAGCAAACAGGATTAGATACCCTGGTAGTCCTAGCCCTAAACGATGATTGCTTGGTGTAGCAGGTACCCAATCCTGCTGTGCCGCAGCTAACGCGTTAAGCAATCCGCCTGGGGAGTACGGTCGCAAGGCTGAAACTCAAAGGAATTGACGGGGGCCCGCACAAGCGGTGGAGCATGTGGTTCAATTCGACGCAACGCGAAGAACCTTACCTGGGCTCGAAGCGCAGTGGACAGCGGTAGAAATATC